>Ga0068865_100000006_pt1 | contig 201186 bp, 184 predicted proteins | sample KBSMisM12_FD_75293 | JGI IMG/M metagenome (GOLD analysis project Ga0068865, IMG submission 75293) | Miscanthus rhizosphere microbial communities from Kellogg Biological Station, Michigan, USA - KBS Miscanthus M1-2 | ecosystem: Host-associated > Plants > Roots > Rhizosphere > Soil ...
CGCCCAGCGCGGCTATGGCGGCAACCAGCGCGTCAGCCTGACCGCAGGCTTCGGCGACCTCGCCGCCCAGGGCTTCAACGTCTATATCAGCGGCCATTATATCAACCAGGATCCGATCTATAATCGCGACCTGCCCGCACCGTTCAACACGTCCAACCAGACCGGCATCTGCTACAACGGCAATTGCGGCATCGACCAGCGGGCGAATTCGCCGCTCAATTTTTCCGGCGTCTCGACCTTCGTGCCGGTGCTGCTGGTCCGCCCCGGCGTCGCGGCGACCCACATCGCCGTCCCCGGCGCCCGATATCAATTCCTGAACCCATCGACCGGATGCGGCAGCTTCGCACCCTATACTCTGACCGCCGCCGAACAGGCCAAGTTCACGACGTCGCCTGCCACTGTCTGCACCCAGGATACGGTGAACGATGGCGGCGTGGTGGAACCGCACAGCCAACGATGGGGCGTGTCGTCTCGCGCCACGGTCGACGTCGGCGCCAATGCACAGGCCTATCTCGAATTCAATTTCGAGCAGAGCAGCTCGTCTTTCCCTTATTTCGGCCTCGCCGGTAACGGCATCCCCACCGGCGCCACGATCCGCGCCAATGGCCCGGCCGGCATATTCTTCCCGCGCTTCTCGACCGCGGGCCTGGCGGGCGGCGCCAATGCGCTGGGTTCGGCGCCTCTGGCCTTGCCGGTCTTCGTCTGTCCGCGCGGCACGGTCGGCGGGTGCAACGCCACCAACGGTACGCTGAATCCGCAGAATCCGTTCGCGGCGGCAGGCCAGGAAGCGCAGATTATCGGCTCGCTGCCGGGGATCACCCAGCGCACCTCCACGCGCAGCCGGGTCTACCGGCTCGCCGGCGGCATCACCGGGTCGTTCGGCGACAATTGGGATTATAGCGTCCACGCGCTGGGCATGGTCAGCGACCTGCGCCGTACCTTCGAAGGCTATGTCTATATTCAGCATTTGCTGGATGTCGTGAACGACGGCTCGTACAATTTCGTCAATCCGCTCGCGAACAGCCAGGCGATGCGCGACTATCTCACGCCCCGTCTCGACGCGCCCGCGCGATCGGAAATGTACGAGCTCGACGCCAACCTGACGCATGACCTTATGCAACTGCCGGGCGGACCGGTGCAGCTCGCGCTTGGCGGCTCGATCCGCAAGGAATCGGTCAATTCGCCGAGCGCCAATTCGGACGCAAACGGGCCCACCCAGCGTTACTTCATCATCAATGCCTTCGGCACGGTCGGCAGCCGCTGGGTTGAATCGCCCTATTTCGAGATCAAGGCCCCGATCCTGACCAGTCTCAATCTCGATCTGTCCGGCCGCTACGACAATTATTCGAGCGGCCAGCACGCCTTGTCGCCCAAGGCAGGCATCGTCTTCACGCCCATTCGCCAGATCACGCTGCGGGGCGCGATCTCGAAGGGTTTCCGCATCCCCTCCTTCGGTGAATCCTCAGCGATACCGACCGTCGGCTTCGTGCCGGTCAACCTCTCGACGCTACCGGCGGCGTTCCTGGCGGCGCACAGCATTCCGGGCGCGGTCTGCACGGCATCGACCCCCGCCAATTGCTCGCCTTACCTGACCACGTCCTTCGGCCTGCAATCGATCTCCAACCCGAACCTGGCTCCGGAGAAGTCGCGCAACATCACGGTCGGCACCGATATCAAGCCGGTGCGCGGGCTGCGGTTCACGGTCGACTATTACAATATCCGCAAGACGGGCGCGATCATCGGCTCGCCCGTCGCGGGGGCGCTCACCGCTTATTATAGCGGACAGCCCATCCCCGCCGGCTACACGATCCAGCCAGCCGCGCCGGATATCCTCAACCCAACCGCCTTGCCGTTGGTGGGCATCATCGGCTCGCCCTACATCAACGCCACCACGGTCACGACCGACGGCCTCGATTTCGGCGCCTCGCTCACGATTCATTTCGCGAACGGCTGGTCGATCGAAAGCAATGCGGATGCCGAATATATCCATAAGCTCAACACGACCTTCCCCGGCGGATCGGTGCAGCGCTATGCGGGTACGCTCGGCAATTTCAACCTGACCGCGGGCTCCGGCACGCCCAAGTGGAAGGGCAGCTGGCAGAACACGCTGAATATCGGCGAGATGGGATCGATCACCGCGACCGCTTATTACACGTCGGGATACAATCTCTCCGCCGACGATCAGGGCGGCGGCCGCTGCACCGATCCGGTCACCGCGCCCGGCCTCGACGGCGGCTTCCAGGCCTGCAACACGAGGCGCTTCATCGACGTCGACCTGACCGGCCAGATCAATGTCGGCAAGGCCTTCACCTTCTACGCGAACATCCTCAACGTCTTCAACGCGAAGCCGCCGCTCGATACCGTGACTTATGGCGGCTATCTCTACAATCCAGTGGTAGCCGAGGCCGGCATTGTCGGCCGCGCCTTCCGCGTGGGCGGTCGCTTCAAGTTCTAAACTCGCGTCGTGCGCTGTCTTCCGGCAGGGCGCGATGTCGGGCGGCCATCTTTCCGGATGGCCGCCCTTTTTGCCTGACGGCCATATCGCCCGTGCCGGACGGAGTTTCGCGCCAACGGCTCGTCTCATTCCGGGGCCGACAATCATTGATCCCCCGTACCGATCTCCTAAATCTCGCCCGATCAAAGCCCAGGAGAGTCTCGCGTGCGGCCATTGCTTTCGCTCATGACGTTCGCCCTTGCACTTTCCGCCGCAGCACCTCCGGCAGCCGCAGCCACCCCCGCTCCGCCGACCCGGCTCGATCACGTCCTGCTCTGGAGTCGCACGATCGACGAGGCGACCGCGATCATGGCGGTGAAGCTCGGCTTCCAGGTCCGCCCTGGCCACGATACCAATGGAGTCGCCAACCGCTATATCCGTATCGCCGACACGAGCTTCATCGAGCTGCTCGGCGTCACCCGCCCCAATCCCGATTATGATCCCGGCGAGAAGGATGACCGGGAAAAATTGAAGGAACAGCCCGGCGCCCGCTCGTTCGGTTTCCGTTCGGCGGGGCTCGACACGATCCGTACCTCGCTCCAGGCATTGGGCTATGGGGTTACGCCGATGTTCTCCGGCCCGAACAGCGCCAATCCGGGCTGGCATCTGTTCGCCTTCGATCGCGCCCCGCTGACGAGCAGCAGCTTCTTCATCGACTACAAGGCCGATTACGCGCCCGACCAGGCCGACCCGACCAATGCCATGGACCATCAGGTGACACGCGAGCATCCCAACAGCGTTCGCGCGCTATCGGCAATCTGGCTGGTGTCGAACGATCCCGACGCCGACCGCACGCAGCTCGCGCGCATGGGCTATGGCGGCGCGACGCCGGTGCGGCTGCCGGCGGTGGGCGCGTCGGGTTTCTGCGTGCCGGTCGGGCCGACCGCCTTGCTGACGTTGCGCCCCGACGGCCCCGGCCTCGCCGCGGACACGCTGGCGAAGAGCGGGCCGCGCATTCTGGGCGTGAGCTTTCTCGCGGCCGATCCCGGCCGCGCGCAACGCTGGGTCGAGCGCGGCTACGAGCGCAAGCTGGAGACATATGCCGGTCTGTCGGGCCGATCCTTCCTTGCCCCCACGCTCGACGATCTCGGCATGCTGATCGAGTTCCACGGCGCGGCGCCCAAGGGCAAGGGCCCCTGCGGATAGGTTTCAACCGCACGCCACCGCGTGCGGATCAACAGGCTTCTTACAGTCATAATGGCCCTTAATTCCTGAATACGCCCTCGTCGGTTTGATGTATGATGCGCACAATCGCTCATTCCTGACGCTCGATATTTGCAGGGGGGAAGAGGATGCCAGGCTTCATTCCTATCGCGGGCTCGCAGCGCGAGCTTCAGCACGCTTCGCGCTCTGCCGGTTCCGCCGACCTCGCGGCACCGACGCGGGTCACCGTCCGGTTACGCTCCAAGGGAGATCTGGCCGCGCTCACTGCCAAGGTCCAGGAGCTTGCCGCCACTCCCCTGGCGGAGCGGGAATATCTGACCCACGCCGATTTGGAGCGGCTTTACGGCGCCACACAGGACGATCTCGACAAGGTCGAGGATTATGGCCGACGGCATGATCTGGTCGTGGTCCATCGCAGCGCGCTCGAACGGGCCGTCACCTTGAGCGGACGGCTGGGCAACGTGCTGGCCGCCTTTCCGGCGGATGTGCGGCTTTATCATTCACCGATGGGCACCTACCGCGGCCGCACGGGTCATATTTCGCTGCCGGATGATTTGAGCGATATCGTTACCGGCGTGTTCGGGCTCGATACGCGGCCAAAATCACGCGCGCCATTTCGTGCGCGCGCGCTCGCCCATCAAAATTCCGGGCCGGGCGGCAGCAAGGGCCTTGCCGCTACCGAATTTGCGGCGCGCTACAAGTTTCCGGCTATGGCGGGCACCGCGACGCTCGACGGCAGCGGCCAGACGATCGCGATCATAGAACTCGGCGGCGGCTATCGTCATGCCGACCTGGCCGTCTTCTTCCACGAGATCGGGCAGCCACTCCCGGTCGTCAGCGCGATCGGCGTCGATCACAGCCGCAATGCGCCAAGCGATCCGCGGTCCGCGGATGGCGAGGTGATGCTCGATATCGAAGTGGCGGGCGCGGTCGTGCCAAAGGCCCGCCTGGCCGTCTATTTCGGGCCGAACGAGGGCGACAAGGGCTTCCTCGATACGATCAGCGCTGCGGTTTACGATGCCCAGCGCAAGCCCTCCGTGATCTCGATCAGCTGGGGCGCATCGGAATCGCTGAACGACAAACAGGGGGTCGATGCCTATCATCAATTGTTCACGGCGGCCGCCGCGCTCGGCATAACGATCTGCGCGGCTTCGGGCGACCATGGGACGGCCAATGAGACCGCCGACAATTGGGATGGCGGCATTCACGTCAATCATCCCGCGTGCGATCCGATGGTGCTGAGTTGTGGCGGCACCCAGATCGACAATGATGTCGACGTCGCCTGGAACGACGGCACCACTCTGGCGCACGGCGGTTGGGCCGGCGGTGGCGGGGTCAGCATCCTGTTTCCGTTACCCGATTATCAGGCACAGGCGGGCGTGCCGCTCTCTCTCGTTTCGGGCCTGGCCGGGCGGGGTGTCCCCGATATTGCGATGAGTGCCACCAACTATTTCACGCGGGTCGATTCCTTCGAGGGCGCATCGGGCGGAACCAGCGCGGTTGCGCCGTTGATGGCCGCGCTCGTCGCCAGGTTCAATCAGGCCAAAAGCAAGAATGTCGGCTTCCTGAATCCCTTCCTCTACGCAAATCCCGGCGCCTTCACCGACGTCGTCAATGGGACGATCGCACTGAACGGGGGGCCGAACGGCTATGCCGCTGGAACGGGATGGGATGCCGCGACCGGCCTGGGCACGCCCAATGGCGAGGCACTGCTCGCGCGTCTCTGAACATCCGATTCCCGGGGGCGGAGGATCATGCCGATAACTTTTGCTCATCCAATCCGCCACGTCTTCGTGCTGATGCTGGAGAACCGGTCGTTCGACCACCTGTTCGGCTTGTCGGGCATACCGGGCATCGATGCGGCGACCGCGGCGAATGCATGTCCGCTTCCGGGCGGCGCGGCGATCTCCTTCTCGGGCGGAGCGCCGGCTACGATGCCGACCGATCCCGGGCATGAGTTCGGAAGCGTGGTCGAGCAATTGTGTGGCCCGGGCGTCACATTTCCGCCGACCCATATCTATCCGCCTATCAGCAACCGGGGTTTCGTCGCCTCCTACGCCCGCACCTTCAAGACGCCCACTCCGGCCCGCGCCGATGTCGCTTATATCATGGCCGGGGTGGACACATCGGTGCAGGCGCCCGCGATCGACAGGCTCGCGAAGAATTATGTGCTGTGCGACAAATGGTTCTCCTCGCTCCCCGGGCCAACCTGGCCCAACCGCTTTTTCGTGCATGGCGCCTCATCGGCGGGGCTCGAGCATTCCCCGACCGCGCCCGATATCGCGTTGTGGGAGACGCTGTCCGGCTTCCGCTATCCCAACGGCTCGGTTTACGACCGGTTGGGCAACGGAAACTGGCGGCTCTATCAGGACAAATCCGGCCCGATTTCCGGACAGATCCCCCAGGTCGGCGCGCTCCACCGGATTAACGGCGGGGACGTGAAAGACCTGGACAGGTTCGCGGCCGACCTGGCTGGCGGCTACACGTACGCCTACACATTCATCGAACCCGCTTATGGCGACCTTATCGCCAATAGCTACCAGCGCGGTTCGTCCCAGCATCCGCGTGACGGGCTGGCCGCGGGCGACCGGCTTGTGGCCCGCATCTATAACGCTATCCGCCAGTCGCCGCTCTGGCCGCAAAGCCTGCTCCTGATCACCTATGACGAGCATGGCGGCTTCTATGATCACTGCGCCCCTCCGGTCGCGCCGGCTCCCGCCGACAACCCGCCGCCGGGACACAATAAGAGCGGCTTCGACTTCACCCGTTATGGCGTCAGGGTTCCGGCGATCGTGGTGTCGCCCTGGGTCGCCAAGGGCGCGGTCGATAGCGTGACGCGCGATCACGCGAGCGTCGCGGCGACGCTGACGAGCCTGTTCGGCATGGCGCCGTTGACCCAGCGCGACCGCGCGGCGGCATCCCTGTCGTCACTGCTGAAGCCCGCTGCGCGGCCGGATGCCGATTGCCCTGCGTCGATCACCGGCGCGACCGATCCGATCGCCCCGGCGGCCCAGCCGATCGCCATAGCCAATGCCGCCCAGCCGGTACCGGAAGGCAGCAACCTCCAGGCCTTCCTCTACGTGGTGCGCAAGGCCCATGCCGAGGCCGGTGCCCGCCCGGACAGTTTCGTGGCGCAAAACTTCGCGCCGGCCCCAACATCGCGGTCTCCCGTCACGATTGGACAGGCCCAGGCCTATATCGAACAAATGGCGCCGCATCTTTTCGGCGCGAAATGACGAGGATCGGCGCCGCCTTGCCTTACATGCAAAGCGTCCCGACATGGGCGAGCAGCGCCGCGCTCTTCGCATCCCCCAAACTCCGTCCCGGCAACGCCGGCAGCGCGGGGTCGACCAGCCCGACATTGGCCCGGTCCTTAGCCGCCTGCGGCAGCGTCACGAACCGGAAGCCCGCTTGCTTGTAGAGCGCGATTAGCCGCGGAAGCATGTGCGCATCGAACGCGCCGATATGCATGAGCAGGATATCGGGCGGGGTCCTGCCGAACTGCGCGGTTTCAGCCTCACCGGACAGCTTGATGCTGGCGGCCGCTGCGTCGAGATAGGCCTGCTCCAGCTCGTGGATCGCGCCGGTATCGCCCTTCGCTACGCAGCGTGCATAAGGTTCGTTGAAGGCATAATCCCCAAAGCTCGCGGTCACCGCGGCGATCTTGTAGCCGTGCGCGGCGAGCCAGGCGCGCGAGGCGGCGCGCCGGGCGGGGTCGGCATAAGCCTCGTCCAGAAACGGGAAGCGGAACCAATGCCAGTCGGTGGTCCCGGCCAGCGATTTCAGGATCGGCTCGTTCTTCGTGAGCTCGCTTTCGAACGTCGTCTCGTCGATCTTGCTCAGGCCAAGATGCGCCCAGCCATGATTGGCGAGCGGGAAGCCCGCATCGCGCCACGCCTTCAGAACCGCGTCGGTGCCGGGCTCGCTTCCTAATTGCGCCCCGTTAATGAAGCCATAGACCTGCGGCACGCCCTCCGCCTGGAGCGTGGTGATGATGTCCTGCGCCACCATCAATCGGGTCACGCCGGGCGGCAGCGCCGAATGAACAGGCAGATCGTCGAAGGTGATCGCGATGTCGCGCGCCGCGGCGGGCGCGGCGCAGGCCAGAGACAGAATGGCGAGAAGCAAGGCACGCATCAGCGGAGCACCTCCAGGTTGATCGCGTCGGCCATGACCTTGTAGCCGGCGGCGGATGGATGGAGATGGTCGCCGCTGTCATAGGCCGCGATCATCTTTTCGGGGTGCGCCGGATCGCGCACGACTTTGTCGAAATCGACCACGGCATCGAACATGCCGCTGGTGCGGATCCAGTCATTGAGCGCCACGCGATCCGCCTCGCTTGGCGCGTCGGGATGGTAATAATCCGATCCCATATAGGGCGTGATCGTGCAGCCGATCACCTTCACCCCCTGGGCATGCGCGCGCAGCACCATCTGCGTGTAGGCCGCAATCAGATCGGCGACGAGGCTTGCGTGCATTTCGCGCGTGCGCACGTCCTCGCGGCTCAATTTGCCGAGGTCGTTGATCGCCTCGAGGATCACCATCGTCTTCACGCCGGGCCGCGCGAACACGTCGCGGTCCAGCCGCGCCAGCGCGTTGGGGCCAAGTCCGTCGGTGAGCAGATGGTTGCCGCCGATGCCGACATTCACAACCGCCATATTCCTGGTCGCCGGCGAAGCCTGCAGCCGCGCCGCCAGCACGTCCGGCCAGCGATCGTCGCCATTGGTGGTGGCGCCATGCCCGTCGGTGATCGAATCCCCGAACGCGACAATGGTCGAGGCGGCGGGCGCGGCGGCGACCTCGATACCGGCGAGTTGGTACCAATGATCGACATGGCCCGCGCCTGGCAGATCAGGGTCGGCGGTGTGATCGCCATGGACATAATAAGAGGTGGCGCGCGAGCCCGGATGCCCGGTCTGGCCCACGGGCGCCTGCGGCAGGTGGATCGAGACGGTAAGGCTGGAGAGCGCGGGCGCGTCGAGGCTCACCGGATCGGACAGATAGTCCGCGCCGGGCGGGATCGAGATCGTGCTGTGCCCACTGAAAGTCAGCGCATGATTGGTGCCCGGCAGTATCTTCGCCGTCGCCTTGTCCGCCGACCGCGCGACTTGCGCCGCGTCGATCGTCAGCGCCTGTGTCCCGAACGCGTTGGAGAAACGCACACGCACCGTCTTGCCGCCGACCGAAAGGTGGACGACCTGCCGCAAGGTCGCATCCTCCATGTCGGCCTGAGGCAGAAGATTGGCCTGCTCCGGTGTCTGCTGCGCCGCGCCCCAGCTCGCCACCCAATGTACTGGCGGCGCGGCCATCGCCGCCTGCGTCAGCGTCAGCCCAGCCAACAACATCCATGCCTTCATGGCTCTCTCCAAAATGTCTTCCTGGCCGTCTCCGCACGCGGGAAGGCTCTCAACCCAGACCTATGTCCGCGACTTCGCGCTCCCGAGCGATGCCGCGATCGCCTCGCGCATCGGGTGCGGCTTGAAATCGGCATCATAAGGACAGCAACGCAAAGGCAGCCCATCCTCGCGCCGGGCCTTGTTACGCTGCAGCCAGGAATAACGGTCGCTCATCCCCCACACCATCACCACGCTCACCTGGCGATAGGACAAGGTGCAATCCAGGTACGCGCGCGTCAGCTCCGCGACCGCGCTGTCACGCGCGTCCGCATCGCCGGGAATGGCGGCGTCGTTCACGTCGAATTCGGTGATCTGGAGCTTGTAGCCCATACCCGTCACCGCATCGAGGAAGCCACGCCAGGCTTTCTCCTGCGCCGCGCCGAAGCCGCCCCGATCCATGCCCTGCTTCGCGCTCAAATGGCTCTGCAAGCCCAGCGTATCGACCGGGACGTCGCGCTTCCTGAACCCTTCGAGCAGGTGCAGCACGCCGCCGCAATGCAGCTCGCTATCCCAGCTCATATAGTCGTTATAGACCAGTTCGCACTTCGGTACGGCCGCGCTGGCGGTGCGGAAGGCGAGGTCGAGCACCGCCTCAGGACTGCCCATCGCCTTGGAAAAGGCGGTTTCGCGCATCACACCGGTCTTGTTGTCGACCGCTTCGTTGACCACGTCCCAGGTAAAGATCCGGTCGGCGTAACGCTTGCACACGGTTTCGACATGGCTGGCGAGAATTGCGGCGGCCTTTTCGGCCGGTTTCGGGCCATAATCATAGGTCTCGGACCATTTCGGCATCCATTGCGGATGGTGCCAGATCAAATTGTGGCCGCGCACCAGGAGCCCATGTTGGGTCGCATAATCGACCAGCGCATCCGCCCGGGTAAAATCGAATTTGTCCGGCCCCTCAGGGTGGATGGCGTGCATCTTGAGCTCGTTTTCGGGCACGATCACGCCGCATTCCGCCTCGATCAGCGCCCGATACCGTGGGTCCGGGAACTGTCCCATGCCGATCGCGGATCCGAAACGCCGCCCTTTCGACATCGCGATCGCGTCCAAAGATCCGGCAGGAGCCGCGTTCAGACGCGATGTCAGCGCCAGCGCGGCGCCCCCTGCCATTACCCCGCGCCGCGTGATGATCATCCGAACCTGTCCTCGATCATGGCCCGCGCGCCCTTTTCGCGCAGTGCCGAAAGCGCCCCGATCAACGTCCTGCGAAACCCTTCATGCTCGGCAAGCTCGGGCGGGAAGATGGCGTCGATCGCGAGCAAACCCGCCACCGCGCCGCCCGGCGCGAGATTTCCCGACCCCGCCGTGCGCGGCGCAAGCGGATCATCGACGACATAAGCGGCACCGCTGTCGTCGATTCCCTCCTGCCAGCGCATCCAAGCCGCGACCGCAAGCGCGAGAACATCGACCTTCTTGCCCGCCTCGAGCCGGGCCAGGATCGGCGCCAGCAGCCGCTGCGGCAGCTTCTGCGATCCGTCCATCGCGATCTGGCGGGTGCGGTGATTGAGCGCCGAATTGGCGAAACGGGCCATCAAGGCGGCGCGATATGCGGGCACATCCAGCCCGAGCGGAGGCGACAAAGTCTCCTCCGCTTCGTCCCACAAAGCTTCGACGAAGGCCCGGCCGGCCGGCAAGGCCACGAACTGGTGGACGAACTCGATCCCCGCCAGTCCGCCCAGATAGGCGATGCCCGAATGCGCGCCATTGAGCAGACGCAATTTCGCCGCTTCCCAGGGCGCGACCGCGTCGGTCAGCTGCACGCCGAACGCCGCCAGATCAGGCCGCTCGCCCGCGAATTTGTCCTCGATCACCCACTGGGTGAAGGGCTCGGTCTTGACCATTGCCCGGTCGGTAAGCCCGATCTGCGCCTCCAGTGCGTCGATATCCGCTTCCTCGGTCGCGGGCACGATCCGATCGACCATCGTCTCGGGGAACGCGCCCTCGGCAGCGATCCACTCGCGCAAATCGGCATCATGATGCCCGGCGAGCGCGAGCACCGCCTCGCGCAGCCTTTTGCCGTTATGCGGCAAATTGTCGCACGAGATGGTGGTGAACGGCCTGAGCCCCGCCGCGCGCCTTTTCGCCAGAGCGGCAACGATGAAGCCAGGCGCGGTCCTGGGCTTTTCCAGCGATATGAGGTCGGCGGCCAGATCAGGATCGTCATGGATCAGCGCGCCTGCCGCCGGATCGAGCTTGTAGCCCTTCTCGGTCACGGTGAGCGTGACGATATGCGTGTCCGCCTCCGCCATCGCATCAACCAGCCGCGCGGGATCCTCGGGCGCGACCAGCACGCCCTGCAACGCCCCGACCAGCCGCGTCTGCACGTCGGTGCCCTCGCGCACGTTCACGGTGTAGAGCCCGCCCTGTGGCGCAAGCTGGTCACGCACGCCGCGCGAACGGAGCGAGGCGCCGAGCACGCCCCAGCGCAGGTCGCCACTATCGAGCGCAGCCTCGAACACCATCGCCTGATGCGCCTTGTGGAAGGCGCCCAGCCCGAGATGAACGACACCGATCCTGACCTGATTGCGATCATAATGCGGCCGGGCGACCGAAGCCGGCAACGTGCCGGCGGTGATGGGATCAAGCAGGATCATAAGCGGTAGGCAGCCTTTACCAGATCATAAGCCAGCGCGTGCGCGACCTCATGCGCTTCATCCTCTTCCAGCCTGTGCTCGGCGACGAGACGGGCAAGGAAGGCGCAGTCCATCCGCCGCGCGACGTCGTGCCGCGCGGGGATCGAGAGGAAGGCACGGGTGTCGTCGTTGAAGCCGACGGTGTTGTAGAAGCCGGCCGTCTCGGTCGCCATCTCGCGAAAACGGCGCATCCCTTCAGGGCTGTCGTGGAACCACCAGGGCGGCCCCAGCCGCAGCACCGGATAATGGCCGGCGAGCGGCGCCAGTTCGCGGCTGTATGTATCTTCGTCGAGCGTGAACAGGATCAGAGTCAGGCGCGGATCATTGCCGAACCGATCGAGCAACGGCTTCAGATTGCGCACATATTCGGTCGGCATCGGAATGTCCGCGCCCTTGTCGCGGCCGAAGCGCGCGAGCACGCCCGGATTGTGGCTGCGAAAGGCGCCGGGGTGGAGTTGCATCACCATGCCGTCGTCGATCGACATACGCGCCATCTCGGTCAACATCTGGCCGCGAAACAGCTCGGCATCGGCAAAGTTGGCCTGGCCGGAGCGGACCTTGGCATAGAGCAGCTCGCACTCCGCACGCGGCAGATCGCAGGTGAACGCGCTGGGATGGCCATGATCGGTCGAGGTCGCACCCGCCGCGCGGAAGAAAGCGCGCCGGTTTTCGTGCGCGCGCAGATAGCCCGCCCAGGTCGAGACATCCTCGCCCGCCATCGCACCGAAGCGCTCAAGCTTTTCGACGAAGCCGGTCGTGTCGGGATCGATCACCGGATCGGGGCGATAGGCGGTGACGACGCGGCCCTTCCACCCGCTTTCCCGGATCGCCTTGTGATGCTCCAGTGGATCGAGCGGGCTTTCCGTGGTGGCGATCACCTCGATATTGAAGCGTTCGAACAAGGCACGCGGGCGGAAGGCCGGCGTCTTCAGCGCGGCGTCGATCGTCTCATAATAGAGGTCTGCAGTGGCGGGTTCGAGCCGCACGTCGATCCCGAATGCCTCGGCGAATACCCAGTCGAGCCAGGCGCGCGAGGGCGTGCCGCGGAACAAATGATAATGATCGGCGAAGATTTTCCAGATCGCGCGCGGGTCCTGTTCGGTCGGGCTGCCGTCGACCGTGGGAAGGCCCAGATCCTCCAGCGTCACGCCCTGCGAGTAGAGCATGCGGAAGACATAATGATCGGGGACGATCAGCAACTCGGCCGGATTGGCGAAATTCTCGTCATAAGCGAACCAGGCCGGATCGGTGTGGCCGTGGGGACTGACAATCGGCAGGTCCCTGATCGGCGCATGGAGCGCGCGCGCAATCGCGCGCGTCCGCTCGTCCGCCGGAAACAGGCGATCGGGGTGGAGCGCCAGTTTGGCCAATTCAATTCTCCGCGGTGAGCTTGGTCACGCTCTCGTAGCGCGGGTTGATCAGGTGAACCACCAGCAGCGCGACCAGATAGGCGCAGCCAGCGACGATGAAGATCGGCGTGAAGCTGCCAAACGTGTCGAGGATGTAGCCCGCATATTTGGCCATCAGCATCCCGCCGAGCGCGCCCGCAAAGCCGCCCAGCCCGACCACCGTCCCCTGCGCGAAACGCGGGAAGGCGTCGGCTGGCAAAGCGAAATGGTTGGACGAGAAACCCTGATGTCCCGCGCAGGCCATGCCGAGCAGGACGACCGCGATCCAGATGGTCGGCGCCCATTGCGCGAACATCACCGGCACCACCATCAACGCGCAGACGAACATCGCCGTCTTGCGCGCGCGGTTGGCGGAAATGCCGAGCGCCAGCATCTTCGAGGACAGCCAGCCGCCGAAGATCGAGCCGACATCGGCAAGCAGGTAGATCGCGACCAATGGCGGGCCGAAGCCCTTTAGATCGACGCCGTAGCGCTTGGCGAAGAAGTCCGGCAGCCAGAAGAGGAAGGTCCACCAGATCGGGTCGATCAGGAACCGGCCCGCCATATAGGCCCAGGCCTGGCGCGTGCCGAGCACGGCGCGATATGGCGCGCGGCCCTGATCCACGAACGGCTCGGACTCGATATAATCGACCTCGGCCTGGCTGATATGGGGATGCTGGCGCGGGCGGCGGTAGAGGATCACCCACGCCCCGATCCAGACGATGTTGAACAGGCCCGTGATCAGGAAGGCCGACTGCCAGTTGAGCGCGAGCGTGATCGCCGGCACGATCAGCGGCGTAACCACCGCGCCGACATTGGCGCCGGCGTTGAAGATCCCGATCGACAGCGCGCGCTCGCGCTTGGGAAACCATTCCGCGATCGCGGCGAGCCCGGCCGGATAGGTGCCGGATTCGCCCAGCGCCAAAGGCAGGCGGACCATCGCGAAACCGAAGGTCGAGGTGACCAGGGCATGCGCCATATGCGCCGCGGTCCACACGGTCATGGCGAGGATGTAGCCGACCTTGGCACCGACCCGGTCGACCAGCCGCCCGAAGAGGAGGAAGCCGACGCCATAGGCCGCCTGGAACCAGAAGACGACGTCGCCATAGCCGGTGTCGGTCCAGCCATATTCATGCGCGAGCGTCGGCTTGAGCACCGACAGGACCATCCGATCCACATAGGAGATGACGCAGGCGAAGAAGAGCAGCCCGCAAATGATCCAGCGCACCTTCCCCGCCGGAGGCCTGGGTATGAAAGCGGGGTTATTCACGGGCGCCTCACCAATTGAACATCGTGCCGTCTTCCAGCCGGTTCACCGGCAGGAACGCACGCTTGTAGGGGTATTTAGCAGCAAGCGCCTCATCCAGATCGACGCCCAGGCCCGGTTTGTCGCCCGGATGCATCGCACCGTTCGCGAACGTGTAGGCATGGGGGAAGACTTCGTCGGTCTCCGGCGTATGGCGCATATATTCCTGCACGCCGAAATTGGGTACCGACAGATCGAAATGCAGCGCAGCCGCCATGCAGACCGGCGACAGGTCGGTCGCGCCATGGCAGCCGGTGCGGACCTGATAGAGATCGGCCAGCGCGGCGATGCGGCGCAGATGGGTAAGGCCGCCGGCATGGACCACGGTCGCACGGATATAGTCGATCAGCTGGTTCTCGATCAGCGCCTTGCAGTCCCAGATCGAGCTGAAGATCTCGCCGACGGCGAGCGGGGTGGTGGTGTGCTGGCGGATCAGGCGAAACGCGTCCTGGTTCTCGGCCGGCGTCGCGTCCTCCAGCCAGAAAGGACGGAAGGGCTCGAGATCCTTGCCGAGACGCCCGGCCTCGATCGGGGTCAGCCGGTGGTGGATATCGTGCAGCAGGTGCACGTCCCAGCCGAGTGCCTCGCGCGCTTTTTCGAACAGGGGGATAACCGAGCGCATATATTTCTCGGTCGACCAGACATTCTCGGTCGGAAGGTCGGCGTCGGCCGGCTCGTAGAAATAGCGATCCTTGGACACGCCGTAGGTGGAGGCGAGACCGGGCACGCCCGACTGCAGCCGGATCGCCTTATAGCCCTGCTCCTTGTAAAGCAGCGCGTTGGCGATCGTCTCGTCGATGTCCTTGCCGTTGGCATGACCATAAACCATCACGCTTTCGCGGCTGGCACCGCCGAGCAACTGATAGACCGGCAGGTTGGCGATCTTGCCCTTGATGTCCCACAGCGCGGTATCGACCGCCGCGATCGCGGACATCGTCACCGGGCCGCGCCGCCAATAGGCGCCCTTATAGAGGAACTGCCAGATATCCTCGATCCGGTGCGCATCGCGGCCGATCAGGCAGGGGACGACATGGTCTTCCAGATAGGATTTCACCGCCAGCTCGCGGCCGTTCAGCGTCGCATCGCCGAGGCCATAAACCCCCTCGTCCGTCTCGATCTTGAGCGTCACGAAATTGCGTCCCGGCGAAGTCACGATGACGCGCGCGGATGTGATCTTGGGCACAGTTTTTCCTATATTTAAGTCGATGAAGATGCCGGCATCCGCGCTGCGCGGAAGGCTGAAGCCCTTTTGCTATTCGAGATGAAACATGCGTCGCCTCGCCTGCATCCTTTCCGAAAGCAGCGCCGCTTCGCGTACCTCGGTCGCGACGATGATCTCGTCCAGCACGCGCGTGATATGCAGCCGCATCGCGGTCTTCGCTGTCGCGGGGTCGCGCGTCCGCAGCGCCTCCAGGATCGCCCGATGTTCGCCGATGCGCGGCACCACGCCGGCATCATGCGCCTTGTCGGCAAGCAGCTGCTGCTGCGGCGACGCGAACCGCGCCTCCCACAGCGCCTCGACCGCCGAGGCCATGGCGCTGTTCTGCGTGATGCGCGCTATCGCCAGATGGAATTGCCAGTCCGCGCGTTCGGCGGTGGGAACGTCGTCACCGGCTTCCACCATCTCCTCAAGCAGCCGTTCGAGTAGCTGGCAATCTTCATCCGTCATCCGTTCGGCCGCCAGCGCGCAGGCCTCGCCCTCGATCGCCCGACGCGCTTCCAGCAATTCGAACGGCCCCACGCCAAGCATCGTCGGCTTACCGGTCCGCCGCGTCTGCGAGCGCACGTAGACGCCGGATCCGACGCGTACTTCGACCAGGCCATCCAGCTCCAGCGCGATGATCGCCTCGCGGATGGTGGGACGCGAAACCTCGAATGCCTGGGACAGCTCGCGCTCGGACGGAAGCCGATCTCCGACCTTATATTGCCCGAGAAGGATCTGCTTCGCGATCCGGTCAGCCAGTTGCGCATAAAGCCGGGCAGCGCCTGCTTTCGCCGGAACGATAGGAATGGCCTCTCCTCCCACGTCGAGCATTCTCCTTCCGACGCTGTGTCTTATTAACGGGAGCTTGTCACTGATCAGCCCAAAATTGCAAGCCTGTATGACCAATTTGCCGGATGATATTTCAACTGGCTTGACAGGTTGAGCGTCGATCCCTCATACCAAATTACCACAAGGAGCCGCCGTAGAGCGGCATGGGAGAGGGGTTTCACATGCACTCGAAAATTCGCACCCGGTCGTTCCGGTTGGCTCTGCTTGGGGCGGTTGCCCTTCCGGTGATGATGGCGGGACCGGCGCAAGCGCAAGTTGCATCGCCGCCCGGCGAAACTGGTCAGGCAAGCCAGGGTACGGCACCCGGCGCTGCCGCCCCCGACGGAGGCGCTTCCACTGAAATCGTGGTCACCGGCTATCGCAGCAGCCTCGCCAAGGCGACGGTCGCCAAGCGTGAGTCGTCCAATTTCAGCGATTCGATTTTCGCGGAGGACATCGGCAAATTTCCCGACACCAACATCGCGGAGTCCTTCAACCGAATTCCCGGCATCACCATCACGCGCGATATCACCGGCGAGGGCACCAACGTCGCGATCCGCGGCCTGGGATCGAACTTCACCAACGTCACGCTGAACGGCGCACCGATTGCGGTCGCGTCCTCGGGCGCTACCGACGCGCAGGGTACGGATCGTTCGGTCGACCTCAGCTTCTTCCCGACGGATCTCTTCACCAAGCTGACGGTCAACAAGAGCTATTCGGCGGATCTCCTTGAAGGCGGCGCGGCGGGCAATATCGATATTCGCTCGGCACGCCCGTTCGATCGGGGGAATTCCTTCCTCGCCTACAATATCCAGGGCGCCAAATTCGGCATTTCAGACAAGCTTGGCGAGCGCGGTTCGCTGATCGGCAGCTGGCACAACGATACGATCGGGATCCTGGCTGGCGTGTCAGGCCAGCATTTCCACACCGAGACCCGCGGTTTCGAGACGATCGGCTATACCAATCCCGCGCTTTCCGCCGCGCAGTGCGGCGCGGCCTCCGGATGCAACAGCACCGGCGGCGGCAATTGGACCATCCCGGCGACGGTGCCGGTTGGCGCGGGCGGTGGCCTGATCGCCGGCACGGTGATCGACAATGCGTTCCTGCTCGCGCACAATCCGGGCGCCACGATCCAGCAGATCGACAACGCCATCCTTCCGCGACTGGGGCGTCCGTCGGACGAGCGCGGCACGCGCGATCGCATCAACGCGATCGTCAGCATCGAATGGCGGCCAACGGACGATCTGCATTTCTACGTCGACGGCATGTACGGCTACAAGCACAACAACCTGATCCGCGAGGACATGGCCTGGATCGTGCGCAACGGCTCGATCATTCCGATGAACCTCAAATTCGACAAGTCGGATTGCAGCGCGGGCTGCACCGTCACGTCCGGCACCTTTGCCAACGTGCAATTCTTCGACGAATTCCGGCCCTATATCGAAACGAGCCGGCTGTGGAACGTGAATCCCGGCCTCGACTATCAGCTTGCCGACAACCTCAAGCTGTCGCTCCAGGGCAATTACGGCAAGAGCAGGTTCCATCGCGAAAGCCCGACCGTCGGCCCGACGACACCGCTCGGCGTGGGCAACACCGTCACCTACACCAACAATGGCGGTATCCCGACGATCAAGAGCGATCTGGATCTGAACAACCCGGCCAATTTCGGCTGGAATGCCCAGGGCCGCTTGAACCTCCAGGACGAGCGGCGCTGGTACAGCAGCAAGGGCGTGCGTGGTGACCTGACATGGGGCGGCCGGACGCTCAACCTGAAGGTGGGCGGCGCCTATGACGATGTGTCGCGCCGTATTCGCGGTTACGACAACACCGGGCCGTGGCAGAACGCCACGTGCGGCGACAATCCCAGCGTGAGCCTGCCGTCGCCCAACGGCCAGCCTCCCTGCCAGGGGCTGAACGTCGTGGGCGCCGCGCCCGCAGGCTATCCGACCTATCCCGGATACGGAACCGGCTATACCGCTGGTCAGACCGGTCCCGTGACCTACGCCGGATCGCTTGTCCCGATGGCCGCGCTACCCGGTTACCTGCTTCCGGGCCCGGCCGGCTTCGTCACCGTCGACTTCAAGAAATTCGCGGCGGCGACTAACTACGAGCAATTCCACGCCGCCGAGCCCGATACCGGCGGCTCGAACACCGGCGCGAGCGGCGGCCTGATCCGCGAGCAGAACAAGTCGGCCTTCGCCGTCGTCAATGGCACGCAATCGCTCGGCGGCAATGACCTGCGCTTCAATGTCGGGGTGCGCTACGTCGATACCAAGCAGACGATCGCCGGGCGCGTTTCGCTTCCCGATCCGCGCAATACGCCGGCCAATGCCCCCGCGTTGCCGGACGGTGCCCGCTACCCGAACCTGGTATCGGAGGTCGCGACGCACAACAGCTATACGAAGTGGTTGCCCACCGCGAACTTCGCCTACGACATCGCCGAGCATGCCGTCGTCCGCGCGGCTTATTCCAAGACGATGACCCGGCCCGATCCGGCGGCCCAGTTGCCGGGCGTCTCGTTCGGTGCGCCGTCGGCCGATCAGGCGAATATCGGCAACCCGGCGCTGAAGCCCTATATTTCGGACAACATCGATCTCGGTGTGGAATATTATACCGGGCGCGAGGGTGTGGTCAGCTTCAATGCCTTCCGCAAATCGATCCAGGGCTTCACCAACCAGTTCGTAAGCACGGTGCCATTCAGCGCCCTCGCCCAATATGGCATCACCTACGACACGCTGAATCCGACGCAGCAGACCGCGATCAATCTGCGCGGCGGCCCCGGTGCCGCATCGGTGCAGGTAACGTCGCAGGTCAATGTGCCTGAAAAGCTGACGATCAACGGCCTCGAATTCCAGTGGGTCCAGCCGCTCGATTTCGTGACCAGACTGATCGGCGTGACGGGTTTCGGTTTCAATGCCAATGCGACGATCGTCGATCAGACCAGCAAGGGTGCGGCGCAGGCCTACGGCGTCGCCCCCCGCACCTACAATGCGACGCTCTATTACGAAAAGAACGGCGTGATGCTGCGCGTCTCGACCACTTATCGCAAGGGCTCGCAGAGCAGCGGAGCGAACCAGAACGGCATCGCGGCAGCGGCTTTATTCAACGACAGCTATCAGCAATATGACGTCTCGTCGGCGTTCGATCTCGACAAGCTGTTCGGCATGAAGGGTGCGCCGCAACTGACGATCAATGTCGCCAACTTCACCAATGCGACGCTGAGATCCTACTACCAATTCTCGAATGCCACGTTCACGCAATACAAGCCTGGCCGTCAGTTCCTTATCGGCCTTCGCGGAAGCTTCTGACCCGAGACCATTGGCCTCGTTGAGGGAGCGCTTGCTCGATGAGCCAGACTTCAATGCCGCTGTCCCGTCTCCGCACGGAACAGCGGCATGGTTTTTCGGGGGCGCTCCCACGATGGTCGGCGGCATCATGACATTGGGCGGCGTGGCGCGTAGACCGACGCGCCGACAGTAAATCCGCCCGGAGAGGATTTCTTACCGATGCGCCTGCCGCGTTTGCTGTTCGCACTCTCGATTCTCGCCACCCTGAGCGCCCCGTCCAGGGCCGAGGATGGATACCAGCTGTGGCTACGCTATCGCCCGCTCGATCCTGCCTTGGTTGCGCAGGACCGCGCGCGCGCGGGACGGCTGATCGTGGACAGCAGCGACGCGCGGGTCGCTGCCGCTGCAAGCGAGCTGGACCGTGCCTTCTCCGGCATGCTTGGCGCCACACCTGCCCGCCACGGGGCAGGTGGCGGGGCGATCCTGTTTGGTACCCCTGCTGAATCAGCGCGGATCCGCGATCTTCATCTGGATCTCTCCGGCCTCGGCGACGAAGGCTATGTGGTGCGATCGGTTTCGGTCGATGGCCAGCCGACGATGGTGATCGCGGGCAATGGCGGCGCGGGCGTGCTCTACGGCGTCTTCGCACTGATCGGCGAGATGCAGCGGGGACACGCGATCGATCAGATTTCGCTGCGCTCCACGCCCAAGCTCAAGCTGCGCGTGATCGATCATTGGGACAATCTCAACGGCCATATCGAGCGTGGCTATGCCGGTGACTCGCTGTGGGACTGGTGGAAGCTCCCCGATTATAAGGATCCCCGCTACACCGATTACGCCCGCGCCAACGCCTCGGTCGGGATCAACGGCGCGGTGCTCAACAACGTCAATGCGGTCGCCGCCAGCCTCACGCCCGAATATATCGCCAAGGCGGCGGCCTTAGCGGATGTGTTCCGGCCGTGGGGGATCAAGGTCTATCTGTCGGCCCGCTTCACCGCGCCAATGGAAATTGGCGGCCTCAAGACCGCCGATCCGCTCGATCCCGCGGTGGCCGCCTGGTGGAAGGCCAAGGCGGACGAAATCTACCGGGCGATTCCCGATTTCGGCGGCTTCCTGGTCAAGGCCAATTCGGAGGGCCAGCCCGGCCCGCAAGATTATGGCCGCACCCATGCGGACGGCGCCAACGTGCTGGCGCAAGCAGTCGCGCCGCATGGCGGCGTCGTGATGTACCGCGCGTTCGTTTATGCCGCGCAGGATCAGGGCAAGGCGGTCGACCGCACCAAGCAGGCCTATGAGAATTTCAAGCCATTGGACGGCAAGTTCGCGGACAATGTGCTGGTGCAGGTCAAGAACGGCCCGCTCGATTTCCAGCCGCGCGAACCCTTTTCGCCCCTGTTCGGGGCAATGCCGAAAACCAATCTCATGCCCGAGCTGCAGCTGACCAAGGAATATCTCGGTCAGGCGACGCACCTCGTTTACGTCGGCGCGCTGATCGACGAATTCCTCCACACCGACACGTTCGCGCGCGGCCCCGGTTCGACCATCGCCAAGCTCACCGAGGCCCAGAAGCTCACCGGCATCGCCGGCATCGCCAATAGCGGCACCGACCGCGACTGGAGCGGATCCAGCTTCAACCAGGCCGATTGGTATGCCTTCGGTCGCCTCGCCTGGGATCCCGAAGCCTCCGCGCGCGACATTGCCGCCGACTGGGCGGCGATGACCTTCACGCCCGATCCCGCTTTCGTGAAGCCGGTCACCGACATGATGATGGCCAGCCGCGAAGCCGTGGTGAATTATATGACCCCGCTCGGGCTGGCGCACATTATGGGCACCGGCCACCATCATGGCCCGGCTCCCTGGGTGCACGAGCTCGCCCGCGCGGAATGGAATCCGGTCTATTATCATCAGGCCGACGCGGTCGGGATCGGTGTCGACCGCACCGCGACGGGCACGGACGCGATCGCGCAATATGAGCCGCCGATCGCGAAGCAGCTGGCCAAGGTCGCGACCACGCCGGAGAAATTCCTGCTGTGGTTCCACCATGTGCCGTGGGGCTATCGGATGACGTCTGGGCGGTCGCTATGGGACGAACTCGCGCTTCATTACCAGACCGGAGTGGAGCAGGTGGCGGCAATGCAACGGCAGTGGCGCGCGTTGAAGCCGTTTGTGGATGCCGAGCGCTTCGAGAAGACGGACGCTTTCCTGACCATCCAGCTGCACGAGGCGGAATGGTGGCGCGACGCGTGCCTCGAATATTTCCAGACCTTCTCGAAGCGGCCCTTGCCGGCAGGCGTGCCGGCGCCCGCGCATCCCTTGGGCTATTATGAGGCGCTCGATTTCCCCTACGCGCCGGGGCGCTAGCTTAGGCCGGTCCGCCGGCTGGATATCGGTCGCCGTCCTCGCAGGATTGGCCGCGATCAGGCGGCGACCTGCACGAGGTCCCACCGATTGCCGTACAGATCGAGGAACACAGCAACCTTGCCGTAATCGGCATGGATCGGCGGGCGGACGAACGCGATGCCGTTTGCCGTCATCGCCGCGTAATCCCGATCGAGATCGTCGGTGCGCAGGAACAGCGATACGCGTCCGCCCGCCTGGTTGCCGATGAACCTTTCCTGCTCGGGCGAGGACGCACGCGCAAGCAGGATGGAGCAGCTCTGCGGTACGGTTTCGCTGCCGGGCGGCGCTACCAGCACCCACCTTTTGTCCTGTTCCGGCTGATACTCGTCGGTGACCAGCACGAAACCCAGCTTGCCCACGAAGAAGGCGATTGCCTCATCATAGTCGCGCACGATCAGCGCGACATGTGCCAAGGATTGCTGCACCTTCCACGCCTCCCGTTTGTGCAACGAGCTAGCCGTTGCACGTGCCGCTGTCATCCGGGGCTTCACCGGCGGCGCGGAACCTGCAGGACTCCCGTCCGTCTGAGCGAAAAGACTTTCGGGCAATCGGGCCCGTGCGTCTCAGGCAGGGAATGATGGCCATCCGGGACGCCCCTCACCAACCGCTTCCCGTGCTCATCAACCGGCAAGGCGGCAGCGCTGCGGCCGCGGGCGCCAGGATCAAGGCGGATGTTGAAGCCGCCTTCCGTGACGCCGGCCTTTCCGCCAAAGTCGAGCTGGTCGATGGATCGGCGATCCGCGCCGCGCTGGAAAGGCTGCACGCGCCGATGATCGTGGTCGGCGGCGGCGACGGCACGCTGGGCGCGGCCGCGAGCGCGCTGATCGGGGGCCGTCGCACCGCACTCGGCATATTGCCGCTCGGCACGCACAATCACTTTGCGCGTCAGCTCGGCATTCCCGCGGACCTGACTGGTGCGGTCCGGGTGCTGGCGGAGGGAAAAAGGCGACGCGTCGACGTAGGGGCGGTCAACGGCCATATCTTTCTCAACAACGCTTCGATCGGCTTCTATCCGTCACTGGTCCGCTCACGCGAGCATGAGCAGCATCGCCACGGGTTGCCCAAGTGGGTAGCCAATATGCCGGCGGCGTGGGCGGCGCTCCGGCGGCTGCGGCACCATCGCCTGCGCGTTGAGATCGGCGGCGCGGAACAATGGGTGCGCACACCTTTGCTGTTCGTCGGCAATAATCTCTATTCGCTCGACGGCGGGCGGATCGGCGAGCGCGAAGCGCTCGACCGCGGCGAATTGTCCTTATTCTCGGTCGAAGGGCGCACGCGGCTCGGCACGCTTTGGTTCGGGTTGCGCCTGCTCGCGGGCCGCGCCGATCTGCAATCCGATTTCGCGGTTGCGCGGACCTGCCGCGCGCTGACGGTGCGCGCGCATTCGCCGCAAATCCATGTCGCGCTAGACGGGGAGGTGCATCGCCTGGAGAGCTCGCTCCACTTCGAAATCAGGCCAGGAGTGCTGGAGGTAATTGCGGGCGCCCAGGCCTGATACCAATGCGGCGCGCGGCGGCGGAGCATGGGACCCATACCAATCCTTTTGCATGGCGCGTATTCGACCGCCAATCTGACCGGGCTGGCCATTCATTTTTTTGCTTAAGCGCCAAACACACGGTAGAGGTGGAAAGCGGGGGCGGCGACGCCTGCATCGCCGGAGAAAAGGTTGAACCAGAAGTCATCACGCCGCCAGCGTAGCGCACCCACGATCAGCGATGTGGCAGCGACGGCTGGTGTGTCGCCCATGACGGTCTCGCGCGTGATCAATGGCGAAGCCAATGTCCGCGCCGCGACCCGTGATCTCGTCAACGCCGCGATCCAGCAACTGGGTTATGCGCCCAACCGCGCCGCCCGCAGCCTGGCGGGCGCCGAGGAATTGCGGATCGGCCTGCTCTATTCGAACCCGTCGGCCGCCTATCTCAGCGAATTCCTGGTCGGCGGCCTCGAACAGGCGAGCCGCGGCAATCTTCAGCTGATGGTCGAGCAATGCGAAGTCGACGGGCAGGAAGTGAAAGCCGCCGAGCACCTCGCACGGATCGGCATCGACGGTGTGATCCTGCCGCCACCCTTGTGCGATTCACAGCCGGTGATCGACCTGCTACAGAAGGCTGGTGTGCCGATGGTGCTGGTCGCGAGCGGCAAGCCGCGTGCCGATATCAGCGCGGTCAGCATCGACGACGAACGCGCCGCGTTCGACATGACCTGCCATCTGGCCCGGCTGGGGCATCGGCGGATCGGCTTCATCCGCGGCAATCCCAATACGACGGCGAGCGCGCGCCGGCTCGAAGGCTATAAGCGCGGGCTCGAGCAGAGCGGCATCGCCTTCGATCTCGACATGGTCGTGGACGGCCTGTTCACCTACCGCTCCGGCCTCGACGCGGCAGAGCGCCTGCTCGACCAGAAGGAGCCGCCGTCGGCGATCTTCGCCGCCAACGACGATATGGCGGCGGCCGCGGTCGCGGTGGCGCATCGCCACGGGCTCGACGTGCCCGGCGACGTGACCGTCTGCGGCTTCGACGACACGCCGCTCGCCACCACGATCTGGCCGGAGCTGACCACGATCCACCAGCCGATCCGCGACATGTCCAAGGCCGCGATGGAGCTGCTGGCGAGTGAGATCCGCGCGCGCCGCGGCCCGATGCGACCGGCCCCCAAGCATCTCACGCTCGATTATACGTTCGTACGGCGCCAGTCGGACGCGGCACCCCGGCGGCGGCCTTCGGCGCGCGCCTGATCGTCCGAGCATTCCGAGCTTGGCCGGGGTGCAGCAAAGCTTTCCCGCCCGCGCCTTGACAGGCTGGACCCGTGGGTTTGTAGCGCTCCCATAAGAAGCGCCAAGGACTTTCCGTGACCTCGACCCCCGTAAAAGCTTTCCGCTCGCGCGATTGGTTCGCCGATCCCGCACGCAGCGACATGGTCGCGCTCTATCTCGAACGCTTCATGAATTACGGCATCACGCCGGAGGAACTGCGTTCGGGCAAGCCGATCATCGGCATCGCGCAGTCGGGCAGCGACCTTTCGCCCTGCAATCGCATCCATGTCGAACTGGCCAAACGCACCGCCGCGGGCATCCGCGATGCGGGCGGCATTCCGATGGAATTCCCGGTCCATCCCATCTTCGAGAATTGCCGCCGCCCGACGGCCGCGCTCGACCGCAATCTGCTTTATCTCGGGCTGGTCGAGATTCTCTACGGTTACCCGATCGACGCGGTCGTACTGACCACCGGATGCGACAAGACCACGCCATCGCAGATCATGGCGGCCTCCACCGTCGATATTCCGGCGATCGTATTGTCGGGCGGGCCGATGCTCGATGGCTGGCACGAGGGCGAGCTGGTCGGGTCCGGCACGGTGATCTGGCGTTCGCGCCGCAAGCTCGCGGCGGGCGAGATCGACGAGGAGGAATTCCTCAAGCGCGCGACCGACAGCGCTCCGTCGCCCGGCCATTGCAACACAATGGGCACCGCATCGACCATGAACGGCGTGGCCGAGGCGCTGGGCTTGTCATTGCCCGGCTGTGCGGCGATCCCCGCACCCTATCGCGAGCGTGGGCAGATGGCCTATCGGACCGGCCAGCGCATCGTCGAGATGGCCTATGAGGATCTGCGCCCATCGAAGATCCTGACGCGCGAAAGTTTCCTCAACGCGATCGCGTTCGTCACCGCGGCGGGCGGATCGAGCAACGCCGAGCCCCACATCATGGCGATGGCGCGCCATGCGGGGGTGGAGCTCTCGCCCGACGACTGGACCTCGCACGGCTATGATTTGCCGCTGCTGCTCAACATGCAGCCGGCGGGGAAATATCTGGGCGAGCGCTTCCATCGCGCGGGCGGCGTGCCGTCCTTGCTGTGGGAATTGCTGGAGGCGGGCCAACTCAAGGCCGATTGCGCGACCGTCACCGGCCGCACGATCGGCGAGAATGTCAGCGGACGCGAGAGCCACGATCGCGAGGTGATCTTCCCCTATTCGGCGCCGATGAAGACGCAGGCCGGCTTCCTCGCTTTGTCGGGCAATCTGTTCGACCATGCGATCATGAAGACGAGCGTTATCTCCGAGGAATTTCGGACACGCTATCTGAGCCATCCGGGATCGGAAGGCGCGTTCGAGGCGCGCGCGATCGTGTTCGACGGCGCGGACGATTATCATCACCGCATCAATGATCCGTCGCTAAACATCGACGAATATTGCATCCTGGTAATGCGCGGCGCGGGCCCGATCGGCTGGCCCGGATCGGCCGAGGTGGTCAACATGCAGCCGCCCGATGCGCTGATCCAGCGCGGCGTGATGTGGCTGCCGACGCTGGGCGATGGCCGCCAATCGGGCACGTCGGACAGCCCCTCGATCCTCAACGCTTCGCCCGAGAGCGCGGCGGGCGGCGGGCTCGCGTGGCTGCGCACCGGCGACGTGGTGCGGATCGACCTCAATACGGGCAGCTGCAACGCGCTGGTCGATGAGGCAGAGATCGCGCGCCGCAAGGCCGAGGGCGCACCGCCGATTCCCGAAAGCCATACGCCGTGGGAAGAATTGTTCCGCGAGAAAACCGGCCAGATGCACGAAGGCGCGGTGCTGGAATTCGCGCTCAAATATCGCGGCATCGCGGCGAGGACACCGCGGCATAATCACTAGGCCCGATCCTCATCGGGGAGGCCGCTCCTCCCCGATGGTACCCAGCGTCTAGGCGAAGCTGATCTTGAAGGCGCTGCTGTGGCGCGTCGGCAGCTGGTCCGGCAGATCGATGGATAGCATCCCGTCGGTTTGCTGGAAATGCAGCCGCTGGTTCGAGCCGAGCAGCCTGACGCTTTGGACGACACGCGGCTCGCGGCCAGCGTTGCGGCCGAGCGATGCGATCGTCACCGGACCTCGCGGTTCGCCGAGGGTTATGGCGTAGAGCGTCTTGCCCTTGGTGGTGAAGCGAATGTCCTTCGCCGTATATCGGCCGCTTTCGTTGAACGAGCCGCCCTTGGTTTCAGTCGGGCCTTCGCCGTAGAGGTGCCAGGGGCGCGTACCGTGGATCGCCTCGCCGTTGACCGCCATCCACTTGGCCAGCTCCGCCAGCAAGGTCTGCGATTCCGGTGGCAGGCTGCCGTCGGGGTACAGCACGATGTTCATCAGTAGGTTGCCGTTCTTGCTGACGATATCGGACAGCATCCCGATCACTTCGGGTGCGGTCTTGTAGGTGAAGCCGTCCGAATAGAACCAGTCGCCGTTCGACGTATCGGTCTGCCAGGGCAACGGGTTGATGCCGTCCGCCACACCGCGTTCGACATCAAGCACGCACGCTTCCGGGTAGAATTCGCCAGAGCCGACAGCCTTGCAATTATAGACCGCCTGGACCTTTCCGTGCCGGTCGATGCTGCGATTGTAGAGGTGCGCGACCAGGGACCGTCCCACCTCGCCGAAGGGAAGCCCGCCGTCCGAATAGAGCAGATCCGGCTGATAGCTGTCGACGAGGTCGCGAATGCGATTGTACCAGATCTGATGATAAGCGGGGTCCTTCGTGTACCAGGTATCCGAGCCGCCCTTGTACGGCTCGTTATGCGGAGGATGGTACAGGTCCTGATATTTCGGGTTGGCGCCGTCATAATCGATGCCAATCTTGGGCCAGAACTGGTCGTAGCCGTGGCTGGGATAATACCAGTTATGGCTGGCGCCGAGATGTTCCGACACGCCGAAACGCAGGCCGCGTCGCCGCGCCGCATCGCGCCAGGCGCCGACGATATCCCGCTTCGGGCCTAGGACGGCGGCATTCCAGCGATGATGGCGTGAATTCCACAGGTCGAAATTGTCGTGATGCACGCCCATGCTGACGAAATATTTGGCGCCGGCGGCGACGTAGAGATCCATCAACGCTTCGGGATCGAATTTCTCCGCCGTCCACAGCGGAATGATGTCCTTGTAGCCGAACTCGGACGGATGCCCGTAATGCTTGAGATGATGGTCGTAGTCCGGATGGCCGGGAACGTACATGAGCCGGGCATACCAATCCCCCATGCGGGGAACTGCCTGCGGGCCCCAATGCGCCCAGATGCCGAACTTGGCATCGCGAAACCAATCGGGCGTGCGGTAGGTCTTTAGCGACTCCGCGGTCGGCTGAAAGGGACCCGATGCCAGGGGAGCAAGCGTCGCTGGCATGCCGCCCGGCTGGCTTTGCGCTGCCGCCTGTGCGCCGAGCGCGGCCAGGAGTGGCGCGCCGAGAACATTCCGCCTGCTTATCGTACCCATATCCTCGTCCCTTCCCTGTCTATCTTATCGCCCATCGTCACCACTCCTCCATCGCGTCATGGAGGCCGCCGCGCCGGCAGACGGCGAACGGAGCGGTTGGATGCGCTCATCGGGCCGTTCCCCAAGTCCGACGTTCGCGCCGCATGGAAGGAATTGTGCCCTCTGCGGCATGATAGGCGACAAGTATCACATATGAAATATCGTTTTTATAGGTGGCAGGCTGGGAGGAGCAGGCAAAGGAAAAGGCCCGCCGCTCGGGGGAGCGACGGGCCTCTTTCTTTGCTCTGAAGTTTCGGAAGGCTTAGCCTTCCATCTCCTCCAGTTCCTTGCCCTTGGTCTCGTTGATGAACTTCTTCACCAGGAAGAAGCTGATCGCCGCCGACACCGCATAGAAAGTGTAGGTCGGCGTCAGACCGAGTTTGGCGGCCATGATCGGGAAGCTCTGCGCGATCAGATAATTCGCGAACCACTGGGCGAAACCGCACACGGCAAGCGCCGAGCCGCGGATCTGGTTCGGGAACATCTCACCCAGCATGACCCACATGATCGGGCCCCAGCTGGCGTTGAAGAAGATCACGTAGAGGTTGGCCGCGATCACCGCGATCCAGCCATTGTGCTGCGACAGCTGCAGATTGCCCGCCGCGTCGAGCGAACCCGAATGGAAGGCAAAGACCATCGTGAAGAGGGTTACCGCCATGCCCGCCGAGCCGATCAGCAGGAGCGGCTTGCGGCCGATCTTGTCGACGAAGACGATCGTGACGAAGCAGGCCGCGATCGAAACGACGCCCGAGATGATGTTGCGCTGAAGCGCGGTATCCTCGGTCGCGCCGGCCAGCTTCCACAAGGTCTCGCCATAATAGAAGATGACGTTGATGCCGACGAGTTGCTGGAACACCGCGATCACCAGGCCGGCCCACACGATCGGACGCAGATTGTAACCGCCGGGGACAAGCACGTCGCGGAAGCGCGGACGGTGATCGTGGCTGAAGCTCGCCTTGATCTCGGCCAGCTTGGCCTGCGCCGCACCGGCGCCGATCAGGCGGGTGAGCACGCTCTCGGCTTCGTCGTCACGCTTGCGCGAGACGAGGTAGCGCGGGCTTTCCGGGATCAGGAAGAGCGCAACCAGGAAGATCGCTGCCGGGATCGCCTGGCAGAGGTACATCCAGCGCCACGCCTCGAAGCCGCCCCACCACATGTTGGTCGACTTGCCCGCCGCGCCGGCGAGGAAATAGTTGACGACGAACGCGCCGGTCAGGCCGGTGATGATCATCACCTGCTGGATCGTGGTCATGCGGCCGCGAATGTTCGCGGGCGCGACTTCCGAAATGTAGGCGGGCGAAAGCACGGAGGCCGTGCCGACCGCCATACCGCCGCACAGACGCGCGATCAGGAAGATGGCATGATCATGCGAGATGCCCTGCACGATCGCGCCGGCCAGGAAGAGCGCTGCCGCAACCATCATCACGTTGCGGCGGCCGAACACGTCGGCGAGGCGGCCGGCGAGGAAGGCGCCGATGAAGCAGCCGATCAGCAACGAGCCGACCGTGAAGCCCAGGCTGGCGTCGCTCAACCCGAAGGCGGCGCGCAGGCCGTCCTGCGTGCCGTTCACCGCACCGCTGTCATATCCGAATAGAAAACCCCCGATCGTGGCGACCGCTACGATCGCGGCGACGAAGCCCAGGCTCCCCTGGCTCTCCCCTCGCTCCATGTCCCTCTCCCTGCTTGAAACCCTGTTGTTGTTGTCGGTCAGCTTAGCCTGACCAGATTGCCGGGCAATCCCGGAACTTCCACGTCGAACGCGAAGATGTTCCCGGCCAGAGGTTGACCGTCCAAGGCGGCCGCGTCGAGCCCCTTTCGTGCGCTGGTGGCGTATATAGTGCACAAATCGGTCCCCCCGAACGCGATCTTGGTGATATTTGCCGCCGGCAGCCGGACTTCGGCCAGGATTTCACCGGTCGGCGCGTACCGCCGCGCCCGCCATCCGCCCCACAGGCCGATCCAGACACAGCCTTCGGAATCGCAGACCGACCCGTCCGGCCAGCCATCCGCCTCGTCGATCACGGCGAACACTTCCGGCACGCCCAGGCTGCCGTCGTCGTTGATCGCGACCTTGTGGATCACGCGCCCGAGCGTGTCGGTGTGATAGAGGGTCCGGCCGTCGGGGCTGACCGCGGGGCCGTTGGTGATGCACACCGGCGGCAGACCGCTGTCGCGGACCTGGCAGCGGTCGAAGCAATAAAGCCGCCCGCTGATTGCCCCCTCGCCATCGTCCATCGATCCGAACCAGACACGGCCGGCCGAATCGACCGTGGCGTCGTTGAGCCGGTTGCCGGGCGTGGCGGCCTCCGGCGTCGCGATCACATCGAAGCGGCCATCGAGCGGGTCGAAGCGGGCAAGGCCCTGCTGCAGCCCCGCGAGGAAGGAACCGTCGTCCGCGGGCAGCACCCAGCCGACCTGGCAGGGCGCGTCATAGCTCTTATGGTCGCCGCTTGCGGGATGGAAGCGGTGGACCTTGTGGCTCTTGATATCGACGAACCACAGCGCCTGGTCGCGTTCGACCCAGACCGGCCCCTCGCCCAAAGTGGCCTGAACCGGAAGGACGCAGCGCACCTGAGTCATCAGCGCCAGCCCGCATCCACGAAATAATCGTGCGCGGTGCACATCTTCGCATCATCGGATGCGAGGAACAGGACCATCGCGGCAACATCGGTCGGCTGGATACGCCCGTCGATACATTGTGACGCGACGATCTCGGCCTCGCCCTCGGGCGTGTACCATCGCATCTGACGCGGCGTCTGGACGTTGCCGGGCACGATCGTGTTGACGCGGATATTGCAACGGCCAAGATCACGCGCCAGCGCGCGGGTCAGGCCCTCGATCGCCGCCTTGCACGTCTGGTAAAGCACCAGATCGGCCATGCCGAGATGCCAGCTGATCGATCCGAAATTGAGGATCACGCCGCCGCCCACGCGCTTCATCGCCGGCACCACCGCCTGCGCCGCGAAAAATTGGTGGCGCAAGTTAACGTTGAGCCGATCATTCCAATAATCCGGCGTGACATCCTCGACCGTGTGACGATCGTCGTTCGCCGCATTGTTGATCAGCACGTCGATCCCGCCGAGCTTTTCCTCAAGCTCGGCGAGCGTCGCCTTGAACGTGTCGATGTCGGTGATGTCGCACTGGCGATAGATCGGCTTGTGCGGCGCATCGCAGAGCCGCTCGACCAGATCGCGCGAGGCCTGGTCGGCGATATCGACGAACGCCACGCGCGCGCCCTGCCACGCAAAGGCCTCAACCAACGCCTCGCCAATGCCGCTGCCGCCGCCCGTGACGAGAACCCGCTTCCCCTTGAGGCTGGGATAGATAGCGCGATTGGTGAAATCAGTCGCCGACATAGACGGTCTTCATCTGGGTGTAGAACTCCACTGCGGCGAAGCCCTGCTCGCGCGCGCCATAGCTGGACCCCCGCGAACCGCCGAAGGGCACGTGATAGTCGACGCCCGCCGTCGGCTGGTTGATCATAACCATGCCCGCGCGGATATTCTTCTTGAAGTGGCGCGCATGCTTCTGGCTGGTGGTGACAATGCCGGCCGAAAGGCCGAAATTGCCGCGATTGGCGAGTTCGAGCGCATCCTCGTAGCTTTTGGCGCGCACGGTCGAGACGACCGGGCCGAACACTTCCTCATTGTTGATCCGCATGTCGGGATCGGTGTCCGCGATCAACGTCGGGCTCATAAAATAGCCGGGCGTGTCGAGGTCGAGCTTCTCGCCACCGGTGACCAGACGGCCACCTTCCTTGGTCGCGATTTCGACGTAGCGCAGATTCTGCTCGAACTGGCTGTCGGACGAAGCAGGGCCGACCTGAGTGCTGGCGTCGAGCGCGGGGCCGACCTTGAGCGCCTTCGCCCGCTCGGCGAGCGCGGCGACGAAGCGGTCGTGAATGCCGTCCTGGACGATCACCTTGGACGATGCGGTGCAGCGCTGACCGGTCTGGAAGAAGCCGCCGTCGAGCGCGATCGCGACCGCGCGGTCGAGATCGGCGTCGTCGAGAACGACCAGCGGGTTCTTGCCGCCCATCTCCAGCTGGACACGCGCCTGGCGCGTAACCGCGGCAATGCCGACCTTGCCGCCGACCGACTGGCTGCCGGTGAACGAGACGCCGTTGATGTCGGGATGCTCGACGATCGCGGAGCCGACGCCGCCCTGGCCCAGAACCATGTTGAAGATGCCCGCCGGCGCGTTGAGCGAGGCGGCGACCTCATGGATGATCTTGGCGAGCGCGTGCGCGATCGTCGGCGTCGGGTTGGCCGGCTTGAGCACGACCGTATTGCCGAACGCCAATGCCGGCGCGGCCTTCCAGGCCGGGATCGCGATCGGGAAGTTCCAAGGCGTGATCAGGCCATAGACGCCGACCGCTTCGCGCCACACTTCGACATCGAGGCCGGGGCGCGTCGATTCCAGCGTCTGGCCGTGGCGTCGCAGCGCCTCGCCGCCGAAATATTTGAAGATGCGCGCGGCGCGCATCACTTCGCCCATACCCTCGGGGCGGGTCTTGCCTTCCTCGCGGCTGAGCAATTCGCCGAGTTCGGCGGCGCGCGCCATGATCGTGTTGCCGACCTTGTCGAGCAGGTCCGACCGCAGCTCGGGCGAGGCCATCGACCAGGCCGGGAATGCCGCGCGCGCTGCAGCCGCCGCCGCATCGACCTCGGCCTTGCCGCCCGCCGGGTAGGACGAAACCACCTCGTCCGTGTTGGAGGGGTTGATACTGGTGAACGGCGTGTCGGCTTCGACTTCCTTGCCGCCGATGAAATGAGTGAGCTTCATAAATCCTTACCTTGTCTTGACGGTCAGCCGAGCAGCCCGCGCTGCGCCAGATTCTGCATCAGTCCGGCAATGCCGAGCGTCCAGGGCCGGGCATTCTTGGAGTGGGTCACGCGGTTGACCAGTTTTCCGAGCTTGGGAGTCGAGATCGAGACGATGTCGCCGACCTTGTGGGTGAAACCACGGCCAGGATCGTCGCGATCCTGGGTCGGCGCGAACAGCGTGCCGAGGAAGAGAATGTAGCCATCCGGATAATGATGTTCGCTCATCGCCTGCGCGACGAGGTCTGTCGGGTCGCGGCTGATCTCGCGCATCGAGCTATGGCCCTTGAGCACATAGCCGTCCTCGCCCTCGATCAGCAGATCGACTTCCGCCTGACGGACATCGTCCATCGTGAAGCTGGCATCGAACAGGCGCACGAGCGGGCCGAGCGAACAGGAGGCGTTATTGTCCTTGGCCTTGCCGAGCAGCAGCGCCGAGCGGCCTTCGAAATCGCGCAGGTTGACGTCGTTGCCAAGGCTGGCACCGACGGGCTCGCCATGGCTGTCGGCCAGGATCGCGATTTCGGGCTCGGGATTGTTCCACGAGGAATCCGAACGCACGCCGATTTCGGCGCCCCAGCCCACGGTCGAGAGGACCGGCGACTTGGTGAAAATCTCGGCATCGGGGCCGATCGCGACCTCCAGATATTGCGACCACATCCCCTCGTCGATCAGCGCCTGCTTGAGCGCCATCGCTTCGGGCGACCCTGGCTTGAGGCCGCGAATACCGCCGCCGATTCGCCCTTCGAGCATCGCGCGCACCTCGGCCGCCTTGCCCGCGTCGCCGCGCGCGCGCTCCTCGATCACGCGCTCCACCGCCGAAACCGCGAAGGTCACGCCCGCCGCCTTGACGCATTGCAGGTCCACCGGGCTCAGCAGGCGCGGCGCGGCGTCGGCCGAAAGAGTGAGGCTTTCGAGATCGCCCAGCGCTCGCCCGCGCGACACGTCGAAGACGCGGTCGGCGACCAGTTGTGCCGCAGTCGGCGCAACGCCGCTCATGTCGTACAGGATGCCGCCCTTGAGCAGGACGGGCGTCGGGCCTTCCGCGGTCTCGATCCGGCCGAGGAAAAGGCCCTCGCGCCAATCGTCAGCCAGCATCGTCGCCGGCGCGAAAGCCGTCATCGTCTCATCTCTCCCACCCTAAGTGTTTGGTAGCGCTAACAGTGTTAGGTCCGCGCCACGGAGTCAAGGGCCGGTAACAGGTTCGTCCCTTAGCGGCTACTCTATTGTCCGACAAACCTCGAATGGTCGTAGTTCGGTGCGGCGCAGCAACGAAAGCAATCCGGACGCCCCTGGTTCGGGCCGGCCGGATTGCTTCGCTACGCACTCGATTACGTTCCGCCAGCGCGGGACGCGTGATCAGTTCAATTCAGTTCTTGGCCTTGTCGACCAGCTTGTTCTTGGAGATCCACGGCATCATCGCGCGCAGCTCCGCGCCGACCTTCTCGATGCCATGTTCGGCCTGGAGCTTGCGGCTCGCCTTCATCTCCGGATTGCCCATGCGGTTGTCCATCATGAAGCGCTGGACGAAGCGGCCGCCTTGGATGTCGGCAAGAACGCGCTTCATTTCGGCCTTGGTCTCATCGGTAATGATGCGCGGGCCGGTATGATAGTCGCCATATTCGGCGGTGTTGCTGATAGAATAACGCATGTTGGCGATGCCGCCTTCATACATCAGGTCGACGATCAGCTTCACCTCGTGAAGGCATTCGAAATAGGCCATTTCCGGCGCGTAGCCGGCTTCGACCAACGTCTCGAAACCGGCCATGATCAGGTGCGACAGACCGCCGCACAGCACGGCTTGCTCGCCGAACAGGTCGGTCTCGCATTCCTCCTTGAACGTCGTCTCGATCACGCCCGAACGGCCGCCGCCGACGGCGCTGGCATAAGACAGCGCTACGTCATGCGCGTTACCGCTAGCATCCTGATGGATCGCGATCAGGCACGGCACGCCGCCGCCCTTCACATATTCGCCGCGCACCGTGTGGCCCGGGCCCTTAGGGGCGATCATGAAGACGTCGATTCCCGCGGGCGGCTCGATCAGGCCGAAATGGACGTTGAGACCATGTGCGAAGGCGATCGCGGCGCCGTCGCGGATATTGTCTTTGATGTCCTTGTCCCAGATGCCGGCCTGGTGCTCGTCGGGCGCGAGGATCATGATGATGTCCGCCCACTTGGAAGCATCGGCCACGGACATGACCTTGAAGCCCGCTTCCTGCGCCTTGGCCGCGCTGGCCGAGCCCGGGCGCAGGCCGACCGCGACCTCCTTCACGCCCGAATCGCGCAGATTCTGGGCATGGGCATGGCCCTGGCTGCCATAGCCGACGATCGCGACCTTCTTGCCCTTGATCAGGCCGATGTCGGCGTCGGAATCATAATAAACGCGCATGTCTTAATGCCCCTTCGGATTGGCTCTTAGTGTTAGAAAGTCTGGTGCCCGCGGCTGATCGCGGCGACGCCGGTGCGGGCCACTTCGACCAGCCCGACCTCGCGCATCAGCTCGAGGAATTTGTCGATCTTGTCGGTGCCGCCCGTCACTTCGAACACGAAGCTCGAAATGGTCGCATCGACCACGCGCGCCCGATAGACCTCGGCCAGACGCAGCGCCTCTATCCGATGGTCGCCCGTGCCCCTGACCTTGACCAGCGCCAGCTCACGTTCGACATGCGCGCCCTCGGCGGTAAGATCGTGGACGCGGTGGACGGGCGGCAGCCGGTCCAACTGCGCGATGATCTGATCGATCGTCGCGGGTGCGCCGGAGGTGACGATGGTGATGCGGCTCACCGACTCGTCCTCTGTGACCTCGGCCACGGTCAGGCTCTCGATGTTATAGCCGCGTCCCGCGAACATGCCCGCGATGCGCGCGAGAATGCCCGGCTCGTTCGCGACCGTAACGGAGAGCGTATGGCGCTCGATGACTTCAGTGCGGATATGCATTTCAATTCTCATCACCCCGGCGGAGGCCGGGGCCGCAGGAAATTTGGTCTCGTCGCGTGCCGCAAGCGGCCCCGGCCTCCGCCGGGGCGACGTAAGGATTACACCAGCGCCTTGGCCTCGTCGTCCATCTCGCCCGAAACTTCGTTGGCCTGCAGGATCATCTCGGTATGGGCCGCGCCCGACGGGATCATCGGGAAGCAATTGGCGAGCTTGGCGACCCGGCAATCGACCATCACCGGCCCCTTATAGGCCAGCATCTCGGATATGCCGTCGTCGAGCGCGGCCGGATCCTCGATCCGCATCCCCTTCCAGCCATAGGCTTCGGCCAGCTTGACGAAATCGGGCAGTGCCTCGGAATAGCTGTGCGAATGGCGGCCCTGATAGGTCAGATCCTGCCACTGGCGGACCATGCCCATATATTCGTTGTTGAGGATGAAGACCTTGACCGGCAATTCGTACTGGGTCGCGGTCGACATCTCCTGGATGTTCATCATGATCGAGGCTTCGCCGGCAATGTCGATCACCAGCGCATCGGGATTGCCGATCTGCGCGCCGATCGCGGCAGGCAGCCCATAGCCCATCGTGCCGAGCCCGCCCGAGGTCAGCCACTTATTGGGGCTTTCGAAGCCGAAATGCTGCGCGGCCCACATCTGGTGCTGGCCCACCTCGGTCGAGATGATCGGGGCGCGATCCCTAGTCGCTTCCCACAGCCGGCGAATCGCAAGCTGGGGCATGATCTCCTTGGTCGATTTGGGGAAATCGAGGCTGCGCTTGCCGCGCCACTGATCGATCTGCGCGAACCAGCCGCTCAGATCGGCCGCGCCATGGCCGCGCTTGTTCCAGGTCGCGATCAGCGCTTCGATCGCGCTGCCGCAATCCGCAACGATGCCAAGCTCCGCCGACACGATCTTGTTGATCGAGGACCGGTCGATATCGACATGGATCTTGCGCGCATGCGGCGCGAACGCGTCCAGCCGCCCCGTCACGCGATCGTCGAAACGCGCGCCCAGGCAGATGATCAGGTCGGCCTTGTTCATCGCCATATTGGCTTCGTAGGTGCCGTGCATGCCGAGCATGCCGAGCCACAGAGGTGAGGATGCCGGCAAGGCGCCCAGCCCCATCAAGGTCGAGGTCACCGGCGCGCCGGTCAGCCTCACCAATTCGCGCAGGCCTTCGCTTGCGGCCGGTCCGGCATTGATGATGCCGCCGCCGGTATAGAAGATCGGCCGTTCGGCTGCGGCGATCATTTCGACCGCGCTTTCGATCAGCTTGGGGTCAGGCTCGGTCTGCGGCTGGTAGCCGATGCTCGTGCGCGGCTTGTTTGCAGCGGTGGCAGCGACCTGCACATCCTTGGGCAGATCGATCAGCACCGGACCGGGCCGGCCGGTTGTCGCGATGCGGAACGCCTCGCGGATCACCCCTTCCAGCTCGGCCGGATCCTTCACCAGGTAATTTTGCTTGGTGCAGTGGCGGGTGATGCCGACCGTGTCGCATTCCTGGAAGGCGTCCGATCCGATCAAGGCGGTCGGCACCTGGCCGGTGATCACCACCATCGGGATCGAATCCATCAGCGCGTCGGTGATGCCGGTCACGGCGTTGGTCGCACCGGGGCCCGACGTCACCAGCACAACGCCGGGCTTGCCGGTCGAGCGGGCATAGCCTTCGGCCGCATGCGCGGCGCCGCCTTCCTGGCGGACCAGGATGTGGCGAATGCGGTCCTGCTTGAAGATCGCATCGTAAATCGGGAGCACGGCCCCGCCGGGATAGCCGAATACGACCTCGACCCCGAGATCGCTCAGGGTTTCGATCAATATGTCCGCGCCGGTTCGTTCCTGGGCCATGGCCTTCGCTCGTTCTTTGGAGGAGCGGCGCGGTTAGCCACGCCATCCTCGGGTGTCAACTCAAATTCGATTTTTTATTTCTTATGTGGGTATTATTTGCGCAACTTTATTGCTGTTGTGTCAATTTTGCAGACAAAAAGAAAGCCGCCCGAAGGCGGCTTTCTGATAGCTCCGGTCTCGGAGGTCTGGATCAAGCCGCGACCAGACGCTCCCTGCGACGCTTGCCGCGAATAAGCGATCCGATGACGCCGAAGCCCATCAGCATGGTCATCCAGCTCGCGGGCTCGGGCACGCTGCCCGTTCCGCCGCTCGGCGGGGCGACAACGAGAAAACCGGTATAGCCGTTGAACGTGCCGAGATGAACCTCGCCGTTCGACTCGAATATCTTGGCGACGACGCTGCCGTTGATCGGCGAATTGCCGGTGATCGTGGCTTTCGGTGCGAGGATCGAGCCGTAGACCGCGGTGTTTACCGCGATCGAGGTCGCGTCGACGAAGTTCCAGATGATGTTCTGCTGCACGAGGCTGCCATTGCCGATCTCGTTCGCCCCGAACGCTACCGAACTGCCCGAGACGTTGACGATCAGCGTCTTGCCGTTGGCCGACGTCGCGTAGGTCGGCAGGTTGAACGTACCGCTGGACAGCTGCGACGCGGTGATATCCGCAACCGCATAGCTGCCGTTGGTGGCGTCGGCCGTGAAATTGAAATGGATATTATTCTGGTCGCTGCTCACCAGCGTCGCGTTCGGCGTGAGTGCGCCGAGGATCTGCGAGAACGACGTCAGGTCGGTCTGATAGGTCGAGGTAACCGTCGCGATCCCCGCCTTCAGATCGGCCGAACCGCCCGCCTTGATCGCATTGTCATGCGTCACATAAGGCAGGTCCTGAGCCTGCAGGCCCGAGACCGTACCGCCATATTTCGCGGTCTTCGCGCTGTTCGGATTGAAGTTCTGCGCGTTGAAGTTGCCGCCGACCTGCAATGCGGCAGCCACACCGTTATTGTTTATCCCGATGCCGCTGGCGTTACCGCCGACAACCGCCTGGATATTGCTGAGGCCGATACCGTTATTGACCTGAACATTGCTGGCGTTCCCGCCGACGGTAAGCGAGCGGTAGAGTGGATTGTGATTGTAATTCTGGGCCTTGCTGCCGCCTATCGCGACCGGCGCGCCATTGGCTTCCAGGTTGCCGCCGACATAGACCTTGCCTTCCACGTCCGAATGCAGCGTCGCGTTGCTGAGGGTCACCAGGTTAAGCGATTCCATCACGCGAAGCGCGACGGTCGCCTGGCTATATTGCTGTGCGGTAAGCGGGTTTCCGGCATTCGCCGGCGCGCACACTATCGTCGCCATCGCGGCGACAATCCCCAAATTCAGCTTACGCATTCACACCCCAAAGCGCGGAATACAGGCGCGCCACCCCCCAACTGGATGGTCGTTTCGCTAGTGCAAAAAGGCCGGAACCGCAATATTCCGAATGGCGGTTAACCCTCTTTGTTCGGCCGTTAACCCTCTTTATCCGGGGCATGTCCTCCCGCGACCGGCAGCTGATGGCGAAGCCATGTGCGCTGACGCTTGGCATAATTGCGGGTCGCCTGTTTGATCGAAGCGACCGCCGCATCCAGCGCCAAACCTCCGTCAAGATATTGAACTAGCTGGGTTACGCCGATCGCGCGCATGATCGGAAGGTCGGGATCGAGCCCCCGCTCGCGCAGCGCCGCAACCTCGGCAACAGCGCCCGTCTCAATCATCTGATCAACCCGGGCGTCGCAGCGCGCATACAGTTCGGGCACCGACGTCACGATGGTCTCCACATCGATTTGGGCCGAACCGGCGATCCCGCCGACGCGCGATTCGCGCCAGACGGCGATCGGGATACCGGTCGAACGGACTACCTCCAGCGCGCGGTGCAGCCGGCTTGTGTCGTTGGGGTGCAGTCGCGCCGCCGCAGCCGCATCCTCCTTCGCAAGTGCTGCGTAAGCTTCGGCAGCCGATAGCGTCCTGACCGCGCCACGAATTTCCGGATCGATTTCGGGCACGGGGGCGATCCCGTCGAGCAGGGTTCGGATATAGAGGCCGGTGCCGCCGACCAGAATCGGCAGCCGCCCCGCCGCCTGGGTCGCGGCGATCGCCGCCTTGGCGTCCTGTGCCCATTGGGCAGCCGAGCAAGCGCGCGCGCCGTCGCGATAACCGAACAGAAGGTGGGGAACGCGCGCCTCTTCCTCCGCGCTGGGGCGCGCGCTCAGGATCCTGAGGTCGCGATAAACCTGGCTCGCATCGGCGTTGATCACCGTGCCGCTGGCGGCTTCGGCCAGCGCAATCGCGCGCGCCGACTTGCCGCTGGCGGTCGGCCCTGCAATGAGCGCGATCCTTGGACGGTCTGAAGGACGAATGGTGGACATCGCGACTTTGATAGCATCGAACGGCGGCCTGTCGTCGGCCGATCTCGACACCGCGCGCGACGCACTCGCCGGGATCGGCGCGATGCCGGGCGTGGTTGCCTGGCTGGACGAGGGCATTGCCGCCGATCTTCCCTTCGGCCGCATCGATCGGGCGGGCGCCCGTGCCGTGCTCGAGGGATTGCTGCCGGGTGTGGACGTGGTGATCCAGCCGCAGGCCGACCGCCGGAAGAAGCTGCTGGTCGCCGACATGGATTCGACCATGATCACGATCGAATGCATCGACGAACTTGCCGATTATGCCGGGATCAAGCCGCAGATCGCCGAGGTGACCGAACGCGCGATGCGCGGCGAACTCGACTTCGAATCCGCGCTCGACGCGCGCGTCGCTTTGCTCAAGGGGCTGGAGGAAAGCGCGATCGATCGCTGCCACGCCGAACGCGTGATATTGATGCCGGGCGCGCAGGCGCTGATCCGAACGATGAAAGCGCATGGTGCGCGAACCATATTGGTTTCCGGTGGCTTTACCGTTTTCGCCGATAGGGTTGCCGAGGCGATCGGCTTCGACCGTGCCATCTCCAACCGCCTCGGTCTCGCCGGCGGCATGCTGGACGGGACGGTCGCACGTCCGATCGTTGGTTCGGCGACCAAGCGCGAAACACTGATCGCCGAACGCGATGGCAGCGGCCTGACGCCCGCGCAGACGCTCGCGGTCGGCGACGGTGCCAACGACATTCCGATGATCGAGGAGGCCGGGCTGGGTATCGCCTATCACGCCAAGCCCAAAACCGCCGCCGCCGCCGACGCCCGCATCGAACATGGCGATCTGTCCGCCTTGCTCTACGCGCAGGGTTATAAGCGCGCCGACTGGGTCGCCTGATCCCTGCCGCGAACCGATTGACAGAAGGCGCCGCCTCGGTCACCTTTCCGCATAGCGCGCCTCTGGAGCGCCGCCTGTCCGCGGCAAGGGAGCCGGCTCCCATCCAGCCTGATATCTGACCTTACGAACCCTTCTTCCGGCCTTTCGTAAGCGGACGTCTGGCAATGGGAAGGAAGGTTTCCGATGCCACGTGTCCGCACCTCTAAAACGACGCTCGATCTGCTCCGCAAGGAGGCGAAACGCTGGCTGAAGGCGCTCCGTGCCAATGACGCCAAAGCGATCGAACGGCTGAAGGCCGCGTCCCCCAAAGCACCGCCCACGCCCGGCCTGCGCGACGTCCAGCATGCGCTCGCGCGCGAATATGGTCTGTCAGACTGGGTGGCGCTCAAGGCCGCATTGGCAGTGCCGCCAAGCGAGAGCGATGCCGACCGGATCGACACTTTGCTTCGCCACGGCTGGACCGGCGATATCGCGGCGGCCGAACGCATCCTGGCCCGCCATCCCGATCTCGCGCGCGACAGCCTGTTCACCGCCGCGACCTGTGGCCTGGCCGGGGAGGTCGAACGGCAGCTTGCGCGGGACCCTGCCGCCGCGACGCGCACCGGCGGAACCCGGCAATGGACCGCGCTCGCTTACGTGACCTATGGAAGGATCGATCCGGAAAATGCGGTGACGATCGCCCGCCGGCTGCTTGCCGCGGGCGCCGATCCCCATTTCAGCTTCAACGACGGCTGGGACAATCCCTTCTCGCTGATCTGCGGTGCGATCGGGCTGGGCGAGCAAGCCAAGCCCACGCATCTCCAGGCGGTCGACCTGGTCGAATTGCTGGTTGCTGCCGGCGCCGACCCTTATGATCGCCAGGCGCTCTACAATATCTCGGTCGCGGGCGACGACGCGGATTGGTACCAGCGTCTCTGGGATGCGTGCGAGCGCGCGGGCAAGGCGGATGCCTGGCGCGCGGCTGATGGGGGCTTTCTCGGCAAGACCATGCTCGATTATCTGCTCGGCAACGCGGTCGGGCAGAACCATGTCGCGCGGGCGCAATGGCTGCTCGATCATGGTGCGGATGCCAATACGACGCACGCTTATACCAAGAGCTCCCTCCACAAATTGGCGCAGCTCTCGGGCTTCCGCGATCTGACCGCCTTGCTGGAAACGCACGGCGTCGCGCCCGTACGGCTGACTGGGTTGGAGGGCCTGATCGCAGCCGCGCAGCGCCACGACGAACCGGCGGTTCGCGCCTTGCTGGCCGAGAATCCGGCCTTGATCCGCGATCCGCATCCCCTGCTCGCGGCCGCCGCGCACGGCAATGCGGACGCGGTCGCCTTGCTGCTCCGGTGCGGGGCGGATCCGCGCGGGGTCGATCATGAAGGGATCAGCCCGCTCCATCGCGCGGTCCAGGCGGATGCACCGGACATCGTCGACCTTCTGCTCGCCGCCGGCGCAGAGATCGATCTTCGCGAACGCAAGTGGAAGGGCACGCCCCTGACCTGGGCACTCGTGCTCCACCGGCCGCACATCGCGCGCGAGCTCGCCCCGCTCAGCCGCGACGTGCGCGGGCTCGCAGGGCTGGCCGATCTCGAACGGCTGGATGCGGTGCTCGCCGCCGAGCCGGAACGCGCTAACCACCGGCTCGACGTCGAGGACAGGGTCACCCCGCTCTTCTGTCTTCCGGAGGATGAGGATGCGGCGATGGCCGTCGCCGAAATCCTGCTCCGGCACGGCGCCGATCCCGGCCTGCGCAACCCGCAGGGCAAGACGCCGGCGGATGTCGCACGCCAGCGCGGTCTCGACGACGCGGCAGACCTGATCGAAGCGGCGGGAGGCTAGGGCGCGAGTCTGTTTCAGCAAGGCTGAAACGGACGCGGCACCGGCCCGCGCCCCCACCCGGCCTCCCATAGAATATCCTGTTGGGAGGCCGGTGGGGGAGCGGGCCGGTGCCGTTTTCAGCTAGCTGAAAACGACTCTAGGGCGCGATCACCAGGCAGTCGCCGCCGGCGGCGACGACCTTCTTGCACAGCGCCTGCGCGTCAGCCTTGCTCGCAATGCCGGCGGCCTGCAGGCGCTGGACATTGCCGGCGCTGAGCACATGCTGCTGGTAGGTGCCGAGACCGGCGACTTTGGCCTTGAGCGTCTTCCAGCGGTCGCGCGCACGCTCCTCGGATCCGAACGCGCCGAGCTGCACCTTCCAATTGCCACTCCCCTTGGCACCGGCGGGCTTGTCATTAGCGTCGGCGCTCTTGCTCGGCTTGTCGCCCGCATCCGCAGCTTCGGCGGGGGCGGGTATTGCCTTCGTCGCCTTGCCCGACTTGCCCGGCTTCGGCGCGACGCTCGCGGCCTGAACCGGTGCGGATGGCCTGGCGGGAGGCGCGATCGGCCGGTCGGGGAGCGCGGAGCGCACGACCGGCAGCGTCGCCAACAGCTGCTCCGCCTTCGCCTTGTCCGCCGGCAACAGATAATGATCCATCACTTCCAGATTCTTCTGCGCGGCGGGCAAGCCCGCGGCAGCCGCGCGCTCGGTCTGGGCATAAGCCAAAGGCCAGTCGCGCGTGGCATAATCGCCGTTGAAGTGCGCGGTGCCGAGCAGGTAGAAAGCGCGCGCTTCGCCGCGGGCTGCCGCCTTTTCGATATAGGGCATCGCCTCGTGCCGATCGCCATGCGCGAACAGGGCGAAGCCCAATTCCTCGCTGGCGCGGATATGGCCCTGCGCGGTGGCGCGGCGATACCACATGATCGCGGCGTCCTGATCGGCCGAGACGCCCTTCCCGACACGATAGGCCTCGCCCATCTGGAACTGGGCCTCCGCATCGCCTGCCTGAGCCTTAACCTGGAGCGGCGCGATGTCGGAGGCGGCGCGCGCCGGCGCGGCCATCGCCGCCCCCGCCGCCGCCAGCAACAACGCCACCCGCAACCGCGTCATAGGATCGGCATTCCTCCCTTGATCGTGCGGACCACCCGGCCCTGGACCGGCAGCCCGTCAAACGGCGTGTTGCCCGCCGCAGCCGCCATCCTATCCGATTCAATCCGCCAGGGCGCTTCGGAATCGATGACCAGCAAATCGGCCTCGGCACCGACGCTGAGCACGCCGCCCGGCAATCCGAACAACCGGGCCGGCGCGGCGCTCAATAGTTCGAATATGCGTTCAAATCCGATTTTTCCGTCGCGTACCAGGCCCAGGCTCAAGGCCAGCAAGGTCTCCGCGCCGGCCATGCCCGGCTCGGCATCGGCAAAAGGCAGCCGCTTGGCCTCGGCACCCTGCGGATCGTGGCCGGAGCAGATCAGGTCGATCGTGCCGTCCGCGACCGCGGCGATACACGCCTGGCGGTCGCTCTCATCGCGCAATGGCGGCGACAGGCGCGCGAAGGTGCGGAACCCCGTCACCGCGCTGTCGGCAAGGAAAAGATGCGCGGGCGTAATGCCGCAGCTCACCGGCAGCCCCTTGCGCTTGGCCGAGCGGACCAGATCGATCGACCGCGCGGTGGTGATCTGGCGAAAATGGATCGGCGCGCCGGTCGCCTCGACCAGCAGCAGATCGCGGGCAACCGCCAGCGCCTCGGCCTCGGCCGGGGCCGCCGCGAGGCCGAGCCGGGTCGCGGTCTCGCCGTCGGTCATCACCGCCTGGCCCGCGAGCCCGCCATCTTCGGGATGGCTGACCGTGCGCAGGCCGAGCGAACCGGCATAAGCCAGCAGCCGGTACATCACGCCCGAATCCGCGATCCAGCCACGTCCGGTCGCGACGCCGCAGGCGCCGTCGCGCGCCATCAATCCGATTTCGGCCAGTTCTCGGCCCGCAAGCCCGCGCGTTGCCGCGGCGAGCGGATGGACCCAGACCTTGGGCTTGCCCGACGCGGCCGCATGCTGGACGAGCGCGACCGTCTCGATCTGCCCCCGGTCGGGCATCAGCACCGCGCGCGTGATGCCGCCCGCGACGAAGGCGGGCCGATCGATCGCGAACACGCCGACATCGATCAGGCCGGGCGCGATCAGCTTGCCCCTGGCATCGATCGTCTCCGCATCCGCTGGGGTATCGAAGGTGCCGATCGCCACGATCCGCCCGTCGCGCACCAGCACGCCGCCGCTGATCAGGCCCTCGGGCGTGACGACACGCCCACCGGTGACGGCCAGGTTGGTCACCATCCGGCGATCCCCCGCCGCCCGCGCGTCAGCACGTCGAGGCAGGCCATGCGCACCGCTACCCCCATTTCGACCTGTTCGGTGATCGCCGAGCGTTCGAGATCGTCGGCCACGTCGCTCGCAATCTCCACCCCGCGATTCATCGGCCCAGGATGCATGACCAACGCGTCGGGCGCGGCCTTCTTCAGCCGCTCGTGGGTGAGACCGTAGAGCGCGTGATATTCGCCCGGTGACGGTACGAAGCCGCCCGCCATCCGCTCGCGCTGCAGGCGAAGCATCATCACCACATCCGCGCCGTCGAGGCCGCGATCGAAATCGGTGAAAGGCGTGACGCCCATCCGCTCGATCGCGGGCGGCAGCAAGGTCGGCGGCCCGACCACGCGCACCTCTGCGCCGAGCGCAGTCAATGCCAGGATGTTGGAGCGCGCGACGCGGCTATGCAGCACATCGCCGCAGATCGCGACGATCAGGCCCTCGATCCGGCCCTTGCGGCGACGGATGGTGAGCGCATCGAGCAAGGCCTGGGTCGGATGCTCGTGCCGCCCGTCGCCCGCATTCAAGACCGGGCAATCGACCTTGTCGGCGATCAGCTGGACCGCCCCTGAGCTTTCGTGACGGATCACGATCATGTCCGCGCGCATCGCGTTCAGCGTGATCGCGGTATCGATCAGCGTCTCGCCCTTCTTCACGCTCGATTGGGCGACCGCCATATTGACGACGTCGGCGCCGAGGCGCTTGCCCGCGATCTCGAACGACAGCAAGGTACGCGTCGAATTCTCGAAGAAGGCGTTGATCAGGGTGAGGCCGGCAAGCCGGTCGTCATGCTTCGCGGTACCGCGATTGAGCTGCACCCATTGCTCCGCCTCGTCGAGCAGGAATGCGATTTCGTGCGGTTGCAGCCCGAAAATGCCGGTCAGATGCCGATGCGGGAACGGGCTACCCAAGCGATCATCATTCGAACGTGTGGGCGGGCTGGACATTAAAGCCGTCCCCTACGCGCGACAGAGGTGAAGCTCAAGGCCCGGTCAGGAATTGCCCGTCCGTTTTTCCAGCCACGCCGTCGAAGGCGGCGACCACAGGAAATAAAGCGCGACGATATTCGCCATGATCGTCAGCAAGCTGGACAGGTGCACGCCCGGAGCCATCGTTGCGAGCCGGCCCAGCGCGAGGAGGATGACATAGCTGGCAATTCCTGAGCCGGTGACGAAAGCCAGCCAGATCGTCACCACGACCCGCGCAATCATGCTCCGCCTCAACAATACCCACAGGATCAGCCCGACCACGATCGACACGCTGACCATCGCTCCGGCCACGGCGCGCGGATTGAAATGCATCATCAGCACGGTCGCGCCGGCATTGACCAGGCACGCGACGATCCCAAAGGCAGCGAAGCGCCGGATCTCTTGCGGTCTCTCCATTTCAGCCCCCCTTCACTCTCCCCCGAACGACGACGCGAGCGCGTCTATCGCACCCTGGAGAATATAGGCTGCGGCCATCTTGTCCACGAGTTCGGCGCGGCGCGCGCGGCTGGCGTCCGCGTCGAGCAAGGTGCGCGTCACGGCCTGGGTCGACCAGCGCTCGTCCCACAACAAGATCGGCAGATCGAGGTCGGCGAGATTGCGCGCGAAGGCGCGGACCGACTGGGTGCGCGGGCTGTCGCTGCCGTCGAGGCTGAGCGGCAGGCCGATCACCAGGCCCTTCACCTGCTGTTTGGCGATGATCGCGCGCAACAAGGCGCGGTCGACACTGAATTTGGTGCGGCGGATCGTCTCGGCGGGGCTGGCGATGGTCCACATCGCGTCGCAGATCGCGATCCCGATCGTCTTGGTGCCCACGTCCAGCCCGGCCAGTCGTCCGCCCATCGGCAGCACGGCGGCGAACGCGCTCCTGTCGGTGCTGATCATGGCGCGCGGAAAGCCTTGAGCCGCTCCGCCACATCGCCACGGATATTGGCCCAGAACAGCGCATAGTCGAACACGTGGTAATTATTGCCGGGCAGCACATAATTGCCGAAGCCCGCGGGCTCGGGGCCGATCGACAGCAAGCCCTGCTGCGTGCAGCGTGCGGGTACCAGACCCGGGGTGATCTCTACCCCGCTCAGGTCGGCGCGCGGAACCAGCGCGCCCCTGTTCGCTGCCGCCGGTGCCGCACCCCCTTCAACGCCTGTAAGCGGATTGACGCACAGCATCGCCGTATCCTTGCGCGGAATTCCGGCATAGCCGCGGCTGGCGTCGAAATAGGCGTTGACTAAGCGCGGATCGGAAGGCTCGGCATAGCTTTGCCACGACACAATGCAGCGCGCCTGCTGCGCGGTCCTGCAGGCTGGGAAACCAAGCGCGGGCATGTCCGCGGTCAGCGAAATCGGCCAGCCGACCGCATAGATCGCGACGATGCGCTTCGCGGCCGGCGTCCCCGCCACTTTCTCGCGCAACAGCCGCAACAGATGGAGCGAGCCCTGGCTGTGCCCGGCAAGGATGATCGGCCGGCCGGCCGGGGCCGCGGCGAGGAAGGCGTCGAAGGCGCGCGCCACATCCCGATAGGCGAAGTCGATGGCCTGCGCCGAGCGCGGATCGGTCGCCGCCAGGAAGGCGCCGAAGGTCGCCTGGCGATAGCGCGGCGCCCACACCTCCCCCACTGTGGCGAACGCGCTTGCCTGGCTGCGCGCGAACAGGATCAGCCGGTCATTGGCGGCCTTGTCATCGATCGGCGCGTTCCAGCGGTCTCGATCCATATAGGTGGTGGGCGGAATGTAGAAGACTTCCGCCTGTGGCGCGGGATTGGCCGGGACGCCCGGGGGCAGCCAGCGCGAGGGATCGTCGGGCAAGCCCGGCCGCGCGAGCCAGGAGGCGGGCCTGGCATAATCGGGCGCTGTGGAGTCCGGCATCGGCGCGAAGGCGCCCGAGGGCACGAACGCCATCCGCATCAGCCTGTCCTGCGCCAGCGTCCATGTCAGGCCGATCGCCAGCACGACCATGATCAGGGCGGCGATGACGTAGAGAAAGCGGCGGGCAAGCATTGCTTCAGGGGGTGCACGGATAAAGCCGCTTGCGCAACAGAAGGGCGCGGCGGATATCACTTAGCCGTAACGTTCCGGGCTTACATCCGGCGGACGGGAGGAAGATCGATGGCCTTGAAAATAAACGACATCGCTCCGGATTTCACGCAAGACTCGACTATCGGGCCGCTCCATTTCCACGAATGGGCGGGCAACGACTGGGTCCTGTTCTTCTCACATCCCAAGGACTTCACGCCTGTCTGCACGACCGAACTGGGCGAGGTTGCGCGACTGAAGCCCGAATTCGACAAGCGCGGCGTCAAGGCGCTTGGCCTGTCGGTCGACCCAGCCGACAATCATGCGCGCTGGGGCGCGGACATCGCCGAGACGCAGGGCCATGCCCCCAATTTCCCGATGATCGCCGACACCGATCTCAGCGTCTCCAAATTGTACAATATGCTGCCGGCGGAGACCGAAGGCGGATCCGAGGGCCGCACCGCGGCGGACAATGCGACCGTGCGCAACGTCTTCGTCATCGGGCCGGACAAGCGCATCAAGCTGATTCTGGTCTATCCGATGACGACGGGCCGCAATTTCGCGGAAATCCTGCGCGTGATCGATTCGATCCAGCTCACCAGCCAGCACAAGGTAGCGACGCCGGCCAATTGGCAATCGGGCGAGGACGTGATCATCGTGCCTTCCGTCTCCGACGCGGACGCCGCCGCGCTCTTCCCCGACGGCTGGACCACGCACAAACCCTATCTGCGGACGACCAAGCAGCCGGGCTGAGACCATGTTGTTCGAGCAGATCGCAACCGGCGGCTGCCAATCCTACCTGATCGGCTGTCCCGAGACGCGCGTCGCGGCGGTGATCGATCCCGAACAGCGCCAGATCGACTGCTATCGCGGGCTGGCCGCGCGCGAGGGCATGCGCATCCGCTATGTGATCGAGACGCACACCCATGCCGATCATTTTTCGGGCGCGGGCCAGCTTGCGGCCGAGACCGGCGCCACGATCGTCGCGCACCGCCTGAGCCCGGCGCCGCACACCAGACTGCGGCTGGAGGATGGAGAGTTGCTCTATGTCGGCGGCCTCGCGCTGCGGGCCCTGCACACACCCGGCCACACCCGCGATTCGATCTGCTTGCTGGCCGGCGACCGCATCTTCACCGGCGATACCCTGCTGATCGGCGGGACCGGGCGGACCGACCTGCCGACAGGCGACCCCGACGCGCTGTACGACAGCCTGTTCAAAAAGATATTGAAGCTCGACCCCGCGCTGATCGTTCATCCCGCGCACGATTATAAAGGCCGGCATAGTTCGACGCTCGCAGCCGAGATCGCGGACAATCCCCGGCTGCAGAAGAAAGAGCGGACCGAATTCGTGGCGATGATGCGCGAGCTCAATCTCGCCGCGCCGACACACCTGACCGAAGCTTTGCGCACCAATATGAGCGGCGGCAAGACGATCGCGCAGTTACTTGCCGAGGCCGCCGCCACGGTGCCTTTCCTGGACATGGACGATCTGGCGCGGCGCGTGGAAGCGGGTGCGCTCGACCTGGTCCTGCTCGACGTGCGCGAGCGTGACGCGTTCGATGCCGGCCATATCCCCGGCGCGACTCATTTGCCGCGCGGCCAATTGGAGCTGCGCGTCAACGAGATGCTGCCCGATCCAACCGCACGTATCCTCACCTGCTGCGAATATGGCCGCATCTCCACCCTCGCCGCCGCGACCCTGCGCATGCTCGGCTTCCAGCGCGCGGTAGCGCTCGACGGCGGCGTCAAAGCCTGGCGCGAGGCCGGCCTGCCTTTGGTGGCCAAAGACTGATCGCACTTGAGGCGGTGAAGCGCGGCTGCTAGCCGCGCCTTCATGTCCGTAGATACAAACACCGTGCGCAAGATCGCGAGCCTTGCCCGCATCGCTGTCACAGACGGCGAGGTCGAGGCGATGACCGGCGAGCTCAACAATATCCTCACCTGGGTCGAACAGCTCGGCGAAGTGAATACCGACGGGGTCGAGCCGCTGGCGGCCGTCATCCCCAACCAGCTGCGCCTGCGCGACGACGTGATCACCGACGGCGATATCCGCGACAAGGTGCTCGCCAACGCGCCCCAGGCCGAACATGGCTTCTTCACCGTGCCGAAGGTGATCGAATAATGAGCACGGAACTCACCGACCTCGGCATCGCGCAGATCCGCGACGGTTTCCGCGCAGGCGATTTCACCGCCCGCGAAGTTGCGGAGGATTTCAACGCTGCGGTTTCCGCGGCCAAGATGCTGAACGCCTTCATCGTCGAGACTCCCGAGCATGCGCTCGCCGCCGCCGATGCCGCCGATCAGGAGCGCGAATCCGGCAATGTTCGCCCGCTGTCGGGCGTGCCGCTTGGCATCAAGGACCTGTTCTGCACCGAGGGCGTGCAGACCACCGCCGCGAGCCACATCCTGGAAGGTTTCGTGCCGACCTACGAATCCACGGTCAGCGAGCGCCTGTTCCTGGCTGGAGCCGGAATGTTGGGTAAGCTCAACATGGACCAGTTCGCGATGGGCTCGTCCAACGAGACGAGCCATTTCGGCAATGTCATCAACCCGTGGCGGCGCAATGACGGCGGCAATGCCCCGCTGACGCCGGGCGGATCGTCGGGCGGCAGCTCGGCGGCGGTCGCGGCACGGATCGCACCGGGCGTGACCGGGACCGACACGGGCGGCTCGATCCGCCAGCCCGCCGCCTTCACCGGCATTTCGGGCATCAAGCCGACCTATGGCCGCTGCTCGCGCTGGGGCGTGGTCGCGTTCGCGTCCAGCCTGGACCAGGCGGGCGCGATGGCGCGCGACGTCCGGGATTGCACGATCATGCTCGAGGCGATGGCGGGCTTCGATCCCAAGGATGCGACCAGCCTCAACCTGCCCGTGCCAGAATGGGAGGCCAACCTCTCCTCAGACCTCAAGGGCAAGACGATCGGCATTCCCAAGGAATATCGTGTCGACACTATGCCGAAGGAGATCGACGCGCTGTGGGAGCGCGGCATCCAGTTGGTCAAGGATGCTGGCGCGAACGTGATCGAGGTGTCGCTGCCACACACCAAATATGCGCTGCCGACCTATTACATCATTGCTCCGGCCGAAGCCTCGTCCAATCTCGCGCGCTATGACGGCGTGCGCTACGGCCTGCGCGACCTGCCGGACGGCGCCAATCTGCAGGACATGTATGCCGCGACCCGCGCCGACGGATTTGGCGCCGAGGTCAAGCGCCGCATCCTGATCGGTACCTATGTGCTCTCGGCAGGCTTCTACGACGCTTATTATACCAAGGCGCAGAAAGTCCGCGCTTTGATCGTGCGCGACTTCCAGCAGGCCTTCGAGAAATGCGACCTACTGCTCACGCCGACCGCGCCGTCCGCCGCCTTCGCGCTCGGCGAGAAGTCGGACGATCCGCTGGCAATGTATCTGAACGACGTCTTCACCGTGCCGAGTTCGCTGGCCGGGCTGCCGGCAATGTCCGTCCCTGGCGGGCTCGATCAAGCGGGGCTGCCGCTCGGCCTGCAGGTGATCGGTCGACCGCTTGACGAGCAAGGCGTGCTCAATGCGTGCCTGGCGATCGAGGAACGCGCGGGCTTCGTCGCACGACCCAACATTTGGTGGTGATGCGCCAGCCGGTGCCCGCCAGAAGGCGAGCGCCGGATTGCCGACAACTCTTCTCCTCCGAGTTAGGTTAGAAGAGCGTGTCTAACCAGGGGTGAGTTCGCCATGTACGATTATGGAAGCCTCTCGCACCCGTTCGGGCTCAGCACCAGCGACTTTGCGCTGCTTAGCGGAGGCATCGCGCTGGTTATCGCCGTCCTGTTCCTGGGACTGAGCGGCAATAAGCGGGGACGGCGCTGGCTTGCCGGACTCGGCTGGCTCGCGTTGGTCTTGTCGGTGGGCGCGCTCGGATACGGCACCGTCCGCGGCGGAGGTTCATCCGGCACGGGCCAAAGGCCCGCCTGATCGGTCCAGGGTCGTTTTCAACCACGCTGAATCGGCACCTGATCTGTTTCAGCCTTGCTGAAACAGACTTTAGCTCCGCCGACGGCGATTGGGTCCGATTATCTGCGCCGGCACGCCCAGCGCAATCGTGTTGGGCGGCACGTCGCTGAATACCGTCGAATTCGGCCCCACGATCGAATTCTCGCCGATCGTGACATTGCCGATAATCACCACGCCTGCCCCCAGATCGACGCCGTCGCCAATGATCGGCTTGGCGTTCATGTCGTCCGGGGAGCTGATGCCGAAGGTCGTATTCTGCCGGATGATCACATCGTTGCCGATCGATCGCGCGCCCAGGATCATTCCGCCGAAATGCTCAAGCTTCACCCGCCGGCCGACAATGACGACATAGTCGAGCTTCATGCCGAACCAGATTTGCGTCATCTTGTTGAAATATCGATAAAGAATCGTCAGCGGTGCACGCAGAAGCTTGGTGCGCACGCTCATCCGCCTATTGCCGAAGCGGTGGATGAACAGCATCCAGAAGCCTTGGCTGAAGATGTCGGAATCGTGCGTCCGATAATCTTCCCGCACCAGATCCCAGAAACCGATCCCGACGGGATTCATGTTGGTGCTGCCGTCGTTGATCGGAGGCGCCTTGCCCTTTTCGGTGCGGGGCGCCGCGAAATCGCCCGCTTTTTCGGCGCCGGGTGACGGGGCTGCGCCACTCTCGCTGGCCGCAATCTCGGCGATCGTGCGGTTGAGGAAAAGCTGCTGCGTGAGCGGCTTGGGAATCCCCGCTTTTTCCATCGCCAGCGTCGCGCCGATCGCGGAGAGCGAATCGCCGCCCTTGTCGAAGAAGCTGTCGTTGCGACCGATCGATGAAAGATGGAGCGCCTCGCACCAGATGCGCGCAATCTCGCGCTCGCGTTCGCTCTGCGGTTCATCGCTTGCGGATGCGGCGACCGAAGGTGCGGCGGGCGCGATCGCGGCTTCGCCCGCCGATGGGCTCGCCTGATGCGCATGGCGTTCAACCAGAACCGCGCGCCGGATCTTGCCGGTTTCGGTCCGGGGAATTTCGTCGACGGCGACGAACATGAGGTCGGCATTGCCGAGCCCGAATCCCGCCGCAACCGCACGCGCATGCTCGGCGATTCGCGCGGCGGAAAGGTTGGGAAGATAGGCGACCATCACCACCTCCCCGCGCAGCGGATCGGGCCGCCCGGCGGCCGCGACGTGCATCCCGTCGGCGCCCAGCGATTCGCCCAGCTTTCGTTCGAACAGTTCCGCCGGCACCTTGATCCCGCCGACATTCATCAGATCGTCGGCACGGCCCTCGAACGTCAGGAAGCCGTCCTCACCGATCGATCCGAGATCGCGCGTATGCAGCCAGCCATCGGCGTCCACGATCGGCTCCAATCCGTTCGCGGTCAGGACGCCGTCGGCGACGTGCGGCCCGCGAATGCAGATATGACGATTTTCGTCGATCCTGACCTTGGTCTTGCCGACCGGGCGACCGACCGTCGCGAGCTGCGCGTCGCTCGCCTCCTGCAGGTCGAGGAAGGTTGTGCGCGAAGCTTCGGTCAACCCGTAATGCTGGATGATGCGGGCTGCCGGGAACATGCGGCGGATCGCCTGCTTCTCTTCCACGCTCATCGCCTGGCTGCCGATTTCCAGCCAGCGCAGCCGTCGCGCAATCTTGCGCGGAACCAGATCGGGATTGGCGATCAGCACGCGCAGCAGGGTCGGCACCGCCGACAGCGCATTGACCTCATCCGCCTCCAGCATCGCGGCGAATTCGGATGGATTGAAGCCGTTTTCCGGCAGGAACAATTTGCCGCCCACGGCCGCCGTGACGCGCGCGCGCGCGAGGCCGAACGAATAGGTGGCCGGCACGCCCAGATATTCACTGATCTCGCCGTCGATCCCCATTATCTCGACCAGACGGTCAGCGACATCGGCCAGTGCGCGATGCGAAAGCAGGATCGCCTTGGGCTCCCCCGTCGTTCCCGAAGAGAAACCGACCTGCGCGGGCCGGTCGTCGCGGATCGGCGCCTGTTGCAGGGTGAACCAGCCGCCGCCCGGCCTTGGCGAAATCCGCTCTGCGAAATCGTAAGCGGCGGGTGCCTGCCCGCCCGCCTCGACCGGCACCGCGACGCGGCCCTCGCGATAGCAGGCCATCACGGCGTTCAGATATTCGACCGAGCTGATCTTCTCGATCCCGACAAGGTCTAGCTTAGGGCCGGGCATCGATCGTCCTTGGATGGTTCGGTTGGGGCAGACAGCAGGGTCAGCCGAGCGGCGTGCGCTCGGGCACATTCTGCGCGCGGGCCATCGACACATGCAACCGGCGCGCGCCCTTGAAGGGCATACGGCCGTGGGCATAGCGCATATTGTCGAGGATCAGCACGTCGCCCGCCTTCCACTTCATTCCGGTCAGCGCGGAATCGAACGCGTCGCGCACAGCCTGCGCATCCGCATCGGTTATGGGCGATCCGTCACCGTAGAAAGCCTGGCGCGGGAGCCGGTCGCGGCCGAACAGCTGGATGATCTTGTCGCGCGCATCCGGATCGATCGCGCTTTCGTGGAACAGATGCGCCTGGCTGAAATAGAGCGGGCGTCCATCCTCGGCCCTGACCGTCCCCTGTGCACGATGGGTGGTAACGAGCGCGTCGCCATCGAGCCATTCGATGCTCATGCCATTGCGTTGCGCCACTTCCTCGACATCCGCCCGATCGTCGGTCTGAAAGGCCTTCTGCCAGGGGATGTCGACACCCTGCTGAAAGGTGCGGCGATACAGCACGCCTTTCTCCGCGAAGGGCAGGATGCGGTCGCCGAGCGCTTCCGCTACCTTGTCGACGTTGCAGATCGTGGTCTCGCCACCCTCCTCCGCCACGACCAGCGAATGGAAGGCAACGTAGCGCGGCCACGTCGTCATATAGGCCATTTCGCAGTGCGGCTGAATTGTCCGCGGGCTGGGATATTCGGTCGCGGTCAGCGTCTTTCCGCCGACCTTGCTGCGCGGGGTTGACCAGAAGGCATCGTCGAGCAATTCATCGTCGATAATCTCGAGCGCGACCTCGACCCCGTCCTCGCGCAGCACCGGACCGCGCAGCAAGGCCGCCCCATGGGTCGCGAGCGCTTCACGCGCTTCCTCCTCCCACCGGCCGGCACCCAAAGCGCGTCCATCCTCGATCGCGATATGCGGAATGAAGTCGGCGAAATCCTGCAACGCCATGTCGTACCCCTAACTCACGCGTGCGCCGTCAAGCACACCTTCCCTTCCGCAGGGCGCGGTTTTTTTCGCGTCGCACAAGCCCCAATTGCAGTCAATGTTCCCTCGTGCGCGGACATCCTGTGTGCGCCGAGGAAAGCAAACGCAGCAAAAATCATCCCTTCCGCATGGGGAGAGAAAACCCGTGGACGAACATATCACGCCACAAGAAGGGCGCGTCCTCGATCGGCTGCCGCCGCAATATACGGTGGAGCCGGTACACCAGATCGCCCGCGAGGAAGGCGATATTGGCCAGCGCGGCGCGCACCCGGCCATAGCGATCGTGAAAAAATTTGAAGCGCGACTGATACCAATAAGGCGGCACCCGCTTGACGGGCTCGTCCGATTTCACCCCTGTCGCCGAGCCCTGGAGATGCACCACCCGGCTCTCCGCCACATGCCAAACCTCATAGCCTGCCTGGCCGAGGCGTGACATGAGATCGGTCTCCTCGAAGTAGAGGAAATAAGCGGCGTCCATCAGACCGACCCGGTCGATGACGCCGCGCGGCATCATGAAGCTCGCGCCCGTGACCCAGTCGACGCGGCGTGTCTCGAGCAGATCCTGAATCTTGATCGCGGCTGCGGGGATGAGGCGATCCAGAATCGCGAGGCGCGCGCCCCGGAAAAATTCGCGCCAGGGTGCGGGGAAGCGAAAGCCGTAAGCGCGCAGACTCTCGTCGGGATTTTCCAGCCGGCTGCCCGCCACGCCCGCTTTGGGATGCGTTTCCAGCGCCTCCACGAGGGCCTTGACCGCTCCAGGGCGCACGTAGGTGTCGGGATTAAGGAAATGAACATAATCCACTTCCGGATCGCCAAGCACCTTCTGCTCTACGATGAAGTTGTTTCCGTAGGCGAAGCCGCCATTCGTGCCGATCGGGAAGCAACTACAGAAATCGAGGCCCTTCTCCGCGATGTGGCGATTGACGATCTCAACAGACCCATCCTGCGAATCCGCGTCGCCGACATAAACCTTGAGCCGCAAATCCTTGCTCTGTTCGCTCACCAGCGAGTCCAGGCAGGCCTTTACCAGCTCGGGCGTCTTGTAATTTACGATAACGACCGCGACGCAGAACACTGAACGCAGCTCCCTCGGCTCGCGAAACGCGGTGGCCGCCCACTTGCCCGCACCGCGCCGGATTGACAATGGGCCGCGCCTGTTCGACCGATCCCCGATGACCGAGCGAGGGGGAATTTCGGCAAGCGTGCCCGACTGGTCACGAGAGCGGACGCGAGCCGGGGAGTGGAGCCCGGGCAAGAAACTGCTCGCGAGCATCCGGGATTATCAGCGATATCGCGGGCTGGGGCGCAAGCTGGCCGTGCTCCGCCATCGTTTCTGGTCGGCGGTATCCGGCGCGGATATACCGATCAACAGCCAGATCGGGGGAGGTTTGCTGATCCCGCATCCCAACGGCATCGTTATCCATCCCGACGCACGCATCGGCCCCAACTGCCTGTTGTTTCAGCAGGTGACGATCGGCGACGCGAACGGGCTTCCGACGATCGGGGGCCATGTGGATGTCGGCGCCGGCGCCAAGATATTGGGCGCGATTCACATCGGCGATCATGCGCGGATCGGCGCCAATGCGGTGGTGCTGGCCGACGTGCCCGCCGGGGCGACCGTGGTCGGCATCCCCGCCCGCCTGGTCGAGCCCCGGCAACAGGCGGATTGACAAGAGCGCCCGGCTGATCGACCGGAAAAACCATGACTGAAGCAGCTTATGTGATCGAGGGCGCGACCGGCCCGTGGGAAGTCGTGATCGGGCTGGAAGTCCACGCCCAGGTCACGTCCAACGCCAAATTGTTCTCCGGCGCGGCGACCGCGTTCGGGGCGGAACCCAATAGCCAGGTCAGCCTGGTCGACGCGGCGATGCCCGGCATGCTGCCCGTACCCAACCGGGAATGCATCCGCCAGGCGGTGCGCACCGGCATGGCGATCGGCGCCCAGATCAACCGCTGGAGCCGGTTCGACCGCAAGAATTATTTCTACGCGGATCTGCCGCAGGGCTACCAGATCAGCCAGCTCTACCACCCGCTGGTAGGCGAAGGCACGATCGAGATCAGCCTCGACGAGAAGGATCCGGAGGCCGCGGTCAAGACGATCGGGATCGAGCGCATCCATGTCGAGCAGGATGCCGGCAAGCTGATGCATGATCAGCATCCGACGCGCTCTTATGTCGATCTCAATCGCTCCGGCGTGGCGCTGATGGAGATCGTTTCCAAGCCCGATATGCGCTCTCCCCAGGAGGCCGGGGCCTATTTGCGCAAACTGCGTGCGATCCTTCGCTATGTCGGGTCGTGCGACGGCAATATGGACCAGGGGTCTATGCGCGCCGACGTCAACGTATCGGTCCGCAAGGCCGGTGCCGAATTCGGCACGCGCACCGAGACCAAGAACGTGAATTCGGTCCGCTTCGTCATGGCCGCGATCGAGGGCGAAGCGCGCCGCCAGGTCGACGTGATCGAGGCCGGCGGCACGATCGTCCAGGAAACGCGCCTTTACGATCCCGACCGCAATGAGACGCGATCGATGCGATCCAAGGAGGATGCGCACGATTACCGCTATTTCCCCGATCCCGATCTGCTGCCGCTCGAGCTGGACGATGCCTTCCTTGCGGATTGCGAAGCGAGCCTGCCCGAATTGCCCGACGCCAAGCGCCACCGCTACGAAAGCAAGCTTGGCATCTCCGCCTACAATGCCGGCGTGATCACCGCCGAGGTCGAGATTGCGCGCTGGTTCGAGGAAGTGCTCTCGCACGGGGCAAAGCCGATCGCGGCCGCCAACTGGCTGACGTCGGAGCTGTTCGGCGCGCTCAACCGTCTCGGCAAGGAAATCGGGGAGAGCCCGGTTTCGGCCAAGCAGGCGGCCGAGTTGCTGAGCCTGGTCGCGGACGGCACGCTTTCGGGCACCTTGTCCAAGCAGGTGTTCGAAATCATGCTCGAAACCGGCGACGATCCGTCCAGGATCGTCGAGGAGCGCGGGCTCAAGCAGACCAGCGATACCGGCGCTATCGAAGCCGAGATCGTGAAGGTGATGGATGCCAATGCCGACAAGGTCGCCGAATATCGGGGAGGCAAGGACAAGCTGTTCGGATTCTTCGTCGGTCAGACGATGAAGGCGATGGCGGGGAAGGCCAATCCGGGCGTGGTCAACGATCTCCTGAGAAAGGCGCTCGACGGCTGAGCCGCCAAGCGATCAGGCTATGCTTCGCCCACAGCGGCATTCGGCACCGATGCTGCTGCCTTTGCCCGGGCACGGTCGGCCGCGATCAATGCGGCGATACCGGACTTGGCCGGCACCGCGCTGGCGCCTGACAAGCCCTGCGTGGCAGGCGCCATGCCGCGCATCGCCCATATTGCCGAGCCCACCGCGCACATTTGATAAAAGCTGGTCGAAATCACGCCACCGAAGCCAGTGAAGAAGGTGTTCACGACGCTGAGCGCAGCGACGGCAAACACGCAGGCTGCACCTTCTATCAGCGCCTTGTTCCTCTCCAACTTGGCGCGGGCCGCCAGCAGGGCGACGCACAGGCTGATAAAAGCCAGCCCCAGGCCGACGATGCCGGGATAACCCGACGTCAGTCCATAATTGATGTAACCATTAACCAGATCGACAATGCCTTCGCCCTGACGGAGGTCCTGCAGTTTATCGAGCGCCTCATTCAGGTTTTGCCCGAAAATCGGATGCTTTCGAATTTCATCCATGCCGCGGTGAAGCAGCTGCACACGATAGTCGGACGTGGTTGCGGTGCCGTAGTCCCGGCCTACCATTGCTGCGACGAAGGCGGAGAAGGGGGCGGCCAGGAGCGCCAGCACATAGAGGCCCGCAGCCGCACCCGCCTTGATCACCAAGGCCCCGTAACGACGACGATAAAAGTCCCACGCGACGAGACCGAGCGGGAGCGCGATATAGGCTCCGCGCGAATTGGCGGAAATCAGTCCGAGCCCGAGTACCGCCAGGACCGTCCACCACTTGCCTCTCGACGCAAAACTGCTGCGGGTGGCCAGCGCCGCCATGATGGCAAGCACCAAGAAGGTGGCAAGCGTGGTCGATTCGGGAAAAGACGCGGGGGCACGGATCAGGCCTGCGCGCAGCTTCGAATAGCCGTTTACGCCTACCTGGATTTGAAGAAACCCCTCGATCTGCTTGTAGATCAGCCAATGCAAGCGCGCTTCTGCGGTCGCGACGACCGCCATTACAAAGCCAGACAGCGTGAACGCGAGCAGGAAGCGCCGCAGATCCGCCGCGTTACGAATCGCGCGGCTGATCAAGAAATACGGCAAGGGGATTGTCAGCAATATGGAAATGATTTGCCGGATCGTTGCAGTGACGCTGGGGTCACGCTGCTGAGCAATTTCGAGCAACGTGAGAAGTAAAATCGGCAGCCCGAAATAGGATAGCCGCGGCGCTGGAGCACTGTTTTCGCGTTTACTTATGAAGACCAGCATCAGCCCGAGTGCGCAGAACAGATATTTGTTGGCCGACATCAAATACAGGCTGCCAATGGTGAGTTGCTCACCCAGCAGCGGCATTGAAACAATCAGGATACAATACAGCGCGGCGCCGTCGGCGCGATTCTTTGCCAGCAAAGGAAGAGCAAGCAATAGGGCTGCGTAGGCGGACCAATAGATATGGCCCCACATTCCGATAACAAACATGGACAGGAAGATCGCCAGGGGCGCTTTTTTGACCCAAGCCGCATCCTCTTTCGGCAGCAGATATGCGAAGCCGTAAACCGCCGCTGCGAGCAGCAGCAGGCCTTTCACGGTCATTATGATCATCGAAAGAAGCATTTGCCGCCTTTACTGATGCGCCCGCCCACCGCGCACCGTCCGGACCGCGATGCTACGTCCTGTACCTTTACGCATTTCTTGCCGCATCATGCCATAGCGGTGATCGCGACCGTACGAGCCGGATCAATGTGCGGTTTCCTTGTTCACCGCATGCTCCATCTGCTCGTGCACCGCGCGCATCTTGGGCGCGTCGCTTAAAGGCTGACCGGCATATTCCACGAGCCCCCATGCGCCAAATCGCGAGATCTCGCCCGATGAGTTGAAAAGCATCATCGTATCTCCGATCCTGGTCCGCCAGGAATCGAGATATTTCTTGTAGGCATTGTACATCCGTGGGTCGCGTTGGATCCGCTGCGCGAACGCAATATCCTTGAAGATCAGATGCTGGCCGCCCTCATACGCGATGTATCGCTTGCCATATTGGGTGGCGACGGCCTTCGCCTGCAACGCATTCGTGAGCGTACGCTCTATGTCGGGATCGAGCGCCGCAAACAGATCGTCGGCGCTGGCGAAGGGGTTGTTGCTCAGCGGACCGCCGAAATAAGGCGCCGTGGCAAGCGCATCGATATGCGCCGCCGTGTCGACATACCCCAGAATCGTTTTGGCGCACCAATCGCCGTTCTGGCAGGCCGCGACGCGCACCAGCCGCCGGGGCCGGTCGGCATAGACCTTCTTCCAGATGTCCATCACATGCGCCAGCCGTTGCGCGTAACGACGCAGTCCCGCCTCGTTGGGGTTGGACGAAAGGTTGGCTGCGAGGCCCTCCTGCTGAGCCTGGCCGGCGACCTTGAAGGCGTGGTTCCACACCTCGTTCCCCAACTCTACATACACCGTTCGATCGGCGGGCAGCCCATCGTGCACTATGCGCGCGAAACGTTCGTAATAGTCGTCGTCCGCATTCCACGGCATATTGAACCAGGGATCGGTATCCGTCAGCTTCGCGAGCGCCACCATGTCCTCGATCGCGACACCGTCGCCCCCCAAGGTGTCGATTACGTTCGGCAGGTGCCGCGTTGCCCAGGTGACCGGCTCGTTGGCGTTGCTGTTTTGCCAATCCATGAAACGGATCACCTTAAATCCGCGCAGGGAGGCCAGATATTGCGGATCGAAACGCGCACTGACCGGCAGATCCACCTCCCGGCAGTCGATATCGCGGATCGGATTGGAGTTGTCGACCGAAGCAACCGTCAGCATCACGTTGCCGCCTTCGGTGGGCTGCGCGTTGTTCAGGGTGAACGTGAATGTGCCGCTGCCATAGCTGACGCTCTGCACCCTCCGGGCAACCGGCTTGAAATCGCCTTTGCCTTTCCAGCTGCAGCGGATCGTGGCTGTGCGCGTGCCGATATTGGGCAAGGTCATAAGCCTGTACAAGCTTACGCCGGCGGGGACATGTTTGATGTTACCGTCCCGGTCGATATCGTCCGGGCCAAGCACCCGGTGGTCCGAAGATCCCCAATTGGCGGCCGAGGCCAAATTGGCGAGTATCCGCGTTTTTAGATAATAAGTCGGCGGACTGAGGCTGACACCGATCGTGGTCGGCGGCACTGCCATCGCTGCCCGTTCCGCCGTCAGCATGACACCGACCGCAGCCAGGGCTGCACGAACACCATGCCTGTTCGTCATTCCAGTCTCCGCATACAAGGAGGGACGCACAATCGAGACGGCTAGGGCCGCAAAAGCGGCCAAACCCAACAGGATGAGCAGCATTCGAGCCATGCGGCGCCCTCACCAGGTTGACCTGGACCAACCTAGCCACCGCGACAGGGGAGTACAAGCCGCCGGCCGGCGAACCGCGCGGACCGGGGTCAGGCGACCTCGGAGTGCAAGCCCCTCCAGCTCGCGACAAGCCAGGCTGCCGTCGTGAGCAGGCCCGCCATGCCGAGCATGGTCAGCTGCATCCGGTCCTCCGGCGCGGCCGCGACGCCGGTTATGTGGACCAGCAGCACGAACGACGACATCATCAGCGCCTCGATCGTCGCGGCCAGCCGTACTCTGATACCGGCGAGCAGGCAGGCGCCGGTGAGCGCATGGATCGCGCCGGTGAGGTAAGCCAGGCCCAGGCGCTGTGGCAGCCAGGCAGGCACCATCTGCGCGGTGAAACCGGCATAGACGAAGTGCGAGACCCCGAAAATCACCAGGCACAGGCCGAAAGCCATGCGCAACAGCTGCGCGCGCCGATTCGAATCGAAGCGACCGGCAAGCGTGGCGAGGCCCAAAGCATTGGCCGAGGCTTCGCCGAGCCCGAGCAGGGCGGCGGTATTATGTTCGGTCACGACATGCGGCAGATGCAGCAGCAACGCCCACAGCCCGACCCACGCCGCGCCCAGCATCGCGCCCTTCGCGCGCCACGACGGCAGCAGGACGCCGGCCCCGCTTACGATCAGGATCAGCCCGGACAGATAAGCGAAGGGTATTTTCCAGGAGGCGCCGTCCGGGGTCGGCTGCCAGGTGAGGAGGCTGTCGCGATAGGCGATGTTGAGAATGCCGAGATAGATCAGCAATAATCCGGCGACGATCGTCGCCACCTGCCGCACCTTGTCCATATGGTCCTCCCCTTCCGCCTCGTCGCGGTCAATATTCGAGCTTCGGATACCAGTCGGGCCTTCGCCCGTCAGGCGTCATGTCGAGCAGGTTCCAGAGCGGTGACAGATCGGGCGCGCCGCGCGGATCCTGACCGGGATCGGCCGCCTCGGCCCCCATCTCCCCGCCGTAGAACAGGCGGATGGTGCCGTCCCGCCGGCTGAAGACGTTGAGCGCGGGAATGTCGTCCTCGCCGACCCGGGCATGATAGTCGCGGCTGTAGTCGCCGCTCGGATCGCTGTAGAATATCAGGTGCTGCCAGCCGCGCTCCCGCGCGAAATCAGTCATACGCTCGACAGGCGAGCGGGCGATCACCGCGATCGCGACATTCTGCGCAAGATCCGGTGCCACCCCGTTCAGCGCGGCGAGGAAATTGCTGCACATCGGGCAGGGCCGCTCGCGTTCCGGCCCGAACATCCAGCTGTAGGTGACCAGAGTCTGCTGGTCCCCGAACATGTCGGCGAGCCTGACCGGGCCATCCGCGCTGTCGAAGCGATAGTCGCCGGTCACCGCCCCTCCCGGCGGCAGCGCGCGACGCCGCGCGGACACGCGCTCGATATGGCGGCGAAGCTCTATTTCTTCCGCCAGCAAGGCGGTACGCGCAGCACGATATTCGGCGCTTTCATTGGGATAAGGCCACGCGCTCTTCGCCGCCATCGCCTCCGCGTCGCCCGGCATAGTCGTCATATCCTGCTCCCATGCGAAAGGCGGCCGACCTGACCTAACCGATCGGGCGGCCGCTTTGGACCCTGTTCTTTTGGCCCAGTCGGTCGGGCAGATTCTGGCCTTGCTTCAGCGCTCGAAGCTCTGGTCCTGCACCTTGTTCTCGCCGCCCGTGCCCGCGGTGCCCGCGAAATCACCCGGCGCGTCCTCGATGCCTTCGCGCGGTTCGCCATCGTCGGGTCGCGCCCATTCGGGCGAATCGCCGGGACCGGAAGGCTCGGAATCGGGATGCACGTCCGGCCGGTTCGCCATGCTTTCTCTCCTCGTCAGACGAGATCAACGAACCGCGTCCCGGCAGGCTCCCTCTTCTCCTTGCCCTTCGCGCCCTGCTGCTATAAGCGCCCCGCTTCCGACGAGCGTGCCGCGGGCGTGGCGGAACTGGTAGACGCGCTGGATTTAGGTTCCAGTATCGCAAGATGTGGGGGTTCGAGTCCCTTCGCCCGCACCAGCCCGACGTGCCCACCGCATCCATTTTTCGAAGGCTTTGAGTAAGCGACCATGCAGACTGTCGAGACGTTGAACGAGGGCCTCCGCCGCTCCTACAAGCTGACCATCGCCGCGAAGGATATCGCGGCCAAGATCGACGCCGAAGTGAAGCGCGCCGCACCGACCATCAAGATGCCCGGCTTCCGTCCCGGCAAGGTTCCGCCGAACCTGATCAAGAAGATGCACGGTCCCGCGCTTGAGCAGGAAGCGCTCAACACCGCCGTCCAGGAAGGCGTGCAGTCGCTGATCGCCAAGGAGGGCTTGCGCCCCGCGATGCAGCCGCAGGTCGCACTTGATGACGATTATGCCGCGGGCAAGGATGTCGAGGTCAAGGTCGACCTCGAAGTGCTCCCCGAAGTCCCGACCCCGTCGATCGAGGGCCTCAAGCTTGAACGTCTGACGGTTGAGCCGACCGATGCCGAAGTCGGCGAGCAAATCGATCGTTTCGCGGCGCAGCAGAAGAGCTTCACGCCCGCGAAGAAGGGCCATCCTGCGGTTGAAGGCGATCAGGTCATCATCGATTTCGTCGGCAAGACCGAAGACGGCGTCGCCTTCCCGGGCGGCACCGGCGAGGATATGGCGGTCGAGCTGGGCTCTGGCCGGCTGATCCCGGGCTTCGAAGCGCAGCTCGAAGGCGTGAAGGTCGGCGACAGCAAGACGCTCCACGTCACCTTCCCCAAGGATTATGGCGAGAAGAGCCTGGCCGGAAAGCCCGCGACGTTCGACATCACCGTCAAGGAGATCAAGGTTCCGGGCGAGGCGAAGATCGACGACGAGTTCGCCAAGGGCCTCGGGCTCGAAAGCCTCGACAAGCTCAAGGAGCTGTTCAAGGGCCAGGTCGAGCAGGAATTGAACGGCCTCACCCGCACCTACATGAAGCGCAAGCTGCTCGATCAGTTGGCGCACGGCCATGATTTCCCGGTTCCGCCGTCGATGGTCGAGGCTGAGTTCGACCAGATCTGGCGCCAGCTGGAGCATGAGGCGAGCCACGAGGAAGATCCGGCCGCGGCGTTGGCCGAAATGGAGAAGGATAAGGACGATTATCGTTCGATCGCCGAGCGCCGCGTGCGCCTGGGTCTTCTGCTGTCCGAGATCGGCCGCCAGCACAATGTCGAGGTGAGCGCGCAGGAAATGCGGATGCTCGCCGCGCAGGCCGCGCAGCAATATGCGCCCAAGGATCGCGAGCGCTTCATGGAATATGTCATGAACGACCCGGTCGCCGGCGCGCAGATCCGTGCGCCGCTCTATGAGGACAAGGTCGTCGACTTCCTGTTCGACAAGGCGGAAATCAGCGATCGCACCGCGACCCGCGAGGAGCTGGAAGCAGCGATCGAGTCCGAGGACGACGCGATTGGCGGCCATGTCCATGGCCCGGGCTGTGGCCACGACCATGACGATCACGATCATGATCACAAGCCGAAGAAGGCCGCCGCCAAGAAGGCCGCGCCTGCCAAGGACGCGGTGAAGGACGAGGCTCCCGCCAGGCCGGCCGCGAAGAAGGCGGCTCCGGCGGAAAAGGCCGAAAAGCCCGCCGCCAAGGCGAAGCCCGCTCCGGCCGCTGAAGAGAAAGCCGAGAAGGCGCCTGCCAAGAAGGCAGCGCCCAAGAAGGCCAAATAATCCCCTGTCCTATCAGGACGGGTCGAGAGAAGGGTGCGGACGCAAGTCCGTGCCCTTTTCTATTTCAGCCGACACCCATAAGAGATGACCATGAACCCGCGCATCGCCGTCATCCTTCCCTGTTATAATGAGGAAGCGGCGATCGGGCTGACCGTCGCGGGCTTCCGGACGGCGCTGCCGGATGCGGACATCTATGTCTTCGACAATAACAGCGCCGACCGCACGATGGAGTTTGCCGTCCAGGCGGGCGCGATCGTCCGGCGCGAGCCGATGCAGGGCAAGGGCCATGTCGTCCGGCGCATGTTCGCCGATATCGAAGCCGATATCTATGTGATGGCCGACGGCGACGCGACCTATGACGCCGCCGCCGCGCCTGCGATGATCCAGCGGCTGCTGGACGAGCATCTCGACATGGTGGTGGGCGCGCGCGCGAGCGAGATCGACGCCGCCTATCGCCGCGGCCACCGACTGGGCAATCGCGTGCTGACCGGCATTCTCGCGCGGCTGTTCGGACGCACCTTCAGCGACATTCTTTCGGGCTATCGCGTCTTCTCGCGCCGCTTCGTGAAGAGCTTTCCGATCCTGTCGGCCGGGTTCGAGATCGAGACCGAGATCAGCGTTCACGCGCTCGAACTGCGCATGCCCGTGGCAGAGATGGTCACGCGATATGGCGCGCGTCCGGAAGGCTCAACCTCGAAGCTTTCCACGTATCGCGACGGCTGGCGCATATTGAGCACGATTCTCACCCTGTTCCGGATCGAGCGGCCCGTCCTTTATTTCGGCTCGCTCGGCGCGATCCTGGCGCTGATCGCGCTCGCGCTCGCGGCTCCGTTGGTCGTCACCTACGCCGAGACCGGCCTGGTGCCGCGCCAGCCGACCGCGATCCTGGTCACCGGCCTCGCGATCATTGCCTGCCTCTGTTTCTTCGCGGGGCTCATTTTGGACACGGTGGTGCGGGGGCGGCGGGAGATGCGGCGACTCGCTTATCTGGCATTGCCGGCCGTCTGAACCCCGCGCCGCTTTGCTGCGGCGCAATATGGAAGCGGCGCAGAATCGGCCCTTCCGATCGCGATCCGCCGCATTGTGTTGGAACGCACTTGCAGTATAGCCGTTTGCTGTGAGCATGCATGATGAGTTGCGGGTTTTTCACGCCCCGCCACGCGCCGTTTGGATCGACACGGCGCGGGGTCTGGGCATCATTCTCGTCGTGTACGGGCATGTTCTGCGCGGCCAGTCTCATGCCGGTATGCTCGCCTGGACCCCGGTGGTGGCTCTTCAGGATCGTGCGATCTACGCCTTCCACATGCCCTTGTTCTTTCTGCTGTCCGGCCTCTTCGCCGGGGTGCTGGTACGATCACGCGGGAGATTCATCCGTCGGCGGCTCGTCACGATCATCTACCCATATATCCTCTGGTCGGTGGCCCAGGTCCTGCTGACGATAGGCGCTGGCCATCTCGCCAATGGCCACCATCGTTTGTCCGACCTGGCCTCGATCGGCACCGAACCCGTCGGCCAATTCTGGTTCCTTTATGTGCTGGCGATGCTGCAGCTTCTGCTCTTGCTGCCGCGGACTCTGTTTCTGCTGACGGTGCCGGTCGGGATCGCGGTCTATCTTTTGGGCGGCAGTGGCCCTCTGCTGTTCCGCGCCGCTTGGTACCTGCCCTTCTTCGCAGTGGGGGTGGTGCTCGGCCGAGCCCGCCTGGAAGCGGCGTTGCAAACTTCGCTGAAGGCGGTCGTCTGGTTGGTCTGCGGTGGGATCGTCTTTGCCGCTTTGCTCGCCGCGATGCCCCTGCTGAGCGGTGTCGGAGCCGCACTGGCGCAATATGCGGTGGCGAGCGCGGGTATCATCGCCGCACTCGGTCTCGCGCGCTTGCTCAGCTCGAGAATCGCGCTACTGCCCGCGTTGGGCACTGCCTCCCTTGCTATCTTCGTAATGCACGTCATCTGCGCCGCGGCGGTTCGCGCCGGGCTGGAGCAGGCCGGCCTGAACCAGCCAGTTATCGCCGTGATCCTGGTCACGACAGGCGGCTTGCTGATCCCTCTCGTCGCCTATCGGGCGTCGATCGTCGCCGGTCTTACCCCCTGGCTGGGCTTCGGATATGCTCCGCGCGCGTCCGTTCCCGTTTCGGCGAACGAGGAACCGGTGCACGTTCCTCTTGAACCCGCCGGCCTGAGCGCCGATGTTGGGCTCGAAAAAGCCAGAGGACCTGCATTTCAATGACCGACCACGCCGACATCACCGCTGGGCTCGTGCCGATTGTCATCGAGCAATCGAACCGCGGAGAGCGTAGCTTCGACATTTACAGCCGCCTGTTGCGCGAGCGGATCGTGTTCGTCACCGGCCAGGTCGAGGACCATATGGCCAGCCTCATCACCGCCCAGTTGCTCTTCCTCGAGTCCGAGAACCCGAAGAAGGACATTTACATGTACATCAATTCGCCGGGCGGCGTGGTGACCGCGGGCCTCGCGATCCACGACACGATGCAATATATCCGTCCGCGCGTCGGCACGGTCTGCATCGGCCAGGCCGCGTCGATGGGCAGCTTCCTGCTCGCCGCGGGCGAACCCGGCATGCGCGTCGCGCTCACCAACAGCCGCATCATGGTGCATCAGCCCTCGGGCGGCGCACAGGGCATGGCGGCAGATATCGAGATCCAGGCGCGCGAGATTTTGCGGATGCGCCATGCGCTGAACACGCTTTATGCTAAATATACCGGCAAATCGATCGAGGAGATCGAACACGCTATGGATCGCGACAAGTTCCTCGAAGCCGACGAGGCGAAGGCCTTCGGTATCATCGACGAGGTGTTCGACAAGCGCCCGGCGCCGAGCGAGGAAGCCCAGGCAGCCTGAGGTCAAAGCCCGCAACACAAAAAAAGCCCGCGCTTCAACCGCGCGGGCTTTTTCTTTGCCTTCACACGCTCAGAAGGCTGCGGTGGGATCCCGCGGTGTCACCTTTTCGCTGTGATTGGGATTGAGTACCCTGCGCGACCACAAGCGGGCCGGCTTTTCGACGTAGCGAAAGCTCAGAACGGACAATCCCAGGACAACCGCCAGCGTCAGCAGGCTGAACAGATCGCACGCGATCCAGTTGCCGGCGACAATGGTCCGGCCGGTCGCCGTCGCGTGGATCGGCAGATGCCAGGCAGCGCCGTAGAACCAGATGACGTCCACCATCCGATCGAGGATGAAATGGTGGATCATGTAGATAGAATAGGACAATTCCCCGATCAGCAGCATCGGCGCGGTCACCAGCACGCGGCTGACCCAGCCGCGCTCGAGGCAGAATATCGCGATCATGAAGGCGAAAGTCGGCGCGATCAGCATCGACAGTTTGCCACCGAAATGATTTATCATCCAAAAACCGATCGCAAGCGCCAGCAGCTCAAGCAGGGTCCCCCCCAGCCGGCCGATCCTGTCGGTCAGGTGCCAGAGCGGCCATCGGCGCATGTCGCAGACGATCAGCCCCAAACCGAAGTTCATCAAGCAGGCGAATGTTTCGTCCCAACCATGACCTGCGTAGACGCCGCTCAGGTAGAAGCCGAGCCAGGGCAGGGTCATCACGATGGCAATTGCGGTCAGGCCGCGCCGCATCACGATGAAGATGGCGAGCACCGCGAAGACGACATAGGTCCACCATTCGACCCCGATGCTCCAGCTCGGGTCGTTCCAGCTGAGCGTGCCCGAGAATTTCTGAAGCAGCAGAAAATTATAGGGGAGCAGCCACGGCGCGAACCGGTCCGCAAAGGGCGGGACGTCGCGCGCGACCCCGATATCCAGCCATATCCGAACGGCCTGATAGGCTATCATCAGCAGAAGCATGAACAGGTGCAGCGGATAAATCCGGCCGAGGCGCAACCCGAGGAAACGGCCAAGCGGAAAGCCTTGGGCCAGCCTGTCGCCATAGGTGGTGCCGATCACAAAACCGCTCAGCACGAAGAAAAAGGTGACTGCCAGAAACCCGTTCTGGACATATTTGAATGTCCATATCCAGCCATCGGTCGGGAGGTGGAAGAAGACGATTGTGGAGGCCAGCAGCCCACGAACGCTATCCAGTGCGAGGAAGCGCTCGCCTCCCGTCTTGGCCCGATTCTTACCGTCCATGACACCCCTGACGCGTATGACGCTGCTTTGCAGCATAAGGGGAGCCCTAACGCTGGCCCCGACGGCTGGCAAGGCAAGCGCCCTCCTGCAACTTTGCATGCGCCGCGTGCGCCGATGGGAACGGGATTATCCTTGTTTCGTCTTTCCGCCACCACATATAGGCTTTGTGGCATCCGGGCGGGCGGGCCGCTAACCTGCCATCAACCCCGGGCGTAGTAAGGCTTGCCGCTCGCAGAGAGCGCGGTAGGATACCTACCGACTCGGGCGGACCGAGAGTGAAGGAAATTATGACTAAGTTGAGCGGCGGCGATTCGAAGAGCACCCTCTACTGCTCGTTCTGCGGGAAATCGCAGCACGAGGTGCGCAAGCTCATCGCGGGCCCGACCGTTTTCATCTGCGACGAGTGCGTGGAGCTGTGCAACGACATCATCCGCGAGGAAACGAAGGCAACCTTCGTCAACCGCAAGGATGGCGGCACGCCTTCGCCGTCAGAGATCAACGCGCATCTGGACGATTATGTGATCGGCCAGAAGCAGGCGAAGCGCGTGCTCTCAGTCGCGGTCCACAACCATTACAAGCGGCTCAATCACGGCGCGAAGGGCGCCGAGGTCGAGCTCGCCAAGTCGAACATCCTGCTGGTCGGGCCAACCGGCTGCGGTAAGACTTTGCTCGCACAGACGCTTGCCAAGACGTTCGATGTGCCCTTCACGATGGCGGACGCCACCACGCTGACCGAAGCCGGCTATGTCGGCGAGGACGTGGAGAACATCATCCTCAAGCTGCTCCAGGCGAGCGACTATAATGTCGAGCGGGCGCAGCGCGGCATCGTTTATATCGACGAGATCGACAAGATCAGCCGCAAGGCCGACAACCCCTCGATCACGCGCGACGTGTCGGGCGAGGGCGTGCAGCAGGCTTTGCTGAAGCTGATGGAAGGCACCACGGCGAGCGTTCCGCCGCAGGGCGGCCGCAAGCATCCGCAGCAGGAATTCCTGCAGGTGGACACGACCAACATCCTGTTCATCTGCGGCGGCGCGTTCAGCGGCCTCGAAAAGATCATCGGCGACCGCCTGCAGGGCAAGTCGATCGGCTTCGGCGCGTTCGTCGCCGCGCCGGACGAGCGCCGCACCGGCGAGGTGCTGCGCCAGTGCGAGCCGGAGGATCTGTTGAAGTTCGGCCTGATCCCCGAATTCGTCGGCCGCCTGCCCGTGATCGCGACGCTGGAGGATCTGGACGAACCCGCGCTGGTCAAAATCCTTGCCGAGCCGAAGAATGCTTTGGTGAAGCAGTATCAGAAGCTGTTCGAGATGGAGGGCGTGAAGCTCACCTTCAACGATGAGGCTTTGAGCGCGATCGCCAAGAAGGCGATTGCCCGCAAGACCGGCGCGCGCGGCCTGCGTTCGATCATGGAAGGCATGCTGCTCGACACGATGTTCGACCTGCCCTCCATGGACGGCGTCGACGAGATCGTGGTCGACAAGGACGTGGTCGAGGGCCGCAAGGAACCGGTTCGTGTTTTCGCCAAGAAGAAGGACAAGGCCGGCAGCGACGCCGCCTGATCCCCCCGCAACTGACTCCGTCGCCCCAGCGAAAGCTGGGGGCTCAGGAGGTCTGGCACGCGCTTCACTCCATTTCCTGAGATGCCAGCTTTCGCTGGCATGACGAAGCATGCTTTGGCGCATCGCCTGCCGCTGACGAACCGCTCCCGCGCGCCTATATCCCGCGCCAAGGAGTGATTCATGTCCGATATCATTGTCATCTGTTCCTATGCCCGCACCCCAATGGGGGGATTCCAGGGCGCGCTGTCCAATGTCAGCGCGACCCAACTCGGCGCAGTCGCGGTCAAGGCCGCGGTCGAGCGTGCCGGGGTCGATCCGAGCAAGATCGACCGCATCTATATGGGCTGCGTGCTGCCCGCCGGCCTCGGCCAGGCGCCCGCGCGTCAGGCTGCGCTCGGCGCGGGCCTGCCGCGCTCAGTCGAAGCGACCACGGTCAACAAGATGTGCGGATCGGGCATGCAAGCCGCGATCATGGCCGACGAGGCGCTTCGTGCAGGCACCGTCGATGTCGTGATCGCGGGCGGTATGGAGAGCATGACCAACGCCCCCTATCTCATGCCCAAGCACCGCGCCGGCGCGCGCATCGGCCATGACCGGATCATGGATTCGATGATGCTCGATGGGCTGGAGGACGCGTACGAGCCGGGCAAGGCGATGGGCGTATTCGCGGAGGAGACGGCGCGCGACTATCAATTCACGCGCGAGGCCATGGACGCCTTCGCGATCGAGAGCCTGCGCCGCGCCAATGAGGCAATCACCGACGGCGGCTTCGCCGATGAGGTGGTGCCGGTCACGGTCAAGGGCCGCGGCGGGGACACGATCGTCGATCAGGACGAGCAGCCGGGCAAGGCCAGGCCCGAGAAGATTCCCACGTTGCGTCCCGCCTTCACCAAGGACGGTGCCATCACCGCGGCCAATGCTTCCTCCATTTCTGACGGCGCGGCAGCCCTGGTGATGGCGCGCGCGAGCACCGCAAAGGACTTGGGCCTCAAGGTCGAGGCCCATGTAGTCGCAACCGCGGGGCACGCGCATGAGCCCTCCAAATTCACCACCGCACCCGTTCCCGCCATTCAGAAGGTCCTGAAGAAGGCGGGCTGGACGGTCGAGGAGGTCGACCTGTTCGAGATCAACGAGGCATTTGCCGCGGTGACGATGATCGCGATGCGCGACCTCGGTATCCCGCACGACAAGGTCAACGTGAACGGAGGCGCGACCGCGCTCGGCCATCCGATCGGTGCCTCGGGCGCGCGCATCGTCGCCACCCTGATCGCGGCACTCAAGAAACGAGGCCTCAAGCGCGGCGTAGCCGCACTCTGCATCGGCGGTGGCGAAGCGACGGCGATGGCGGTCGAGCTCGCATGATCATGGTCGAGGGCGGCTGTCATTGCGGCCTGGTCAGGTACGAAGTGACCCTGCCCTCGAACGAGGTGCAGGTGGACGATTGCGACTGCTCGATCTGCAGCATGACCGGCTACCTGCACCTGATCGTGCCGGAAAAGAACTTCCGCCTGACCGAAGGGCGGCGCGACACCACCACCTACCGCTTCGGCACAGGCGCCGCGCAGCACATTTTCTGCACGCAATGCGGGATCAAGAGCTTCTACCGGCCGCGCTCCCACCCGGGCCATATCAGCGTCAACTATCGCTGCCTCGACGAGGGCCACGGGCTGGACGTGACGGTTGTCCGGTTCGACGGACGGAACCATCCCGGAGCGGTAGCGTAACGACCTTTGCCTGACGCGGATCATACGGATACACCCGTGTCAGGGAGAGGGACCGATTGATGAAGCCAGCCGCCGCCGACGTAGGGGAACGCTCCCCGCTGCGCCTTGTGATCCTCGCATCGACGCTCGGCACGGTGTTCGAATGGTATGATTTCTTCGTCTACGGCACGCTTGCCGGCGTCATCGGCCAGAATTTCTTCCCGGCGGGCAACAGCGCGGTCTCGCTGTTGATCACGCTCGCCACCTTCGGCGTGGGCTTTGGCATGCGCCCGGTCGGGGCCGTTCTGTTCGGCGTGCTCGGCGACAGGCTCGGCCGCAAATATACTTTCCTCGTGACGGTTGCCTTGATGGGCGGTGCCACAGCCGGCGTCGGCCTGCTGCCGACCTACGCCACGATCGGCATTGCCGCTCCCTTGCTGCTCGTCCTGCTGCGCGTCGCGCAAGGCCTCGCGCTCGGCGGCGAATATGGCGGGGCGGCGATCTATGTCGCGGAACATGCACCGCGGAAAAGGCGCGGCTTTTATACCAGCTTCATCCATGCCGGGGTCGCGGGCGGCTTCCTGCTCAGCATCAGCGTGGTGGTGGCGGCGAGTAGTTTCGCGGCGAAGGAGGATTGGGTCAGCTGGGGTTGGCGCATACCCTTCCTGTTCAGCCTGGTGCTGCTCGCCATTTCGCTCTGGGTACGCATGATGCTGCGCGAAAGCCCGGTGTTCCGCGCGATGCAGATCGAGGGCAAGATCGCGAAAAACCCGCTCAAGGAGAGCGTCGATAGCTGGCCCAAGTGGCGCAAGCTGCTGGTCGTTCTGTTCGGCATCACCGCCGGCCTGACCGTGATCTTTTACACCGCCCACTTCCAGTCGCTCTACTTCATCCAGAACGCGGTGCGGATCGACGACACGCCTGCGCGGCTGATCGTCGGCTTCTCGGCCTTCCTCAGCATCGGCTGGTACGTGCTGTTCGGCTGGCTCTCTGACAAGATCGGGCGCAGGCCGCCGATCATCGCGGGCTATGTGCTGATGCTGGTGCTCGCCTTCCCGCTGTTCAAGATGATGCAGGCGAACGGCAATCCCGATCTTGTCGCCGCGATGGCACGCGCGCCGGTCGTCGTGCGCGGCAGCGACTGCACGTTCAATCCGCTGGCGACGCATGGCCAGGCGAGCGCGTGCGGCAGAGTACTCGACAGCCTCTCCAAGCGTGGCATCACCTACAAGAAGGTTCAGGTCAGCTCGGGTGCGCCGGCGGTCACGATCGGCAGCAATGTCCTGCCCGCGACCGACGACGCCACAATCGAACGGGCGCTCAAGGGCGCCGGCTATCCAACGGGCAAGGTGACCCCGTCGCTGGCCAATGCCTGGAAGGTTGCGTTCGGGATCATCGTGATCGCCTTCATCTCGGGAATGACCTACGGGCCGGTGGCAGCTTTGCTGGTAGAATTGTTCCCGGCACGGGTGCGCTACACCTCGCTTTCGATCCCCTATCATATCGGCTCGGGCTATTTCGGCGGCTTCCTGCCCTTCATCAACCAGTACATCGTCGCCAAGACCGGCGATCCGCTTGCGGGCCTGTGGTATACCGTGGCGGTAACCGCGATGGCCTTGCTGATCGTATCCTTGGCGGTGCCCGAGACATCCGGCAAAGAGCTGGAATGACCGATTCCGATTTGCTTCTGGCAGCACGGCTTGCAGACGCGGCGGGCGCCGCCATACGCCCCTTCTTCCGCAAGCCGTTCGCGATGGAGGCCAAGGCCGATGCGTCGCCGGTAACCGAGGCCGATCGCGCCGCCGAAGCCGCGATGCGCGCGATCCTGGCGCAGGAACGGCCTGACGACGGCGTGATCGGCGAGGAATATGGCCGCGACCGCGAGGATGCGGAGCGGGTCTGGGTGCTCGACCCGATCGACGGCACCCGCTCCTTCGTTGCCGGACGACCGATTTTCGGGACCTTGGTGGCGCTGCTGGATCGGGCGACGCCGGTGCTCGGTATGATAGACCAGCCGATTTCGGGGGAACGATGGCTCGGTGCCGCGGGCAAGCCGACCACGCTCAACGGCGCGCCAATCAGCACGCGCCTGTGCGAGGCGATCGCGTGGGCGCATCTGGCGACCACCGGCCCTGGTTACTTCACCCCGGAAAGCTGGACCGCGTTCGAACGCGTGCGCATCGAGGCACGCGACACGCTCTGGGGCGGGGATTGCTACAATTACGGGCTGCTCGCCGCCGGTCATCTCGATCTGGTGATCGAGGACGGGCTCAAGCTCTACGACTTCGCCGCGCTTGTCCCAATCGTCGAGGGCGCGGGCGGTGTCATGCGCGACTGGACCGGCAAGCCACTCGACATGCACAGCGTTGGCCAGGTCATCGCCGCCGGCGACGCGCGCCTGATCGACAAGACGGTTGCGGCGCTAAATTAAGCGGCGTGGCGTAGCCGGGCGAAGCTGCGGAACAGCGCCTGCATGTTGGGGTCGGCGACTTCGTCGGTCAGGCTGTCGACCAGTTCGGCAACCGTGTTGCCGGCGGAGATCCCGACGCGCTGCGACGCCATCGACCAGTCGCCGAACGAGCGCGCGGTGACCTCGTACGAGCTCAGCATCACAATCGCGCGATGGCGCGGATCGGCCTTGATCCGCTCGAACGCGCGCTGCACGCGAAGGGGCTCACCTTCCAGCGCCTGCAGAAAGCGATAGCCGTCGTAGAGCAGCAGACCGGTTATGCCGTCCGCATGGTTGTTGCGGCGGGACGCCGCGAGGATTTGGTCGATCGCTTCGGCCGGCAGTTCCGGTCGCGCGGTACTGATATACGTGATCTGCAGCATTGAGGCTTTTCCTCTCAAGCCTGCGATCATCCCACAAAGCGGTTAAGAAGCTTTCAACCCTGTGCTGCCATTCATACCAACGTCATTGCGAGCTTGGCCCAGCTTTCGCCGGAGTCCACGCAATGACACGCTTGGGCTGGACCCGGCCCAAGCATCGCTCTATGGGCAGCGCAATGCAGTCCGGCCGCGGCCTTCTTCTTACGCTTCGACTTACGCGCCCTTAGGCGCGTCGATCGTTCGCGGCCGCGATGGGCCGCCGCTCACCGCCTAAGGGACTCGCCGCCGCGCTGAACGCAGCGCTCCGACGTTCTTATGTGCCGAGACTGAGATGACCATGCTTGCCGATCCGTCCGTAAAGTACCGACCCTTTCCGCAGGTCGACCTGCCCGACCGCCAGTGGCCGAACCGCACGATCACCCAGCCGCCGCGCTGGCTGTCGACCGACATGCGTGACGGCAATCAGGCGCTGATCGACCCGATGGACGAGGAGAAGAAGACCCGCTTCTTCGACCTGCTCGTCAAGGTCGGCCTCAAGGAGATCGAGGTCGGCTTCCCCGCGGCGGGCGCGACCGAGTTCGACTTCATCTCGGGGCTCGTCCGCTCGGGCCGCATCCCCGACGACGTGATGGTGCAGGTGCTGACTCAATCGCGCCGCGACCTGATCGAGAAGAGCTTCGAGAGTCTGGAAGGCGCGGCCCGCGCAACCGTCCACCTCTATAATGCGGTCTCCCCCGCCTGGCGCCGGATCGTGTTCGGCATGAGCCGCGAGGAGATCAAGCAGATCGCTGTCACCGGCGCCAAGATCCTGCGCGACGAAGCCGCCAAGCGCCCCGAGACCGACTGGCATTTCGAATATAGCCCCGAGACCTTCTCCACCGCCGAACTCGATTTCAGCCTGGAGGTTTGCGAGGCGGTGATGGACGTGCTGCGTCCGACGCCCGACCATCCGATCGTCTTCAACCTGCCCGCAACCGTCGAGGCGGCGACGCCCAATATCTATGCCGACCAGATCGAATGGTTCGGCCGCCACGTAAGCAAGCGCGACAGCGTGGTGATCTCGCTCCACCCGCATAATGACCGCGGCACCGGCGTGGCCGCGGCCGAACTGGGGCTGATGGCGGGCGCCGACCGGGTCGAAGGCTGCCTGTTCGGCAATGGCGAGCGTACCGGCAACGTCGATCTGGTGACCTTGGGGCTCAATCTCTACACCCAGGGGATCAATCCGGGGCTCGACTTTTCGGACATCGACGAGGTGATCAACACCGTCGTTTATTGCAACAATATCCCCGTCCACCCGCGCCATCCTTATGCGGGCGACCTGGTGTTCACCGCCTTCTCGGGCTCGCACCAGGACGCGATCAAGAAGGGCTTCGCGGCGCAGGAGCAACGCAACGACCAGGTCTGGGACGTGCCCTATCTGCCGATCGACCCCAAGGATCTCGGGCGCGATTACGAGGCGGTGATCCGCGTCAATTCGCAATCCGGCAAGGGCGGCGTCGCCTGGGTGCTGGAGCAGGACAAGGGCTTCAGGCTGCCCAAGCGCATGCAGGCCGATTTCAGCCGCGCGGTCCAGGCGATGGCGGACGAAACCAGCCGCGAACTCAATGCCGCGGATATCTGGGGCCGCTTCCAGTTGCACTACAAGCTCGAGGGCCCACAAGCCTATGAGCTGGTCGACTATAGCGAGACGCATGCGGGCAGCGACCGCATCTTTACCGGGCGCGTGCGGCATGACGGGGTCGAAAAATCGGTGAGCGGACGCGGCAATGGCCTGCTCTCAAGCGTGCTCGCCGCGCTCAAGGACGGCTTCGGCCTCCATCTGGATATCGCCGATTATTCGGAGCACGCCATCGGCCATGGCGGCGACGTGCAGGCGGCTGCTTATGTCGAGGCGCGGACGGAGGACGGCCGCACGGTGTTCGGAGTCGGGGTCGACACCGACGTTGCAACCGCCTCCGTCCGGGCGCTGCTAGGCGCGGCGAACGCGCTCTAGAGTCTGGTTCAACTTTGCTGAACCAGACTCTAGAGCCGCTAGCCCCAGCGATGCGAGGTGCAGCGCGTCACCTTGCGATGGTGGTACCAGTGCGTGCGGCATGTTCTGTGCCGCCGCATCTGATGATGCCAGCCATTGTCGTGCCGGTCCGTATTGGTCGTGACGGTGCGGTGCACCTCGACCTTATGTTCCGAGACCCGATCCTGGGCCGCGACCGGCGCTGCCGCGATAGCGCTGACGGCGATACCGGCGATGAGAGCGATGCCTGACAGTTTCATCCTGCACTCCTTTTCGTTGTGCCGGCCCAACGGGCCAATGGACGATCAGTTTCCGGATTTGTCAGCGGCGAGGCGCAGTCTGGCGAAGAGCATGAAGCTCTTCACGCCCTCACGTCCATAAAGCGGCTTGATCCGGTCGGGGAACGCGTAGGCGCTCGCCAGCCCGCCGAGCGCCAGCCGTACCGGTCCCGCCCCCATCGGGAGCTCATAGGCATAGCCCGCGCTCAGCTTGGAGATGGGTATGACGTCTCCCGCGAGAGGGCCGTTTCCGACCAATTCGGCCTCCTCCACATGCTCGGCGCGCGCGAACAGAAGGTGTCGGTCCTGCAGGCGCAACGATGTCTCCGCGAGCCAGCCGGTCAGCACCGGTCCCGGCTGTTCGTCCTTGCGCGCCCACGCAAAGGTCGTGGCCCAATCCCCACCCTTTAGCGGCAGATTATAGGACACCGAGGCCGTGGTGCGCTGCTCGTCCTTGCCCGGATCGAGCTGCTCGGGCGAGTGGATATGCCCGGTCGAGATTTGGACCGAGAGATTGGCGGTCGGGTTCCAGAAGCCACGCACCGACCAGCTATCGAGCTTGGGGCTTTCGATATCCCAGCGATGCTGATCCGGCTCGCGCCCCTTGAAGGCGCTTGTCTCGATCTTCCACGGGCCTTGGCTATAGCCTGCCGTCACCACCCCGAAGGTGATATGGGTCGAATCGAACCAGTGATGCCCGATCGGCGCCTCGGGCAAGACCATGCCCGAAACGCGGTGCATGAAAGTCGGCGGCCCGAGCGCGGGCTCGCCCGGCAGGCCGCCATAGAGATAAAGGCTGCGCCCCCGACCCAAATCGTAGGAATAGCTCGCCGACAATTCCATGAGGAGATCGTGCGGATGCTGGCGGTCGATCAGTTCGTCGCGGCCGTTTGCGGTTTCGCCCGTCGCGAACAGGAGCGGATAGCCGCTTTTACCCATCAGGGCGTCGAGCGAGAGCATCGCGCGAAGGCCGAGCGTGCCATGGTCTCCGACCGGGCGGTTCGCCATACCCATCAGCATCGATTGGCTGAAGGTCTTGGTATCGCCTCGCGGACCGCGCTGATCGTCATAGACCAAAGTCGCGTCGCCGTGGACCATGATCATCCACGGCCCGGACATGAAGTGGAGTCCATCCATGGGCGCGCTGTCCGGCTGCCACGACGTGCCCGACGCCTCGCGCGTCATCGCATAGGCGCCCAGCGCGCCATGCATCGTCATGCCGGTCATCGGCCTATGATCCATAGCCGGCATGTCCTGGCTCATCTGCGGCATATCGTGCGCGGGCGGAGGCGTCTGCGCGGGCATTTCCATGCCCGGCATGTCAGGCATGGTCTGCGCGTGGAGCGGCACGGCCATCATAGCCACGAGCGAGAGGGGGGCTTTGCGGATCATGCGGGGGGCTCTAATCTCTGACATCATGTCAAGGTCAAGAGGGCGATGAAAATCGGCGAAGCGGCAGAGGCGAGCGGGGTCTCGCAGCGGATGATCCGCCATTATGAGGCCATTGGATTGATACCCGCGCCTGCGCGGCGCGATAGCAATTATCGCGATTACGGCCCCGCCGATGTCCACCGCCTGCGCTTCGTCGCCAACGCCCGCGACCTCGGCTTCGACACGCAAGAGATCGGCGAATTGCTCGCGCTATGGAACGATGGTCAGCGAGCCAGCGCGGAGGTCAAGAAGCTCGCACTGGCGCGCGCTGAAGCGCTCCGCGTGAAGGCGCGCAAGCTCGACGCGATGCGCAAGACCTTGCTCGATCTGGCAGGACGCTGCGCGGGTGGAGAACGACCCGATTGTCCCATTATCGACGAATTGTCGGGCGGCTAAAGCGCCATCAATATCGCGCTGGCTCTATTTCCGACCGAACAATTTCTCGATGTCGCCATGGCCCAGTTTGATCCAGGTCGGGCGGCCATGGTTGCACTGGCCGGAATGGGGCGTGACCTCCATTTCGCGCAGCAGGGCGTTCATTTCGGCGACGGACAGGATGCGGCCGGCACGGACCGAGCCATGGCAAGCCATGGTCGCAGCGATACCGTCGAGTTTTTCCTTGAGGCTGAGCGCCTCGTCATAGGCGGCCAGCTCATCGGCGAGATCGACCACCAATTGCTTCGCGTCGCTCGACCCGAGCAGGGCCGGGGTCGTGCGAACCAGCATCGCCTTGGCGCCGAAACGTTCGAGCTCAAGCCCCATTTCGGCCAGTTCGCCGCTGCGCGCCTCAAGTCGGTCGCAAGCGGGCTCGTCCAGCTCGACCACCTCGGGCAAGAGAAGCGCCTGCCGCGCGATCCCGCCATCGGCCATGGCGCGGCGCATGCGTTCGAGCACCAGCCGTTCGTGCGCCGCATGCTGGTCGACCAGGATCAATCCATCCCTGGCTTCGGCAACGATATAGGTGGCCGCCACCTGCCCGCGCGCGACGCCGAGCGGATGCTCGACCGGCGCCGGCGGCGCCTCATGGGCCATTTCGGCGCGCGCGGCCGGCGCCGGGGTGTATTCCGGGAGATTATCCCACACGCTACCCTGGCTCGGCGGCCGGTTCGGAGCCCATTGCGGAGCCATGGGCTCGGTCTGCCAGCGGCCGAGCGCCGCCGCCGATGGGCGCTGCGCGCTGCGATGACCCGCGCTATCGAGCGCGGCACGCAGCCCGCCCACGATCATGCCCCGCACCAGCCCCGCCTCGCGGAAGCGCACCTCCGTTTTCGCGGGATGGACGTTCACGTCCACCTCCTCCGGTGGCACCTCCAGGAACAGGGCCAGCAGCGGATGGCGGTCGCGCGCGAGCAGGTCCTGATAGGCGGCGCGTACGCTGCCGATCAGCAACCGGTCCTTCACCGGGCGCCCATTGACGAACAGATATTGGTGGTCGGCGACGCCGCGGCTGAAGGTCGGCAATCCCGCCACACCGCCGAGCGTCAGCCCCTCGCGCCTATGATCGACCGCGACGGAATTACGCACCAGCTCACGGTCGATCAGCGCAGCGACGCGCTCGGGCCGCGTCTCGTCGGGCTGGACCGCGATCGCGCGGCGCCCGTCATGTTCGAGCGTGAAGCCGATCTCCGGCCGCGCCATCGCCAGCCGGCGCACCACATCGACGCAGGCGGCATATTCGGACCGCGCGGTGCGCAGGAATTTGGCCCGCGCCGGCACGCGCGCGAACAGGCCTTCCACCTTGATCCGCGTGCCGGGCGGAAACGCCGCCGGCCCCTCCTCGACAAGCTTGCCATTGTCGATCACGCGCCGCCAGCCGTCTCCGCCCCTGATCCGGCTTTCGAGGCTGAGCGTCGCCACGCTCGCGATCGACGGCAGCGCCTCACCCCGAAAACCCAACGTCGCGACGCGCTCGATATGATCGTCGGGCAGCTTGGACGTGGCGTGCCGCTCCAGCGCGAGCGCCATGTCGTCGCGCGTCATGCCGCAGCCGTCGTCGATCACCTCGATGCCGCCGATACCCCCGTCGCTCAGGCGCACGACGATGTTGCGGGCGCCCGCATCGATGGCGTTTTCGACCAGTTCCTTGAGCGCGGAAGCGGGGCGTTCGACGACCTCGCCCGCGGCGATACGATTGACCAGATGCTCTGGAAGGCGCCGTATTGACATGTTTCAGGGTCTAGCCCAACCAGCGGGCTTCCGCGACCGGGCTTTCAAGCATTGGCATCACGATTCTCCGCCGGGTCGCGCGTCGGACGGACAGTTGAGATATGGGTTTCATGCGCTGGTTCAAATTCATGTCGCACGACATGGCGATCGATCTTGGGACTGCCAATACCCTGGTTTACGTGCGCGGCCGAGGCATCGTCCTCGACGAGCCCTCGGTCGTGGCGATCGAGACGGTCAATGGCGTCAAGAAGGTGCGCGCCGTGGGCGACGATGCCAAGATGATGATGGGCAAGACGCCCGAACATATGGAGGCGATCCGCCCGCTTCGCGACGGGGTGATCGCGGACATCGATATTGCCGAGCAGATGATCAAGCACTTCATCCACAAGGTGCACGGTCATCGCCGCTTCCCGCGCTGGCCCGAAATCATCATCTGCGTGCCGTCGGGATCGACCAAGGTGGAGCGCCGCGCGATCCGCGACGCCGCATCCAATGCCGGCGCCAGCCAAGTCTTCCTGATCGAGGAGCCAATGGCGGCCGCGATCGGTGCCGACATGCCGGTGACGGAACCGATCGGATCGATGGTGGTCGATATTGGCGGCGGCACGACCGAAGTTGCGGTCCTCTCGCTGCGCGGGCTGGCTTACACAACCAGCGTGCGTGTCGGCGGCGACAAGATGGACGAGGCGATCGCCTCCTATGTTCGTCGCAACCATAATCTGCTGATCGGCGAAGCCACCGCCGAGCGGATCAAGCAGCAGCACGGCACCGCGCAGATGCCGGCCGACGGCGTCGGCGAGCGCATCCAGATCAAGGGCCGGGACCTGGTCAACGGCGTGCCCAAGGAGATCGAGATCACCCAGGGCCAGATCGCCGAAGCTTTGTCGGAGCCGGTCTCGGCGATCGTCGAAGGCGTGCGCATGGCTCTCGAGAACACTGCGCCCGAACTCGCTGCCGACATCGTCGACCAGGGCATCGTGCTCACCGGGGGCGGCGCTTTGCTCGACGGGATCGACGAGGTGCTGCGCCAGGCCACGGGGCTGCCGGTTACCGTCGCGGACAATCCGCTCACCTGCGTTGCGCTGGGTACCGGCCGCGCGCTGGAGGATCCGATGTTCCGCGGCGTGCTGCACACGGCATAAGCCAGGACAGGGCCGGGACCCTTTATGGCCCCGCCACGCCACCGTGATCGCGGATTCTCGCGCCGCATCCAATATGGGCTGTTTTTCGGCTATGTCGCCGCCGCGATGGGCGTGGTGGCAGGGATTGCACTCGTCCTGATCGCGCGGTTCGATCCGACCGCGTTCGAAGGGATCAAGGGCCTCGCGCTGGATATGACCACGCCGGTCACGAAGCTCACGCGCCCGATCGTGCGCGGCGGCGGATCGCTGGCGGACGATGTTGGCGGTTATTTCGGCGCGGTAAGCGAGAATAAACGCCTCCACACCGAACTCGCCGACGCGCAGCGCGCGCTGATCCAAGCACGTGTGCTGGCGTTCGAAAATGCGCGGCTCAAGCGTACACTGAAACTGGTCGGCGACCAAAGCGCGCGGATCGTCGCCGCCCGCATCGTCGGATCCGACCTTACCGGCACGCGCCGCTTCGCGACGCTGGCCGCCGGAAGGGCCGATGGCGTCGCTTCGGGCCAGCCAGTCCGCGCCGCCGATGGGCTGGTCGGCCGCATCACCGAGGTCGGCAGCCATGCTGCCCGGATCGTGCTGGTTTCCGACGGCGGCAGCGCGGTGCCGCTCCGCGTGGTCCGTACCGGTGAGGCCGCGCTCGGCGAGGGCCGCGGCGATGGCGAGATGGAGATCCATTCGACCGTGATCGGCGGCCCCGGTTTCCGGCGCGGCGATCTGCTCGTGACCTCGGGCGTGGGCGGGGTCTATCCGCCCGATCTTCCGGTGGCGGTCGTCACGGGCACCAGCGGCGAGATCGCGACTGCGCGGCCGCTCGCCGAACCCGCGAAGCTCGATTTCGCGATCGTGCTGCCCCAGGCACCCGCCCCGCCGCCGGTCGCGCCGCCGCAGGGGCATCGCCGCTGATGGCGATCATCGAATCCGATCTGCTCGGCCAACCTTCGCGCTGGCGACTGCAGACGATTCCTGTTGCCTCGACCATGATCGGATCAGGGCTCACGCTGTTGCCCTTCGTCAGCACCGCGCCCGTATTGCCGCCTTTGGGCCTGCTGATGGCGCTGGGCTGGCGCCTGCTGCGTCCCGAATTATGGGCGGCCTGGATGGCGTTGCCGCTGGGTCTTGCCGACGACCTCATCACCGGCACCACGCCCGGCACGGCGATGACGCTCTGGACGATCACATTCCTCGGCATCGACCTGATCGATGCGCGCCCGATGTGGCGCGACCATTGGCTCGACTGGTGGATCGCCAGCGCCGCGATCCTGTTCTGTGCGATCGGCCAAGGCGCGATCGGCTATTTCGTCGCAGGCGGCGGCGCGCTGTGGACGATGATCGCCCCCACCATCCTCGCCATCCTCTGTTTTCCGCCAATCGCCCGATTGTGCGCGAAGCTGGATCGCTGGCGGCTGGCCAAATGAAATTGTTCGCCAAATGAGCCTTTTCGGGCGCCGGGGACGGGTCGTCACCGATCAGTCGCTGGCGTACAGCTTCACGCGCCGCGCGATTGTGCTGAGCGGCCTGCAGGCGGGCGTCGCCGCCTTGCTTGGCGGAAGGATGGCGTGGCTGTCGATCACGCAGCGGGACAAATATGACAAGCTCGCCGAGAGCAATCGCGTCCAGAGCCAGATCATCCCGCCCCGGCGCGGCTGGATCGTGGATCGCAACGGCAAGCCGATCGCGGTCAACAAGACAAGTTTCCGCGTCGATTTGATTCCTGACCGGCTGCAGGACCCCGACCGCGCGATCGACGAATTGCGCCAGATGCTCGATCTTTCCCATGACGATGTCGAGCGGATCAAGGACGCGCTCGACAAGTCGCCCGGTTATCAGCCTGTGCCCGTGATCGAGGGGCTGGATTATGAACGCTTCGCCGCGGTCTCGCTGCGCCAGGCTGAGCTGCCTGGAGTTGCCCCGACCAGCGGCTTCACCCGATCCTACCCCGCGGGCGCGGCGGTCGGCCATCTGTGCGGCTATGTCGGCCCCGCCTCGGCCGAGGATTATCAACGCACGCACGACCCGCTCTACATCACGCCCGGCTTCAAGGTCGGCAAGGAGGGGCTCGAAAAGGTGATGCAGCCCTGGCTGCGCGGCTCGCCCGGCGCCAAGCGCACCGAGGTCACCGCGCATGGCCGACTGGTGCAGGAACTCACCACAAAGCCCGAGCAGATGGGGCACACATTGCGCCTCACGATCGATGCGCCGCTTCAGGAATATGCGGCGCGGCGGCTGGGGCCGAACAGCGGATCGGTGGTGGTAGTCGATTGCGAGACAGGCGGCCTGCTCGCGATGGTCTCGATGCCCTCCTACGATCCCAACGCCTTCACCGACGGGATCAGCAAGCCCGAATGGGCGATGCTGTCGGCCAACGATCATCTGCCGCTGATGAACAAGGTGCTGCTGGGCCTTTATCCGCCCGGGTCGACGGTCAAGCCGATGAACGCGCTGGCGCTACTGCGCTGGGGCGTGGACCCGCACGAGACCGTCAATTGCCCGGGCTTCTTCCGGCTCGGCAACGCCACCTTCCACTGCTGGCGCCCGCACGGCCATGGCGCGATCGACATGCATCGCGCGATCCAGCAAAGTTGCGACGTCTATTTCTATACGATGGTCCGCCGCCTCGGCATCGACAAGGTCGCGGGCATGGCGCACGAGCTGGGCATGGGCGAAAAGTTCGACATTCCGGCCATCGTCCAGCGTTACGGCACCTATCCCGACAGCGCGTGGATGCTGCGGCGCTACAAGAAGGCATGGACCGCCGCCGACACGATCAACGCCTCGATCGGCCAGGGCTATGTGCTGGTGAATCCGCTCCAGCTGGGCGTGATGGCCGCGCGGATCGCCAGCGGCAAGGCGCTCGCCCCGCGCCTGATCGGCAACAAGCGCTATGGCCCGCAGGGCGCAGCCCTCAACCTCACCGCCGAGCAGCTGGGCGTGGTCCATGGGGGCATGCGCGACGTGATTAACACCGGCGGCGCGGGCACGGCGGGCGCATCCAGGTTGCAGGTGCCCGGCGTCGAAATGGCAGGCAAGACGGGCAGCGCGCAGGTCCGCCGCATCAGCGCGGCCGATCGCGCGGCCGGCCGTGCCAAGGCGCTCGGCGAAGGCGGCGAGTGGAAGCTGCGCGACCATGGCCATTTCATCGGCTTCGCGCCGGTCGAGCAGCCGAAATATGCCATCGGCGTGACGCTGGAGCATGGCGGTCATGGTGCCGCCGCGGCGCAAATCGCGCGCGACGTGATGACCTTCCTGTTCGCGCCCGATCACGCAATAACGACGCTCGCCGCCTTCGAACAGCAATGGGGCGGCGACATCGGCGCGCGCATGGCCGCCGATGTCGCGCGCTGGCAGGCGCAACAGGCGGGACAAACCACCGCTCCTGCCCCCGACACGCCGCAGGAAGCCGCCGGTCAGGATCAGCCCGATTGAGCGACAACAGCCTCATCCCCGCGCCGCTCGCGCGCATGCCCTGGGGGCTTATCCTGGTGGTGAGCGCGATCCTGGGCTTCGGCTTGGTCGTGCTGTACTCGGCGGCCGGCGGGAAGATGATGCCGTGGGCGCTGCCCCAGGGGGTGCGCTATGTGATGTTCCTGCTCGGCGCGATGGCGCTGTCACGGCTCAACGAGGAGCAGTTGAAAGCCATCGCCTGGCCGACCTACCTGATCCTCGTCATGCTGTTGTTCGGGGTCGAGGCGCTGGGCGCGGTCGGCGGCGGCAGCCGGCGCTGGCTTGACCTCAAGATCATTCGTCTCCAGCCATCCGAGTTGATGAAGCCCGCGATCGTGCTGGTGCTGGCGCGCTTCTACGATGCCATGCCCGCCGCCGAGATACGCCGTTTCGCCGCGGTCTGGCCTGCTGCGCTGCTACTCGGCGTGCCGTTCCTGCTGGTGCTGGTCCAGCCCGACCTCGGCACCGCACTGATGATCGCGTTCGGCGGCGTCACCGCAATGTATCTGGCGGGCGTGCCCAAGCGCTGGTTCATTGGCGCGATCGTCGCGGGCGTCGCGCTTACCCCGGTCGCGCTCCACAAGATGCACGATTATCAGCGCCACCGGATCGAGATATTCCTCAACCCGGAAAGCGACCCGCTCGGCACCGGCTATCACATCATCCAGTCGAAGATCGCGATCGGATCCGGCGGGGTCACGGGCAAGGGCTTCCTCCAGGGCACGCAAAGCCATCTCGATTATCTGCCCGAGGGCCATACCGATTTCGTCTTCGCGACCATGGCGGAGGAATGGGGCCTGGCGGGCGGGCTCGGCATCATCCTGGCATATTGCTTCGTGGTCGGCTGGGGGATGAGCGTGGCGATGCGCGCCAAAAGCCGCTTCGGCCGGATCGCAAGCGCGGGGCTCACCACCACCATCTTCTTCTACGTCGCGATCAACCTGCTGATGGTAATGGGCCTCGCCCCAGTCGTGGGCATCCCGCTGCCGCTGGTTTCCTTTGGCGGATCGGCGATGATGACCGTGTTGATCTGTCTCGGATTCCTGATGGCGATCCAGCGTCATAGCCGGGGGCGGAGCCGTTAGTCCGATTCCCCTGTTTACAAGGCGGGTCCGCCTTGCTAACCGCGCGCCTCCAAGCGGCACGGCCGCTCCTGCCGGACAGGCATGGACGCATAGCTCAGTTGGTAGAGCAGCTGACTCTTAATCAGCGGGTCCTAGGTTCGAGCCCTAGTGCGTCCACCACCTCTTTTCAAAGACTTACGTCGGTTCCGGCCACCAATTTGAGCCGCGGACGGCTGCCACTGTGACCACTTTTGTGACCTTCGGAAAATCCCGATTTTGAGCCGTTTCCGCTCTTCGCCGGTGTGACCCGAAAAGTCAGCTTGTCGGCGTAAGGCTGCAAGTGCTTCACCGACATGTGCGCATAACGGCGCACCATCGATTCGGACTTCCAACCACCCAGCTCCTGCAGCACCCACGTTGGCACGTCGTTCTGCCGAAGCCAGCTCGCCCAGGTGTGCCTGAGATCATGCCAACGGAAGTTGGTGATCCCGGCCCGCTTGAGCGCGGCCCGCCAATGTTTCGTGTTCACCTGACCAACGGGTCGCCCCTTGAAGGTGAACACATACTCGCTTTGCGCACCGACCTGCTGCCGCCTACGCAAGACTGAGACGCCGAGATCGTTGAGGGGTACCCCCAGCGCATCGCCGTTCTTGGTCTCGCCATGCTCGACGGTGACAATGCGACGGACGAGATCGACCTGCTCCCAGGTCAGCCTCTTGATGTTCCCTTGCCGCATGCCAGTCGCGAGCGCGAACAGCATCAAGTCCTGCTGGTGTTCCGGAAGCTCCTCCAGAAGGTGCTCCACCTGCTCATGGGTCAGCCACCGAACCCGGGGCGGAACCTTCCGAGCGTAGGTCCTGAACGCGGGGATATGCTCCAGCCATTCCCATTCGCGCATCGCCTTCCGGAAAATCGCGCGGATCAGCGCGACATAGAGATCCTTGGTGCGGTCGCTGCGACGAGCGAGTTGGCGAGAGACGATCCCATCGATCATGTCCCGGCTCACCTGATCGAGCATCTTGCCCCTGAGGTGCTTGGTGAACCATCGGATCCGGCTCACATCGTCCCGATAGGACTTCTTGTGGGCCGCTTCCTTCAGCCACCGAAGCGCCGCTTCGTCCCAGCTGCGCCGGGGCTTCCGCTTCAGTCGGGCAAGATCCCACAGCTCGGCCTTGAGCTTGTCGTGATATTCCTCGGCCTTGGTCCGGTCGGTCGTTCCAGTAGTGCGTCTAAGGAGCGTTCCGTCTGGTGCTGTGAGCTTGACGTAATAGATTCCTGCACGTTTCCAGAGTGCCATATTGCCTCCTTTGGAAAGGCACTCGGCTGCATTCGTGCGGGCGCAAAATACGCCTCTCGCGCGGCCGCCACAAGGTCGGCCTCGATGAAGCGCCAGCCGCGTCCGAGCTTGGCGCCGGGAATACGGCCGGTTTTGGCAAGCGCGCGGACTGTGTTCGGATGCAGCTTGAGAAAGGCCGCCGCCTCGCGGACCGAGAGCACAACCTCGGCCATATCAGCGGTCGGCCGGCGCCACGCTCCGCTGCGCCTTCGCGAACTCGCGGTCGCTTTCAAGGAAGGCGGTCAACATCGCCGGGATCAGTTCCACGACGGGTTCCGCGGTGCCGTACGCCGTCGCGTAAAGCGCCGCGTAGTCGGTCAGCTTCTGGTTGAGCTCGGGAAGCACCGAGATCGTCAATTTGACCGGAGTGCGGTCGGGCAAGCGTCCGAGTTTGAGGTCTGCCATCGTCCATTCTCCTGCCAAGGTTTGAGGATCAGATCATGATGGACCATCAGCCGCACGGGCGCGCCGGGCCGGATCGTGATCGTCGGTTGAATCTGGAGATTGCGCGCGGTGACCTGACTGCCGGCCTGCGAAACGCTTTGCTGCGTCGATTGGCGAAGCGCCTCGACAAGGTCACCGGCGCGACTGAACTGCAGCTGGGTCCCGACGCCCAGCATCGTCGACAGAACGACGCCCTTGAGCAATTCCCAAGTGTGAAAATCCACGCGATCGGCGAGGCCGGCATAGCCAGACGAGTCGGTGGCGGGCGCGTTGTCGAGCCGGAGCGAACTGCCGTCGGGAAAGATGAGCCGCTGCCAGACGACCAGCGCTCGGCGCTGGCCGAAAGCGATCACCGAGTCATAGGTGCCGACCAGCCGTGCGCCCTGCGGGATCAGCAGGATGTGCCCGGTCGCACTGTCGTACACACCTTCGGTTACCTGGGCCGTTACGAGACCCGGCAGGTCGGAACGCAGTCCGGTGAGCAGGCTCGCCGCGATGACGCTGCCCGCCGACAGCATGTAGGGCGATGCTGCTGCGACCACCGCGTGGGGATTGATGTCGCCGGCGCCGTCCGTCTTCGACAGGAAATCACTTTTGCGCTGTTGGCTGTTGGGATCGCGATCGGGGTCGAGCGCGACTTTATACGCGCTCGGTGCGAGACCAGCTCCAGGAAGCACAGGTTCGGCGGGAGCGGCCGCAGGCGCGGTCTGGTGGCTTTGCACGAGCAGTCCGGATTCCCGCGCGGCGCGGAGGGCCGAGACCTGCCGTTCATGCTCGGCCGCATCCACCTGTCGGTTCGGATATGCTGCCGCCCCGGCCTCCGAGTCGAGCTGGCGCTGGCGTTCGAGGATCGACTTGCCGAGATCGCCGGGAAGCGGCGGCCCCAGACGCGGCACGTCGCCGTAGGTCGCGGGCGCGCCGTTCAAGGCGTCGGTGCCGGCGCGCGGGTCGGGCTCGGTCAGCTCCTGGCGGTTGTCCGCTGGTCGAACCATGTGCGGCCTGAGCGCCATCCATGTCACCGCGATCAGGCTGACCGAACCGATCGCGGCGATCGCGATGATGACCCCGCGTTTGAACCGGATTGCGCGCGGCGGTCGGCCGCGGATCGCCAGCGTTTCCGGATCGACCTTGGCAGCACCCTCGGTCATGACACGCGCCGTTGGGTGGCATCGACAATACGCGTGATCCGCACGACGTCCTGATGCTTGAGCCCGAGCCGCAACTCGGCGGCGTCGAACAGCCGGTCGACGACATAGAAGCGTCCCTTCACCCGGTAGTTGACGAGGCTGGCATTGCCCTTGGCGTCAACGAGGAACAAGGGCGGCGCCTCGTCGACCGCCAAACTCACGGGAAACTCCACGAACGTCTGGCGCCCGTCGTCGAAGGCGCGCAGAGGCCGCCACGATGGCGTATCGCCAGTCACGCTATAGTTGAAATGGAGCTCATCAACCTGGAGCCCGGCCGCGACCGGCTGAACCGCCTGCGCGCGGTCCGCGGCGACCTTGAGCGCGATCAACTGGTCCTGGGGATAGGTCCACGACATCGCAACTGTTGCGCTGGTCGCGGCACTGGTCACCGCAAGATGATAGGTGCGACGGTCGGTCGTGATGACGATATTGGTGGCAAGCCCGACGGTGAACGGCTTCACCAAAACATGCGTGCGCCGGGCGTCGCCACTGCCGCTGGTCGTATCGCCAATCGCCCAGCGCGCCGTGTCGCCCGCCGCGACCGCGCCGAGCGCCTCGCCCGGCTGCAGGATGATGTCGGTGACATGCTCGGGCGCGGTCAGGACATGGTAGATCGCGCCGTCGCCGAACGGATAGACCTGCACCGCATTGAGGTAGGCCGCATTGGCCGGTTCGAGCGTGGCGGCGCTGTTCGCCTCCTTGACCCGCGCCTCCGCCGGCGAAAGCGCCCAACGTCGGTGCAGTGTAATGGGCGTTCCGTGGAAGTGAGTGGCCGGCGTGCCCGCTGGCGTAGCGGTTGTCGCAATGTGCGCGACGGGACCGGCGGACACGCCATTGGCGCCGGCGAGCAGGCCGGCCAGAAGAAGCAGTCTCATGGACGTATCTCCGTTTGGGGTTGCTGAAGACTGGCGGAATCGATCGGCAGTGCCGGTGGATGACCTGTCGTTGCTGACGGGCCAGACGCGACGCGTGTGGTTGCCGCCGAGGCGGGAGCCGCGCCCGGCTCAAGCTCCCGGCTCCAGTCGATCGCGTCGACGTAGAGGCCGAGCGGATTGCGACGCAGGACCTCGGCGCTTGCCGGCGGCGAGATCGCGACCGTCAGGATCGCCGTCCAATGGGATGAACCCGCCAATGCCCCTCGGTCGTAGGCTGTCTCGATCCATTTTACCTGAAACGACCGGTCCGACACCCGCACGACACTCGTGACCTGCACCGAAACCGACCGCTCTCCGACATGGCCGAACGGATCGGCCGTGCGCGCATAGTCGCCGAGGAAGATCGCGCCGCGCTTGGTCGTGAAGTTGTAGGCCGACAGCCAGTCCTGACGCATCAGCACGGGATCGAGCGAGACGGACCGGACTTCGGTCACGAAGCGGCTCAGAAACCAGGCGATCTGCGGGTCGGAGGGTTGATAATGCGCCTCCGCCGGCGTGACCGCGCGCGGCTCGCCCAATCGATCGACTTCGACAACGAAGGGTACGACCCGACTTTGCGCCGCCTGCCACATGAGACCAGCCGACATGGCGGAGGTCAGGCCGAGACAGCCAAAGGCCATCAGCCGCCAGTTGCGGGCCTGAACCCGGGCAGAGCCTATTCGCTCGTCCCATAGCTGCCCGGCACGCTGGTAGGGCGTCTCGGGCGCGGGCGTCCGCCCATAGCGTTGCACGGTGCGTTTGAAGAGCATCAGTCGTCCCTTTCCTTGATGTCGGGGGAGGCACCGTGGCCACCGCGGTCCCCCTGCTGGAGCGTTTGGGTCGCGACCTGGCGGTGATGGCGGGCGGCTGCCTCGGTCTTCATCGCACGCGCCCAGCCCGGAACGCCGCGCGGGTCACCGGTCGCTTCGCCGCCGCCGGCGGGGCTCGCGCCGGTCATCGCCTGCCATGCCGCCTTGCGGCCGGATTCAGCGGCTTCGCCCAAACCCAGCGACGCGGACATTCGCGCGCGTGCAGCGCCACCGGCAGCCCGGGCGACGCCGCCAAGGCCGGCACTGACGCTGCTGGAACCGCTGCCTTCCTGCCCGAGCGCGTAAGCGGTGCGAGCGGCGGATCCCATTGCGGTTCCCGCGCGGACCGCACTGAGACCGCCGGCGGCGAGACCACGGGCCGCGCCAATCGCGCCGGCGCCACCGAGCGCCATGAGCCCGCCCGCGCCAAGCACGGTGCCGAGTGCTGCGCCCGCACCGAGTTGCGGCGCACCCGAGACGAGGCCAGCGGCTATGCCCGGTCCGAAGATGCCGAGACCGAACAGGGCCAGGCTCGCAAGGACGAGGCTCATCGCTTGGCCGATATCGGGCTCATGTCCCTGCAGGGCGGTCGTGAACTGGGTGAAATAGTTCGAGCCGATGCCGACGATGACCGCGAGCACCATCACCTTGATGCCGGAACTGACGACATTGCCCAGCACGCGCTCGGCGAGGAAGGCGGTGCGGTTCCAGAAGGCGAACGGCACTAGGATGAAACCGGCCAGCGAGGTCAGTTTGAACTCGAGGATCGTCACGAACATCTGCACAGCGAGGATGAAGAAGGCGATGACCACCAGCAGCCAAGCCACGAGCAGGATCACGATCGTCAGGAAATTGTCGAAGAAACTGGTGAAGCCCATCAACTGGCTCGCCTGCTGCAGCAGCGGCCACGCCGCCGAGAAGCCGGTGCCGGCAAGGCGACCGGGACGGAGCAGATCGTCCGCGGTCATCGTCCCGCCCCCGGCGGTGAGACCCGCCTGCGCGAACGAACGGAAGATGATGCCGGCGAGCGTCGAGAAGCTGTTCAGGATGAACGCGAAGGCGCCGATATAGAGAACCTTGCGCACCAGTTTGCCGAGGACATTGTCCTCGCCGCCCATCGCCCAGAACAATCCGGCCAACGTAATGTCGAGCGCGATCAGCGTTCGGCTCAGGAAGCTGACATCGCCGCCGAGCAGGCCGAAGCCGCTGTCGATGTAGGTCACGAAGGCCTGGAGGAACTGGTCGATTATTCTGAGATCGTTCATCGGAACATCGTCCTGATCGTCGAAGGATGCCGCGGAGCGCATCGGGGGAGCGGCGACGCGCTCCGCGGCGGCGCCGGCGGGAGGGGGCAATCCCGCCGTCGCTGGTCCGGCCTTCGCCTAGTGGGGCGTGTAGGCGGTGCCGGAACCGAGAAATTTGGCGGTGGCCGCCTGGGCGTCGGACTGCGCCTGCGTGCGGTTGGCGCGTTCGATCGCATCGGCGCGGAACTGAGCGGCCATCAGCATCTGCAGCTGGAACTGCTGCTTGGCGACGAGGGCGAGAAGCTGATTGCCGGTCTGCTGGACCTGGAGCGCGCCCTCCGATCCCTGGCTGCGCCGGACGATGCCGTTGAGCGCGGTTTCGTCGGCGGCGATATTCTCGACCACCTGCGCCTGCACGGTCATGGTCTGTTTGTAGGCGGCCATCGACGTATCAAGCCGGGCGCGCGCATCGGTCACGTGCTGGTTGTTGGTCAGCGCCTGGTTGAAGCTGGTCGGGAACAGCGACCGGAACTGTTGATCCAGATTGGCGACCTTGAATTGCAATCCCTGGGCTTGCCCCATCAGTTGGTCGATCTGCTGCAGGGTCTGCGTGATCGCCTGAATCTCGGGGAAGCTGACCGTGCTCAGATTCTTTGCCTGGTTGATCAGCGTCTGCGCCTGATTCTGCAGCATCTTGATCTGGTTATTGATCTGTTGGAGCGTCCGCGCAGCGGTCAGCACATTCTGACTATAGTTGGTCGGGTCAAAGACGGTGAATTGCGCATGCGCCGGCGCAACTAGGAAGGCCGGCGTGCCGGTCAGCAACGCGGCGAGAAGACAAGTCTTCACATACGAAATGCGGGTCATAGCTTTTCTCCAGTCACTGAGGATTGCGGAAAGGCCGCGGGCAGGTCGGCGGCCCAGCCGAGGTCGCTTTGCGCAAGGAAGTGTGCGGCGAAGGCGCCCGCGCCATGCTCGGCCAGGATCGCGTCGATCCGCTTCTGGCTCGCCGGATCGGACGCGCCGCAGAAAGCGAGCGCGATCGGTCCAAGCCCAAGTTCAAACAGGCGGTTGCCGCGCGCCGACTGTAGGTAATATTGGCGCTTTGGCGTGGCTCGGCTGATCAGCTCTATCTGCCGGTCGTTGAGCCCGAAGCGCGCATAGGCGTCGCGCCCCTGCGGTTCGATCGCGCGATCGTTCGGCAGCAGGATCCGCTGCGGGCAGCTTTCGATGATCGCCGGCGCGATGCTGCTGGACGCGACATCGGCAAGACTCTGCGTCGCGAAAAGCACCGCGACGTTGCGTTTGCGCAGCGTCTTGAGCCATTCGCGGATCCGCGCCGCGAACAGGGGATGGTCGAGGAAGATCCAAGCCTCGTCGAGGATCAGCAGTGTCGGGCGACCATCGAACCGCGCTTCGAGCCGGTGGAACAGATAGGTCAGAACCGGCGCGACCACGCTGGCCTGACCGAGCAGGGCTTCCGTCTCAAAACATTGGATGTCGCTAAGCGCGAAGCCACTTTCGTTCGCATCGAGCAGGCGGCCATAAGGCCCTTCGAGCGTGTAGGGGTGGATCGCGGCGCGCAGCGCATTGGACTGCAACAGCAGCGCCAGGCCCGTCATCGTCCGCTCGGCTGCCGGCGCCGAGGCCAGGCTATTGAGCGCTGACCACACTGCCTTCTTCGTCTCGGGCGTGATCGAAACATGCTCGGCTTCGAGTAGCGCCGCGACCCACTCGGCCGCCCAGGCGCGCTCGCTCGGATCATCGATCCCGCGCAGCGGCTGGAAGGCCAGCGCGTCGCTCTCGCTGGCACCGAGCGCGTGATGTGCGCCACCCATCGCCAGTACCGGCGCCCGCGCCGACAGACCCTTGTCGAAGATGTAGGTCTGCGCGTCAGGATAGCGGCGGAACTGGAGCGCGATCAAAGCCAGCAGGACCGACTTGCCGGCGCCCGTCGGCCCGACCACCATCATGTGACCGACGTCGCCAACGTGGGTCGACAGACGGAACGGCGTCGAGCCGGTGGTCCGGGCCGCCAGCAGCGGCGGCCCGTCGAGGTGCGCGTTTCTCGAAGGCCCGGCCCAGATGCTGGAGAGCGGCATCAAATGAGCAAGATTGAGGGTATGAACGATTGGCTGCCGGACGTTGGCGTAGGCATGGCCCGGCAGCGACGAGAGCCACGCTTCGACCGCGTTCACATCCTCCCGAATAGTCGTGAAACCAAGTCCGCCGATGATGCGCTCGATCTGCCGAATGCGGTCGTCGACAGTCTCGCGATCGGCCGCAGTCACGGTGACCGTGGTGGTCAGATAGCCGAAGGCGACATGGTCGCCGCCCAGCGCCTGAAGCGCGAGGTCGGCGTCCGCCACCTTGTTGTCGGCGTCGCTGTCGAGCAGCTGCGCCGGCTGATTGTACATCACCTCGCGCAACAGCGCGGTGATCGACTTGCGCTTGTTGAACCATTGCCGCCGGACCTTGGTCAGCAGCCGGGAAGCGTCGGCTTTGTCGAGCGCGATGAAGCGTGTCATCCAGCGGTATGGGAAGTCGGCTTCATTGAGCGCGTCGAGCAGACCTGGCCGACTCATGTTCGGGAAGCCGATCACCGTCAGGGTGCGCAAATGTTGTGCGCCTAGGGTCGGTGCGAGCCCGCCGACCAACGGCGTGTCGGCAAGCAGCCCGTCGAGATAGATCGGCGTCTCCGGGACCGCGACGAAGTGCCGGCGATCCGAAATCGAGCCGTGAAGATAGGTCAGCGTCTCTCCGGACGAGAGCGCGCGCATTTCAGGCATGAAGCCCGCGAACAGGTCGAGCGCGCGGTCGGTCTCCGCGACAAAGGCCTGGAGCGTTGACCGCCAGTCGCGCCCAGTCGCCTCATCGGGTCGGTCGACCAGTGACCGGCCCGCCGCATCGGCACCGTCGGCCACAGGCAGGAAGGTCAGGGTCAGGAAATAACGGCTTTCGTGATGCGTCCGCTCGGCTTCGAATGCCGCGCGTCGCTCCTGATCGACCAGCCAGCTTGCCGCATCCGGGAAGTCGCTTGTGGGATAGCCGAGCGCTTCGCGCCGCTCGGCTTCGAAGAACAATGCCCAGCCGGTACCGAACCTCTTCAGGACGTTGTTGGCCCGTGCGCAAGCCGAGACCAGTTCCGCGTCGGTCGCGCTTTCCAGATCGGGACCACGGAAGCCGAGCGTGCGCTGAAAGGAACCGTCCTTGTTGAGGATGATCCCTTCCGCGACGAGCGCCGCCCACGGCAGATGGTCCGCCAGGCGATCCGCGGTCGGCCGATATTCGCGCAGGCTCAGCATGTCAGATTACCCTTCTGACGAAGATGGCGGACGAGGACGGGCGCGAAGCTCGGGTCGCGGCGCGTAGCAAAGACCCCGACGCTGTGACCGACCGCCCAGAGGACCAGGCCGGCGATCCATTGCTGGAGGCCAAGCCCGATCGCCGCAGCGAGCGTGCCGTTGACGATCGCGATACCGCGTGGCGCGCCGCCGAGCAGGATGGGTGCTCCGAGGCTCCCATGGATGGGAACCTCGAAGCCTTCGGGGCGGTCACTCATGCGATCAGCGCCCCGCCGCCGAAGTTGAAGAAGCTCAGGAAGAAGCTGGAGGCGGCAAACGCGATCGACAGACCGAACACGATCTGGATCAGCCGTCGAAACCCGCCCGCCGTCTCGCCGAAGGCCAACGTCAGACCCGTGACGATGATGATCATCACCGCGACGATCTTGGCGACCGGCCCCTGGACGGAGTCGAGCACCTGCTGGAGCGGCTGTTCCCACGGCATGCCTGTGCCCGCCGCCTGGGCGCGACCGGCCAAAGTGGCGGCGAAACCGACGATGGCGCCGGCGAAGAAAACGGCGCGACGGTTGAAGATGGCAGGGCTGTGCATGGTCAGTCTCCTTCGTGGGTGGCGGCGGGGGTGATGTCGGTGAGGCGGTAGTTGCCGTCCGGATCGAGCCCGCCGACGCGGACGATCGTCTCGAGCCGGCGGCCCGTGCCGCGCCCGGCGATGAACAGGATCAGGTCGATCGCTTCGGCGATCAGCCGGCGCGGGACCGTGATGACGCCTTCCTGGACGAGTTGCTCGATCCGATAGAGCGCAGCCGGCCCGCTATTGGCGTGGACCGTGGCGATCCCGCCGGGATGGCCGGTGTTCCACGCCTTCAGCATGTCGAGCGCTTCCGGTCCGCGCACTTCGCCGACCACGATCCGGTCGGGCCGGAGGCGCATCGTCGAGCGAACGAGGTCGGTCATCGACACGATCCCGGGACGCGTGCGAAGCGCGACCGTGTCGGGCAGCGGGCTCTGCAGCTCGCGCGTGTCCTCGATCAGGATGACGCGGGCATCGACCCATGCCATCTCCGCCAAGAGCGCGTTGGCGAGCGTGGTCTTGCCAGAGCTGGTGCCGCCGGCGATCAGGATGTTGAGCCGCTGGGTGACAGCGGCGCGCAACGCATCCGCCGTTGCGACCGACATGATCCGGTCCGCGACATAGTCGTCGAGCGAGTAGAGACGTTCTGCCGGCTTGCGGATCGAGAAGCAGGGGCCGAGCGAGATCGGAGGCAGCAAGCCTTCGAACCGTTCGCCGGCGCGCCCCTCGGCATGCGGCGGAAGTTCCGATGAGATGATCGGGCGATCGCCGTGGATCTCGGCCGCGGCATGCGAGGCGACGAGCCGGATGATCCGTTCGATCTGATCAGCGTAAAGACAGACACCGGTTTCGACGCGGCCCTCCCCGAGGCGATCCAGTCGGAGCACGCCATCCGGATTGACCATGATTTCGACCACGCGCGGATCGGCCAGCGCCGCCGCAATGTCAGGGCCCATGGCGGTGCGCAGCATCGCGCGCCGGCGTTCGCGGGAGAGTGGGCCACTCACCGATCCTGCTCCGCCATATCGAAGGATCGACGTCCGGCGGCGATCTGCCTGCCGACCTGCGCTACGAAGGCTTCGAACCGGTCGCGGCCGATGGCACGGCCCGCCTGGTCGTTCTCGGCCAAGGGCGCCTGGATCGACAGTTCGAACCGGATGAACAGCGCGAGCGTCTCAAGCACAACCTGTCCGTCGCGTTCGATACGGGCGAGCGCAGTCGACAAGCGGTCGAGCCGCAGTCCGAAGCGATCGTCGAGTTCGGACGACGCTCGCCGGTTGAGCCAGGCGGTCACCGCGTCGGTCAGGATCGCCGACTTGGTGGCGCCGGGTTTGGCGGCGAGCGCCTCCAGCCGTTCGCTCAGCGGCTTGGGCAGGAAGAGTTGATAGCGGACCCTCTCGACCATGGTCAGAAGTCCAGCTGCAGGTCATCGGATCGCGACGACGAGGCGTCGATCGCGAACACGTTGCGCGAGGCCGTCACCGCTCGAGCCTGATCGAGCACGGTCTTGTCGGCGGCGGCATCGTCGTCGTCGACTCCAAGGCCGAGCGGATCGGAGGGAGCGAGGTCGACAGGCGCGGCCGGCTCGATCTCGTGGGCGGGATGCCTGATCTGTTCGAGACCGCCGCTCGTCTCTTCGCCCCCGGCGCCAATCGTGTGGTTCAAGCGCGCGTCGATCGGACGCACGCAGCCAACCCAATCGTCCGTCCGGGCGGGCGGCAGATCGCGATTCCCATCCAGCTGGGGCGCGGGCAGCACGCGTGACCGGAAGTTGCGATCTTCGAAGTAACGCAACTTCGCGGCCCGGACCGGCGCATGGCCGGAGACCAGGACCAGTTCGTCGGTCGGCGGCAGCTGCATGACCTCGCCCGGCGTGAGCAAAGCGCGGGCGGTTTCCTGGCGGCTGACCATGACATGCGCCAGCCACGGCGCTAGGCGGTGGCCGGCATAATTGCGCATGGCGCGCTGTTCAGTCGCAGTGCCTAGCGCGTCCGAAATGCGCTTCGCGGTCCGCTCGTCGTTGGTCGCAAAGGCAATGCGGACATGACAATTGTCGAGGATGGCGTTGTGCTCGCCATAGGCTTTCTCAATCTGGTTGAGGCTCTGTGCGATCAGGAAGGAGCGCACGCCGTAGCCGGCCAGGAAAGCGAGGCTGGTTTCGAAGAAGTCGAGCCGGCCGAGCGCGGGAAACTCGTCGAGCATCATCAGCAGCCGATGCCGACCCGTCTGACCGTCGGCATGAAGATGCTCGGTCAGGCGCCGCCCGATCTGGTTGAGCACAAGCCGGATGAGCGGCTTGGTTCGGCTGATATCGGACGGCGGAACGACCAGATAGAGCGAGACAGGATGCGCGCCCTCAACCAGATCAGCGATCCGCCAATCGGAATGGGCCGTCACCGCAGCGACGGTCGGATCGCGGTAGAGACCTAGGAACGACATGGCGGTCGAGAGCACGCCGGACCGCTCGTTCTCGCTTTTGTTGAGCAACTCGCGCGCGGCCGACGCGACAACCGGATGAACCACTGGCGCGTCGGTCGTACCGAGGTGATTGGTGGTCATCATCGCGCGCAGGGTCGCGACGAAGGGCCGCTGCGGATCCGACAGAAAGGTAGCGACTCGCGCAAGCGTCTTGTCCGCATCGGCGTAGAGAATGTGGAGGATCGCCCCAACCAGCAGCGCGTGGCTGGTCTTTTCCCAGTGGTTGCGCCTGTCCAGCGCCCCTTCCGGATCGACCAGGATGTCGGCGATATTCTGGACGTCGCGGACTTCGTCGGCGCCGCGGCGAACTTCGAGCAGAGGATTGTAGCGCGCGGACCGGACGTCCGTCGGGTTGAACAGCAGGCTGTGTGAGAAGCGGGCGCGCCAGCCGGCGGTCAGCTGCCAGTTCTCGCCCTTGATGTCGTGGACGATGGCGGAACCGGACCAGGACAACAACGTCGGCACGACCAGCCCGACACCCTTGCCCGACCGGGTCGGCGCGAACGCCATGACATGTTCTGGACCGCCATGCCGGAGATAGCGTCCGTCCAGATTGCCCAGGAACACGCCGCCGTCCGCGAACAAGCCGGCAGCCGCGACGTCCCGATCCGAAGCCCAGTGGGCGGATCCGTACGTGGTGACATTGCTGCGCTGACGCGCGCGCCAAAGCGATCCTCCGACCGCGGCGCCGCATCCAGCAAAACCACTGGCAGCAGCGATCGCGCCAGCGCGATCGAACACATTGGGCGCGTAGGCGTCGTAGTGGTACCACCAAAAGAAGATCGACCACGGGCGATAAAGCGGCAGCTTGCCAATCCGAGCCCAGGGCGCGCCGAGCTCAGGCTGGAATGCGAGCTTCGCAGCCGCCCACTCAGTTGCCAACCAGACCCCCGCGACAACTATCGCGAGAACGATTAGGGTTTGTCCGATCAGCAGTTTGGTAGGGGTCATGCGAGCCTCCGCCCGCAGCGTCAGTGCGGGTGGCCGCTAAAATCCGGGCACATGCCGATTCGAATTAGACCCTGTGCGGTGCTGTTAGGTACCGATGCGGGGACGTCCGGACTTGGGCCGCTAGCGGACAGGCAGCTAACGGCCGCGAACGTGACAAAGCGGACATAAGTGGGGTTCCGCCGCGGACGGCTGGAACGGGGCCGCTTCCGACTTGGCAGGTTGTAGAAGGCTGGGAAGCAGTAGGACGACGCTAGCGAAAAGGGATACGCTGCCGAAACCCGCTACTGAGAAGCTACTCTCCACTCTATGAAGATGGAGCTGAAGCGCCCCGGCTCAGCACCTCGTGGATCATTCGTTGCGGATCTGGTGCGACTTGGCCTGCCGCGGTGGAAGCTAAATACCGACGCTAGCGCAATAGCGGCGTCCTGGCCTATATCTGGCGCGGCTGAAGATTGTGGTGGGAATGGATCGCGCGGCCTTTGAACGAACGCTTTACCGCGCGACCTTTAGGCAGGAGCCTTGCCACGAAGCGCACGATACTGGCCCGCGAAGTGACGACGGCGCACGGCAAAGCGCCCGTTCAAGCAGTGACGATCGAGGACCGGCGGCAGTGCGGGAAACCGCTTGGTTCGCGCACGCTCTGGCGCTCTTCGACTTTGCAGCGGCGGATGCGACCGGAGACATCCAGGAGGCTTCGGACGGCATTAACGCCATGCTGCGGGAGGCGCTCGATGGATTGTCGCAGCACGCCAGACAATTGCTTCGAGCAGCGACCAGCGGCCGCAGCGACAATTTGGCCCCTGGGATCGAGAGTGGACTGCTGGACGAACTGACGTCCAGTGTCGCCCCAATTCTGTCTTCAGGCATTAGGCAGCTGGAACGAGCGCGCCGCAGTCGCGCAGAAGAGGGCATGGCGCGACCGCAATTGCCCTTGCCAGTTCTTCTCGACTTGCTCTCGACTAACCCGCTGCTCGCCCGGATGACAGCAACTCAGCTGACGCAATGGGTGGTCGGGTCGGCGACGCTTTTGGAGCGGCTTGACGCGGACAGGGCGATCCTCGCGGAGTCGTTGGACTTAGATCCGGTAGATGATGTCTCGGCAATCACGAACACCGGGTCAGATCGTCATAATGGCGGTCAGACGGTGCGCCTCGTGGCGTTCGGGTCGGGGGCGCGCGTCGTCTACAAGCCGCGCGGCCTTGGCATTGAGCGCGGTTTCGAACTGTTTGTGAACGCGCTTAACGCGCTCGACCCGCCCACCAGACTTCGTGCCCCCGCGATCATCGATTGCGGCGACTATGGATGGGCCGAGTTCATCGCGGCTGCCCCCTGCTGTTCGAGCGACGAAATCGAAACATTTTTCTATCGGTCCGGCGCGTTGCTCGCGCTCCTACATGCGCTGGTGGGTACGGACGTTCACCAAGAAAACCTCATTGCCAGCGGCGCCATGCCCGTGCCCGTCGACCTCGAAATGCTCCTGCAGCCATGGAGCACCGCCCATGGAGATGAACCAGCCGAATTCGAGGCGCATCATGCGGCGCTCGAGCTGCTGCACAATTCGGTTCTAGTCGTAGGTCTCCTTCCGACGTTCAGCCTCACGCCGAGTGGCCGGGCCAAGCCTTTGGGAGGGCTCAACGAGCCACTCGGGTCCAAGGAGCGAAGCGGACTGTCTGCCCGATTACTGAAGCGAACCGTCAACCTGCCGACGCTAGATGGAAAGGAGCAACACCCGTGGGAATTCGGCGACGCCATTGAGCATGGATTCGCCGATTACGCAGGATTCCTCTTCCGTCATCGACGGACGATCTGCGACGAACTGCTCCCCACCATTATGGGCGACAGGCAAGTGCGTAAGCCGAACCGGCCGACCCGCTTCTATTCGCTCTTTCTCCGGCGACTGATCGGGTCGCTGAACGTGGCCGACGGCTTGGCCTGGAGCGCGCAACTCGACGGGCTTCGGGACTTTGAAGGCTGGGCCGACGGTCTTGCGATAAAGCAAGACGTCTTCGCGCTCGAATGTACGGCGCTGGCGGCTCTCGATGTGCCCAGAATTTGTCTTTCAGCGGATAGACCACTGCTCACGACGGATCGTGGGATCATTGAGGTGGACCTAATCGTTCCTGGTCTTCAGCGCTCGGTGGAACGCCTGAACGCGCTGAATACCCGCGAGGTGGACCGTCAACTCGGCTTGGTCCGGGCCTGCGTTGGTTCGCCAACGATGCGGGACCATGCACGTCAACCACCTTTCGCAGGCGATCCTGCTGACGCTTCCGCTCGAGACACTTTGTTCCGGGACGAGGTTGCGAGACTGGCAACAATATTTCAGGACCGCGCGATCGTGCGGGAGCAATCGAGTACTTGGATCTCCCAGCAATGGCTTCGCGGCGGCGCTGTGGGCACGCTCGCGCCGCTCGACCTGGATTTGTATGGGGGTTCGTTGGGCGTCGCGCTCTTCCTCGCGAGTGCGGGGAGGGTCCTCGACGTGGATTTCCACGAGCACGTCGGTCGCGCACTTAGCCGGTTGCGGCGCATCATCGCCAGCACGCGGGCAGAGCGTCTGCCCCGCTCGATCGGGCTCGGGGCCGGCGTCGGTGTCGGATCGATCCTTTACGGCCTGTGCGTCCTGTCGGAGATAACCGGCGACGAGGCTTGGGCACTCTCGGCACTCGCCCTCGCGAAAAACGCTCCGGACTGGTCTGCCGCTCCGCGGCAATTGGATGCGATCGGGGGCGCCGCCGGCTACATCCTCGGTCTCCTCAAGCTTTACTCGCGCTACCCCGACGACGCTTTCCTCGACCGGGCAGTCACGCTCGGCCAAAGATTGCTCGATGCCTTGTCGGCCGACACGGTTGACGCTCGTTTTCAATCCGACCACGGCATCGCCCATGGCGCGGCCGGACTGTGCCTCGCGCTTCGCCGGCTGGGGAATACCGCCGCGTCGTCGACGTTTCGTGACACGATACAAGTCCTTGAGTTCAAGGTGGCGCGGTTCTTCGAACGCGGATCGGTGCCGCGAGCCAATTGGTGTCGCGGCTCGGCCGGGATCGGCCTAGTACTTCTTGAGACGGACAATGAAGGTGATACGCAGCTCGCCCGATCGTTACACGAACACGCGGTCGATTTGGCCCGTCATCCGTTCAGCGGCAAAGATGACTCGCTCTGTTGCGGTGCCGTGGGGGTGAATGAGTATGTCCGCGTGGCCGCCGACCACTTCGCTGATCGCGATCTGCGGACGAACGCAGATATCGGTCTGGCGAGTATCGTGACCGAAGCTCGTCATCGTGGATCGTATCGCTGGCCGAGCGGCGACAACGGCCAGAATCTATCTTTTTTTCGGGGCGTTGCGGGGATCGGATATACGCTCGTCCGACGGCTCGATCCACGCTTCCCCAACGTCGTGATTTGGCAATAGACGGTAACAAAGCGCCGTGATAGCCTTGTGCGAGCGAGACGATATTTGGAGATCGCCCGCCTATACTTGGAGGGAAGACTATGTCGAACCTTGATCAAGATCTCGACCCCGTGCCCGAAGTGACGGACGAGATGCTCGAATTTGCCGCGGGGAGCTTTTCCGCGTGGGAGCCGGCCGTGGCGACCTGCAGCACGATGGGCCAAAGTTCCTGCGACTGACTTCGACTTTGCCCACATCGGCAAAACAATGACGCGTCGAGGATGTGAGGTGGGACGATATTGGTCTCCCTCACCGGGTCGCCGGACCTGTCGACGATTCGACAGGTAGGGATATCGTTTGGCGTAACGCGGCCCCTGCTCCCCGCTGAAGCCTTCGATCGATGCCCAGCGCAAACATCGGGAAATCGAATGAGAGCCGGGGAATCTAGTTAGTCTGGCAAATTCATGTGCGGAGCGGATATTACGAAAAGGCCAGGCCGTGAAACTGGATATTGATTGGCTGATCGGCTTTCAGCGGGCGCAATTCAACAAGTCCAGTTCGTGGCGGATCAAGGCCATGATCATGCAGTTCGTGATCGGTCTATTGGCGCTGCTCTCCGTTTTTTTGGACGATCATAATGCGCTCTACCTAATATCCACTCTGACCGCATTGTTTATTATCATTCTGTTCGGGTGTACCTACCTCCAGCGCGCCAGTCGAGATACCGCAGAGAGCGCGCGGCGCGCCTCGGTCCTGATCGGGGGTCTGGGATTAGATCTACCGGCGGAAATTCTTCAAGAAATGTGGACCGAAGGGGCCGTGTCGGACGAAGAGGTGAATGCCTCGCGAGACAATAGGTATTATGGGTCACGCGAGGATCCTGGACCAAAACGATTGTATGAGATCCTTCACCAGTCGGTTGTCTGGACAGCTTTCTTTCAGCGCAAAAGCGCCACCATTGCGTGGACCCTGTTTGCCGTCAGCCTGACGCTTGCCCTCACCGTTCTTCTGGTGGCGACCGCCTATGCGGATCACGCAATATTGGTATCGGTCGGACGCGCCGTTCTGGTGATCGCGACCTTCGTGTTGACGCAAGGTCTCTTCGATTCGGCGATGGGCCATCATGGAGCGGCTGTCGCGGCGAGCAAGATCAAGGGACGGCTGAGCGCGATCAAGGCAAAGACCTATCCGATTGGAGAATTGCTCCATGCGTTGATGGATTACAATTCGGCGGTCGAATGCGCACCGTTGGTGTTCCCCCTCGTTTACCGACGCTACCGTGATCGCCTCAACGAACAATGGGCAAACGACGATTATGACCTTGGAGAAGTGAGAAATCCGTTCGGGCTCGGGCTTGAGCAGAACGTCAATCGGCTAAGCGAGCCGAACCCCCTTTGGCGCCAGGCATTTGACGAAGAGGCTGGACGGATTGCTGCAGGGCTCGGCGCCCACGCGCTGGCTATCGAGCATTATGGCAGCACAGCCGTTCCCGGTCTCAGCGCGAAGCCGATCATCGACATGCTCGTCGGCATCGCCGATATCGACGACGCCCAATTATTGATCGAACCAATGCGGGCGCTCGGATACGACTATCTCGGCGCGCAAGGTATCGCTGATCATCATTTATTCGGAAAGGGAAAGACGCGCACCCACCTTGCGCACGTCATCGTCCACCAAGGTGGGCTGTGGCGGAAATGCCTAGCATTTCGCGATCGGCTGCAGTCGGATGGCGCGGTCAGGCGCGCCTATGAAATGCTTAAGCGAGAGCTAGCCGCCGTGCAAGGTATGACGCGAGAGGAATATACTGCGGGGAAGACGCAGTTCATCGAAGATGTTCTGGAGGGTCGTTGGTCGCCGGAATAGCCCCCGCGAGCGTGGTCGATTTCGCGCGCGTGCAGAGGGTCGATGCTCATGGCCCGTCATCTGGCTGAACGACCGCAATGATAACGCGAAACTGACATCAAGATATCGACGGCCCGCCGCGTCGTCGGCCGAACGACCAACTCTCCCCGTCCGACCGCATCAATCCGCCAATTTGTTGGCCGAGATGCTGGTCGAGGACGGGACGCCACGGCACCAGCGTGAAGTCGTGAGACCGCTCGACCAAAGCGTAAGTGCCGCTCAACAGATTGACGCGAGACGAGAGGCGTCCATCGATCCGGCCATCGCCTGCCAAGGGATGGAAGTCCTTGCCGAGTTCAGCGGACAGCCTTGCTCCGGAAGATGCCAATTCGCGTCGCGTCAGCGTTTCAAGCGCGTTTGGCCGAAGCCTGATCTTCTCGCCCACCGCAGCCGCCAAACCTTGCTCTAGCAGCCACTGTCGGCGGAGAGCGAGCGCGTCGCGTGCTTCACGGCCGAAGCCTGCGTCGCGCATCGCGACGGGGGCCGCTGACCCATGCTCCCGATCGAGCCACGTCGCCGCGTCGGCCCGCACCAATGCGGACGGACCGACCGGTGACAGCGTCTCGATCGCGATTGGACAGGACCGGGCCAGACCCTCCTCATAGGCTGCAACCCGCGCCAGATGGTCGGGCGCGATGACCCAAGCCCCATCGGCCAGGCGATCGACGCCGGCATTGCCTCGGCGCAGCGCCTCGAGCCGCCGCACATGCGCCTCCGCGAACGCCTGGGTTGCGGTCGGATCGTGCCGGAGATGCGCCGCGGTCGAATAGATCCCGCCATTGGATTGGGCGACGGCATCGACAATCTGGTCCGCCGGACGGACCGCGACGCTTGCGGGAGAAGCGCGGACCACCGACCCTTCGGGTGTTGGCGGGGTCAGGTCTCCACGGCCGAGGTCGAGGTAGTGGACGCGGCCATCGACGCCGTCGACGATCAGAAAGTGGCGGTCGTGATGTTCGTCCGAGAAACCGCGGCGAATGACCTGCCCCACGATCGGCGTATGCAGCGTGTCATGGATCAGCCGTTCGACGCCCGGTCGCTGCAGCCGGCGCTCGGTCAGCTCGCGCTGCATCAGACGAATGATGTCGCCCCTTTCGCCGATCCGGCGGAGCGTGTCTTCCAGGCCCTCCGCCAGCTGCCATCGCCCGTGCCCCAAATCCTTCGCCAGCTCCATCGCGCCAAGCTTGCGAAGTCTGCCAGCCTGCACCGACTGCTGGAAGGAATCGTTGCTCGCCGCCGTGACCACGCGTTCCTGGTCCATCCGTCGCAAGAGTCTCCGGTCGATCGCAGTCAGCCGCTCCTGCGTGACATCGTGGCGTAGCCGTTCCTCGATCTCGCGGTCGGTCCGCGGACCAAGGTCAAGCGAAGCGAGTTCGGCGGCGCGCTCGCGCAAGCCATGCGCGATATATTCGCGTGCGATAATCAGGTTCTCGCCGCGATCATCGACGCCGCGCAGCATGATATGCGTGTGCGGGTTATCGGTGTTGAAGTGATCGACCGCGACCCAATCGAGCTTGGTGCCGAGATCATGTTCAGCCTGGCGCATGAGGCGGCGGATGTACGGCTTGAGGTCCGGATATTCGGCGCCGTCTTCGGCCGACACGATGAAGCGGAATTGATGGCGGTCGCCCGCCGATGTCTCGATGAAGGCTCGGCCGTCGGCCTGGTCCGTCGCTGGCCCGTAAAGCTCACCAGGATTGCCCTCCCGCGTGACGCCGTCGCGCAGGATGTAGCGGAGATGGGCCCGCGCGCCGGGTAAACCCTTGGCGCCGAGCCGGACGAGGCGCGTTTTCACAATCGCGCGCCGCGCCCGAAAACCCGACCGGCGATCGCGGCTAGACAACAGGCGTCCGACGCTTGCGCCGCGACCGATACGGCTGCCGTCGAAACGCCGCGCTACTATCCCGGTCTTGCGGCCCGCACGTCGGGACGCGGCAAGGATGCGGCCGCCGTAACGGATGACTTTCCTGCCATCGCGCCCGCCGATCTTGCCGAGCCTGGGCGTGAAGTCGTCACCGTCATCCATGGCCGCCGCCCACGCGGCCGAGAGTTTCATTGCGACGGCGAAAAAACCCCACAAATCCGCCGAAAATCACACGCTGATCTCGCACGAAGGAGGTTATGTCTCGCGAAAAAACGATGTGCAGACAAAGACTTGGCACGTGTCGCGAGACACTGCCTTTATCTTGTTTTCCCTGCCCCCCTTCCCTGCTCCCCCGCCGGCTCAAAAAAAGGGCAGAGACGGCGCCGATCCGACGCCGCCCCGCCCGCACCGATCCGCGCTCTCTAGTGCGCATCGGCCATCCGCTCCCGCGCCTGCTTCAAGCTGCGACAGAACAGCCGCCCCAGCGTTCCATGCGCCAACCCATCGCCATCCACGAGCATCACGCCCATGAACCAGCGCCCATCGATCCGGCCGCAGATGGCAACCCGATCGAGTTCGATCGCGTCGTCATCGAGGCTGCAATAGCGCCCGATCCAGCGCTCCTCGCGCCGCGCATCCCACAGGAAATCACTGTGTTCCGCTTCGAGAAACCGACGCGCCAGCGCCTCGCCCGCGTCATGCCCGAATTCCAGTTCGAGCCCCGCCAACAATGTTTGATAGACCCGGTCCGACGCCATTCCGATGCTTTGAAACATGCCCATGATGATCTCCGACTTTTCTGTTCTCACCATCGAGAACGGCGTCGAGGCGACGGGGGGCGGAGCGGCTGTCAGGGCCGCCAGAGCGCCAGCGCAGGCGCCGCGCAGCGGACGCGGGGGGAGCCGATTTGCGTAGCAAATTGGGGGGCACCCGCGGGCCTTGAGAGCCGCTCCGCCCCCCGTCATGCTGGGTCTATCGAGACGAACCTTTCCCACCCGTGCGGTCATGGGAGGACCTTCCGGACCGCGAAAATCGACGAGCCCGTGGGCGCACCGTCCCCGTTCTCCCCGGGCTCGTTCCGAACGGCAAACAGCGGATTTCCGGCGGGCCGCTCGGGCGTCGCGATGCCCTTGGTGACCCTAGCTAGATAGGTCCTGGTCTCGGCCGGCAGCGGCGCGCCCGCCGCCGCCGCGCGGGCGAAACGGCCCGGCCCGGCGTTGTAGGCAGCGAACAGACTGGGATAGCCGAACCGGTCGTACATCAGCCGCAGATAGAGACTGCCCGCGAGGATATTGTCCCTCGGATCGTCGGGATTGTCGCCGAGCTTGAGCCGGGCGCGCATCGTCGCCCAGGTCGCGGGCATCAGCTGCATCAGGCCCATCGCCCCGGCGCGGCTGCGGATCGGATAGCCGTCAAGCTGGGGCAAACCCCGGCTCTCGGCGGCCATGACCTGCTCGATCCAGCGCGCCGGAATCCCGAAGCGGATCGAGGCCTGCTCGATCAAGCCCTGCCAGCGATCGACCGGACCGCCGGATGCCGGCGCGGCGGCGACCAGCCCGCCGGCCAGGACGATCCGGATCAGCGGGCCCACAGCAAATGCGCCTGTCCAAGGATATCCTTCCTGTCCGACGGGCCGAAATAGCGCCCATCAAACGAGAGCGGCGCGGCGGCCATCAGCAAAAAATATTGACGGTCCCGCAAGCGCACGCATCCCTGCCAGCCAGGCAGCGCGCGGCCCATGCCATCGGCGGCGCGGCGCGTGGCGAGGAAGATCCCGTTGCGATAAAGATCGCGACCGAGCGCGCAGATCTGGTCGCCCGGCCCGGCCGCCACCTGCTTCACCAGCGGCACATTGCGCGGGATGTAATGGCGCGCGGCCGCGAGTGACCGATACCGCTCGGGCACGCGCGCGATCACCATCGCGCCAACGCCGATCGATGCGGTCGGGACGACCGCATAGAGGCCTTCGGGGGCGCTTGCCGACGCATTCCAGACGAGGCGCGGCGCGGGGCGGATGAGCGATCCTGCTGTGACCAGGATGATCGCGGTACCGGCGGCGACCGCTAGGAGCGCGCGTTTAGGCATCGACTCCTCCCCGGCTCTTGCGGGTCGCGGACCAGGCGTCGAGATCGTCGATATGATATTCGACGAACCGGCTGTGGCGCCGAAATTCGGGGCCGTCGCCGCGCACGCGCAGCCGTTTGAGCAGGCGGCTCGACAATTTGAGGTAGGCCGCAGCCTGGTCGGTATTGAGGAACGGCGAACCGCGTTTGGCGCGGTTGGCCCGGTCGATCGCGTCGTCACTGTCCATCGGACGTCTCCGCAAAGCGCGCGGGCCGAAGCGACAGGCTAAGGCCGGCGGGTGCACCGGGAATGGCGGCGACGGCCCTGCGTTCGGAGTGTCGGAATCGGCGGACCGGAAATCGACACAGGGAAATGAGCGGCGTGGGTTAGGCCGGGACGCCAGGTCCGTGGACCGGGCGACGGAAAGCGGACACGTGCAGACGCCCCCGCCTGCAAGGTCCCTCGCGAGCTATGGCAAATCCGGCGCGCCGCTCATGCCCCGCGCACCGTCGCGCGCGGGGCAATCCGGGTCAGCGGGACCAGATCAGCCGATGCTCGCCGGCTTTCTCGCCTTGGACGAGGTTGGCGAAGATCGGGGACGGCAGCGACGGATCGTCGAGCTTGAGCGAGATATAATCCGTGCCGTTCTCGCGCGCTTCCTTGCTCCAGCCCGCGCCGATCTCGACCGCGCCGGCGTAGACCCGATGGTCAGGCGCGTTGTCGGTGGGCTTGTCGCAGGGGCGCACCGTTGCCTTGACGTTGAGCGTTAGGGTTCGGATCGCGCCATTGTAGGTGCCGGTGTCGTCGCGGGTGAAAGCGCCAATCTGTGCCATGATAAGTCTCCTGTCGGATCGAGCGCCGCCCGAGTGCGGCCTCGATGGCAGTCTTCAGGCGAGAGGCCAGCCGACCTGCACCGCAGGCCGCAGCGACAGCGGAGGACGGCCCGAAGCCGGCTTTCTTGGGCCGCGAGGAGGCGTCGCAGACGCCGGGGAAGAAAGTCGGCGAAGCCGTTGCAGGGACAAGGCTGGCATTACGCCAGACGCCATCGCCGAGGCCTTGCCCGGGCGCCGCGCCATCGTACGAGAGTTGTCAGCGCCGAACTAGTGATCACGGCAGAACGGCGGTTCTATCAATTTGCGCCCCCTTGGCAGTCAGGAGGCAGCGTGTCGCAGCACGTCGTAAAGCTCCCGACCGGTCCGGAAATGCTCCGCAGCGCGATCGACCAAGCGAAATCCGTGCACTGCAACGAAGTGTGTCGAGAGCGACGGCCGCTTGTCTGGGGACCAGACGACCGGCGGGTCGGCTTCGATCCAATCAGGCACTCCGTGGCGGAAGACCTTGGCGTCGAGGTAGAGATTGGGGCCGGGAAGGCCCGCCTTTGAGCCACCCGTTTCGGCGAGGTAGGCGCGCGCGAAGGCAAAATTTGCCTGCAAAGTCGGCACCACATCAAAGGATCGGCGAATGCTGCGCGAGGCCTTCTTAGCCTGCGCCACGGTCATCTGCGCGGTCGCCACCTGATCGATCAGTTCAGCGAAAGCCGCCTCCTGAGCATCGATCCCGTCTCGTCGGCCTTTGGCGCGGAGCCCAACCGCAATCACCGCACGCAGTCCTGGACCACCTTCCTTTGCATCAACGATCGTGGCCGCCTGGTACAGTTGCCACACGCGCTGGACAAAGCGCCAGACCGGGTCGGGCGTGGTTGGCGAAGCGGCCGCATAGGCGACCGCGCCGTCGTTCATAACGAGGGTCGGGAAGGTAACACCACTTTGGCGCGACACCACGTCGTGAAAAGCGCGGAGCCGCGCGAGTGGCTTGCGAGCGGCCGGATGGGTCGGGTCGAAACCCGCTTTCTCCATCATTTCGCCATAACCAAGCAGGTCGAACCAACAGGCGATCGCGGTCAGACGCGGTGGCGGCGCAGGCGTCCGTGATGGCGTTTTTCGATCAGCCACGCGCCGCGCTCAATGCCGGACATCCGCGGCAACCGGCATTTGGCGCAACTTATCGACACGTTCCGCGATCGCGAACCAGACCTTAACGCCGACGTCGTCGCCTGCCTGCGCAAGCGCGGTCATGCGAGCCTCGATGAAACTGTCCACGTCAGGACCATGGTGATTCATCACCTGATGCGCGCAGGCCCACAGTTCGCGGTCGGAGATCATCGCGACCCACGCGGTATCGGCTCGCGTTGGCAGCGGTCAAGACGGTGATCGGGGTCGAACTTTCGCCAGATGATCGCGGCCTTGCGCGCGACCTGTTCACACGAAAGGTCGTTGTTCACGCCCGCCGCATTGGTGACGTCACACCAGGCCGTCACGCGGTCATAGCTTCGGCCGGTGGAATGGCAGAGCGCGACCTGGTTGAGCGCAAGACTTTCGAGACTTTGCCGGGAAAGGTCGGCGGACAGGGCCGCGCAGACGGTGTGACAGCTCCCGTCGAGCTCGTTCGCGTCGATGCCCTGGAGCCGCGCGCGCGTTCCATCCGCGCATCGCATCGTGTCCCCGTCATGGACGGCAACCACTTGGCAGGAGAAGCTTTGGCCGGCGGCGAACATGGCAGACAGAGCAAGCAGCATTCGACCTTCCTGCCACGGAACGCGCACCATTTCCGACACTAAAAAACCGCGCGCCGACGACTGAAAGGCGGAGGCGCGCGGCCGTTATCAAAGGCAGGTCCCTGAGGGGCGGCGGGTTCTTTCCCTTTTGTCCGCCGCCCCTCGAACCGTCACGCCGCGAGCGGCATGTCGGCCTCGGGTTCCGGCGTATCGGGGTCCGGCGCTGGCAACGCGATCCCCTCGGGCTGCGGCTCCCACGGCGCAGGCAGCGACGCCGCCGCGATCCGCGCCGCGCGCACCGTCGCGACCCCGCCCCGGTCGGTGTAGGCCGATGGCGGGAAGACCATCCAGCGCGGCACCCAATTCTCGACCTTGGCGCGGCCATTCTCCCCGGCGAGGCAATCACCGACGATCTGCTTGAGCCCCTTGGTCTTCTCGTTGGCATTGGCGGCGGCAACGCTCTCGCCCGCGACCTCAGCGACGATCCCGCGCAAGACCTCCTTGTCCCGGAGCAGGTCGAAGAAGACCGCATCCGCCGCCCAATGGTCGGCCATCTCGACACTGAGATGAACGCCCAAGGCCTCGATCACGGCGTGGCCGCTGACCAAGGTTTCGCCCATCACGACCGCGATGATCGCCAGCACGTCGAGGTCCGGCAGCGCGAGCAGCCGCCGGAAGACCGCCACCAGTTCTTCCTGATTGTCGCGGCTGCGGACGACATGCGGGCGCTCGGCATCGAAGCCCAGCAGGTCGAGAACATGGCGGCGATGGCCGTCGAAGGCGGTTTCGCCGAGACAGGTTTCGACGCTCTCGCGCACCGCGTCGCTGTTGGTGGCATGCGGTTCGATCTGCACCCGCCACAGGCTCGACCCGACGATCACGTGCGCCACCATCAGCCGCAGCGCGGTCGCCGGGGCATCCGCCAGGACGGCGCGAACGGCGGCATGCCGATGGAGATCGCAATAGGTCGTGAGCGTGCTGGTCAGTTCGGCGCGCGGTGTCTTGGCGACCGGTGTCGCGCTCTCGTTCCGCTCGGCTTTCAGCGCGGCGTGACGGTCGATCAGCCCCTCGTGGAAGATCACCTCGCCGCTGGCGCGCGTCTCGACGAAAATCATGCCGCCCTTCCGCTTGGCGCGCTTCTCATATTGCCACGAGGCGAAATAGGCATCGCGCGGCAGCAGGATCACGTCGCTCCAGCCTTCGGCGAGATACAAGTCGCGCCGAACCTCGATCGCCGCGTCCTGCGCGGCCCAGAAGGCTTCGGTGTCGGCGAAGAAAGTGTCCTCGCCGAACAGGTCGCTGACGGTTTCGAGCCCGACCTCGGCCATGTTGAACAAGGCGAACTCGACCTTGATCTCGCGTCCGCCGAACAGCCATGTCTTGAGCCGGCGGCCGGTCGGGCAATGGGCCTCGGGATCGTCGTGGAGCGCGAGCCATGCCTGCTGCTGGCGCTTGCTCGCCAAGGTCAGCATCCGGATGCTCGGCACATCGATCTCCTCGCGCCGGTAGAGGTCCCGGATGCGCGGCAACAGGTTGCCGAGCGCCAGAACGCGGCGCACAGCAAGGTCGGGCAGTGCGAAGGTCAGGCCGATTTCCTCGGGCGTCCGGCCCTCCTTGACCAGCCGCACGAAGCTTTCCCACTGGCTGACCTCGTCGGGGTCGAGCCGCGCCATGTTTTCGAGCATCGACGCTTCGAGCGCATCGGCATCGTCGCCGTCGTCGAGGATGCCGCACGGCACGAGATAGGGTTCAGGGTCCGCCCCCGCTTCGCCCTGCCGCTCGCCCGCGACGATGGTCGCTGCGCGAAAGCGGCGGCGACCCGCCGAAATGCCGAAAAGACCGTCGTCGTTGGCGGGCCGCACGAGCAGGGTCTGCAATACCCCGCGCTTACGCACGCTCGGTAGGATATCGGACACGTCGGGATGCTTGCGCCCGTGCCGCATGTTGGTCGCGTCCACGAAAAGCTTGTCGATGGGAATGAAGTCGAGTTTCATCATCGTCACTCCGTCTGGAGCGCCGGTCCGCTTTTTCCCTCTCAAGGCCAAGCGGACCGGCAAAGGCGGCAAGCGGCCGCCACGCCTGTCCGCCCTCAGTCCCCCGAAGGATCGGAAAGCCCGTTGGTGCGGGCCATCGCGGCCCGGCGTAAATGGGAAGCGGCCCCGATGATCGAGCCCGCCTGACGCGCCGCCGCGGCCCACTCGGAGAGGCGATGCGCGGTCGAGAAATACTGATCGCGCTCGACCCGAAGCCCGAAGCGCAGCCGCACGGCGGCGATCTCGGCGAGCGAGAAGCTGCCCAATTCGGGACAGCCGAAGCCCAAATCGGCCAGCCCGAACAGGGTATCGCCGTCCGCGTCCAATTCGGTTGCGAGCCACGTCGCCGCGCCGCACGGGTTGAAGAATTTGACGACGGGAACGGGGTCGCGTTCGAGCCCGTCGCGATGGTCGCCATTCGCCAGCAGGGCTTGGCGCAGGTCGTCGGTCAGCAGGTCCATCCTCGCCTCCTCGCCGCCTCAAAAAACCACAGGCCCCCGGACGCGGGGGTGGGCGGCAGCAGCGACCAGGGAGGTCCGCCAAGCGGCCGGCGGCACCGGCAGGGCGCAATGCAATGGAGCACCCCGAGCGCAGCCGAGGGGTTGCCGACGGACGCGGCGGACCTAGGCGGGAGCGGCGCCCACCCTCGCGCCCCGGAGGGCCGTCCGAACACGCCGCTGCGGCGCGAGCCCGCGGCGTCCGCAGATGCGCCAGGCGATCGTCACCTTGGGCCGGGACGCCTTGGGCGGCCCGGTGAAGCAGGCACCGCCTGCGGAGTAGAGCCCGGCCGCAACGCGGGTTTGATTATGACCCGCTGCGGGGCGCCGGTCTTATGCTGCGGTCAGAAAGACCTTGCTCAGAACTCCAGAAACAGCGCGCCGCGCCGATGATCCTCAAGCGACAAGCTATTGTGCGCGAAGGCAGCGCACCGCGTGATCGAGCTGTCCAGCAACGCGGCAAGATGCCTCCGGTTACGTGCCTGAGACGCATTCAGCCCCTCGATCGCCTCGGCGATGTCGTGGAGGTCGGTCACGTTCAACCAGCTGAAACATTTGCCCAGCAGGCCGACGATTCCGTCGGAAATCTGAATGCCAGGCTCGTCGTGCGATCGGGCAAAACGGTAGGAATCTAGGACCCGGTCACCATCTAGGAAACGACGTTCGCCGATCGCATTTCGGACGACGTCTTCGTCGTCGAGAATGTGTTGGCTGTTCTTGAACAGGCAGATGCGATGCAGAAAGAAGGCGCTGAATTCCTCGATCAGAACGCGCGGCGTACCGCCTTCGATGAAGGGCAATTCGGACGCCTTCGCGGCCATCTGCAACACGCCCTTCAACATATAGTGGCTGAAATGATCGAGTTCGTCGCTGCGGTACTCCAGCAGGTCGAGTAACTCGCCCGCGAAGGCCGCGCGCTGGTCGGGCTGGAGATCGGGCAGGCCGTAACGGAAGTAGAGATCCGCGGTGGCGTCCAGATCGGACCGGAGCAAGGTGTAAAGGTCGTTCTTGAGCTGCGGCGCGACCGGCATCACATGCGAAGCGCCGTCGGCGATGATGGAATCGATGATATCGACCATCGACCAATAGACCGTATCCAGCACGAAATAGTGGAGGTGCAATCCCTGCGCCTCGATCCATTCGAGGAAGATGGTCAGCTTTCGCGACCCCAGCAAAGCCAGGAAATCGCCATGCGCAATCCGTTCGAACTTGAGCTCGCGCACATTCGGCTGAAGCTGGAGCGCCGCGCGCAGGCTGGCGAAGTCGAGATCGCGCGGCGGTCCATCATGCACGATCCCGCCCAGCACGAATGCCTGCGGCTCGCGAACATTGAAGCCGGCTTCCTTGACCGAGAGCCGCCGGATGTTGTTCGTCTCGTCATAGTAGAAGGTGTATGTCTCATCGACACCGGTCAGGCCGTGCAGCCGGATCGCGGGATCGCGCATAGCGTTGACGTCGATCGCGGTCGCAGGGCCGTCAGCGCTTGCCATGGCACCGTTTGAACTTGCGGCCCGAGCCACAACTGCAGAGATCGTCGGGGCGTTGGCGCTTCCCAAGCTGGTTTGGATTCAAGAGCAGATTGCGGCCGCCTGGCGGGCGGCGAGGCTCCAAAGGTGGAACCAGCCCAATCCGGATCGCTTCGATAAGACCGATCTGGTTGGCGAGCTCCCCTTCACGTTCGGCATCACCGACATAGTTCAAAAGTTGCTCGACCTCTCGATCGGCGGCGACAAAGTCGCCGCACCAAGCGAGGATGACAGCGTATTGGCTGCGTGCACGCAGCATCATGTCGGTCAGGTGGTAACTTTGGATCAAGGGAAGCGCATGCTGCTCCATCGCCTCCCGTGCACCTACAGCGTCGCCGAGATAGGTCAGCATATCATCGGCCATGTCGCGAGCGGCCTCCGCTGCTGATCGCCCGGCTCCCGCCAAACCATAGAGCTTCGAAGCTTGAATACGGCGCATAATCGGGGGCAGGTCGAGTTTTGTCATCGTCGTAGACCAGAGATTGAGCGCGTCGGCCGCGCGCTTGATGTCTTCTTGGTCAGGAATGTCGGCTAACAGTTGGACGAGCCCCGACCCGTTGGCGCCAAACAATTGCGCCTCCCGTATTCCCATTGCCGCAAATGTTTCATCGATAAGCGGCTCCACCGCAGCGCGAACCGCCGAATACGCACCAATGCGATACAGAGCGACCGCACGGTTATATCGCAAGATCCGGGAGTCGCGGGGTACCTTCGCGAGTTTGCGCCCGGCCGCGGCAAGACGGTCAATCGCGGACCTGTCGCCTCGAGTTCCCGCAATTGTCATTTGCTTAAAAAGCAAATTGAGGGCTTCACGACTGTCCAAGGAATGCTCGGCCGCGATGGCCGCCATTTGCGCCACGCGATCTTCGTTGGGCGTGCCGCCGTCGCGGCTTTCCCAATAAGCAAGCGCATCAAGCGCCCAAAAGCGATCTCGCGGACTGTAGGAGGGATTGTCGGCCGCAGCGACGAGCGTGTCCCACATCATCGCCATGTTCCCCTGTTCGTAAAACATCTCGCTTGTAGCGAGATCGATCAGAACATCGGTTCGTCCGACCCGAGGCAGTAGTCGGATCAGAAAGGTCAAACGGGGAATGTCGCGATGCGCGTGTATCGAGAGCACCAGCTGAAGTTGCAGTGCGTCGAGTGCAGTTGCGACCAAAGCGGGCTCCAGCGAGGCGAAATACCCGGCCGCGAGCGGCCGCAACGCGTCGTGCAGACCGATGCCCGCGCGCGGAAATTCGACTAACAGCGATCCCCGACGAAGTGCGCGCAACGCCCCGGCAACAACGGCGGGACTGCCGATCGGGGCGAGAAACGCTTCCACCTCCTGGGAACGAAGCGGCACATCGCATTGGCCCAGGAGCGCCGCCGCATCGCGCGCGGGCGCCGAGAGCCCCTCAAACACGGTTTCAAGGATCAGGTCCTGGGCGGTATCTTGCTGTTGCGTTCGCGCCTCGATCGCTTGGCAGAAATCGACGACGTCCCCACCATGCCGACTGGCCGTCAGGCGCGCCGCGTTGATGACGTAAAGTGGGAGCGCGCCTGTGAGCCGCGCGACCGTGCGCGCCTGCTCAAAGTCGATCGCGACGCCTTCGGCATGGAAGACCGCCGCAATGCCATCCTCGTCAAGGCCCTGAAGCTGCTCGCCCTCGATCTGAAGCGTCGCTTCGAGCAGCGCGCGCTCGGACCACGGTTGCGCGAGCGCGACGAAGCGCTGGTGCGGCGCGCTCTCGACGATCTGCCGCAGATCATCGATGCGCAATCGGTGCACGTTATCGAGAACGATCAGCGCATTAGCATCCGCCTCGTTCAGCAAATGATCGCTCGCGCGCAGCGCATCGAGGCCGCCGTTGGGCGGGAGCTGGGCGCCGCCCGTGCCGCGTCCGATGAAACGAGCGACAATCTCGCGCGCGAGATTGGTGGGCACTGCAGCGGACGGAAGATCGCCGATATCAAAGTAGAGCGTTGGATCCGCCACCAGGCGCGCGCTCTCGGCGGCCCATGCGGTTTTTCCCGCGCCGGAAAAGCCGACAAGGAGACGGACGCGATTGTCGGTCACCAGCGCAGGCTCGTCGCGCTGGGGCCGGTACGGGCTGGGCGGATTCGGAAAATCCTGCAGCTGAAGAACCAGTTGCTCAAGAAGTTCGGGCATGGCGGCCGCGCTGAACGCGTGCGCTTGCGCACCGCCGGCCGCACGCTGAACAAGCGTCGCCAGCTTGAGCACCAGCGTCTCGGGCAGCAACCCGCCGAAGGGCACATTGGCGGCCAAGGAGCGGCACACGTCCAGCATGCCGTCAGGCGACGCCGCCGTAACCGGTAATCCATTTCGGGATGATCGCACAGGCGTGACCAGTTCGACATCGTCCGGCCAGGACGGGCCGTCCACCTCGCGCGCAAGCTGAGGACCCGGTTCAGCATTGGAGACGATGGCAAAGCGCGCCTCCCCGGAGCGGCCGTCAGCCACTTGATGAGCTGCGCGCAGTTTTACAAAATTGTCGAGCGCGCTCGCGATGTCGTTGCGACGCAGTGCATCCTGTCGCGTTTTGACCTGGATGTAAGTCGTGCGCTGTTTCGTCCGGAGTTCGATGTCCTCGTCGCGTTCGACCAGGGTGACCGCCCCGTCGGCGCGTCCCAGCGTCAGCAACAACGCGACAGCGTAAAGATGCTGATACAGGAAGCCGCGGTGCACCGCTTGGATCCGGATGAATTGTGCGGGATCGAGGACTGCCGGCTGCGCTCGCGCGTCCGCTTCCTGCCTGAATGCTGTGGTGTGCCCCTTGCCCGTGCCGCTCATCTGATCCCCCACAACCGCTTTAGGAAGAGGGCGTGCGATCTGTCATGTGCAGATTGATCCGGGCCGGTTTAGCGCCCCAGCAGCGCGCGATATCCGCCGGCCAGCATATGGCGCGCTTCAGTCGCGCGGCGCCTTATTTTGGAGAGAAGATAGTCCGACCGTGTTCGCCAGTCGGCCCGCACACGCGCTTCGCCGAATAATGCTTCCGCGACCTGGCGGTAGGACGCACCTGCTCGAAGCCCGTCGGCGACGCGCAACGCCTCGAGCCTCCGCGGCAAGCCGGCTGGTGCCGGAAAATGCTGCACATCGAACCGGCCATCACGCTTAAGTCCCGCTAGGCGATGCAGGGTTCGCAGCCGATCCTCAAGGCCCTGGAAACCGGATAGGCGATAGTCGAGGCGGACCCAAGGTGCCGTGCCGATCGTGCCTTCAACGACATCGAGCCGCAGCCGGCGCCACCCATCCGACAGGGCGACATATTCGCGTCCGCTATCGCTGCGCGCCACGGTGGCCAGCGGCCTCAGCCGATCAAGATCGAGCGCGTCCGGATCGCCCGCCTCTGCGGGCGCTGCCCGAACCGCGATGACAGCAGGGTCGAGGCTCGCACACCAGAGCAATCGCGCGTCGAGCGCCGACCGGCTAGGATCTTCGGCGAAAGTGCAGGCCCCAGGGCAAGGCAGCCGGGTCCTCCCTTAAATCTTGGGAGGGCGCCACGGCATCCGGTTGCGCGAGCGCGATCGCAATATAGGCGGGGTCGCGGCGCAGCCATTCCCAGGCGAGTCCCGCCTGATCGATGCCCAGCAGCGCGCGGTAGGGCGCGCTGCGATGCCAGTCTGAGCCTACTTCAGCCGCGGGCTCCATCGGCGATCACAATCAGTCCGATAAACCAACGAAAATGGCTGCAATTCCGGCACCCAGTGGACCGTGACAATGGTATGACAGTCTCGTGTCGGACGCGTCGGCTGAGAACCGGCGTCGATTGGCGCGGATCATCCGCGAGCTGGCGGTCTGGGGCCAGCGTCGCAAGGGTGCGACGTAGCTGATGAGTCTGGCCAAGATCGCGGAGGAATTTGGCGATGCGATCGCCGGCGCTTCCACCCTCGATGACCTCGCCCCGATCCTCGCCGCGATCGCGCTGGAGATGGGATTCCGTTATTTTGCGCTGACGCATCATCTCGACATTCCGCGCGCGCCGCAGCCCGCCGTGCGGCTGCATAATTATCCGGACGCCTGGGTGGAGTATTTCGACGCCCAGAGGCTTGGGCCGTCCGACCCGGTCCATCGGGCGAGTCATATGACCGCGGTCGGGTTCACCTGGTCGCGCGTGCCGCGCCTGATCCAGCTCACGCCACGCGATCGCGATGTCCTGGAGCGGGCGCGGCAAATCGGCATCGGCGACGGGTTTACGGTGCCCGCCCACGTCCCTGGGGAATCCGCAGGCTCCTGTTCGTTCGCCACCGCGTCGGGTGAAGCGCCGCGCGCGGACCGCTTGTACCTTGCGCAGATTGCCGGCGGACTTGCCTTCGAGGCGGCACGCCGTCTCGTGGTGGCGCGCCCCGAACCGGGCGACAAGCCGCATCTGACCGACCGGCAGCGCGAATGCATCTATTGGGCCGCGCGCGGCAAGACCGACCTCGAGATAGCAGTGATACTCGGCATCAGCCATGAGACCGTCATCCTGCATCTGAAACAGGCGCGGGCGCGCTACGGCGTCTTCAAGCGGACGCAGCTGGCGGTCCATGCACTGTTCGATGGAACGCTGAGCTTCGTCGATCTGCTCGGGCGCTGATATACCCATTTCTGGGAATAGCGGGCGAAAGGCCGGCTGCGGATGATCAGGCATCCAAGAGGAAAGCCTGATCCATGCTTCGTACCATGCATGTCGCCACGCCTGCCGCCGATGCGGCAATGCGGGCGATGTTCGCCGCCCGCAAACAGGTGTTCGTGGACCTGCTGGGCTGGGACCTGCCGGTCCTGGCCGGGCGCTACGAACTCGACCAATATGACACGCGCGACGCGCGGTACCTGATCCTGTCCGAACAGGGCGGCGACCATCTCGCCTCAGCGCGATTGCTGCCGACGACCAAGCCGCATCTGCTCGACAGCCATTTCGCGATCCTGTGCGATGCGCCGATCCCGACCGGACCCACCGTCTATGAGATCACGCGCTTCTGCCTTGGCCGCGGCATCAGCGCGGCGCGACGGCGTGTCGCGCGCGACCAGCTCGTGCTCGGCCTGGTCGACTTCGCGCTTGAGAACGGCATCACGACCTATACCGGCGTAGCCGAGCCAGGCTGGCTGTCGCAGATCCTCGCCTTCGGGTGGGACTGCATGCCGCTCGGCGAACCCAAAACGATCGACGGCATGATGCTGGCCGCGCTCCGGATCGAGATCACGCCCGAGACACCCGCCATCCTCGCGCGAGCCGGCGTCATCAAGGCGCATGTTTGCGCCTGCGCGGAGGCCGCGTGATGCTTGCCGCGCAGATGATCGACCGACCGGTCCAGGACAAGGAGATCCAGAGATGGAGCGACCGGCTGCGGGACGAGGGCTATGTCGTCATACCGGACCTGGTCGCCTCCGAGGAAATCGCCGCGATCAACCGGGATTTCGAGCGCGCGTTCGCCGACACGCCCTTCTGTCAGGGCGGCTTCTACGGCGAGCGGACCAAGAGGTTTGGCCGGCTGCTGGCACGCTCGGTCCGCGCGCAGAACCATGTCATGCACCCGCTGGTGCTCGGCATCGCAGAAAAGATTCTCGGCCCGTGGTGCGATCGGATCCAGCTCAACCTGACCCAAGCGATCGCGTTGCACCCTGGGGCGTTGCCGCAACTGCCGCACCGCGACCAAGATATGTGGCGCGGCGCGCTCGGCGAGACCGAATACCTGCTCAACGTGATGTGGCCGTTGACGCCGTACACCCAAGCCAACGGCGGCACGCTCGTCTGGCCAAAGAGCCACGGCAAGGAAGCGCTCGACCCAGATCCCAAAACCGATCCGGTCGCGATCGAACTCGAACCGGGATCCGCGCTGCTGTTCCTCGGCTCGACCCTGCACGGCGCAGGAGGCAACACCACAGAGGATGTCAGGCGCGGTATGATTATCAGCTACTGCCTCGGCTGGCTCAAGCCGTACGAGAACCAGTGGCTCGCCTACCCGCCCGAGGTCGCAAGGCAGTTCAAACCGGAGGTGGCCGCGCTCGCCGGCTATCGGCAACATCGACCCAATCTCGGCAATTACGAAGGTAATTGCCCGTCGATCCTTCTTACCGGGCAGACGCTCGGCGGCGCGATCGACGCGCTCCGACCCGATCAGCAGATCCTGGTTGAGGAGTATGTGGCCCGACAACGGACTGGACCATGAGCGATGAGCCCGGGTCCGACTTTTGAACGAGTCTATCTCGAATTGAAGCGGCAGCTGCGCGAGGGCACCCGTCCGCTCGGTACCCCGCTTGAACCGACCGCGATCGGCGACGAACTCGGCACAAGCTTCACACCAGTCCGGGACGCATTGCACCGCCTGGTCGGGGAAGGTCTTGTTGAAACGCCCCGCCACAATGGGTTCGCAGTCCCGCACCCGACCGAGCAGGCGCTGCGCGATCTTTATGCGTGGAACAATGACGTCCTTTCGATGATCGTGCGTAAGGTCAAATCGTTATCCGAGCCGCTCGAGGAGCGCCCCGAAGCCAGTGGCGCAGCAGAAGGCATTGCGGGCATGTTCATCGCTCTGGCCGAGGCTTCGGGCAATCGCGAACATGTCCGCGCCATTGCTCATCTCAATGAGCGGTTGGCTCCGTTCAGGCACGCCGAAGGCCACATGCTTGCCGACTATGCCGAAGAGGTAGCCGGGTTGTCGGCAAAGGTGCGTGAGGCCGGGCGGGGCGCGATCGGGCGGGACCTAGCGCGCTACCACAAGCGCAGGATCGAATGCGTGCCCACTATTCTCGAAGCGCTGCGCCCGCTGACTTAAGGTGGATCGGTCCGCGTCCTTCCGAAGGGCTAGGCGCTTTTTTCCGTCGCGATGACGCCAGAGCGAGAACGTGCTCGACCATCCGTCGACTGTAGTTCTTGGCGGCGAGCGCGCAGAGCAAATAGATGACCAGCAGCGCCGCGCAGTAGCTCACGCTGCGCGTTCCGTCGCGGGTGATCGCCCAGGATAGCAATGGCAAAGGGATGACGAGCATGGCGGTGATCGTGCCGATGTCTCGTGCAGCAAGATAACGACGATGCGCGTCCAAGACACCGACGTCGTCCCGATAATCGCGATAGATTCGGTAGAAGAGCTGGTTCTGCTCCGACGGTGCCGTTGGCAGCGGGCCATGCTTGTTTTCAATTGCCGACATGTTCACATGGCTGGCGGATGGACCGACCTCGGTGAACGCGCGACAGCCGGGCAGCGGGTCGGACCAGCGCAAATGAACGAGCTTGTCCCGCAATGCGCTGGGAACGAGACCCAGCAAAATCAGCGATGCAATCACGATCAGGCCGAGCGAGGCCGACCCTGGCAGGGCCGCCGCCTGGAGCTTTACCATCAGCCCGCGCGTGTCCGTACCCAGCAATTGGAGCGGACGCATGGAAACAGCGGCAAATGCGACGATGTGCGCGATCATCGCAGCACGGATCAACCAAGCATTCTGATCTTTGAGGCTCTTCTTCTCGGCCATCGTCATTTCCCCCCGGAAATGGTCGTCAAAGCGTGGAACCGCTTGGGCGTGGTGATCAGCAATACGGACGGCGGAGCCCGTTCCGCGGCAAGTTCCGCTGCGGTGGCCCAGTCTAATCCGGACGGACCATGATCTAGCAGATGACTATGCCACGTTCCCACGTCGAACAGCGTTCCGCCACTCGCATGATGGCGCGCCAATATCGTTGCGTGCAGCCCTTGCGTCCCCAGTACGAATTTCGTCGCGGACCGCGTGCTGTCCGACGGGGCCTCGATCAGGTCGACTACGGTGACTGTTTTCAGCCTGGCACTTGAAAGGCCAACCATGACGCCGCCAGTCTCGACCGCGCGAAAAGCTCGCGCATCGGAACGGATTCGATCGGCGACCGCGGAAGCCACGCGCAATGTCCATCCGTCGCTGCCTTCGATGGACACAACCTCAAACGGTCCAACCTCCGTGCGATGCCAGATGACGTCGGGAACGTCTTTCCCCATCTTGGCAATCGCGATCGTTCCGTTCTTCGAGGGCACGTCCAACGCTCGCCCAAGCTCAAGCGAAATTCCGGCGGTCATCATCGAGAGCCGGGCATCATCCATGCGCATGGTCAGCGACGCGCAACCCTGGCCTATCTGAATTTGCGTCAGACCCTCGTCCGGATCGAACATCAGGGCGCGCGTTTCCGCATCATCGACAGAAGCGTACATGGTCGCCATCAGATCAGCCGGGTTGGGGTTGCCACCAGTGCCAGACGCAAGGAGATAGCCGACCCGGCCGCGGCCGAACAGTCCGGCCTCAAACTGGGTTGCCCGAGGCCGATGTGCGGTCGCTTCGATCAACGCCTCCCGGACCGTGAGCGAAGCGGTTGAATTTACGATCGCGGTCGCCTTGCGCGGAAGAATATTATCACGCGCCTTGGGATCGCAAAGGCCGAAGGGCAGATCGTCCAGAAACACTTGAGGCGACTGACCAAGAGCCTCAAGCTCTTCAGCAAGCTTCCGTGCTTTAGACCAGCCTACGCTCTTGCCGCCGAGCGCATGCCTGGCAACATTGTGCGGCCGCATGACCGAATGGTCGCTCAGCGCCGCAACCGGCTGTCCGGATCGGGCCGCGTGCATGGCCAGTTTCGATCCCACGCTCCCGCACCCCAACATTGCAATAGGTGTTCGCTCCGGCAAACCCGCCACGCCGAGCAGCAAATCCTCAGTTAAGGTCTGGACGTGTTGGGCAGGCACAACAGGCTCGTCGTCACCGGCCGCGAAAACCGTCGTGTGTCCAGCCGGCGCCCGGACGTCGATCACATACGGGAGGAGTTCAATATCCGAATTCGACCCGACCAGATGGAACGGTCGGTGAACGCACAACACGATCCCGATCGGGATAGGGCGCGGCAACTTCCACTTTTTGAGCGAGCGCTCCACGCTGTCCAGGAAGGTCTTGAGACCACGTGCGCATCCCAGATCATCTGCGCGGCCCCGGAGGTCGCCCAGCGTTGCCACATCTTCCGGCCAGTATTTGTCACTGACACGCCGCGCGCCGGTCGGCAGCTTGTCTGGCCAGATAATACCGACAACGCTCGTCGCCAGAATGTCGTCGGCATTTCTAGAGCTGATGTTGAACAGGTCGTTATCTTTGGTAACCCCCAGCGGAGTACGCTGACCATCGCTTTCGAGGTAGGCGGTCGCACCCGCGCCGAGGATCGCGTCGATGGCGCCCCGCCGGAAAGCACTGGCCTTCCAGATCGTCCAACCTGCCTTGTCATTAACCAGGCCGCGGGCCGCTACCGCATCGAGCTCGATCATGTCAGATATGCTCGAGCGCAGCATGGGCTCCCAGCCGTGAGCAGGATCGTTCAGATTGTTGACGGCCGCCTTTCGCAACCAGGAAGCCGCCTGCTCGACAAGGTGGAACATTCCATATTCGACCAAACCGAACTGCAGAAAGAATTCGTCCGGATCACCCTCGACCAAACAGGGTTTGGGCGGCTGGCCCTTGGCCGATGGAAGAAGGTGGGGGAAGTTACGTGGAAAATCGTCGCGGAGCGCGACGCGGGGCGCCTGCCATGGAAAGCGCGCCGTCGGTCGAAACCGAACCGGCTCGACGGTTTTCACGCCGCTCGCGCTGATTCCGTCATCCTTCATATCGATTGGCATTTCGACCCGAAGCTCGATCAGAGCTTCGGGTCCGAATGCGCCGTCGACTACTTCTCCCGACACGAATTCCGGGTGGCTCTGTGCCACCCGGAGCAACATATCGGCTGGCGATGGCGTCGCCTCAACCACGCTTACTGCCATGCGGGCGAGCATGGGCGCTCGTCGCGCCGATGCCGAGGGCAGCAGCGGCAGCGACACGCGCGCTCTTCACCACCTTGACGATACCCGTCGCCTCGATCTTGTAGGTGAGGGGCTGGACTTCATCGTCCCAGACGTCGGCGACGCAAATGAACCGGCTGTCCTTACCATCGACGATCGAGATATATTCGCGCTTCGCCCGATCGCTCGGCGGATCCGCCTCGTCCGGATCGATCGCCTTTGAGCTGGAGACGACAATGGCGCCCTTACGGATCTGCGCCAGGGCCGAACGGGCATCTTCGCAGACCTCGGCATCCTCGCCGTGTTCGGAATAGCTGTCATAGCTCAGGCTGCGCCAGGAACAGTGGTGCGGAGCCAGCAAGACATCGTACGTCAGCCAGTCGGCGTTGTAAGTGCCGTGCTTCTTCCAGACGCGTTCCCAGATCGCGACGCCGGCGTCACCTCCGGTCAAAAAGCGACACTTGTCGGCATAACCGCCGCCCCGGATCGAGAAGCGCACGATCACCGAAGAGTCGTTTTTCGCGAGCGTCTTTTCGAGCTCGTCGTCTTCGCCGTGCGGGCGGGGACCGATCAGGCGTGCCTCGAAGGCGTTGTCGAAGCGGCGGTTGATGGCGGAGAAGGTCTCGTCAGCTTTCACCACGATCGCCGGGATGTCGTCCGTCTTGCCATCGGCATCCTCACCCATGATCTGGATCCGGTCGCCCTCGCCACCGAACCAGCCAGTATCGCGGTACAGCTGAACGCGCCGGCGCGCTTCCTTCGCCCAGGCCTTCGCGTCGGCGCCCAGAACATGCTTGGTGCTCGCACGACGGAAGACGATCGGCGACGACAGCATCTCGCGGATGATGATCTTGTCGTCGTCTTCGTTCCAATCCTCAGGCGGACCGAGGTGGAAATGCCGCTCGAGCCCGCAGATGTGGTCATCGTCCGGATGGCTCAGTAGGAAGGCGTCGACATACAGGCGCTCTTTGTCGTCACGCTTCAACTCGGCGCGCAACATCGACATCACGTCGGGCGTTTCATCATCCTCATCGTCAGCGGCCTTGCGGACGAACATATCTATCAGCAAGGTTTGGTCGTTATCGAAGGTGAGCAACGTCATATCGCCGTTGCCGACCGGAAAGAACTTGATGGAAGCAGTCATGGTAAAAGATTTCCTGTTCCCGGCGACCCGGACGCCCCCGTCAAGTCGCTTTTGCTTGACGCACCGAATCAACTCTGATTCAGTGTCTTACGTGTGAAACAGTCTCCCTTACGAGACACGTGTCTCACTTGTAAGACATACTATTGGGGTGGCAGGGCAATGAGTCAAGCACGTACGCGAGCTCAAGCGTAAAGCCATGATTTCGCTTGAAGAATTTGGACGTCTGATCGCGCTGAAACGCGATGGGCGCGGTATACGCTCGGCCGCAGCCGACGTTGGGGTCAGTTCGGCGACCCTTTCCCGGGTCGAAAACGGCCAGATGCCGGACCTCGCGACCTTCGCGAAAATTTGTAAATGGCTTGAAGTGGATCCTCGCGAGTTTCTGGGTCTGTCGTTTGACGCTCCGCCGAAGGCCGAGGTTCGTACCGTAGCCCATTTCCGAAAGCAGAAGACGATCAACCCCGAGACGGCCGTTGCGCTCGGCGAACTTATCCTGGCAGCGCAGCGAGAGATGAAAGCCCGCCGGGACCTCGTTATGCGCTGATCTGTGCAACGCGGGTTCAAAGCCAAGGCCGAACGGATGGCCGAAGACGCGAGGTCCGAGCTGGGCCTCGCTGCCGCGGCAATTCTCGACCCGTGGATATATGCCGAAGCGCTTGGCGTCGCGGTGATCGATGGCGACGCCCTCGACATTCCGGAACCCCACAAGTCACAACTGTTCGAGGTCGATAGCGGTAGCTGGTCCGGCCTGACGGTAGGCCACGGCGACGATACGCTGGTGGTGCTTAACTCCTCGCACCCGCGGGTCCGTCAGTGCAGCACACTGATGCACGAGCTGTCACATGTCCGGCTCGGCCATGTACCGGCAAGCGTACAGATGTCCGAAACGGGCCTGCTCCTCTTGAGCGACTATTCGGAAGCGCAGGAAGAAGAAGCGGATTGGCTGATGGGCGCGCTACTGCTGCCGCGCGCGGCGCTGGTATCGCTCAGGTCGCAAGGCTTGAGCCTGGAGCAAATCGCGCAAAGATTTCGAGTGAGCGACGAGCTGTGCCGTTGGCGGATTAGGATGACCGGCGTCGAAGCACAGATACGCCACCGAAGGTGACCGCCCGAAATTCATGATACGACCAGAGAGATGCCATGCCTTCAACCAACGCGCAGCGGATACTCGCCCTCCTCGCTCATCGTCGCACGATGGACGGCCCAGATATCGAGACAGCAACCGGCCTGTCTGAGACCGCGATCAAGGCTGCGGCGGTCGAACTGCGGTCTGCGGGATTCATCAAAACAAGCGGGGCATCCGACATTCACGAGGACGACGGCATGGCGATTGATCGCCTTGAAATAACGGCCTCCGGCATCGGACAAAGCCGGCGCTAACCCGATCAGGTTTCGTTGCGCTTTGTCCTTCGAGCTTCACGACTGCGTTGGCGCAGCCTTTTAACGTAAGGCCCATCGACCAGTTCGTCCGGACCGAAATCCAGCGCGCAGTTGGCGAGAGACGCCAGCGTTTCGTCGGTCAAGCTAAACCCGCGTGGCAGATGCCCATAATATGCAGTTCCGTTTTCCTTGATCCCTTCGAAAAGCGCTTTGAAGAAATCGGCGCGTGAGCCCCGGAGACCGGTTGTGGCGGCGGCGGTCAGGGGGTCGGTTGGCCCCGTGTCGGCTTCGTCCGCGTCCTGGCCGATGATCCGCATGATATCTGGAAGGCTCGGCCAGTATTTCAGGTCATAACGCGCACTGAGCGGCTTCAGCTCTTCCCTAAGATGAAACAGGTAGAAGCCATTGCCGCTAGAGGCAGCGTCGATGATATCGACGATGTGAAAGTGGGTGCCGCTCGAAAATCCTGAATGATTGTGAAGCGCCGAGCGCTCTTCCAAGAGCGAAGAAAGATCGTACGCTGCTTGTGTAATCTCACGGTTGAGCTCCTTGAGCCGGGCACGGCCTTCACGAGCTTCCGACACCGCGTCGGGATTCCAGAAGGCTGCGACATTGGTCACTACACCAAGGAGGGTTTTGATTCCGTAGCGCCGCGCGTGGAGTTTGTCGTGAATTTCCGCATATGCATCGGCAAGTTCGAGACGCCGATCGAGCAGCCGGTCGATGATTCGATTTTCGCTCGGCAAGATTTCGTGTTCGATATTGTAGGCTTTGTCCGCGCGAAGCACGTCCTCACAAACTTGGGTGGGGTCGGTCATTTGAAGCGTCGCCATGTTGGGTCGTACCGTGAAAGATAGGGCATCCTATGGGTTTCTAGGGCAACCCTTCGGCACCTGAGACAAAGTTTTTCCCAAGCCTCTCGGGTACCGGCCTTGCGCTCCTCGGTTAGCGTGCCTCGGATTCAAGCCTCACAATGCGATCATGGCAAACCTGCTCAACCGCAGTTGCCAGTGCGGTAACGCGCTCGGCCAGCCAAGTCAGTTCTTCGACGGTAATCCGATAGTGGCGGGAGTAACGCGCTTTGACGTAGGCCTCCTTGAGTTTCTCGAAACGGGAGCGATCCGCCCGCACTTCGCGCGGCCATGCGTCTATCAGACGCGGGTCAATCCGCTCGGCTTGCGTCCGCAGAAAGCTGAGGTTGTGCACGTGCGGCGTGTAGAAAGTGCAGACCAGCAAAACGCAGTGGTAGAGATACTCGGCAGTCTGATGCAGATCGAAGGCTGCAGGCTTCAGATTGCCGCGCTCAATTTGAAACCTAGCGCCTTCGAACCGCTGCGTCGCGGATGGATACCATTCCTCGAAATACTCCCGGGCCATAGCCAGCGCCTGCTTTGGCGTCTTGGGCTTCGGCGCCGGCAGCTCGGTGTCGTCGCTCTGGTAGAGCGCGATCCCGTCGCGGGCGATGTCCATGAAGAAGTAGCGTCCATGCGCCAGTCCGTCGTTCACCTCCTGGAGTGTATGAACGATGAAATTGACCGGCGTCCGCAAATTGCGGGTGACGCCAAGCTCCCGATAAATCTGCTCTTCGGCATTCGCCCAGAATTCGACCCGGTCGGTAAGCTTCGTATGGTTGACGATGATCAGCAGATCGAAGTCGGACTTATAGCCTTTGGCGGTGTGCGGCTCGTCGACCCAGCCGCCACGCGCGTAGCTGCCATAAAGTATGACCTTGAGGATGCGCGCGCGCTTCTTCCAGTCGGCGGTCGCGATCGCGGTCGCCTCCTCGAAATTCTCGAACAGGATTTGCACGACGCGCGCCAGTTCGCGCTGCTTGACGGGCGGAAGATGATCAAGATCGGTGCGCATGATCGGTCTCCGGAATGGGGCAGGCGCAGACCCGATGGCAAGTCCAATCGCGACCGCATGCGATGGTGTCGCGATCACAGCCCATGGCGGCGCAACCCGATGTCGAGCGCGGCGATCGCCTTCGCGATATGGCCCTCGACTTCGGCGACGCTGATCCGATGGGCCTGCGCGATCCGGGGGTAAGGCCAGCCGTCCAGCCGGTGCCGCAGGAAGATGTTACGCGTCACCGGATCCATCGCGATGACGATCGCCACCCTTGCCGAGACCATCGCCTTCACCCTGGCGAAATCCAGTCTGTCATTGTCGGTCACATTCTGTCTCCTCCCGCTGCGGCCAGGAAGCCCCGGCTTTCCGAGGGGCGGCGGCGGACGCAGAGCCACTGTCCCGGCGCAAGGAGCGCTCGCATCCGGAGGAGCGAAACGAAGTGGAGAAGCCGGCCAAAGGCCCGGCTTGCGGGCGATCGCGATGGGATCAGGCAGGTGCGGCCCGCCGACGCCACGGCTGAGGCTGACCGCGCTGGAGCAGCCGCACGAAGTGACAGAAGTTCAAACCGACGGGTCACCGGATTAGCGGTGGTTTGGACATCGCCGAAGAATATGTTCGATGTCGCAAAAATCGCTGGTCAGCAAATATGGACATTTCAGCGAACATACGATAGCAGGCGCATATTCAATGGACAGCGAATATGTTGAAATTTGAACATGACGAGACCGAGCTACTTGAGGGCTTGGTCGACGCGATCAGCGGCCTGCCCGACGGCCAAGCCTGGATCGAAGGCCGCGAGGTCTCGTGGACGTCACGCGGCGAGCAAATCGACGCGGTCGTGGATGCGATGATTGCCGGTCGGGAATTGCAGCTGCTGGTCGAGGCCAAACGCGAGGCCTTTCCGCGCGATGTGCGGGAAGCCGTCTGGCAACTGCGCAATTATCTTGTGCATCGGCCCGATACGAATCGGGAAATCGTGCCGTTCTTTGTGGCGCGCGCCATATCGCCGGGCGCTCGCGAAATCTTGCGGGAGGAGAAGATCGGGTTCTACGATCTTGGCGGTACGCTCTACATTCCCGCGCGAAGCATGTTCGTCCACATTGACCGGCCTGTCCCGGCCAAATCCAAGAAAGTTCTCGGTTCGATTTTCCAAGGCCAGCGCGCGCGTGTTGTGCAGGAGATATTTGAACGCCGCCCCGACTGGGTCAGTGTCAAGGAAATCGCCAAAGAGGTAGCGGTGTCCCCGGCAACCGCATCGGACACGCTGCGAGAAATGGAGCGCCGGGAATGGGTCGAGGTCGAAGGCTCAGGCCCATCGAAGGTACGCCGCTTGCGCGCGGCCGGTCCCGTGCTCGACGCGTGGACGGCATTTGTGGAAGAGCAAAAGCCGCCGAAGCTGCAACGCTACTATGTATCGTCCGCCAATATCGCTGAACTGGCCCGCCGGCTCGACCATGCGTGCCACGACGCGGACATCGCTTATGCAGTGACGGGCGAAGCCGCCGCGCAGGCCTATGCCCCCTACCTGTCCAGCATATCGCAACTGCGTTGCCGGATCGCCCCCGGCCCGGCACGTCAGGAAGCACTTGACCGGCTTCAAGCACACCCCGTGACCGAAGGATGGAACCTCGGCCTGATCGAAACGAAGGCGCGGAGCGATGTCAGGATTGGAGAGCGCATCGACGGTGTGGCGTTCGCCCCGCCCCTGCAAGTCTATCTCGACCTCCTGCACGGCGCGGGCCGCGCGAAGGAGATGGCGTCGCACCTGCGCGACGTGCGACTGGAACACCCATGAGCAAACCGCGATCGATCGACGGCTATGCTGCGACCGTCACAGAGGGCTGTGAACGCGTTCTGGTGACGCTGCTGCGCGGCTTGGGGCCATGGAAGGAGTCCGTCTTCCTCGTGGGCGGCCTCACCCCGCGCTACCTGGTCACCGCGCGCCCGCCGGACGTGCCACGTCATGCCGGAACGGGCGACGTCGATATCGTCGTCGATATCGCCATGCTCACCGACACCGAGGCCTACCAAACGCTCGAGGAAAACCTGCGCGCGATGGGGTTTGAGCGCGCGGAAAACGCCGCTGGAAAGAAGCAATCCTGGCGATGGAAGGCGCAGGTCGACGGTGGCGCCACGATGATCATCGAATTTCTGGCGGACGCCCCTGAGTTGAGCGGCGGGCGAGTGACCGAGCTGCCGACCGAGGGCAACGTGACCGCCATCAATATCCCGCACGCGTCGATCGTGTTCGACCATCACGATACGGTCGAGATCACCGCGGAGTTGCTCCACGGCGGCGGCCGGGCGACCGAAATTGTGCGGTACGCCGACATCGTCAGCTTCACCTGCTTGAAGGCGTTTGCCTTCGACCAGCGCGCCGAGCCCAAGGATGCCCACGACCTGGTCTACTGCGTCGAGCATTACGAGGCAGGACCGGGCGACCTCCAGACCATGTTCAAGACCGCGCTGGCAGGCAAGCATGGAGACGTGATCCGCGAGGCGCTTGCGAAACTGCGTGTCCGCTTCGTCGATCCCACGCCGGAAGAAAGCTACCTTCGCGACGGCCCGACCGCGGTCGCACGGTTCGAGGAAGAAGAGTTCGACGAGGATTCCGAAGGGGCGGCGCGCGAACGACGAACACTGCGCCAGCGCAGGGCGGCCGACATCATGCGGGATTTCTTGGCTCCGCTGGAATGAAGGCTTGGATCGCGCAGATTGAAAGGGCCGCAACCCGGCTGAAGGCGGGGGCAGCAGATGAGAAGAAAGCATCATGAATATCGCGGAAGCTCTTCAACTCGATAGCGGCGCCCGATTCTTTCGCGGCGATCTCCATATTCACAGCGCGGTGGGATCGCACGATGTCACGGACGCTGCGGCAACCCCCGAGGCTATCGTTCGGACTGCCATAGCCGAACAACTCGATCTCATCGCGATTGCCGATCATAATGAGATCAGCGGCGTAGCCGCCGCGATCAAGGCGGCCGAAGGCAGTGGTCTGCTCGTGGTGCCTGCGGTCGAGCTGACCACGCCGGTTTGCCACGTCCTCTGCTATCTGCCGACGCTCGACGCGCTCACCCGTTTCCACGCCAGACTGACCTTGGCCGACCGGGGCCTGGCCACTTCCCGCTGTTCGAACGGCGTAGTCGACATCCTCGATCTCGTAAGGGAGGGGCGTGGCTTCGCGGTGTTGGCCCATGTCGATGGCGGCAAGGGCTTGGAAACGGAGATGCCGGGCAGTCCCCCGCACAAGCGCGATATCCTCAACCACGCAGCGCTGCTTGGTGTAGAATTGAAGCGCGGCGATAGTGAAATCTCATATTCCGATCTCGATCCCGACGCAGACCGGAAGCTCCTAGGCCGCCAGCGGATCGACGCACTCGGGCTCGGCAAGAAGCAATTCCTGGCCCGGATTCTAAACTCGGATTCGCACACGCTTGCGGCGCTTGGCCGGAATGCCGCCGGCGACCGCAAGGTCACACGTTACAAGATGCAGGAGGTCACGTTCGACGCGCTGCGACTTGCCCTACAGGATAATGATGCGCGGGTGCGCATCGAGGAGAACGTGCCTGTCCGCGTCCCGATCGTCCGCGCACTGTCGATGGACGGCGGCTTCCTGAACGGACAGGGAATACGCTTCAGTCCAAATCTCAACTGCATCATTGGAGGACGCGGAACCGGAAAATCGACGACGTTCGAGGCTATCCGGTGCCTGACCGGCCAATCCGAAACAAGCGACGTCGTGGACTCCGAGGTCTGGCCGGATCTTATCGAACTCGCCGTGCTTGATCGTTCTGGCCACGAACTGACGCTGCGCCGCAGGCTGAATTCCAACACCGAGGATGCCAATGATCCGGACGCCCTCCTGCCCGAATTTCCGGTCGAATGTTACGCGCAGAGCGAAGCCGCCACGATCAGCCAGAACGCGACTTCCGATCCCGCCGGCCTGCTGAGTTTCCTCGACCGTTTCATCGGCGTTTCGGCCGATTTAAAAGAAGAGCGGGCCGTGAGGCAGGCGCTCGTCGCCTCGGAAACGGACCTCAAGGAGGCCGCCGACAACGTCGCGAAAATTCCGCAGGTCGAACGCGACCTCAAATATAAGAAATCGCAACTCGCCGCACTTGAGGCGCAGCGCGGCAAGGAGGTCATCGGCCTGATCCGCAAACTCGAGCAGGAGAAAGAAGTACGAATGTCGTTGCGCAAGGATTTGCAGGAGCTCCTGGGCCTAACCTCCAACGACGCGCTCCGCCAGCGGATCGAAAGCATCGAGACGGCGGTGGATCCCACTGACCTTACCATCGGCGCGAGCGAATATCGCAAGATCGCCCAACAGACCGCCACGTTCAAAACCAAGGTCACGACCGCCGAAACCGATGTGCAAACCGCCGCAACCGATCTCAGGACGGTGATTGAAGCAGAGCTGGCGGCGTGGCGTTCGAAGGAAACAAGCGCACAGGCAATCATCGATCAGAAGCGCGCGACGCTGGAGGCCAGCGGCGTTCGCCTCGATATGGTCTTCATCAACAGCCTCTCTAACGAAGAGGCGCGACTGACCGAAACTCTGCGCCGATTGAAGACTTGGGAGCCCGCTCTCGAACGCCGGCGAAAGGAACGTACCGAACTGGTCAAGAAGCGCTGGGAAATTCGCCAGCGGATCGCCACCAAAAGGAGTGCCTATGGTGGAAAAGCGAGCATGACACTCAGGGAGGTGCTGACCGATCTCAGCGTGTCGCTGAAATTCCTGCACAGCGCGCATTCGCCCTCGGCGTGCACGGTGATCACGGAAGCTATGGGTTGGCGGACCTCGCAGGTGCCGAGGGCGCCGTTGCTGGTCGAAAAGCTGTCTCTGCCCGGCCTCATCCAAGCGATAATCAAGAAGGACAAAGCCGCCATCAAGAGCGTCAAGGCAAGCGATGGCGCAACCATCTTCGCGGATGCGGACGCACAGGCGCTTATCGACAATCTGACGGCCTCGAACGTGATGTACCAATTGCAGGCGGTCGAGGTGACCGACACGCCACAGCTCATCGTTACAAAGCATACGACCGGGCAAAATCGGCCGGCAATTCGAGATTTCAGTCGCCTGAGCTTGGGGCAAAAACAGTCGGTGCTACTGGCCCTGATGCTTTCCGCGGATTCCAGCCGGCCGCTAATTATCGACCAGCCGGAAGATCACCTCGACAGCGAATTCATCTACCAGACCCTCGTTCCCGTGCTGCGCCGCGCCAAGGAACGCAGACAGGTCATCATCGTAACGCATAACGCGAATATCGCCGTCTTGGGCGATGCTGAACAAATAATCGTGTTGAAAGCACAGGACGATACGGGTCAGATCGTCTCGCGCGGCTCGATCGATCACACTGCTACGCGGCAATATGCCTGTGATATCCTTGAGGGATCGGCCGAAGCGTTCAAGCGGCGTGCCATGATTTACGGTGTGGCATGAGATGGCCGAAAACACGTCGCTCCAATAAGCGGCTCGATTTGCAACTTAGCCGAATTCCGCGCACAATGATCGGGCAGCGAGGCAATTGCCGGCGACGAGCTGCGGAGTAAAACCGCCAGGCATCACACGCGCCCGTCCCTGACGGTCGGGCGACATTCCCAAGGCACAGCCCGGCACGGGATTCCCTCTCGTGCAATTGACCATTGCTGCGCCCGCTCTATGCGGACCGCGCCCATTGGGCGCGTAACGCCGTGGCACGATCCGACGGCGACAAGCCGGCGCCTGCGGCCCGATCGGCCGAACCCCCCAACGCGCGATTCGAGGCGTTGTACCGCGAACAGGCGCCGCGCTTGCAGCGACGGCTGCGCGCCAAATTGCGCTCGCCCGAGGATGCGCGCGATGTGTTGCAGGACGCCTTCGTGCGACTGCTGGGCGCCCGCACGATGCCGCGCGAACCCGCAGCCTTCCTGAACCGGATCGTGCGCAACCTCGTCATCGACCGCGCGCGCCGTCAGTCGGCGCGCGGTCCCGAAGTGCCGCTGAGCCGGAGCGACGAACCCTGGACGCACGCGACGCAGAGCGAGGCGATCGAACTGGCGCAGACGCGCGCGCTCTACCGCGCATCGGTCGACGCTTTGCCCAAGCGGACGCGCGAGGTGTTCCTGCTCCATCGGCTCGACGGGCTCGCCTATAAGGACATCGCCGCGTTGCTCGGCATCAGCATCCGCACGGTCGAATGGCATGTCGCCGAGGCGATCGTCCGGATCGAACGGGATCTGCGCGAATGAGCAGGCCCGACGATCTGGCACCGGACGGGCTGGCGCGCGAGGCCGCGACCTGGTTCGCATGCATGCGCGGCCCGGATGCCGAGACGCGACAAGGCGAATTCGAGGCCTGGCTGGCGCGCGCACCGGAGCATCGCGCCGCGTACAATCGCGCGAGCGAGGTGTTCGCGCTCGGCAAGCTGCTGGCCGACGAACCGGTTGCCGCACCGACGCCGCGGCGCAGTTGGCGGCGCGCCCCGCTCGTGGCGGCGATGACCTGCCTGCTCGCGGCCGGCATCTGGCTCGGGACACGCGACCCACCGAGCCAGCAGCAGGCGCAGTCCGCGCCCCCTGCCCCGGCCCGACAGCTGCTGGCGACCGAACCGGGCGAAGAACGGCTGGCGCGCCTCGCGGACGGGTCAAGCGCGCGCCTGGCAAGCGACAGCCGGCTGGCGATCGCGTTCGGCAAGACGCAGCGCCTCCTGATCCTCGAAAAGGGCTCGGCGCGGTTCGACGTGCATCACGAGACGCGCCCGTTCATCGTCATGGCCGGTGGCGGCAGCGTGACCGCAAGGGGCACAATGTTCGATGTCGACCTCACCAAGACGGGCCAGGTCGAAGTCCGGCTGATCCGAGGCGTCATCGACGTCCAATTGCCCCACAAGCGACCGGATCGGACCGCGCCGGTGCGGCGGCTCGTCGCGGGCGAAAGCATCGCCTTTATCGTGCCGCCGACGATGTCCCCCGCCGCGCCGCAGGCAGCGGCCACGCTCGCGCTGGCCAGCCCGGCTGATCCCGATGCGGACGCGCGCAGCTTCGCATCGGTGCCGGTCGCCACGCTGATCGCCGAGGCCAACCGATCGGCGACACGGCCGATCCGCCTGGCGGACTCCACGCTCGGCGACCAACGGGTCTCGGGCCGGCTGCGGGTGGACGACACCGAAAAGCTCGCCCGGCGCCTGTCCGGTCTGTTCGGCTGGTCGGTGGACACCCACGACCCGAAGGTGATCGTGCTCAAGCCCTGAAAAATATTTCGCCGGCCGACCCCGTAGTCGGCCCCCACGCTGCGTCACGCCTCCCATCGCCGGCTCGCATGCCGGCTCGAACAAGGGGGATGACGATGACGAATCATGGCTCGACACTGACCGCGACGTGGCTCGCGCTGGCGGCGATCGCGGTCACCGGCGCGGCGGCGCCGGCCCGGGCGCAAGTCCAGGCCACAAACGCTTACGACCTGCCGGCGCAGGATTTGGGCTCGACCCTCCGCGCGATCGCGCAGCAGAGCCGGCTCGAGATCATGTTCGCGGACGAGACGGTGCGCGGGCGGCACGCCCCTGCCCTGCATGGGATTCTCACGCCCGACCAGGCGGTCACGGCTGCGCTGGCGGGAAGCGGGCTGACCGCGGAATTGCGCGACGGCGCAATCCTGGTGCGCCTTCGGCCCGGCACCGAAACGGCAACGGCCGACCAAGCGGACGAGGTAACGATCACCGGCACGCACATTCGCGGAGCTGCGACCGCGTCGCCGCTGACGGTGGCAACCCGGCAGTCGCTCCAAGATGCCGGGATCACCGACATGGCGACCTTCTCGCGCATGTTGCCGCAAAATTGGGGCGGCGGGCAGAATCCCGGCGTGGCCGGCGGCGGCGACCAGGGCGGCTACAGCAACATCAACAATTCGACCGAGCTCAACCTGCGCGGGCTCGGTGCCGATGCCACCCTGACCCTGCTCAACGGCCATCGCCTCGCTTATGATGCCGTGTTCCAGGGCGTCGATATTTCCGCGATCCCGATCCCCGCGATCGATCGCGTCGAGATCATCACCGATGGCGCATCGGCGCTCTACGGGTCGGACGCGATCGGCGGCGTCGCCAACTTCGTGCTGCGCCGTGACTTCTCAGGCCTCGAGACCAGCGCGAAAGTCGGGAAAGCGACCCGAGGCGGCGACGTCACGCAGCAATATGACGCGATCACCGGCGCACGCTGGTCGGGAGGCGGTTTCATGGTCGCCGCCCAATATGACCATAATTCGTCCCTCAACGCTTCGGATCGCGCCATCACCAATGCGGTCAACGGCGCGCAGACGTTGATCGAAGAGCAATCGCAGGTCAGCGTCATCCTGACCGGTCACCAGCAGATCACAGCACCGCTGAGCTTCGATCTCGACGCCGAGTATATGGACCGTTCGCTGCACAAGACGAACGCGTTCACGACCAACACGCCGGTGACGGTCAACGGGCTGATCAACCACCCGACGGTCCGCTCCTTCGCGGTGACACCTAGTTTCCGGCTGAAGCTTTTCGCCGACTGGGAGGCAAGCTTGTCGGGGACGCACTCGGAGGCCCTGACGGTGATCCGCGCGCAGAATATCCATGCCGGCAAGGTCAACCCGCAGCGGCTGCGCTACGACAACAGGCTCGACAATGTCGAAGCCGGCGCGAACGGCACCTTGTTCGATCTGCCCGGTGGCCCGGTTCGCCTCGCGCTCGGCGGCGGCTATCGCGATTTCCAGCTCGGCATCTACAATATTTCGACCGCAGGCGGCATAGTGAAGGTGACGAAAGACGCCCATGAGAGCCGCGGCAGCTGGTTCGGTTACGGCGAACTGAATGCGGCAATCGTCGGCGCGGCGAACGCGATCCCGCTGGTCGAGAAGCTCGATCTGAGCGGTGCAATCCGGTACGAAAGCTATCACGGTATCGAGCGGGTCGCGACGCCCAAGCTTGGCCTGATCTACGCGCCGCACCGCGACGTGACGATGAAGTTCAGCTGGGGCCGCTCTTTCAAGATCCCCACTTTGTATCAATCCAACCTGATTCCCGCCGCCGGATTGCTGCCGTCTTATTATTTCGATCCGCAGCCGAACCCGCCGCTGGCGAGCGACGCGACGGTATTGCTGCTGGGCGGCGGCAACCCCCACCTGCGCGCTGAGCGCGCGACGACCTGGACCGGCACGCTCGAGCTCAAGCCGAGCTTCGTGCCCGGCCTGACGCTCAGCGGGAGCTTCTTCCACATCAATTATCGCAACCGGATCGCGAGCCCGATCAACGATCCCTTGGGCGCGCTCGCCGACCCGACGGTGGCAAGTTTCGTCAAGATCGCGCCGAGCACGGCCGAGGTGCTCGCGATCGTCGCCACATTGCCGCAGGCGATCAGCAACGCGACCGATGGTCCGTTCGATCCCTCGAAAGTCGGCGCGATCATCAACGAGAGCCTGCAGAACGGCGCTCGCGATCGCGTCCAGGGCGTCGACCTGACCGCCGATTACAAGCTCAGCTTCGCGGACCGCAGCACGCTCGGTCTGACCGCGACCGCCTCCTATCTCGACGACGATCGCCAGCTGATCCGTGGGCAAGGTTTTATCGACAATAGCGGCGTGATCTTCACCGCGCCGCACTGGCGCGGGCGGGCCGGCGCGGATTGGGATCGAGGCCGGTTCCAGATCAGTTCCTATGTCAATTATACGGGCGTGGTCCGCGACAACCGGCTTGCCTCGCCGGGGAAGCTTTCGGCGTTTGCGACGGTCGATCTGAGCGCGGCGCTTCGGACCGGCGAGGGCCATGGCCTCGGCCGGAATATCGAGTTCCGGCTGTCGGCCCTCAACCTGCTCGGCCGCATGCCGCAGCGGATCTTCCAATCCAACCCGACCGACATACCGTTCGATTCCACCAACCAATCCGCAATCGGGCGCTTCGTCAGCCTCTCTGTCAGCAAGGCGTGGTGAGCGCGATGCGGTCCCTTGTGGTTGGTCTCCTCCTGCTCGGCCTCCCCCAGGCCGCGCACGCGGAGGCGGCGGGTGGGTGCGGCGATCTGCTGGCGCCCCCCGCCGCGGCGGTCGCGTCCGCGAAACGGCCTTTGCGGCCGGTCGATCTCGTCCGCTTGCGCGATATCGGCCCGAGCGAACCCGGCGGGATCGAAGCGCACCTGTTCACGCGCTCGCCGGACGGAACCCGCGTCGCGTTTCAGCTGCGGCGCGCCGATCCCGATCGCAACAGCTACTGCCTCGGCATGGTCGTCCTGCCGCTCGAGGGGGGAGGACGGCCGGTCCTGGTCGATCGAGGGGGAGAATTTCTCCGCTCCAATTACGACTTCCGCGGCAAGGCCAATTTCCCGATGGGGGTCGCCCGCGTGATCACGCCGCGCTGGTCGGCAGACGGTCGCTGGATCGCGTTCCTCAAGCGGGAAAATGGCCTCACACAAGTGTGGCGCGCCGAAGCGGATGGATCGGGGAGCCGGCCGCTCACAGCAAGCAAGGTCGATGTGGAGGATTTCCGGCTCCGCGCCGACGGCCGCACCTTGCTCTACACGAGCCGTCCCGCGCTGGTCGCAGCCTATCAGAGCATCGAGACCGAAGGCCTGCGCGGCTATCACTTCGACGATCGCTTCGCGCCGAGCTCGAGCAACCGGCCGTTCCCGCTGGCGCCGATCACACGGATCGTCACTGCGATGGATCTCCAAAGCGGGGTCACGCGCGACGCCACCGAAGCGGAAGCGGCTGCCTTCCCCAGCCTGCCCATCTTCGAGATTGCCGGGACCGACGCATGGCAAGGCGGGCGGCGCGCCTGGGTAGAGGTGCCAAAGGAGACCTTTTACGCGTCGCGCGGCCGCCTCATCGCCGAGGCGCGTTCACGGCGCTTCGTCACCTGCGCTGACGCGGTTTGCGCGGATGCCATGCGCCCCTGGTGGACGGAACAAGGCCATGTCCGCTTCCTGCATCGCGAGGGCTGGGCCAACGGATCGACCGCCATCTACGACTGGACGCCGGGCCCAAGCGCGCCGCGACGCCTGTACGCCACCGACGACGTGCTGGTGGATTGCGCACCAGACCGCGATGCACTGCTGTGCCTTCGGGAAGGGTCGCTCGTGTCGCGCCGCTTGGAACGGCTCGACCCCGCGTCCGGCCGCCGCACCATCCTGTTCGACCCCAATCCGGAGTTCGGTCAACTGGCGCTCGGCACGGCCGAGCGCCTCCGTCTGCGCAATAGCTTCGACCTGCCTTTCAACGCCGACCTGGTGCTGCCGGTCGGATACCAGGCGGGCAAGCGCTACCCCTTGGTGGTCGTGCAATATGACACGCGCGGTTTCCTGCGCGGCGGCACCGGAGACGACTTCCCGATCCAGGCTTTCGCCAATGACGGCTATGCCGTCTTGAGCGTGAGCCTTCCCGATTTCCAGGCGCCCAACGTGAAACCGGGAGACGTCCTCGCCGGCGAACGCGGCAACCTCGCCCAATTTGCCAATCGCCGCAGCGAGGTCTCGGCGCTCGAGGTCGCAACGCGGCTTGCGATTGACCACGGTATCGCTGATCCTAGGCGGATCGGTCTGACAGGCATGAGCGACGGCGCCACGTCCGCCACCTACGCGGTGCTGCATAGCAAGATGTTCGCGGCGATCGCGATCACGGCCTGCTGCTTCGATGAGACCTTTCCGGCGCGGGTCGGACCGGCGGCCGCGCGTTATTTCGCCAAGGTCGGCTACCCCAAATTGACCGACCGATCCGCTGATGCCGATCATTTCTGGAGCGAGATATCGCTCGTGCGGAATGCCGGCAGCATCACGGTCCCAATCCTCATCCAAGCGTCGGACGATGAGTTGATGAGTACACTGCCGACCTTCACCGCGCTGCGCGAGGTCGGTGCACCGATCGACATGTTCGTGCTGCCCGGCGAGCATCATGTGAAGTGGCAGCCGGCGCATCGGCTGGCAATCTACCAGCGCTCGCTCGACTGGTTCGATTACTGGCTGAAGGGCGAGATCCCGCGGGACCCTGAGCGGCAGGAAGAGGTCAGGCGCTGGACGACGCTGGCACATCCGACGGCGGTCCCGGCCGGCTGACGGCTGACCTCCAGGATGACCATGTGCGGGCCCAGGCTTCGGTGTCGAGGAGTTCGAGCAAGCGGCCCTGCTCCTCCCCGCTGAACGGTCGGCGGCCAGCGAAGCGAGCTTCGAGCGCGAAGCGGTCGACGACGCCGTTGCGTGCGAGCAAGCCGTCGAGCAGCCGCTCTCTTATGGCAGTCCGGTGTTCGCGCAAGATGATCGCGCTGAATCCGTCAGGTCCGCCCTTGGACCGCCGGCCGATGATTGCAGGAGGAAGATCTGCCGCGAACGCCGCGCGGGCGACCGCGCGGTCGCGGCCGCTAGCGCGCCATTCCCAACTCGGGATGGCGAGGCAGGTTTCGATGACCGGCTGCGAAAGCAAAGGCGCGAGGACCGGCGCGTAGCGGCTACGACCCGGCTCGAGTGAAGGTTGTACGCGCAGGAGGCTGGCGACGTGCGCGGCCTTTCCCGGCCCGACGCCGCCTGGAACGTCAAGCCACGGCTGATGGAGAGGCTGCGGTGCCAGCGCAACCAGCATGTCCGCACCCAGGAACATCGAGCCAGCGGACCAGAGATAGCCCCGGCGCTTGAGCCGAAGCGCCGCCCGCACCACCTCGGCCGGACCGCTTTCGGTTTGTCGGCACACGTCGCGGATGGTGCGAAGCAAACCAAGCCCCAGCCCATGTCGCAGATAGAAATCGGTGACCGCCGCAGCGGACTGCGAGAAGCCGAAGACATTATCGCCCCCGTTTCCGGTGACGAACGCGTCGACCTTGATCTCTGCCGCGATCTTCAGATGTGCACGCTCATAGGCTTGGGCGAGGGTTCGCCCGATCGGGCGCGGCAGGTGCGGGCTCATCGCCTGATCGAGGTCGACATCGTCGATCCGATAGACACATTCGGTCAGCGGCAGTGCGAGATGTCGGCAAAGCTCGCGCGCATAGATACGTTCATCCCCTGAAGGGTCGGTTGTGTACATCGTGACGCAGTGGACCTCGCGCCCGGACCGGGCGAGACAGGCGGCGACGATCGACGAGTCGAGGCCACCCGACACGCTCACGAGCAAGCGCCCGTGCTCGGCTGTGAGCGCCTCGACGCTGGAGCTGATGACCCGCCGCAATTGGTCCGGCTGCGGCGCGCCGGCCTCCGGATCGGCCTCGACGTGCATCCACGGCGACCACCATATGCGTTGATCGACAATTCCCACGGACACGTCGAGCGCGTAGCCGGGCAGGAGTTCCTCGATGCCGTGAAGGCAGGTTTCCGGAGACGGCAGCCCGCGCAGATAAAGGTGCTTCACCAGTAAGGTCCAGCCGACCGCAGGAGGCGTCTTTCTCACCGCCAACAGCAGGTCCACGTCTGACGCCACGACCAGGCCGAAACCGGTCTCGGCATAATAGCAAGGGAGTGCCCCGGAGGGGTCACGGAGGATCCGGTGGCCGGCGCGTGCCGGAACGATGCCGACATAGCCGCCCCAATATCGTTGGAGCAGCCGATCCTCCGCAGACGTCGCCCCGTCGGTCGTTCCGATGGCGAGCTGCGTCGCCTCGACCGGCGCCGGCGGTCCGAAGCGCGCAAAGAGCGTTCCGAGGACATAGCCCTCGCCAAGTGCGTAGCTTCGGCAATCGCCACCGGTGAGCACGAGAAGGTCGGGTCGGTCGACCGCGATCGTCAGGCCGAGCTCCGCCGCAAGGTCGCTCGCCGACGGAACGGGCCCCTTCTTGAGCAAGATGAGGTAGCGCGCCCTCATGGCACCGCCAGGATCGGCGTGAACATGCGCGCCTGTTCGAGATCGCCGACGATCACAGTCGCATTCCATTGCAGCCAGCAATGCGCCGCAAAAGGCTCCAGCCGGACGCCGAACACCAAAGTCGGCAGGGCTCCGGCGGCACGGCACAAGGCATTCGCGGCCAAGGCGCGCGGCAAGCACTGTCTGGCCTTTCGCATTGCGAGCGGAGTCGATCCGAAAGCCGCCGCGATCCTGCGCACCGCCGGTCCAGTGTGTCGATCGGCACGTCTCGGAACGGCATCGCCCGCGAGAGCTGTGACGAGGGAGGCAAGCTTGCCGTGACGAATGGCCGATGCGGCCCGGCGCTGCGCCAGCAGGCTGCGTCCGACATCGATCAGCCTTGCTTCGCCACACGCCTCCTCGCCCAGATCTGCCGACGGAAGCACGACCTGGACCGGCGCCCGCGGCGCCTGCGGCTTGTCACTCGCGACGAGAACGCCCGCCTCGACGAGTCTCGCGGAGGCGGAGCCGCTCAGCGCACCGGAGGTCGCCCATATCTGAAAGGTCCGGTCATCGTCCGGGCCCAGTCGAAAATAGCGGTCGAGCGGCAGGTCGAGGAAGACCGCCTGCTGGTCGCAAAGGCACCAGCTCAGACCGTCGCGGAGACGATGATGCATGAGATCCATCCCGGGATGGCGCGCGCCCTCGAGGAGCGCGCGCCACGCATTTCAGTCGTCGGTCAGGCCGAGCTTGATGCGCTGACCGGTCTCCTGGTCCTCGTTGGGGACGGCATTGCCTTCGGTGTCGACGCTGATGCTGCCGAGTTCGAGGACGTCGTTGGTTTCGATTTCAGTCTTCATGACTATTCTCCGTTGGAGGGATGCCATGGCCATGACGACTCCGACGATAACAGGGCGCGAACGTATAAGAAGATTATAATGCGATTATAACGGCTTGGACTGAGCGTCCGGGGCGCCGGGTGTGAGAACATGTCTGGACACGGCTGCCGCCTTTAGCCTCGCGGCCTGGACATGCGCGGCAGCCACCCGGGCCCGAGATTTGGCTATCGCTTGGGCGGAGAGACGGATTGAAAGATGCTTCGGAAATTTACCGGGCGTGCGCTTCCGGTAACGCGCGCCCTTGCGGGCGCGCGCCGGGATCAGTCGTCGGCTAAGCCGGGGTGAAAGCTCATGCCGCCTTCGCTGTCCTCGTAGAGCCAGTTGCCGCCCTCCGTCTCGGTGCTGACGCAGCCGAGCGCGACGACATGGTTGGTTTCGCGATCCTGTTTCATGACTTCACTCCTTGAGATGATGCCATGGCCATGACCAGCGGAGGATAATCGCCGGACGACTTATAAGAAGATTATAATCGCGTTGTTTCGAAACACCGTGAGCGCGAGCGGCGCCGGGTGTGGGAACATGGTCTGGCCATGCGCCGGTGCTTTTAGCCTTGCGGCCTGGACATATGCGCCGGCCACCCGGGCCGAGACAGCGTCACATGATGATGCCGACCAGCCTCAGCATGATTATCCCGACGAACTTCCTGGCCTCGGCTCGCGTGGCGATGAACGCCGCCTACCTTGCGCCAACCGCCGACCGTCACGCATCCTGGAAGCGAACCTGGCCGAGGAAGTCCATCTTGCCGACGTCGACTCCGGATTGGCGCAGCACCGCATAGGCCATCGCAATGTGGAAATAGACGTTGGGGATGACCATCTGCAGGAGGTAATCCTTCCCGCCGAGAAACTTGCCCGGCGCCCACGAGAGGCGGATCTTTTGCTTTTCCGCATCGGCGAAGCGCGCGTCCGGCACGCTCCGCGCGAACTCGACCGTCTTGCGGATGCGCGCGCGTATTTCGGTGATCGTCTGCTCGGTATCCGCGTGCCTCGGCGGCTCTTGTCCCGACAGCCAGGCCGCCCCGCCTTTGACGTAATCGCACGCGCTCTGGACCTGGTAGATCAAGGGCTTCATATCCGGCGCGAGGCGTCCGTTCATGAGCACCTGCACGTCGAACTTCCTGGCTGCCGCGTAGGCTTCCGCCTTGTCGAGGAAAGACTCGAGGGTCTCGAGGCTCTGCACGCATTGCTGAATCGCCTGGTGGTACATCGGTTCATTCCCATGATCGGAGGCCAGACGCTCGGTTGAGCGATCGATGGTCAGATATAGTCTTTCCGGTCGTACCTGTGCGCGCTGGCCCCGCGCCCCGAGAGGTAGGCGGCAATGGCGGCAAGCTGGATTGCGACGGCCGTGAGGAAAATGACCTGGTCGGGCCAAAACTGGCGCAACAGGCCGAATATGGCCGGGGCGACGGCGTAGGCACCCTGCGATATGGCAACGATCAGCGCGACAGCGCGGCCGACATCGTCACGCGAAAACTCAAGGCTCGCGATGACGGGAGGCACCGACATGGCGTTGCCGACGCCAAGGCCGAACACCACCGCTCCCAGGATCAGAAGAGCGGGACTACTCCCGTGCGCGAGAGCCAGGGTGCCGCAGCCCAAAGCCTGCGCCACGAGGCTCAACGCCGCGATGACGCGCCAATTGGACTTGGCATCAGCACGCGATCCGACGGCCAAGCGGCCGACGACGGCCGCGATGCCGACCGCGCCAGCGGTCAGGCCGGCACCTTGCCGCCCGAGTACCGGTGCCAGCACCGAGACAAGGTGCGCAATCATTCCGGTCTGCGCGAACAGCGCCAGCGTCATGCCGATGCACAACGTCAAGAACGCGCGATCGCGGAAGAGGCGAAGGTGGACGACCGGGGTCTCCTGTCCGGGCGTTGCCGCACGACTGGAAGACCTGCCTTCGACCGGCGCGCCATCGGGAAACTGACCGAGGCTTTCGGGCGTCCGGCCCAGTACCAGCGCCGCCAACGCACCCAGCGTCACGAGCATCGCGGCGCCCACGACCAGGGCGGCCGGCATGAAGCCGATACGGTCAATCAGCGCGACCCAGAAGGGGGAGAAGATCACGCCGCCGACGCTGCCGCCATTGAAGGCCACGCCGAGCGCCTGAGGACGCTTTGCGGCAAACCACGGCGACACGATCGCGTTGACGGCGACGGCACCGAGCGCGGACCATCCGGCACCAGACAGGAGCGCCGCAACATAGAGCTGCCAGGGCGCGGTCGCGACCGCCCATCCAAGAATACCCAGCGCCATGACGATTCCGCCGGCGAAGGTGACGGTCGGCAACCCGAAGCGGCGATAGAGGCTCGGAAGATTGGGGATTACGGGCAGGCCGACGAGGAAGTGCAGGGTGACAGCCCCCGAGACCAGCGCGATCGGCCAACCGCGTGTTTGGCGGACCACCTCCAGATAGACCGGTGGGCCATAGACCCCGAGACCCCACCCGAAGACGGCCACGGTGAACGCGGCCGCGACGACGCGCCAGCCAAAGAAGCGAGTGCTCGTGTCCGGCGAACCGTGCGAAGGATGATCGACAAGGAGCCGATCCGGGGCTGTTGCCGTTCGATTGACGGCCGATGCGAGGGGCGGGGTCGGTCGGTTCATCGCAATGGTTCCAGGCCTGGCCATGATCGGCTCACGCGGGGTCACTGATCGCCGGGGGCGGGCGTCAGTAGACGGTGTTGCCGTTCCTCGACGTGGCCGGCACGGGGGCGAACACGTCCCAATGCTCGACGAGCTTGCCGTTCTCGACGCGGAACATGTCGATACCGACATCGCCATTCTCGCTCACGAGGCCGGTCCAATGGGCGTGGACCGCGACGAGATCGCCATCGGCGAGCACGCGGCGGATATCGCCCTTCGCGTTGGGGAAGGCGGCCAGGAAGCCGTTGATGAAGGCTCGCAGGCCCTCGACGCCGTCTTCCGCGCCGGCGGTGTGCTGGGTGTAGGTGTCGCCGACATAGCGCGCGATCGCGCCGTCCACGTCACCGTCGAAGTGCGCTTCCTTATAGAAGGCAAGCACGGTTTTCTTGTTCTGCTCGGCGATGGATGCGGTCGTCATGATGATGTCCAGTTGGATTGTCGCCGGCTGTCGCGGCGGGAGCGAAGGGGGAGTGCTCGGGGTGACCGGCGTCGGCGCGCCGGCCGGACTCTCCGCGGGCATCGGGGATTGTGCGCAGGAGAGCCCGGTCTGGCGGCAGTGGCCGGCCAACTAGCCGTCGGGCAAGTTCTGCGCGTCGAACTTCTCGCTTTGAACGATGTAGATTTCGCAAGGCGTTTTGCTCACGCACGCGGTGGTGTGCTTCTCCTTGCCGCGCTGATACCAATAGGAGCCGGGGCCCAAATTCTCGCGTTTTTGGCCCGGTTGGTAATTCTGAAGCGTGCCTTTGATGACGACCGCGTAATAATCGTACGTGTGGGTGTGAACGTAGCTCGTGAAGCCGGGATCGAACAGGAAGAACGCTCCGTGGGGGCCCTTCGTAACATCACCCCAAACATTGGAATATTGGATCCCCTTGTTCGGAGTGAGTCCTTTCGCCCCGCTGTTCTGGAATTTGAAGTGCGTGGACGGCAGCACCACGGACGTCCCGTCATTCTGCGGGGGATAAGCGGGAACGTCAGCGGCATGGGAGGCCGTGGCGAAAACCAAAGCTGCGGCTGCGACAGCCGTGCGCAATTTGAAGGTCATATCCAATTCTCCTCTTCAGAAGATCAGTGCGAGATTGTCTCGGGCTGTGGTCCGGTCGCACTATCCCGGATCCGTGCCCGCCATCGGCGTCGGCTTGAGAGATCAGTGGGCGGCAGCGAGCACGTCGATGAACTTGGCGGCCAGCTCGTGGTCGGACATCGGATTCTGGGCGGTGATCAGCTCGCGATCGACGACGACGAAGGGGGTGAAATTGTCGGCGTTGACGACCGTCGCGCCGGCCGCTTCGAGCGCGTCGGGCATATTGAAGATCAGCTTCTTGTGGAAGACATGGTCCTCGGCATATTCCTCCTCGCTGCGCGAGAAGACGGTCATGCGGTAGCCGGCATACAGCCAGCCCTTGCCCAGTTCATGCGCCTTCACCTTGTCGCCATCGATCAACGCCGCGCGGAACTCGCGGGCATGGTCGAGCGCCGCCAGGATGCTGATCGGGCCGTGGCAGATCGCCGCGGTGGGCTTGTTGGCGCCGTGGAAGTAGCGGAGCACCTCACCCGCGTCGGGATCCTGCATCACATCGACGATGGGTGCGTGACCGCCGGGGAAGAAGACGCCGGCGAACCGCTCGAGACCGGCATCGATCACCGAGCGGATCGTATGGACATCGTTCATGCGCGGTTCGTTGTTGAAGAAGTCGCGTGCCCGGGTGCGCGCCTCGTCATCGTTGGCGAAATAGATCAGCGCATCGGAGTCCTGGTCCATCGTCGGCTTTTCGCCGGTCGGGGTAGCAAGGACGAAGTCGTAGCCCGCAGCGACGAGCGTCATCAGGGGGACGGCGGTCTCGTTCAGAAACTGGCCGATCAGGATCGTGCCGCCACCCTTTGCTTCCAGGTGGGTGCCGTTCGAACCGATGACGAGAATGGTGCCTTTGCTCATGGTAATTTCCTGTCGTTGAAAAGAAGCTCTTGGGGTCTGTTTGCTGGCGCTGTTGAAAGGACGTGCGCCTCCTGTCGGCGCGGCCTGGTTGCCGCACTGTCTTTGGTCATCGCCACTTCGCTGCGCCGGCCCGGTCGGGCCGGATGGGTGTCAGACGGTCGCGGGCGTCTTGGCGGCTTCGATCATCCGGCGAACGGTTTCCTCCGTGTTCCAGACGGCGTTGGCCATGAAGCGCCAGTTGATCATCGCGGCATCGTAGCCGGCGCCCTCCTCGTTCGCGGCAGCCGCGACCGCATCGCGCACCATCACGGTCTCGAAGCCGTCCCGGATAAGGTTGCGCATGTGATCTTCCAGGCAGAGGTTGGCGACCGGGCCGGCCATGATCACCGTTTCGATCTTCCGGCGGCGCAACATGTACGCCAGGTCGTTGGTCGGCGCGTAGGTGACATGGCGAGACACGATCGTCGTATTCTCGTCCTCCATGTACTTCTTGAAGCGGTCCGGAACATCCGCGCCGCCGCCGGGGAGGTCGTCGGTGTGGAGCGGACTTTGTCGCGCCACGACACCGCCGTGAAGGGCGAGATCTTCCATCGGGCCCAGGCGCGTCTTGCCCTTGTGGTCGTGCGGGAAGAAATAGTGGGGTGACATGAACACCGGATAGTCGTGATCCTTGGCGGTCTGGAGGAGGGTCTCCAGGTTGGCGTTCACGTTATTGGCCTTCATGAGCTCCTCGATCATGACGAAATATTTGCCGCCATCGGTGAGGAAGTCGTTCTGGATGTCGACCAGGACCAAAGCGGTCCGACCCGCGGTGATGCCCATCTCGACTTTGTGCTCGAACAACATGGCTTCAATCTCCTTCGAAATCTCGGTATCTATCTATCGATCGATAGTTGATCAGTCTGGTAGGGCGAGGTTTGAGGCGAGTCAACGCCTATCTATCGATAGAGCGGAAAAAAGTTTACCGACTGGCGGAGCGTCGACACCCCGGACATCGAAACACGATCATCGTCTCGCCTCCTTCCGGAAATTCACCCGCGGCGGGATGACCGTGGGAAGTCCGGCCAGAGTCTCCTGAACTTTCGCCCGCAACGCTTCTTGAACACTGCGCTCGCGTTTGAACCCCGAGGCCGTAACGCGAAGCGATCGGGCCCAATTGGCAGCATAGCGCGTCGCCGACCTCGCCATCCCTGAAGCGGCGCTTTGCGCGTGAGAGTGCCGCTAACGTCGCGACCCGCGTCTTGATTTAGTACCGACCAGGCGAGGCCGGGATCGAGGCGGACGATCCGCGTGCGACGTTTCCACAGGCTGCAACGACGATCGCGAACGGTCTGCGGCTTCCCCCGTCGATCGCGACGATCAAGAGCAGGCGTCGTTCTTCACGGCGCCAGGATCCCTGTCCAGAACCAGAGCAGGAAGCTCGGCCCTCCAGCTATCCAGTTGCTCAAGACTCGGACGCAGACCCTGGCCCAACCCGCCGAGACCGTACACTTGGACAGCCGCCGGCGGTGGAAGCAGGCGCCGCTCGATCAATCGGGCTGCTTCGAGTTCCCTCAGCCGGGTCGTGAGGGTGTTCGCGCTCACCCCCGGGATGGCGCGACGAAGGTCGACGAATCGCATGGGGCCTTTGCGGAGCGACAGGAGGATCTGAAGCGCCCAGCGGCCCGCGAGGTGCTGAAAGATCTCATCGCCGATTGCGAGGGGCTTCACGGCAGGCCCCGCACGCGTTCACGCCGAAAACACCGCACCGCATGATTGTTGACGATCCCGACGGCCTCCATCCAGGCATAGACGATTGTCGGCCCGACGAACTTGAGCCCACGTTGCATCATCGCCCTGGAGATTGTTTCCGAGAGAGGGGTGCTGGTGGGCAGGCTCTTGCCGTCGCCCATCACCACCTTGCCATCGGTGAACGACCAGCACCACTCCGCGAAGCTCTCGCCTGCATCCTCCATGCTGCACCAGAGCCTTGCGCCCGCGATCGTCGCCTCGATCTTGGGGCGCGAACGAATGATGGTGGGATCAGCCAGCAAACGCGCCACGTCGATCGCGCCAAAAGCCGCCACCTTGCGCGGCTCGAAGCCCGCGAACGCCTTGCGAAGGGCTTCCCGCTTGCGCAGCACCGTGATCCACGCGAGCCCCGCTTGAAAACCCTCGAGGGCGAGCATCTCCCACAACATGCGGGGATCCCGCTGAGGCACGCCCCACTCATGATCGTGGTAGGCCTGCATCTGCGGATCCGTGCCAGCCCAAGCGCAACGCGTCCGGTCCGTCATCGCGCAGGGCCTATCCGACGCTTTCGAGGAGAGCCACGGCACCTTCTCCGCCATCGGCGCAGACGCTGACGATGGCGCGCGATCCCTTGGGCATCGCCGCCAGCTCTTTCACCGTCTGGCTGAGATCGCGCGCACCGGTCGCTCCGAACGGATGGCCGATCGCAACCGATCCGCCGTTGGGATTGACCCGCTCCCAGGGGAAACGGCCGAAATCACGCGCAATGCCGACACGCTCCGCGATCCAGCCCGGACGTTCGAGCGCGGCGACATTGGCGAGAAGCTGCGCCGCGAACGCTTCGTGGATCTCCCATAGATCGATGCCCTCGAAGCTGAGCCCGTGCCGATCGAGAAGGCGGGGGATCGCATAGGGTGTTGCCATCAGCAATCCGTCGCTGAAGTCGACCGCCGCAAGCTCGTAGTCGACGAGCCTGGCAGTCGGGATCGCGTCGGGCAGCCGCCTGCGACCCTGCGCGGAGAGCACCCAGACGCCGCCGGCGCCATCGGTGATGGGCGAGGAGTTGCCAGCGGTCAGGGAGCCCTTGCCGCTCGTCTTGTCGAAGGCTGGCGGCAAGGCGGCGAGCTTCTCGAGGGACGTATCGGCGCGTGGATTGGCGTCTCGCGCAAGCTCGGGCAGGCTGATGACGAGATCGTCGAAGAAGCCCCGGTCCCACCCGGCAACGGCACGCTTGTGGCTCTGATAAGCCCACGCGTCCTGCGCCTCCCGGGTGATACCCCACTCCTGCGCGGTTTCCTCCATATGATCGCCCATGGTGCGGCCGGTGATGCGGTTCGCCCATCCCTTGGCTGGCAGCGTGAAATCGGCCGAAGTCAGTCTACCCAGAGCCGCGAGTGCCTCGGCCGGATTTTTGGCGAAGAGAGCGCGCAGCCGATCGCTGGTGGCCGCGGTGAGTCCGATGGAGGGGCGGCTCATCGTCTCGACGCCGCCAACCAGGACGACATCGGTATCGCCGCCGATCATGCCAGCCGCCGCGAAGGCGGCTGTGATGCTCGTGGCGCAGGCCAGTATGGCCGAGAAAGACGGAACGGTCGGGTCCAATTTCGCGTCCAGCCAGATTTCGCGGGCGATGTTGCTCCAGCCGAGATTGGGGATGACCGTGCCCCACAGCACCAGGTCAGGACGTTGCGTGGTGAGTTGCCCGGCCATCGCACGGACGACCGGCACCGACAGGCTGATGGCGTCGTAGCCGGCGAGCGCGCCGCCGCCGCGCCCGAAAGGCGTGCGCAGGCCAGCGGCGAGAAAGATATCCTGATCGAAACGTGCCATGCGAATTACTCCTGCGGTAGGGCTGCGAGCGCCCGGTCGAGGTCGCCGGCGTCGTGTCGTTCGTCGATGCGGCCGGGAAGGTCGGTGAGGTAGCTGCTGACGCGCCGCCCGCGCGGAACGGCGGGCCGCTGCAAGAGCGTGTCCACCCAGCGCAGCACGTTTTGATATTCGTGCGCCGAGATGAACTCGGTCGCGCCGTAGGCCCAGCCGAGCACGAGGCCGCCATACCAAGGCAGAATGGCGATATCGGCGATGCTGTAGTCGGACCCGGCGATGTATTCGCGATCGGCGAGACGGCGATCGAGAACGTCGAGCTGGCGCTTCACCTCCATCGTGAAGCGGTCGATCGCATATTCGATCTTCACCGGCGCATAAGCGTAGAAATGCCCGAAGCCGCCGCCGAGATAGGGCGCGCTGCCCATCTGCCAGAACAGCCAGTTGAGCACTTCGGTGCGCGCGCGCGGATTGGAGGGGAGAAAGGCGCCGAACTTCTCGGCCAGGTAGAGCAGGATCGACCCTGACTCGAAGACCGAGACGGGCTCGGAATCGCTGCGGTCGACCAGCACCGGGATTTTCGAATTGGGATTGACCCCGACGAAGCCGCTGCTGAACTGATCGCCCTTGAAGATGTCGATCAACCAGGCGTCGTACTCCGCTCCCTCGTGTCCGAGCGCGAGCAGCTCTTCGAGCATGATCGTGACTTTCACCCCGTTGGGGGTGCCCTGCGAGTAGAGCTGCAAGGGGTGGCGGCCGACCGGAAGGTCCTTTTCAAACGTGGCGCCGGCCGTCGGTCGATTGACGTTCGCGAACGTCCCGCCGTTCGGCTTGGTCCAGGTCCATACCTCGGGCGGAATATAGTCATCTGCCTGGCTCACGGCCGTCGCTCCTTCACTCGATATGCGGAAAGCTTGCCCGCCAGCAACGGCGGGGCGGATCGAGGGTGGTCATCCACAGCCCTTGATCGCGATGTCTTCCAGCCGAACCTTGGCGAGCCGCTGCCTCGCCCGGTCGACAATGATATCGAGCATCTTCACGTCGCTGCCGAGTTGGAAACATTCGATCATGACGCCGACCAAGACGCTCTCGCAGAGCATCATGATGTCCGACATCCCGCCCCCGGCAGCGATCGGTTCGTCGACGAGCTTACGGATGATCTGCTTGGCCAGCCGGTTGTGCAGCTCGGCGGCGGCTTCCGTGGCGAGAGGCGGGCGTTCGGTCATTGGTCGGGCGATGAATCGCTGCGCGACCGCGTGGCGCCCGCTGGACGCGGGGACGCGATCGCCTGCTGCTCTATCTCGTGAAGCCGGCGCTCGACGGCCGTGACCCGGTCCGCCAGGAGAGAGGTCTCCGATACGTCAACGGCGTCCGCGAAATTCACGACATGGCGCCACAGCCGCTTTACGAGTCCGTGGCCGTGTGCAGTTCGATCGGTCATGATCAGCCTTTCGGATTGGCAGTGGATGCGACGCGCTCGGCCTGGCGGGCGGGTGGCGACCACCCTCCCCCAAGCGCGCGGAAGACGGCGACCGCGGCACGCGCGGTGCCGGCGCGTTCGGCATCGAGCTGGTCTCTGGCCGTGAGCAGTTCCGTGTCGGCGTTGAGCACGTCGGTGAGCGGGATCGAGCCCGCGCGATAGGCTTGCTGCGACAGGTCGCGAGCCTTCACCAACGCCTGCACCTGAGCCTGAATCTCGTTGGCGCGGATCTGCGTCTGAGCGAGACCCGTCAGGGCGTTCTCGACGTCCTCCGCCGCTCTGAGCACCGCCTGTCGATAGAGTGCGAGCGCCTCGGCGTTGGCGCCACGAGCCTGTTTGACCTCGGCATCGACCTTGCCGAAATCGAACAATCGCCAACGGAGCAGGCCACCGCCCGTCGCCTGGAAGGCGGATTTGGAAAACAGGTTGCTGACACTCATGCTGTCGAAGCCAAGCGCACCGGACAGCGAGATTTTCGGATAATAATCCGAGATTGCGACGCCGATCCGCTCGTTGGACGCGGCAAGCCTGCGTTCTGCTGCGATGATGTCGGGCCGACGCCGCAGCATGTCCGTCGGCTCGGTGTTCGCGATCGCCGGGATCGCCGGGACGTCGCGCACGACGCCCAGCTCCTGCGCGTAGGTGCCCGGCTGCGCGCCCATCAGGACGTCGAGCCGGTTGAGTTGCTGTTCGAGGCCGATACGCAGCGTGGGGATGCTGGCGCGGGCCTGTTGGAGCAACGCTTGCGCCTGTGCGACCTCGCGGCCGGTTGCAGCGCCGGCCTCATAGCGATCCTGCACCAGGCGCACGAGCTGCTCGTCGGTGGCTACCTGATCCAGCGCGACAGCGAGCCGCGCCTGGTAGCCACGGACCTGCAGGTAGGAGTCCGCCGCGTCGGCCGCGATCGTGACCCGTGTCCCGGCCCGATCGGCTTCCGCAGCCGCCTCTTCGGCGCTGGCGGCGCGAGCGCCCCGGCGCAATCCGCCGAACAGGTCGATTTCCCAGCTCGCAGCCGGACCCACCGAATAGTCCTCGATGTTGCGCTGAAAGCCAGGGATCGAGCTGACGAGGGCCCCGGTCGGGCTGCGGAGGCTCTGGCGTGTTGCGGCCGCCGACCCTTGAACATCAAGGGTCGGCAGAAGCTGCGCACCGGCGCCCTTGGCAACGGCGCGCGCCTGCTGGACGCGGGCGAACGCCGCCGCGAGGTCGAGATTCTGATCCAAAGCTCGCTGGACGACGGTGACCAGCATCGGATCATTGAATCCGGTCCACCATTCGTCGAGCGCCGGCGCGCTCGCGGCCGCCTGAAGGGCGGGCGCTGGCGCCTTGTTGTGGAACGGTGTCAGGCTCGTCTGCGGCTTCACATAATTGGGGCCGACGGCGCAGGCCTGAAGCGCGAGGCTGAGAGCAACGCTGCCCAGCCCCAAACGGGCGGTTGAGAGATGCTGGGTGATCATGCCGGACTCCTGTCGGCGTGCGTGGTGAGGACCGGCACTGCATCGCCGGTTTGAGCGGGCGCTTTCAGGCGCAGCTTGCGGACGAAGGTGTAGAAGGCCGGCGTGAAGGCCAGTCCGAAGACGGTCACGCCGATCATGCCCGAGAAGACGGCCGTGCCGAGGGCTTGCCGCATCTCGGAACCGGCGCCCGAGGCGATCGCCAGCGGGAACACGCCCGCGATGAAGGCCATCGACGTCATCAGGATCGGGCGCAGGCGCTCGCGGGCCGCAAGGACCGACGCCTCTTCCGGCGTCTTGCCCTCGTGATCCTGATGGTGGCGAGCGAACTCCACGATCAGGATCGCGTTCTTCGCCGCAAGCCCCAAGAGCACCACGAAGCCGATCTGGGCGAGGATATCGATCGGCATTGCCCGGAGACGAAGGCCGGTCGACGATGCCAACAGGCACATCGGGATGATCATCAGGATCGCGAGCGGAACCTTCCAGCTTTCATACTGGGCGGCGAGCACGAGGAAGACGAACAGTGCGGATGCCGCGAAGATGAAGGTCGGAGAGATGGCCTGCGACTTCTGCTGGTGGGCGAGATCCGTCCATTCATAGCCGATGCCGGCGGGCAGGGTCTGGTCGGCGAGCTGCTCCATCCGCTTGATCGCCGTGCCCGAGGCGACGCCGGGAGCGGCGACGCCGATGATTTCGGCCGACGGATAGAGATTGTAGCGCGGTACGCGATACGGCTTCGTCTGGTCCTTGAAGGTCGTGACCGCGCTGACCGGGACCATGTCACCCGACGCATTTCGCACCTTCAGTTCGCCCAGGTCCTCCTTGGTCGAGCGGAACTGCTTCTCGCCCTGCACATAGACCGGGTAGGTCCGGCCGAAAAAGTTGAAGTCGTTCACATATTGCGAGCCGTTGTAGAGCCCGATGGTCGAGAAGATGTCGGTTGGGGTCAGGCCGAGCTTCTCGGCTTTTTCCCGGTCGATGTCGGCGTAGACCGAGGGCGCGCCCGAGTTATACACCGTGAAGACGCTGCCGAACGTTTTGTCCTTGCTGGCGGCAGCGACAAGGGCGTTCGTCGCCTTGGCGAGTGCTTCCGGCCCGAGACCGGCGCGATCCTCGACTTCAAGCGTGAAGCCACCCGGAGAACCGAGCCCCTGGACCGCAGGGGGCATCAGGGTGAACACGGCGGCGTCCTTGATGCCGGCGGTCGCCTTGTTCATCGCCGCGACCACCGTGTGCGCATCCGTTCCGCGGATATGCTTGCCGTAGAGCGACGGCAGGCCGGTGAAGACGGTGGCAACGTTCGGGGCATTGGTGTTGGTGACGATGTCGAAACCCGATACCGGCGAGGTGCCACCGATCAGATTTTCGCCCTTCGCGGTCTTCAGGCCGAGTGCGATATCGTTGACCTGGCGCACGATCTTGTCGGTACGCTCGAGGCTCGCACCCGGCGGCAACTGAATGACGGTCGCGAGATAACCGATGTCGGATTCGGGAATGAATCCGCTCGACATGCGCGACATCTGGAAGCCGGTGAGGCCGATCAGCACGAGATAGGCCACCAGCATGATCCCGGTCTTGCGAACCGCGCGTCCGGTCAGCCGGGCGTAACGGTTCGACATGTTCAGGAAACCGAGATTGAAGCGACGGAAAAAGCCGCCGAGATACTTCTGCAGCCCACGCGGTTCGGCGTGCTGGTCGGCATGAGGCTTGAGGAGCACGGCACAGAGTGCCGGGCTCAGCGTGAGCGAAACGAAGCAGGAAATGATCGTCGACGCCGCGATCGTGATCGCGAACTGCTTGAAGAAAAGGCCCGAAATGCCCGGAATGAAGGCGGTGGGCACGAACACCGCACACAGGGTGAGTGCGATGGCGATCAGGGCGGTCGACACTTCGGCCATCGTCTGGCGCGTGGCGTCGCGCGCACCCATGCCAAGCGCCATGTTGCGTTCGACATTCTCGACCACGACGATCGCGTCGTCGACGACGATGCCGACCGCGAGCACGATCCCGAATAGCGAGAGGTTGTTGATCGAGCCGCCTGTCAGGGCGAGGATGCTGAAGGTGCCCAGCAAGGAAATAGGGATGGCGACGACCGGGATGATCGTGGCGCGCCAGCTCTGCAGGAACAGGTAGACCACGCCGACGACGAGCACGATGGCGATGGCGATGGTGATGACGACTTCATCGATCGACTGGGATACGAAGGTCGTCGGATCGTAGATGTTCAGATAGTCGACGCCGCTTGGAAAGCTCTTCTTGAGTTCGGCCATCTTCGCCCAGACCGATTTCTCGACCTGCACCACGTTCGCGTCGGGGGTCGCGATCACCCACCAGGGCGTCGAATCATATTTGTTGGCGTAGGCCTTGCTGCCGTAATCCGAGGCACCGAGTTCGACCCGGCCGATGTCGCGGATGCGGGTGACGCGGCCCTGCGGGTCGGACTTGACGATGACCGCGCCGAATTGCTCCGGGCTCGTGAGACGGCCCTGCGTTTCGACGTTGACCTCATAGGCGCCATTGGACTTTGCCCCGTCGACTGGAGCGTTGAGGCGTCCGGTCGAAACCTGGGCATTTTGCGCGCGGAGCGCTGCAAGGATCTCCTTGGCGCTGATATTGTAGGCGGCGGCCTTGTCCGGATCGATCCAGACGCGCATCGCATAGTCGCGCTGGCCGACCGACCAGAACTGGGACACGCCCGGAAGGCGTGCGATCTGATCGCGGATCTTGAGCATGTAATTGCTCAGATATTCGGGGCTGCGCGACCCGTCAGGCGAGTAGACATGGACGCCGAGGACCAATGCCTTGATCGTCTTGTTGACGTGGACACCCTGCTGCTGAACCTCGGGCGGCAGGCGCGACAGAACATCCTCGACCCGGTTGCGCGTCAGCATCAGATCGACGTTCGGGTCGCTGCCGATCTTGAAATAGACGGTGGTCGTAAGATTGCCGTCACTGGTCGACTGGCTGGTGATGTAATCCATCTTCTCGACACCGTTCACCGCTTGCTCGAGCGGCGTGGCGACCGTGCGCGCGATCGTGTCCGCGCTCGCGCCGGGAAAGCTGGTCGTGATGTCGATCGTGGGAGGGACGATGCTCGGATATTGCGCGATCGGCAGAAAGAGCATCGTGACGAGGCCCGCGATCGTGATGAAGATACTCAGCACGGCCGCGAAGCGTGGATGGTCGATGAAGAAGTGGGCGATTCTCATGGCGGTCAGTCCTGATCGGCTGCGAACCGGATCGCGCCGGCCTGAGGTGTGATCGGCGCGCCGACCTTGACGGTCGGGATGCCGTCGATGATGACTCTGTCGGTGGGCGCGAGGCCTGAGCGGATGACCCGCAAGCCGCCGCGCAGTTCGCCCACCTCGACCTTCTTCTGACCGACCACATTGTCCTTGCCGACGATCAGGACGGCATGGTCGGCCTGGTCCGAGAGGACCGCGGCATCGGGGACGAGCATGACTGTGGTGGGGCCCGACACGGCGAGGCGCACGCGCCCGAATGCGCCGGGGGTCAGCAATGCGTCGGCGTTCTGCAGGGTCGCGCGCGCATGGATGGTGCCGCTGCCGCGATCGAGCGTGTTATCGACGAAATCGAGGGTGCCGGTCCGATTGAAGCTCGTCTCGTCGGCGAGCGCGATCTGGACCTGATTCTTGACCGGACCGCCGACCCGTCCGCGTTGACGCAGGAAGGTCATGTAGTCGGACTCGCTCATGTCGAAGTTCAGCCAGATCGGATCCAGCGAAACGAGCGTGGCCAGCAACGTGGTCGATCCGCTTCCCGCGCGGTTTCCGGCGACAAGATTTCCGGCTGACACGAGATGCGTGCCGATCCGGCCCGTGAAGGGTGCCACGATTCGGGTACGGTCGAGATCGAAACGCGCATCGCGCACAAGCGCGCGCGCGCCGTCGACCGCCGCCTGGGCGGAGAGCTTGTCGGCGTTTTTCTGCTCGACATTCTCGGTCGATCCGGCGTCGGTACTCTTGAGCAATTGGGCGCGCGCCAATTGATGAGTGGCGAGGTTGAGGCGCGCATTGGCGGCCTCGAGCTCGGCTGACGCCTGCGCCAGCTTTATCAGGTAGGGTTCGGGATCGATCTGGAAGAGGAGCTGCCCTTGGCGCACGACCTCTCCGTCCTTGAAGAACACGCCCTTCAGGGTTCCGCCGACCTGGGCACGCAGCTCGACTTGCTTCACCGCAGCAAATTGGCCGAGGAAACTGAGCCGCTGACCGATCTGACGTTGGAGGGGGGTGCTGACCGTGACGGTCGGGGCAGGTGCCGCTGCGGCCGGCGGTGGAGCGAACAGTAGGTGCGAGCCCACCTCTCCCAGGCCGACGAGCAAAACTATAGCTGTCCCGGTGGCAAGCCATATCCTGGTGCGGCGCTTACCGGGATCCTCGTCAGCGGCTAACGGGCTTGTGTCGATGGCTTCAGAATATGTCACGATATCCCTCGTTCAGTTTGCACCTGCCATCGACGGAAACCGGAAGTGGATTTGTCGGCTTCGGCGGCCGCACACCACTATCCCCGCACCCTGGCCGGGAGCGGGCCTCTTTCCGTTTCAGGATCAGGCTGCAGATGGTTGAAGAAGGCGGTGACTGTCTTGAAGGCTCAGCGTCTAACTTGACGGTTGAACCCCCCTGGTTTCGGACAGGCAACGCCAGCTCGCAAATCAGTCATCGGTCATGATGGTGGGATCCTTGCGAGATCGTCGGGAAGACCGATCTGGCTGCCGCGGAGCGGCGCGGCAGCAAGCTCAGAGACACGTGCCTGCGAAATCGTCATTGCCAGTCCGGTCCTTCCTGCGGCAGTCTATCTATCGGTTGATCGGTTACAAATCGGGTATGCCGAGTCAGATATCCGGAGTCAACAGCTATCTATCGATCGATAGATAATTGCGGCGGCGGCGAAACGCGTTGCCCATGCTGAGCGGTATTACTTCCGGGACGCAAACGCCCGATCCGGCCAATGCCGCGATCGACACGGTCATCACGCTCGCGGAGACGAGCGTCATGAAGCGGCCTTCGAGGAGCTGATGGATCTTCCCGAGGACGATCCGGATGAGGTTTGCGAAGGCGAGGTGCCGCCAGGGATTTTGCCCGCGCTTCGCTCTGAAGCGAACGGCCGTCGCCGCCGCGACCAGGATCTGATGATCGGAAAAACCAAGGGCGACGAGTTCGTCTCGCTCGCGACTCGCTGCGCGTTCAGTGTCGTGCGCCACGGCCACCGCATAACGCCGCAGCCCCTCCAGACGCGGGTCGGCGAGCTTATTGGGCCGAGGTGGAACGCCGAAGCAAACGACCGCAAGTCGATGGAGACGGCCCGAGCCGCGAAGGCTTTCCTTTCCGTCTGTCGTCGCGAGCATCACGGCGCCGTGCTCACGTGCATCAAGTCCGCGGGGCGCGATACGTGGACGAGCAGCGCACCGATCTGCATCGAGAGCGGAAGGTGCCGCCGCGAGCGGGCTCATCACCAGCAGATTGTGGAACCGCGCGTCTGGAGCGGAGGTAGCGTTCGCGTCGGACATGTTCGGATCCTTGGAAGAACATGTCCAACTGGCCTTTGCATCCGTCCTTACGCCAATAAGAAGGCGTAAGCTGACGTAAGGAATGAATCGGGCCGGATAGGGTGATTGACGCGCGGGTCTTACGCACTTGAGAGCCGATGGCAGGGCTACGCACAGCGACACATGCGCTCTTTAGTTGCTAAATCACCAGGACATTCGGCCTTTGTCGGGGCGACAACCATCGTGGACAGCGCAGCGACGTCATCGCTATTGTTCAAATTCGACATCAACCAACAATCGAGTTGCGGATCGGCCTGATAGTCACCGGTCCATCATTACTCGGAGCTTCAAATGTTGGGTGTCCATATGAAACACGAGACCTGTGCCGACGCACCGGGCTCGATCATCCTGCTTCAAGAATATAATCACCGGATGCTGAACGAGTACGCTGTCGCGATTGCGGGTGTGTCGCTCGCGGCGACGGCCATGACGAGCGCCAAAAGCAGGGCCGCGCTGACCGCCGCCCGGGACCGTCTCTTCGCCATCGCCGAAATGCACCGCGCTCTCCAGGCGCCTTTAACCGGCGCTGTCGAGGTCGCTGGCTACCTCGAGACCGTCTGCAGCGCAGCGTCCCAGCTCCTGACCTCCGGCCGCCGTCTCGTCCTTCGCTGTTGCGAACAACGAATCGTGCTCCCGGCTGGACATGCCTGGCGCATCGGCCTGATCATGAGCGAGCTTATCACCAACGCGGCCAAACATGGCCGTCCGGGTGGCGACATCGTCGTAGAGACGCGGATGATCGACCAGCATCTCGTCTGCTCGGTCGTGAACGAGCGCTGCGGCCTGTCGACGCGTGGCGGTGGCGCGGGCAAGACCATCGTCGACTTTCTGGCCGGCCATATCGGCGGACATCTGGAGCGCCACGTCGACGATGCGCGCATTGCGGTACGTCTGGCGGTGCCGACCGGCAGCTCGATCGCGCTCGATACGGGGAGCGCCGGATGAGAGCACCCCCCGAACGCGTTTGACGTGGCTTGCGTCAGGAAAGCACCCCGGCCGCCGCGTTTTGGAGCGTCCGCATTGTGTCGATATAGGGAATCGGGCCGTAGCTGATCCGCGCCACGCCGAGCGCGGCCAGACGGTCGTTGGCCGGGACACCCTCCATCACCATCACGTTGACGGGCAATGCGGATCCTTCGACGATCCGGCCGATCAATATGTCGTCCTCAAGGCCAGGGACGAAGAACCCCGAGGCGCCTGCGTCCGCGTACGCCCTGGCTCGATCGAGCGCGGCGCCGATCTCCGAGGAATGTTGGCCGCCGCGACCGAGGAACAGGTCGGTTCGGGCGTTAATGAAGAGCGGAATTCGGCGCGTCTCGGCGACCGCGCGGATCGCGGCGATCCGCCGCGCCTGCCGGTCGATCTGGTAGAGGCCGGACCCTTTGACGACCCGGTCTTCGAAATTGATCCCGATCACGCCGCGATCGAGCAGGCGACCAACGTTTTCGGTGAGGGTGTTGTCGTCATCGCTGTATCCGCCTTCGAAGTCGACGGTGAGCGGAACCTGGATCGAGGCCGTGATCCGTGCGACGATCGCGAGGGCCAGGTCGAGCGGAATATCCTCGCCGTCGCTATAGCCGTGCGCGGCAGCGACCGACCAGCTCCCGGTCGCGACCGCCTTCGCGCCGGCCGCCTCGATCGCTCTGGCACTGCCGGCATCCCAGGCATTGTAGAGCAGGACGGGACTCCCCTTGACGTGGAGCTTCGCGAACGCGGCGGCCCTTTCGGATTGGGTCATCATTCATTCCTCTGTGGGTTGGGGTAGGAGGAGCAACCGTCCCAAACGGTCGCAAGCTGGATTATAACGGCTGCAAGCGCCCTTCAGGCTGGCTCGAAGGCCGCCTGAATGAGTTGCTCGGCCTGGTAGCCGGGAAAGTCGACATACCCCTCGGGGCCGGAGCTGTAGAATGTGTTTCGGTCGTAAGGTGTGAGGGGCTGGCCATGCTTGATCCGCGAAGGCAGATCGGGGTTCGACGTGAAGTGGCGACCGAAGGCGACCAGGTTCGCAACCCCGTCGGCAACGATTTCCTCGGCGGACTCCGGCGTGAACCCCCCAGCCGCGATGATCGTCCCGCGGAAAACGCGACGAAGATCTTTGGCGGCGATCGCGTCTTGCCCTTCGGCGACCGTATCGGCACCGCTGATGCGCGGTTCGATGATGTGAAGATAGGCTATGCCGATCCGGTCGAGGCGCTCGGCGACATAGCCGAACAGTGCCTGCGGATCGGTATCGCCCATGCCGTTAAACGTGCTGCTCGGCGAGATGCGGACGCCGACACGATCGCGACCCACCACGCCGGCGACCGTCTGGACGATCTCGAGCAGGAAGCGCGCCCTGTTCTCGAAAGATCCGCCGTAACGGTCGGTCCGCTTGTTGCTGCCATTCTGGAGGAATTGTTCGACCAGGTGTCCCTGAGCGCTGAAGATCTCGATCCCGTCGAAGCCGGCGCGCAAGGCGTTCTGCGCCGCGAGCCGATATTGTCCGATGATCGCGGGGATCTGGTCGATTTCCAGCGCGCGATGCGGTGACGGCGGCACGAGGCCGTCGGGAGTGGTGACGACAACGTTGGGGTTCTCCGTGAAGGTCGGGTCGACCGACGCGGATACCGGCTGAATGCCGGAGAGTGCCTCGCTGGTGGCGCGACCCGCATGCCCGAGCTGGACGAACATGACACCGCCCTTGGCGTGAACCGCGTCGGTGATGCGCTTCCAGGCCGCGACCTGCGCGCCGTTCCAGATGCCTGGCGCCGTATGGTAAGCGCGCGCTTCCGAGGCGATCGCGGTGGACTCGGTGATAATGAGCCCGCCATCCGACGCGCGCTGACGATAATGCTCAAGCATCAGGTCCGAAGGAACCGCACTGGGCCAGTGGGCGCGGAGCCGACTGAGTGCCGGCATCACGACGCGATGCTTGAGGGCGACGGCGCCGAGCTGAACTGGCGTGAAGAGGTGGGTGGATGCGGTCTTGATCACTGTCGGTCTCCTTTGAAGCGTGATGGTGTGGATGGCGGCGGGACAGGGGGACGATCCCGCCGCCATCGTCAGGCCGGTCGGTCAGGGAGGGGCTATTGCCGACCGGCCATGACACCGCCGTCGACGGGGAGGACGACGCCGGTAATCCAGCTCGCCTGATCCGAGGCCAGGAACAGCAGAGCTTCCGCTGCGTCGGCGGGCTGGCCGTTGCGGCCGAGCGGGTGCAACGCATTGAACGTCGGCAGCACCTCCTTGACCTGCTCGGGCGAGAGGAAGGTGTCGTAGACGGGCGTTTCGATGACCGCGGGGGCGATCGCGTTCACCCGGATGTTCTCGGACGCCAGCTCGATCGCGAGGTTCTTGACGAGAGCGTGGACGCCGGCCTTGGCGACGGAATAGGCTGACGATGGCGTGGCGCCGATCGCTTGTAGCGCCCACATCGAGCCCGTCTGAACGATCGCGCCGCCGCGACCCTTCATGGCTCGAGCGGCCGCCTGCGCCGTGAAGAAGGTGCCCTTGAGAATGCTGCCGAGCATCCGGTCCAGCTCGGCTTCGTCGACGTCGAGAAAGGGTGTCGGCTTGAAGATGCCGGCATTGTTGAAGAGCGCGTCGAGCTGACCGAAGCGATCAAGAGCAACCTGCACCACGGCCTTGCCCGTCGCAGGCTCGGCCACATCTCCGACGAAGGTGGCGACGCGCGTGCCGGACGGGTCGATCTCATGCGCGGCCGAGTCGAGCTTCGCGGAATTGCGGCCGTTGATGACGACCGAGCCGCCCTCGCGGACGAAGCGCCTGGCGACTTCCTTGCCGATTCCCGAGTTGCCGCCGGTGACGATCGCGACCTTGCCTTCGAAACGCATTGCTAATCTCCTTTGCTATCTATCGATAGGTAGATGACCCACTCCGAATATGACTGGAAAAGCCCGTTGTCAACGTCTATCTATCGATAGAGAGAAGGAGTCATATCGTGAGTGAAACCGCCGACAAACTGATGGATCTGGCAGAAGAGCGTATGCGTGAGGCCGGCTATCACGGCTTCAGCTTCCGCGAGCTGGCAGCCAGGATCGGGATCAAGAGCGCCAGCGTGCACCACCATTTTCCGACCAAGGCCGACATGGCGGCAGCCGTGGTCCGTCGTTACCTGGAGCGCTTCCTGGAGAATGTCGCACCGCAGCCGGGTGAGAGCGACGACGATGTAATCGCCGCCTATCGCTCGGCGTTCCGGCATTCGATCGAGCGCGATGGCGGCATGTGCCTGAGCGGGATGCTGGGAGCCGAATCGGGCGGCTTGCCGGCCGAGGTCGCGGAAGAGATTGAGACCTTCTTCAGAAGCGCGGTTGAAGATCTGGCCCATCGCCTGGGCGGATCGGAGGATCGCGCTTATGCGGTCCTGGCGACGCTCGAAGGCGCATTGATCCTCGCGCGCGCTTATGGCGAGATCGCGGCGTTCGACCATGCCGCGGCGAGCCTGACGGACAGCAACGCGCCATCATCGGTGCCGCTTTCGATGCTGAGCCGCAAATCACACGCGGTGGAGATGCTTCGCGCGTGACCGGCAATGACGCGGACATCCTGGCGCCGCGCCTCGACGTGATCTTTTGCGGTCTCAACCCCCCGCCGGGCGCAGTGTCGGGCGGTCATAGCTTCGCGAGCGCCAGCAACCGCTTCTGGCAGGTGCTCCATCTCGCTGGATTCACGCCGAGGCGCCTCGCGGCAAGCGAAGGGCGGACCCTGCCCGACTATCGATGCGGGATTACGGCCGCGGTTCGTCGACCGACCAGACGGGGCGACCAGATTCCCCTGCGCGAATTCAGGGAGGCCCGCGCCGAACTGGAAGCGCGGGTTCGGCATTTTCGGCCGCGCTCTATCGCCTTCCTCGGCAAACGTGCCATTGCGGCCATGCTGGATAAGCCGACCGTTCGCTGGGGCTTGCAGCCGACGCCATTTGCCGGCGCGAAGGCATGGGTTCTTCCCAATCCGAGCGGGCTCAATCGAGCCTTCGGACTGGACGCCCTGGTCAGCGCCTATAGCGAGCTGCACGCCGCACTCGCCGACGAACGGGGACAACGCGGATAATGAAATCCGTCCGCAGGCCGCGCACGCTCGACGCCACTATCGCCGACTTGTTCGGCCATCCTCGCTTGCCGGAGGGCTTCCGCTATCTGCCCGACGCGTTGTCGGTGGGCGAGGAGTGCGCGTTGGCTGCCCTCTTCGACAGCCTTCCTACGCAGCCGTTCGAGCTGCAGGGGTATCAGGCTAACCGCCGCATTTACACCTACGGTCATCGTTATGTCTTTGCTGGCCAGAAGCCCCGCGCAGACGCCGGCATCCCCGATTGTCTGCGTCCCCTGACCGAGATCGCGAGCCGGATCGCCGGCGTGCCCGCCGAATTGTTCGAGCAATTGATGGTGACAGAATATCCGCCCGGCGCAGGAATCGGGTGGCACCGGGATCGCCCGACCTTTGAAGATATCGTCGCCATCTCTTTTCTAGCGCCGTGCGCCTTGCGGTTCAGGCGTCGGCAAGGAGACCAGTGGGAGCGCCAATCGGTACTAATCGAACCGCGATCGGCCTATCTTCTGCACGGACGGGTTCGCAATCGGTGGCAGCACAGCATCGCCCCGATGGATCGCTTGCGTTACTCGGTAACGCTCCGGACCTTCCGGCCGGGCCATGGCGCCACGGACGCAAAGTCGAAGGATGCGAGATCCTGATTTATGCCGGGATAGGCTCTGCTCGATCAGAAGTTCTTGTCTTTCGAGTCGTCGCGTTGTCGCCGGCGCCGGTGCTCAGATCAAAAGCTCTGAGACTTAATCGGAGCAGCTCGCCGCGATCATCGCCGGGCACCCTATTGCGCACCTGAACCGAGATGCCGTGAGCAAGCGCCTCCAGGAAATAGGCTAGCGTCGTGGGATGCGCGTCGTCCGGCAGTTCGCCTTCGTTGCGCGCTCGCTCGAACCGAGCGGCCAAGGTTTCGATTACGCGGCCCTGATGTGCCGCCACCTCCTGACGCGCGCCTTCATCACCTTCTGTTGTGGCAGACAATGCGGCCAGTAAGCCCATGAACCCGTGCGCCTCGCAGGGAAGCTGTGAGCCCGCCATGGCGTCACGCAGCAGCCCTTCCACCACCTCGCCGATGGTCGCGTCGTCCAGAAGCCGGTTCAGATAATCCAGATGCTTGCGCGCGTGGAGCGCCAGAGCCTGTTTGAACAAACCCTCCTTGCTGCCGAAGCAGTGATACAGGCTCGGGCGGCTGATCCGCATCGCTTCGGTCAGATCCGCGATGCTGGCGCCGGCGTAACCGCGCGCCACGAACGTGCGTAACGCTGCCGCCAGAACGACATCGGGTTCAAACTCGCGCGGTCGTCCGCGACTCAAGCTCCGGGCAGAGCATGGGGCGAGACGCGACTGCATGTTCGCGCGGACCTTGCGAGACCGTCCTGGCCGATCAGGCCGCGATCGGCTGCGGCAGCAGCTCGCGCGTAGCCCGGTCAAATTCGCCGGCATCGGAGAATATGTTTGCGAGAACAGAGGCGCCGGTAATCGTCGCCATCAATTCGCCCGCGCGCTCCGCGTCAAGACCAGCCTCGACCATTTTGCGAGCATGCATCTCAAAGAAGCGCCGCACCTCAGTGGCAACGCTCGGTGGCAGGTCCTGGGATGCAGCGCCCATGACGATGCAAGGACACATCGTCCCAGCAACGATGGTTCCCCGGAAGGCATGGGTCCATGCCCTCACGGGATCCGGTTCGACAGCAAGCGTTTCGTCCAGAAAATTTTCCGCCCACGCCGCGTAGCGGCGCACAACTGCTGCAGCGAGGTCTTCTTTCGTGGGAAAGTGGTAGTGAACGCTGGAGCTCTTGATGCCGACGTCCGCTGCGATCTCCCGGAAGCTGAACCCACCGAAGCCTCCGACCCGCATACGCCTCTCGGCTGCGTCCAAGATGGCAGTCGCTACGTCGCTCATGCTCAATATCCTTGTCTGTCTATCTCTCGATAGATAGACGATCGGCGCCCAGAATACAAGCGGAGCATGGAGAGCGCTGCATCGAGGCACTCGGGCCACATCGGCAGGTGTATCCGTCGTCGACGCGAGACACCGCCGGCTTGGCGATCGCACGAAGCCCCTTATCTATCGTTAGATCATGATAGGGCGATGCACATGATGGAAGGTGGACCGCTCCAATTCAAGCCGATGCGGTCGCCGGTCGGCGCCCTGCGCCTTGTTGCCAGCGACCGGGGGCTGGCGGCGGTCGTGTGGGAGAATGACAGGCCCGGGCGTGTCCCGCTGGGGCCGATGGCGCAGGGCACGAACGATCTGCTCAATGAAGCGGAGCGCCAGCTATCCGGGTATTTCGAGAGCGCGGTGCGAGCGTTCGAATTGCCGCTGGATTTTCGGGGAACCGACTTTCAACGGCAGGTCTGGTCGGCACTGCTTGAAATTCCGTTCGGCGAGACACGCAGCTACGGCGATATCGCGCGTTCGATCGGGCGCCCGACGGCTTGTCGCGCGGTCGGCGCGGCGAATGGCCGCAATCCAATCTCGATCGTTGCGCCATGTCACCGCGTGATCGGCCACAGCGGAGGACTGACCGGTTTTGCAGGCGGAATCGAGGCAAAACGATATCTTTTGGAACTGGAGCGCGCGGCGTTGTCGCGGGACCGGCCAGCACGAGCAACCCAAGTAAGCCGCGGATGATCATCTGGAACGATCGATTGGCTGAATAGGCGGGCCGGGTCTCGTAAGAGGGCGCATCCCGGCCCGCCATGCTGCAGGAGGTGGCTCCTCAGCCAGCCCGACGCCAGGGGGCAGGGGGCGCGTCGGGGACCCCCAATGTGCTTCGAAAGCCTGTCGATCGCTTGCACGGTTGCAGCGAAATTGAACTATGGGATCGAAACTTCCGTCCGATGCCGGTCAGGCGGCGACCTTTCGCGTCCGCTCGTCGTCTTCCGCAGCGGCGAGGTCCGCCGTCGCCTTGTCGAAGGCGGCGACATCGCCGTGGGCGCGAGCGAGGATCAGGGCTCCCTCAAGCAAGGCCAGGATCGCGAACGCACGCGTCTCGGCATCTGGGCCGCCGATGCGCTTGGCCAGATCAGCGGCCGCGCTCACAAAAAATTGCTCGACCTGCGTGAGGAGTTCGGGTGGCAAGCCTCCGGACTCGGCCCCGAACAGGCCGTTCAGGCACATGCCGCCCTTTTCTGTCAGCGACCTGCGGAACGCATTCCTGTAGGCTTGGACAACGTCCGCGGGCGTCTCCCCGACCTTCGGCGTTACCAGTTCGGCGAAGCGCTCATTATGTCGATGCATGATGGCGATCACCATTTCCGCTTTGGTCGGGAAATGGTGATGAACGCTGGCGCTCTTGATCCCGATTTCGGCCGCAAGATCGCGAAAGCTGAAGCCATGATAGCCCGCCTCGCGCATTCGCCTCTCGGCCAGATCCATCAAACGTTCGGCGGTGCGGCGCACAGCGAATCTCCTTCTGTCTGCCGATAGATAGACAAATCCGACCCGAAGATCAACTCTATCAATCGATAGATAGCTGCTTGACTCGTTTTTTGGAGCGCGTCCGCCTGGCAGATGTAAGGCTTAGGGGATCAGGCCGGTCGCGCGATACGAGGTGACGATCCGATCGAAAACGGTAGCATCGCCGCCGCGGCCGCGCGCGATCAGTTGCGCACCCTCGAGCGCCGCGAAAATGGCCTGGGCGCGCTCGTCCAGGTCCTTGGCAGCGGCGCCACGCAGCTTCTTGCTGAGCGTATCGCGAAGGAATTCGATGTGCGCAGCGTAGAAGGCAGCGACCGTGCCCGTCATCTTCTCCGGCAGCGCTGTGATCTCGGCCGACATGAAGCCGCCCAGGCACATCTGATTGCAATCGTCGAAGAATGACCGGAACAGCGCGATGTATCCGCCCATCGCCTCGTCATACGACTTGTCCGCCAGCCCCTGGAAGATCTTGCCGGCGTCCTCGCGATAGCGATCCACAAGCGCCTCGGCGAGGTCCGCCTTCGCGGGGAAGTGGTAATGTACACTCGCACTCTTGATGCCGATTTCCGCCGCCAAGTCGCGATAGCTGAGGGCATTATAGCCATTCCTCTGCACCGATGACCGGGCGGCGGACAGGATTGCTTCTTTGGTGTCGACGCGGGTTTCAGCTTTCATGCACTGATAGTATCGTCAACCTACCGATAGGTCAACAAACCGGTGATGCGCCCGGGATTGGCCGACCGCCGGTGCCGCAACCCGGATGCGTAGCCGATTGAGCGGCTTCACCGCACCGTCGTCTGGATTTGCAGCGGCATCAGGATTCAAAAACGGCCGCGATCGGCAAGAAACATCTCCGCCTATTTGCGATTCGGCGCGCGGAGGCTGTGGCGGAAGCGCTCGTGGCGAAGACGATACTCATAACCGGAGCAGGCTCGGACCTGGGCAGATCGATGGCCGAGGCGCTCGCTCAACGCGGTCACCGCGTTTTCGCCTCGATGCGGGAGCCCTTCGGCCGAAATCGGGACGCCGCGAACCGCCTTTGGGCGCGCGGCATAGATGTGCTCGAGCTGGACGTCGCTTGCGAGGATGCGGCGCGTGCGGCCGTCGAACTGGTGAGCCGCAAGGCGGGACGCCTGGACGTGCTGCTTAACAACGCGCGGCAGTCCACCTTCGGACCAGTCTCGGATTCCCCGCCCGAGCAGATCGAACACGCTTTCAACGTAGGCTTGGCCGGCGCGGTGCGGGCGAGCCAGGCGGTGCTCTTCGCGATGCGCGAAGGGGGAAGCGGGCTGATCGTGAACATCGGATCTGTCCAGGGTCGCACGGCGCTCCCGTCGCTCGGCATCCGGGGCGCCGTCGGCTCGGCCCTCGAAGCGCTTACCGACGCGATGCGCCTGGAACTCAAGGGAACCGGCATCGACGTGGTTCTAGTCCAGAGAGCAGCGATCGGGTCGATCGAGGAGCTGGGCCCGGCACCTGAATCCTCGAACGCGCGTGACCCGTCGGGCTTGAATGAAATGTGCCAGGCGGTCGTCAGTCTGGTCGATCTGCCCGCCGGCTTGCGCCCCCTCAGGATGACCGTTGGCGCTGCCGCCGAAGAAGCTCCGGCCGAAATATATCCAAAAAGGGGATGGCTATGAATTATGATATAGTCGAAACGATTAAATCATATACTCCATTCCTGACGGGAGAAAGTCCGCTCTTTATCGGGACAATATTGTCCAGTATCGCGCTCGCTTTCGTTTATTGGCGTCGCACCATAAAGGACAGCGTAGCCGACGCTCCCTCATTTTGGCAATTTCTCGTCCCCGAGGCCGTGCGGACGAGCAATTCTGTGACCCAGGATCTCTGGTTGGCCATCCTGATACCCCCCGTAGCAACATTGATTTTTCTGGCCAACCTACAGGGCGGCATGATTATCGCACAAAATGTGCAGACGTATGCGGAACATGTTTTTGGGCCTGCGTCATATTTTCCCACACGCCACATTATCCTTCTAAATATAATTTACACATTTATACTGGCGGTAGTTTTAGACTTGATTTTTTTCGTTTTTCATGTCGCCTGCCACAAGAATAATATATTGTGGGAATTGCATAAGGTGCATCACTCGGCGACAGTTTTAACGCCGTTGACCGATTTCAGGTCGCATCCAATTCAGTTGCTGATTGATATCGTTATGACGCCGATTATTCTCGCGATGGCGACGGGCGGATTGGCCTATCTGTCTCATAACCAATTAAGCATGATCTCATTTCTAGGCGCCAACGTAGTAATCTTTGCGACCCATTCTTTTGGGGGTTCACTACGCCATTCGCATATTCCTGTGAGTTTTGGTCTGTTGGATTATGTAATTCAGAGTCCTGCGATGCATCATGTTCATCACTCGACTGATCCACGACACCATGGAAAGAATTATTCGGGTGGATTTGTCTGGTGGGACATGATTTTGGGCTCCTTCTACCGTCCGGAGCGCGGCGAGGTAATAATTCCGGGACTGAGCGGCGAGGACAATCATGCAATAGAGAATATGTCATTCGCGGAACTCATGTTCGATCCAATAAGGAAGATCGCCGACATCGTAGCCAAATCTCGCCGCAATCATATTGGAGTCAATCTTGAGGAGAAGATCGAAGCAGAGACCACCTAATCTATCATGATTATTATTTCTGGCAAACATTCAACAATCTGGCATGTGAAAGGGATATATCATGAAAAATCTTCACGGGAAGTTTCGGATCTTTATGTTTGGGGCGGCGATTCTAAGCACCGGCCTCTTCGGTGCAGCTGCAAATGCTGGCTTTGCGTTTTTCAAAGGTTAGTCGCCTGACCGCTTAACCGGGGCGGCGGCTAAGGTCGCCGCCTCAATTAAAGGACGCCTCGGCGTTTCCGCTGCGAGCTTGGCGCGGCGGTCGCGCCGGCCGTCATGAAGGCGGGATGACTTGTAACCTTCGGCTCCTCCCGACCGGATGCCTTGTCGTCCCCAAACTACGGACTTCCAGATCATGCGACTTACCAGCCTGTTCCCTCTCGCCTCCCCTCGCGGTCATCACCGGCAAGCCGCAGGTTGGATATCTACTGATAGGTAAGTATTGACGTCGAACTGTCGACGTGCGTAGTGCCGTGCGAGACCGGCAGGGCTGTTGCCAGGCGGCCAGGAGCAAAGAAGTGTTCGGCGAAACATCAAATGGTCGATTCGTGGTGCGGCACGCGCTGCCGCCTGGCTGCGATTGCCTCAGGGGAGGGTTTCGTCGTCCTGGGCGACCATGCGCAGGTCCAGCATCCGGGATCGCCACGCCCGTGGCGGGACGCCGACGGCCCTGGTGAAGACACGGGTCAGGTGAGATTGGTCGGCCATACCGCACTGCAGCGCAATCTGGGCGATCGGCATGTCCGTGGTGAGCAGCAGACGCTTCGCTCGAGCAAGCCGCGAGACGAGCAGATAACCGGAGTAGGGCAGCCCCATCGTCGCCTTGAACGCTCGCGAGAAATAGCTTGGGCTGAGATTGACGGCCTTGGCAACCAGCCCGATTCGCAGCCGCGTGTCGAGGTGTCGGGCGATATAGGCCTCCGCGCGCTGGACTTGCCAGGCGGCGAGCATCCCGTTGCGGGCGCGCTCCTCTTCATGACTTCGTTGCACGAGCGCACAGGCGTCCTCGACCCGTCGCCGCGCTGTCGCGGAGTCCTTCTCAAGGAGCGTAAGAGCCTCTTCAAGAAGGTTTATCACGAGCACCGTTTCCGCGCGCTCGGACAGATCGGCGTTTACGGACGCCTGGAGCATCCCAGCACCTCTCGCTTGCCGCAAAATCCGAAACAGGATGCCGCTGAAGCGGCGGCTGTGCGAGTTGTCGTGTGTTAATCGATGTTGCCAGTCCGCGTGGGAATGCCGGACGATCCGACAACGCGCCGCTATGTCCGCAGCAGAGCGCGGGTACTTGTAGAGTTGCCACGCGGTGACCCGCCCGATCGAACACGAGCACAGGGCACCGGAGCGGATCGTCCCGGAATGGATCGCCTTCGGGCCCTTCGTCCTGCATCTGCGGCGCCGAACGCTCTCCCGCGAGGGCAAACGAGTGGGGCTCAACCCTCGGGCCATCACGTTGCTCACGGCCTTGATTCAGCGTCCGGGAGAGGTGCTCTCGAAGGAAGAGCTGATGGCAAGGATCTGGCCCGACAGGACCGTCGAGGAAGTCAACCTGCGCGTCGCCGTGACGGCCCTCCGCCAGGCTCTGGGACAGGCGGAGGATGGCGGCTCCTATGTTTCGAACGCGGTGGGCCGGGGCTACTTCTTCTCGGCGTCCGTGACACTCGAACGATGGCCGCCACGGCCGGAGGGCGCGCCCGGAGCTTCCGCTTCGACACCCCTGGTTCAGGGGCGGCTGCCGATGCTGCTGAAGCCGGTCATCGGACGCGATCAGGTGATCGCCCGGATCGCGGCGCTGCTCGCGGAGCACCGGCTCGTCACCATCGTCGGGCCGGCAGGCATCGGGAAGACCACGGCCGCCATATCGACGGCGTCGCGCACGGCTCACGCTGAAGCCGTATGCTTCGTGGATCTGGCCCAAGGGCGCGAACCGGGTCTTGTCTTGTCCGCCGTTGCGCACGCGCTGAACCTTCCGCCGGCATTGAGCGATCCATTCCCTGCCGTGATCGCGGCTCTCGCAGATCAGTCGACGCTGCTGATCTTCGACAATTGCGAACATGTCCTTGGCGCGGTCGCGGACCTCGCCGAGCACATCCTGCAGCAGATTGCTGGCTTGAGGATTCTCGCAACCAGTCGTGAAGCTATCCGGATCGATGGCGAGGCGGTCTATCGGCTGGAGGCGCTCGACGTCCCCGATGAAGCGTTCGAAGGAGGCGCGGAGGACGCATTGCGGCACTCCGCCGTGCAGCTGCTGGTGGAGAGGATCCAGGCGTCCAATCACCATTTCGTCCTCTCGGACGATCACGCCCGGGCTGCAGCCGAGATATGCCGTCGACTGGACGGGATCGCCCTCGCGATCCAACTCGCCGCAGGAAGGGTGGCGGCATTCGGCCTCGCGGAGGTTGCCTCGAGGCTCGACGATCGCTTCCGCTTCCTGAGCCAAGGCAGCCGAACCGCGCTCCCGCGTCACCAGACGCTGGACGCAGCGGTAAGCTGGAGTTTCGAACTCCTGACGGCAAATGAGCGGATCGTCTGCGAGCGGCTGTCGATCTTCAGCGGAGAATTCTCGCTCGACGCGGCGATCGACGTCGCGGGCTGGGCACCCGTGCCCGCTGTCGATGTGCCCGAGATACTCGCCACTCTCGTCGACAAGTCGCTGATCGTGTTCGTCGCCGACCCGGCGCGGCCGAGATACGTTTTCCTTGAGATGATCCGCGACTTCGCGCGCTCCAGATATCGCATCTTCGATACCGACGACGAGCTGTTCCGCAGGCTGGCACAACGGCTCGCTTCCGAATGCGAGCGCTTTTTCGAGCTGGCGGCCCTCCCCGACCGGAGGGAGGCGACAGAGATCGCGCGGCGGCTGATCGACGACTTGAGATATGCGGTGCGACGCGCATTGGAGATGGGTGACCCCGGCCTGCTCACGCCGTTGGTGACGAAAGCCGCGCCAGTCGCCTTTCACCTGGGCGCGGTGGTCGAACTCAAGACCTGGCTCGAGCATGCGCTAAGCGTGGTGGTGACCCCGCGCGAGCGCCTCCCGCTGCTGATGCATCTTGCCCAAGCCATCCACTGGTCCCGACCGAACCCGGCAAGACAGCTGGAGGTCGCCGCCGAGGCTGTTCCCATCGCCGATGATATCGGGGACGCGCGCTCAGGCCTGCAGGCACGGTGGGTGCGTACGATCGCAGCCTATGCCGGCCGCCAGCCGGAGCTCTGCCTGGTCTACGCTCGAGACCTGCGCGCCCGCGCATCCGCCGTAGCTGACGAGTCGGCCGAGACGATCGGTCACTGCTTGGAAGCGTGCGCTCTCCACGATCTGGCGGAATATGTCGCGGCGGGCCGAATTCTGCGCACGCTGCTGGAGACCTATCCGCCCGCTCGGAGCGCCGAGGACGCAAGCAGATTCGGTTTGAATCACAGGACCGTCGCGCTCTGCGCGCTCGGATCGATCGCCTGGCAGACAGGCAGGAATGAGGAGGTGACGCCGTATCTTGAGGAGGCGGCACGGGAGGCGAACGGACATCTGCCGAGCCTCTTCATCGCCGAATCGCACATCCTGTCGCTGACGATGGTTGAGGCGAAGGATTGGTCTGCAACGCAGGTGCGTGGCGCGGAGCTTGAAGAGCGGTTCGGCATCAACGCACGGTGGAAGGCCTGGCTCGCCAATCTCTCGGCCGTGGCCGCGGTCCACTCGACCGGCTCTCCGCGTGCATTCGAAAAGATCGAGAAGGACATACTCTCGGGCGACTGGATCGACCTGACGAACCGCGCGATCTGGATCGTCTTGCCGGTGATCGAGTGCTGCCTGATTGTGGGGAGGAACGAATTGGCGGCGTCGCTGGCCGACAAGCTCGTCCAGGAGCTCCGCACAAAGAAGCTGCGCTGGCTGCTGCCTGAGGCGCTCCGCCTCCAGGCGGTGACCGCCGCTCCCATCGACAATGCGCTGGCACAGGCGCGCCTGCGCGAGGCGGCGACGCTCGCCGGCGAGACCGGCGCGATCGCATATGCCGCGCGGATCTCGACCACCCTCGGCGAGATGCAGAGCCTGGCCGCGACGTCATCGAATGATCAATGAGAATTGTCTCTTCTCCCATTGCGCGCGCCGGCAGGCGGTGCCCGTGCGGCGCAACGGACCGCCGGAAAACGTGGCCACGGGTTATCCGGCGACCGGCACCGGTCAGCTCCCAAAGGCCAGCGTCCCCAGCGGCTCGCCGGCGGGCATCGGCGGTTCGGGCGTTGCCTCCGGCGTCGGCGTGCCGGAGGTCTATAGAGCTGACCGGTGGGTGCGCAACATGATTGAAAGCGAGGACTGACGATGATCAACGGCGAGATGTTTGTTGCCGGAGAGGTTCGCCGCGGATCCGGCATGCCGGTCAAGGCAGTTGATCCCGCGACCGGAGAAACGCTGCGGCCCGACTTCGGCGGCGCGACGAATAACGACCTTGAGGACGCCTGCGCCGCCGCGGGCGCCGCTTTCGACGAATATCGGAATCTGCCCTCGCATCGGCGGGCCGAATTTCTTGAGACGATCGCACAGAACATTCTCGATCTCGGCGACGAGCTGATCGAGCGCTGCTCGCGCGAAACGGGCTTGCCGAAGGGCCGACTGGAGGGCGAACGCGCCCGGACCGTCGGACAGCTGCAGATGTTCGCGCAGCTGGTAAGGGACGGGCGTCATCTCGACCTGCGGGTCGATCCTGCCGATGCCGCTCGAACGCCGCCGCGCGTCGATCTAAGGCTTCGCAACATTCCACTTGGCCCGGTGGCGGTGTTCGGCTCGTCGAACTTCCCACTGGCCTTCTCGGTCGCGGGAGGCGACACCGCCTCCGCGCTGGCTGCGGGAGCACCGGTAATCGCGAAGGCGCATCCCGCGCATCCGGGCACATCCGAACTGGTCGGCCGGGCGGTGTTCAAGGCGGTTTTCGACGCGGGAATGCCCGCCGGCGTGTTCTCCATGCTGTTCGACGCCGGCTACGAAATCGGCATCGCCCTCGTCGCTGATCCGAGGATCAAGGGCGTGGGGTTCACCGGCTCACGAAGAGGCGGACTTGCACTGATCGACGTGGCGCAGAAGCGCAAGGAGCCCATCCCGGTTTATGCGGAAATGAGTTCGATCAACCCCGTCATTTTGATGCCGCATGCCTTGGACGAGAATGCCGAGGGCATCGCCCGGGCGTTCGTCGCCTCGCTGACCCTGGGTGCGGGCCAGTTCTGCACGAACCCCGGTCTCGTCTTTGCCGTCGATGGTCCGGCGCTCGACCGGTTCGTGGCCGCCGCGGCCGGTGAGCTCCGGAAAATGCCGGCTCAGCCGATGCTGACACCGGGCATCAATGCTGCTTATTTGAATGCCGTCTGCGCGATTGCGGAGCACGGCGACGTGCAGACGATCGCGGAAGGCCAGGAAGGCGATCTCTTCCGCAGACGTTCGGTCCTCTTCGAGACCAGCGCGGAAGCCTTCGCCAGGCACGCCGAGCTGCAGGACGAGATCTTCGGGGCAGCGTCGCTGATCGTCCGGTTCCAATCGCTCGACGAGCTGCGGCAGGCCCTGAACGGGCTCGAGGGGCAGCTGACGGCGGCGTTGCATGTGGTCGATGCAGACCACGAGGAGGCGAAGCGGCTCATCCCGGTGCTGGAGCGCAAGGTCGGACGCATCCTGTTCGACGGCTTCGGAACAGGCGTCGAGGTCGGGCACGCGATGGTGCATGGCGGCCCTTATCCTGCCACCAGCGACTCCCGCACGACGTCCGTCGGAAGCCTCGCAATCGCGCGCTGGCTGCGACCCGTCAGCTATCAGGACGTGCCCGACGCCTTGTTGCCCGAGGAATTACGTCGGGCAAATCCGCTCCGTCTGGAGCGTTCTGTGCTGGGCGGGGTGCCCAACGCCCAAACCGCCTGACCAATACGGCCTTCACAGTTTGAAGCGGCCAGACAGTTGTGATCGTTCACCGCTGGTCGGAAATGGGTCCTTTGAGGATACGGCCATTCTTTCGATGCAGCGTGGCCCGGGAACCATTTTCTACCTATCGACAGATAGATGTTGACACGCCGGGGCTGCCTGCCTAAATTGGCTACCGACCGATAGATAGAACGCTTGGCTGAAGAGGACTATTTCTAAATTCCGTCGTTCCATCCCTTTACGGCGGATTTCTCAGGCGCGGCTTACTTCCCCCAAGCCGGGCCTGTATTTCGGGGGCGCTGCGTTCCCCCTTTCCGCGGCGCCCCCGAATTCTTTTGAGCGAAGCCATCCGAGATGGTCTTGATGGCATCCAGGTAGCCGAGAACGAAGAACCATGCCGAAGAGGCGGACCACCGACAGAATGGAGTTTCGAGTTTTCCTCGTGTCAGTAGCGTCGCGCTCCACCCTAGGGCCAGGCCGGCGCGCGCTGCGCCGCGGCCTCGAGCCGTGGCAGACTCAGCCCCTCGACCGCCTGAACAAGCTTTGAGTCCAATTGGTCCGATCGATAGCGCGGCGTCCAGCCAGGCACCTTCGGCCGTCAGCGTGTCGCGCGCCCTGCGAAAAGCACGCTCCACCGTGAAGCATCAGATCGAAAGGCCCGCCTCGGGCCCGACGCGTCGGCGGCCTGACGTCGAGTGCCGGCCAGCGAAAGTCGCGGCTGAAGAATTTCGCCCATTTTTGCACCTGGAAATCGAGCCGCTAACTTCTTCCGCTCTATCGATAGATAGGCATTGACAGACTCGAGTCGCCGAGTCTAGTTGACTTCATCGTCTACCTATCGATAGGCAGACAGCGTGGAGAATTCCGATGGCCTATCTTGATCTCTCGACACTCGAGCCGACGCATGGCCCGTTCACCATCGGCGCCGCGGCCGTAGCGCCCTCCTCTTTCATTCGTCCCAGCCTCAACAGCCGCGAGCGCGCAGCGGTGCTCCTCGCCCGCAACGACCGCAGTTCGAGCCTGCGAACGACAACGTATATGAGCAAGGCCATCGAGGCCCTGTTCGGGCTCCGCAGGCCGAACCGCCTTGCCGACGTCCGGCTCGAGGCATTGCGCCGTTTCGCAGTCGCGGTGGCCAATGGTCGTAGACATCTGGCCGACTGGGAGCGCATGGAGCTGCGCACTCTCCAATTCGATGAATCTCAGATCGAGGAAGCTGCCGCGCTTGCCGGCACGCTTCGCAAGGTTCGATCCTCAGATCGTTGGATCCTTCCAGCCGCCTCTCTCTTGCTGACCGCCGTATTCCTTTGGATACAGCAGTATTTGGACGACACTCCCGTCGCGATTATCGGCACGCTGGTTCTCGCCGCTCCACTCTTCGCTGCGATATGCCCGCGCCCCGCAAACCGGTCGGATTGGAACGCCAAAATAGGCTAGGTCGTGATCTCATGAACGGCCGCTTTCAGCACAGCGGCTGTCCGCACATGGGTGGCAAGCCGCCTTTCCGCTCGGTGCGCTCGATGTCGAAAGCTGACGTTGCGCCAAATGCTCGACGCTGTCAGCATACGGCCATGCGGATTCCTGCGGGACAGGCCGCCACGCTGATTGAATCCTGATGCGCTATTTTCCGATTGCTGTCGTCGCGACCTCTGGAAGGCTGATGCCAGATTGCGCGTGGACGGCGGCGCGGACCGTGAGGAGGCGGCGCTCGCCGGTCGTTCTTACGCGACCTTACGCCTTCTTATTGGCGTATCTCAGGCTGAAGCGGCTTGCTGTCCGGGTTCAAGAGACGGAGTCGGACATGAGCCAAGCTTTCGCATCAACGACGGGTCTTTCGCCCTTCGACAACGTTCTCGTGACGCGCCTGCTCGCCCAGGCGCTCGCGCTTTTCGACAACGACAAATCCACCGCCAGAATCCATGTGCAGCGGGCCTACTTCGCGGCGTGCGGAGAGCCCGCTTCAGCCCAAGGCAAAGGCTTGCTCGCGGATTGGCAGGTGCGACGCGTGGAAGAGTTCATCGAGACTCACATGGAGACTTCGCTGCGCATCGGTGAAGCTGCCCGGCGAGTCAGGCTGAGCTCGAGTCACTTTTCGCGCGCCTTCAAGGCGAGCAAGGGGATCGCTTATTCCGACTTCGTGACGCGGCAGCGGATCACGCGCGCAAAAGAGATGCTGCTGACGACCGAGGTTACGATAGCGGAGATCGCGGTGGCTTGCGGGTTTGCGGACCAGCCGCACCTCACGCGCCTCTTCCGACAGATCGTCGGACTCCCGCCGCGCGCGTGGCGCCGACAGCAGCGCGAGCCGGAGGTCGAGGTGGCGCTCGCGGCCTGACGCGATTGGCGCGCGATCCTGCCTCGGCAGCCTCGAATCCCCGCCCCGGGTTCGAGGAGACAATAATGACATCGATTTCCAAGACGCTTGCGCTGCAGACGCGTTGGATCGCCGTCGCATGCGATGGGAACTTCAACGGTGTGGATATGCCTGCGCGCGTCTGATCCGACGCGGCGAAAGGGCAGCCGTCGCTCTCGTCCGCACGCCCGGCGTAGCGCCCTTCGGAATTGGCGCACGTTTTGGCAGGTGACGAGGTGGAGGAGCTCGCACGACGTGACCGATCGTCCAACGCCGAGTGGATCGCCTTCGGTCCATGGATCGTGTTTCCGGCGGAACGAAGCCTCAAGCGCGACGGCCGCGCCGTTGCGATCGGGGACAAGGCGCTCGATCTTCTTCTGACGCTGATCGACGCACCCGGTGAGGTGCTCTCGAAGACTGATCTCGCTGCGCGCGTATGGCGTCGATCCTTCATCGAGGACGGCAGCCTGCGCGTCGCCGTCGGGGGCCTGCGTAAACTGCTGGGAAATGCGCCTGACGGCGGAGAATATGTCCTGAATGTCGTCGGCAGGGGCTACAGCTTCTCGTCCACGGTGAGCGTGGAGCGATGGCCAGAACCCGTCTCCGAGCTCGGGTACAGGCCGCGCCGGCATGCCGGGCACGGGGCGGGCCGGCTTCCGCCCCTTCTCAACCGGGTGTTCGGGCGCCGGCGGGATAGCAAGGCGCTCGGCGAACTTCTCTCGGCGCGCCGGTTCGTCACCCTGGTCGGAACCGGCGGAATTGGAAAGACGACAACCGCTATCGCGTGCGCGTCCCTCCTTCCGGGTGCCGAAGATCTGGTTCGTTTCGTCGATCTGGCGCCGATCAGGGACCCGGCGCTCGTACCGTCCAGGATCGCGGCGTCACTGGGCGTCGAGCATATCGGTCACGATCCGTTGGAGTTCATAGACGAGCATCTTGCCGAGCGACGGCTCGTCCTGATCCTCGATAACGCAGAGCATGTCGCCGATGCGGTCGCGTTCGCAGTCGAGCAGATCCTCGTCGGAGCGCCCGATGTTAATATCCTCGTCACGAGCCGTGAACCTCTGGGTGCGACGGGGGAAACCGTCTATCGACTTGAACCGCTGCGCCTTCCGGCAATCAGCTATGGTCTGACGGCGGCGGAGGCCTTGAAGTTCGATGCGGTCGAGCTGTTTGTCGATCGGATACAGGCGAACGCACCGGACTTTGCGTTGACCGACGCGATGGCGCCGGCCGCAGCGGAGATCTGCCACAAGCTGGGCGGCGTCGCGCTGGCCATCCGCCTCGCGGCAGGCCGGGTGCCGGCGTTCGGCGTAAAGGGCATCGCCGGATTGCTGGAGGATCGCTTCCGTCTTTTGTCGCAGGGGCAGCGCGCCGCTCCATCGCGTCACCAGACGCTGCAGGCAACCTTCGACTGGAGCTACGACCTGCTGTCGGCGTCGGAGAAGACTCTGCTGGCGCGTGTCGCGATCTTCTCTCATGCTTTCACAATCCATGCGGCACAGCAGGTCGCGACCGATACCGCGAATCCTCCGGAGGCAATCCTGGCGACGATCGGCGACCTGGTCGCGAAGTCGCTCGTGATGTTTGTCGAAGACGAGAGCGGCCCCAGATATCGACTCCTCGAGACGGTCCGCGGCTTTGCGCTGGCGCGGCTCGAAGCAGCCGGCGAGGTAGAGGACACGTCTCGGCGCCACGCGCGCTACGTCGTCGGAAGATGTGATGTTTATCACGCTGAGATGTTGAAGTCTCGCGACGGCCAAGCGGTTTCGATCGCCCGGGCGACGCTCGACGACGCGCGAGCGGCGATCGCCTGGTCGATCGGGCAGATGGACTGGCCGCTCGCGTCGGAGCTCCTCCGTTCGGCCGGACCACTGCTGACACAGCTTGGCTTTGCCAAGGAAGTCGGCGACTGGATCGAGCGCCTCCTGGAAGTCGAAACTGACCCCGAAAAGGGGCTGAAGCTGATGATCAGCCTCGGGGGAGCGCTCTGGCTCGCCTCCCCCGAAGACCTTGCAGCCGTCGAAGTCTATGCCAACGCCTACAGATTGGCGCTCGAGCTGCGCGACGTGCCGGCGCAGTTGCGCGCGGCTTGGAGCCTGATTCTCGCGACCTGCTCCGCACGGCGCCCGCAGCAATCGATACAGGCCGCCCAGCTTCTCGCGGAAGGCACGACTGCGGATACCGACGAGGACGCGGTCGAAAGCGGCAAGCTCATCCGTGCCCTGGCTGGCGTCAGCCGTCACCTGCTTGGCGACTATGCCTCATGCGAGGCGAGCATCCGGTGGCTGCTTGCCAATTATCCCACAGATCAGCGGGCGGTGGATTCAAGCGCCTATCTCTACGACCCTCGGCACATCAGTCGCCCGTTCCTCGCCTGGATCGAGCTGTTTTCGGGCAGGCTTTCCGATGCCGCCGAGACCTCGGAATGCCTCATCAGGGATGTCGGAGACCATGTGCCTTCGATTTTCACCAATATTCTGCGGAGCGCCTTTCCGATCGCGGTGGACTGCGGTCTCTGGGCGGTAGCGCGCAGCTATATCGCCACCTTGGAGCGGCACTTCGTCGAACGTCCGAGCTGGCGGGTCTGGATCGACGCGCTGAGGGATGTCCTCGCAACGCGGATGGAGCATTCGGTCGAGGCGCTCTGGCGTTTCGACGACTTCGTGACCGGCGGCGAACGCTTCAACGGGTTCGGCAGGCAAACCTGGTATTACCTGCAGCTCATCAAATGCCATATGGCGCTAGGTAATCATTCGCGTGCGGAAATCCTGCTGCGCGAGATGCTCGCCTTCGTGGAGACCAAGGAGGACAATTGGTGGCGTCCCGAGATGATGTCTCTTCAAGCATGCCTGCGCGCCCAGAAAGATCCGGGCGCCGCCTACCCCCTCTATCTACAGGCGGCGGAGCTTGCGCGTTCGGAAGGCTCGCGTCTCATCGAGCTTCGCGCGCTGCTCAGCGCCATGAGGATCGCTCAGAGCGGCGCCAGACGTGAGGAGGCGCGACGCCTTTCCAGAGACACGTTCGAAACCTTGAAGGCAAGTTCGCCGTCAGCGTCGACCGCACAGAACATGCGGCTGCTGAGGCACGCACTGTTTACCTGCGCCCGGTTACAGCGATCTGTCGTGCCGCCCGGGCAGCGGGCACTTTCGACGAGTGGCGCCAGCTGACGCGAGGCCGTCACGCCCGGGGCGCCGGCTGGACGCACATGATGTCCCCGTTCCATTCGTCGGATCCTCATACAAGACCTGACGCGTGAAGGCGGACATCTGTGCGCATTGCCTCAGGGCACCTCGAAGGCGCGCAATGCCGAAGATTATCCTCATCACGAGCGGAAGCAGCGATTTCGGACGAGCGGCGGCCGAGGAGATGGCCGACTGCGGCCATCGTGTCTTCGCCGGAATGCGCGATCCCTCCGGCAGGAACCGTGAGAGGGCGAACGCCCTCTGGGCGCAGTCCATCGAGGTGATTCCGATCGAAATGTCTGACGAACGATCGGTGGAGAAGTGCGTGGACGAGGTCTTGGCGCGAGCCGGCCGGATCGACGTGCTTGTGAACAATTTCGATCTCGAATCGATGCAGGATTTCGAGGAGCTTCAGCCTGATCAAATGCTCGCCATCTTCGACGCCAACGTAGTGGGCATGTTTCGCTCGGCGCGCGCCGTACTGTCTCCGATGCGGCGGCAGGGCGGCGGACTTATCGTGAATGTGGGCGAGACGGTTTGGCGCGTTCACGCTCATCGTCAGACCTTGCTTGCTGCATGTCAACGGACGCTTGAGGCATTGACAGACGCGCTCCGTCTCGCAGCGGCCGAACTCGGCATTCGAACGGTTCTGTTCGTACCACGCCTTCCGCTAGCGCGAGCGAAGGACGTCGCCTGGAAGATCAACGCCACGACCGGTTGGGACGGCGATCGTGCAACGCTCCGAGAGCTCGTGGACGAGTCCGCGCCCGGCTGATCTGCCTTCGCCGCGCTCCTTCTCTTTGCATGTTTTCCTTGGCCTCATCGGAGGCGACGGCGCTGCTCCCGTGACGTCTCGAGCGGGTGTGGCGGAGTTCAGATGCCCGCGTACCACTGATAGCCGATTGCATCCTCCCAATATCCGCCCTTGCCGCCGTAGAGCCCGGCCAACGTCTCCACCGCCTGCACGCGCATCACATATTTGGCCTGCTTATATCCGAGCTGGCGCTCGACCCTGAGACGGAGCGGCGCGCCGTGGCCGATCGCGAGGGGTTGACCATTCATGCCCCAGGCGAGGATCGTCTGCGGATGGAAGGCGTCGAGAAGGTCGATGGATTCATAATAAGGGGCGCCGCCGATCCGATCGGCGCAGTGGAATACGACATATCGCGCGCGCGAGTTCAGACCCGCGTGCGCCAATAGCGCGGCTAATGGTATGCCGGTCCATTGCCCGATGGCGCTCCAACCCTCGACACAATCGTGTCGCGTGATCTGAGTTCGGCGTGGACCCTTCCTGATCTGGTCGAGCGAAAGCCGCAGCGGTTTGGCAACCAGCCCGTCGACGACGAAACGCCAGTCGGCGAAGCTGGTCGCCGCATGAGCCGCATATTCGGGCGTGTTGGGATTGGAGTTGCCGTTGGTTCGGAAGACTGGCGACATCTCGGCCGCCGTAAATTCAGGCGCCATCGCGGACCGGCCGACAACGGCCCTCTGAACCGCGAAGGTGACCTGCTCGCCCACATCGAGAAAATCCTGGGACTTTGACGAGGCGACGATCTTGTCGCAGCCGCTGAGAAGCAGGCCGCCGGTCGCGGCACCGAGCGATCCCACGAGGCGCCGCCTTGAGATTTCAATGGTCATCGATTGCGCTCCCGAGGCAGGCGATATCGACCGGTAATCATTGACCGGATCTCGTTGAATGGGCCGGCGAGGACCACCATCAGCAAGTGAACCGCGACAAACAGCAGCAGCCCCATCGCGCACAGAAAGTGGACCGATCGGGCCGAGGCCCGGCCGCCAAAGATCACGAGGAGCCATGGTGCTGCAGCGTCGATTCCCGGCGACATCGTCAGGCCCGTCAGAAACACGCCAGGGAGGAGTAGGAACAGCACGCTGCAATAGGCGAGCTTCTGCAGCACGTTGTAGCGAAGCGCGGCCGCTCCGGTTGGGAAGCGGAGTCGTGCGTGCTCCTTCACATCGTGCCACAGATGCCCAGGCGTCAACTCCCGTCGGCTAGGCGCGAGATCCCTCCTGAAGTGTCCGGCCGTGAAACCCCACACCCAGAAGGCTGCTGCTGGAATTACGAGAAGCCAGGCGAAGGCGAAGTGCCATCGCCGGGCGCCGGCGAGATCGTAATGTCCGGGTATCGTCGCCCAATGCGGGAACGCCACGGAATGATGTCCAGGCGGCGTTACCCCGAGAATACCGAAGGTCGGCAACTTCAGCGTTCCAATCCTGAGCTGCCCGGGAGTTATCTCGAACCAGCTCCTGTCGAAATTTGCCCCGAACTCACCCCAATAGAGATGTGGGTGCGCGTTGAAGATCATCAGACCACTCATCAGCATGACGAGCATGCTGGCGAGGTTGCACCAGTGCCAGATACGGATGGGCAACCGATGGCGCCTGATCAGGTCGCCGCCTTGCGGTTCCGGGGTGTTGCACGTCACCCGCACATCCCTGTCGTGGGCATAGATCGGCCGGATCATCTCGTCCCCGCTCACTTCATCCTCCCTGCCGCCGGCGCTGCGTCGGATGCGTGCCGCCGCCTGTCGCTCACGTCTTGGATTTTGATGCTGTGCGAGCCGGTTGCGACGCGGTTTTTTCATCGTCCTGGCGCGGGCGCCGGCGCGCTGGCAGCATCCGCCGCCAGGCATAAGGAACAACGTGGCGCCGGATCCTGAGAATGTTCTCGGTCATCCGGGCTGGCGTGAAAAAGCGCGCAACGCGCTTCAAAAGGTGGATGGTGTCGCTGGCTTGGGCGGGATCAGCGGAATGCCCGCTGACCCTGCCGGGCTTCGATCTGAGTGAGCGTCTCCGACAGCGTCCGGACCGCTCGTGAGAGCGAGAGTATCTCGCGCTCACGCATTTCGTCGATTTTCTGGTAAAGATGTTCAATCTCTAGTTCGGCCTTGATGTTGATCCTGCAGTCTTCTTCGAGCTTGCGCCGGTCGATCGCGCCCTGCCGGTTCTGACTCATCATCACGAACGGAGCGGCATAGGCCGCCTGGAACGACAGGGCCAAGTTGAGCGGGATGAAGGGATAAGGATCCCAATGGCGGGTGACGTACGGCTTCACATATTGCGCCGGCGTGAGCTTCACTTCGTGCCCGAGGGCGATCAGCTCACGTGCCCTGTAATGCGACGACGCACACGCCTCGATTCCGATCAAGCAAGGCGGCAGTTTGGCGAAAAACTTCAGCACGCGCCCCCGCGTCAGCCGCTGACGGAGCACCGCCGCGCCATCTGCATCAATACCGTGCACCTGGAACACGCTTTTCGCGAGGTCTAACCCGATAGTCGTGACGTTCCCCATGGTGGCTCTCCTTCCGGCTCATCCGCAGAACATCCTGCGGAAGGGGTGGAGAGCCGTCCACGTCATCACTTGCGGACACTAGCAGCTGATGTTTGCTTCCGGTAACTTGCAAAAAAGGGGGCGGGCCATCTTCACCATTCTCACAGCCGCGGCTCTGGTTACGACGCCGCCAACGGCACAACCCTCCGCGGCCGATCTCTATCATCAAGTGGCCGGCTGCATGGTCGATCTCAAGTCCATGCTCGAGCTCTCGCCCTATGACTTCGATCAAACGGAGAAGGGATGGCGCTCGCTGGATGCAAAACCCGGATGTCATGTCGCTGCCGCGGACCTGATCGCCACCTATCGGCGCGCCAATTGGGGCAAAATCGACGCGAATGGTGTCGCGATTAGCTATTGGCACGAAGGTCAGGCGCGCGCGATTGGGGGAGAGACGAAGTTGGCCATCCCGCTCCTGCTCGCAGGTGTTAATCCGGGTTTCACGGGAGCGGGCCCAGAGGTAGACCGCCAGAGCTCTCCTCTAGGCATGGCGAACGCCCAGTACGCATTGGCCACGGTCGCCTTTCTGCAGGCCGATCTCGCAACGCTGAAGTTGGCCCGTGCGCGACTGGCAGAACTTCCGGCGCCGGAATCCTACAAGGGAATTCGTCCGGAGCCAGTTGGGGCCGCGAAGTGGCCCCCGAACCTAAACGTCGTCGATGGACTGATCGCCTGTTTCGGCAAGCCGTACGCCGTCGCTTACGGCTGTAGGCCCAGGTAGAAGTTGGCCGTGAGGTCAGGCATTGTCGCACCTTGAGATTTGTGGTCACCGTTCGCTAGGTTTCACCGTCAGAGAACAGACAAATGCGGGCGACATGCTGAGGACGGCTTTCCACCCCATAGCCGCCATCTCCGACCGGATCGGCTGCAATGGCGGCTTTCGACCCAAATGCAGACGCTCAGAACTAGAAGTTACCTAACCTAAAGCCGCCAATCTAAATACTTATCAGTAAAAAAGGGGCAGCGGGTGGATACGCAGCAGTGGGTCGACCTTGGCATAGCCACTTTCTTAGGCTCGATTCTATGGTTCGGCGTCGGCACCGGAACCATGCCGGGCAATGGGATCATCTCACCGAACCGTGATGAACAGCCTCGCGTCTATTGGGTTTCTTCCGCCACCGCACGCGCCGCGAAATAGCGGCGGCGCCCGGCGAGGATTTCGAAGCAATCGGCGATTGGCGCCGGGCGTACGATCAGGCTTGCAGGATGCCGCGTGCGCGCACCGGCGGTAGCAGGTCGCTGATGTCGGGGTCCTTGCGCCCGTGCCGCATATTGGCGGTGCTGACGGTAAGCTTGTCAAGCGCGATGAATTCGAGTTTCATGGCAGTAGCTCCTTAGGGAGTGCCGGTCCCGCTATTCCTCCCCTAAGGCGATGCGGGACCGGCTAAATTCGGCGGAACACGCCGCGCGTCAGCCGCCCCCCGGATCGGAGGACGGAAGCTCGTCGGCAGCTGGGTCCGCGCGATCGCGCGCTTCGTCGCGCAACAGTTGCGCGGCCCACAGGATCGATCCGGCCTGGCGCGCAGTGTCGGCCGGTAATAATCGACAGGCATGAAGAAAGCGGGCTGCGGCGGCACCTGCACGAGGTCGAAGATGGGCGAATAAAATGCCTCGTCGCCGCCGACCCGGAAGTCGATTCCGCTCGCGCGGATGAGGTCTTCGCCGACCGCGACGGCCTCGCGAGGGCCCAACGGCGCCGGAACGGATGCAATCCTGCTCAAGCCGTCGCATTGCGCGACGTTGAAGACAGTGAAGCGCTTGAGGAACGGGATGGTGCGGGGCGCTTGGTTCCCCTCGGCGGCCTGCTCCTTCTCGTCCTCGGGCGTGAACCGGTCATGTCGTGTGCAACGTCGAAACGGGCCCGGCCTTTTACCAGCGCGGCGCGCCGTTCGCTGCCCGAATAGTCAAACCGGATCGCACTCATTGTGTCGAGCGTCACCCGGGTGCCGTCCGGCAAGGCCATGGCCAGATTTCCCCGACCCGGCTGGCAATCTCGGTCGCCGGCGTCGGCGCACCGAGTAGCCCGAAGCGATAGCTTTCGGCTCCGGCGAGCACGACCGCAAGGAAAGCCGCCGCGGCTGCAATGATGTGGCGGGCCCCTCTTCCCGACCGGCCGGTCAACCGAGCGCGCGTCCGGCCGACGGGCGTGAGTGCCGCGGTACCCATCCTGTCCCAATTGTCGAGAAGGGCGTCATAGACCCAAGCATGCCGGGGGTCGTCGGCATACCAGTCCTCAAACGCGGCTTCCTCGCTCGCGTTGGGGCCGGACCGTAGTTTCGCCAACCAGGCGACGGCCTCCTCGCGCACAGCCTCGTCGCTGCGCCCAGGCCTCGCGTTCGCGGACATCAACGTGCGTTCAGCGCGCGGTCGAGGTGGTTTATGGCTTTAGACATGTGCCACTCGATGCCCTTTATCCTGAGTCCGGTGAGTTTGGCGATGTCCTTATAGCTGTGGCCGTCCACGCGGTGTGCGAGGAATATGGCGCGCGTCTTCGGACTCAGCCGCATCAACGCGGTCTGGACGCGATTGAGCAGATCGCGCGCCTCCAACGCGGCAACGGGATCCGGAGCGGTCAGGGCCTTGTCTTCCAGATCGGCATGGAGCGCCAGGGACCGTCGCAAGGCGACTTTGGCGCGGTCGCGGAGCAGATTGTGCGCGACGGTGTTCAAATAGGCTTCGGGGTGCCTGATCGGCGTGTCGCCACCCGAACTCGCGTTGGCGAACCGCATGAAGCTTTCCTGGACCAGGTCGGAAGCGTCGTGCCGCGTCGAATATCGCGCAAAGAAACGGAGGAGCCGGGGCGCCTCGCGTTGATACAGGTCCTCCAGCATCAGCGCGGCGCCGGCCCCGACGCGATCCTCCGGCGGCAGCGGATCGCGCTCCGCCAGGGCCGCCCGCGCGAGCGGTTTCAAGAGCCTCGAGGTCAGCCGCATGCTCGGCCCCGCGCGAGGCCGCGGATTCCGCCAAGACCTGCGCCGATCTTCAGTCCATCGGACACGGTACGCTCGCGCGACATCGGCGAGCGCAGCCGGCGGAAGCCGGGTGTTGAGAACACGCTTGAGAAAACATGCGCCGGAGCCTTTGGCCGCGAACGGCTTGGACATGCGCAACGGCCACCCGGCCGGGTTCGTGACGGACCATGCGTCTATCGCTCTCAAGTTCGAGGTTCTCACGCCCCGGCGCCGCATCCCTGCCGCGCAATTGCGAAACTATGGACTTCGGCGGCAGATGCAAGGCCCGCTTGGACCGGATTGCTTCGGTCTTCGTGTGGCGTCTTTAGCCGGCAGCTTGGTGGTAGATGGACTATCGCGGTTCCTCGACCAACGAGGCGGCGGGCGTGGCACCCGTGAGCAGGAGCGCAACCCAGCCCCCTCAGTACGCGGCGTCGCTGCGCAGCGTATCACCGCTGTGCACCATATATTGCGACGCCACTTGGTCGGTCAGGATAGGCAAGGGAGGGATTCGAAAATGAACTTTAAGCCTTTGACTCAGAACATTTTTCCTCCTCGTCCGGTCGGGGTGCCACGCCTGTTTTGCTCGCCACCAATTGCGATGCGGGCTGGCTCGACAAGGCGATTTTAACCGCGCATTCGGGCCATCGCAAGCTGATCAAAGCCTTCCCACATGGGTGCTATGCAACCCGGCGAAGAGACGCTTTTCGCGTCCGCTCGTAGGCCGCTTGCTGCCGACCCACTCGCGCGCAGCGACGCGTGGCAGCCATATATCCAGGCCGGCGCTTAAGGCAGACGCACACTTAGATCAGGCAGGTGCGAGCATCACGTCTTCAACAATCCTTTTGCCACTCTGTCGGCCGAGTTGGACGAAGAGATCCACGGTATTCCTGATATAGTGGCGAATATCGTCACGATCGAGACGCGTCCCGGACTGCAATACGAGCAGTACCAACTGCTCTATCGCGCCTTCGGGGCTATCGGCATGGATCGTCGTCATCGATCCGGGATGCCCCGAATTTACGGCGCGAAGGAAAGCGAAAGCCTCCTCCCCTCGAAGTTCGCCGAGCACGATGCGATCGGGTCGCATTCGCAGCGAAGCCGCCACCAGATCATTGGCCGTTACCCTGGCCTCACCCAGCGCACCGCGCACGGCAACCAGGCCAACGCAATTGTCGTGCGGCACCTCGATCTCCGGCGTGTCCTCGATCAGGATCAGGCGCTCGGTCAAAGGTACTTCTCGCAGCAGCGCGTTGAGGAAGGTCGTCTTGCCAGTGGATGTTCCTCCGGCAATCAGAATATTCTTTCGCTCGCGGACCGCGAGCGAAAGCGCTCGCGCATATTTTCGCTCCGCGATCAAAGAGGAGAGCAGCGCTTTGTCATTCTGCTTAAGCCCGGTTTCCGCAAAGAGTCCCGCATTTTCATAGTCCTCCAACGTCAGCATAGGGGCAATATGCTTGCGGATGGCAAGTGCCATCGTCCCTCGCGTAGCCGGCGGCGCCACCACCTGGATACGCGAGCCGTCCGGAAGTTGCGCGGATAACAAGGGATGTTCGCGATTTATCCCCTGATGGCTGAGAGCTGCGATTTGAGAGGCCAACCGCAAGAGGGTCGCCTCGTCCAGCTTGGGGTCTTCCACTCTTTCGATTTGACCGCCCGCGGCTTCGAGCCAAAGCTCACCGGGCCGGTTGATATAGATGTCGGTAACATCTGGTCTCGCCAGGGCCCCGGCGATGGGCGCCAGAAACTTCTTGAGATAAACACCGCTCCGATCGGCCGATGCGCGATTGGTCACCTCACTTTTTTTCGGGGCTGGAGAAGACCAGGTCGCGCGCGACGAACACGCTGATGCTGGTGCCTGGATCCACGCGCAGTCGTGGTTGATCGCGGCTCAGCTGCGGCGGCGTCGCCTGGGAGAAACCGGCTATCGCTCCGGGATATGCAAGAAGCACGGTGCCGCCGACCCTTTGGGCGACGATGGTGCGCCCGATGTCGAGCGTCGACTGAAGCAGCGTGCCGATGAAGCGGCCAAACCCATTGCTAGAAACGCGGGCGGGTATGCCGCCTCGACCAAGCGGATCGGCCGCGGGCGAGTCGAGTTGCACGACCACCCCGTCGGGACGGATCAGCTGCGCCCAGTTGATAAGTGCGCGTCGTTGGCCGCTCGATGTTTCCGACTTATATTCGCCGACAAGCCGGCTGCCGCGCGGAATGAGAATACGCGAGCCGTCAAAGCCCTTTATGTTCCGGGACACGACGGCCCTGGCGAAGCCGGGATTGGTTGAATCAAAGGCTGTCTCCAGGACCGCGGGGATCAGCGTTCCTTGAGGGATCGTCGCCGCGCGATTGGTTATGTTGCCCGTGCGCGCGGAATTTGGCGATTGCGCAGACGACGCGCCTGGACCGGTTGGCAGGGGCGGCGCCGCCGTTGCCGAAGTCCTCGCGTGACTGCCTACCGGAACCGGATCCGCTTCGGCGGCCGTGTCGGACGCATCGACGTCTATCACCAGGATCGGCCCCGCCGCTCTGGCCGCAACACCTGCATGATCCTCCGAAGGCAGGGCGCGTTCGGCGATATTCGTCGGCGGTGGCGGATAACTTTGCGAAGGGGGGTTCCAGGCTGGCGGCGATGGCGCATTGGGCACGATGAGCCTGCCTTCCATGGGGTCCTGCATACCGCTGCGTTGGGGCAAAGGCTGCCTGTAGGCCGGTGCTCCTGTCGCGACCGTCGATCCGGACGCGACAACCGGCGGCGGGAAAACGCCTGGCGCAGGAGGAGCGGCGGGCGGCGGGGGAATGTTCAAAGGCGGCATCTCGGCAGCACCCTGCCGCGAACTCGCCACCGGCATCCGTACAGCGGGCTCCGCAAGCCGGGTCCGCCGTATGTCCAACAGGCTGAACAAAAGCACTGCGGCCGCGACCACGCCAAGCGCGAAGGCCCAGCCCGGCAGGCCGGACCGCTTGGCGCCAACGGTGGGGCGCACATCGAACTGCGTTACCTCGTCGAGGCCGAACAGCGTCTCCAGGCGCGCGCGTTCACGGTCGCCAATTTCGCTCAACGGTCACGCCTCGAGGTCGATTGCGTCGCATAGGCCACCGCGCTGTCGATCTTGAACAGAAGCCTTGGAATCACAGAGTCGATCACGAATTCGTCACCGCGCATCACCCCATTCGTGAGCGTCTGTTCGCCGGTTTCCGTGATCTGATAGACAGCAGGAATAGGATGGTCGGCGGGCCACTTGATATGGGTCCGCTTCCCGTCCTCGCTGACCGACGACGGGCGCAATTTGGGATCGCCCGTGACCTTATATTGTTCGTGGCGGCTGCCCGACACGCGCGTATCAGCCGCCTTCTTGACCGTCGCGACAACCGCCCCGGGGTATTCGAACCGGACCACATAGGGCATGTCGAGCGACATCGCAGGTTGCGCAACAAGCTCGAAATTATAGACGTGATCGCTGGTGATGACCGTCATGTCGGTCACACCGGCCGGCTGCTTGGGCCGGATAAAGAGCCGGTCGCTGCCGCCGTTGAGGACGATCTCCCATCCGTTGCTGTCACCGACCGCGACATTTTCGATCTGCTCGCCGGACGCGAATTGGAGGAAAAGGTGATAACCCAATGCGGTGTGCAGCTGCACCGTACGGTTGGGGTCATAATCCACTATCTGGACGCGGGGATCATCGGCTGCCTGACGCGGCCGCATCTGGGTAAAGCCCGCGCTTTGAATGCCCAACATGAGCGCCAAGAGAAGAACGCGCTTCATTGGGCGTGTGGCGCCGGCGTTGCGTTCAGCGTTGTCGGGAAGGCCGCGCCCGAGCCTGATACCGCCGGCGAAGCCGTGCCAGGTCCGGTCGGTGCGACAGGCGTGCTTTCCGCCACCGGCGGCGCCGGAAGCGCTTCCTGATCGCGCCGGTAGCGAACGACCTGAAAGCCAAGCGGATTGACGAAGCGATCCTCGATGCTGAGCGGCTCGCCGGAATAGTGATATTGCACGACCGCGATCCATGACGCCGGCGGCGCGGCACGTCCGTTTCCGTCCGACCGGACCGTGTCAAACCGGATCAAGACGGTCTCGCGACCGATCGGAGATACGCTCTTTACCTTTGTGTCGATGATCGTGCCGCGGGGAAAAGTGCGCAGTGGGCTGGCCGGATTGGATGGCTGCAAGGCGGCTAGATAGGTGCTGCGCGCCTGGCCGGTCGAAAACAGGCCAACCTTTTTATAATCGGCGGTGATCATATTGAAATCGAAGCTCTCGCGCGCAATCACATATTGCACGAGGAAAGACTGCGTCAGCGCGGCATCGGGCGCCACCTTCTGCTGCTCCAGCGGCTTGAGTGACTGAACATAGCCGGTGGAGCGATCGACGAGCAGCGTGTAAGGTTCGACCGTCTTGAGCGGCAGCAGCATCAGCAATGCAATCGCCTCGAGGATCGCGACCAGGATGCTGCCGATCGCGATCCAGCGCGTCATACGCTGCGACGCCCGCGCGGCCTGGGCACGGTCAAGCCCCCAGCTGGTCGCTTCGTCATAATAAGCCTGACTCGTATCCTGGATCGGCTTGCTCATCTCTGGATGTCGCGCTTTCGAACGCTCGGCGATACGCGAGGCATCGACCGTCGATGGGAAGGGGCCGCGCGAGTGGCGCGGGAATGAGGTACCTCGACACGATTTGCCGCCAGCTTGCCGCCAACTTCCGCCGCCGCGACAGGCCGGCGCCGGTCGCCTGCCAATGTCACGCGATCACGAAAATTATTTTGGCTCGCTATCTCCGCGATCTCGGTGGCCCTGCTGCGGTCCTCACGCTTGCTGGATCGCTGCACAGAGGCCATCGAACTGCCGGGCATTTTGACGACGCCTGTCGCGCTCCCGAGCCAGTCGACAACAACTACGGTGGGCAGCCGGAAGCCAGCGGCTAGGCGCGCGGCCGCCGAGATCGTCACAAGAACCAGGATCGCGAACAGGAGCGTGATGACCGCCAGTTCGGCCGGCATTGAGGGCAGCGCCTCACCCGATGCGCGGCGCGACAACAGGTTTGCCAGCCATGGCTCCATCATGGCGAGTTCGAGGCCGAGGATGATCGAGACACCGATTGATCCGATCGCAGCGCCTGAAAGCACTCGTACCCAGCCGACGAAAAATCCGCGCGTGGCATCAAACATGAGGAAAGCGACAAAGAACGGGCCGAGAGCGAGCAACAATCCGATCGTCGCCTTCACGACCCCCTCGCCGGCGATCGCGGCCAGCAAAAAAATGATCCGCGATACACCAAGAGCGAACGCACTGAATCCGGCGAAAGGGGGCGCCGCAACCCGCACGTTCTGAGCAGCCCAAATCGGATCACCCGGACCGATTATGGCAAGTTGCACGAGTTGACTGTCGGCCAGGTCCAGTCTTTGAACCAGCCTGTCGCTGCCTCCCGAAAGCCCGATCGGCTTTCCAATATCCCCGACAATCTCTTCGGGTCCCTGGGTGACCAGATCAGCGACCAGGACACGATAAGCGGGCCAACTGGTCGCGAGCGTGAAGACCATCCCGATCTTGGCGGTGGTGATCATGCCGCTGCGCAGCGTGGGGCCCTGCCCCAGCAGCAGATTGTAGCCGATCAGGGCGATGAAGATCGTGAGGAGACCCGTCAGCACAATCGACAGGGTCGATCCCGGCGCTGCGAGACCCTGATAGGCGCCGACGTCAAGCAGCGCGGTGTGACAGTCGATGAACGCGGTCGTGGCGCTGACAAAGCCAGAGCCGGCGGGCGCGGCTGCGCAATAATCGATCATGCGCGCTCCAACAACCTGGGCAGCCAGTCATTCGGATCATCGCCCGTTTCGAGGCGGATCGCGTCGAGCAGCCGTACCGTATTCTCGCGCCCCGACAGGATCGTCAGAATATCCTTTTCCCCGGCAAGGTTGAGGCGCGCGACCACGCTGTCGCTGCCGTGCTTGATCAGGAAGCAGTGCGCGCTCGCAGGCATCGTCCGGATGATGTCGAGTTCGTGCGCCGTCAGGCCGAACCCATCCATATAGTCGGCCGCCTGCGCCTTGGGATTGGACATGAAAATCTGGGTCGCCGATTGCTCGACGATCGAGCTGGCGATCCGGCTTTCCAGCGCGTCCTGTGCGCTTTGCGTCGCGAAACCGATGATGCCGTTGCGTTTGCGGATCGTCTTTTCCCAGTCCTTGATCCGGCGGACGAACACGTCATCGTCGAGCGCCTTCCAGCCTTCGTCGACCACGATAATGGTCGGATTTCCGTCCAGACGCTCTTCGACGCGGTGAAAGAGATACATCATCGCTGGCGTGCGAGCGGCGGGGCTGTCGAGAATTTGCGTCATGTCGAACCCGACCGCGTCGATGGCGAGATCGGTCAGGTCTTGTTCGTTGTCGAACAGCCAGGCCCGCTCGCCATCTCCCCACCACGGCCGCAATCGTGACCAGAGGTCACCGCTGTCGGGCCGATGATTGCCGCGGAAAAGCTCGACGATGTAGCGAAGCCTCTGGTCTTCGGGCGGCTGATCGAAATTGGTATCGACCGCATCCTTGATGCGCAACATCTCGTCGCCGTCCGCGCCACCGGCAAGTACAGCCAACCAATCAATCACAAATTGTCGGTTGGCCGGCGTATCCGGCAATTGCAGCGGGTTGAGGCCTGACGGCATCCCCGGGCGCAGCACATCATAGCGCCCGCCCATCGCGCGGATGAACAATTCGGCGCCGCGGTCCTTGTCGAAGAAGATAATGCGGGGGCGGAATTTGCGCGCCTGCGCGAGAAGGAAATTCAGCACGACCGTTTTGCCGGAACCGGACGGGCCGATTATCGTGAAATTGCCGAGATCCGCCTGATGAAAGTTGAAGAAATATGGCCCGGCCGCCGTCGTTTCCAACAAGCTTACGGCTTCGCCCCAGTGGTTGCCCGCAGGCCGGCCCAGCGAGAAATTATGGCAGCTGGCCAAGCCCGAGAAATTGCCGGTCGAAACGAGGCCGCGCCGGGCGATATATTTGAAGTTCCCCGGAAATTGCGCCCAGAATGTCGGCTCGACCGCAATATCCTCGCGCACCGAGAAGCAACCAATGTCGGCCAGCGCTGCCTGGACCTCAGCCACGCCTTCATCGACCAAAGCGGGCAGGCTCTCACGAATAGCGAGCGTCATGTGGTGCTCGCCAAACGCCGCGCGCCCTGCGGCGACGTCATCCTTGGCGTCGGTCAGTTCCGCCCGCAGGCTGATCGCCTCATCCTCCGCCGACCGCATCCGCCGCAGCGCGAGGTTCATGCGGGAGAGTGCCGCCCGCCCCTCGACGAAACCGAAGGATTGCGAGACGGTCATTTCGATCGGCAGCCGCAAGAGCCGGTCGAGCATGCCAGGCGTGGTTTGGTCGGGATAATCTTTGAGCGAGAGCAGGCCGACGAACGAACGCGGACTACCGCTGGCAGGCCCTAATTCGACGACGTTCTGGCCGAAGCTGGCCCGTCGATAGGGCAGATAATCGCCAAGGTCCTGCTTCGGAAGCCGGACACGCCGTTGTTCGCCGTTATATAGATAGGACAGGAATTCGAGCGGCTCGGAGCAACGCCCGTGCGGCGTATCATAGACGCCCAGCAGTTGCGGCTCATATTGCCCGAGGGCCGCCATCAGCGCGTCGCGGGCTTGGTTCAGCTGCTGCAACTCATATTGGAAGCTCGCCTTGCCCTGCGCCATCGCCCGCCCGAAACGGCGGCCAATCCGCTCGATCACGCCGATCCGCCCCTGCACCGGGCGGCGCATGAGCGTAAGATAGAGGTCGTTGACGTAGAGCCGCCGCGTCTCGAGCCGCGCGCGCCAGGCGGAATCGAGCTTGCGCGAGAAGGCGTCGGGATAATCGGCATCCAGCGAGAGATCGACCTCGCGGCGGACGATGTGGTGATATATCGCAAAGCGCGACGAACCGATCGCCTTGAGCGTTGCGTCGCGCAGTTGCTTGCGATGATTGAGCTCGTCGGTGTCCGCGGTCTCGAACGGCAATCCGCCAAGCTGAATGACTTGCATCAAAAGGCCGTCGCGCGTTTCGATCGTATGATCATCGACATGGCGGCGATAAGGAAGATGCTTTCCCGCTGCCTGCTCACGCGCGACTGCCTTGGGATCCTGGGTCAGGGACGGTAGGAATTGCATCCCCAGATCCTGAAATTACGCACACGTGGACAATTGGAAACCCGTGTGAGCCACAGATCGAAAATCCGCGGTTCACTCAGGCAGAGCACCATTCCCATCGCGTGGATGAATGCCGCAGCAAGTAGAACCCACAGCGATCGAAAGATAAGAAACATCTCCGTTGCGACTACGAAATTCGCCACAAAGAAACTGTAAGTCACACCCGCGAACATCTGCGGGCGCGTCAGCGCCACGAACAGCCGGTCGCGCTCCAGACCGGCACTCACTGACCGAGCGTTGCGGTGGTCCGAATGCCGGCCACGATGCTGGCGGCGCCGAACAGAATGAAGCAGCCGAAGATCACGGTCGCGCCGTAGCGCCAGTTGATACGGCCAGTGAGCATGAGCAACCCGACCGAGGCCACCGCGATCACCGCGGCGACGGTCGCGACGGTGCCGAGCAAGGTGCCCTGCAGCCAACCCATCGCCGAAACGAGCACGCCCGACCCTTGGGGATCGGAATCCTGCGCCCAAGCAGGGGCATTTTCGAGAAGCAGGGCCGCGCCAAAAAAAGCGGCCCGAAGCCGCGTCCCCATCGATCCCATCAAGCCCCTCCCCCCGACCGGCGATTCGGTCATTCAGAAGTGTGCTGAGAGGGGGCGCCTTTTCCAATCACAAAGCTGGAAAAACAGGGAAGAGTTCTAACCAAAACCGAGGCAATTTACCTCGCTATTGCACGCCAACGGAAGCGCCCGCATACGGATCATAGGAGCGAGGCATCGACTGCGGCACTATCGGTGCGCTCGGCTCCATATCGGCCGCATCTTCCAGAGGCGCCGCCGCCACTGAATCAGCCAAAAGCGAAGCCCGGATACCGCCCGCGATTGCAGGAGCGCCGAAGAGGATGAAGCAACCGATCAGCACCTGGCCGGCCCGACGAACCTCGATGCGGCCAGAGAGCATTAGAAAGCCCACATAGGCAACGGACAAGGTTGCCACGACCGATGACCCTCCGACTAATACAGACGACAGCCAGTTAAATGCAGCGGCGATCGAGCTCTGAGACAAATCAGTCATCTTCGGGCACCTCTTGGAAGCGGTTCCTGCGACAGGCTGTTGGCGGCCGGGATGCCCTATCCGTCGCTGTTCACCGCGATCGAGGTCCCGCTCACATCCGCGATCGCGGCGATGCTGCCGAGGTGATCCGCAAACAGCTGGCGCCGGTTGGCGCTTGAGACGGACGCACCCTGATACCAGACGTCCGGCTGATCGACCTTGGCGCCAATGCCGCTCACCGACGCCAGCCGCCTCTATTGAAAAAGAGAAACACTCTGACGGCCAGATTAATCGCAACAAATATTATCGGAGATAAAATCGAAAACAGGAAGTTACCTGTTATGTTATACAGCAACGATCCCGTTATAAATGAGATAACCGCTATAAATATCTGAGCTTTTATGGATAAATTAAACCTATTAAGTATATCTTTTTTCATTAAAATTATTCCGACGGCTTTGGATTTTTGGCATTGTTGACAAAATCTACTATTGGCTTTAACAATTTTGAAGCAGCACTGGTCGCCGCCTGTATGGGATTGAATGTGACCGTGTGCGCTGTGGAATTTCTAGTGTCAAAAATCGCGCCGCCATAAGTCTCGCCAACGGATATTTTTTTTGTTGCGTTCGCCGGTGGTGACGACGTCGATCCCCCCACATCCGAAGGTTTTCCCGCCAAATCCGGGGATGAGGTTTTATAACTTTTTGATACCGTGACAGCGCCCCATCCGCCAATAACCGTTCGGTTATTGTTAGCCTGTGAAGCAACGGTGCCCCGGAACCCTGAGATACCAGTCGAGGCGCCAACGCCTGCCCCTGCCCCACGCTCCGAAGTAGTCGTTGTTACCCCAACTTGTATGTCGCCATTTCGACTAATCGAAATGCCGACATTTGCGGAACCGTACGCCGCTCCGCCGTGCGGACCATTCCCTCCCAGGGCAGCGAAAAATATCTCAATGCCAAACCCCAAACCTATTTTGCCGCTGGGATCATTGTTATTTACCGGATCGTCAGCGACATAGGTGTAGAGGTTAAACTGGTCCTCGTACCCGACCGGGTCGGTTTGCATGAAGCGGCCGAGGGTGGGCGAGTAGGCCCTCGCCTTATAGTGGTACA
>Ga0068865_100000009_pt1 | contig 168291 bp, 148 predicted proteins | sample KBSMisM12_FD_75293 | JGI IMG/M metagenome (GOLD analysis project Ga0068865, IMG submission 75293) | Miscanthus rhizosphere microbial communities from Kellogg Biological Station, Michigan, USA - KBS Miscanthus M1-2 | ecosystem: Host-associated > Plants > Roots > Rhizosphere > Soil ...
AGTTGCAGGGGATGGTGGGTCCCCTGCGGCGGCAGGACCCGCGGGCCTGGTGGTCTGTCCCTCAGCCGTCCCGCCACTAACACCGTTCTCCCCAATCCGCGCGATAGGGGTCCCGATCGGCAGCGTCTCCCCCTCCTGCGCCAGGATCTCCTGGAGCGTCCCCCCCACGTCTGCTTCGTAAGCCATGTTCGCCTTGTCGGTCTCGATTTCGACCAGCTCGTCGCCGACGGCGATCTCGTCCCCGACCTGCTTCAGCCAGGTGAGGATCGTCCCCTCCTCCATCGAGTCAGAGAGGCGCGGCATCACCACGTCACTCACGGGGCAGCTCCATTCCTACAGGTTGCCACTTCGCCCCGCCGTCCCTCACCGCTGCGCCAGGAAGGCGCCGCGCAGGAGCGAGCCGGCGGCGGCGCGGAGGACGTCGGCGCGGAGCGCTGCCATCAGCTCGGTCCGCCGCGCCTGCAACCGCCCCACCGTGGCGATCGGCTCGACTTCGGGCCGCGGTTGCCCCGCCGCCGGTTCCGGCGGCGCCGTCGCCCGCGCCTGGTCGTAGGCGAGGCAGCCCTCGACGCCCTGAGCGATCAGCTGGGCACGGTAGTCGGCGCCTTCTTCGGTCGGGTGCAGACCGTCGGACTGCATCAGCTCGGGATGGTGGACGGCGATCGACGCCCAGTCGGGCACCTGCGTGCCCGGCCGCGAGGCGGCGAATTCGGCGACGACGCGGTTCTTGCCGGTGTTGTCGACGCCGTTGACGGTGAAGCCGTGGATCGTCGGCACGACCAGGCAGCGGTCGCCGACGGTTTCCGCGACCTTGGCGAGGTTGCCGGCGAGGATCTCGGGATATTCCGGGTTGTCGTTGGTGCCGGCGTCGAAGACGATGACGTCGTCGGAGGGTTCGTAGCTTTCCTGGAAGAGGTCGAAGATCTGGAAGCTGTTGTAGCCGCCGACTGCGTTGACGGTGAGTTCCACGCCGGGCAGGTAGCGGCCGAGGTGCGGCGAGGTCAGCTCCTCGAGGCTGTCGCCGACCACCAGCACGTGCGGGGCCGCCGCGGCCGGGGCGACCGGGATCGCCAGGGCGAGGAGCGCCGGCAGCAGCGCCGGCGCCGTCCTCCCGAAGCTGCCGATCCGCCACACGAGAGGGGTTTCTACACGACGTAGACTGCCGCCGTGCCCGTCGCCGCCCGCGTCCAGACAGCCGGCTGCGTCGCACTCGTCGCCCTGCTGCTCGCGGGCTGCGGCGGCGGTGCCTCCGACGGCACCGAAACGACCGTCGCGGTCGTCACCGGCGACGCGGTGACGACGACGCCGCAGCGGCCGGTCCCGAAGCACCGGAAGCCCGCCGCCGGACCCTGTCAGATCCAGCTCGGCAGCTTCGTCGCCTCGATGGATTCGCTGCGCCGCCGCCTCGCCGTCGGCGTCACCTACGACCAGTACGTCGCCGAGGTGCGGGGCATCCGCTCCACCTACAAGAAGATCCCGATCGAGCAGGTGGAGATCAACTGCCTCGCCGCGGTCGGCACCCCGGCCGAGAAGGCATTCAACCGCTACATCGGGGCGGCCAACGACTGGGGCGAATGCGTCTCCGAAGCGGGCTGCAGCTCGGAAACGGTCGAACCGGTGCTGCAGCGGGGCTGGCGCACCGCCTCGCACTTTCTCAGCGAAGCCGACGACGGCCTCAACGCCAGCACTCCCTAGAAGCGTCCGCGCCACGTCGCCCGATCGGAGGCCGCCCATAGGCGGCATATGCGCGGAAGGCCGCCCGAGGGCGGCCTTCCGTCTGGTGCATGGAAACGAACGCGGGAACTGCGATCGGGCGGGACAAGACCCGACTCCCGTCGAAACGCCGGTGCCCGGGGTGGATTCGGCCGGGCGCCCGAACCAGTGCGGCGCCTAGCGGCCCTGCACCTCCAGAGTCCCATCAAGCATGTGATTCAAGTTAGGACCACCTCCTTTCTCTGGTCTGAGGATTGAAGCAAATCCGCAGGTCGGGGTCGAATGCCTCTTTTCATAGGCTGGTCGTAGGCTGGACCGATGAGCGAGCTGCCCGAGCACGTCGCCCGCAACCGGCGCTTCTGGAACGACTACGCCCCCAAGTGGGTCGAGGCCGGACGCGACGACTGGGCAGCCGCCGAACCGCGCTGGGGCAACTGGCGGGTGCCGGAGTCCGAAGTCGGCCTGCTCCCCGACGAGCTTGAAGGCAAGGACACGATCGAGCTCGGCTGCGGCACCGGCTACGTCTCCTCCTGGCTCGCCCGCCGCGGCGCCAAGCCGGTCGGGATCGACAACAGCGAAGCGCAGCTGGAGACCGCGCGCCGCTTCCAGCAGGAGTTCGGGATCGAGTTCCCGCTCCTGCACGGCAACGCCGAGGAAGTGCCGTACCCCGACGCCTCCTTCGACCTCGCGATCTCCGAGTACGGGGCGAGCATCTGGGCCGACCCCTACCGCTGGATCCCCGAGGCGAGCCGGCTGCTGCGCCCGGGCGGCGAACTCGTCTTCCTCGTCAACTCGGTCTTCGCGATGCTCTGTTACCCGGAGGACGAGACCGAGCCGCCGGGCGAGCACCTGCTCCGTCCCTACTTCGGGATGTACCGGTTCGAATGGCCCCAGGACGAGTCGGTTGAATTCCACCTCCCCCACGGCAAGCTGATCGCGCTGCTGCGCGAGAGCGGCTTCGAGGTCGAGGAGCTGATCGAGATCCGGCCGCCGGAGGGCTCGACGACCCGCTTCCCCGGATCGGACCTCGAGTGGTCGCGGCGCTGGCCGCTCGAGGAGGCCTGGCGGGCGCGCAAGCGCGGCTGAGCTGCGTTTTGCTGGTCAGTCCGCCCCTAACCCGGATAGGCCGGGTTTACCAATCGTCCAAGGGGTATTGAAGAAGCATGTCAATAGGACTGATCATCGCCATCGTCGTCATTGCAATCGCGATCCTCGCGCTCGTCGCTGTGTTCACGCAGAAAGCGAGGAAGCGACGCGAACTGGAGCGGATGCGACTCCGCGAACAGGCGGGCGGGCACCGCAACGAGGCCGAGGTCCACGCCTCCAAGGCCCAGGAGCACGAGGAGACCGCGCGCGAAGCAGCCGAGCGGGCCGAGCGGGAGCGTCAGCTCGCCGAGCACCACGGGGACAAAGCCGAGAACATCGAGCGCAAGCTCTAGGCGCGCGACAAGCGCGCGAGAAGGGGGAAATCAAGTGCTGATCGGAGCCGTCGTCGCCATCTGCGTCCTGCTGGCTGTTCTGGGGTTCCTCGTCCCCCGTCTCTCCAACCACGCCCGCCGGGGCAGCGACAAGGGGTTCTCGGCCGGTCAGCGCGCCGGCAGCAAGGCCCCCGGTCCGATCGGCCGCCTCCTCAGCAAGTCGTTCGGCAAATCTCAGAGCGCCGCCGACAAGAGCCACTCGGCCGGCAAGAGCGCCCGCGAGAAGCTTCCGTTCTAGCCGGCGCTTGTTGGAGCGAGGGTCTAGCGCTCCGGCTTCGACGTTCCTACGATGGGCGGGTGAGCGAGGAGAGCTCGACGGTCGTCTTCTTCCCGGAGGGTGCGTTCGGCCCGACCAACAACTGCGTCGGCATCGGCGACGTCCTGCGGCGGCGCGGCCACCGGGTGGTCTTCATCGTCGAGGAGTCCTTTGCGGGGACGCTGAAGACCCAAGGGTTCGAGGAGCGGCTGATGCGGCTGACGCCGCCGCCGGAGAGCGAGGAAGCGCCAGGGCAGTTCTGGAAGGACTTCATCCGCGACACCGCGCCGGTCTTCCGCACCTCGACCCGCCAGCAGCTCGCCGACTTCATCGCCCCGACCTTCCAGGCGCTGGTCGACGGGGCCAGGTATGTCGACGAGCGCCTGCGGGAGATCATCGAGGAGCTCGAGCCCGATCTGATCGTCGAGGACAACGTCGTCGCCTTCCCGGCGCTGCCGGCCAGCGGCCGGCCGTGGGCGCGGATCATGTCCTGCAACCCGACCGAGATGAAGGACCCGGAGGTGCCGCCGCCGTTCTCCGGGCTGCCGAGCGACGACACCGGCGGTTGGGACGAGTACTGGCACACCTACCGCACCGTCCTCCGGCAGCTGCACGCCGACTTCAGCGCCTTCTGCCAGGAGCGTGGGGCACCGCCGCTGCCTCCCGACGACTTCATCCACGAGAGCCCCTGGCTGAACATGTACCTATATCCCGACGAGGTCGACTACCGCCGCGCCCGGCCGCTCGGGCCGACCTGGCACAACCTGCAGACGAGCGTGCGCGCCACCGACCCGGCCTGGGAGCTGCCGGAGGCGCTACGGGGCGAGGAGCCGCTCCTCTACCTCAGCCTCGGTTCGCTCGGCTCGGCCGACGTGCCGTTGATGGAGAAGCTGGTCGCCGAGCTGGCCGATGCGCCCTACCGGGTGATCGTCTCGAAGGGCCCGCAGCACACGGAGTTCGAGCTCGCCGCCAACATGGCCGGCGAGGAGTTCCTCCCCCAGACCGCGATCCTCCCCCAGGTCGACCTCGTGATCACCCACGGCGGCAACAACACCGTCACCGAGTCCCTCTACTTCGGCAAGCCGATGGTCGTCCTGCCGATCTTCTGGGACCAGCACGACAACGCGCAACGGATCGACGAGACCGGCTTCGGCAAGCGTCTCGACACCTACCGCCACAGCCCCGAGGAGCTAACCGGCGCGATCGAGCGGCTGCTCGGCGACAAGGCGCCGGCGGCGCGGCTGGCCCAGACCTCGGAGCGGCTGCAGACCGTGCCGGGGACCGAGAAAGCGGCCGACCTGATCGAGCAGGTCGTCGGCCGGGGTTGACAAAAACTGGCTGGGCAGCCAGTATCGCCAGACGCGTGGCCGACCAAGCCGAAATCGCCGCTGGGAAGGGGAACGTCGAGGACGCGCTCGTCCTCGACCGCGAGCATTGGGAAGAAGGTCCGCCGCTGGAGCTGTTCAAGCGGATGCGGTCGGAGTGCCCGGTCCACTGGACCTCGAAAGTCACCGAGCTGCCGCAGGCCAAGGGCTTCTGGTCGGTGACCATTGCCGACGACGTCCACACGGTCAGCCGCGATTGGCAGACCTACTCCTCCGAACGCGGCGGCGTCGTCGTCATCGACGAGGTCTTCCCGCTCGACCTGGCGCGGGCGATGTTCATCGGCATGGACCCGCCCAAGCACGACCGCATCAAGGCGCTCTTCCAGGCCGGCTTCACGCCGAAGCGGATCGCCGACCACGAGGAGGAGATCCGCAAGATCGTCGTCGCCGTGCTCGACCGGCTGGAGGGACGCGACAGCTGCGACCTCGTCACCGAGGTCGCCCAGCCCGCGGTCTCGCGGGTGATCGGCAGCTTCATGGGCATCCCCGAGGAGGACGACGCCGCCTGGGCGGAGCTGATGAACATGGCCCTGGCCGCCAACGACCCCGACTACAGCCCCGACGTCTCGAGCGTCGAAGCGACGATCCAGGAGGCGCTCCAGCAGGTCTTCACCCGCTGCAGCGCGATGATCGCCGAGCGCCGCGAGAACCCGACCGACGACCTCACCAGCGTCCTCGTCCACGCCGAGATCGACGGGCAGCGGCTGGAGGAGCACGAGATCGTGATGGGCTTCTTCCTCCTCGTCGCCGCCGGCAACGACAGCACCAAGGCGACCTACTCGAGCGCGATGCGGGCGCTGATGGAAAACCCCGACCAGCGCCGGCTGCTCCTCGACGACCCCTCCCTTATTCCCGGCGCGGTCGAGGAGGCGCTGCGGATGTTCCCGGCCTTCGCCCACTTCCGCCGCACCGCCACCGAGGCCACCGAGCTGGGCGGTCGGCAGATCAAGGAGGGCGACAAGGTGGTCATGTGGTACGCGTCTTCCAACCGCGACGAGAGCCGCTACGAGGATCCGGACCGCTTCGACGTCCTCCGCAACCCCGAGCACCAGGCCTTCGGCGCCGGCGGCCGCCACTTCTGCCTCGGCACCGCCCTAGCCCGACTGGAGCTGAAGATCCTCCTAGAGGAGACTCTCGCCCGCTACCCGAACACCGAGATCTCCGGTCCTCCGGTCTACGTCGAGTCCGGCTTCCTCAACCAGTTGAAATCCCTGCCGGTCCGGCTTTGACAAGAAACGGAGCGGGGCACAGCCACCGCTGCGGCCGCGCCCGCTCCTCATGCCCAGATGTCCGTCGAGGGCGGATCCGAGAGATACCCGGTCCAACCTCCCGATTACGACATAGAGTCGAACGTCCTTATCCGATCGGCATCAGACTCATGAATGGGCCCAGACTCGAACCCAGTCAATCTTTGACTCGGCCGGTTCGCTCGCCGAGCGTATCCTTGATGCCGTGTAGGAGGCGATCAGGTGATGCGGCTGGGTTGCGATTTCCTGTGGAGTGAGGCCGTCTTCGTTGGGCACTTCGCCCACCTTTTGACCTTCGTAGTAGAACCTGATGACACCCGGCTCCCAGTCGGCGCCGAACACGTGCCAACCGCCGCCGACATTGGAGTAACACGCGCCGTGACCGACAGCCCCACTCGGTTCGTTCGCCCAGTGATGGTACCGAGAACAAGCGGAATAGTTGTCCGGACCCTCGGCGACGTCGATCTCCGTATCGTGGAGAGGGGAGAAGCTCCAGACAGTGGGGTGGTTCTTGATGCACCCGCCGGGGGGACAGAATGAGCCTGCCGAACCGGGCCAATATACCCGCCACTCGACATAACCATAGGTGTATTCGAACTTGTCATCAGTCGTCACGGCAGCGCCGGCCCATTCCGCCGTATGGGAGGGATTACCGCAGGTAGCAGGTTCATAGGCAACGGTCAGGTGTAGGTAGCCGTCGCCTGGCTGGCTGGCTCGTTTGGGCGAAACGCATTTTTCGCTGATGTCATTTGCCCCATCTGGGTAGCCGTTGGTCCAGGCGTTGGTATTCAGCCCTGCGGAGTTGAACTCGTCAGAAAATTTGAGCGTCCACGACCCGGACACCGGAGGTCCAGGCGGAGCGCTCGAGAACTGGCTCGTCCAGCCGTGCCAAGAGCCGGAGAAGAATTGGTTCATGTAGAGGTCACCGCCGCCACGGACGAAGAGATCGACGCGGCCCGGGCCCTCTGCTACCGCTGCTGGTCCGGAGGTCGCACTGGTCGGAATCCAGACCCAGTTGCTCCAGCTGGAGCCGTTCCAGCTGCGCTGTGCGATGTTGTTGTTCCCGTCTTTGGCGAAGACGTCAATCGTCGATTCGGTTTGGGTCGACAGCGTCGGGCCGGAGGTAAGGTAACCGCCGAGTGGCATCCAGCCCGACCAGGTGCCGTTGTAGTAGTCCTGGTAGAGCTGATGGTCGGTTCCCACGGCGTATACGCTGATCGTGCCGTTGGCATAGCTCTTGATCGCCGGGTGGTAGGAGATGCCACCGCCGAGTGAGATCCATGAGAGCCAACCGGTGGCCGCGCTCCACGTTTTGAACCAGACTGCGCCGTCGCAGCCGCGGACAACGACGTCAAGCCAGCCGTTGCCACGCCAGGACGACGCAGGGGCGGAGGTGGCGCAACCCCCGATCGAGCCCCATTCCGACCAGCCGTTGCCCGGGACGAAATAGCGATGGTAGATCGCGTTGTCCGGCCCCCGCGCGAAGACGTCGGTGATCGGTCCCGGGCGGATGTCGATCGAGGGGCCGGAGGTCAGCGTCATGCCGGTGAGCGCCGCCCACGGCGACCACTGAGTGCCCGTCCAGGCCCGGGTGACCAGGTTGCCGCTCGAGTCGCGCATGGCGATCGACACGTTGCCGGGGCCGTTGCTGGCCGCCGCAGGATCATCATCGACTACTTCGGCGAACGCCGCCGCCGGGAACGCCGCAAGGCACGCGGCAATGAGCAGCAGCGCCCACAAGTGCCCCTTCCAGGACCGAAAGACCTTTACACTCACAATTCCTCCCTGTTCGCATGAAAAAAGGTCCCCGTTCCTTAGACATCGATGTTTATCATGTTGCGACGAGGAACGCGAGCCGACGAGCAGCCAGAGAGAAGCGACTACCACGGTGGCGCGGATCAAGCAGGTCGTCGGCAGGGTTGGGCACCGGGATCCGATGACCGAGGAGACGGGCGCCGTGCGGGATTTCGACGAGCTCGTCGGTGAGCTCGACTACCCGATGTTCATCGTCACCACTCGAGCGGGCGATCAGCTAGGCGGCTGCCTGATCGGCTTCGCCACCCAGTGCAGCATCGACCCGCCGAGGTTCCTCGTCTGCCTCTCGGACAAGAACCGCACCACTCGCCTAGCCCAGGAAGCGGAGGCTGTCGCCGTCCATTTCGTCCCCGCCGCCGCAACCGAGCTGGCCGAGCTCTTCGGCGGCCAAACCGGCGACGAGGTAGACAAGTTCGCCCACTGCACCTGGCACGAAGGCCCCAAGGGCCTCCCCATCCTCGACGCCTGCGACAACTGGTTCGCCGCCACCATCCGCGCCCGCCACCCCCTGGGGGACCACATCGCCTTCCTCCTCGACCCCATCGAGGCCCAAGCCGGCACCTCCTTCGACGAATTCACCTTCCACCGTGCCCGCCGGATCGACCCGGGCCACGAGGCGTAGGCGAACACGACTGGCCTGCGCCTTCAAGGCTGCTCGATCACGTCAACGCGCCTGACAGGATTCGAACCTGTGACCTTCGGTTTCGTAGACCGAGGCGGTGGCTCTGCTGGGCTACGTGGAGCTAGGTTTCAAGCGGTTTTCGCGGAATCGCGATCGGCTGAGATCGGCTGGAAGCTGTGGGCTTCTTGCCCCATTTCTTGCCCCAGGACGGGTGCCGGGGTACGGACGGCCTCTCTCGACGATCAAGCCGGATCAGGCGCTCTTGCCGAGTGCCTCCGTTCTGCGTTTCTTAAAAGCCGCAGCGGCCCGGGCGAGTGCCGCCGGTTCCCAGTAGAGGAATTCGAGCAGGCTATCGACGAAACCTCGGATCAGAGGCACGTCTTCGACTTCCACCTCGAACTCCTTCTTGTGGCCGCCGTAGTTTCGGTAGTCGTAGACGAGGTGGGCTTGGTCGACGAGCGGCTTGGGGACCGCTGCCTCCTCGACCAATGCATTCAACTGGTCTCTTAGTTTCAACTTGTCGTCGATCCCACGGTCGGCGCAGACCTCTTCGAGCACCCGCCCCGCGCGCACAGCGAAGGCGTCGGGCGCATGCTGGAGCTCAAGCATCGCGCCGTAGCGGACGGCGACCCCCTGGGGAAGATCGGCGAGGTCGCGACGAGCCGGGTAGAGCACCTCGAGGTCGACTTCGTCGGGCTCAAAGTACTGATCTATCCACAGATAGCGGCAAAGCGTGAGCTCACCGCAGGCCGAACAGCGATCGACCTGGGCGATTCGCTGCACGTTCACCTCCTCGAAGAAGTTGGCGTTCTGGAGAACCTGGTTTTCGGACGTAAGCGTCACCGAGCCTTTCGACTCGAGAGTGCCCTCACGTCCACAGTGTCCGCATCGACCCGGCATCTTCTAGCGACAGTACCTGGCGCCTGTGTCTCCGCGTCCCGCCCGCCGCCTCCTTCTCCCTTTCGGTTCAGGTGCCGGGTGAGATCTCACGGATGCGCTAGGTCACGTCGGGTCCCGGTCGTCGCGGCCAGGCCCGAAGAGAAGCCGGCCCAGATTTATGTGGGTCTCCTTACCGGCGACGAGCCTCTCCTCCCAGGTTATGAGCTCCTCATTTCCCGGCAGCTCCTCCACCGCAAGGGAGGCCAGACGCTGAGCTTCGGCAAGCCGGCAGGCCTTGACCAGCTCCTCCGCGGCCACGACCTGAAGTGCCGCATCGACGCTCGGCACCAACTCCAACTGGGAGCGGCTCTCTCGTTCCAGCCTTCTCTCGGTCGCCAACTCGAGCCACTGGTCGACGCTCCAATCAGGGATCTCGCCGGAGAGCAGTCCGACAGCGAAGGCAGCCACCGAGGGGTCCTTCAAGAGGCCCTCGTGCCTGGACAACACGTCGTCGGCACCAGGCCGACGGTGCTCCGTCCTTGCCACCGTCCCGTGCCAGAGGGCGTAGATCGCAACCATGATCGCCTTGACCTCGCCGTCGCCGGTCCCCGGAAGTATCTCCTCGATCCGCTCGAGGACGGCAGCCATGGGGGCGACGGCCTCGACCTGACCGGAACCGGCGTCGGTCAGATTCGCAACGAGGCCGGAGAAGTAGCGTGGCGCCGACTCGTTGCTGAATCCGTCCGCTTGCCAGATCCAGTACTGCGGCGCCAACTGCGCCCGGAACATCCCCGGTAGCGCGGCTCGCCAGTTGAATGTGAGGTCGATGTCGGTAGGCGCACGATCGATGTAATTGCGAACGACGTGACGCGCCAATCGGGCGAGACCGTCGAGGGAGAGAATCGTCCCGAGCCCAGGCGGGAATGCGGTGTCGGAGGGTTCGCCGAGGAGCCAGGCCTCCGGCGGCAGCGCCTCGAGAGCGTGCACGTTGCGGGAGCGGATCCCGTAGGCGGTTTTCAGCGCGCGGTCGAGATCGGCACCTCGGATCGGCCGCACCACCCCTGCTGCCTCGGCGCGGAAGAACGATGGCGAGAGATGGTCCGTCACGAAGGCGACGAACCTGGCGGTCGAACCCAGCCTCTCGGCGTCCATCGCCGCCCGGCGCACCCGGTCACTGAGCGCGCGATCGGCGCCAGAGAGCGCATCGTCGAAGAGGTTGCGCTTTCGGCCGTCTAATTGCTGCCATGAAGGGGGCGGGGCGCTCGCGCCCTCGCTCAACGACTCAAGCGCGGCAACCAGATCGACGTAGGCGATCGTCGGATTGATCACGGCACGCTGCGTCGCGTGGACGATCCGCCCGATTGCCCTCATGGCAGCCTCGTAGTTCTCTCGGCGCAGACCGAGGAGGGACGTCATAAACTCCCGGAACTCGTCGAGCTCCTCCTCGCCTACGAAAAGCGCCGGATCGAAGGTACGACGAAAGAGCTGTGATGCGGACGGTTCGACACGTCCCCCCGTCTGGGTCGGTACGAGCCGTCTAACGAGGTCGCCGTCGCTGCTGAAGACGGCGTTGAATCCGAAGGAGAGCACGTCGGCCAGCTGTTCGAGAAGCTCATCACCGCTCGTCGCGACGAGGCCAAATGTCTCCCCGTCAGGGTACTCGGCCTCGAGATGCTCGGTTACGCTCACCGTCACCGAGGAAACGGAGTGATGATCCGTCGAGGGGGCTAATTCACCGACCGGAAGCACAATCGGGTCACCCCGGAGAAAATCGCGATTCGTGTAGATGACGCGGCGGTGAACGGTGGAGTTCAGCGGCACTCCTCGGCGGAAATACCGTTTCGTCACGATCTGTAACACGTCCGATCACCACCTTCCCGCCGTCTTGCCTTAACCCAGCTTTCACACCGTCGGTGTGAGGCGCAGCGTCTCAGGGGACCGCTACGCGGCCCGCTGCTCTGGATCGGCAAAGGTCATCCCATCCGCGATTCGGCGGGTCGCCGCCTCGAAGGCGCGCTCGATCTTCGATGCCCGTGCCTTGTATCTGGGCGCCTGCGGATCATCGGCCAACCAAGCCTTCAGATCAAGATGGCGATAAGGCTCGGCGGTCTTCCGCGCGAGCAGGTCCGGCAGTGGCGTCCCTCCCTCGACCAAGCCACAGAGGAGCTCGTACTCCTCCGGGTCGAGGAGCGTCAGGGGGCGGACCTTCGGCTGCCCGAAGGCGCCGGGGAGTTTCTGCATGAGGAAGCTCCAGAGCGCGGGCGTCTGCATCGGGACACCCGCGGAGACCACGATAGGCCAAATGTTTTTGAGTCTGCCTGGGTCGTCGGGAAAGGGCGCATCACCAGCGAGGATCCGGTCGATGCATCTCGTCAGTTGTCGGCATTTACCGATCAGGACCCGCTCCAGATCCTCATGGGCCTCGGCACGGTCGCCTTCGATCAGGGTCGATGCCCGAAAGCGACTGTTGGTCGCCTCGACGAGGATTAGATCGGTGACATAGTCGATCGCCACATCACAGGTCTTGCCGGACTTGCCGCGCACGTAGGAACGATCGCCATGAACTCGGACTCCGAGGGTGCCCTTGTGAACGTCGCGTGCGAGATCGACGCAGTAGGTCTCATAAAGGCGACCGGCGAACGCGGCATAGCCCGGGGCGGCGCCCTTCTTGCGCGCGATGTTCAGCGCGCGGTGGTGGAATCCCTCCGAGAACCAGCTTTCAACGAAGCGTGGAGACAAAAGGATCAGGTCGCCGTTGCAGCAGCGCAGGAACGGCGTCGTCTTGAATGGTCGTACCTCCCACAGCAGACGCCGCACGCCCTCGCCGCGGGTGGCGAACTCGTCGCGAAAATCGTCGCGAGAGCGGGAGATCAAGGCCAATGCCTCGTCTCGTCGATCGGCGAGACCTGCAGTTCGCAACAGGCGATCAATCGCATCGGCCCCGATCCGGGTCTTCGTCTTGGATCCATCGAATACATCCATACTTGCCGAGAAGGCCATCATCAGTCGGGTCTGCTCCTCTGCACTCAGGCCGAGCTCATCCTCGTACCACCGATCAAGCGGGCAGTAGCTCTCGAACCCTCTCGCCATTGCCGAGCGGGCGATCTCGAGCAACAGATCGACGCGGGTTACCTCCTCCATGATCTGAGGGTGCGAATAGAGGGCGGAGAGTTGAATCAGATAAGGCAGCCAGGTTTCACCGTCGGCAAACTCGCTGGCCACCTCGTCGCGCTCGACATCGACGATCGAACCGGAGGCAAGAAGGAGGCGTTTGAAGAGAGGATGTTCCTCGGCGAGCATCTTTTCCCCGGGGGCCGAGGGCCGTCCGCCGTCGATTAGGAGCTGCATCAAGGCAAAGAGGTTCTGCTCGGCAAATACATGGGCTCCGGGATTGCCACGTAGCGCCGAGCGGATCCGGTCAAGAACCGGTGCGCCCTCGAAGACCATCTCGGCAAGGGCCAGCTGGCCCTCGGCTCTACGCCCGGCGCCGACAAGCCGGGCGGCGAGTATCGAGATTAGTTCGATCGCAGGCTCAAAACCGAGCGCACCGACGATCTGTTCGAGGCCAGGAATCGTGGTCACCGGTAGTTCGAGCATGTCCTCATTAATGAAGGGATGAAGTTGGTCGGTTGCGTCGACCGGGGTATGGAAGGCGACCGGCTGCGGAGCCGGCAGGAGCTCGGGCGGAAGATCGGGAGGTGGCGGCGAGGGGATCGACTCCCTGAGCGTCGATGGGAGGCTCAAGCCACTCGGGGAAACCCACCAGTCAGGTGCGATGAGTCGAGGATCTAGCGAGCTCACTGCTCTAATCTTTGCAAGCCGCCAGGTCGGGTCAACTTGGATCCCGGCTTGCCTAGGCCGCGATGTCGCGCTCCCGTTTCCAGACCTCGACGAAGCTCTCCAGCGCCTCGTCATCGAGCTCAATAGAGCCGCGTACGGTCGTCATGCTCGTGTCCCAGGGGCGGTTCTTCTTCCTGCAGGGGGTCAGCAACACGCCGACGGTCGCCGGCTCCTCCGCCCCGACCCGCTCGGTGAACTCATGATGGCGCAGTTCGACCCAGGCGCGAAAGGCGAGTTGGATTTCCCGGTCGAAGCGAGAACACACGCCAAGTGCGATCTGGGTGGATCCGTCGAGCGTGATCCTGCGGTGGTGCCATTCGACCTCGCCCCGCGGCACCTTGAGGACCCGCTCGAATTTCTCCCTGAGATGGCGGGCGACCGCTGCCCGCTGCCCTGGGAACAGCCGGTCGAGATCGGCCAGGGCGAGGAAGCGGAGCTCCTCGTCGCCCCCCTTCAAGGTCGTTCTCGCAATGTCCTCGAGGATCGTCCGATAGAGGCGTTGCTCGGCCTCGTCCTCGCCAGCCACCGGCGCGAGCGGGAGCAGAGGCTCGCTATGAACCTCCACCCCGGGGAGGACGTGTGACGCAGGAAGTGGAGTCGGCTCGGCGTCCTCGTCGGCCATCGCAAGCTCGTAATAGCGGACCGGCTCGTCACCTAGGGCAAGCCCCTCACCGGCCACCCTTCGCAGATAACGCCCGACCGCATGGGTCGATTTGAGCTGGTCGAAGAGGAAATCCCAGTCACGACGCAAAAGCGCGATCCCGTTCTCGGGCACATCAACCAGCACTTCGGGCGGCGGCGCGGGGTGGTCGACGATTACGACGATCAGCCAATCGAGGGAGTTGCCGTCGAGCTTGATGGTGCGGCCCCGCAGGTTCGTCAGAGAACCCGGGCGACGGCATAGCTCGCGGATCGTCCCCGAACCCTGGGACATCGCGCGGCCGACCTGCTTGACGAGCCAGCGACGCTCCCGGTCCTCCACCTCGCCAGATGCCTCACGGCTCTTGACCTGCAGGACGACACCGAGGTCGCCGAGGACCAGGAGCCCGTCTCCCAGCTCGCGCACACCCGAGGTGCGACGCCGGAGGCTCTGGGGAAAGACGAAGTCCGGCAGGCCCCAGAGGGAAGCCGCATCGTGGGTCGCATCCTCCGCCTCCTTGCCTTGGCGCTCGATCAGTCGGAGCGGCATGGCCGGCGGAATACGACGGACCACGAGGCCTTGACTCGTCTCGATCACGAGATCCAGGCCAGCCTCCTGCCCGACCCCAGAGATCGCTGCGAGTCGACGCTCCCCCGAAGGAAGACCTTCGCAGCACTTCTTGTACTTCTTGCCGCTGCCGCAAACGCAAGGATCGTTTCGCCCGACCTTGGTCATCGGTCGAGCATAGGAACTCGCCCGGCGCTTCCAAATCGCGCCTATCGCAGCCTCTGAGCCACGGCAGATCCGGAAAGCTCCGCTGCCAGATCCAGGGCTGGCACCATTTCCGCATCGATCAGGTGCCCGTAGGTGTCAAGCGTATACGCCGCCGAGTGATGTCCCATCCAGCGTTGAAGACGCAACGGCGAGAGCCCCCGCTCGATCAGCATCGACGCGCATGTGTGTCGGAAGGCGTGGAAGCCGATGCCTGATAGACCCGCCCGCTCGACGGCTGGCACCAGCACGCGGTAGCGGACGTTGTCTGTGTTGAGCGGGGTGCCCCTCGCGCTCGGGAAGACAAGGTCCTCCTCCCCGGCCTCGGGTTCCCGGCGTGCGGCAAGTCGGGCGGCAAGACCCGGGTCGAGCGGGACGCAGCGCCTGCCGAACCTGGACTTGGGTGCGCCAACCACACCGCGGACGATCGAACGCCGGACCCAGAGGCAGGGTGCTCGTAAATCTAGGTCCATCCAGCGGAGCGCGATCGCCTCCGATACCCGGAGGCCGGTCGAGGCAAGGAGATCGAAGAAAGGCAACCACTCCGCGGGGATCCCGGCGAGCACGCCGCGTAGCTGCTCGCGGGTCAGGAAGCGTCCCTGTTCGAAGTGCCAGCCGTTGCCCCCTCGCCGCCGTGGCAGGAGTAGAGCCTTCGCCGGTTCGCCAACGACGAGGCCTTCCCGCTCCGCTTCGGCCAGGCAGAGCCGCAAAGGGACTAGCACGTTCGCGATCGAGCGATCCGAGAGGCGCCCACGCTCGCCGCGATAGGCCGCAAGCCAGGTGACGAAACCCTGCAGCTTGTCTCGGTCGAGCTCGGCCAGCCGGATGTCCAGCGGGAAATAACGGAAGGCAAAGGTCGTGATCAGGCGGCGGTACTCGCGCCGCGTCCGCTCGGCGACGGTGTCACGGCCAAGACCGGCGTGGCCGTCAACCCAGCGAAGCGCGTGGCTGCGCAGTGTCGGCCCGAGCCGCTCGGCCCGCGCCTCCGCCTGGCGAGCTACCTTGACCGCCCGTGCCTCGGCGAAGCTCGAAACCGTCTCTTTGCGCTGGCGCCCGTCCCGCCGGTAGACGGCGACGTAGCGACGCCCGCGCCTGTAGACCCCAGGGTACGGAGTGCGTATCAGCGCATCCGGAGAGCGTTTCCGTTGCCGAGTTGCCGGCAGTGTTGCCACACTCGGGACTTCGACAAGGCATTGCAGACCCCTGGAATGCCGCATGGCGCCGAGCTTTTCGGCCATAACGGCACGAACGCGCCTGACAGGATTCGAACCTGTGACCTTCGGTTTCGTAGACCGACGCTCTATCCAACTGAGCTACAGGCGCGGGTGGCCGGTTGGGGCCGGCGAGGATCGAGATTAAAGGATGCGGGCCGGTTTCAGGCGAGTCGGGCGCTGATGGTGATCTCGGGCACGCCGGCCAGGGCGCGGGAGACGACGCAGCCGTCCTTGGCTTTCTCGGCGTAGGAGTTGAAGGCCTCCTCGTCGAGGCCGGGGACGGAGCCCGTCACCTCGAGGTCGATCTTGGCGATCGTCGGCAGCTCGTCGACGATCCGGAGCTGGACCCGCGCCTCGGCTTTGATCGACTCCGGTGGATGGTCGGCTTCGGTGAGGATCAGACTCAGGGCCATCGCGAAGCAGCCGGCGTGGGCGGCGGCGATCAGCTCCTCGGGGTTGGTGCCCTCGCCCTCCTCGAAGCGGGAGCTGAAGGAGTAGTTGCCCTCGAAGACGCCGTCGCCGACCTTGACGGTGCCGCTGCCGCCTTTGAGGTCGCCCCTCCACTCCGCGCTGCCGTTCCTCGTTGCCATGCTCGCTCCTTCGATCTCGGGTTTGCAGGATCCACCTACCCGGTTGGCGCGGTCTCATCTTCTGAGGCGTAGGCGGCGAGGAGCTTCTGCTCGCCCTCCTTGTCGGGGAAGCGGGTCGCTACCAAGAGGGCGCCGAGGAGGATGGCGACGATGCCCGCCACGTAGGCCCAGGAATCTCCGTGGAGGAAGGCGCCGCGGGCTCCTTCGACGATCGATTCGGCGTAGCGGGGGTGCTGTTCGGCCACGGCCGCGGCGCTGGAGAAGGATTTGGTCAGCTCGCTTTCGACGCTGGTGGTGATGTCCTGGGGGGCTGAGGCGACCGCTGCGGTCGCGGCGGCGGCGTAACCCGCGGTGAGCAGAGCGCCGAGGATGGACTGCATGATCGCCCCGCCCAGGTCCCGCTGCAGGTCCGCCGTCGCTGAGGCCATGCCCGCCCGCCGCACCGGCACCGAGGTGGTCAGCGAGCGCGAGGCCGGGGTGCCGGCGAAGCCGACCCCGATGCCGATCAGCAGGTAGCCGAGGCCGACGTGCCAGTACTGGGCGTTCTCGTCCCAGAGCAGCAGCATCACCACGAAGCCGGCGAGGCAGAAGGCGTAGCCGAGGAGGAGGGTGAAGCGGGCGCCGCGGGTCTCGACCAGGTGGGCCGAGCGCGGCGCCACGATCACCATCCCGATCGCCCCCGGCAGGATCGCCAGGCCGGCGTCCAGGGTCGAGTACTCGAGCACGTTCTGCAGGTACTGCTGGCCGATGAACATCGCCGCCATCAGCGAGCCGAAGACGATGATCCCGGCGCAGGCCGCGACCCAGAAGATCCGCCGCCGGGCGACCTCGAGGTCGTAGAGCGGCGTCGCCGTCCGCCGCTGCCGCAGCACGAAGGCGACGACCGCGGCGATGGCAACGACGCCGAGCCCGGCCGCCGCGGCCTTCGCTCCCGGCACCGGCGCGAAGTTGATCGCCAGGACGAGGGCGGCGACCATCACCACCGAGAGGATGCCGCCGAGGTTGTCCACCGGCCCGGAGGTCTCGTTGACGTGGGCGGGGACGAAGCGCCAGGCGAGGTAGAGGGCGAGCGCTGCCAGGGGCAGGGTGACGAAGAAGACCGATTCCCAGGCGAACTGGGTCAGCAAGGCGCCGGAGACAAGCGGCCCGAGCGCCGAGATCCCTCCCCCGAGCGCCGACCAGAGGGCGATCGCCTTCGTCCGCTCGGGCCCGCTCCAGAGCGCGGTGATCAGCGCCAGCGTGGTCGGGAAGGCCATCCCGGCGGCGAGGCCGCCCAGCAGGCGGGCGGCGAAGAGGACGCCGATCGTGGGGGCGAAGCCGGCGAGGAGCGAGGCCGGGATCGCCAGCGCCGTCCCCCCCAGCAGCATCTGCTTACGCCCGTGGGCGTCGCCGAGCGCGCCGAGGTAGAGCACCGAAGCGGCGAGGCCGAGCGAGTAGCCGACGGCGACGAGGTCGAGCCCGGTCTGGCTCGCGTCGAAGGCCTTGCCGATGTCCGGCAGAGCGACGTTGGCGACGGCGAGGTTGAGGTTGGCGACCGCGGCGACGGAGATCAGCGCCGCCAGCACCAGCTTCGCCCGCGGCGGCGACGTGCTCGACGCGGACACCGGCGCGGTAGCGGTCGCGTCCATGGCTTCTACCCTAAACGCCCTTTGCGCATAGGCTGACGCGATGACCAAGTGGGCCGTCCTCGGCGTCCTCTCCGCGGCGCAGTTCCTGATGGTCCTCGACCAGGCGGTGATGAACGTCGCGATCAGCCAGCTGGTCGAAGACTTCGACACCACGGTGACGACGATCCAGGCGGTGATCGCCCTCTACGCGCTGGTCATGGCCGGGCTGATGCTCACCGGCGGCAAGCTCGGCGACATCTATGGCCGCCGCCGCGTCTTCGCGATCGGGCTGGTCATCTACGGGATCGGCTCCGGGCTGACCGCCGCCTCCTGGAGCGTCCCCTCGCTGATGCTCGGCTGGTCGATCCTCGAGGGGATCGGCGCCGCCCTCGTCCTCCCCGCCCTGGTCGCCCTGGTCGCGGGCACCTACCGTGACAAGGACCGTGCCGTCGCCTACGGCGTCCTTGGCGGCGTCGCCGGTGCCGGGATCGCGGTCGGCCCGATCCTCGGCGGCTGGGTCACCACCGACTTCACCTGGCGCCTCGTCTTCGTCGGCGAGGTGATCGTCGCGATCGGGATCCTGATCGGCACCCGGTTGATGGCCGAGCCCGAGAGCGAGGGTGAGCGCCCCGTCCTCGACTGGGTCGGCGGCGTCCTCTCCGCGGCCGGGCTCGCGGTCCTCGTCTTCGGCGTCCTGCAGGCGAGCAACTGGGGCTGGTTGGCGCCGCGCAACTCGCCGATCGCCCCGTTCGGGTTCTCGCTGACGCCGTTCGTGATCGCCGCCGGCGGCGTCCTCCTCGGCGCCTTTGTCAGCTGGGAGCAGCGGCGCGAACGCCGCGGCGAAGAACCGCTGATCGACCTCGGCCTGCTGAAGATCCCGCCGCTGCGCAGCGGCGTGGCGATGTTCCTCGCCCAGAACCTGATCCTGATGGGGATCTTCTTCACGATCCCGCTCTTCCTGCAGATCGTCCAGGGCCTCGACGCGCTGGAAACCGGGATCCGGATGCTGCCGACCTCGGTCGGGCTCTTCGTCAGCGCGATCGTCGGCTCGAGCCTGGCGACGCGCTTCGCGCCGCGGGCGCTGGTCCGCACCGGCCTCGTCCTCGTCTTCGTCTCCTCCCTGCTGCTGCTGGGGACGATCGAGCCCGAGCTCGACAACGCCTCCTTCCTCTTCGCGATGGGGGTGCTCGGAGTCGGGATGGGCCTGGTCGTCTCCCAGCTCGGCAACGTCGTCCAGTCGGCGATCGGCGACGAGCAGCGCAGCGAAGCCGGCGGCCTGCAGTACACCGCTCAGCAGCTCGGCTCCTCGCTCGGCACGGCGCTGCTCGGCGCGATCGTGATCACCGGCCTGATCGCCGCCTTCACCGGCAACGTCGCCGACGACCCGCAGATCTCCGACCGGGTCGAACAGCAGGTCGAGGTCCAGCTCAGCTCCGGCGGCAGCTTCGTCGCTTCAGACGAAGTCCGAGAAGCCGCCGAGGCCGAACGCCTCGGACCGCGGACGACCGACGCGCTCGTCTCCCATTACGAAGACGCGCAGCTGAAGGCGCTGAAGCTCGCCTTCCTCGTTGCCGCCCTCTTGGTGCTGGCGTCGTTCTGGTCGACGCGGCGGCTGCCAGCCGAACGCCTTATCGCTTGAGCCGCACGTGCCAGCGCACGTTGGCCGCGGCGACGACGGCACCGTCGGCATCGGTCAGCTCGACCTCGCAGGGAAACTCGACCTTGCCGTCGGCATCGAGCGTCTCGTGCGCCTCGGCGGCGGCGATGCCGAGCTTCGCCTTGGCGGTGATCGGGCCCTTCGCGACTTTGTCGTAGGAGATCTCGGCGCTGCGGGCCAGCGGGGTCAGCTCGCCCATGCGCTCGGCGAAGGCGCCGACGAAGGCCGCGCCGGATGCCGTCTCGGCGGCGGTGAAGAGGGCGCCGGCGTGCTGGGAGCCGACGTGGTTCAGCAGCTCGGGACGCTCGGGCATGACGACGGTCGCCTCGCCCTCGCTGATTTCGGTGATCTCCAGGTTGAGGTGGCCGACGAACGGCACCGCCTGGCTCATCCCTTTCGCGATCAGGTCGAAGTCGGTCATCGCCTCCACCCTACCTTCAGTGAGTCTGTGAAAGCTGACGCATAACGTCAGGTTTGACGGACTCGCTAGCGGCCGTGGAACTCGGCGTGGCCGGGGCCGCCGTGCTCGAGGAAGGTCTGGACGGCGTTCTGCAGGTCCTCGCTCGCGAACAGCTCGCCGGCTTCGGTCCGCACCGCCTCGTCAGCCGCCGGGATCCCGCCTTCGCGGAAGCGACGGAGGATGTGCTTGGTCATCGCGTGCGCCTTCGTCGGGCCTTCGGCCAGTTCCTGCGCCAGCTTGCGCGCTGCGGCGTCGAAGTCATGGTCCTCGAAGATCAGGTTGACGACGCCCCAGCGCTCCATCTCCTCGGCGTCGAAGATCCCGCCCGACATCACGAAGTGGCGCGCGCGGCCGCTGCCGGCCCGCTCGGCCAGCCGCTGGGTCCCGCCCATCGACGGCGTCAGCCCGACCACTTTCTCGACCAGCCCGAACTTCGCCTTCGGCGAGGCGACGATCAGGTCGCAGGCGAGCGAGAGCTCGAAGGCGGCGGTGAGAGTCAGCGCGTGGGCGGCGAAGACGACCGGGGCCGGCAGCAGTTCGACCTTGTCGATCATCTCCAGCAGCTCGGTCCAGAGCGCGCTCCCCTGCTCCGGGGTCAGCCCGGAGAAGACGTGGACGTCGACGCCGCCGGAGACGGCGCGGCCCTCGGCCCGGATCAGCAGCGCCCGCGGCGGCTCGGCGGCGACCGCGTCGACCGCCGCCCGCAGGTCGTCGATCATCCGCTGGTCGAAGAGGTTGAGCGGTGGGCTGTCGAGGGTGATCACGGCGAGGTCGCCTTCGCGCTCCAACCGTGCCGCGGGGTTTGCGCTCATAGCTCCGGCACCCTATGGACCTCGAACAGGTTCGTGCCGAGTTCCTGTCCGTCGAGGCCGGCGGTAATCGCGACCAGATCGCCCGGCGCGGCGATCCCGTGTTTGGCCGCCTCCTTGGCGCAGTGGCCGAGCAGGCTGCGCAGCTCGGTCCCAAAGTCGCTCTGCACCGCGGTGACGCCGAAGAGGAGGCCGACCCGCCGCACCGTCTCTATATACGGGGAGACCGCGAGCACCGGCACGTCGGGCCGGTGGGCGGAGACGAGGCGGGCGGTGCGGCCGGTGTTGGTCGGCACCACGATTGCTTTGAGGCCGAGCCGGTAGACCGCGCCCACGGCGCTCTGGGCGACCGAGTCGGCGACGTCCTGCGTCGCCTGGTCGGTGCGGCGGAACAGCCACTCGGCGTAGGGGAGGTCGGGCTCGGTCGCGCGGGCGATCCGGTCCATCGTTTCCACCGCCTCGACCGGGTTCTGGCCGACCGCGGTCTCCTCGGAGAGCATCACCGCGTCGGTGCCGTCGTAGATCGCGTTGGCGACGTCGGTCACCTCGGCCCGGGTCGGGCGCCGCGCGGTCACCATCGAGGCCAGCATCTGCGTCGCCGTGATCGCCGGTTTCGAGACCCGGCCGGCGGCGCGGATCAACCGCTTCTGCTCGATCGGCAGCTGCTCGATCGGGACTTCGATCCCGAGGTCGCCGCGGGCGACCATGATCCCGCCACCGGCGGCGCGGACGATCTCCTCGATGTTCTCGGCCGCCTGCTGGCGCTCGATCTTGGCGATCACCGGGATACGCGAGCCGAGCTCTTTCAACCGCGCCGAGACCGGCTCGAGGTCGGCGGCGGTGGAGACGAAGGAGACAGCGAGCAGGTCGACGCCGTTCTCGACTGCGAACTCGACCCAGCCGAGGTCGACGCCGGTGGTCGCCGGCAGGTCGGCGCCGCCGGGGATGTTCATCCCCTTGTGCGAGGAGAGGGTGCCGCCGACCTCGACGTCGGCGCCGACGCCCTCGTCCGCCGCGGCGCCGCTGACCCGCAGCCGGATCGCGCCGTCGGCGAGGTAGACGAGCTGGTCGGCGTGCAGATCCGAGACCCCCGACCACTGGACCGGGATCGTGTCGCGGTCACCCTCCACCTCCTCCGGCGTCAGGGTCACGTGCATCCCGGTCTCGAGCTCGGCGACGTCGTTCCGCAGCGAGCCGATCCGCAGCTTCGGCCCCGGCAGGTCGCCAAGAATGGCCACCTCGCGCCCGACCCGCTCGCTCGCCGCCCGGATCGCCGCGATCGTCTCGGCCTGCCGATCCTGGCCCGCGTGCGAGAAGTTCAAGCGGAAGACGTCGGCCCCAGCGGCGACCAGCTGCTCGAGGACGGCAGGCGCCCAGCTCGCCGGCCCGACCGTGGCGATGATCTTCGTCCGTCGCCCCAGATGGGCGCCATCCGTCCCCTCAGCTCTCTCGTTCATCTCCGCGGACTGTAGAACCTGCTCGCCTCGGAGTACCTACAATCGAGCGAAGCGCGTGGAGAGGTGGCCGAGTGGCTGAAGGCACTCGCCTGCTAAGCGAGTAGGGGGCGCAAGCTCTCTCGAGGGTTCGAATCCCTCCCTCTCCGTTCGAGTCAGAGCCACCCGAAAGACTTTCCCTCTTAGATAGGGAACGAAGGCCAAGTTTCGGTTCGGCCGTCTGAGAGCTATTGAATGACTGACGAAACACCGCTTGATCCGATCCCTGATCCAGGTGAGAGGTTGGCCATGCCTGGCAACCCCCATCCCGACGAGGTCATTGACTACCTACAAGCACAGCTGAAACGGGACACCTTCTACGCTGGCTGGAGGGCTGGCTTCTTCCAAGCCTTTGAGATCTGGGGCGGGGAGCGACCCAAAGAGATTCCGAACACCTGGATTGCGGATGACGCCTTCAGGTCGCTTGAAGGGGAACCCGAGTTATCAGGGTCGGTAGTCGATACAGAAGGTGTGCCTGACGTGCACGTTGAGTGGCGCATCTTCTTCCAGGGCTGGATGGCCGGAGTCAGGTACGGCCACGAGCACTCAGAGGGCAAGCCTGCCAAGTTCCCGCCAGAGTCAGTGGCCTTCACGCAGTTCGAAGTCCACAAAGCAACCCGGTCCACAGGAGAAGGTCAATGAAACTGAAGGAGCTAAGCCCGCCGAGCAATGCCCGCTATATAGAGGGTGGAGAGCTAGAACTAGGCGATGGAACCTTCGTATCGGTTTACCGATACCCGGAGGGCGAAATCCGCGTCCAGACCAAGAACTCAGATCCAGATATCGGTCGCTTCGCTGTTGTCCATCTTGCCTCGGCATCAGGAAATCACGAGGGAACCCAGATCAAGCTCATTCCCGTCCGGGACCTCGAGTAGCACGACGTTTGCCCTCCCGCTCCGTTCGATGCCGCGGGTAGGCTGGCGCCGTGCCCGTCCCTTCGCAGTCGCACGAGCGCTACGAGCGGGTCTTCGCCGACGTCGAGGCGCCGTTTGCGTTTGTCGATCTCGATGCGATGTGGGCCAACGCGGAGGGGATGCTGGAGCGGGCGGCGGGGAAGCCGGTACGGGTGGCTTCGAAGTCGATCCGCTGCCGGGCGCTACTGGGGGCGATCCTCGGGCGGGACGAGCGGTTCCGGGGGTTGATGACCTACACGCTGCCGGAGACCCTGTGGCTCGCCGAGCAGGGATTCGAGGATCTGCTGCTCGCCTATCCGACCGCCGACGCCGGGGCGCTGGAGGAGCTGGCGCTGCGCTCGGCGGCGAACCCTGAGGGGGCGCCGATCGTGATGGTCGACTGCGTCGAGCACCTGGAGATGATCGAGTCGGTGCTGGGCAAGGGGGCGCCGCCGATCCGGGTCTGCATCGACGTCGACGCCAGCTGGTGGTGGCTCGGCGGTCGGGTCAAGATCGGCCCGAAGCGCTCGCCGATCCACACGGTCGACCAGGCGGTGGCGCTGGCACGGGAGATCGAGAAGCGGCCGCAGATCGAACTCGACGCGCTAATGGCCTACGAGGGGCAGATCTCCGGCGTCGGCGACCTGCCGCCGGGCCGGCGCCTGCGCGGCGCCGCGATCCGCTTCATGCAGAAGCGCTCGGCGGCGGAAATCGCCGAGCGGCGGGCGGCGGTCGTCGTCGCCCTCAGCGAGTTCGTCGAGCTGGAGATCGTCAACGGAGGCGGCACCGGCAGCCTCGAATTCACCGCGGCCGAGGAGGCGGTGACCGAGGTGACCGCCGGCTCCGGCTTCTACGCGCCGGTCCTCTTCGACCACTACAGCCGCTTCAGCCTCACCCCGGCGGCGGCCTTCGCGCTGCCGGTCACCCGCAAGCCCTCCGAGTGGGTGGCGACGGCGCTCGGCGGCGGCTATCTCGCCTCCGGACCCGGCAACCCGGGTCGCCTACCGGAGCCGTGGTTGCCGGAGGGCCTGCGGTTCGACGAGGAGGAGGGCGCCGGCGAGGTGCAGACGCCGCTGCTCGGTGAGCCGGCCGGGTCCCTCGGCGTCGGCGATCGCGTCTACCTGCGCCACGCCAAAGCCGGCGAGCTCTGCGAGCGCTTCGACACCCTCCACCTGGTCGAAGGCGACGCGATCGTCGACGAGGTCCCCACCTACCGCGGCGACGGCAAGGCGTTTCTCTAGCCGGCGAACTGCATCAAATTCTGGCCCTATGACCACCAGAATTTGATGCAGTTCGAGCTAGAAGCCTAGGACGCGGTCGGTGTAGTCGTTGCTGAAGACGCGCTGCGGGTCGAGGAGGTCGCGGGCGCGCTGGAACTGCTCCCAGGCCGGGTAGCGCGGCGCCAGCGTCGCGGCGGTCTGGAAGTGGCGCTTGCCCCAGTGGGGGCGGCCGCCGTAGTCGTCCATGATCGCCTCGACCGCCTCGAAGTAGGGACGCCACTCCATGCCGCGGTACTGGTGGACGGCGATGTAGGCGGTGTCCCGCTCGTGGGCGGGGCTGAGCGAGGCGTCGTCGCCGGCGGAGACGCGCATCTCGATCGGGAAGAAGACCGGGTAACGGTTCGAGCGCACCCACTCGACCACCCGCCCCGCCGCCTCGGGGCCGTGCTCGCGCGGCAGCGCGTACTCCATCTCGGTGAAGCGGACGCGGCGGTCGTTGGCGAAGACGCGGTCGCTGCGGTCGCTGGTGCGGCTGCCGGAGGCGAGCCGGCCGGCGAGGCGCGAGAGCGCCGGGATCAGGCGGGGGATCGCCTTCCCGGTCGCCGCCAGCGCCTCCAGCGCCCAGTTCTCGAGGATGACGTCGTTGAGGTAGGCGGCGGCGCGACCGCGCGGCCGCGGCGCCTCCTCGGTCCGATTGCGCTCCAAGACCAAGGCCAGGTCCGAGTAGGGAAAGCTGAAGAGCTCGAAGTGGTCGTGGGCGTCGGCCCGCTCGTCGAAGGCATCGAGCACCTCCCCGCGCGGCTGCGGCGCGTCGACCCGCAGCAGGGTGAAGGCCGGAACGCAACGCAGGGTCACCGCCGTGATCACCCCGAGCGCTCCGACCCCGATCCGCGCAGCCCGCAGCAGCTCGGCGTCGGTCGCCGCCGCCAGATGGCGGACGCTGCCGTCGTCGAGGACCAGCTCCAGCCCCTCGACCTGGGCCGAGATGTTGCGCAGCCGCGCCCCGGTCCCGTGGGTCCCGGTCGAGATCGCCCCGGCGATCGTCTGGCGATCGATGTCGCCGAGGTTCTCCATCGCCAGGCCGAGCCCGGCGAGCTGCTCGTTGAGGTCGGCGAGGATCGTGCCGCCTCCGACCCGGACCAGGCCCGACTCCGGGTCCGCGTCCTCGATCCCGCTCAAGCCCTCGAGCCGGATCATCGTCCCCTCGGTCAGCGCCGCCTCGGTGAAGGAATGGCCCGAGCCCGCCACCCGCACCTTCCCCCCCGCGGCCGCGGCCGCAACGACCGCCTCGGCCAGCTCCTCGCGATCAGACGGGCGGACGATCCGGGCCGGCCGGCAGGACTGGTCTCCGGCCCAGTTCGCCCACTCCCCGGTTGCGGTCCGCGCTCCTCGTCCCATCCGCCGAGCCTAACCCGAGGCGGGATGGGGTTCGGTACCCGGCTCCATCGCTCGAAAGGCGTAGATGACGGTCAGCGCCAGCAGCAGCGCGATCGCCAGGCTCGGCGCTGCGTTGCCGGTGAGGCTGGCGACGACGCCGCCGCCGATCCCGCCGATCACCTGCCCCGAGGCCCAGGCCATGTTGGAGAGGCCGGCGGCGAAGCCCTGGTGGAGGCTGCTCTCCTCGGCGGTGTCGGAGATCAGCGTCAGCGCCGGAGCGAAGCAGAGGCCGGCGCCCAGCGACGTGATGATGAGCCCGGCGATCACCACCCCCAGCGTCGCGGCGGCGGCGATCGTGATCATCGCCACCGCGCAGATCGTCAGCCCGCTGACGTAAGGCAGCCGCCGCCCGACCCGGTCGGAGATGCGGCCGGCGAGCGGGGCGAGGACCGCCTCCAGCGCCGCGCCGACGATGAACCCGGCGGCGATCACGCCGTGGCTGCCGCCGAGGGCGTCGATCCGCAGCGGCACCAGCACCTCGATCGCCCCGAACATCACCGAGGGAACGGCGACGAAGGCCGCGGCCTCGAGGACTGGTCGGCTGAGCAGCGTATCCATCACCTCGTGCAGGGTCTGCGTCTCCGGCGCCCGCGTCTCCGGCAGCCTCGAGGCGGCGATGGCAAGCAAAACCGTGATCACCAGGACCGAGCTGAAGACCGGCCCGGTCCCGATCGAACCGGCGACCGCGCCCAGCGCCGGCCCGAGCAAGGCCCCGGCCACCGCGGTCCCCAGGGCGGTGCCGATGATCGAGCCCCGCTTCTCCTCCGGCGCGGTCGTGATCAGCCAGGTGAGCGCGCCGGACCAGATCAGCGCCCCGGCGATCCCTTGGATAAAGCGGGCGGCGTCGAGCAGGTAGATCTGATCGGCGAAACCGAAGACCAGGCTCGCCACCCCCAGCAGGAGCAGGCCGTTGATCACGGTCTTGCGCGGCCCCATCCGGCTGGCGACGAAGCCGGCGGGCAAGGAGCCGAGCAGGGTGCCGGCCGCATAGGCGGCGGAGAGGACCCCCGCTTCGGCCTTGGTCAGCCCGAGATGGTCGACGTACTCCGGCAGCAGCGGAGCGATCGCGGCGAAGAAAGCGACGTCGATGAAGATCATCGCCGACGCGAGTAAGAGGAGCCGGCGCACCGATGCATCCAATCAGGTGGGCGACCTCAACTCCGCTTCGCTTTAGCATTGCCTGAGCGCTCCGGAGGGGTGGCAGAGCGGTTGAATGCGGCGGTCTTGAAAACCGTTGGGCGTCGAAAGGCGTCTCGTGGGTTCGAATCCCACCCCCTCCGCTGCCGTTGTCAGGGCGGCACATTGCGGCGTCCTCGCAGGATTACGTCGAGGGTGCCCGAACGAAGCTTGGATGGATCCCGCCAGGCGCGAGCGCCGCCGCGAGTCTTGGGTCGAGCGCGCCGAGCGCGTCCGCGACGCCTTCGGCCTGGTGCTCGCCTCGGTCCTGCTTACCTACGTCCTCGCTTCACTGCTCGCCAACCGCGACTGGGGGGCGGTGGTTCTCTGCCTCGCGACCAGCACCACCTCGCTGATCGCGCTGACCAGCGCCCACGCCCGTCCGCGCCTGTTCCGGTCGGCCCTCTACCTGTCGGGGGCGACGGTCGTGCTGGCGGCGATCGGCGCGGTCGGCGGCGGCCACTTCTGGCTCAACGTCGCCACCGTGGTCCAGGTCGCGCTGCTGACGGTGGCGATGGGTGCCGTCCTGCAGCGGGTGGTGATGGCCGACCGGGTCGGCTCGCGGACGATCCTCGGCGCCCTCAGCGTCTACGCCGTGCTCGGCCTTCTCTTCACCTTCGTCTACGGATTCGTCGAGCGGGTCCAGGGCGGAACCTTCTTCGAAGGCCATCCCCACCCCGCCGGCGGCGACTTCCTCTTCTTCAGCTACACGACCCTGACCACGACCGGCTACGGCAACCTCGTCCCCGGCGGTCAGCCAGGCCGGATGATCTCCGGCCTGGAGATGATGATCGGTCAGATCTTCCTTGTCACCCTGGTCGCCGGCCTGGTCAGCCTCTGGCGACCCGGCGAGGGGATCAAACGGCGCCAGGAGGCGCGCCGCGAACAGCGCGCCGCCGGAGAGCCTCCGGCCGCCTAACCCTCGTCGAGCTCTACCCGTTCGATCGTCTGCGGCTCGACCGGCTTGTCGGCGCCGTCGGTCGGCACCGACTCGATCGAGTCGACGACGTCCATCCCGTCGATCACCTCGCCGAAGACGGTGTGCTTGCCGTCGAGCCACGGAGCCGCCCCGGTGGTGACGATGAAGAACTGCGAGCCGTTGGTGTTCGGCCCCGCGTTGGCCATCGCCAGCGCCCCGCGGACGACCTTGTGGTCGTTGATCTCGTCCTCGAAGGTGTAGCCCGGGCCGCCGCGACCGCTGCCTTCCGGGCAACCGCCCTGGATCATGAAGTCCGGGATCACCCGGTGGAAGACGAGCTGGTCGTAGAAGCCCTCCGCGGAAAGCTTGCGGAAGTTCTCGACGGTTTTCGGCGCGTCCTCGTCGTGAAGCTCGAGCACGATCGCCCCGGCGCTGGTGTGGAGAGTTGCTTGCGACATGCGGCTCACCCTAGCGTCTCCCCGAGGCCGATCTCCACGGCCCTCACCCCCGCACCTTGACGGTGACGGGGGCTGAGAAGCCGGGGGCGTACGGCCAGTGCTCCTCCGCCAGCGCCGTCGCCCGCAGCCGGATCGCGGCGCTGCCGCTGACGTAGCGGAAGCGGTAGTGGGCGCGGAAGCGACCGTGGTGGTCGGTGCGGGTGACGAGCACCGGCCGCCAACGGTGGGTCGCCTGCTCCAGGTACTGGATCGCGACCAGCTTGCCGCGGCGCGGGATCGGCGCCCCCGCGCTCTTGACCTTGCCGCTGAGGCGAAGCGCCTGGCCGGTCTCCAGGCGGGTCGGGATCGCCCGCAGGGAGATGCCGGAGCGGACCCGCAGCTCCAGCGCCGGGCGCCGCGCCGCGTCGAAGCCCGGGTCGCCGCTGAAGATCACCGTGACCCGCCGCGAGGGTCCAGCAGGCAGCCGGGTTTCGAAACCGCCCTGTTCGCCCGTCCTCACCGTCTGGACGGCGATCGGGGTCAGCGCCCCGTGGGAAGGATGCGAGACCACCCGCAGCTCGCGATCGGCGAGGGGGGCGCCGTCGGAACGGGTGAGGCGACCGCTGAGCAGGGCCGGGGCGCCGAAGGGAACGGTAAGCGAGTCGCCGCGGCCGTGGCCGCCGCGCAGGCGGGCGAAGAGCCGTGCCTTGCCCTTCGGCTGCGGCTTCGCCGGCTGCGCCGGGACGGCCTTCGCCAGCGGCGGGGGCGGCTCGCGCCGGATCGCCATCTGGGTGCCGTCGGCGCGCAGGCTGGTCGAGGCGGTGTTGCCGGCGGCGTCAGCCGCGTCGGCCCGGAAGACGTAGGTGCCGTAGCCGAGCTCGGGCATCGGCGCCACGAGGTGGGCCTTGCCCGGCCCGTTGGCGGGCGCGAGCTTGGTCGGCAGCTCGGTCCAGTCGGAGGCGTCGACGCGGCGGTAGAGGATCTCGCCGCCGGCCGGGCCGGAGTGTTCGTCGGCGACGTCCGCCATCACCTGGCTCCCCGGTTCGTCGGTCGAGAAGGCGACCTGCGGCTTGACGCCGTCGAGCCGCAGCGGCACCGTCACCGCCGTGCTGTCGGCTTCGTTGCCTGCTTCGTCGCGCAGCCACAGCCGCAGCGAGAAGGTCCCGGAGCCGGGGACGGAGAGGTTGTCGAGCGAGCGGCGGTCGCGGCCGGCGGCGAAGTTGACGCCGCTGTCGTAGCCGTTCGCGCCGGTGATCCGCCAAAGCGCCCCGGCGATCGGGCTGGCGCGTCCCTGGTCGGGGTTCTCCCAGGCGAGGTCGAAGTCGTCGGTCCGGCGCCAGCCTTCGCCACCGGTGAGCGTCACCGCCTTCGGGTGCGCCGGCGGGTTGTTGTCGACGAGGAACGAGGCCGAGTCGGTGCAGGCCCGGTTGCCGGCGAAGTCGACGCTGCAGTGGGTGACGGTGTGTTGGCCGTCGCTGAACGACGGCGTGTCGACGAAGTGCGTGTTCGCAACGGCGGTCCGGCAAGGGCGCATGGTCGTCGCCCGCCACTCGCCGCCGACCTGGACCTTGTTGCATTCGTACTCGCTGAAGCCGACGCGGTTGCCGTCGACGAAGGTTTCGCTGTACCGGACTCCGGCCCCGCCGTCGGCGTCGAGGAAGACGACCCATTGGTTGCCGCGCCGCCACCCGCCGGCGACCAGCGGCCCGCCGGTGATCTGCACGGTCGGGACCCAGTCGTCCTCGACGGTCAAGGTCAGCGCCCGCAGGGCTGACCACGAGCCGGGGTCGAGCGAGCACCACTTCGTCTCGGCGCGGGCGCAGAGAAGACGATCTTCGAAGGCGGCGACGGGGGTGTTGAAGCCCATGGTGAAGTCCCGCAGAGCGGTGTCGGTCGTGCCGGCGGTCAACGACGGGATGAAGTCGCCGGACCAGTTGACCGCCCCCATCCGCTGCTCCATCCCGTCGTGGAGCGCGTGCCACCAGGTTCCACGGACAGCGGTGATGCCCGCGGTGCCGGGGGGCGTGTCCCAGCGCCAGCGGGCGAAGCGGGTGCCGGAGACGGTCCCCTGGCCGTCGCGGGTGAAGCTCTTCAGGTGGACGCCGTCGAACGGGTCGGCGCCCGCGGGCGGCACGCAGTAGCCGTCGGAGCGGAACTTGGCGCCGCCGGTGGTGTCGGCCCAGCTGGCGTCGGCGCCGACGTACCAGCCGCACTGCGCCACCTGATACTTGCCGGCGCTCGCCTTCGCCGCCGCCAGCAGCAGCACGCTCATCGCCAGCAGCACTCCGAGGGCGACGATTCTCCCGACGACGATCCTGGTGTGAGACATAGGTCCTCCTTCGCTCGACTGCGTACGGAGGACCTAAGGAACCGGGAAGGGCAAACTCTCCCCCTCCCGGCGCCCGAACCAGCGGCTTTGCGAGAATCGAAGCGATGCCACTTCCCACCGAAGACCAGATAACCGAGAAGCTGCGCGCCGTCATCGACCCCGAGCTGCGGCGCTCGATCGTCGAGCTGGGCATGGTCCGCTCGATCGACGTCAAAGACAACGGCCGGGTCGAGGTCGTGGTCTCGCTGACCACCGCCGGCTGCCCGATCCGCTCGCACTTCGAACAGGCCGTCGCCCAGAACGTCTCCCAGCTGGAAGGCGTGACCGAGGTCGCGGTCGGCTTCGACGTCCTCTCCGACCAGGAGAAAGGCGACCTGCAGAAAACGCTCGGTCGCGGCAAGCTGCCGCAGGGCGCGCTGGCGAAGGTGAAGAACGTGATCTGCGTCTCCTCCGGCAAGGGTGGCGTCGGCAAGTCGACGATGACCGCCAACCTGGCGGCGGCGCTGAACGCCGAAGGCCACTCGGCCGGGGCGCTCGACTGCGATGTCTACGGCTACTCGATCCCGCGCATGCTCGGGGTCAACCACAAGCCGGAAGTCAACGGCGAGCGGAAAATCCTGCCGCTGGACTCGCCGAGCGGCGTCAAGGTGATGTCGATCGGCTTCTTCGTCGAGGAGAACTCGGCGGTGGTCTGGCGCGGACCGATGCTGCACAAGGCGATCCAGCAGTTCCTCGAGGACGTCGCCTGGGACGAGCTCGAGTACCTGCTGCTCGACCTGCCGCCCGGGACCGGCGACGTCTCGATGACGCTGGCGCAGCTGCTGCCGCAGGCGAAGTTCGTCGTCGTCACGACGCCGCAGCCGGCGGCGCAGTCGGTGGCCCGGCGCGGCGCCGAGATGGCGCGGAAATTCGACCTCGAGATCCTCGGCGTGATCGAGAACATGTCCGGCTTCACGACCCCCACCGGGGAGCGCTTCACGATCTTCGGCGAGGGCGGCGGCCAGCTGCTGGCCGACGAACTCGACGTGCCGCTGCTCGGCAAGGTGCCGCTCTCCGAGCCGCTGCGCGAGCACGCCGACGGCGGCTCGCCGCTGGCGATCGACGATCCCGACGCTCCCGCCTCGCAGGCGATCCGCCAGGCGGCGCGGGGCATCATCGCGGCGACGCCGCAGGAGCTGCCGATGCTGCAGGCGACGCCGGCCGCCGCGGAAGCGCCACCGGTCAGCGGCACCCCGCTGCCGGTCGTCCAGTAGCTGGGCAAGCGCGAGTCCGTCGAAGCTGACCTATTTCGTCAGCTCTCACGGATTCGCTTCTGTGACCGAAGCCACAGAAGCGTCGGCAACTTCTGGCCCAAGCTTGGGTTAAGGTTTGCACACAAACGCCTAATCCCTGGCTAAGAGATGCCAGGGAGCGGGGGAACCAAGTTCCTGGGGCGAGCCCACCTACCGGTGGGGGCGCAGGCTCCTTCAGCGCCAGCCCGACAGCTAACCCCGTAGGCCGACGAAGGAGGAGTGACTAGATGCAGATGGCCCTTGGGGCGGCCCGGAAAACGCCCGCCCTTCGTATCTTCCTCGCGGTATCGGCCCTGGTAGCGGCCTCACTGGCCATGGCCGGACCGGCCCAGGCGACCACCCCTGGTGGCGTCACCACCACTACCCCGGAAACCGAAGCGGCACCCGAAGTCGGCCCTCCCGGCAAGGCGACGCTGGTCAACGGCCGAGCAATCCCCCCGTCGAACGCTCCTGCGGCCGTCAAACAGGTGATCGCCGCGGCGAACAAGATCCGCACCAAGCCCTACATCTACGGCGGCGGCCACGCCCGCTTCTGGGACACCGGCTACGACTGCTCGGGCTCGGTCAGCTTCGCCCTCCACGGCGGAGGCTTCCTCTCCAGCCCCCTCCCCTCCGGCCCGATGGAGACCTGGGGCAGCGGCGGCAAAGGCCGCTGGATAACCGTCTACGCCAACGCCGGCCACGCCTACGCCGTAATAGCCGGCCTCCGCTGGGACACGGCAGGCAACACCAGCGGCACCGGCCCGAGGTGGCACAAGAGCACTAGAGCAGCAGCGGGTGGGCCTTTCGTAGCGCGGCACCCCGCCGGCTACTGAGATCTCACCAGCTGTAGCGAGAGGGGGCGGGTGACCCTCTCCAGACACTCAACAACGAGCCATAGGCGAGCTTGTGTCTGGAGAGGGTCACCCGCCCCCTCTTCTCTACCTAAGCCGCCTGGTTCTTGAAGTAGTTCGCGTTGATCTCGGCGTATTTGGCCCACTCGGCCGGAAGCTGATCCTCGGCAAAGCAAGCGTCCACCGGACAGGCCTCGACGCAGGCGTCGCAGTCGATGCACTCGTCGGGGTCGATGTAGAGCTGCTCGACATTGTCGTAATCGGCCTCGTCAGGCGTCGGGTGGATGCAATCGACGGGACAAACCTCGACGCACGAGTTGTCCTTCTGGCCAATGCACGGCTCGGCGATGACGTAGGTCATTTCGAAGGGTCTCCTAAAGCTCGTTTTCCGGGTGCCCGCCGGGGGCCCCGGCCAAGCGCGAGCGCTCATTTTAGGGATGATGCGGCGGTGCTGCTGTTGACGGGGGCAACCGGAAGCGTCGGATCGCGGCTGCTGCCGCTGCTGTTGGAGCGCGGCGAGGAGGTGCGGTGCCTGGTGCGCGAGCCGCGGAAACTCGGCTCGCGGCGGGTCGACGTGCAGATCGCGCTCGGGGACCTGGGCGAGATGTCGGACCCCTACCTGGTCCGACAGGCGCTGCGGGGCGTCGACACTGTGATCCACCTGGCGGCCTCGATCCGCGATCAGCCGCCGAAGCGGATCGAGGAGCTGAACGGCCTGGCGACGGTGCGGCTGCTGCGGGCGGCCGAGCGCAGCGGCGTCCAGAGCTTCCACTTCTTCAGCGCGCTGGATGCGCAAGCGGCGCAGCGGACCCGCTTCTTCCGCGCCAAGTGGCTGGCCGAGCAGACGGTGCTCTCCTCGCCCCTGCAATCGACCGTCTTCGCGCCTTCAATCGTCTACGACCACAGCGACCCCTGGATCACGCTGCTGCGGCGCTTCTCCTTCCTGCCGGTGCTGCCGGTCTCGGGCGAAGGGCGGGCGCGGTTCCAGCCGATCTGGTCGGCGGACGTGGCGCAGTGCGTGGTCGGCGCGTTGGAGCGCGAGCGCGGCGCCGAGGAGAAGACGCGCCGCTACGAGCTCGCCGGGCCGGAGACGCTCACCTACGACCAGATGTCGGATCTGGTCAGCCGCATCGCCGGGCGGCCGCGGCCGCTGGTGCACCTGCCGCTGCCGCTGGTGCGGGCGGGGCTGATCGCGCTGCGCTCCGTTTTCGCCGAGGCCGTGTTCGCTACCTGGGAGGAGGCCGAGTTGATGGAGGTCTCGATGGTCAGCGAACGAGGGACGGGCGATGCGCAGGCACTCGGGGTGGAACCGCGAAGAATGGGGGATGTCCTCCAGGACGCTTAGACGCGCGCTCGCGGGAGCGGCCCTGCTGTGGGTGCTGGTTATGGCGCCGAGCGCCGCCGCGCTGTCGCTGGTGCCGCCGAAGCCGGATGTCTTCCTCGGGGTCAGCGACCGCGGTACGACGACCGAATTCAACGAATTCGCCGAACTAACCGGCAAGCACCCGGCGCTGCTGGAGACCTTCCATCCCTGGGGCAACAGCCTCAACGAGGCCTACGAACGCTGGCGCGAAACGGCGACGCGACCCGTGCTGGCGATCTCGACCCAGGACGACCAGACCCTGGGCGAGCTGATCACGCCGGAGCAGATCGCCCTCGGGGCCGGCGACGAATACCTCCTGCAGCTGAACGACTTCTTCGCCTCGCACGGGCTTCCCGCCTACATCCGCCCGCTGGGGGAGCCGAACCGCTGCCTCAACGCCTGGACCGCGGTCGACTGCGAAGGCAACCAGCGCGGCGGCGAACACACGACCGGCTGGTACAAGCAGGCCTTCCGCCGCATCTCCCTGATCGTCCGCGGCGGCCAGAGCCTGGAAGCGACCAACGCGACGCTGGCGGAAATCGGGCTGCCGCCGGTGCAGCGGAGCAAAGGGCCGCCGCCGCCCGGGCTGCCGCCGGCGCCGGTCAGCATCGTCTGGAGCCCGCTTCCGGGCGGCTCGCCCCGGGTCAAAGGGAACTTCCCCGGCAACTACTGGCCCGGCCGGCGCTGGGTCGACTGGGTCGGCACCGACTTCTACTCCGAATATCCGGTCTGGGACGACCTCAACCACTTCTACGCGGGCAAGCAGTGGAAGGGAATGCCGGTGGCGATGACCGAGTGGGCGGTCTCGGGCGAGGACGAACCGCGCTTCGTCAAGCAGGTAGTCACCTGGACCGTCCGCCACCCCCGCGTGCGGATGCTCGTCTACTACCAGGGCTTCGGCCCCGGCAACCAGTACGACCTCCGCCTCTACCCCCGCACCACCAACACCCTGCGCCAGAAGATCCGCCGCCCCACCTTCCTCTCCACCGCCGACTACAACGCCGGCCTCCTCCCCCCGCTGCCCCCGAAGCCGCGGAAGAAGTAGGAGCGCTTACGAACCGCCAGGCACGGCGGTGCCGACGGGACGATTTCGATCTATATAGGCCCCTTTTCGGCCCGTCGGCGAGCAGATCGATCGCTAGTTACTTAAGAGGGTGCGGAGCGTCTGGGATAGGCGCTCTGGTTCGTTGGTGACCTGGTGCCAGGTGCAGCGGATGACGGTCCAACCGGCGGCCGCAAGCCGCTGATCGCGCTGCCGGTCCTTCTCAAAAGCGGTGACGGTGCCGTGGACGCGGCGACTGTCGGCTTCGACGATCAGCCGGGCTTCGCGCCAAAGGAAGTCCGGCATGATCGAGATGCCGTCGACAATGAGGTGCCCGTTGACCTCCGGCTGGAATCCGCCTCGTTTGAACAGGCGGAGAAGCTTCTTCTCGAGCTCACGCCGTGCCTCTTTTTCATCCGGATCGTGCAGCTCGATCGCAAGCCGGAGGCGGGCAACCCCACGCCGCCCCTTGCTCCGCTTCAGCAACTCAACAATTTCCGCTAGATCGAAGACTTCCTCCACTTCGGCCTGGGTGACGGCGTAGCGGAGCGTGTCGGGTGACGCGGTGGCAGCTAGGTCGAGCAAGGTGCGCGCGAGGCTGGTGCACGGAATGCCGTCGATCAGCGCTCGGTCACTCAGGGTGAGCGTTCCATCTCGATGAGCCGAGATGCCTTTCGGAGCGCGCCCACGCCGATTAGGCGCGATCACGTCGATGTGATTTCGACTGTCATCCAGGATCCCGTGGAGCGAGGCAGCCGAGCGGTGGGAGAGAGCAGCTCCGGGTCCACAAGCCAGCACAGCGGCCATCAGGTGCCCCTTCGTCTCGAGGATCGGCCCCAGGACATACACACCTTGGTGAATCCGGAGGAGACGGTGAGCAGCAGAACGTTTCCTGGCCAACTGGGCGTCGAAGCCACGGTCGGCCAACTGCCACAGGGCGACGACACCATGCTGTCGCCGCGCCAGTTCAAGCATGGCCTTGTCGAGCCCAGGCCGAGAGAGACGCCGACGGGACGATTTCGATCTATATAGGCCCCTTTTCGGCCCGTCGGCAGGGGGAGGGGCAGATGCGTTGGGCATCTCGCAAGCGTGGTGGACCGCGACGCACGAGTGTTGCGCAGTTCGTGACGTTTGCGTGCCGCACTTTTCGCGAAAACGAGACGCGCCGCGCGAAGCCGCCGCTGGCAAAAAAGAGGCCCGGGTTGCCCCGGGCCTCTCGGAAACTCACTCCCCTGGGAAGGGGTGCTTACATCATGCCGCCCATGTCGGGCATGCCGCCCGGCATGCCGCCGCCGCCGTTCTCCTCCGGCGGTTCGGCGATGATCGCCTCGGTCACGAGGATGTTCTTCGCGATCGAGGCGGCGTTCTCCAGGGCCGAGCGGGTGACCTTGGTCGGATCGATGACGCCGGCCTTGATCAGGTCGCCGTACTCGCCGGTCGCCGCGTTCAGGCCTTCGCCTTCCTTCAGGTCGCGGACCTTATTGACGACGACCGAGCCCTCGAGGCCCGAGTTCTCGGCGATCTGCCGCACCGGCTCCTCCAGCGAGCGGTGGATGATCCGGGCGCCGGTGATCTCGTCCGGGTCGTCCAGGCTCTCCGGGTCGAGACCCGACTGAGCGTTCAGCAGGGCCACGCCACCGCCCGGCACGACGCCCTCCTCGAGGGCGGCGCGGGTCGCCTGCAGCGCGTCCTCGACGCGGTGCTTTTTCTCCTTCATCTCGGTCTCGGTGGCGGCGCCGACCTTGACGACCGCGACACCTCCGGCGAGCTTGGCCAGGCGCTCCTGGAGCTTCTCCCGATCGAAGTCGGAGTCGGTGTTTTCGACCTCGTTTTTGATCTGGTTGATCCGGCCTTTGATGTCCTCGCTCGCACCAGCACCGTCGATGATCGTGGTGTTGTCTTTGGCGACGACGACGCGGCGGGCCTTGCCGAGCTGGTCGATCTGGGTGTTCTCCAGTTTCAGGCCCATCTCCTCGGTGATGACCTCGCCACCGGTGAGGATCGCGATGTCCTCGAGCATTCGCTTGCGGCGGTCGCCGAAGCCCGGAGCTTTGACGGCGACGCCGGTGAAGGTGCCGCGGAGCTTGTTCACGACCAGGGTCGCGAGGCACTCGCCCTCGACGTCCTCGGCCACGATCAACAGCGGTTTCCCTCCCTGCATCACCTGCTCGAGCACCGGCAGGATGTCCCGCACGGAGCCGATTTTCTGGTTGGCGATGAGGATGTAGGGGTCGTCCAGCACCGCCTCCATGCGGTCCTGGTCGGTGACCATGTACGGCGAGATGTAGCCCTTGTCGAACTGCATCCCCTCGGTGAACTCGAGCTCCATCCCGAAGGTCTGGCCCTCCTCGACGTTCACCACGCCGTCTTTGCCGACTTTCTCGATCGCGTCGGCGATCACGTTGCCGATGTCGTCGTCGCCGGCGGAGATGGCGGCGACGCGGGCGATCTGATCTTTGCCCGAGACCTCTTTGGACTGCTTGCCGCGGAGGTTGTCGACGACGTCCTCGACGGCCTTCTCGATGCCGCGGCGCAGGGCCAGCGGGTTGGCGCCGGCGGCGACGTTCTTCAGGCCCTGGCGGACGATCGTCTGGGCCAGCAGGGTGGCGGTGGTGGTGCCGTCACCGGCGACGTCGTTGGTCGCCGTGGCGACCTCGCGGACGAGCTGGGCGCCCTGGTTCTCGAAGACATCCTCGACCTCGACCTCGCGGGCGATGGTGACGCCGTCGTTGGTGATCGTCGGCGCGCCGAACTTTTTGTCGAGCACGACGTAGCGGCCTTTCGGGCCGAGGGTTACCTTGACGGCGTTGGCGACGGAATCGACGCCGGCCTGCAGGGCCCCTCGCGCATCCTCTGCGTACTTCAGCTCCTTGTGAGCCATTTCTTTCGGTCCTCCTTGGTTACGTAAGTCCGGGTGGGAGAGCTAGGCGACCTTGGCCAGGACGTCCGACTCGCGCAGCACCAGCAGCTCGTCGCCCTCGACGGTCACCTCGGTGCCGCCGTATTTGGAGTAGAGGACTTCGTCCCCCTCCGCGACGTCGAGCGCGCGGCGGCTGCCGTCGTCGTTGACCGCGCCGTCGCCGACGGCGATGACCTTGCCCTTCTGCGGCTTCTCTTTCGCGGTGTCGGGGAGGACGATCCCGCTAGCGGTCGTCTCCTCCTCCTCTACCGGCTTGACGATCAGCCGGTCCCCGAGGGGCTTCAGCTTCATCCGTGAACCTCCGTTATTCGGTCAGTAATTTGATGGGAAAGTCGAGAATCGCCGTTGCAGAGCCAAATAAGGGGCCCGACGGCCTTTGGCACTCTCATGATGGGAGTGCCAACAACAGGAAAGATAGCGCGCTGGCCACGCCGGTCAAGGCCAGCATCGTGGTTCTTCTCAGTCGGCGGCCAAGAGGCGGCAGCCGAGCAGCTGGGCGATCCCCTCGCCGCCGCGCTGCATCACCCAGTCGTGGTTCCACTCGAAGGCGGGGCGCAAGAGCGGCGCCAGCAGGTTCATCCAGGGCTTGGTCGTGCGCACGTTCCACTCGTAAAGGACGGCGGTCACCCCGTCCTGCTCGTAGAGGCGCCAGCGGCCGATCCCTTCGAGCTCGCCGACGGCCCGCCCCTCCATCAGGGTCGGGTGCTCGATCCTCGTCGTCGTCACCTCGAAGGCGACACGGTAGGGCAGCAGGCTCTTCCAGACCATCCGCGAGACGCTGCCGAGCCCGTCGTCGTTCTCGCCGGGACGCAGCTCGGTCGCCTCTTCCACCCCGCGCCACCACCGCGGCCAGGCGGCCTGGTCGTGGATCGCCTCCCAAACGGGCTCCCGAGGCGACTCCAACAGCCACGTAGTAAGGAAGGCGTATTCCGCGATGACCTTATGTTGACGAAAACCTTCTGAGGGCGTGCCTGGCCGAGCAGATCAAGGACGCAGGGAGCGTGGCGTGCTCTGCACGCGAGCGACCGAGGACGCCGAGATGCGCCGCGCCAGGCGCGTCCTCAGTTGTGGTGGGGGGTCTCGCCGTTGCCCAGATGGGACGGCGACGGCTCGGTTATCTGGGAGAAGCGGATCACCGTGACCAGATCGCTGGCGGCGACGGGCCGGCTGTAGATCTGCTCGAGGAAGCGGAGCTCCTCCTCCAGGCGGCGGAACTCGGGGTTGTCGTGCTCGATGTCACGGCGGCTGAGGTCGCCTGCCTTCTTCACCTCGACGTCGTCGATCACCGCGGTGAAGATCTTCTCCCGCGGGCTGTGACGGAAGCCGACGGTGACCCAGACGACCTGGCCGCGCTCGTACTTGTTGCTCTTGTCGCCGAGGCGGATGGTCGCCGTCTTGCGGCCGCGCTTGAGCTGGTCGATGAAGACCGCGGAATAGAAGTTAAGGACGTAGATGCCGCCTCGCATGAGGGTGCGAGCGTATATGAGAGGACCCGTCGCGGGCGAGCCCGGCCGCCCTCGACCCGACCTTTAGCCCTTTGGACGAATCTCTGGTTTAAGTCGAGGTTTTTCCCAGGCCTCCGATGAAGGGGTCGTGGCCGATGTACGCCGTTCCTCCCGCCTGCTGCTCCCGGCGCTGATCCTCGCGACCGGCCTCTTCCTGCTGCTCCCGCTCGCCGGCCAGGCCCTGGCGAAAAAGTGCGACGGCAAGAAGGTGACGATCATGGGCACGCCCGGCGACGACCACATCGTCGGCAAAAAGGCCAGCGACGTGATCTACGGCGGCGGCGGCAACGACGTCATCACCGGCGGCCCCAACGGCAACGACACGATCTGCGGCGGGCCCGGCGACGACACGATCGTCGGCGGCCGCGGCTTCGACGACCTCCAGGGCGAAGGCGGCGACGACAACCTGCAGGGAGAAACCGGCTCCGACAACCTCGACGGCGGCGACGGAAACGACAAGCTCTCCGGCTCCAAGGGCGCCGACGGCCTCCACGGCGGTGGCGGCGACGACTACATCACCGGCTTCAAGGGCCCCGACAAGATCGACGGCGGCGCCGGCGACGACTACGTCGACGGCCAGCAGGGCAGCGACAAGATCGACGGCGACGGCGGCGACGACAAACTGCTCGGCGACAAGGGCAACGACGAGATCGACGGCGGCGCCGGTGAAGACCACGTCGAAGGCGGCCCCGGCGACGACAGCGACCTCAACGGCGGCGGCGGGGCCGACGAAGTCTTCGGCGGCGCCGGCACCGACCACGCCGACGGCGGCCCCGGCGACGGCGACATCGTCCGCGGCGACGCGGGTACCGACGTCCTCGCCGGCGGCGAAGGCGCGGATGACATCGTCTCCTACGCCAGCGCCACCCGCGGCGGCATCGAGGTCGACCTTGCGAGCGGCAAGGCCAAAGGCGACGGGCACGACGACCTCAGCGGCTTCGAGGACGTGGTCGGCTCGCCGCAGGGCGACACGATCGTCGGCGACGGCCAGAACAACCGGATCGACGGCGGCGTCGGCAACGACACGCTCGAGAACGGCGGTGGCGGCGGCCAGGCCTTCGGCGGGCCCGGCTCCGACACCTGCGAAGGCTTCGCCGCGGAAAGCTCCTGCGGCCCGGAAACGCCGCCGCCCCCGAGCCTCGCCTACGGCACCCTCAACCAGGGCCTCGACGGCGCCAGCCTGATCATCCAGGGCAGCCCCCAGAACGACGACATCCGCATCTCCCGCGGCCCCGACGCCTGGATCGTCTCCTCGGCGGTCCCGATCTTCGCCGGTGACGGCTGCCAGACCCCGCCCTCCAACGGCAGCGCGATGGTCTGCCCCGACTCCGGCGCGGCGCCGATCATCGTCGTCACCGGCGGTAACGGCAACGACACGATCGTCGTCGACCCGAGTGTTCCGGCCGGCGCCAAAGTCCGGATCAACGGCAACGCCGGCGACGACACCCTGGTCGGCGGCGAAGGCGACGACGTCCTCGAAGCGGGCGAGAATTACAACGGGCCCGACAACGGCCACGACCGGCTCGAAGGCAACGGCGGCAGCGACGTTCTCTACGCCGATCCGGGCGGCGACGAACTGCTCGGCGGCAACGGCAACGACCTCCTCGTCAACTCCGTCCCGACCTGCCAGGGCCACAAGTTCGACGGCGGCGCCGGAGAGGACACGGTCTCCTACGCCCGCTCGAAGGACAACCTGCGGGTCGAGCTCGGCGGCACCGGCGGACCTCCCGGCTGCGGCAATCCCGACCAGGTGCTGGGCGACAACGAGAGCCTCGAGGGCTCCGACGGCCCGGACGTCCTGGTCGGCGACAGCGGCGACAACAGCCTGATGGGCCACCTCGGCGCCGATACCTTCATCGGCAAAGGCGGCGACGACTTCATCGAAGCCCTCGACGGCCAGCGCGACAAGCAGATCGACTGCGGGGCCGGCAACGACGAAGCCGCCCGCGACGGCAAGGACCCGCAGGGAATCAGCTGCTGAGCCGGCCTCGGGCCACGCTCACTCGTCGAAGCCCTCGGCGCCGATCAGCGGCACGAAGCGGCAGGGGCCGAGGTCGATCGTCTCGACGCGGTCCTCGGTGCGACGCAGCAGCGTGAGCACGTCTGCGTCGCGTCCGGCGGAGATCGGGATGACGAGGCGCCCGGCCGCGGCCAGCTGCTCGATCAGGGCGAGAGGCGCGGCCGGTGCGGCGGCGTGGACGGCGATCGCGTCGAACGGAGCCCGGGCCGGGACGCCGAGGCTGCCGTCGCCGACGACGATCTCGACGTTCCTCACCCCGAGCGAGTCGAGTACCGCTGCCGCCTCTCGCGAGAGCGGCTGGTGGCGCTCGATGCTGACCACGTGGGCGGCGAGCCGGGCGAGCACCGCCGCCGAGTAGCCCGAGCCGGTCCCCACCTCGAGCACCAGCTCCGAGCCTTCCAATTCCAGCGCCTGGCAGATCGCGGCGACGATCCAGGGCTGCGAGATCGTCTGCTCCTCGCCGATCGGCAGCGCCGAGTCCGCGTAGGCGCGGTCCCGCAGCGCCTCCGGCAGGAACGCCTCCCGCGGCACCTCCCCCATCGCCGCCAGCACCCGCTCGTCCTCGATCCCCCGCCGCCGCAACTGCCGCTCGACCATGCGGCGCCGGGCGGACGGGAGGTCGGTCATGGCTCCCGCGAAGTCTGGCTGAAGCCGGCCGGGAAGCTCCATTTCGAAAAGGTCTCCCCCAGGTATTCGCGATGGCCGTCCCAGGCCTCGGGCGGCACGGGCTCCACGTTCAGGAACTCGATCTCCCGCCCTCGTTTTACGCAGCCCCAGCTGAAGCCGAGGACGGCGCGGGCTTCGCGGCGGAATTCGAGCAGGTCGCCGCCGAGGCCGCAGAGGAAGGAGTGGGCGAGGAAGTCGAAGTCCTCCGCGTCCGCGTGGGGGGCGTCGAAGAGGGTCGGGGAGACGCCGTAGAAGCCGAAGGGATGGGACAGCTCGCCGAGGGGTTCGAAGCCGTCGGCGTGGAAGCCGCCGCCGTGGTAGCTGTCGTCGACCAGCTGGATCCAGCCGAGCATGTCGGAGTAGCCGCGGGCGGGGGGATCGATCGTCGCCCGGCAGACGGGGAAGCCGCGCGCCCACGGCTCGCAGCCGAGGGCGACCGGATCGTCGTTCTCGCGGACCTCGACCCGCACCTCGCCCTCACGCCCCGCCCAGCGGAAGGGCAGCGCAAGCGACATCGGCGGCTTCGGCGAGTCGCTCAAAGCGCTCCCTAGTAGATGTAGTTGCGCAGCTTCTCAGGCTCGAGCACGGTCACTCGGCCGCGGCCGGAGCGGACGACGCCGGCGCGCTCGAGCTCGGCGAGGAAGCGGCTGACCGACTCGCGCGAAGTGCCGGCGAGCTGGGCGAGGTCGGTCTGGTTCATGTTGATCGTCACCTCTTCTTCGGGGTCCCCGTCGCCGTCCTGGCCCTCGCGGCTGAGCTGGGCGAGGATCCCGGCGACGCGGCTGGGGACGGTCTGGAAGGACTGGCGGGAGAGGCGGACGTTGGCGGCGCGTAGCCGGCGGACGAGCCCGGCGACGAGCTTGAGCGAGATCTCGGGGTGGCGGGCGAGCAGCGAACGGACGTCGTTGGCCGGCAGCGCCAGCAGCTCCCCCTCGGTCAGCGCCTCGGCGCTGGCCGAGCGTTTGTCGCCGTCGAGCATCGCCAGCTCGCCGAAGATCTCGCCGGGGCCGAGGGTGGCGAGGGTGATCGCGCGGCCGTCGGAGTGTTCGCGGGTGACCCGGAAGCTGCCCTCCTTGACGATGTAGCAGGCATCGGAATCGTCGCCCTCGTGGAAGACGCGGGTCCCGGCGGGAAAGGTGCGCGGCACGGCGACGTGCGAGAAGCGCTCCAGCTCCCCCTCCTCCAGGTCGGCGAAGAGAGCAACGCTCTTCAGCAGCTCGACCGCGCTCTGATCGGTCTCAGGCACTGCCCCGATTATGGCAATGGTCTGGCCGAACGGCCAAAGTCGTGGTTCCTTTGTCCTCCATGTCAGGACAAAGGAACCACGCGATTGGCTTTGTCAGGCGGTGGCGGTGAGTTTGCGGGGGCCGCGGCTGAAGCCGGCGCCGACCAGGGCGCCCTCGTGGCCGGAGCCGATGATCGCTTCGCCGTCGAGCTTCTCCACCGCGAGTTTGGGGAGGTGGCCGTCGCTGACCGCGTCGGCTAGGGCACGCATCGCCTCCTCCAGCTCATCTCCCTCGACGTTCTGCAGGCGCAGGAGGCCGCGGCCGCCGCGCTCGACGAAGACGACCGGCTCGCCGTCACGGAGGAGCAGGTGCGCACCGGGAGTGCGGCCGGGGCGACGCCCGCTATCCGCTTTCGGCCAGGGCAGCGAGGCACCGTAGGGGTTGGCGGGGTCGGTGGCGGCGAGGACGAGGTAGGAGCCGTCGCGTTCGGGCAGCGAGCGCAGGCGCTCGACCGCGCCGGGGAGGGCGAACTGGGCGCCGCCGAGTCCCTCGACGAAGTAGCCGCGGCGGGCGGTGCCGAGCAGCTCGAGGTTGCCGAGCTCGCCGTAGAGGGTCGAGAAGCCGCCGGGGATGCCCTCGGCGAGGACGGTCTCGCGGGTGACGATGCCGTAGCGCTCGAGCATCAGCTCGGCCTGAGCGCGGAGCTTGGCGCCGGGGCCAGGGGCGTGGGCGAACAGCGGCTCCGTAAGCGACCAGCGGCCCTGGACGGCGGCGCCGGTGGTCGAGCGGCGGCGGGCGAAGCGACGGCCGGGGCGTTCTGACGGCGGGACCGCCCGCAGGCGCGGTGCCCGCAGCGGCGCGAAGGCGTCGTTGGTCACCTCCCCCGTCCAGACCAGATCCCAGAGGGCGTTGTGGAGATCCTCGGCGGGGTGGTCGAGCTCGACGACGAGGTCGAGCCAGAAGGAGGGCCCGGCGGCGAGGCGCTCGCGGATCGCGTCGTGGACCTCGCCCTTGAACGGCTCGAGCTTCGCGTTCGCGGGCGGCGGGCCGGCGAGGCGGACGTCCTCGCGGAAGTAGAGGGCGACGCGGCCGTCGTTGCGGCCGAGGGCGCCGGCGCCGATCCAGACCAGCTCGCCGCTGGTGCAGAGCTCGTCGAGCCAGCTCTGCGAGTAGGCGCCGAGGCGGCGCGGCAGCACGTCCCCCTCCCAGGTTTTCGGCGTGAGTGCCACGCCCTGCAGCGGCACCAAGGCCTCGCGCAGGCGGTCGAGCCCGGCGCCGGTACGGCGGAACGCGTCGACGTTCTGCCAGCTCGGCAAAAACCGCGCGAGCTCGCGGGTGTCGGCCGCCTCGACCTCCTTGCGGAGGCGGGCGAGGCTGGCGCGGCGGACGCGGCGCAGGACTTCGGAGTCGCACCACTCGCGCTCGGTCCCGCCCGGGGCCAGCTCGCCGCGGACCAGCGCACCTTCGGACTCGAGCTCGCGGAGCGCCGGCGAAGGGTCGACGCCGTAACGCTCGGCGAGCTGCTGGGTCGGGAAGGGACCGTGGGTGCGGGCGTAGCGGCGGACCAGCGCCCGCATCGCGTCGGGGTGCTCCTCGAGGAAGGTCTCCGGCAGGCCCGGCGGCTCCGGCACGCCGAGCGCGTCGCGGTAGAGGCCTGCGTCCTCGGCGGCGATGTAGCGCTCCTCGCCGGCGACGCGGATCTTGGCGACTCGCCGCTCGGCGACCAGTTTCTCCAGCATCGATTTCGCCGAGTAACCCTCGGCCACCCGCTCTTCGCACTCCTCCAACCGCAGGTCGCCGAGGTTGCGCAGCAGCTGCTGGAGGGCGTCGCGGTCGCCGGCGCGGCCCGCCTCGGTGCGGTGCTGCAGCTGCGCCTCGACTTCTTCCAGCGCCTCGGGGTCGATCAGTTCGCGCAGCTCCTCCTGGCCCAGCAGCTCGCGCAGGAGGTCGCGGTCGAGCGCCAGCGCCGCCGCCCGCCGCTCGGCGTTCGGCGTGTCCCCCTCGTACATGTAGGTGGCGACGTAGTCGAAGAGCAGCGAGGAGGCGAAGGGCGAGGCGGTCGGCGTCTCCACCTCGACCAGGCTGAGCGCCCGCGAGTGCAGTTTTTCCAGCAGCTCGGCGAGGGCGGGCAGGTCGAGGACGTCGCGCAGGCACTCGCGGTAGGTCTCGAGCACGACCGGGAAGCGGGGGAAGTCCCGCGCCACCTCGAGCAGGCTCTGGCTCTTCAGCCGCTGCTGCCAGAGGGGGGTGCGCTTGCCGGGGTAGGCGCGCGGGATCAACAGCGAGCGACTGGCGTTCTCGCGGAAGCGGGCGCCGAACAGGGCGCTGCCGGAGAGCTCGCCGACGACGAGGTCTTCGATCTGGTCGGGGTCGATCAGGACGAGGTCGGCGGGCGGCGGCTCGTCGGCGTCGGGGAGGTGGATGACGATGCCGTCGTCGGACCAGATCGCGTCGGCCTCGAGGTCGCGTTCGTCGCGGATTTTGGCGGCGAGGGCAAGGCCCCAGGCAGCGTGGACACGGCCACCGTACGGGGAGAGGATGCAGAGGCGCCAGTCGCCGATCTCGTCGCGGAAGCGCTCGACGACGATCGTCTCGTCCGAGGGGACGACGCGGGTCGCCTGCTGCTGCTCGCGCAGGTAGCTGACGAGGTTGTTAGCGGCGCGCTCGTCGAGGTCGTACTCCTTGGCGAGCTCGGCCGGATCGCGGCTGACCGCCTCACGGGCGAAGGCGCCGATCGCCCGTCCGAGCTCGGCGGGGCGACCGATTCCGTCGCCCTTCCAGAACGGCACCGCCCCGGGAGCGCCGGGCGCCGGGGTGACGATCACCCGGTCGCGGGTGATTTCTTCGATCCGCCAGGTGCTGGAGCCGAGTAGGAAGGTCTGGCCCGGGCGGGCCTCGTAGACCATCTCCTCGTCGAGCTCGCCGACCCGGCGGCCGTCGGGCAGGTGGACGCCGTAGAGGCCGCGGTCGGGGATCGTGCCGGCGTTGGTGACGACCAGCTGGCGGGAGCCTTTGCGGCCGTGGATCCTGCCCTCGGTGCGGTCCCAGACGATCCGCGGCCGCAGCTCGGCGAAGCGGTCGGAGGGGTAACGGCCGTCCAGCATGTCGAGCACGTTCTCCAGCTGTTCGCGAGAGAGATCGTGGAACGACTGGGTCGAGGTGACCAGGCGCTCGACCTCGTCGACCTCCCACTCGTCCAGCGCCGCGATCGAGACCAGGTGCTGGGCGAGCACGTCGAGCGGGTTCTGCGGGATCGTCGTCTCCTCGATCTCGGCCTCGCGCATGCGCCGGGCGACCACCGCGCACTCGAGCAGGTCGCCGCGGTATTTGGGAAAGATCCGGCCCTTCGAGACTTCGCCCATGCGGTGACCGGCGCGGCCGATCCGCTGAAGGCCCCGGGTCACCGACTTCGGCGACTCGACCTGGATCACCAGGTCGACCGCCCCCATGTCGATCCCCAGCTCCAGCGAGGAGGTAGCAACGAGGCAGGGCAGCTGCCCCGACTTCAACATCTCCTCGACGTTGGCCCGCTCCTCGTGGGAGAGGGAGCCGTGGTGGGCTCGGGCTATTTCTACGTATTCGGGTGGGGGGCCGGGGGGGTCCTCACCGGACAACTGCTTGGGAGGGTCCGGTGAGGACCCCCCCGGCCCCCCGTTCGAGGCCGCGTGGCCCGCGTGCTCGGTGGCGGGGAGCTCGCCTTCGCCTTCGCCGTTCGCGAGCTCGTTAAGGCGCTTGGCCAGACGCTCGGCTGCTCGTCGGTTGTTGACGAAGATCATCGTCGAGGTGTGTTCTTCGACCAGCTCCAGCAGCTTGGGATAGATCGCGGGCCAAATTGAGCGCACGTGAGCTGAGGGCTCGATTTCCGGCGGCGGCGGCCCGTCCTCGGACGGATAAGCCGGCGCTCCCGGATCAGCCATGTCCTCAACCGGAACGACGATCTCCAGATCCAGAGCCTTCTTCTGCCCGGCATCAACGATCCGGCACTCCCGCTTCGGCCCCACGAGGAACTGCCCGATCCGCTCCAAAGGCCGCTGCGTAGCCGACAGCCCGATCCGCTGGATCCCACCCGGCCTATCCCCAGCTCCGGCTGGGGGGTCGGGGGAGGGGTCGCCGGGCCCTCCCCGCTGTTTGCCCGCCGACCCCTCCCCCGACCCCACCCCAAACTCCACGAGATGATCGAGCCGCTCAAGGGTCAGCGCCAGATGACTCCCTCTCTTCGTCTGAGCCACCGCATGGATCTCGTCGACGATCACCGCTTCGACCCCGGTGAGGATCTCCCGCACGCTCGAGGAGAGCATCAGGTAGAGCGACTCCGGCGTGGTGATGAGGATGTCCGGCGGTTCTTTGGCCATCGCCCGCCGCTCTTTCTGCGGCGTGTCGCCGGTCCGCAGGCCGACGGCGATCTCGGCGCCGATCCCGCGCAGGGGCGCCCGCAGGTTGCGCTCGATGTCGTAGGAGAGCGCTTTCAGCGGCGAGACGTAGACGAGCTTGACCCCCGTCCCCAGCTCTTTCGAACGAGCCAGCTTGTCGATCCCCCAGAGGAAGCTTGCGAGCGTCTTCCCCGACCCGGTCGGGGCGCAGATCAGCGTGTGCTCGCCGCTGGAGATCGCCTCCCAGCCGCCCGCCTGCGCCGGCGTCGGCCCCTCGAAGGAGGCCTCGAACCAGCGCCGCGTAGCCGCCGAGAACGGCGCCAACGGGTGGGACTTCGCACTCGCTTTTGCTTTAGCAGCCAACCCACCGATCTTACGCATGTCGATCCGGCGGCAATCGAGTCGCATTACACTGGCGCGATGGCAGACAAAACGCTCAGCGGCGATGTTGAGGAACTGCGACGGGCGCGCGCTTTGAGGCTAGAGGCTGATCGCCGGGCCTCGATGAGTGAGCGGCTGGCACGAGTGCACGCCCTGTCCAAGCAGATGAGCGCACTCAAGGGAGCGGCTAGATCTAAGTGATGCAGTTCGACCTCCGCGCACTCCTGGAGGCATTGAACGAGGCGGGGGTGAGCTTTGTCGTGATCGGCGGAGTCGCCGTCGGAGCTCATGGATACGTCCGCGGGACCGAGGATCTCGACGTCGTGCCTGACCCGGATCCTGAGAACTTGGCACGACTCACTGCGGTGCTGAGGAAGCTCGACTCGACGTTGCCGACTGTCGGGGACCGGCCTTTCAACCCGGCAACCGACGCAGGCGTCATCCGCCGCGGCGGCAACGTCACGACGATGACCCGCTTCGGAGGGCTTGACGTCGTCCAGCGCGCCCGCGGGGTCCCGAGCTACACCCAGCTTGCCGCGGACGCGGTAGACAGCGAATTGCTGGGAGTGCCGGTGAAAATCTGCTCACTCTCACGGCTGCGCGAGATGAAGCAAGCGCAGAACCGGATCCAGGACCTAGCCGACCTGGAAAATCTTCCAGAGGGCTGAACGCGAAGTTCGGGGGTGGGAGAGGCGCATCGACGCCCCTCCCACCGCTGCCGAAGAGCTAGGGCGTGCCGCCGGTGAACTTTACGTATGAGTACCAGGCGGGCTTCGGCGTGAAGCCGGGGCCGAAGAGGCCGGAGCCGTCGCAGAAGTTGCAGGCACCGGGGCTGTCGTCGACCGAGAACCAGAAGACGCTCTTCAGCTTCCATTTCGCCTGGTTCTTGCGCAGCTGGGTGAAGGAGGTGCGCAGTTCCTTTGCCTGACCCGCCGGGCCCTTGGCGAAGAGGTTGCCGCTGTTCTTCGGGCCCGAGCTCCAGCCGAGCTCGGTGATCAGGAGCTTCTTCCCCGCGTCGCCGTTGCCGCTCAGGACTTTGCGGAATTCGGTTACGACTTCCGGCAGTTCCTTGGCGAAGATCGTGTACGGGTGCAGCGCCGCGCCCTGGAACTTGGACTTGATCCCCGGGTTGCGCTTGTACATGACGTTGACGAAGTCGCTCGCGTACCAGTTGAGGCTTTTGTGCTTTTTGGTGCGGGCGTCCCGGGCGCCCTTCGGCCGCGAGAAGAGGCCGGCGAGGACCACCTGCGCCCCTGGGTCGGCCGTGTGCAGGGCGTTGTAAGAGAGCTTCACCAGCTGGCCGTATTCGGCCGGGTTGGGCTTGGCGATGAAGTACTTGAAGTTGGGCTCGTTCCAGATCTGCCATTCGCGGATCGGCCGAGCCGGAACCCCGGGGTGTTCGGCCCAGAAGCTGCCGTTGGGGCCGTAGCGGGCCACCGCGGCGGTGAGGAAGGCGGTCCAGCCGGTGCGGGCCGCGCCGCTGACCGGAAGCCGCGCCGGGGCGGTCAAGCCGCCCGCGCCCGGGACGCGCTTGCTCGGAACCGCCCATTCGGGAGCGCCGGTGAGGAAAGGCAGGACCTTGATCCCTGCTTTCGCCGCCTCTTCGACCTGATTGTCGAAGCCGCTCCAGTCATAGGAGCTGCCCGGGCTAGGCTGCACCGAGGGCCAGCCGATCGAGATCCGCATGCTTTCGACCCCTCCCGTGCCGAGGCGCTGCAGCTCGGTGGAGCTCGGGGTGTTCTGCGGCACGACCCCCCAGAAGCCGGCCGGCAGCGCCTGCGCCGCGGAAGCAAAGATCGCGAAAGAGACCGTCAAGGCCATCGTCAGCGTCCAGGCACGCAGAAGTCTGCTCATGTACTCGCTCCTTTTCGACATCGGGTCAGCTCGCCTTCGGCGAGACGGAAGAGCCGGCGCCCTGGCGGCGCTGCCGGTAGTAGAAGGCGCCGATCGAGATCGCCGCGAGGACGACGATCGCGATCAAGATCGGGACCAGCGGCGAGGACGAGCTGTCTTCTTCGGCGTTGGCGGTGTTTTCGCCGAGGTTGACGACCGGCTTGTTCTCGCCGATACCGCCCCCTGCACTCTTCGAGCCGCCCTGGGGCTGCCCCCCGTTACCGGCAGGGGCTTGGTTACCCTGGCCGGTGTGGCCGCCGCCGCCCTGCGATCCGTTGCCTCCGCCCGAGCCGCTGCCGCCGGAGCCGTTCGACTTTTCGGTTTCGGTACCGCCTTCGTTGCCGCCGCCGCCCGAACCGCCGTTCGAGCCGCCATGGTGGGGCCGAGCGGGACTTTCTTCCTGCGGGACGGTTGGTACTTCGGGTTCGTACTGAAGTTCACTCGCTTCGCGGGCCTGAGCCGGAGCGCAAGCTAATGCCAGCACAGCAAGCACTGAAAGAAGCAAGGCGACAGGTAGGCCCGAGCCGCGGTGGCGGGGGTGCCGGGTCCGAAACATGGCGCGCAAGGTTAGAGGAATCATCGGCGCTGATAAGTCCGCCGCTCTTGATCTTGGGCCTGCTGCTCGCAGGGGGCGGCTTTTCGTTGAGCCCGCGTCATATCGCCGGCCTTGCCGTCTGGCTGGTGCTGGTGGCGATGCTGGCGCTCGGCGCAGCGGGGAAGGCGACGCTCGGCCGACCCTTCTGGTGGGGGACGGGACTGCTGGGAGGACTGGCGCTTTTTTCCGCATTCTCATCTCTCTGGTCAGGGTCGGTAGAGCTCAGCGTGATCGAAGCCGACCGGGTTCTCGTCTACCTGGGGTTCTTTCTCACCGCGTTCCTGATCGCCCAAACCGACCAAAGGCGCCAACGTTTCGCTGAAGGCATAGGAATCGCGCTTATAGGGGGCGCCGCCCTTGCCTTGGCCAGCCGCCTGCTGCCCCATGTTTTCGAGCTGGGAGCGGGTTTGGGACACGGTCCGCGCCTCGCCTACCCGTTCGGCTACTGGAACGCAAACGGGCTTGCATTCGGCATCGGCACTGCCTTCTGCCTCTGGATGAGCCGGCGCTCGCTGACCGCTGCGCTGCGCTGGGTCGCAGTCGGGGCGCTTCCGGTCCTGCTGCTCGCCCTCTACTTCACCTACTCGCGCGGCGGCCTGCTCAGCCTCCTGATCGCCTGCGGTTGCCTATTCGTCCTCTCCTACGACCGTCTCTGGATGCTGGTGATGCTGGCGATCGGGGCGATCGGGGCGGTTCCGGCGGTGCTGGCCGTGCAGGCGAGCCGCAGCCTCGCCGACAACCACCCCGACGGGGTGGTGATCGGGCAGGGGGTCAAGGTCTTCCTCATCCTGCTCGGCGGGATTGCGCTCTCGTTGGTCCTCTTCGCGCTCCTGCGCCGGCTCGGGCGGCGCGGCGGCGGCCTCACCGGCCGCGCCCTGGCGCTCTCGCGCGACCGTCGCATCCTCCGCGCGGTGGCGCTGGCGGGCGCGCTGCTGGCGCTGGCGGCGGCGATCGCCGTCGGCGGCCGCGCCTGGGACCAGTTCTCGAAGCCCGACCAACAGTTCCCGTCCGACCCCGCCCAGCACTTCTCCCAGCTCTCGGGCGCCAACCGCCACGAGTTCTGGCGCGTCGCCATCGACGCCTTCGACGAAAAGCCCCTGCTCGGCCACGGCGCCGGCACCTACCGCTTTTCTTGGGACCAACTGCGCCACATCAATGTGCCGGTGCTGGATGCTCACTCCCTTTATCTAGAGGCTTTCGCCGAGCTCGGGGTGATCGGCGGGCTGCTGGTGCTCGGCCTGGTCGGGGGGCTGCTCTGGACCGGGTTCGCCGCCTGGCGCCACGCAAGCGGCGGCCGCCGCGAGCTGCACGCGATCCTCTTTGCCGCCTGCCTCGCCTTCGCAACCGGCGCCGCGATCGACTGGTTCTGGGAGATCGCCGCCGCCGGGGCGATCTTCTTCCTCGCCGCCGGCGCCCTGGTCGCCGCCCGCTGCCGTCAGCTCGCGCAGGCGCGCGCCGAGGGCAACGGGACGAGCGAGCGGCGGCGTTTCGGCCTCACCGTCGCCGGCCTCGGCCTTGCCTGGATCGTGGCGCTGGCGCTGATCGGCCCGCTGCTGGTCGACCGTGAGATCGACACCAGCAACGCCGCCGCCGCCGACGGCGACGTCGCCGCCGCGGTCGACCACGCCCAGACCGCCCGCTCGATCGAGCCGTGGGCTGCCAGCCCTTACCTCCAGCTCGGCCTTCTCGCCGAGTCCCAGGGCGACTACGCGACGGCCGGGCAGCGGCTGACCGAAGCGATCGAACGCGAGGAAGGCAACTGGCAGCTCTTCTACCTGCGGGCGCGGATCAAGCACGAGGCGGGCGAAGAAGGGGCGGCGAAGTTCGACCTCGAAGAAGCGCGGCGCCTCAACCCCGAAGAAAAGTGCCTCGAAGAAGGTTTTGAAGGATGCGGATGAGCCAGACGCCCGATATCGAGCCGAGCGCGCCGAAGACGGCCGAGACGCCGCGGCCGGGGCCGATGCCCTTCGACCCCGAGGGGCGGGGGCCGAGCGAGTTCCGCCGCCGCGGGGCCGTCCTGCGGCGGCTGCTGGCGATCGGCGACTGGGGCGCCCTGCTCTTCGTCTTGAGCGCGATCACCGCCTCCAGCTCCAGCACCGACATCGGCGACCTCTTCTGGATGGTGCTCTTCAGCCCCTCCTGGGTGATCGTGGTCAAGCTCCAGGGCCTCTACGACAACGACCACCGGCGGCTCCGCCACAGCACGCTCGACGAGCTTCCCTCGCTGGTCACGGCGACGGTGATCGCGACGCTCGTGCTCGACGCGCTGATGGCGATCAGCCCGGCCGGGCCGCTCTCGCCGGCGGCGGCGATCGCGGTCGGCGTCGGCACCTTCCTGCTCAGCTTCTCCCTGCGCGGGGTCATCCGCTTCCTCTGGCATCGCCTCACCGCCCAGGCCACCGGCCTGGTGATCGGCCCGGCGAAGGCGGTCGACCTCGTCGCCCGGCGGGTCTCCACCCACCCGGAGACGCGGCTGGCGCTGGTCGGCTACCTGGCGCCGGCGTCCGAAGCGGAGGCGCGGGAGCTGCCGCGGCTCGGCGCCCCGGCCGACATCTCGCGGATCGCCCGCGAGCACGCGATCGAGCGGGTCGTCGTGACCGAACCGGAGATGAGTGAGGACGACGCCGAGCGCCTGATCGAGGAGTGCAAGGTCGAGGGCCTGGCGCTGACCTTCCTCCCCCAGCACTACGGGCTGCTGGGGCCGGGGATCGAGCTCAACCGCCTCGCCGAGCTGCCGGTGCTCGACTTCCGCTTCAGCGACCCGCCGCGCTCGACGGTGGCGATGAAGCGGGTGATGGACGTGGTCGTCTCCGCCTTCCTGCTGGTCGTGCTCTCGCCGTTGCTGCTCGGGGTCGCGATCTGGATCCTGCTCGACGACGGCCGGCCGGTCTTCTTCCGCCAGCGGCGGGCCGGCAAGGACGGGGCGCCGTTCACGATGGTCAAGTTCCGGACCATGGTCACCGACGCCGAGCAGCGGCTGCCCGAGCTGGTCGACATCGAGAGCCTCGACCAGCCGGCCTTCAAGATCCCCGATGACCCCCGCGTCACCCGCAGCGGCCGCGGGCTGCGGCGGACCAGCATCGACGAGCTGCCGCAGCTGTGGAACGTGCTGAAGGGCGAGATGTCGCTGGTCGGGCCCCGCCCCGAGGAGGAGAGCGTTGTCGCCCTGTATGACGAGCGCCAGCGCGGCCGCCTGGCGGTGAAGCCGGGGATCACGGGGCCGATGCAGGTCTACGGCCGCAGCGACCTCACCTTCGAGGAGCGGCTGGCGATGGAGCGCGATTACCTCGACAACCTCTCGCTGCTGACCGACCTGGCGATCCTGCTGCGGACGCCGCGGGCGCTGGTCCGCGGCGAGGGCGCCTACTAGCCCCTCCCGTGGCGCCGCTCGAGCTCGAGGTGGTGGTGGTCAGCCACGGCGCCGAAGCGCTGCTGCGACGCTGCCTGCGCTCGCTGGCCGAGCACCCGATCGCTGCGGGCGAGATGCGGGTGACCGTGGTCGACAGCGGCAGCCAAGACGGCACCCCGGACATGGTCGAGGTCGAGTTCCCGCAGGTGCGGCTGCTGCGGCGGGGCAACATCGGCTTCTCGGCCGCCAACAACCTCGTCCTGCGCCAGAGCCGGGCTGCCGCGGTGCTGCTGCTGAACCCCGACACCGAGGTCTACGCCGGCACCCTCGACGCGGCGCTGGCGCGGCTGCGGGCCGACGAGCGGATCGGGATGGTCGGGGTGAAGCTGGTGACCGAGAGCGGCGCCCTCGACCACGCCTGCAAACGCTCCTTCCCGACGCCGCTGAGCGCCCTCGGGCACTTCACCGGCGTCGGCGGCGCCCGGTACCGCGCCGGCCATCTCGGCGACGACGAGCCCGGCGAGGTCGACGCCGTCAACGGCGCCTTCATGCTCTGCCGGGCCGAGGCGGTCCGCGAGGTCGGGCTGCTCGACGAGGGCTACTGGCTCTACATGGAGGACCTCGACTGGTGCCGCCGCTTCTGGGAGGCAGGCTGGAAGGTCTTCTACGAGCCGGCAGGCGTGGCCCTTCACGTGAAGGGCGGCTCCAGCCGAGCCCGGCGGGCGCCGCGGCAGGAGATCGCCTTCCACCGCGGCATGGGGCGCTTCTACCGCCGCTTCGACGCCCCCGACCGCAACCCCCTCCTCAACGCGGCCGTCTACGCCGGGATCGGCGCCAAGCTCGGCGTCAGCCTCGCGATCACCGCTTGGCGATCACGATGTCCTGCCCCGCCGGCGCGCCGGGATGGTTCGACCAGAGACCGAACCTGATCGGCTCCTGTACCTCTAGGCCGACCGCGGCCAGCATCGCCCGCAGGTCCTCCGCCCGGAAGGCGATCGCTTCCTCGGGCTGGCTCGGGTCGGTGGTGAAGCCGCCCTCGATCGGGTGGCGGAAGTCGAAGGAGGCGCGGCCGGCCGCGATCTCCCCTTCGGCGTGCTCGTCGAGCGCGAAGAAGGTGAGCAGGCAGGTGCCGCCGGGGCGCAGCACCCGCGCCGTTTCCCGCAGGTAGTGCTCGGTCTCCGCCCGCACCAGGTGGGTGAAGAGCGAGGTGGCGAAGACGAAGTCGAAGCAGCCGTCCTCGTAGGGGAAGCGGAACTCGGCGGCGGAGATCGACCCGAAGGGGTTGTACTTCTGGTTGTAGACCGGCGCCCAGGTGAACTCGAAGTCGGGCCGGCGAGCGGTGATCTCGCGCCCGCACCAGCGGATCATCGCCCGGCCGACGTCGAAGCCTGCGTAGGAACCCGAATCGTCGAGGTAGTCCATCAGCGGGATCGCCATCCGCCCGATCCCGCAGCCCATGTCGAGGACCCGGTCGCCCGGCTGCAGGCCGCCGAGCTCGCGGAAGTGGGAGAGGTACTCGCGGCCGGTGCGCTCGAAGTCGCCGCGGCCGACGAAAGAGAGGCGCCGCGGCGGCATCAGCCCGTCCCCCTCGCCGCGGCCGAGGTCGGCGGGCATCCAGCGCAGGTAGCGGGCCACCGCCTTCAGCAGGTAGATCAACTGCGCTCGCGCCTTTGCGCCGGAGGAGAGCAAGGCGGCGCAGCCTATCTTTCACATCCCCGCCCACCCGGCTCGCTACCCTCCTGCACTCGCATGAAGCGCCTCCTCGCCGCCGTCCTCCTCTGCGCCTGCCTCACCGTCGCCCTCGTCGCCGGGACGGGGTCCGGTGCGGCAAAGCCGCCGGTGCCGGCGCCGAAGGGCTTCTTCGGGATCGACCCGCAGTCGCTGCTGACCGACGCCGACGCCAGGTACATGAAGGCGGGCGGGATCGAAACGATCCGCTGGCCGCTGACCTGGGGGGCGATACAGCCGACCCGCAAGGGCGGCTACGACTGGTCGAGCTTCGACCCGGTCGTCGAAATCGCCGCCCGCCACGGGCTCCAGGTGCTGCCGATCCTCTACGGCGTCCCGCCCTGGCTTAACCGCAAGTACACGCGGATGCCGATCGACAACGGCGCCGCCCGCAAGGCCTGGATCGGCTTCGTCGAAGCCGCGGTCAAACGCTACGGCCCCGGCGGCGAATTCTGGAATCAGCACGCGCCCGGCGTCCTGTACGAAACGGTGATCCCGCGGCCGCTGCCGATCCGCAGCTGGCAGGTCTGGAATGAGGCCAACTTCTTCTACTTCGCCTACCCGGTCTCCCCGCAGCGCTTCGTGCGGCTGCTGAAGATCACGACGCCGGCGATCAAACGGATCGACCCGAGCGCCAAGGTCATCCTCTCCGGCCTCTTCGGCGAACCGACGGCGACGGGCAAGAGGGGGATGCCGGCCGCCGAGTTCCTCGAAGCGGTCTACCGCACGCCCGGGATCAAGAGCTACTTCGACGGGATCGCCCTGCACCCCTACGCGGCCTTTTCCGAAGACCTCGAAGAACTGGTCGAGGCGCTGCACGACGTCACCGTCGAAAATCACGACCGCGTGCCGATGTACATCACCGAGATGGGTTGGGGCTCGCAGAACAACTTCCAGGAAGTCGCCTTCGAGCAGGGCATCCGCGGGCAGGTCAAAGAGCTGCGCGCCGCCTACGGCTACCTGCTGGAAAATCGCAACCGGCTCGACCTCAAGCAGGTCTACTGGTTCTCCTGGAAAGACCTCGAAGGCTCCTGCAGCTTCTGCGACTCGGTCGGCCTCTTCCGCGAGGGGACCAGGTTCCACCCGAAGCCGGCCTGGCGTGCCTTCGTCGGCCTCACCGGCGGCCGTCCCCGGCCGTAGACCGCCCGCGCGGGAGATCGGGTTAGACGGCGGCGACGGTCGTCTGCGAGATGACGAATCCGCGCCGCGAGCTGCCCTCACCGTAGGTGCACGTTATTTGCCCCCCGTTTGACGTGCACCGAAAGCCACCGTCTTCGACGCTGCTGCCAGCGGACAGCACAGGAGCGCCGCGATCGAAGTTCTGGAAGCAGTCCCACGGCGGCGGGTGCCCCGGTTCGAGTTCTTCGGCGGTGAGCTCTTCGCACAGTCGTGGAGGCCCTTTCGTTCCGAGCACCGCGCCGACCCCCGAGAGGTGGCCGGGCGCGGGCTTGCTGACGCAGCCGAGTTCGCGATCGTCGACGGCAGACAGGGGGGAGGCGAAGCACCAGATCTTCCGATCCGGCGAGAGAAAACCCCTCGTCCGCAGCACGGGATAGGCCCTGAACTTGACCTTCGGCCCCTTGTAGCAGCCGGATTCGGCGCCCTGATTTTCCGCCGACTCGGGCGCACTGAAGCCCGAGCACGCCCAACCCCCGGGGAGCGTGACGATGCACCTCGAGCCTTCGCACTGGCCTGCGCGCGCGTGGCGCCAAAAGGCTGCGAAGAGGCGTCCTACCTTGGGGCAGCTCACGCCCACCTTCCAGAAACGAAAGGTGGTGGTGGTCCCAGGCGGATAGACAACTTTTTGGGATGAGAACGGACAACCCCAGGGACTGCTCGTGGCGCCGCGGTCGTCAGCGCCGGCAACGGCGACTGCGAGGACGGACAGGACGATGCCCAGGCAGCCGAGCTTGGCGATTCGCCTCATCCGGGGAGTCTCGTGCGGGCAGGCCCTCCCGTCAACGCCGGGGCGCTAAAACGGCAACGTGTCACCGACCTCGCTCAGCTTTGGCGCGTTCTTGTCGCGCTCGCTGAGCAGCGGCTCGGAGACCTGCCAATCGACGCCTACCTCGGGGTCGTCCCAGGCGATCCCCGCCTCGGTGGCCGGGTCGTAGTAGCTGGACACCTGGTAGGCGACGTCGGCGACCTCGGAGAGGACGGCGAAGCCGTGGCCGAAGCCGACCGGGACGAAGAGCTGGCGGTGCCTGACGTCGTCGAGCACGTGCGCCTCCCACTGGCCGTAGGTCGGCGAGCCGCGGCGCAGGTCGACGGCGACGTCGAGGATCGCGCCGCGCGGGCAGCGGACGAGCTTTGCCTGTCCCGGCTCGGTCTGGAAGTGGATCCCTCGCAGCGTCCCCTTGGAGGAGCGCGAGTGGTTGTGCTGGACGAAGTCGACCCCGACCCCGAGCTCCTGCCAGGCCTCGCGAGCGTAGGACTCGAGCATGAAGCCGCGCTCGTCGCCGTGGACGACCGGCTCGATCGCGACGACGCCGTCGAGCTTCGTCTCCAGCCGCTCGGCCATCAGCCGAGCGCCTTGCCGTAGTGCTTTTCGTAGTACTCGCGGTACTCGCCGGAGCGGATCGGGCCCCACCAGTCCTCGTTGTCGCGGTACCACTGCACGGTCCGCTCGAGGCCCTCGGCGAAATGGACCTGCGCCTCCCAGCCGAGCTCCTCCTGCAGCTTCGCCGAGGAGAGCGAGTAGCGGCGGTCGTGGCCGGGGCGGTCGGTGACGTACTCGATCAGCGACTCGTCGGCGCCGACCAGCTCGATCACCCGCTTGACGACCTCGATGTTCTCGCACTCGTCGGGACCGCCGACGTTGTAGGCCTCGCCCGCCTTGCCTTTCGCCAGCACCGTGTGGATGCCGCGGCAGAAGTCCTCGACGTAGAGCCAGTTACGGACCTGCTTGCCGTCGCCGTAGACCGGCAGCGCGTCGCCGTGGATCGCGTTCAAGACGATCAACGGGATCAGCTTCTCCGGGTACTGGCGCGGTCCGTAGTTGTTGGAGCCGCGGACGATCGAGGCGTCGAGGTTGTAGGTGTGGACGTGGGCGGAGACGAGCAGATCGCCCGCGGCCTTGGTCGCCGAGTAGGGCGAGGAGGGGTCGAGCGGCGAGGTCTCGGTGAAGGAGCCGGAGTCGATCGAGCCGTAGACCTCGTCGGTCGAGACCTGGACGTAGCGCTCGATGCCGAGTTCGCGCACCGCGTCGAGCAGGGTGCCGGTGCCGACGACGTGGGTGCGGGCAAAAGCTTCCTGGTCGTCGATCGAGCGGTCGACGTGGCTCTCGGCGGCGAAGTTGACGACCGCGTCCACTCCCTGCATCGCTTCGCGGACCACGTGCGGGTCCTCGATCGCGCCCTCGATCAGCTTCGTCCCCTCGGACAGGTTCTCCGGCCGACCGGCGTAGGTGAGCTTGTCGAGGACGACGACCTCGTGCTCGTCGTCGACGAGCCGCACGTAGGTGGAGCCGATGAAGCCTGCCGCTCCGGTGACCAGAAGTCTCATTCGGTTGCCTCCGCTTGTCGTTGGGCGAGATAGCCGGCGAGGCCGTCCTGCCAGCTGGGAAGTCGGATCGCGTGCTCGCGCTGGGAGACCAGCGCCGAGAAGGCCGGGCGCGGCGCGGCGGCGCCGAATTCCTCACTGGTGATCGAGAGCACTTTGCACTCGACCTTGGCCTGCTCGAAGATTTCGCGGGCGAACTCGTACCAGGAGCACTGGCCGGCAGCCGCCATGTGGTGGATGCCGTACTCGATCCCCTCGATCAGGCGGACGATCCCGTAGGCGAGGTGCCAGGTATAGGTCGGCGAGCCGACCTGGTCGCGGACCACGGTGACCTCGTTCTGGCGCTCGGCCAGGCGCAGCATCGTGTCGACGAAGTTGCGGCCGCCGAGCCCGTAGAGGCCTGCCGAGCGGACGATGAAGTGGCGCTTGTTGGCCGCGGCGACGGCCTCCTCTCCGGCTAGCTTGGTGCGGCCGTAGGCGGAGAGCGGCGCCGGCTGGTCGCTCTCCACGTAAGGCGCGGCTTTGGCGCCGTCGAAGACGTAGTCGGTGGAGATGTGGAGGATCCGCGCTTCGATCTCCTCGGCGGCCGCGGCGATGTTGCCGGCGCCTCTGCCGTTGATCGCGAATGCCTGCTCCTCTGCCGTCTCGGCGCCGTCGACGTCGGTCCAGGCGGCGCAGTTGATGACCACGTCGGGCCGCTCGAGCTCGAGCCGGCGCACGCACGCCTCGGGGTTGGTGACGTCGAGCTCGGCGCGGCCGTAGCCGACGACGTCGTGGCCGGCGTTGCCGGCGGCGAGCAGCACGTCGCGCCCCAGCATCCCGGCCGCCCCGGTGACCAGCAACTTCACGAGCCCACCGCCACTAGACGAGTTTGATCTCGGATTTGTCGCCGACCAGGAGGCGGAGCGTCTTCGGCATCCCCTCGCTGCGGGTCAGCTTCACTTCCTTGCCGAGCAGGCTCGCCTCCATCCGCGTGCCGAGGTCCTCGACCACCGAGCCGGAGAGGACGATCGAGTTCTCGACTTCGGAACGGCGGACGTGGACGCCGTCGCCGATCGAGGTGTAGGGGCCGATGTAGGCGTCCTCGATGTGGGCGCCGGGGCCGATCACGACAGGGCCGCGGACGACCGAGCGCTCCAGCTTGGCGCCGGGGCCGAGGACGACGCGACCCTCGACCTTGGAGGCGTCGTCGACCTCGCCCTCGACCGAGGTCTGCAGCTCCTCCAGGACGAGGCGGTTGGCCTCGAGCATGTCGGCGAGCTGGCCGGTGTCCTTCCACCAGCCGCGCACCACCTCGGAGCGGACGCTGCGGCCGTCGTCGATCAGCTTGTCGATCGCCTCGGTGATCTCGAGCTCGCCGCGCCAGGAGGGCTCGAGCGAGCGGGCGGCCTCGAAGATCAGCTGGCTGAAGAGGTAGACGCCGACCAGCGCCAGGTTCGAGGGCGGATCTTTCGGCTTCTCGATCAGGCGCACGATCTTTTCCCCGTCGAGCTCGGCGACGCCGTAGGACTGCGGGTCGTCGACCGGGGTGAGCAGGATCAGCGCGTCGGGTTCGTGCTCGGTGAAGGCAGAGACGAGGCCGCGCAGGCCGTCGCGCAGGAGGTTGTCGCCGAGGTACATGACGAAGGGCGAGCCGCCGATGAAGTCCTCGGCGGTGAGGACGGCGTGGGCGAGCCCGGCCGGCTTGTCCTGGACGATGTAGGTGATCTCGGCGCCGAACTGGGAGCCGTCGCCGGCGGCCTCACGGATCTCGTCCCCGGTCTCGGGGGCGATGATGATCCCGATCTCCTTCACCCCGGCGTCGACCAGCGCCTCGATCCCGTAGAAGAGCACGGGCTTGTTGGCAACCGGGACCAGTTGCTTCGCCGAGGTGTGGGTGATGGGGCGCAGCCGCGTGCCGGCGCCACCGGAGAGGATCAGTCCCTTCAAGGGCTCCATGCGAGGCTGCAACCCTACCGAGCGGCAAAGAGACCGGTGCAACCGACCATTTACATCCCCAACTTCAACGGCGCCGAGCGCCTCGGCCCAGTCCTGCGCGCGCTGGACGAACAGACGACTTCCTGCGAGGTCGTGCTCGTCGACAACGGCTCCGCTGACGACTCGGTGGAGCTGGCCAGACGGGAGCTCCCAGGGGTGCGGATCGTCGAGCTGGGGGAGAACCTCGGCTTCGGGCGGGCGATCAACCGGGCGGTGGCCGAGGCGCCGGGCGACCCGCTGATCCTGCTCAACAACGACGCGGTGCCGGAGCCGCGCTTCGTCGAGGCGCTGCTGGACGGGTTCGGCGAGGGCGTCGACTCGGTCGCCGGGGTGCTGCTGCAGGAACGGTCGCCGGAGCTGATCGACTCCGCCGGGGTGGTGGCGGACGCGACGCTGATGGGGTTCGACTACCTGCACGGGGAGCCGGTTGAGACCGCCGACACGGCACCGCCCCCACTCGGCCCGACCGGCGGCGCCGCCCTCTACCGCCGCGAGGTCTTCGAGGCCGTCGGCGGCTTCGACGAGCGGATCTTCCTCTACTACGAGGACCTCGACCTGGCGCTGCGGCTCGCAGGCCGCGGCGGCGGCTGCCGCCTGGCGCCTGCGGCGCGGGCGCTCCACGCCTACTCGGCCAGCCTCGGTGCCGCCAGCGCCGGCAAGTACGCCCGCACCGGCTGGAGCCGCGGCTACATGCTGCGCCGTTACGGCGTCATGCGGAGCCCCGGGCGGGCGCTGCGGGCGCTCGCCTGCGAGGGCGCCCTCTGCGCCGGCCAACTGCTCCGGGACCGCACCCCGGCGGGCCTGAAGGGCCGTCTGCGCGGCTGGCGCGACGCCTCCGGCCTCGAGCGGCGCGACCTCGACGGCGCGCCGCTGCTCCACCTCAGCGCCCGGGAAGCCCTGGCGCTGAGGCGACAGCGTCGCGGCTGAGCCAAGGTTCCAGAAATTTCACGAACAGGTGCGACATTTTTTTAATTCTGCGCGCCTCTCGTTACAGCTAAAACATTACGTTATTCTCATGGTGGTAATGGCACCGAGAGAAAAGTGGACCGACGAGCGACTCGACGACCTCAACAAAAAGGTCGACGACGGCTTCGCCCGCCTCGATCTCGATATACGCGACCTTCGCCGAGAGGTGAAAACGCAGGGCGAGAACCTACGGGCGGAGATGAGGGCCCAAGGTGCTGAGCTGCGGACGGAGATGAAGGCGCAGGGTGCTGAGCTACGGGCAGAGATGAAGGCGCAAGGCGATGGGCTGAGGGCAGAAGGAAAAGCCGAAGGGGCAAGCCTGCGGAGCGAGATGAACGAACTGCGACGGGAGATGAACGAGCGCTTCGACTCGGCCAACCGGACTCTTGTTGGCGCCGTCGCCGTGATCGTCGCGGCGATCGTCGGCAGCAACGCGTTCTGACGCTAGTCGCGTGCGAGCAGCCGGGCGCGGAGGCGGCGTAGGGCTCCCCGCCAGCCGCTGCGCAGCCGCACAACCTCGTCGGCCAGCTCCTTGTTCTCCCGCCCGAGCCGTTCGCGCTCGGCGCTGACCACGTCGAGCGCCACCTGCACGCCCTGCAGGTGCTCGAGGGCCGTCTGCGTCTCCGCCAGCTGCGTCGCCAGCGCCTCGCGTTCCGCGTGCAGACGGGCGATGCCGCGGGCGGCCGGGACCCGGCCCCGCCGCGGGCCATCCGTGCGGCCGCCGGCGAGCGCCCGCAGCTCGGCCGCGAGCTCGGCGTTTACCCGCAGCAGCTCCTCCACTCTTGCGCTCTCCTCCATCTCCCCTTCCTGCCGTGGCGTCAACTCGGGACCGTCCACTTCCCCGCCGCCAGTCGCCTCCAGTCGCGCCCTTCCTCCCAGCTGCGGACGTGAAGGCACTGGTCCGAGCTCCTCAGATTCGAGTCGGGGTGGACGCGGTACCTGACAAGACGCTCGGGGATGACCGCACCGTACTCTCCGCGTTCACGCAGGGTGCGGTAGATCAGCCAATCCCCCTGGATCGACTGCTGCTCGGAAAAGGCGTCGGGAAGGCCGTCGAAGACCCGGCGTGGGACGAGCGCCGCGGTGTCGCCGTCCCAGTTCTCCTCCTCACTGCTGAGCACGCGGTTCCCCAGCGGGGCGTAACCGCCGCCGTGAAGCTCGTTCCCGTCCGGGTCCACGTAGCGCAGCCAGCAGGTGACGTAGGCGAGCTCGGGCCGGTCGCGGAACATCGCCAGGACGCGGGCGACGAACTCCGGTTCGAGGACGTTGTCGGCGTCGAACATCATCACGTAGTCGCTGCTCGCCAGCCGGATGCCGAGCAGGCGGGCCATTATGTCGCCGCCCTGCAGCTGGGTCACGACGCGGACGCGCGGGTCTTCGGCCAGCCGGTCGAGGACCGCATCCTCGGGCTCGAAGGACCCGTCGTTGACGACGAGCACGTCCAGGTCGGGGTGGGTCTGGGCAAGCAGTGAGCCCACCGCCTCCTCGACGTAGCGGTGGGCGCGGTGGTAGGGAACTACCGCGGTCACGGTGGCGTCCTGCGTCCGGGCTGCGTCCGACGCCGCGCCGCCCCCCCGACCCGGCTCGCGGAGGATCTCGTAGGCCTCCAGGAAGCGGGCCGGAGCGGTGAAGCGACGGAACGCCTCGAACACCTCGCCGGAGGCGCGCACCCGCTCGACCTCCTGGCGGTCCTCGAGCAATCGCGCCAGCGCCCGCCGGAGGGCAGGGGTGCCGACGTCGTCGGCGAGCCAGCCGCCACCGTCGCCGACGAACTCGACCAAAGCGCCGACCGGGGTCGCCAACACCGGCGTCCCCGCCCGCATCGCCTCGAGGGCGACGTTGCCGCAGAACTCGAAGTTGGAAGGGACGGCCAGGAGGTGGTGCTCGCCGAACCGCCGCTGCAGATCCTCGTGCGCAACGGGGTCCTCGATCCGCACGCGCGGGTCGCCTTCGCACATCCGTTCGATCGTCAGCCTCACCGACTGGCCGAGGGCGGCGGTCTCGGTATCGGCCCCGATCAGCGTCAGCTCCCAGTCGTCGCCGGGCAGGCGCAGGCAGGCGTCGACCAGGTCCATCGCGCCCTTGATGCGCTGCAGCCTGCCGGCGTAGAGGATCCGCAGCGGGCCGTCGGTGCCCAGAGCGGCGACCTGCGGAGCCGGTGCGGCGGGAAAAGGACGACCGGTCTTGACGCCGGCCGGCAGCAGGGCGTCGCCGTAGTAGCGGCGGTAGGCGTCGAGGACGTCGCCGCCGGGCCAGAGGAGCCGATCGGCGAGCCGGAACTGCTCGCGCTCCAGCTCCCCCGCCCGCTGTTCCTCCGGCAGCTGCAGACGCCCGTCGTGCAGCGCCACCAGCTCGGCGGTCGAGGAGAGCCTGATCGCGACCGTGGTCTTCCGCAGCAGCGGGTGGCCGGCCGCCCGCGCCTGCAGGGGAACGAGGCCGAGGGCGCGGTAGTCGCAGACCTCGAGCAGGTCGGGGCCTGCGGTCCCCTCGTGGGCCTTCTCGATCTCCTCGAGGACTGCGGCGGAGCGAAGGTGGTCCGCGGAGGCGAACGACATCCGCGCCAGCGCCTCGCTCGGCTCGGGGCGCTCGATCAGGACGACCTCGTGCCGGGCCGAGAGGACCTCGACCTGCCGCCGCAGGGCGTGGCCGATCCCGCCGTAGGAGGAGTGCTCGGCGGAGACGATGCAGATCCTCATGCGCCGTCCTTGCCGAGCCATCGCCGCGGGCCCCCGAGGTCGCCCTCGCGGGCGAGGCGGCGGCGCTCGCGCAGCATCGCCGGCAGCAGGCGCAGGCCTTCGAGCTTGCCGCGCAGGGTGGCCCGCAGGCGCCGCTGCCGCGCCGCCCGCGCCAGCGCCCCGGCCTCGACCGCGAGGATCCGCGGCAGCGCCCCAAGCGGCATGAACTTCGCCTGCGTGGCGATCCGGTTGCGTGCGACCAGGCGCGCGTTCCAGGCGCCCGGCCGCGGCGCCGCCGCCATCCAGGAGGCATTGCCGAGGTGCCAGACCACCGCGTCGGGGACGTAGGCGAAGTTGCGGCCGGCGATGCGCGCCCGCACGTTGAGGTCGACGTCCTCGTAGAAGGCGAAGTAGCGCTCGTCGTAGCCGCCCAGCTCGTCGAACAGCTCCCGGCGCAACAGGCAGGCAGCGCCGCAGACGCCGAAGACCTCGCGCGCCGCGAGGGCCGCGGGTGACTGCTCCTCGCCGGCTCCCAGCTCGACCCCGCGCCCGTCCCGCGTCAGCCCCTGCCCGGCGCTGTAGAGGTGCGCCCGCGCGGCATCGCGCTGCCCTTCCTCCAACTGCAGGATCCGCGGCTGCACGCCGCCGAGCGTGGGATCGGCTGCGAGCGCCGCCAGCAGCGTCGCCACCGCGCCCGGCTCGACCACCGTGTCGGCGTTCAGCGCCAGCACCGCCCCGGCCCGCACCCGCGCCACCCCGAGGTTCATCGCCCGCGCGAAGCCGACGTTCTCCGGCAACGCCACATGCGGCACCCCCTCCCGCTCCAGGTATGCCACGGTCCCATCAGAGGAGCCGTTGTCGACCACCAGCACCTCCAGCTCCACCCCCTGATCGCGCAGCGACTCCAGGCAACGCGGCAGCAGCGCGAGCGAGTTCCAGCTCGGGATCACCACGGCGACCGGACGCTCCGGGTTCACCGCCGGAAGACTAAGGTGCCCGCGATGCGCAGTCCCGATGCCACCATGCCTGCGATCCAGGTGGAGGACCTTCACAAGTCCTTCCGCATCCCGAAACAGCGGGTCGACTCGCTGAAAGAGCGGATCGTCCGTCCCTTCTCCGGGCGGGACTACCGCGAGCTGCACGCCCTCGACGGCGTCTCCTTCGAGATCGAGCAGGGCGAGTTCTTCGGCATCGTCGGCCGCAACGGCTCCGGCAAGAGCACGCTGCTGAAACTGCTGGCCAGCATCTACCGCGCCGACTCAGGGACGATCCGGATGGCGGGGCGGCTGGCGCCTTTCATCGAGCTCGGCGTCGGCTTCAACCCGGAGCTGACCGCGCGGGAAAACATCGTCCTCAACGGGGTGATGGTCGGGCTGACGCCGCAGGAGACGCGGCAGCGGATCGACTCGGTGCTGGATTTCGCCGAACTGCAGGAGTTCGCGAACCTGAAGCTGAAGAACTACTCCTCGGGGATGCTGGTCCGGCTCGCCTTCTCGGTGATGATGGAGGCCGACGCCGACGTCCTCCTGATCGACGAGGTGCTGGCGGTCGGCGACGCCGCCTTCCAGCAGAAGTGCGCCGACGCCTTCCGCGACATGAAAGCGGCGGGCAAGACGATCGTTCTCGTCACCCACGAGATGACCACGGTCGAGCGCTACTGCCACCGGGCGATGCTGATCGACGGCGGCCGCATCCGCCACCTCGGCGATCCCGGCGACGTCGGCCGCCACTACCTGCAGCTGAACTTCGAGGAGGCGAGCGAGGCAGGGCCCCCTCCCACCTCCGGCCCAGCCGAAGAGCTGCGGCTGCTCGACGTCTGGGTCGAGGACGCCGACGGCAACCGCACCGCCAACGTCGAAGCCGGCGAAAAGATCCGGCTGCGGCTGGAGCTGGAAGCGACCCGCGAGGTCGAGGGCGCCGGGATCGGGTTGATCATCGCCAACGCCGACGGCGTCGGCGTCACCGAACTCGGCGCCCCGATCGTCGAGGGCGACTGGTTCGCGCCGCTGCGCCCCGGCAGCAGGGTCACGGTCCAGGCCGAGGTCGAGAACCTGCTCACTCAGGGCCGCTACTTCGTCCATTGCGGCGTCAACCGCAGCGAGAACCGGGGCGTCGCCCTCTACGTCCACAACGCTTTCGACTTCGTCGTCTACGCGGGCGAGGACATGCCCAACGGGCTCGTAGCTCTCCCCGCCGAGGTCGAGGCCGGAGTCGACAGGACGGGCGAGCGATGAGCGCCCAGCCGCAGCCGCTGCGCGAGGTCCGCGGCCCCTCCGCCCTCGGCGGCGGCGTCCGGCGCTTCTTCGACCTGCTCTGGCTGATGGCCGGGACCGAGTTCAAGCGCGTCTACTTCGGCACCGTCCTCGGCTACTTCTGGTCGCTGATCCGGCCGCTGGCCTACTTCAGCGTCCTCCTCCTGGTCTTCACTCAGATCTTCAGGATCGGCAGCCAGCTCCATAACTACCCGGTGCTGCTGCTGCTGGGGATCGTCCAGTTCACCTTCTTCCAGGAAGCGACCACCAACGCGGTCACCTCTGTCGTCGCCCAGGAGGGCATCGTCCGCAAGACCCAGTTCCCGCGCCTGGTGATCCCGCTTTCGACGGTGCTGACGGCCTTCTTCAACTTCTGCCTCAACCTGATCATCGTCTTCGTCTTCATCCTTGCCTGGGGGATCTCCCCGGCCTGGACCTGGCTGCTCTATCCCGTCGCCCTGGCCGCCCTCTTCGTATTCACCACGACGATCAGCATGGCCTTCTCGGTCCTCTACGTCCGCTTCCGCGATGTCGCGATCATCTGGACGGTCGGCGCCCAGATGCTCTTCTACGCGACGCCGATCCTCTATCCGCTCGGCACCTCGGAAAGCGGCATCGGACACCGGTCCCGCACCTTCGAAGAACTTCTGATGATCAACCCGCTCAGCGTCATCTTCGAGCAGATCCGGGTCTGGATCCTCCACGAACCGCGCTACCTAGCGCCTACCGCGGTCGAAGCCGCGGGCGGCTGGCTCCACCTCCTGCCCGCGCTCGTGATCTTCCTCGGGATCTGCGTCTTCGGCGTCTGGACCTTCAACCGCGAAGCGCCGCGGGTGGCCGAGGAGCTCTAGCCGCTCACGGTTGCGGAGACGGGGGAGGACGGTCTTCGTCTCAGAATTGGCGCTAATCCGTGCGACATCTTTTTGCTTCTGCGCGCCTTTTGTTGCAGCTAAAGAGTTACGCTAGGATCATGGCAGTGATGATGCCGCGAGAGAGATGGACCGACGAGCGCCTCGACGATCTCAACAAGAAGGTCGATGACGGCTTTGCACGCCTTGACGCAGACATCCGCGGGCTCCGGAGCGACATGAATTCACGGTTCGACAAGGTGGACGAACGGTTCGAGAAGGTGGATACGCGGTTCGACAAGGTCGACGAACGGTTCGACAAGGTGGATACGCGGTTCGACAAGGTCGACGAACGGTTCGAGAAACTCAATGATCGCTTCGACGTCTTGAACCGGACGCTGCTCAGCTTTGCGGTGGCGATCATCGTCGCCATGATCGGCCTCCACGTCTTCTGAGGCCCGAACTGTCGCCAGATGCAGACGCTTTAGCTCAGCGGCAGACGCGCGCCCGCTGCGTCGCTTCGACGTGCAGGTGCCAGGGGCGCGGCGATTCGTCGCGGGGGATGCGGAGGACGACGACCGAACCACCCGGGGCGCCGGCGGTGGGGACCGGATATTCGCCTCCGGCGAAGCGGCGCAGGGTGAGGTGGGCTTCCGGGCCGGGCGCGACTTCGATCCGGGTGGGGCCGGGACCGACCGCCACCTCGCTGCCGGCGGGTGCTCCGCCGGGAACCGCGACGCAGTTTTCGCGTCCGCCGGCGGCCTCGTAGCCGTTCGGGGTCAGCACCGTCCGCAGCGGCAGCGCCTGCGAGAGGACGATGTCGGCCTGGCGACGCTCAGTCTCCGGCGCCGCGGCGAGTTCGGCTTCCGAGTAGGCGGGGGAGCCGTATTCGTCGACCGCTTCCAGGTAGCGGCCGGCGAAGATGTCGATCAGGCCGGGCGTCCCGGCGACTTCGGGTGAGAGCTCGAATTCAGGTGAGACCGTGCGACGGGCGATTTCGATCGCCGCGGTGTCGGCCCGGGTGAGGACGCTCTGCCCTTCGAAGGTGTCGCGGCCGTCCTTCAGCACCACCAGGTTCGGCCCCAGCGCCAGCACGGTCACCGCTGCGCCGACCAGCAGCGTGCGGCGGCTGAACCGCTCCCGCGCCAGCAGGTTCGCCAGCACCATGACGATGAAGATGCAGCTCGCGTACTGATAGCGGCTCGACGAGGGGTCGCGGCCGGGGATCTGGTTGAAGGCGGTTAGGAACCAGTTGACGAGGGCGGCGGCGGCAACCGGCCAGATGCCCGGATCGAAGCCGGGCCGCTGCACCCGGCGCCAAAGGAAGGCGGCGGCGATCGCCACCGTCAGCGCCGCACCCCAGAACAGTTCGGTGGCGCCGCTGACCGGGCTGGTGCCGAGGCCGAAGAGGTTGCCGACCCCTGCCGCGACCGATTCGGCGACGAAGCGCGGCGAGGCGAGGACGTTGCGCAGGCTCAGGTGCGATTCGGCTTCGTGCCCCCAACCCAGGTACCAGACGGCGTAGAGCGCGACCGGGATCAGGAAGACGAAGGCGCGCCCGCGCCGGCGCTCGCGCGGCGAGAGCAGGATCGCCACCAGGGCGGCGACCGCGAAGGGGATCCCGAGGCTGGAGAAGCCGAGCGAGATCGCCAGGAAGAGACAGGCGAGGAGATCGCCTGCGCGATCGTTGCGCTCAAGCGCCAGCAGCATCGCCAGCCCGAAGAGGACCGAGCCGAGCAGGCTGATCTCGAAGGGCCAGAGCAGGAGCTCCCAGGCCGGACCAAGGAAGAGGATCAGCAGCGCCCCGAACAGCGCCATCCAGGCGCCGACCCGGCGGCGCAGGTAGACGAACAACAGGTAGTCGGAGACGAGCAGGCCGATCGTCAGCAGCACGTATTCGGGCCGGGCCGTGTCCATCCCGAAGAGGTGGAGGAAGAGCTGCTCGATCGCCACCGGGATGACGACGATGTGCTCGTTGTGCGGCTTTAGGAAGGCGTCGGCAGTGAAGCCGCGCCGGTTCATCAGGAACTCCCAGCTGTCGAGGAGGAAGGTGAAGTGCCAGGTCAGCGCCAGGAACAGCGCCGCGGCGGCGGCAAAGGCGCAGGCGAGCAGGATGACGGGGGCGTTGCGGGCGGTTCTCGCCATGGCGGGCGCGAGTGTATTGGCGGCGGCAGCCGTCTCAGGTCCTAAGGGGGCGCAGGGTGAGAAAGCCGATGCCCAGCAGGGCGGCCGCCGCGAGCAGGCCCGCGAGCGGCGAGTAGGAGGTTCCGGCCGGCGGCGTCAGCGCCGGGACGTAGAGGACCAGCACCAGCGCCACGTTGACGGCGACGAGACCGGTGCCGAGGCGGAGGTCGACCGCGCAGGCCCCCGCGACGCAGGCGCAGACCGCCAGCAGCGGCACCGCGAGGCTGCCCTGATGGATCCAGGTGGCCGCCTCGGGGCCGCCGAACATCAGCAGCACCCAGACCAGGCAGGTAAGCGCGGAGAAGCCGAGGGCGAACACCGCGAAGCGCCAGTCGGGACCCTCCGGTCTGCGGCGCAGCCGGGCCACCAGCATCGCCACCGGCCCGATCAGCAGCAGCCCGAGGAAGGGGATCAGCCCGAAGAAGCGCACCAGCCGCACCGGTTCCAGCGCTCTGCCGAAGTGGCCGGCTTCGACCTCGTCCACCGACTCGCTCGCCCCATGTTCGACTTCGCCCTGCTGGAAGAGGGTGGTGACGTTGCCCCACTTGTTGTCGAGCGTGCCGCCCACGCCTTCTTCCCGGTAGGAGTCGACGATCGTCTCCAGGGCGCCGCGTTCGTCGATCTCGAGCGAGCCGCCCAGCTGCCACTTGACCAGCCGGTCGCCGGGCGGGTCGTGGTAGTGCTGGTAGGCCCACCAGGAGCCGAGCAGGACGATGCCCACCGCCACGCCGGTGCCGATCCAGGCCCAGCTCGGCCTCCCCCAGAGCGCCAACACCACCAGCGGGATCGCGAAGAAGGCGCTGGAGCCGTGGGCGAGCATCGCCAGGCCGATCAGCGCGGCGAACAGCGCGCCGGCCAGGGGCTCGCGCCGCCAAGCCGACCACTCCTCGCAGAGGACCAGCGCCAGCGCCGCGAGGAGGAAGGCGGCCGCGATCAGCTTCGGCCAGACGAAGAAGCCGTGGAGGATCGCGATGTCGCTGACGATCGCAGCGAGGGCGACCAGCCCGCGGGTCCGCAATCGCAGGCGAGCGGCGCAGAGCACGGCCCACATCCCGAGGATCCAGAGCTGCTGGACGATCACCCCCATCACCTCGTAGTGGAGCTGCGAGGCGTCCCAGCCGAAGGGCCGTTGCGAGAGGACGTAACCGATCTGCAGCGGCGGCCGGTCGCTGGAGAGCCAGTCGGCGAACGGCGGCGGGATGCCGCTGTGGCCGTGGGCATAGAAGTAGTCGGCGAAGAAGTTGGGGATTTCGTTGTCGCTCGGCAGCCCGTGGGAGAAGCGGCTGGCCGCGGTCAGCAGCGGTTCCGCGGTGCCGCCGTGGAGGAAGCCGAGGAAGAGGACGAAGCCGCTCGCCAGCGCCCAGAGGGCGAACGGCGTCGCCAGCTCGACCAGGAGCGCCCGGTCAACCCCCTCCCGCAGGCACCAGCCGACCACCAGGACCGAGCCGAAGGCGAAGAAGAAGGAGCCGGCCTGCCCGATCGTCGGATCGGCGTAGTAGAGCCAGAAGGAGACGATCGCGACGCCCCCCGAGCCGGCCAGGGCGGTCGCCAGCAGCAGCGGCACGCTGCGCAGGCCCACGCGCGCAGCCCAGAGCGCCGCGGCGGCGGCGGGCAGGCCGGTCAGCAGCAGGTGCTCGGCCAGCATCCAGAGAAGTTCGAAGTTCGCCCCCATCCGCTTCTAGGCCGGACAGCTTCCCATCGGTGTCAACTGCCAGAGCCGAGGCGGATACACTGCGCCTGCGTGTCTGAGCAATCGAGCTCCCCCACTCCTGTGCGGCAGGAGCCCCGGAACGTCGAGTACGGGCAGTACTACTACCGCCACGACTGCGGTGTCCCGTACGAGCGCAACGAGCACTGGCTCGGCTTCTTCGGGGCGATGGCCGACGCGATCGTCCGCGACCTGCGCCCGACGACGGTCCTCGACGCCGGCTGCGCGATGGGCTTCCTGGTCGAGGCGCTGCGGGAGCGCGGGGTCGAGGCCTGGGGCATCGACGTCTCCGAGCACGCGATCTCGCAGGTGGACGAGTCGGTCGCCGGGTACTGCCAGGTCGGCTCGCTGACCGAGCCGCTGCCGCGCCGCTACGACCTGATCGTCTCGGTCGAGGTGCTCGAGCACATCGCCCCCGCCGAGGCGAACGCGGCCGTCGCCAACCTCTGCGCCGCCACCGACCGGCTGCTGCTCTCGACCACCCCCGACGACTTCGGCGAGGCCACCCACCTGAACGTGCAGGCGCCGGAGGCCTGGTCGGCGATGCTGGCGCAGAACGGCTTCCTGCGCCAGACCGAACACGACGTCTCCTACGTCACCCCCTGGGCGGCGCTCTACGCTCGTAGCGCCGAACCGCTGCCGGAGGCGGTGCGGCGCTACGACCGCGCCTGGTGGCGGGCGCAGCGCGAGACCGAACAGCTACGCGACTCGCTTCTGACCGCCCACAACCGTCTCGCCGAGCTCGAGCAGCAGCCGCAGGCCCGAGCCGAGACCGAGGCCGAGCTCGACCGCCGCGAGGAGGAGATCCTGCGCCTGCGCGACCTGCTGATCGGGATGGAGCACGAACTCGGCGCCGCCCGCGGCCGCCTGGCGGTGTACGAAGACCGCACGAAGCGGATCGAAAGCGCGAAAGCGCAGCTGACGGCGAAGGTGCCGGGCTCGGGGTTCTTCGTCTCGCTGATCCTGCGCCTGCTCCGCGGCCGCCGCTGAGCCCCGCTCCCGTGCCCCGCTTCTCGATCATCACGCCGGTCTACGAGACCCCGGCCGACGTCCTGCGCAAGATGCTGCTCTCGGTCTTCGGCCAGAGCTACGGCGACTGGGAGCTCTGCCTCGCCGACGACGCCTCGCAGGAGCCGCACGTGCGCGAGATCCTCGACGCCGCCGCCCGCCGCGACCCGCGGATCCGGGTCGCGTACGGCGAGGAAAACGAAGGCATCGTCGGCGCCTCCAACCGGGCGCTGGCGATGGCAAGCGGCGAGTTCGTCGCCCTGCTCGACCACGACGACGCCCTCCACCCCGACGCGCTCGCCCACGTCGCCGAGGCGCTCGACCGCTCGCCGGAAGCCGACTACGTCTACACCGACGAGGACAAGGTCGACCGCCGCGGCATCCACTCCGGCTTCTTCTTCAAGCCCGACTGGTCGCCGGAGCGGATGCGGACCCAGATGTACACCTGCCACTTCAGCGTCTTCCGCCGCTCGCTGGTCGAGGAGGTCGGCGGCTTCGACCCCGCGTTCGAGGGCTCCCAGGACTGGGACCTGGTGCTGAAGGTGACCGAGCGCGCCCGCCAGGTCGTCCACGTGCCGCGGATCCTCTACCACTGGCGCACGCTCGCGACCTCGGCCGCCGGCGGCGGCGAGGCGGCCAAGCCCTACGCCTTCGAAGCGGGCAAGCGGGCGGTGCAGGCCCACTGCGACCGGATCGGCCTGCCGGCCCAGGTCGAGCGCGACCCCAAAGACCCCGGCGTCCTGCACCTGCAGCCGCGGCTGCGCGAGCAGCCGCTGGTCAGCATCGTCATCCCCACCGCCGGGCAGCGGCGCGAAGTCCGCTTCGAGGAGGTGGTGCTGGTCGAGAACTGCGTCCGCAGCATCGTCGGCCGCTCCAGCTACGAGAACTACGAGATCGTCCTCGTCTACGGCGAGGCAACGCCACCGGAGGTGCTGGAGCGCCTGCGGGAGATCGCCGGCGAGCGCCTCCGCCTCGTCCTCTACGTCGGCGCCTTCAACTTCTCGAAGAAGATCAACCTCGGCGCTGTCCACAGCCGCGGCGAGCAGCTGCTGCTGCTGAACGACGACATCGAGGTCCGCACCGACGACTGGATCGAGCGGATGGTGATGTACGCCGAGCTCGACGGCGTCGGCGTCGTCGGCGGCCGCCTGCTCTGGGGCGACGGGCGCCTGCAGCACGTCGGCATCGGCTTCGACGGCGGCCTCCCCGGCCACTCCTACCGCGGCTTCCACGGCGACTACCGGGGCTACGCCAACGCCGTCGTCATCGCCCGCAACTGCCTCGGCGTCACCGCCGCCTGTCTGATGACCCCGAAGCGGACCTTCGAGGAGGTCGGCGGCATGACCCTGGCGCTGCCGGTCAACTTCAACGACGTCGACTACTGCCTCAAGGTCCACCAGGCCGGGCAGCGGATCGTCTACGACCCCGACCTCGTCATGTACCACTTCGAGTCCTCCAGCCGCGACCCCGAGGTGAAGGAATGGGAGATGCACCAGCTGGAAGACCGCTGGGCCGCCTACGCCGCCGTCGACCCCTACGGCAACCCCAACCTCCGCTACGGCCTCCCCCGCATCCCCTCCTACGTCTCCTGGGCAAAGCGCCGGCCGAAGCCGACCCTGCGCCGTCAGCGCCTGCGGCTTCAGCCGGCCCTCCGCTCCTCCGGCTAGGGCACAAACCGTGGTTTAATCGGCCCGATGGGAGGCCGTCCGCGAGTTTGCGTCGTCTCGGCGAGCCGGCAGAACGTCTTCTTCTCCGAGATGCTGGAGGCGTTCGCCGAGATGCTGAGGACGGCCGGCGTCACCGTCGAGGAGTCGGTCGACTGCTTCCCGGCTCCCGCCGACGACCTCGTCTACATGTTCGTGCCGCACGAGTACCACGCCCTGGTCGAAGAGCTGGCGCAGCCGACCCCCGCCCAGCTGCGGCGTTCGATCGTGATCGGCACCGAGCAGCCGCGTACGCACTGGTTCGACCTCTCCGCCAAGATCGCCGAGCGCGCCGGGGCGGTTCTGGACATCAACGCGCTAGGGGTGACCGAGCTGCGGGCGCGGGACATCAAGGCCGATCACCTCCCGGTCGGGTACGTCCCCTCCTGGGACGCGTGGGGCGGCGACGAGGAGCGTGAACGTCCGCTCGACGCCGTCTTCCTGGGCGGCTACGCGGAGCGGCGGGGCCACGTCCTCGCCCGCTGCGCAGCCCATCTCGAAGGGCGCCGCGCGGCGCTGAAGCTGATCGAGAACGAGCAGCCCCAATCGGGGGAGAACGAGGCGTTCTGGTCGCGCCGGCGCAAGTGGAAGACGCTCGCCGAGACGAAGCTGTTGTTGAACATCCACCGCAGCGCCGTGCCATACATGGAGTGGCACCGGATCCTCGGCGCGCAGCTGAACGGGTGCGTGGTGGTGACCGAGCACTGCGTCGAGATCGAGCCGCTGGTTCCCGGCGAGCACTACATCTCCGCCGGCTACTGGCAGCTGCCGGAAGTGATGGGGGGCCTGCTGGAAGACCCGGAGCGGATCGAGCGGATCCGCACCCAGGCCTACGACTTCGTGCGGGAGGAAATGCCGGCCGAGCGGACGCGGGCGAAGCTGCTTGCCGCCGTCGAACGCGTCGGCCGCGGTTCCCCCACGGCGACGGCGACGCCGGTCGCCGCGGAGCCGATCCCGATGCCGGCGCCGCCCGACAAGCCGAAACCGCCGTGGGAGGAGTACGCCGAGCACGCGGGGGACTCGCTGGCCACGCGGATGGGGTTGAAGCACCTGATCGTGCGGGTGCACAACCTCGAGCACCATCTGGAAGCGCTCCTGCGCCGGGACGGGGGCGAGGAGGAGGATCCCGTGGTCCATTTCGGCCCGACGATCGTGCAGCCGAAGGTGAGCGTCCTCCTCACCGTCCACAACTACGCCGATTTCGTCGGCGAGGCGATCCGCAGCGTCGCCCTCGGCAAGCTCCGCGAGGTGGAGGTGATCGCGATCGACGATGCCTCCACCGACAACTCGATCGCCGCCGTCGAGGCCGCCTGCGAGGAGCTTCCCTGGCTCTCCCTCACCCACGTCCGCCTGACCAGGAACCGCGGCCTGCCCGCCGCCCGCAACCTCGCCGTGCAGTACGCCAGGGCCGACCTGCTCTTCATCCTCGACGCCGACAACAAAGTCCTGCCAGAAGGACTCTCGCTGCTGAAGCAGGCGCTGGACGACGATCCCGAGGCAGGGTTCGCCTACGGCATCGTGCAATCGTTCGACGCCAACGGCCCGGTCGACCTGATGAACTGGCTGCCCTGGGACGCCGACCGCCTGCGCCAAGGCAACTACATCGACGCGATGGCGATGTTGCGGCGTTCCTCCTTCGAGGACGTCGGCGGATACTCGACCGAGCCCGCTTTGTACGGCTGGGAGGACTACGCGCTATGGCTCGCGATGGCCGACCGCGGCTACCGCGGCGCGCACGTTCCGGACTTCGTCGGCCAGTACCGCAAGAGCCCGCATTCGATGATCGCGCTCGCCAACGTGGACAGCAGCGCCGCCTGGGGGGCGCTGCTCCGCCGCTATCCCAGCCTCACCGCCGATATACGTTAGGTTTCCGCGCGTGACGGGACGGCGGGGTTCGACGGCGGCGATTCTGGGCCTGGCGGCGCTCGCCTTTGCCCTGGCTCTCAGCGCCTGCGGCTCCGGCGGCGAAAAAACCGTGACCGTGACCGAAACCGTCTCCGCCCCGGCGCAGAAGAACGGCGGCAGCGGGGAACCGCAGCAGAACAACGGGACGAAGGAAGAAGTAGCCGAAGGGTCCGGCGCGATCGCCGGCTACGTCGACTTCGCCAAACCGGAATCTGGTTCCCTCGTCCTCGACGGCTGGGCCGCCGCCAAGGACCTCAGCGAACCCGCCACCCTGGTGGTCGCGGAAGTCGGGGGCAAGACCCTCGCCGAAGCGGTGCCCGCGTTGAAACGGGAAGACGTGGTCGAAGCGCTCGGGGAGCCCGGCCTGCTGGAAAGCGGTTTCGAACTGCGGCTGCCGGTGGAATCACTCGATTGCGGCGCCCCGGCTGCCGGGGTCACCGTCACCGGCTCGCTCAACGGAAAGTCGAGCGCGCTCAGCTTCGCCGAAGGGATCAAGGAAGCGATCGCAGCGGCGTGCTGACCCAGCCGGGGGACTCCTGATGCTCGAGCGCGGGGAGCCGGTCGTCGATTTCAAGCTCGAGGTGCTCGGCAAGGCGCTGCCGGGGTGCGACAGCTCGGTTCTCTTCGGCGACATGTGGCGCGTCGACGGCGGCTACAGCTTCGAGTGCGCGAAGCACTGCGAGCGGGTCCTCCTGATCGACAGCCTCGAGACGGCGGCCTGGCAGCAGGGCCGGATCGAGGAGCCGAAGGTCGACTTCCGCAAGGGGGACTTCTCCGATCCCCTGTTCATGGCGAGTATCCGCGAAAGCTTCGATCTAGGCGTCGTCTACGACATCCTCCTGCACCAGCCGGCGATGCTCGGGACTTTGACCCTGATGCTGCGCCTGGTGGAGAAGCGCTTCTGTGTCGTGCAGCCGATGCTGGAAGAGCAGGCCCACCCCGGCACGCTGATCTATCTGCCCGGAAACCGCTCGGTCACCGAGCTCTATCCGCTCGATGCCGAGGCATCGGACCATAAGCTCTTCGACGTCGACCAGGTCAACCACTCGCATTGGATCTGGGCGATGACCCCGTCGTTCTTGACCGCCGCGATCGCCGCCGAGGGATTCGACCTCGTCTTCGAGCAGACCCTGGGTCCCCTCCCCAACCCGAGGTGGCAGTGGTGGGGCGGCGTCTACGAGCGGACGCGTCCCCAGTCCGAAGGCCACTGGTCCAAGCAGCAGGCCACGCCCGGGATCTTCGCCGGTGAGTGGTGACAACACTTGAACACACGTCTACCGTGGCGGGCCGATTGTTTAAGCTGCGGCTCCGAGGGCACGGGAAGCCCACGATTCCCCGGCAGGGAGTCTTAGATTCGTGACGACTGAATCACAGAGCGCCGCCGCGGGCGGCAACGGCAACGGCAACGGCAACGGTGTTCTCACCGAGGACCACCCACGCGTCGAGCCTTGGCAGGAGCGGGCCGAGCGGGCCGAGCGCGAGGCCGCCGAGACGATGCGGGCGCTGCGGGAAGCCGAAGCGCGTGAGGCAGGCTTGGCTGAGCGCCTGCGGGAGACCAGCAAGGCCTTGATCGACGCCAACCAGGAGCTTGCGCAGGGCCCCCTGCTGAAGCACCGGCTGGCCGAAATGTACGACCAGAAAGCCGGTCTGGAGGCAAAACTGCAGGAGGTTCTCCACTCCCGCAGCTGGCAGACGACCGAAGTGCTTCGGAGAATCAGCCGCGCGCTCAAGCTCCCGCGCTGACCGCCGTCATGGCTGAGCGGGCCCGACCTCGGTGGGCAGCAGCGGGTGCGGTGGCTCTCGCCGGGCTGCTCGTCCTCATCGCCGTCCTCGTCTACGGCGACCATGCCCGCAACGGCGGCTGGGTCGGCGACGCCTGGTCCACCCGTGCCTGGTTCGCCCTCTACCCCCACACGAGCTTCTTCTCCACCGTCGGCCACTTCTTCGACCTCAACAGCAGCATGGCGGCTCGCCCCGCCAACGCCGTCTACCGGGTCACCCTCAACGACCTGTTCGGCGCCGACACCGGCGCCTGGTTCGCCTGGCAGGCGGCCTCCTGCGTGCTCATGTGCCTCGCCGTCTTCGCCCTCCTGCGGGAGGTCGGCCTGCGCTACCTCGACGCCGCCGCTGTCGCCGCGCTGCTGGCGGTGTTCCCGGCCTCCGTTTCCCTCTGGCTCTGGTCGCCGATCGTCCATGCCTCGCTGTCGATCGCGATTGCCGCCCTCGGGTTCCTGCTGGCGCTGTGGGCATTCGGGCGGGAGGGGCGGGCGCGCCTCGCCCTGCACGCCGCGTCGCTGCTCCTCTTCGTCCTCAGCCTGCTGCTCTACGAGGTCTGCCTGCCGCTGTTCCTCGCCTCCTTCCTCCTCTACGCCCTGCGGGCACCCCGACGAGAGGCCTGCGCGCGCTGGCTCGTCGACTGCCTCGTGCTGCTGCCGCTCGCGCTCGTGATCAGCAGCTCGACCGACTCGCGCGACCAGGGGGTTGGAGGTTCGATCGACCACGCCGCCAAAATGGCCGGGGAGCTGCCCGAACTCTTCTTCGAGCGGCTCCTGCCGTTCAGCCTGCCGACTGCGCTGGGCGCGGTCGTCTTGCTTGCGATCTACGCATGCGCGGTGCTGGCGATCCGTCGGCGCCCGACTGAGGATCCGGTCTCTGCCCGGCTCCGCGGCCTGTTCGCGATCACCGCCGCCGGGCTGGTCGTGATTGCTCTCGGCTACCTGATCTACGCCCCGGGGATCGACTACTACCTGCCGCTGGCCGAGGGGATCGGCGATCGCGTCAACGCCGTCGCGGGGATCGGCTGGATCCTCTGCCTTTACGCCCTTGCCGCGATGACCGCGACGCTGCTGACGATGTGGCTCCGTCGGCGAGCTCTGGCGGCGCTGTTGGGCACGGCCGCCCTCGTGCTCGCCCTCGGCCTCAGCTGGCTCTCGCCGATCGCGGATGAATCGCGCGCCTACCTCGACGCCGACGAAGCAAGCGACAGGGTCCTCAACGTCGTTCACAGAGCGGTGCCTGAACCCCCTCGTGGCTCGGTCATCTGGACCTTCGGGCAGCCGGTCGAATCCGCGGTCGGAGTACCGATCTTCGCCAACTACTGGAACATGACCGCGGCGGTCCAGCTCAGCTACCACGACCGCCACCTGCGCAGTTTCGTCGCCCTTCCCGGAACTCGGTTCGCCTGCACCGCCGAGGGAGTTGTTCCCGGCGGGAACCTCGAATACCCGTCGCCTCCCCCCGGCAAGCTCGGCGACTTCGGCTCCCGCTACGGCCGCACCTACTTCGTCGACACCGAGCGGGGCCAGTTCGCGACGATCGACTCGCGCGCCCGCTGCCTGGAACTGCGAGAGGCCTTCCGCCTCTCGCCGACGCTTCCGCCTACTTCTTAGCTCGACCGCTGCTCCGGCTGACCCGGTAGTCGCCGCGGCTGAGGGTCATCTCCAGCCAGACGTAGAGGACGATGAAGAGGTAGCGGCTGCCCATCTCCCGCATCGCCAGCTTCGCCTCGCCAGCGGTGCGGTTGGTCCAGGAGATCGGGATCACCTGGTAGCTGTGACCGCGGATGATCGCCTTCAGCGGCATCTCGACGGTGAGGTTGAAGTGCTTGGAGAGCAGCGGCTGGATCGTCTCGACGACCTCGCGCCGGTAGGCCTTGAAGGCGTTGGTGGTGTCGTTGTAGCGGTGGCGGAAGAGGATGCGGATGAACTGGTTGGCGAGCCGGTTGACGACGTACTTGATCCGCGGGTAGTCGTAGACGTTGGCGCCGGCGACGAAGCGCGAGCCGAAGGCGCAGTCGTAGCCCTGCTCGAGCACGCGGTAGTAGCGGACGAGGTCCTCGGGGTCGTCGGAGGCATCGGCCATCACGATCGCCACCGCATCGCCGGTGTAGACGTCGAGCCCGGCGCGGATCGCGTTGCCGAAGCCGCGTTCGTTGTGGGAGCGGTGGACGCGGATGCGCGGGTTCTGCTCCCCCATCGCCGCGACCACGGCTTCGGTCGAGTCGGTGCTGTCGTCGTTGACGACGACGATCTCGTAGTCGATGCCCTCGCGATCGAGGACGCCGGCGACGCCTTCGACCGTCCTGCCGACCGACCCCTCCTCGTTCTGGGCGGGCATCACCACCGAGAGCTTGATTCCCTCTGCCATGAGGCGGCGACGCTATCGAAAGTCACAAATTCCTTACGAAGTGGCGCGGCAATTTCTTGATTCTGCGCGCCATCCGTTACAGCTAAAACATTACGCTATGCTCCATGACCGTCATGCCGATGCCGAGAGAGAAGTGGACCGACGAGCGCCTCGACGACCTCAACAAGAAGGTCGACGACGGCTTTGCTCGCGTACATGCCGACATCCGTGACCTGCACCGGACTCTGATCGCCGGCCTCTTCGTTGTGATCGCCGCGATCATCGGCAGCAACGCCTTCTGACGCTCGCTCAGGCCGGTGCGGCGGTCCAGCGCTCGACGTTCTGCTCGTACATCTCCTGCAGGATCTCGTCGATCCCGTAGCGGAGCTCGAAGTCCGGGTAGTCGGTCTGGAAGGGCTCGAGGTCGGAGATCCACCAGCGGTGGTCGCCGATCCGCGGCTCCTCGCCCATCTCCCACTGCAGCTCGCGCCCGGCGATCCTCTCGCAGGCGTCGATCGCCTCCAGCATCGAGCAGTTGGAGAAGCGACCGCCGCCGATGTTGTAGACGGCGGCCGGGCGCGGCGCCTTGCGGAAGGCGTCGAAGGCGGCGATCAGGTCGGCGGAGTGGATGTTGTCGCGGACCTGCTTGCCCTCGTAGCCGAAGACGGTGTAGGGCGTGCCGGTAACGGTGCACTTCATCAAGTAGGCGAGGAAGCCGTGCAGCTTCGCACCGGCGTGCTGGGGGCCGGTCAGGCAGCCGCCGCGGAAGGCGACGGTCGGCATGTCGAAGTAACGCCCGTACTCCTGCACCAGAAGGTCGGCCGCCGCCTTCGAAACCCCGAACAACGAGTGGGTCGAGGAGTCGATCGACATGCTCGTGTCGATGCCCTTGTAGTAGGGGTGGTCTTCCGGCAGCTCCAACCGTTTCTCCAGGCTCTGCAGCGGCAGCCGGTTCGGCGTATCGCCGTAGACCTTGTTGGTCGAGCAGTGGACGAAGGGCGCGTCGGGGCAGTGGGCGCGGGCGGCCTCGAGCATGTTGAGGGTGCCGTTGGCGTTGACGCCGAAGTCGGTCTGCGGCTCGCTCGCGGCCCAGTCGTGCGAGGGCTGGGCGGCGGTATGGACGACCAGCTCGATCTTGCCGGCCTGCTCCCCGAAGATGCGATCGATCTCGCCGGCGTCGCGGATGTCGGCGTTCTCCCAGCGGAACTGCGTCGGGTAGGCCTCGACGAGGCGCTGGGTGACGTGCGAGGTCGAGGACTCGGGGCCGAAGAAGCGGGCCCGCATGTCGTTCTCGATCCCGATCACGTCGAAGCCTTCTTCGACGAAGAAGTCCACAGCCTCGGAGCCGATCAGGCCCCCGGCACCAGTGATGATCGCGACCGGCATGCGTTCAGTTGCTCCTTCCCTTGATGGCTGTTGGTTATGCGTCGATATTCAGGGCCTGGGCGATGCGCTTCTCGTCGGCGGCGATCCAGTCGTGGATGTCGCGCAGCACCTGCTCGGCGCTGCGCTGCGGCCGCCACTCGTCCAGGCCGAAGAGCCTCGTGCAGTCGGAGAGGTATATCGGGACGTCTCCCTGGCGCGTCTCCTCTACCGGCGTTATCGGCACCTCGTTCCCGGTCAGCTCCTGGCAGATCGCCGTCGTCTCGTGCAGCGAGAGGCTGCACTCGCGTCCGCCGCCGACGTTCACCGTCCGCCCGTCCCAGCTCTCCGGATCGAGCAGCTGGCGCTCGACCAGGTCGACCAGGTCCTCGACGTGCAGAAGGTCCCGCACCTGCTTGCCATGCCCCCCGAACCCGATGTAGCTGAGCGGGTTGCGGAAGCGGTGGGCGAGCATCCAGTGCGTGAAAACCCCCTGGTCGACCTTGCCCATCTGCCAGGGGCCGGCGATGACGCCGCAGCGGTCGATCACCGCGGGCACGCCGAGGCTCTCGCGGTACTCCTCGATCAGCATCTCGGCCGCCAGCTTCGTCGCCCCGTAGAGCGTCCGCGCCCCCTCCAGCGGGAAGTCCTCGGAGATCCCCTTCGGCCCCACCCCTCGCACCGCCTGCTCGGCGGCGAGCTCGAAGCGGGTCTCGGTCTCCTCCAGGCTCAGCTCCACCTGCGGGGCGACCGGGTAGACGCGGCTGGTCGAGAGGAAGACCACGAAGGCGCCGTCGCGCCGCGCCAGCTCCAGGCAGTTGTAAGCGCCGGTTAGGTTGGTGTGGACGAGGTAGCCGGTGTCGCCGTCGATGCCGCTCATCACCGAGGGCTCGGCCGAGCACTCGATCAGCGCCGTCAGCTCCGGCAGCGCCTGCAGGTCTCCGGGCTCGCGCACGTCCCCCTTGACGAACCGCACCCCTGCCTCCTCCAGCCGCGGCAGGTTCAGTTCCGAGCCGCGCCGGTAGAGGTTGTCCAGCACCAGGACCTCCCACCCGGGATGCCGCGACGCAAGGGAGACGGCGAGGTTGGAGCCGACGAACCCCGCGCCGCCGGTGATCAGGAGGCGGGTCACCGGCTCGACAACCTCAGCAGGGGAACCTTCCAGGCGGCCTCGGCGACGATGCCGCCGCTCATCTTCGAGGCGCCCGCCCGGCGCTCGCGGAAGCAGATCGGCACCTCGACGATCCTGAACCCGGCTTTGGCGGCGCGGTAGGTCATCTCGACCTGGAACGCATACCCGCGACTGCTGACCAGCTCCAGCGGGATCGCTTCCAGCACTTTGCGCCGAAAGCACTTGAAGCCGCCGGTGAGGTCTCCCACCGGGATGCCGAGGATGCGGCGGGCATAGGCGCTGCCCCCCCGGCTGATCGCCCGGCGCAGGGGCGACCAGTTCTCCACTGTGCCGCCGTCGACGTAACGCGAGCCGAGCGCCAGATCGGCGTTATCGACCGCGGCGAGCAGGCGAGGAAGGTCGGCGGGATCGTGCGAGAAGTCCGAATCCATCTCGAGGACGAGCTCCGCGCCGCCCTCCAGCGCTCTGCGGAAGCCCGCGAGATAGGCCGGTCCGAGCCCTTCCCTGCGGGGGCGGTGGAGGACTCCGATCCGCTCCTCCTCGCCGGCCAGCTCGTCGGCGATCTCACCCGTGCCGTCGGGGGAGCTGTCGTCGACGACGAGGACACGGGCGTCCTGGGGAAGGTTCGCGAGTGCGGCGGCAATCAAGGGCTTCAAGTTGTCGGCCTCGTTGTAGGTCGGCAGCACCAGCCACGCTGGTCCGGCACCTGGGGTGGGCATCCGCGCAATCCTATTTACGACCGTGATCGAGGGAGTCCACATCTGGCGCGCCGCGCTCGACGAAGACGGCTGGCCGGGGCCGGAGGGGCTGCCGGCCGCGGAGCAAGAGCGCTACGAGAGCTTCCTGCGCGAGCAGCCGGCCAAGCGCTGGCTGGCGGCGAGGTGGGCCTTGCGTCGCGTCCTGGAGGGCTACATGGGCCGACCGGCCGCCGCAATCGAGCTGGAGATAGCCGAGCGGGGGAAGCCCTACCTGCGGGAGAACGAGGGGCTCGAGTTCAGCCTCAGCCACTCCGCCGGGCTGGCGCTTGTCGCCGTGACCGCAGGGCGGCCGGTCGGCGTCGACGTCGAGCTGATCACGACGCGCCACCCCCCCGCCTTTTTCGACGAGTGGGTGCACAGAGAGGCCCGCCTCAAGTGCCTCGGTGTCGGCCTCGGCGCGCCGACGCCAGATGCCCCGGTCGCAGTCGTCCCGCTCAACGCCTGCCCCGGATATGCCGCCGCGGTCGCCGTCGAGGGGACGAAGGTCGGCCCGGTGGATTGCCACTCTGTGCGAGCGGCCTAGTCCTCGTCGGTCAGGTCCTCGATGTTGGCCAGTGAGACCGCGCGCGTCTGCGAGAAGAGGACGAAGAGGCTGACGAAGTTGCCCAAGGCCACCAGCGAGACGATCAACGAGCCGAGGGCGATGTAGCTGGTCCAGCCGGGCACCGCCGAGGAGGTGAAGAGCTTGACGCAGACGACGACCACCGCAAGCACCGCGCCGAGAATGCCGAAGAAGACGAAGGCCGCCAGCGCCCTGATGGCGATCCGGTCGGTAAACGGCATCAGCATCCGCAGGCCGTGCATCGCCAGCCGTCCGAAGGTCATCTTCGATCGCCCCTCGTAGCGTTCGCCGCGCTCGCACGGCACGTACTCGATCGGCACGTCGAGGGCGAGGATCGCCGAGGAGTAGGAGAGGTCGAAAGTCGGGTGCAGGAGCACCCGCTTGGCCAGCGCCCCCGGCATCGCCGCGAAGTTGCCGGAGCGCACGGTGGCTCCGGTCAGCGAGCGGAAAAGCAGCCGGAAGAGGCGGTAGAAGATCTTGAAGCCGATCGACTCGCGGCGTTTGGTCCGCAGTGCCAGCACCACCTTACGCTCGTCGTCCGCCCCCAGCCGCTCCAGCAACCGCGGCAGGTCCTCCGGTCGGTCCTCGCCGTCGGCATCAAGGGTGACCACAGCGTCGTCGTCGGCGATCTTCGGGATCGTCTTGCGCAGGGCGTACACAAGCGCCCGCTGATGGCCAAGGTTGAACGGCGGGCGCATCACCTCGACGTCGTCGAGGTCGGCGAGGAGCTCCATTTCCGGGTCTTGGCCGGCCGTGTCGTCGATGACAACGAAGCAGATGTCATCGGTCCCCGGCAAGCCGGAGGACGCGAGGACCTTTCGCAGCCGCTCGCGCAGGATACGGAAGGAGCTGACGTCTCGATAGACGGGGGTGATGATCCAGGTCTTCATGACGGGGAGGATGCCGCCCCTTCCCGCCTCAGTAATTCGTAGGGGCCGACAGTGGTCACCGGGCGGAAGCCATCTTCGAGGTAGCTGACCAGCGGTCCAGGCGGGACCGGCCCCTGCGACCAACCTTCGGCCAGACCCATGTTGCGGAGGAGGCACAGGCCACGGATCGAACGGGTGTCGTCGATGACCCGCCGCTGGTGTGCATCGTCGAAGAGGGTCATCCACGCGGTGGCGTTGTAGCCGGTCGGCGGTTCCTGTTGAGTCCAGATATAGAAATAGTCCATCCCCGGCATGGTTAGGAAGGAACCGCAGTTGCGGTTGATCGCTGCGGTGACTTCCCGGTCTGCGGTGGCAGTTTCAGGTGGAACCCGGACTTGGACCTCACCGGGAAGGCCCAATGGCACCTCGGCATCGTAGGCGGCGCGGCTGGCCCGAAGGGGATCTCTGAGAGTCACTCCGGCGAGGAAGACGAGGAGAGCAACCGCGGCCAGACCTCCGAGGGTGACGAATGCACGGCGCTCCTCCTGTCCGATCACGACACGGGCAAGTCCGCGGGTTCCATTGGCCACGCAGACCGCCCCCAGGGGGATCAGGAGGAAGGTGGCAAGCATCGTCTGGCTGCCGGCCACCGGAAACGCGTGTAGGGCCTGCAGCACCGCCAGGGGCGGCAACAGCAGCTTGACGAACATCGCGTCGGAATCGTCCCTTCCTGACAGGGGAAGCAGCCCCACCCAGGCGAAGGCGAGGAATGCGAACTGGTAGCCGGCGAGCGAGTTGACATCGCTCGGCAAGGTCCTTCCGATCACTGACAGCGCCAGCTCGAATCCGACCCCGATGCTGATCGCCGAGGCGAGCGCCAGAAATCCAGGGCTGATCGTGGCACGGCGGCGACTGAGCCAATAGAAGGCGACTGCCCCTGCCAACGCGAGCGCGTCCAAGTACCAGAATCTCCCCGCCAGTTCCAGCGGAATGCGAAAGGAATCTGTCTGTCGTAGGGGCTGGCGGATGACGCCGTATAGGAGGCCGCCAGGGCTCGTTCCCGAGCCGAGCAAAGCGAGGCAACTAGCGAAAATGACCCCGAGTAATCCTCCGATCATCCATCCCAGCTCCTCGTTCGACCGTGGTATCGGTCGCAGAGCTCGCAACGCGATCACCACAGCCAGTGCCGCGATTGCAACGTGAACGGCGTAATGGCGCACCGACGCTTCCCCGAACTTGCTCGTCATCAGCAGCAGGGGGGCGACCACGAAGAACGCCTCGACCAGCGGCCGCAGCCACCGCCGCGCCGCAAGCACCGGATAGACAACGACGCAGACCAAAGCGAGAGCGAGCAAGGCGAAGGCGCCGACGTTGATCTTGACGAGAAGCAAGGCCCCGACCGCGCCGCCGACGATGGCGACGGCAACGATCGAGAGGCGGCGGCCGACGAAGGCCGCAGCGGCCAGGAGCCCGACGAGGAGGAGGCCGATCAGCCCCACGGGGTGCATGGGCTCGTTGGCGAGGACGCTGAGTGAGCTGAAAACCGCCATTTGGGTCGCTAATCCGAGGAGGATGCTCTTGGTGATCCGGAGGGCGGCGAGGCCGGCACCCAAGGAGGTAACGATCCAGACGATCGAGACGACGACCCGCCCCGCGTCCGGAGTCAGGGGAATTCCGAAGACTGAGAAGATCCCGCCCCAGAAGTCGTAGTAGAAGGGTCCGTACTGCCCGAACACGTCGTCGTACATCTGGCCGTGGTTCACGAAGGAGTGGAGGACCGTGAGCATGTAGCCCTCATCTTCGAAGGGCTGCGTCACCACGAACATCGCCCACCGCGCAACGAAGGCGCTAGCGATGGTGACCGCGGCAAATACGAGCACTGCTGCGGCAGGCTTGAAAAGCGGCGCGCGCAGACCCTGCTGTAGCCGCTTGTTCAAGCCGCCCCTTCCCGCCGCAGCAGTTCGTAGGGGCCGATCGTGACCAGCGGGCGGAAGCCTTGGTGCATGTACCTCACCAGAGGGGTGTCAGGAGTCGTGCCACCGCTCCAGCCCGCCGCCTGACCTTCGTTACGCAGCTCGCAGAGGCCCTTGATCGAGCGGGTTTCTTCGATGACGCGGCGCTGGTGGGCTTCGTCGAAGAGCGTCGGCCAGCCCGTCGCGTTGAAACCGGTCGGCGGTTCCTCTTGACTCCAGAAGTAGAAGGAGTTCAGCCCCGGCAGCATCACCATCGAGCGGCAGTTTTCGTCGATCGCGGCCGTGACTTCCTGATAGGTCGCGGCTTCTTCGGGGCTGACCCGCACATCCTCGGCACCGGGCAGCCCCAGTGAGACCGAGCCGTTATAGGCCGCCCGATATTCCTTCAGCGGCAGTCGCAGCTGGAGGTTGATGATCACCGCGAAGGAGATCACCGCGGCGACGGCGCCGATCGCGGCGACGGTGCGCCGCTCGCGCTCGCCGACCAGGACAGCGTTGAGACCACGGACGCCGTTGGCCACGCAGATCGCCCCGACGGGGATCAGTAGGAAGGTGGACCAGGCCACCTGGCTGCCGGCCACCGGGAAGGCGTGAAGGGCCTGCAGGACCGCCAGCACCGGCAGGAACAGCCGCGGGAAGGCGGTCTCATCGTCTTCGACCGGTGCCAGCGGAACCAGGGCCACCCAGGCGAAGGCAAGGAAGGAGAACTGGTAGCCGGGGAAAGTGATGAGGTCGAACAGCGCCGTCTTGCCGACGACCGACAGCGCCATCTCCAGCCCGACGACGATGCTGAGCACCGATGCCAGCGAGAGGAAGGCGGGACTGAAAGCCTCCGTCCGATTGCGGCTGGAATACCAGTAGGCGATCGCGCCGGTGAGGCCGAGGAGGTCGAAGAGGTAGGTCCGGTTGGCCAGCCCGAGCGCCAGCGAGAAGGCATCGGACTGCCGCAGCGGCTGCTGGATCACGCCTTCGATCAGCCCCCCGGGGCTGGTCCCGGCAGCGACGATCGCCGCGCAGACGGTCAGGCCGACTACGACCAGCCCCCCGAGCAGCCAGCGCAGCTCCTCGCCGTCCCGCTCGGGCGCGGTCCTCGCCCGCAGCACCGCGACGATCGCGAGCGCCGCGACCGCGACGTGGACGGCGTAGTGGCGGGCCCAGGCTTCGCCGAACTTCGAAGCCATCAGGAGCAGGGGGACAGCGACGAAGACGACCTCGACCAGCGGCCGCAGCCATCGTCGTCGGGCCAGCTCGGGGTAGCTGGCGACGCAGACCAGACCGAGCGAGATCAGGGCGAAGGCGCCGACGTTGATCTTGACCAGGATCAGCGCCATCACCGCGCCGCCGAGCAGCGCCATCGTCATCGGCGAGGTGCGGGCGCGGATCAGCGAAGCGAGGATGACGATCACCCCCAGCAGCAGGCAGATCGTCCCCCCCGGGTGCATCGGCTCGTTGACGACGGTGATGATGCCGCCGAAGACGAGCATCTGGGTGAGGAGCCCGAGCAGGAGGCTGCGGGTCATCCGCCAGGTCGCCAGCCCGAAAAGCAGGCTCGCCAGCACCCAGGCGACGAGGGCGGCGACGCGGCCGCCGTCGTGGTTCACCGGAATCCCGAAGATTTCGAAGAAGGCCCCCCAGAACTCGTAGTAGAAGGGGCCATACTGGGTGAAGACGTCGTTGTAGAGGTGGCCGTGGTTGAGAAACCCTTTGAGGGCGATGAGCATGTAGCCCTCGTCGTCGTAGCTCGCGAACCCGGTGAACATCCGCGGGTGCGCCATCAGGTAGGTGACGAGGGTCACCGCGCCGAAGCAGAGGACTCCGACGAGGACCCGCACCCACTGCCGCTGCCAGATTCGGTTGAGGTCGGCAACCAAGGCGGGCAAGGCTATAGACGGAAGTCCGAGAACGCAGCACCCCGATTGGCTATCTTCGTTCGGGTGATCCGGGCAGTGGGGAAACTCTTGGCCGCTTTTGTGGCGGTCGGGGCGATTTGGGCGGGCAGCGCCCATGCGCTTTCGCTGCAGCAGATCGGGGCGGGATTCGAAGAACCGATCTACGTCACCTCCGACCCCGGCAACCCCGACAGGCTCTTCGTCGTCGAACGCAAGGGGACGATCACGCTGGTCCAGAACGGCGAACTGAAGCAGTTCGCCGACATCCGTTCGGCGGTCTCCTGCTGCGAAGGCGAGCGCGGGCTGCTCTCGATCGCGCTGTCGCCTGACTTCGACTCCAGCGGGCGCTTCTTCCTCTATTACACGGGCAAGATGGAACCCGGCGAGATCCACGTCGCCGAAATGGTCGCGAGCGGCAACAGCGCCGCCACCTCCACCCTGCACGACGTGATCCCCCCGATTCCCCATCCCGGCCACGCCAACCACGACGGCGGGCAGCTGCAGTTCGGCCCCGAAGGGGTGCTCTTCTTCGGCACCGGCGACGGGGGCGGCGAAGACGACGAAGAGCACAACGCCCAGAACCCGAGCAGCGAGCTGGGGAAGATGCTGCGCCTGCCCGCGCCCGGACCGCTGAAGAGCCCGGAAGTCTGGAGCCTCGGCCTGCGCAATCCCTTCCGCTTCTCCTTCGACCAGCTGACCGGTGACCTCTGGATCGGCGACGTCGGACAGAGCGCCCGCGAGGAGGTCGACTTCGCCGCCGCCCCGACGCTCGGCCAGGGCTTCAACTACGGCTGGAACTGCCGGGAGGGCAGCATCGCCGGCCCGGCTACCGATCCCCAGTGCGCGACCCCGCCGGTCGGCGGCTACGTCAAACCGGTGTTCGACTACCCCCACGAAGATCCCGGCGGCGGCAAAGCCAGCGGCTGCGCGATCATCGGCGGCTACGTCGCCCGCGGCCCCGGCATGGGTTCGACCGCCGGTCGCTACCTCTACGGCGACCTCTGCGTCGGCGACATCCGCTCCTTCTCCCCTGCGTCACCCGCTCTCACCGACCGCGCCGAGGGAGTCAGCGTCGACAACCTCAACTCCTTCGGCGAGGACTCCTGCGGCCGGCTCTACGCCGTCTCCGGCAACGGGCCCGTCTACCGGATCGTCGGCCCGGAAGCCGGAGCTTGTCCGACCGGCTCCGGCACCCCGGTGGCGCAGAAGCCGCTTGCCGCTTCCTTCGTCGGGATCCGCGCGGCCAGTCGCAAGGTCAGGCGCCATCGCCGCGGCCTGATCAGCGTCTGGGTCTCGCCCTGCAACGGGCGGCGTGGCGACCCGGTGACGCTCTGGCGCGGGCGGCGGAACCTGGGGACCCGGTTCCTCGACCGCGCCTGCTCGGCCCGCTTCCGGCCCCGGATCGACCGCCGCTCCAGCTTTCGGGCCACGGTAAAGGCCGACGCCGACTACCTGCCGGCGATCTCGCGCAAGCTGACGATCAAGCCGGTCCGGCGCCACCACCCGCACCGCTGAGCGCGAAACCGCGAGGAACCCGAATTATTGTGGTTTTTCGCGGTCTCGCGAAGCCCTGGCCGGCTACTAGCTAGTAGGTGCCGCCGAGCTTGCGATGGTCCCAGGTGGCGGTGCGCAGGGCCGGGAAGCTGATCGCCACCCGTTTCGGCGCCTGCGCTTCCAGCGCCGCCTTGGCGTCGCCCTCGACCGCCGAGATTCCCTCCGCGTAGCGGACCGTCAGCTCTTCGGCGAAGCCGAGCACGGTCTCGAAGTCGCGGTGGATCACAGCTTCGGATTCGACCATCGCCCCGCGGAGCTCCTCGTAGGAGCAGCCGGCCTCGACCAGCACCGTCGCCCGCGGATCGCGTTCGAGGTTGCGCACCTTCTGCGACTTCGCGTAGGTCCAGATCCAGATCGTCCCCTCCCGCGGCACGAACCAGAGCGGCATCGAGTGCGGCCAGCCGCGCGGCCCGAGGCTGGAGACGACGGCGATCCGCTCCTCCCCCAGCAGCTCGCGCAGCTCCTCGTCGCTGAGCTTGATCTGGTCGCGGCGGCTCACCCGGAGGACTCTAAGCCGCCGCGGGCTGGAACGAGCGACGGTAGGCGCTGGGCGTGGTCGCGGTGGCGCGGCGGAAGTGGTCGCGCAGCGAGGCGGCGGTGCCGAAGCCGACCCGCCAGGCAACCTCGTCGACCGGCAGGTCGGTCGCCTCGAGCAGCCGCCGCGCCTCCAGCACCCGCTGGGCGAGCAGCCACTGCAGCGGCGTCGTCCCGGTCTCGGCGCGGAAGCGGCGGGCGAAGGTGCGCGGGCTGACCTCGGCGTGGCGCGCCATCGCCGCGACGTCGAGCGGCTCGGCGAGGCGCTCGAGCGTCCAGCGGCGGGTCGGCTCCAGCGAGCCCGCGGGCGCCGGCAGCTGCGGCTTGAAGAACTGCGCCTGCCCGCCCTCCCGGTGGGGGGCGGCGACCATGTGGCGGGCGACCCGCTCGCCGACCTCGGCCCCGAAGTCGCGGCGGATCACGTACAGGCTGAGATCGATCCCGGCGCTGAGGCCGGCCGAGGTGAGGACGTCGCCTTCGTCGACGAAGAGCGCGTCGGGGTCGACCTCCACGGCCGAAAAGCGACGCGCCAGCTCCTCCGCCCAAGCCCAGTGGGTGGCCGCGCGGCGCCCGTCGAGGATGCCGGCGTGGGCGAGGCCGAAGGCGCCGGTGCAGACCGAGAGCAGGCGAGCGCCGCGCCGGGACGCCGTGCGCAGGGCGTCGAGCGCCGCCGGCGGGGGCGGCTCGAACAGGGCGGCGTAGCCCGGCACGACGACCGTGTCCGCCCGCCGCAGCGCCCCGAGCCCGCTATCCGGTGTGACCGAGAAGCCGCTCGTCGTCTGCACCGCGACGCCATCCACCGAGCAGGTGGAGAACTTGTAGAGAGGCGCGCCGGAAGGCTTCGCCGCCAGCTGGAAGGCCTGCGCGGGCGCGGTCAGGTCGAAGGCGACGAGGCCGTCGAGGCAGAGGGCGACCACACGATGAGGCATGGCAGGAATCTATCGAACATTGTCATTCCTGCCTCTGGCGCATCGGCTCGCCGAGCGCGAACATCGTCCCCATGGAAATCGCTCTGCTGATCTACGACGGCCTCGCGCCGCTGGACGCCGTCGGCCCCTACGAAGTCATGCGCAACGTCCCCGGCTGGACCGTCCGCACCGTCGCCAAGCAGCGAGGGGAGGTGCGCGACGAGCGCGGCACCCTCGGCCTCGTTGCCGACCGGGCGCTCGGCGAGGTGGCCGCTCCCGACCTGGTGCTCGTGCCCGGCGGCGCCGGGAACCGACCGCTGCTGGCCGACGAGGACCTGCTCGAGTGGCTGCGCGAGGTCGACCGCGCGACCAAGTGGACCACCTCCGTCTGCACCGGCTCGCTCCTGCTCGGCGCCGCCGGGCTGCTGCAGGGGAAGCGCGCGACCACCAACTGGGTCGTGCTCGACAGGCTGCGCGAGTATGGCGCCGAGCCGGTCGGCGGCCGCTTCGTCGAGGACGGCAAGATCGTCACCGCCGCCGGGGTCACGGCGGGGATCGACATGGCCTTGCACCTGGTCGCCCGCGAGCTCGGGCCGGAGGTCGCGCAGGCGGTGCAGCTGGGGATCGAGTACGACCCCGACCCGCCGTTCGACTCCGGTTCGCCGGAGAAGGCTCCGCCGGAGATCGTCGAGCTGGTGCGGCGGGTCGCGACGCCCCTCTAGCGGGCGAAGCTGACGAAGGCGTGCCAGGCGGGCTTCGGCCGGAAGCCGCCGCCGCGCCGGAAGAGGCCGGTCGAGTCGCAGAAGCTGCAGGTGCCGGTCGCGTCTTTCCAGGTGAACCAGTCGACCTGCTGGAGGTTGAAGCGGTGGCGGCGGGCGATCAGGTAGCGGTAGGCGCGCCGCAGTTCCCGCGCCTGGCCGTGCAGGCCGACCTCGAAGGAGACGACCTGCGGGTCGTCCTGGGAGCCCCAGCCGAGCTCGGTCAGGTAGAGGCCGGCGCGGCGGTCGCCGTGGCGGACCATCGTCCGCCGCACCGCTTCGACCAGCGAGGCGAGGACGCCGGTGTCAGCCGCGTAGGGGTGCAGGGCGACCGCGTCGAAGTCGGCCTTGACGCCGCGCACGCGGTAGAGGCGGTCGAGGAAGTCGACCGCGTCGTAGGCGCGCGGCGGGCCCTCGCCCGGGTCGCCGAAGAGGCCGCCGAGGACGAGATCGGCGCGCGGGTCGGCCCGGTGCATAGCCCGGTGGGCGATCGCCAGCAGGCGCGCGTAGCGCCCCGGCGAGACCGGGTCGGCGAAGTAGAAGAAGTTCTCCTCGTTCCAGATCTGCCAGGCGCGGATCGGCAGTCGCGGCAGCGGGCGCTTGGCGCCGGGGCCGTGTTCGGTCCAGAATTCGCCGCGGCGACCGTAGCGCTCGACCGCGGCGCCCACGAACTCTTCCCAGGCCTGCCGCTGGCGGCGGTTGTCGACCGGCATCCGCCGGAAATCGCGGGAGAGCCAGGCCGGCGTCGCGAAGAGGAAGGGCAGCACTTCCAGGTGGTCTTCGGCAGCCAGCGCGACCTGCTGGTCGAGGCCGCTCCAGTCATAGCCGCTGGTCCGGGTCGGCTGCACCGAGGCCCAGGAGACCATCAGCCGGATCGTCTCCACGCCCCCGCTCCGCATCCGCGCCATGTCCCGTTTCCCGATCGCGGTCTGCGGGACGACCCCGAAGAACCCGCGCGGCAGCGCCTGCGCCGCCGCAGGCGCCAGGGCCAGGAAGACCAGGCAGAGGGAGATGAGCGAGGCGGCGCGTCGCACTCCGATTCCTAACCCGGGAGGCGCCTCGAAGTCGCGCCCCGATGGAGCCGCGGCTAGTCGCCCGAGCTCGGTACGAGCTCTAGCTCCGCCCAGGGCCCCTCGCCGCGCATCGGCTGCGTCCGGCCCTCGAGCCAGTCGGGCTGGAGGTCGTCGTAGTGGGGGCTAGCGGGGTGGCCGGACTGGCCGGTGAACATCTGCCAGCGCGAGCTGTCGGGGTCGGTCGGGTCGGCGATCATCCGCCAGCTCGGCGCCCAGACGGCGTTGTAGGGGTCGTTGGGGTCGTAGGCGATCTGGCTGACCGTCTCCTGGGCGCCGCCGGCGCGGAGGCGGCGGTTGAGCAGGCGGTCGAAGAGCGGGTTGGCGTCGCCGAGCGCGTGCGGGAACTTCATCTCGTGGACGCGGCCCCAGCGCCAGCCCTCGGGGTCGGGGCCGAAGCGGTCTGAGAGGTCGTCGAGCGCCCCGGCCAGCGCCTCGAGCACGAGGTCTTCCCAGGGCCGGCCGATCAGCCGCGGGTCTTCTTCCTCCCAGAGCGCCATCAGGTGGGAGTGCCAGCGCCAGGGCGAGGTGCTGTGGGCGGTGAAGCCGTTGTCGTTGCGGTCGAGCCAGCGCTCGCAGAGGTCGCGGTCGCCGATCGCCGCCCGCGCAACCTCGCGCGCCAGCCGCAGCAGGAAGGCCTGGTAGATCGTCCCGGCGATCGTCTCCCGGTCGAGCTTGCCATCCCAGCTGCGCAGCCGCTCGATCGCGCTGCGCTCGCGCTGGCCGCGCGGGTGCAGGCGGCAGAGCCGCCGCGCCGCCTCGACCCCGGGGATCGAGTAGTTGTCGGTCTGGATCGCCTCGAAGCTCTCGTGGTCGTGCTTCTCGCGGGCCTCGATCAGTTCGGAGATCCGCTTGGCCCGGAAGCCGTCGAGCCAGTCGCTGGTGATGTGGTGCGGGTAGTCGTCGCCGACGATGCGGTTGTTCGCGGTGACGAGGTAGCCGCTCTCGGGGTCGACCACCGCCGGCAGCTCGTCGTAGGGCACCGTCCCCTCCCACTCGAACTCGCCGGTCCAGCCGGGCTTCGGCAGGTCGGGCGAGCCGCCGCGCCGCATCGGCAGGCGGCCGATCAGCTTGTAGCCGATCGAGCCGTGGCGATCGGCCCAGATCATGTTCGAGGCGGGCGAGGTGTGGCCCTCCAGCTTCGCGACCAGCTCGGAGCCGGAGTCGATCTCCAGCAGCTCGAAGATTCCGGCGAAGACGGTCGGTTCGGAGAGGGTCTGCCAGGCGAGCGCCAGCGGCTCGGCCTCGTCGGCGCCGAGGGCGGCGTTGACGATCGGGCCGTGGTGGGTGCTCCGCACCTCGAGCTCGACCGGCCGCTCCCGCCCCTTGACGGTGATTTCCTCGCGCTCGACCCGCAGCGGCCGCCACTCGTCTTCGAATAGGTAGCTGTCGCCCTCGATCCGCTCGACGAAGAGGTCCTGGACGTCGGCCATGACGTTGGTGATCGTCCAGGCGACGTCGTTGTTCTGACCCATGTAGACGCCGGGCATCCCCGGCATCGAGGCGCCGCGGACGAAGCGGCCGTCGTGGCGCAGCTCGATCTCGAACCAGATCCCCGGCATGCTCGGCGGCAGGTGCGGGTCGCCGGCGATCAGCGGCGTGCCGGCCGCCGAGCGCGCGCCGGTGACCGCCCAGTTGTTCGACCCCGAGGCCTCGGTGGCGAGGCCGATCGAGCGCCGCACGGCGTCGATCTGCTCGACCAGCGGCATGCCTTCGCCCGTGAACGGCGTCTGGTCGACGACCGGGTTGCCGGCCGGGTAGACCGGGTCGAGCCGCGCCGCCAGCTCCGGCCCCAGCTCGCGGACCATGTCGGAGCGCAGCAGCTCCCGCTCCCAGTTGGTCGAGAGGCCGAAGGCGAGGAGCTTGCCGAGGCTGAGGATGTCGACGGGGGTCCAGGGCTTCCAGCCCAGCCGCAGCACCTGCATCTCGAACGGCAGCGCCCGCGCGTCAGCGGCGGCCTGGTTGACGCCGGCGCAGAAGCGCTCCAGCTGCGCCCGCAGCGCTGGCTCGAGCTCGGCCTCCTCGCGGCGGGCGACCCGCCGGATCCCGAGGGTCCGCATCAGCCGGTCGACCGCGAGCCCCTCCTCGCCCGCCATCTCCGCCACCCGTCCCTCGACCACGCGCCGGTAGAAGTCCATCTGCCAGAGCCGTTCCTGCGCGTGGCAGTAGCCCTGGGCAAAGAAGAGGTCCTCACGCATGTCAGCCTCGACATGCGGCACCCCCCAGCGATCGCGCCGAATCCGCACCGGCCCGTGCAACCGCTCGACCTCGATGGTCCCCTTCACCTTCGGCAGCGGGCGACGCATCAGCCGGTGCCAGAGCACCGCCGCGGCGGAGCCGACCAGCCCAACCGAGACCGCCACGCCGATCAACCCAGCTTTCTCAACTCCACGCATCTCCCGGCGCCCGCCCATGGCCCATTGTCTATCACGCCTGGCTAGCTAGCCAGCTCTTTCTACAGATTATTTGAGTACATGAGACTTCTTTGGTAAACCTTGCGCAGTTCATTCAAGGAGAGACCGATGAAGCGCATCCTGCTGTTCTCGTGGCTTGCAACCGCCGCCCTTGGGGTGGCGACCGCAGGCTCTGCCTCGGCGACGGTGCTGTGCAAAACCGCTACTCAACCCTGTACGAGTGCCTATACCACTGGGACGACGATTCAGGCAAGCTTGAAAGCTGGAACTCAGTTCACCCTCGAAGCAGGTTTTACGACCATCGCCTGCACGGAAACAACCATGAAAGGCGAAGTCACCAACGCGGGCCCCACCTCCGTAGCGGGACCGCTCACCTCCATCACTTTCGGGGGCTGCGGCGGTGTCACGGTAACCGTCCTCAGTAGCAAAGGGACCTTTTCGATCAAATCCTCAAGCGGTGGCAACGGCACCGTAACCTTCACGGGAGTGGAAGTGACATTCAGCTATCTGGGAACGAGTTGCGTCTACGGTTTCTCGACGGGCACCTCCGTCGGCCAGTTGGTAGGCGGATCAATGGCTTCGATGACCGAGGAAGCCAGTGTGAACAAGATCTCCGGCGGCTTTTCCTGTGCTAACCCCGCTAAATGGAACGCCCCCCTCACAGTTACCTCTCCAGAACCCCTTTACGTGGAGGAAACGGCAACCGAACCGGTGGTCCTCTGCAAAGTCGCCGCCGAACCTTGCACCAGCACCTATGGCAAAGAAACGGCGATCGAAGCGACTATCGCCGGCAGCTGGCTGCTCAATGCCGGCATCGCCGAAATCAAATGCACGGGAGCCTCGATCAACGGCTCGGTGACCAATCCCGGTCCGACGGGCCCCGTAACCGGGACCGTCAACTCGGTCGGCTTCAGCAGCTGCGGCAGCGCCACAGTCGACGTGCTGAAAAACGGCACCTTCTCGATCGGAGCGCCGAGCGGCGGCAACGGCACTTTCAAGCTGGAAGGCTTCGAAGTCACAGTCTCCGTCGCGGGGACGAGCTGCGTCTACGGCGGACCGGTGACCTTCAGCCTGACCGGAGGGGCGACGGCTTCGCTCAAATCCACCGGCTCCCTACCCAAGGTTTCCGGCGGGCCTCATGCTCCAGCTCCGCCCCTCTGACCGCGGAATACAAAATCAACACCCCGGAACCGCTTTACGTGGAGGCGAAAGAAGGGGTGAGCGAACCGGTCGTCCTCTGCAAAACCGCAAGCTCGCCCTGCAGCGGCACCTACCCCAAAGGGACCGCAATCGAAGCCGCCTCAACTAGTAGCTGGCTGCTCAAAGCCGGCTTTGCGAACATCACATGCGCTGAAAGCTCGCTAAAAGGCGAAGTGACGAATCCTGGCCCGACCGGTCCGGTATCGGGCATTATCAGCTCGCTCGGGTTCAGCAACTGCGGCAGCTCTACAGTCGACGTGCTGAAAAACGGTACTTTCTCGATCGGCTCTCCGAGCAGCGGCAACGGCACTTTTAAGCTGGAAGGCTACGAAGTCACAGTATCGGCGCTTCCAACGAGCTGCGTCTACGGCGGGACGGCCTCCTTCAGCCTGACGGGAGGGGCGACCGCTTCCCTCAAATCGACCGGCTCTTTATCCAAGACGTCGGGAGGCTTTGCCTGCGCCAACCCCGCCAGCTTGGAAGCTGCCTACAAAGTCTCAGCTCCCGCACCGCTCTTCGTGGAGAAAAGCTGACGTGACCTAAGGCTCCAGGTCGTCTGGCAGCCGCCCCTCCGCCTCCAGCTTTTCAAGGTGGGCCTCCATTGCCATCGCTGCCATCGGCAGCAGCTCGATCGGGATGTCGTCCCAGACGGTGGCGAGGAGGGTGGCGCGGGAACGCTCGCCGGCCTCCAACGCCTCGAGGAGGCGGCGCTCGCGCATCTGGCGGTGCTCCACGTATTCGGCGAGCTTGGCCTCCGGGTCGGTGATCCAGGGGCCGTGGCCGGGGGCGATCAGCTCGATCTCCTGCTCCTGGAGGAGGGCGAGGGAGCCCATGAAGGCGGCGAGGGAGTTGCCGCCGGGCGGGACGATCGTCGAGCCGAGGCCGAGGACGAGGTCGCCGCTGAAGCAGACGCCGGTTTCGGCGAGGAAGCAGACGTGGTCCTCGGCGTGCCCGGGCGTGGCGAGGGCGCGGAGGCCGAAGTGCTCCTCGCCGCCGCTCGGCAGGACGACCTCCGCCTCGAGCTGGTCGGCGCCCTCGGTGTGGTCGCCGTGGGAATGCGTGAGGAGGACGAGCCCGATGCCGCCGCGCTCGGCGGCTGCGCTTCGGATCGCGTCGAGGTGGCCGCTGTCGGCCGAGCCGGGGTCGATGACGACGCAGGGATCGGAGCCGAAGACGTAGGTGTTGGTCCCTTCCAGCGTCATCGGCCCCGGGTTGGGGGCGATGATCTTCAGGACCTCGGGATGACCAGGCGCCTCAAACATCAGCAAGCGCTGCATTGTGGCCGCTATAGGGGTGCATTTTCAGCGGACGCTGAAAAAGTGCCCTGAGGTTACGCGGCCTCGGCTTCTTTGGCGATCGCCTCGCGGGCGTCTTTGGGCTCGAGCACGACGAGGTCGCCGGCGCCGCGGAGGATCTCCCGCACCAGCCAGGGCTTGCCCGCATAGGGCAGCTCGACGACGACGGCGCCGTCGGCCAGCTCCTCGACCACGGTCCGCTCCTCGCGCAGCCAGCGCGCCCGCTCGGGCGAGACCCAGACCCGGGCCACCTCGGCGGTCGGCACCTCGCCGTGGGTCATCCAGCCCTCGACCCCGGCGAACTCCTCGACTTCGGGGCGCGGCTCGAAGCGCTCGTCGGAGAGCTTCGCCTCTTTGACCCGGTCGAGCTTGAAGTGGCGCACGCCCTCTTTGGTCAGGTCGTAGCACTCGACGTACCAGCCCTCTTTGCCGTTCTCCAGGCGGTAGGGCTCGACCCGGCGCTCGGTGAACTGGTCCTCGTTCTCCTTGTAATAGGAGAGCTCGAGCACCCGGCTCTCGGCGATCGCCTGGTTGACGAGACGGGCGACCTCGGCGTCGCCGCCCCCGGCCGAGGCGATCTCCAGGCCCTCCTCGGAGGGGTCGTGGCCCAGCGCCTTGACGATTTTCGCCCGCGCGGTCTGCAGGTCGGACTGCGGCAGGTGGTCGCCGAAGAGATCGATCGCCGCCACCAGCGCCTTCGCCTCCAACGGCAGGAGGCGCGCCGGGCGGGCGAAGTTGTCGCCGTAGGGCTGCGAGTCGACCTCGATCTCGTCGCCGATGATTTCCGCGTAGAGGACGTAGGTGCCGCCGCCGAAGTTGACGACGTTCAGCAGGTCGATGTCCTCGCGCAGCTCCTCGGCCGTCAGCTCCAGCCGGTCGCGCAGGTCGGCGGTCTGCAGCCGCTCGCCCATTTTCGCCGCTTCGATCAGCATCCCGGCGAGGGTGACCAGACGGGCGAAGCGCTCGGGCCGGATCGCCGCCTCACCGCGGCCGTTGGAGCGGCTGCGCTTGGGCTGCTCGTCGAGCGGCCGGTCGACGATCTTGGCCGGGCTGAAGCCGTTCTCGTGGCGCGCCTTCAGCAGCTCGCGGCGCTTCTCGGTCTCCTCGCGGAGGTCGTCGGGGCCGAGCACCTCGGCGTTGGCGCGCCAGCGCAGGACCCAGGCGATCAGCTCGCGCTCGGAGGCGTAGCTGGTCTCGAAGACGCGGCCCTTGCCGGGGGCGTTGTCGGACTTCTTGGCGTTACGCAGCTCGCCGTAGGTGCCGTAGTCGCGTTCGATCAGCCAGGCGATCCGCTCGCGGATGAAGATCTTCGCCGTCCCTTTCGTCTCCCCCAGCTGCCAGTCGGCGCGGCTGCCGTAGTCGCGGCGGTCGAAGTCCTCCGGCGGCGAGAAGTCGTGCTCGGCCTTGGAGGCGTAGCCGACCTTGCCCTGGATCCGCGAGAGGCGGAAGACGCGGACCGCATCGCGCTCGTGCGAGTGGCCGATCAAGTAGAACTGGCCGCCGCGGAAGACCAGGTGGTAGGGGTCGACCTTGCGCTTTTCGGTCTCGCCCCGCTCCATCGTGTAGTAGGTGAACTCGATCGTCTTGCGGCGGCTGATCGCGGTCTCGATCTTCGAGAGGCGCTGGGAGAGGTCACGCCCGCCGGCAGACGCGGTCATCGCCATCTCGACCGGGGCGCGCTCGCCCTCCTGCAGCGGGTTCGGGTGGCCCCAGGCGACCTGCTGCAGGGCCAGGCGCAGCGGCTCGGCGTAGGCGAAGCCGCCGTCGGTCAGCAGCATCAGCGCCGTCGACAGCGCCGCCAGCTCGTCGTCGGAGAAGGAGATCGGGTCGAGGTAGAAGTTCTCCGGCGGCAGCGAGTAGAGCTCGGCCTCGAAGAAGCCCTCGCCGGGCTTCTCGACCCCGAGCTGGATCCCAAGGCTCTCCAGCTCGGCGCGATCGGCATAGAAACGGCGCGCGAACGCGTCGTCGTTCATGTCGCTGTAGCCCTCTACCTCGCGCTTGATCTCGAGGGCCGAGACCGGCCTCCCCTGAGCCATCAGGAACGAGATGAGAGAGAGCTGGCGGATCAGCTTCTCGGTGTCCTTCGCCACTGGTCGGCAGGATAGTCTGCGCGCACCGTATGGAAGTCCTCCGCAACCTCTTCGGCAACCTAACCGCGGGCATTATCCGGCTTTTGGTGACCGTCGGAATCCTCGCAGCGGTCTATTTCTTCGTCGTCAGACCCGCTTTGGACACGGTCAAGACGGTCAGCCACGAAACCAACATCAGCGTCCAGCAGAGCATCAAAGAAGCCCACATCGGCAAGACGATCGACCAGGTCAATCGCGAGGTTCAGCGCGAAATCAAGCGCTCGATCCGCCACGCGCCGAGCCACAGCGCCGCCGACAAGCTGCTCCGCTGCATCCAGCGCGCACACCAGAACGTCCACAAGATCGAACGCTGCAACGAGCGGTACAGCCCTTAGAGGAGAGCGACCCCGACCAGCGTCGCGCAGCTGCCGATCAAGGTGACGCAGAAGGTGACCAGGGCCCCGATCAGGGCGAGCTGCATCCGGTCGAGGCGCTGGTTGAGTTCGCTGAAACCTCTCTCCATCCGCGTTTCGAGCCGATCGAAGCGCTTGTCGACGGCATCGAAGCCGTCGTCCACCTTCTTGTTGAGGTCGTCGAGCCGCTCGTCGGTCCACTTCTCTCTCGGCACCATCACAGCCATAAGCCTAGCGTAACTCTTTAGCTGCAACGAAAGACGCGCGAAAACAAAGAATTGCCGCGCAGCTTTGTGCCGATTCTAGAACTTCAGGCGGCGCGCTGGGCGAAGAACGCTGAGCCGGACAGAGCGCGGTCGAAGCCCGACCAGGCCTCACCGGCGGGGAGCTGGCGCTCGATGCGGTCGAAGCTGCCGAGGCGGCCGCCGAGGTTGTCGATCATGTGGACGAGGACGGCCTCGCGGGTGGCGGGGACGACCGGTGAGCCGTGCTCGAGCGAGCCGTGGTGGCTGAGGATGATGTGGAGGACGCACTGGGCCAGGTGCGGGTCGAAACCCGGCAGGTCCTCGATCGCCCGGCGCACGGTGTAGTAGCCGAGCGGGATCTCGCCCTGGAGGCGGCCGGCGTCGGTGAGGTCGATCGCCAGCGGGTCGTCGTTGTAGGCGACGCACTTGCCGATGTCGTGCAGGAGAGCGCCGGTGACGGCGGCGTCGCGGTCGATCCCGGGGAAGAAGTTGGCCGCGGCGGAGACCGCCTGGGCGACCGAGAGCGTGTGCTCGAGCAGGCCGTGGCGGTAGGCCTGGTGGTAGGTCTTCGCCGCCGGCGCATCGCGGAAGCGCCGCCAGGTCTCGGAGCTCTCGCCGAAGAAGAGCTCCAGCAGCTCGCGCAGCTGCGGGTTCTGGACCGTCGCCAGCAGTTCGCGCAGTTTTGCCTCGAGCTCCTCCGCCGAGACCTCCGACTCCGCCGCGAGGTCCTCGGCCTCGAACTCATGCGGCTCGGCCTCGCGGATGCCGCTGACCTTGATCTTCGCGCCCCAGCGCTCGCTGATTTCGAAGACGCCGTTGACGAAGACCGGTGAGCCGGTGCAACAGAGGGCGTAGTGCATCTCGGCGTCCTCCCAGCAGACCGCCTCGGCGGTTCCGGTCGCGTCGCCGACCGAGAGCCGCAGCCAGGGCTCGCCGTTGCGCTTGCGCCGCAGCTCGCGCTCACGCACCGCGTAGACGCCGCCGACCCGCTGGCCGTCCTCGAGCTCGCCGAGCGGCACGCGCAGGGCGGGCCCCGCAGGGGCCTCGAGAGGAGAATCGGCGGGGACCGCTTCGGGCTGGGCGAACGCCTCGATCTGCGTCTGCTCGCTCATCGTTTCCTCAAGGTAGAGACGGCGGCGGACGCGCCGTAGGCTGCCGGCATGAGGGCGGCATCGCGAGAAACGGCGGCGGCACTGGCGGCGCTCTGCGCCTACGTGGTGACGGTACTGCCGCCGGTGCGTAAGGACCTGCGGCGCTGGCGCAAGCTGGCCGAAGCCCTCCCCGATCCGGAGCGCAGGCGGCAGGCGCTCTCCTCACTGGAGGGGAAGCGGTCGAACGTCGAGGCGGTGGCAGTCTTCGCGACGCTCGCGCCCCGGCGACAACGGCGGGCGGTGCTGCGCGCGATGGTGCCACTGCAGCTGGCGATCGACTACCGCGACACGCTCGAAGAGGCAGGCGAGGACGCGGCTCCGGATGGCTACCTCACCGCCCTCGAGACGGGATGGGCGCGGGAGATCGAAGTGCTCGCAGGCTGCGGCGCCGTCGCCCCGGCCCTGCGCGCGGCCGTCGAGCGCTGCGCCGAGGGCCAGCGCCGGACGCACGCCGCCGTCGGCGGGCAGCGCGCCGAGCTGCAGCGTTGGGCGGAAGGCCTGGAGGGTTCGAGCGACTACCGCTGGTGGGAGCTGGCCGCCGGTGCCAGTTCCTCGGTTGCCGCCCACGCCCTGATCGCCGCCGCTGCCGACCCGGAGGCGAGCGCGGCCACCGCGGCCGCGATCGATGCCGCGTACAACCCGCCGGTCGGCGCCCTCACCGTCTTTCTCGACGACCTCGTCGATCGCGATGCCGATCGGGCCGTCGGCGAGCACAACTACCTCGACTACTACGGGAGCTCAGCCGAAGCGGCCGAGCGCCTGGCCTGGATCGCCGACCGAGCCGGCGAGTTGATCGATCCGCTCCCTCGCGCCGCCCGCCACCGAGCGATCCTCGCCGGGGTCGGCGCCTTCTACCTCAGCGACAGCGGCGCACGGACCGGTTATGCAGCTCCGATCCGCCGCCGTCTACTCGCTGCTCTAGGACCAGGGACGAAGGTGCTCGCTGTCTTTCGCTAGAGGAACTGCGAGGTCTGGACCTTGCAGTATTTGAATTCGTAGGCCAGGACGGTGTTGTTGGCCTTGTTGACGGTGCTGGTCAACTGAAGCGCCATCCGCTGCGCGCCGTGCTTGTCGCCGGCCTTCAGCTTCTTGGAGACCTTTTCGAAGAGTTCGATCTCGGTCTTGACGTAGCCCAGCCATTTCGTCAGCCGGGCGCTGTCGGCGGCGGGTTTGGGGACGGCGGCGAGCTGGGTGCGGGCCTTCTTCAGGGCGGCCGCGCCCTTCGCGAACTGGGTCCCGGCGAGCTTCAGCTTGCCGTTCTTGATGTTCTGTTTGACGCCCTTGAGGACCCGTTCGTTGGCTTCCCGGTTCTGCTTGCAGATCGGTTCGACCTGGTCCCTGTAAGAGCTGCGTTCTTCTTCCAGATCGGCGGCGATCGCCAGCGAGGACACCAGCAGCAGGAGCAGGGCGGCAAGCGCGCCTACTGAGGTGATCGTCCCGGGCCTTCTCATCATCGTTCCTCCCTGTCGTTTATCCCGTCTCCACCCCTAACCCAAGCAAAGCCGGCGTGTTTCTGTATTGGGCCTGTCTGAGGAAACCGTTAAACGCAAAACGGCCCGAGCAAGCGGGGAACTCGCCCGGGCCGCGAGATTGCGTTGGGACCATGCCGCTCAGGGTTGGCGGGAGGTCCCGAACTGGCCAGTACATCCCCCGGTGTTACCGGAGACCCGCAAATGAGAACATAGGCGGACCGAAGTGTCAAGCCAAAGCGCTACTCAAGCTCACGGTTAGCCCAACGTTGAGCCTCGCTGAATCCCAGGTACGGCAGTAAGGTGAGCAGCACAAGCTCGGGGCGCAGCTCCTCCAGCCGGTCGAGCCTGCCGATCCGCAGATGATCCCCGACGAGTCCGACCACCCCGGCGACCAAGGCCTCGTCGGTGGAGCCCGGGAGGCGCCGGTCGACCGGCGCTCGAACTCGCAAGAACCCTGCAAAACGCCCGATTACTGTCTCGTAGCGGCGCAAGGTGTCGGCGCCGGCAGGAGCTTCCGCGGCGAGCAGCTCCGCGACCTCCGGGTGGGCGATCGCGTAATCGACCGCCGCATTGACCCCGGCGGCTATCTGGGCGGGCCACTCGTCTTCGGCGGCGCAAGCGTCCAAGACCGCCGCTTCGAGGTTCGCGAGAGCGAGCGGATACGCCACGAATTGGAACACTAACAGACCGTATGAAGGGAGCCTGTGCGCTAGCGGGCGCGGCAGCTGCGGGCGATCCCGGTGCTGATGCGCCGGCCGTCGGCAAGGGTGAAGGTCGCTTTGGCGAACGAGAAGAACCCGGCGGTGAGGATCTTCGGGATCGGGCAGGAGGCGCTGATGTAGCTGTGAGAACGGCCCCGGTACTCGTAACGGCGGAACAGGTCGACTTCGAAGTGAGCGAAGCGGGGCCAGGGGCCGAGGTTCTGCGGTAGATGGGCGACGAGGACCGTGCCGAACTTCCCCGGCCGCAGCTCGACCAGGAACGGCAGGGCGACGACGGTCGGCGGTCGGACCGAAAGGCCGTGGACGATCACGGCACGGTGCCCCTTCACCTTGCCGTTGAAGGCGAGCAGGCGGGCGTGGACCATGAACGGCGCCTGGTTGGGGATCTTGACCTGGGCGACCATCCGGCCGGTTCCGATCAGGGCCGGGCGACAGAGTTCGAGCGCTTTCTCGGTGGTGGTGTTGCGGAGCTGGCGGGGGGTGCAGGTGGGCAGCCCGCGGGTGTCGATCGCCCCCTGCCCCGGAATGCCGAGTTCCACCCGCGTCACCCGCGGCAGGACGCTGCGGTCGGCGGTCTGCAGCCCGGCGTCGAGGTGGACCGAGACGGGTGCTTTGCGGTCCCGCGGCAGGGTCAGCGGCGCGTAGCTGCCGTCGAGGCTGACGATCAGGTTGCCGCGCTGGACCCGCTCGCCCTGGGCGACGGCGACGAAGGCCAGAATCGCCAGCAGCGCGAATGCGGCTGCGCGTCTCATCCGTACCTGGAGAACTTGAAGCTGCAGTAGTCGAAGCCGAAGGCGAGGACGACGTTGTTGGCGAGGTTGCCGTTGTGGATGAAGCGGGCGGTCAGCCGCTGCGCCTTGATCGCGTGTTCCTGCCGGAGCTGCGCCGTGATCTGCTGCAGGTAGGACTCCTGGCGGTTCAGATAGGTGAACCACTTGCCGAGCTTCGCCGCGTCTTCGGGCGGCCGCGGCACGGCGGAGATCTGCTTGACGGTGCCGCCGAAGATCGAGGTCGCCTTGGCGAACTTCGCGGCGGCCGGCTTCAGGCGTTCGTTGCGGACGTCGGCGCGCGCCCCCTTCATCGCCCGCTGGGTGGCCTGCGCGTCGGGCTTGCAGATCGCCTCCAGCTGGTCGACGTATTCCGTCCGGGTCGGCGCTTCGGCGGCGGCCGCCGAGACAGCAGACATCAGCGCGGCTGTCAGCAGCGCGGTCACGACACAGATGATCGGGGTCCACTTAGACACTGCTCGGCCTCGTCTCAGGGATCAACAGGTTACGGCGCGGGAGGATGCGGTCTAGGACCGGCGACACCCGCCAGACGCGGTCGCCGAGCAGCAGCATCAGCGCTGGCAGCAGGACGATCCGCACCACCGTCGCGTCGAGCAGGATCGCGACGGTCAGCCCCACCCCCATCTGGCTCACGGTCGCGATCGGGGCGGCGGCGAAGGAGACGAAGACGGCGGCCATGATCGCGGCGGCGCCGGTGACGACGCCGGCGGTGCGGTCGAGCCCGTAGAAGATCGCCGCGCGGTTGTCGCCGTCGCGCTCGTAGCGCTCGCGCATCCGCGCGATCAGGAAGACCGCGTAGTCGATCGAGAGGCCGAAGGTGACCCCGAAGATCGCCCCGGCGCCGACCGTGTCGATGTAGGGGTGGCCGCCGAGCGGATAGCCCGCCGGGATCTTGCAGACCAGGCTCATCACCCCGATCGCCGCCGCGACCGAGGCGAGGTTGAGGCAGACGGTGAGCAGCGCCAGCAGCGGCGCCCGCAGGATCACGATGAGGGCGAGCAGGGTGAAGAGGACGAAGGCGCCGATCACCAGCGGCAGCCGCGCTTCGGTCGCTTCGCCGTAGGTGTTGAGGGTGGCGGCACCGCCGGTGACGCCGGTCCGCAGGCCGCTGGCGGCGGTAAGGGCGCGGGCGTCTTCCTCGAGCCGCGCGCCGACCCGGCGCGAGCCCTCGGTGTTGAAGGCGTGGGTGGAGACGACGAGCATCCGCGCCGCCTGGCCGCCGCCGCCGATGCTGATCGCCTCTCCCGCCTGTTCGCGCTGGGGCGCAGGGGCGCCGTCGAGGGCCGAGAGGACGAAGTAGCCGGAGTCGAAGAGGCCGGGAGAGGAGCGGTGTAGCTGCTCCGCTCCGACCGCGAGCGGAGTCGCCACCGCGGTCACCCGGTTGCCGGCGCTGCTCAGCTTCGTCTGCAACGGGTAGGCGCGGCGGGACCCTTCGGAGAGGCCGCTCTGCAAGGCCCCCGCTCCGCCCTGCAGTTCGACGAGGCCGCCGGCGAGGCGTTCGGCACCGTCGCCGAGGCGATCGAGGCCGACGCTGAGCTGATCGGTCGCGCCCGCCAGCTTGCCGACGCCGGCTTCCAGCCGCTTGCCCCCCGGGACGAGCCGGTTGAGCCCGCCGTTGACGGCGCCGGCGACGTCGCGCAGGCGCCGCACTTCGTCGCGGTCGGCGGCGATCGTGCGGGCGAGGACGCGCGCCTGGTTCGCGAGGGGTTGCAGGGAAGGATCGGCCGCGGCTTCGCGTTCGAGCCGATGGGCGAGCTTGCGCGCCCGTGCCAGCTCGCCGCCGCGCAGCCGCGGCACCAGCGAGCGCAGCCCGAGGGTGAGGGTGAGGCTGCCGACGGAGGCTTCGCGCTGGCCCTTCGCGAGGCGGGAACTCCCCTCCTGCAGCCGTTCGATCGCGCTTTGGGCTGCTTCGCCCTTGCCGGCGCCGCGCTTCAGCTCCTTGGCGATCGTTCCCGCCCCGGCGGCGGCGCGTTCGGAGCCCTGCGCGAGGAGGCCGCTGCCCGCGGCGCCTTCGTCGAGCCCGGCCCGCAGCTCGCCGACCGCATCGGCAGCGCGTCGCAGGCCCGGCCCCAGCTTCTCCAGTTCGGCCGGCGCTTCGGCAGCGTCGCCCGTCAGCTTCTTCCCCAGCAAGCGCAGAGGGAGGGTGCGCCGGGCGATCGGCCCCGGACCGATCACGGTCCGGATCCCCGGCTCGGCGGCGATCCGCCGCTGCCAGCGGCCCAGTAGCGCCAGGTCGCGGCGGTCGGTGATCGGGCCACGGTCGGTGGCGGCGACGAGGACGAACGGGGCCTCCCAGCCGGGGCCGACCGCGCGGTCGATCGTCTCCGCGCTCTGGCGGGCCGGGTTAGAGCTCGGCAGCTCGTCGATCCCCGGGGCTCCGGTGGTGAACCCGAGCACCGGCAGGGTCAGCAGGACCAGCGGCACGGCGACCAGGCAGGCCGCGAGCGCCGGGTTGCGCAACGCGGCCGCGGCTGCCGCGGCCACCGTCGAGCGCTGCCGGGGGCGAGGTCGCGGCCCGATCCGGCCGGCGTTGATCCGCGGCCCGAGCAGCCCCAATAGCGGCGGCACCGCCAGGTTGGAGATGACGACGCTGATCACGGTCACCACCGCGGTCGCCGTCGCCAACGAGAGCAGCAGCGAACCCGGCTGCAGGAAGGCGGAGAAGAGAAGGGCGACGATCAGGGTGACCCCGGCGAAAAGCGTCGTGCGCCCGGCGCTGGCACGGGTGCGGGCGGCGGCGCGCCAAGGGTCCGGATCGCGCTCGAGCTCCTCGCGGAAACGGGAGACGATCAGCAGCGAGTAATCCACTCCGAGCGCCAGCCCCATCATCGTGCAGACGACGAGGGCGAGCGCATCGATCGTCATCGCCCCGGTCAGCAACGAGAGGACTCCGCGTCCCGCGAACACCGTCAGAGCCCCGAAGGCGAGGGGGATCCCAGCGGCCACCAGCGAGCGGAAGACGAGCAGGAGGACGAGGACCAGCAAGGGCGCCGCGACCAGCTCGGCCCGCTCGGTCGAGTTCAGCGATTCCTCCTGCAGGGCGCGGGAGACGGAGGCGAAGCCGGACTGGGTGGCAATCACAGGCGCGTGAACCTTCGCTTCCAGCAACCGTTCCAGCGTCGGCACCGTCTCCCGCATCGCACGGGCAAGCGGTACGCGGTAGTCGACTAAAACAAGGGCCTTGTGCGGGCCGGGGCGCAGCGCGCGCAGCGTCCCACGGTCCCAGGGAGAGATGACGCTGACGTCGTCCTGCTTCCGCAGCGACGAGACCAGCCCGGGTCCTTGTCGTTCGAGCGCCCGAGCCGGGCCCCGCAAAAGCACCACGAAGGGTGAGGAGTCGCCGAAATGGCTCTCTGCAAGGGTTTCACCGTTTGATGCAGAGGTTCCCGGAACGCTGAGGGAGAGCGGCGAGAGCCGTCCCTCCACGCCCAGCCCGACGATGCCGAGCACCAGGCACGACAGCATCACCGCCGCCAGTCCGATCAGGGCACCGCGGCGCTTCACCTACGGGTTCCCTCCCCCATTGGACGCCGAGTCTAAGGCAGACCCGGCGCCCTGGCGGTACGTCTATGTCTCAGTCGGGAGGCCGCGACTACTGCTTCTTCTTACCGCAAGCCACCTTGACCGACGGGTTCGAGCTGCTGACCTTTCCGTTCTGCCCGGTGAAAGACGCCGTTGCCCGTGGCCTCGCCTGGCACAGCTCGGTGTTGTTGACTAATAGGCCCTTCTGACCGCCCTGCATGGTGAGGACGAACTTGGAGACCGGCGCGTCGGGGACTGCCCAGAAGGTGTTCCGGATCCGCTGGTGGAACGAGTCGATCCGGCCGGCCAGGTCGACGTGGATCTGACCGTCGAGCGAGGCGACGAGGTCGGGGAGCGTGTGATTTGAGCTCCGCAGGTAGACCGGTCCCTGTAGCGGCTTGTCGAGCACTGGGCTCCACGCCTTCGCATAGCCGTAGATCGAGTCCTTGGGACAGTTGTCCGCCGCGTACTGGACACGCGTGCAGACGGTGCGGATGTGGGCGTTCTCGAGGAACTCGGTCTTCGGCAGCGTCACCACTGCCTTGCCGATGTTGGCGTCCCCTTTCCGCGCTTTCAGCACTGCCCGCAGGGCCGGATGAGCGCTGCGGTGGGTCGGGCCCGTCAGCTGCAGCGAGAGTTTCGGCGTGAAGCCGAGCGCGCCGCAGTCACCCACCTGGAAGCGGTCTGCGAGCGAAGCGCTGTCACTACTCACGCTGCCGATGAGGGCATCTACGGACATGGGGCTGCAGTTGGTGGGGTTGATGGTGAAGTCCGGGCGGTCAAGGTTTACTCGTACCTCACGGATCCCCAGGGGAACGCCGTAGAGAATCGTCGGCAACGGATCGGATACGGCCTCCACCTCGGTCGTGACAGGATCGACCCGCAGGGCGTTGCGCACGACGACGGTTCCCAGGTCGTAAGGCCCGGAGATTGCCGGGGTCACCACTGCCAGGCTTAGGGGTGCCCCTTTGTACGGCCCGGCGAGGTAGGCGCTACCGGACACGTAGAGCGGATCGGGCCCCGGGCCTGCGGCAACGGTGGCCGTCCCTACTCGCGAGGCAGCAGGACAACTCGGATTCGCCCGCTCCGCCGTACCGGTGCCCTCCAAGCCGGAGATCGACCCCAACGCCGCCTCGGAGCAGTAAGGAATGCCTCGCAGGCGAGCCAGCACCCCCGGGGGCAGCTTGACGTCGATCGAGCGAAGGGCGGCGCTTCCTTCGGGACGCGTCACCCGTACCCCGAAGGGCGATGCCTTGCCGGCAACCGGATCCTTGGATCCGGCTTCGAACCTGGGCGCGAAACCGACATTGCAATTCTGATCGAGGGAGAACGAATTGCGGAGCGTCACCGACTGCCCGGCCCAGGAATCGACCTGGACGGTCATTTTCTGCACGCCGCAGCCCCGGGGGTTCGCGAGGATCGCCCGTGACCCGCCGGCGAAGTGCAGGTGCAGGTCCGAGAACGGAAGCTGCGGTGCCTGATCGACGGTGGTCGTGATCGCGCCGGTACCGGGGTCGACGTCGACCTTCCCCGGGAGCTTGATCCGGGTGCCGAAGCCTTCGAACATCAGGTAGATCCCGTAGAGGGAGTCGAACGGGTTGTCATGGGGCTTCGCTAGATAGATCGTCCCCTCCAGCGGGCTCGGCAGTAGCGGAGTTTCGATCGAGGCTTCCCCGATCGCCGAACCGGCCGGACAGCCGGCGGGGGCGGAGGTGGCTATCGCCGCCTGAGCGGAAGTGCACGATTCGAGCCCGTCGGCGCCGGCCGGGGAAAGCGCGGTTCCTTCCGGCAGCGTCGCGACGACCTTCTTCACCGGCGGCACCGCCAGTCCGTCGGGGTTGCGGTTCAGCGGCACCTGCAGATCGAACGAGTAGCCGCTCGGGGCACCCGCGCGCTGGTTGTCGGGTTGCCAGTGGAAGGACGGGCTGAAAGTGAGCACGTCGCACCCCTGCGGGCCAGGGAAGGTGAATTCCTTGCTCCCATACAGGCCCTGTTCCTGCCAGGAGTCAGCGCGAATCTTGGTGGTCAGCGCTTGCTGCGAGCAGTCGCTGGGATTGGAGATGAAGGGCAGCCGCGGCCAGTCCGTCGAGTGCCCTTCGCTGAAGCAGAATTCGTCGAAGCAGAGGCGGTTCCGTTCCGGGTTGTGAGTCGGGTCAGACGGAATCCCCCAAAGGGTCACCTTCGAGCCCACGATGGCCGACGGCTGCGGCAGATCGCGCATCACGATCGAAACGCCGTAGTCACCGCCGGTGCGGACGAAGGCCTGGGAATGGAGGGCGAAGAGCAGAGGGACAAAGCCGAATTCGCTTGGCGCATGCGCGCTCGCTCCCATGTTCCAGAGCGGCATCACGATATGCCGCACTTCGGTCCCGCCGATCGCGGCTTCCAGTTCCACGATCCCGACTTGGCTGCCGTCCGGGCATTGGGAGGTCTGAGTTTCTTGGTTGCCCACCTCGAGCTGGGCCTCGTCGCAGACTGCCGCCGCCGAAGGATCGCCGACGAACCCCGCCGGGAAGTCGATTTCGACGTCCTTGACATTGCCTGCCGGTTCGACGTTGCCGCCGCTATCGACCCTGGTCGGGAAGGTGAAGCTGAAGGTCTGTTCATAGGGATGGCCGCCGGCCCTCCTGTCGAAACCGCCTTCTTTCGTCAGCGTCGCGCCTTCGAAGCTGAGGATCTGGAAGGAAGCGCTGGCGAGGGCCGGGAAGGCCAAGGTCGCGGCTGCCGCGAGGGCAAGCGCGGCCGCCCATCTCTTGCTCGTTCTCATTTCCCACCCTCCCCGGTCGAGCCGGCTCGTCGTTGCTTGCGGTGATGGACCCTGTGCCGCTTCTTCGCGCAGCGCGTCTTGCCGTGGCTGCGTACGAGGTGCGTGCCTTTGCGGCAGCGCCGGTGCGGTTTCACGTTCCCGGCTCCGGCGAAGCCGTTGCTGCCGAAGGACGGGGCCGACGGCGGGCTGCTGGCGCTGCGCTGGCATTCGCCGCCGGCGCAGGGCGGCAGCGGCGCCGGCGCTTCGTGGAAGCCGCCGCCGACGCGAAGGTCGTAGAGGTCCGCGTAGCCGTCGACGTCGCTCGGCAACAGCTGCTCCTGAGTGCCGATGAAGACGTCGCTCCCGTCGGCACTCATATCGCCGAAGACGCTTTCGAATTCGCTGCTGCCGGTGGAGAGCAGATGAAGTCCGCCTTCGTCGAATTCATAGACGTCCCGCTTGCCGTTCGTGTCTCGCGGCACCAACGGCTCGGTGGTGTCGAAGACGACCGAATTGCCGTCGTCGGTTATGTAGCGCCGTTCGTAGCGGGTGGGGTTGAGGAGCGCGGCAGAAAAGGGGACGATGCTCGTGGAACTCGTCGGCGCGGCTCCGTCGGGACGACAGGAGACGCAAGCGAGCCGGTCCTCGTCTGCCGAGTACAGGTAGACCTCGGTATCGGGTTCGCCGGTGACCACGTCGGTGTTGTCGTAACTCGTCAGGCGAGCCGCGGAAGAGAGCAGCACATGGCGGCCGTCAGGACTCACCTCAGAGCTGATTTCCGGCATGAAGCTGCCCCAGTTACGGGTATCGCCCTCCGCCAGGGTGGCGATGAAGTGGACCGATCCTTCATGCCAGAGGTAGAGGTTCGGCGAACCCGACGTCGCGCCACCCGCAAGGTCCCCGCGGGCGACGAAGTAGACGTAGGAGCCGTCGTCGGCGCTGCCCACCACCCCGAGCACGTCGGCGCCGGCGGCATCGGCCGGGTTGCTGTCGACGCTGAGGTCCGTCAGCTTTTCGGTTTCGAGGTCGAAAGCGTAGAGGTTGGCGCCGGCGTCAGTGGGGTTTCCTTCCGAATCCGTCCCGGTGTTGGCGTCATCGGTCAGGGCGACGGCCGTGGTGAAAAAGGCGGTGTTGCCGTCGGCGGTCGCCGCCCAGAAGAGTGCAGGCGAATCGAGGAGCGAATGGGGATCCGGAACGGTCCGCTGGGAGTCGGCGATCGCGACCGTGCTCGCCGCGTCCTTGCGCACGTAGAGGTTGCCGGCGTCGGCGCTGATGAAATAGATACGGGAGCCGTCATCCGAGACTCCGTGGAAGCCTCGGCCGAAGCCGCCGACGGAGATGGCTGAGGTGGACGGTTCACCGTTCGGCAGGACCGCGACGTTGCGCAGTTCACCGTCGAAGTTCTCGTAGACGCTCGGGCCGGTGATGCCCGGGAGCAGAGGTTCGTGGGTGTCGAAGACGACGTGAGAGAAGTCTTTCGAAGCGCCGTCAAAACGGAACGTCCAGCGGAAATTTTCCGGCGTCTGGGTGGTGCTGATCAAGCGCCACGTTTCGGGGCCCGTTTCGCGGATGTACAGGTTGGCGACGTCGGGATCGGCCCCCGGCGCCAGAGGGGGGTTCGCGGTGACGATCGCGTCGTGGAGGAGGTCTTCTGAAAAGCCCTGGATGATGGGAAAGGTCGTCTGGCCGGGAATCGGCGTCTGCGGCGGCGTCAGCGGCGTCAGCTTCCAGCCGCCGGGCTGGCGCTGAGAGAGGTAGACGTCGCTTAGGGCGCCCGATTCCGAGCCCGGCAGCGGCCCGTTGGTGGTGTAGGCGACCGCACCCCCATCCCTGGCGGCAATCGTGAACGCCGGGCTGCCGTTGAAGACGCCGTATCCCTTCTCGACGGGAGTGACCTGCTCGTAGGCACGGCAGCGGGGAAGGTCGACTGACTTTCCAACCCGCACTTCCGCGTTCGGGCAGAGGTCTTCGGCAGCCCTCGCCGTTGCCGTCGCCATCGCCACGAGAACGAGCGCGGCAGCGAGGATGAGCGCGCTTCCTTTGGTAGGGCTGATGGCCCCATGCCGATTTCCCATCGATCCTCCTTGTCCCGACGGCCGCCCTCCTCCCACCGCGAATCCCAAATCCCTGGCTGAAGGCCTCCGTTCTTTAGCGAGCGGAATAAGAACACAGACAGACCAGAAAGTCAAGAAGTCGAGGGCGAACTTGGAAAGCTAGCCTCTCTGGATCGAGGTTTTTGGCTTTAGATAGGGATATAAGAGTGCAGAGTAAACCGGGCTACTCAGAACAGACTGAGTTTCTTGCGTACCAAGGACGGCCCTCGGTTACCTCGGGCGCGGCGGAAACCGAAGGCGTGGATATGTTCCCTTCACGATGGTGAGAACTCCGTGGGGGGATGCGGCTTCGCTGCGGGAGCGGAAGCTGCGGCCCGGAAGAGGCACGCCCCGCGAGGAGGCCGAGCGCAACCAGCGCGAGCGGCTGTTCGCGGCGATGGTGGCGACGGTCGCCGAGAAGGGCTACGAGGCGACGACGGTCGCCGATCTGGTCGAACTCTCCGGGGTCTCGCGCAGCGCCTTCTACCGCCACTTCGAGGACAAGGAGGCCTGCTTCATCGCCGCGGTGGAAGCGCTGGTCGAGCCGACGCTGAAGCAGCTGGGGGCTGACGAGAGCGCCCCGGCGGGGATGGAGCGGGCGCGGCAGGCATTCGAGGGGCTGGTCAAGACGATCGTCGCCCAGCCGGCGGCGGCGAAGATGTGCATCGTCGAGGTCTACGCAGCCGGCGATGCCGGGGCGGCGCTGGTCGACCGGATGATGGACCGCTCGACCGAGGTCGCGGCGGCGCTGCTGGAGCAGGTGCCGGAGCGCCAGGGGATGCCGCGCGAGCTGGTGCGGGCGATCGTCGGCGGCATCCAGAAGGTGATCCACAAGCGCCTCTACCGGGGCCAGGAGCAGGAGCTGCTCGAGCTGGTGCCGCAGCTGTGGGAGTGGGTCTTCTGCTACCCGGTCCCCCCCGGCCCGCTGAAGGCGACGCGCAGGCGCAGCGTCAAGGCGCTGCCGTTCGAGGAGCGCCAGAAACTGGCGAACCCGCCAGAGCGGCTGCTGCGGGCGCTCGCCGCGGTCGTCGCCGACAAGGGCTACCCCGACACCACCGTCGCCGAGGTGGTCGAACGCGCCTCGACCTCGCAGCGCACCTTCTACGAACACTTCAAGAACAAGGAGGACGCGATCGTCGCTGCCCTCGACAGCGGCTCGGCCCACATGCTGGCCGCCGCCCTGCCGGCCTTCCGCCGCGCCCCCGACTGGCCGCACGCGGTTCACGACACCCAGGAAGCGATGTTCCGCTGGGGGGCCGAAGAGCCCGAGTACGCACGGATGGGCGGCAAAGAGATGTACGCGGCGGGCAAGCGCGCGCTCGACCAGCGCGAGGTGGTGACCGAAGGGATGGAGGGCCTGCTCACTCCTGGTTACGAGCTCAAACCCGACACCCCGCCGATCGCGGCCGAGGCGATCGGCGGGGCCCTCTACTCGCTCCTCTACGACCACGTCAACAAAAAGGGCCCGGAGACGCTGCCGGACCTGGTGCCGACGCTGGTCTACGTCACCCTCGCCCCGTTCCTCGAGGCCGAGGAGGCCTACGAGGTCGCGATCGGCTAGCTGCGCAGCCCGGCGAGCATGGCACCCCGCTCGACGAGGCGGTCCCAGCGGGCGCCGATCCAGTCGGCCAGCCCGTCGATCCGGGCGCGGAGCGGCGGCGTCCAGAGAGCAAGCGCGGCGGCGCTGCCGAGTGCGGCGCCGGCGATCACATCGCTCGGATAGTGGACGCCGAGGGCGACGCGACCGACCGAAAGGATGGTTGCCGCGACGAGCGCGGCGATTCCCCAGCCCCGCTTACGAAGGAAGATCGCCGTCGCGATCGCGAAAGCTGCGGTGGCGTGGTCGCTGGGAAAGCCAGGGTCGGCAGCGTGGCCGGAGAAGAGGTGGACGCCGTGGGGATCGGCGACGAACGGCCGGGCGCGGTCGACCAGTTCGGAGATCACCTTGCCGACGGCAAGACCTAGGCCGGCGCTCAGCACGGCGGCCAGCGACGCACGGCGCCAGCCGGCGTGGGCGGCACCGCGAGCGGCGAGGAAGACGATCGCCAGGGTCGCGACGAAGAGCGCCTCGGAGGCGTTGACGTAGAACAGCAGCGGGTCCTCGACCCCGTCGTGCTGGTACATGAAGTTATTGAGCGCGTGCAGGACGGACCAGTCCACCGTCGCGACGCTGTCACAACTTCTTTACGCCCAGCTAAAGAGATCTTCTGGGTCAACTTTGCGATGAAACTGCGAACAGGCGCCATTCGCCGGGGGCGCCCTTCAGGGTCTTGACGCCGCGGTCGGCGAACTCGAGGCCGGAGCCGACCACGAGCTCGCGGACGGTGCTGGATACGAGGACTTCGCCGGGCCCGGCGAGGGCGCCGATCCGGGCGCCGATGTTGACGGCCATGCCGCCGACGTCGTTGCCGATCAGCTCGACCTCGCCGGTGTGGATGCCCGCCCGCACGTCGAGGCCGAGGCGCTCCACCTCTTCCTGCAGGGCGCGGGCGCAGCGGATCGCCCGCGCCGGGCCGTCGAAGGTGGCGAGGAAGCCGTCCCCCATCGCCTTCACCTCGCGGCCGCGGTGCAGGTCCAGCTGGCGGCGGACGGCGGCGTCGTGGCGCTCGAGCAGCTGACGCCAGGCCCGGTCGCCGAGCTCAGCCGCCCGTTCGGTCGAGCCGACGATGTCGGTGAAGAGGACCGTCGCCAGCGCCCGCTCCGGTTCGCTGCCGCGGCGCGTGCCGACGAGGAACTCTTCGACCTCGTCCAGCAGCGCGTCCTGATCTCCGGTCACCGGCAGGTGGTCGGCTCCCTCCAGCTCGACGTACCTGGCTCCCGGAATCGCCTCGGCCAGGTAGCGGCCCTGGCCGACCATGGAGATGCGATCGTCGCGGCGCTGCAGGACCAGCGTCGGCACGTCGATCGCCGGCAATACCCCACGCACGTCGATCTCGCGGTAGAGGTCCATCAGGGCGACGGCGCCGGCCGGGCTGGTGCCGTAGCGCAGCAACCTCGACCACCAGCGGGCGAAGTCGGCGTTGCCCTTGAGGCTCGGGGCCCAGAGATCGACGCCGACCGGTCCGCCCCAGTCGCGCTGAACGATCTCCCCCCATCGACTCAACGCATCGGGCGGGATCCCATGGGGGAAGTCGGGGGCCCTGAGCATCCGCGCGTAGGTCCCATAGAGGACGAGGGAGGCGACGCGGTCCGGATGGGTGGCGGCGAAGAGCGCCGACATCGGGCCGCCCTCGGAGACGCCGAAGATCGCCGGCCGCTCGCAGCCGGCCGCCGCCAGCACCGCCTCGAGGTCGTCCATCGAGTCCTCCAGGGTCGGCGGTCGCCCGGTGCGGTCGGAGAGCCCCTGCCCACGCTTGTCCCAGACCACCACCCGGGCGAAGGAAGCGAGTCGGCGCAGGAAGCCGGCCGCAAGCGGGTCGTCCCAGAACAGCTCGACGTGGGAGACGAAGCCGGGCACGAAGACGAGGTCCAGCGGGCCTTTGCCGTGGAGCTGGTAGGCGATGCTGACCCCGTCGGAGTCGGCGTAGTGGGTCTGAGCTTCCATCGGACGGACGCCCGGATGGTCTCAGGCAGCGGGCGATCCGCGCAAGCCGCGGCTAGGCGGCGTGCGAGAGCCTGCGCCGGCGGCGCGGCAGCTCGATGACCTGCGCCCGCTCCGCGTACACCGGCTCGAACTCGCTCACCGCGAGGACGACGTAGCTGTAGCCGCAGGGGCAGACCGCGCGCTCGACTTCGTCGAGCTCCTCGACCACGACCTCCGACTCCTCTGCACAACTGGAGCATGCAACGAGAACTTGGAACATGGCTCGATGGTGCCGGGCGCTCCGGACGGAGTGCCGCCCTTGCAAGGAAACTTGCCTCAGCTGGTGAGAAGAATCAGATCCGCCCGGGCGATCGCTCGCCCGGGCGGATCCTCAGCCTACGAATGACCGGCGTTAGTGCCTGGCGAACGGATCGACGTAGAGGTCGTCGACCAGGTAGGTGCTCTTCGGATCCTTCGCGGTGAAGGTGATCCTGGCGACGCGTTCCGGTTCGCCCTCGGTATCGAGCTTGAGCGGCGGCGTCGGCAGCCATTCGTTCTTGTCGGCGTGGACGTCCGCGTTGCGGGCCTTGGTGACCTTGACCGTGTTTTCGTAGGTCACGGTGACGCGGAGCTTGCCGCCCTTGTCACCGACGTTCCGCATCATGAAGCGGAAGTCCGGCGTGGTCGGGTCGACGCAGACCGGCGGGCTGGTGGCCGAGGAGCCGAAGGGCAGGCTCACTGCCGTTTCCTCCTGGGCCCCTTCGTGGGTGCGGGCGTCGGGGTCGGCGACGAGTTGGGCTCCACCTTCGAGCGACCACCCGTTGCCGCCTTCGGCGAGCCCCCCGTCGGGCGCCAGCTGGTACCAGCCTTTGTCCTTCCAGGGAGAGAAGACCTGCTCGGCTTCCGGGTAAGAGCAGGCGGCCTGTGCGTTCGCCGAGTAGGCGGCGAAGCCCAACATGGTGAGTACGGCCGCGAGCAGCGAGAGCGTCAGGCGGCGCGAGGGAGATGCGATTGACATGAAATATTCCTCCGTAGGCATGCGAAAAGGACTCGGTTTTCACCAAGCTGGCGGCTGAGCCGTCTCCTACGGGAGGAGACCTCTGGCTTTGCGTCCCTGCCTCACGGCAGGTTTGCCCTTTTTCAGCTGACTACGGGGGGCGTATCGACCCTGAAGAGGCCAGCTTGAGCGGGTTCGTACGAACGGCTACCGAGTTTTGCCGTAGAAGGAGTGGCGAGGGCGGGATTCGAACCCGCGACACCACGATGTTCAGTCGTGTGCCAGCCGGGGCGAAGAGAGGTTACTCCTCGCCCGCTAAGCCGCTTGCCATGCGGTCTCCGGGGCTACCTCCCCGGGGACTCTACCGTCTTTCAAGCGGCCCGATCCTCGTAGATTCGGGTTCCTCCGGCCGCCTTTGGGCGACGGGCCGGCCGCTCGTAGCCCAATCAGCGAGGCGTTGCGCCGCTCCCATCAATGGCGACAATGGCTTGCCATCGTATGAATTGTTCGGGCCGATCAGGCTCTGAGGACCTTTCAACGGCCAGGGAGAGACGATGCAGCAGCCGACCGCGATGATCGCCCAAAAGCGCGCACTACCTTTAGGAACCGCATGGCGCCAGAGGAAAACCTTCGATCAGTCTTCCCCTGGCGCTAATAGCTCTCAGGTGAGTGAAACAGTGCGGCACCCGATCACGGGCTATAACAAAGGCAACTCTTCGGACCCCAAGCACACGGCGTTGGCGCGGGCTGAGCGATCGAGTCGTCTTCCTAGCCACTGATCCATCTTCGCGCAGAACTTCTACATCGGCGATTCTACGAAAGAACACAAATGAAAGAGCCCTTCCGACATCTCGGCCGAGCCCCATACCGGATACAAGGGTTGGTGGTTTGGAGGAAGACCGGCAGCTTGGGGATCCCGAGGTCACCGATACCTTCCCAGCGACCGCTTCCTGCGCCAGAAGCCCAACGAGACAGACCCCGCCCTTTGCGCGATACAAGAAGAAAGCCCATCGTCCCCGCGCGATCTTGCCCCCCCTGAGCTTGGCAAACTCACTTGAGGGTAGGTAGTGCGACAGCGGCGGGAGGTTCGAGGCCTCACGAGAGGGCCTATCGGCACTCGCAGACCCCACCATCCCCAAGATGACAGCACCGAGGCAAATCGCAACTATCCTTTCGAGCTTCATGCCTAGCCTCTCAGGTTGATTAGTGGGGCCAGGAGGGCCAATTGCACGATTGGTGTTCCCACCTCTGTTCGAGTATTTCCGGCATAACTTCCTTGTGGGGTTTTGAGGCATTTAGATGACCATATACAGTGTCGCATAGCGGGCCGACAATGTCGATCGCTTTGCTCTGGGGAAACTTATAGTCGCCTCGTGCCGTAATACTCGTGGTCGAGGATTTGGGCTCAATCCCGCAGTTGACCTTTGCTGGTTGATAGGGGCCAATCTTCGAACATTCGAAGGGCTCTCCGGCCTTGTACCACACGCCTTGACCCGCCTGGTAATGGAAGTAGCCGCCAATGGCGACAGCCGCGAGTAGTTCGTGGTCAGTATTCTTCACCACACACGAGCCAACTAGGCTCTTTTCCATCGTTTCCGTTTCCCTCGGCACAATGGGGTAAGGCTCGTAACCGGGTATCTCCGGCAGGGAGTTTTCGTACCAACACTGGCTGAACTCAAAGAAATGCGGCGGAAAGTCAGTGTCTGACCGGGCTGCCCACAGCCCCGCCGATACCCCACTCACTTTGACAATCAGATTCGTGTCCCTACGAATGAGTTCGCGAGTGAATTCTTCAGTTGGAGGAACGTTCGCCAATTCAGCTTGTTCCCGCGCTTCTGCTTCGGCCCTTTCCCGGGCTTCACGGAGTTCTTTTTCGTCAAGCGGTCCGTGAACTTCCTCGGAGAAGTACCCACCCTGCCAACCCGCACCCGCTACGACGGGATAGACGTAGGACCCTGACCGATGATGCACGTGCAAGGTGAGTTCATCGGCCGAGTCTACGGTCAGGTCAGTCGGCACGGTCGTACCTACAGCGTCGCTCGCAGGCTCTGCCACAATAGTGAACGCTGGATGCCCGTTTGCATAGCGGGCTTCTATCCCTTGAGCACCAGCAGCGTGGAGATACATTCCTTCTGCTAACTGTACTTTCCAGGTAAACGCTTCGGGGCCGGAGGTGTCCCGAATGTTCGCGAAGGTGAGCACACCTTCGTAGAGGGGCCGAATAGCGGTATCGGTTTCGTGGGCAGTGTCGTGGGCTACTGCAGCCGTTTTGTCGATGAGAGTGAGTGCAGGGTCAGTGGTGTCAGAGCTGGCTGGCGTCACCTCAATTGGGAATACGCCCGGCCCGTTGCCAACGCCCGGAGGCGCTGGTTGGCAGGTTTCCATTTGGACGGGGGCATCTTCCGGTTGGGGCGGCAAATTGCTGCAAGTTGCCATGAAGGCCCCAAATTCCTGCGCGGCGAGGGTAAAGCCGTCATTAGTTGCGGGAGCGACTTCCACAGGAACCGCCGTGCCGGTGGTGATGATTTGACTTTTCCATTCTTCGGCTCCGAGGCCCGCCGCACTGCCTTCAATAGCTGGTTCTGCCTTGGCTTCGCCGACGATGGTCGAAGGGCTGGTTTCTTCTACGGCTTCAAGCGTGGCAGTGAGTTCGGCAGTTGAAATGCGACCTTCTGGATCCACGTTGATAGTCCACTTCTTCACCAATGAGTTCCCGGCGCCATCCACGGCAATGACTTCCGCCGGATGCGACCCGCCGGAGTAGGTCGCCATGCTGACCTGTTTGCTCAGCATCTCTTTGCAACCTCCGTCGGGACAGGACTGTGACGCGGACGCCACTACCTGGCCATCGACTTTGAAGCTGACCGACGTAACCCCGTAGCCGGCATCGGTTGCGGTAGCGGTAAAGCCATACGTTTCCTGTTCGACCCAGCCTTCGGGAGCGTTGAAAAGTTCCCCGGTCACTTCGAGATTCGGTTTCACGGTGTCTCGGGCGATGGCGAAGTTGAGATTGCCTTCGGTGCTGCGGCCCAGCCCGTCGGTCGTCTTCACTCGTGCTGCGTGGGTGCCGGTAGCGAGTCCGAGCGATTCTGCAGTCCACTGGGGTTCGATCGTGCAACCCGGGGCCTTGCAGGCGCCGTGGAGGCCGACCTGTTGTTTGCCGTCAATCCAGAGATTGGTGGTTATTTCCGACCGTGGAGTTTCCTGGCTCCAGCGCTGGAGCTTGGAATGGCCTGGATCGGCGACCCAGATCGAACCGCCGTTGTCGACGGCGATCCCCATCGGCGAGCCGAAGCTGAACTTGCCACTCCCGTTGGCGCCGAACTGGCCGCGGTATCTGCCGCCTTCGCCGAACTCCTCGACCCGGTTGTTTTTCTGGTCGCCGACCCAGATGTTTCCCGAGGCGTCGGCGAAGATCGCCGACGGCGCTTTGAATTCCGCGCCGCCGCTTCCTTCTTTGCCGACCACGTGGATCAAGGAGAGGCTCGAGTTCCACTGCTCGATTCGGTTGTTGCCGGTGTCGGCAACCCAGATCGAGCCGTCGGGGGCGACCGCGATCCCGGCCGGTTCTTTCATCAGCCCGCCGCTCGTGCCGTTGCCGTCGAGCAGGTTGATCATCGTGCCGCTGGCGTTGAACTTCTCGATCCGGCTATTGCCGGTATCGGCGACCCAGATGTTGCCGCCGGAGGTCAGCGCGATCCCCTGGGGCGCTTTCAGCTGACCGGCAGCGGTGCCCGCCGTGGCCGCCTGACAGACGTTGCCCGAGGCGGCGGTGCAGAGGTTCCTTTCGGCTTCGGTGCCACCGGCTTCGACCTTCGTTTTGTTCACTCCGGTGCCGAAGGTCTCGACGAATTCGCCTTTTTCGTTGAACTCGACGATGCGGTTGTCGCCGGTGTCGGCAACCCAGACGTTGCCGAGGCCGTTGCTGGTCACCCCTGCGGGCGAGCTGAGCATCCCGGCACCCGACCCTTTGCTGCCGGCGTTGCGGAGCCATTCACCTTTTTCGCCGAACTCCTGCAGGCGGTCGAGTTCCTGGTCGAGCGCCCAGACGTGGCCCTTGTTGCCGTCGGAGGCGAGACCGGCGAGGTGCATGAACTGGCTGTTGCCCGAACCCGAGCTGCCGACCGAGGAGCTGTAGACGGGGAAGCCGGGGATCATCCAGTGGGATATCTCGGTGGACATCACGTCGGCGACCCAGATCGAGCCCTTGGCATCCGTCGTTAGCCCGGTGGCCGAACCTTCAGTGCCGGCCGCCTCGAGGAACTTCCGGAGAAAGGAACCTGATTCGTCGAACTCCTGGACCCTTCCGTCATAGAGATCGCTGACCCAGATCGCCCCCGTGGAATCAGCCTCGATGCCGAACGGTTCCTCGAATTCACCGTCGCCTTTTCCGAGTTTCCCGACAGCCCGGACAAAAGCGAGGCTGGAATTCCACTGCTCGATTCGGTGGTTGCCGGTGTCGGCGACCCAGATCGAGCCGTCGGGGGCTACCGTGATCCCCTTCGGCCCTTTGACCTTCCCGGGTTCGCTGCCTTCGCCTGAAATTTTGTTGAGGAGACCCCCACTCGGGTTGAACTTCTCAAGCCGGTTGTTGCCGGTGTCGGCGACCCAGATGTTGCCTCCCGAGGTGAGGGCGATCCCCTGGGGCGCTTTCAGCTGACCGGATGCGCTTCCCGCAGTCCCTCCCTGGCAGACGTTCCCCGAGGCGGCGGTGCAGAGGTTCTTTTCGGCTTCGGTCCCGCCGGATTCGACCTTGGACTTGTTGACGTTGGCGCCGAAGGACTCGAGGAATTCGCCTTTTTCGTTCAACTCGACGATCCGGTTGTTGATGTCGGCTACCCAGACGTTGCCGCTCGAATCGGCTGCTATGGCCTGCGGCCCTTCGAGCTTCCCGTAACCGGACATGCCCGTGCTCCGCAGCCATTCGCCTTTTTCGTTGAACTCCTGCAACTTGATTTTGCTCCAAGGGTCGACTACCCAGAGGTTTCCGTGGCTGTCGACAGCAACGTCCTTGGGTTCCTCAAAGGCGCCGGCTACTTCAGCCGGGAATCCGCCGATCGAGCCTACGTAGGCCGGGGGCGCTCCGAGGCTGGGAGCTTCCACGCCGGCGGCCAGCGCGCTCGATTTCGCTTTGAGGATGTAGCGGGGACGGGAGGTCCCGAGCGTGGCCTGTTCGGTTATTGAGCCGCTTAGGCTCAGCGTCGGAGCGCTCGCAGGGCGGGTTTCAATCGTCAGGACCTTCGGCGGGCTGACGTTGCCGGCCGCGTCGGTGGCGATGACTTCGATCGTATGTTTGCCTTCGGCGAGGCCGGAGGTGTCCAGCGTCCATTCGGCAGACAGTGGACAGTTGCGGCTGGTGCATTTGGGGGACCATTCTTCTGCCTGCTTGCCTTCCATCGCCACCTTTTTGCCGTCGAGCTTCACTTCGGTCGTAGCGATTCCGGACTGAGGGTGTTCGGCGTTGCCGTCGGAGTCCGTGGCCTTGAGAATGTATGAGCCCCGACGGGTGCCGAGCAGTTCCTGTTCGGTCATCGTGCCGGTGAGAGCGGGGGCAGTCGGGGCGATGTGGTCGACCAAGACTTCCTCAAAGCCCGCGGCCGACCTGTTGCCGACGGGATCTTCGGCAATTAGTTCGAGGTAATTGATGCCGCTCGGCAGTAGCGACGGTTCGTAAGTGAGGGCGGGGTGGCCGGCTTCGGACGATTTCCAGGTCCGTGGGCAGGCGGCGTTACCAACGCCGAGGCAGCCATATTTCGCTTTCCAGGTATAGCCGGTGTTGCCGTTGGCGCCTTCGGTCCTAGCCGTCATCGCATAGACACCTAAACCCGTATCCGTGGCGGTAAAGGTGAGTGGCGGAGCCGAATTATTGACCCATTGGGTTTGAGCCGCCCCAATCGGCGCCCCCGGCGCTTCCAGGTCACCCAGCTCAACCGTTGCCGCCCCGACATAGGCGCTCGCATTGCTGCTCGCGGTGGCTTCGGTGTCGAAGATGCCGACCTCGGCTGCCTTGGCATGGGTGTTGGGTTCAGTAACGCCCGGAGGCGGGTTGCTGAATTCGTAGACGAACGCGTGGTCGTGAACCCCGTGTTCCACCTGCCCAGTATGAGAATAAGAGCTGATCCATTTGGAGGCGGTTGAGTCCCAGATACCCATCTGCAGGTAGGGGCTCGCATACTGACCGAGTGCTTCCCAATCGACATCGGAGAGCTTCAGACTCTTGATGTAGCTGGTCGGAGCGGGAGTTTCTTTGAAGTATCGCGGCACGGTGTAGAAGGCCGTAGCATTGTTGCCTACTTCTTGTTGACGTTCGGCGTGGACGTGGATTCCATGCTGCACCCCGTTTGCGCCACTGGTGACCGTTAGGTGAGGTAACCCTCCCCAATAGTGTTCTATGACCTTGTATCCCCACTCTTCCTGCTGCTCACAGCCGCCTGGAGGCGTCGTGCCGTAGCTGCTTGAGCAAATGCCTACATCGTTGCCTTTTACCGCCCATTCGTAGGTCTGGAAGAGAGGGTCGACAAGAATCGGCAGCTGGGATGCGGGACCGGGTTTGACGGTGACCAGAACAGAGTGCCCTTCTACTTCCAGCTTCGCTGGCACATCCGCCCCTGAGGCGTCGATCGCGCTCGGAGCCGGCACGCTCAGGAGGACTTCTTCTCCCAATCGAACTTCAGCACCCCCGCCTTCGGTCTCTTCGAGCTCCGCCCCCGCTGGAAGCGAAAGATTGTAGACCGCAGAATCCGGTGAATCCGAACTTCGCATCTGGAACATGGTCTCCACGCCCGTCGGGGTGGGCGAGACCGCCAGATCGGAATCTTCGGCGACATTCGGATAGAAGGCGACACTGCCGCCGCTGATCGAAGCGGAACGTCCTCCGACAAGGCCCTCGACTCCAATCCCGATGCCCAACCTTGGCAGCTCGATCTCCCCGCCTGATTCGGCGGGAATTCTGGTTTCCACAAGCGGAGCAGCGGGTTCCAAGTGCCCACCCTGCCGACGCAGGCTGAGATCGAGCGTTTCGCCTTCGGCGACTTCGAGGGGGACGGTCGAATCGGCGAGCGCGGCGTCCGCCACTTCCTCCGGTGAGCCGGGCGGAGGGGCTTCAACCGGACGGGCTTCGGCTTCGGGCAGTTCTTCGGCGACCTTATCGCGGCCCGAACCTTGCGAGGTACCTTCTCGGGCGTCGGCTTCCAGTTCTTCACCGTCGTCAGTTGTGTTTCCAGTTTCCGGCAAGATGGCCACGTGGGCACCAAGCAGAGTGCTGCCTTGGAGTTCGTCGTAAACGCCTGCGGCTGCTTCGACCGGGGTTTCGAAGACGCCGTTCAGGAGTTCAAGTGCTTCACTTCGCTGAAGGTCCTGTAGCGGCACACCTTCCGCTGCCTCTGGATCGGTCAGATCCGGGAGGCCCGTTTCTCCACCCTGCGATTCGAGAGCTGCGAGCACATCCGCGCTGCCGGGGAGTCCAGCTTCCCCCCCGTCGGCCGAATCACCCGCCCCAAGCGCGGAGCCAACGTAGACAGTCAAGAGGAGCGCCGTTATCGCTGCCGCCGCCATCCTTGCGCCATGTGACGAGGCGAGTCCCAACATCCGTCCGAATTTGAAGCGCAAGGTTCCTCCCACTTTGAGTTATGCCGAGATCGAGACCCGCGAGACCCGCGCGTACCGAGTGGATGACGCGGTGACCCTACACGAAAGAAAATCGACTCAGGTACTTAAAAGTACGAAAAATTAATTTGCGCTCGGTGTGAGGGGATGAACCGGAACACACCAACTTCTCATTGACTAGGCGTGACGGTTCCCGCCCTCATTAGGGTTTAAAGACTCGCTTGGTCGTCCTGCTGCCGGCGAAATAAAAGAATCTCTCTCTGGAACTTCTCGCTTGGGGGCAAGAGTCGGCAGGAACCCTTTCGAGAATGCCGATCTCGGCTAAGTGACTTAGGTGGTAGCGGACATTCGACTCGCGGAAACCCTCACCGGCTCCACGGAAGACTTTGCCGAATTGCACCGCTGACAGCGGCTCGCCGATCCACAACAGGGCTTCCACGATGGCCACCTTCAGCGGGTGGACGAGATGCGGAAGAAACGGCTCCCATCCGAGAAAAGGACCGCTGCCAGCGGACTCCTTATTGCGATCGTCAGCCAGTGTCCCGCTCACGTCCCCAACGCCCTGCTCGTCCGCCCGGGTGATGCGATCGGTAGGGGCGGGTGCCTGAAGGACGCCGCAGACGACCAGTCAGCGACCACGACGCCCTTCACGCTCCCCTCCCCGTCTCCTCTTCAAGTTCTTCGGCCTTGCTCAGGATCTCCGGAAGCTCGACGTCAAGGGCACGGGCGACTCGCCGGAGCGTCCCCCAGCGCGGTTCGGTCTTGCCCTCTTCGAGGCTGATCAAGGTGTCCTCGCCAATTTCAGCGTCGAACGCGAGACCGCGCGGCCCGGTACCGCGGTCGATCCGCAGGCGCTTGACGGTCTCCCCGAGCGCCTTTAACCCGTCCCTGTCGTCACCCACGTCCGGCACCGTAGCCACTGCCATTTGCCGATTACGCGAACAGAACCCCACTGGTGAGCCGGAGTTCTTGGTGCCTGAAGAAAAGGGAGATGCGCCCCGATCCAGCTACCCGACCGAGGCGCAGATCTTCATCAGCCCGACTTCACAACCTGCGGGCAAGGAAACACCTTGGCGACCTGGAGCACGAAATCACCTCCCCTCTATCCCATCAGTGCGCTTATCGCGCGATTGGTGGAGAGGATTTCATCAATGGAAGCGATTCAACGCACGCGTTCAATAAAAGATGGAATCCTCTAAGGCATTCGAGTAGTTCCGATCAATGAGGAGGACGCTTCGATGGCCCGAGAATCCGCAACGAAACCGAAGGTCGAGAGGGAAGTTGCGGGCGGGTTGCCCGAAGGGGGAAGAGCGGACTCGCGATCAAAGGCTGCTTTGACGCTCGCCAAGGCCCTCTGCCACCCCTCGCGGGTGCGAATCCTGACCGAGATGAACACCCCGACCCGCCGGATGTCGCCCGTCCAATTCGCCGACCGTCACGGCGAGCGCCTCGGCACGGTCGCCTATCACTTCCGGATTCTGCGACAGGCAGGATGCATCCGGGTGGTCGAGGAAAACATGCGCCGAGGCGGGCTTGAACATGTCTATGAGCCTGTGAAGCGAGCGATGGCCTGGAAGCGGGAATGGGAAGACCTCGGGCCGTTCTTTCGAGACAACCTCGCGGCCGCCGCTCTCAGGGAGGCGGTCGAAACCGTAGGCCGCGCGGTTGATTCAGGCACCTTCGCGGGCCGGGAGGATTCAGTGCTCGCTCACGACACCCTTTGGGTTGACGAGGAGGGCTTGGCGGAGATCCAAGCGATGTTTATGGATCAGTTAAAGGAGCTGCTGCTGACGGGCGAGCGGATACACCAGCGACTGCAAGACAACCCAACCAAGCCGAAATTCCTCTTGAGCTACCTGATGGCAAGTTTCGAAAGTCCCGTTCCAGTGGATCTTGCGGAGTCGGAAGACACCAGGGTCTAACCGACCTCCCCGAAGACCTAGGGGGTCCTCCGAACAGCAACAGCAACCCCCCTCACGCCCTATCACTGTCTAGTGATCGCCATTCGCCCGAAGGCCCCCTAGCTTTCCGGGGGCGATCCCCGTCCCTGGTCGGACGAGGGGTCACATGCGCCCCCACTGGCATTTCTGCGGCATGGTTGCCGCAGCTTCCATCCCGCCCTCCCCCAGCTCGCCGCAGCCGACCGGGCGCTGCCAGCACTTTCCCGGCCCGCCGCCGATGCATCTGCCGGCGGAGCTGGACAGCAAGGGCATAGAGCAACTTGCCCGTCAGGAGCGCCGCTGATGCTCTCTATAGGCAAGCTCGGCCGTGGCCAGGAGCGCTACTACCTCGACAAGGTCGCCGAAGGCGCCGAGGACTACTACTCAGGCGAGGCGGAGGCCGAGGGCTACTGGCTCGGCGACGCCGCCCGCGACCTGGGCCTCCAGGGCAAGGTGGAGCCCGCCCAGCTCGTGGCGATGCTGACCGGCGGAGACCCCTCGACGGGCGAACCCCTCGGGCTTCGCCACGTCGAGGGCGGCGCCGTCCCTGGCTTCGACCTGACCTTCTCGGCGCCGAAGTCCGTTTCCCTGACCTGGGCGCTCGGCGGCCATCCCGTCGCCGCCGAGGTCAAAGCCGCCCACGCCGAGGCGGTGCGAGCGGGGCTCGACTACCTCCAGGGCGCCGCCTGCTGGACCCGCCGCGGCGCCGGGGGCCACACCTTCGTCAAAGGCAACGGCTTCCTCGCGGCGGGCTACGTCCACCGCTCCTCCCGCGCCGGCGATCCCCAGCTCCACACCCATGTCCTGGTCGCCAACGCCACCTTCGCCGAGGGCCGCTGGACCCGGCTCTACCACCCGGCGATCTATGAACACGCGAAAACCGCGAGCTACGTCTACGAGGCCCACCTGCGTGACGAGCTGACCCAGCGCCTCGGCGTCCGCTGGCGTGAGGTCGTCAACGGGCTCTCGGAGATCGAGGGCTTCACCCCCGAGCAGCTGCGCGCCTTCTCCACCCGCCGTGCGGAAATCCTCGAGGCCGCGGGCGAGGGTGCCTCGGCGCGGGCGATGCAGATCGCCACCCTGGAGACCCGGGAGGCCAAGAACCGCGACCTCACCACCGAGAGCCTGCGCGAGGTATGGCGGGCAAAGGCGCAGGAGGTCGGGTTGGACCGCGAGGCGATCCGCGCCGGCTTCGGCCAGGAGCGCCAGGCGCCCGAGGGCCAGGTCTCGGTCGCCGCCCTTGAGGCCGAGCTGACCGCCCATACCTCCCACTTCGACCGCCGCGACGCGATCCAGGCCGTCGCCGACAGCCTTCCGCGGGCGCCCCCGGAGCGGAGGTGGTCGAGCTGGCAGATGCCTACCTCGCCACCCCCGGCGTGATCCGGATCGCGGAGACCCCGCGGGGGGAGCGCTTCACCACCCGGGCGATCTGGGAGCTGGAGCAGAAGGCTCTGGCCAGTTCCGAGGTGATGGCGTCCACCGACGACCGCGCCGTGGTGGACGAGCTGATCGTCGCCCACGTCCTTTCCAAGCGCCCATCGATCAAGCCCGACCAGGAGGCGATGGTGCGGCGGCTCCTTACCGACGGCGGAGGCCTGGTGATCGTCGTCGGCGAGGCCGGGACCGGCAAGACCTACGCCGTGGTAGCTGCGGCCCACGGCTGGGCTGATGGCGGCAATGAGCTGCGGGTCGCGGCGCCGACCTGGAGGGCCGCCAACGTCCTGCGCTCCGAGAGTTTGGACGCGACCAGCGTCGCCCGCCTGCTGGCCGAGTTCGATCGCGCCGTTGCCGCCGGTCGGCCCGTCCTTGCCAGAGGCTCGGTGGTGGTGGTCGACGAGGCCGGGATGGTCGACTCGCGGGCGATGGCACGGCTGATCGACCACGCCGAGCGCGCCGAGGCGAAGCTCGTCCTGATCGGCGATCCGGCCCAGCTCGGGGAGATCGAGGCGGGCGGGATGTTCGGCGCCTTGGCCGCCCGCACCGATCCGGTCTCCCTCGATGAAGTGATCCGCCATGAGCACGACCTCGACCGCGAAGCGGCGAAGCTGATCCGCGAAGGCTCCGGGCGGGAGGCGATCTCGGTCTACCAGGGAGCCGAGCGGGTCACCGTCTCCGACGATCCGCTGGCGCGCCGCGAGGCGATGGTCGCCGACTGGTGGGAGCGCTACCGCGAGGGCTCCGACGCGCTGATGATCGCCAAGCGCAATGCCGAGTCCGCGACCTGAACCAGATGGCGCGGGAGAAGATGCGGGCGGAAAGCAGGCTCGGCGCCGAGGAGATCAAGGTCGGCGAGGCAGCCTTCGCGGCCGGCGATCAGGTCATCACCAGGATCAACGACCAGAAGCTCCAAGTCTTCAACAGGGAGCGTTGGCGGATCGCCGAGGTCGATGTTGATTCGCAGCGTCTGTGGTTGGACGGAATCGACACCTGCAGGCAGGTGTGTGTCGATTCCGTCTTCCTGGGGCGGGTAAACCCGAGAGACGGGGCGGCGGCGATCGAGCACGCCTATGCGGCGACGATCTACCAAGCCCAGGGGGCGACCCTCGACTCGGCCTTCGTGATGGCCGACCCGTCGATGACGCGGGAGGAGTTCTACGTCGCCGCCTCGCGGACCAGCGGCGAGACCTTCTTCTACGCCACCCCGGAGGTGCAGCTTGCCCGCGAGGAGATCGCGCCGCCCTCTCCCTACCTGCGGGACGGCCTTGCGCACATCGCCGAAGCCTCTGAGCGGATCGGCGCCCAGACCGCGGCGATGGACGAGGCGCTGCGCTCGCGCTATGCGCAGATGCCCACTGACCAGCTCGTCAGGCAACTGCACGAGCTGAGGGCGGAGATCGGCGCCGAGCAGGCAAACCAGCAGGCCCATCTGCGCCATGCCGAACGGGTCGCTGAGCACGAACAGATCGCCGAGCTGCTGGCGCGGCAGCGCGAGCGGCTGCCCGAGCCGCGGCGCTGGGAGCGGCGCGCTGAGCGGGCCGAGCGAGAGGGGATCGAACGAGATCGGGCCGAGCGGGAGGGCCGGATGCGGGAAGCGAGGGACCGCTTGGAGGCCGAGCGCCGCGACCTGCCCGTGGTCGGCCATGAGGCGCGGGCGAAAGGGGCGGTGATCGAATCGGTTCTCGCCGACCGCGAACGGCTGGCCGCCGCAGCCGCCCGCATCTCGCCGCGCAGCTACATCAAGCAGGAGCTGGGCGAGCGACCGGGCGATCCCGCCAAGGCCCGCGAGTGGGACAGGGCAGTCCGGGGGATCGAGGGCTATCGCCTCAGAAACGGCGTGCGGGACAGAGACAGCGCCCTCGGCGTGAAGCCGCGGGAGCACTCGAAGGCGCATGAGCACGAGCAGGCGCAGCGCCGGCTTCAGCAGAGCCAACGGCAGCTACACCTGAAGCGGGCGCGCGAGCTTCACCTTGAGCGCAGCATGGGGCGGGGGATCGGGCTATGAGAATGCACGGGCTGTCGGCTTCTTTGCCCGGGCATCCGGCAGCCTCTGCCCGGGCTTCGTCTCTGCCCGTGCTTAAGCAAGGGCTTGGCGCCTCTATGCCCGGGCTAAGCCCCGGCAATCTTTGCCCAGCTCTGCCCGCTTTGCCCGGGCTTAACCAGGGCATCCTTCGCCCACCTTTGCCCACTTTGCCCGGGCATTGCGGTAGGTGGGCAAAGCTATGCCAGGGCTGGAACTGGGCAATGGGGTACGTCTGCCCGCTCATAGCCCAGGCGCCCGATGCCCTATGCCCCCTTTTGCCAGGAGCGGGCATAGCTGTGCTGGGAGGCGACGGACCTCCCCTGCAACCGTCCACCCCTCCCCGGGCTCACCCGGGGGGTCCAGGGGGGTCCACCCCCCGACCCCCTTCAAAAGACGGCGGAGCCTCCCTAGCGTCAGCGGCCCACGATGGATGAACAGCTGAATCTGAACCCGGACGTGATCGAGCAAATCGCTCGGCGAGTCGTGGCGCTCCTGCAAGGAAATGACGCAGCCAGGCCCCGCCGCTACGTCGATGCGGCAACTCTTGCCGATGCGCTGTGCGTCGAGCGCGATTGGGTCTATTCCCATGCCGACGAACTCGGCGCCCTTCGGCTCGGCCCTAACGGTCGCTTGCGCTTCGACCTTCCGGCCGTTGTTCAGCAGCTACAAGCAGGTCGCCAGCCGCAACCGCGGCGAGTAAAATCCCCCAACTACAGCGACGGGCCAGCGGTTGCGCGCCGACCCGATCGCCTAAGCAACACCAACCGGGAGGTAACCCCGATGATGAAGCCTGAGCGGCACGATAACCCCTCCTCTGCAAGGAGGGCGTGATGCCGAGAAAAGCGACGGGAACGATTGATCCGCGGCGTCTTGCCGACGGCACCTTCGCGTTCCACATTCGAATTCGTGTCAACGGCAAGCGCGAACCAATCACCTTGCATGAGCGGCCCGGATGCACCTGCGGCTGCGGCGGAGGTTGGAACGAGCCAGCCGCCCGAACCGAGATGGGCAACATGCTGGCTCGGGTCCGAGCGGGCGTTTGGGAGCGACCGGCACCACCGCCGACGCTTGCCCGACTTGAGGCAGCGGATGAAGCGCCTCTCTTTGTCGATTACACCGACTGGTGGTTGCAGGCGAAGATCGACGGCTTGATCGGCGATGCGCCGATCTCCGAGAACACGGCCGCCGATTACACCTGGCGACTCAGCTACTCGCGTCGCTTCTTCGCGGCCATCCGGGTAGACGAGATCGACCGCGACTGGTCACTCCGATTCAAGGCACATCTTCTTGCCGAAGCGCGCGAACAGCGTGAGCTGCTTGAAGCAGGGGTAAGCCTCCGTGATTCCCGCGGAAGGGTGGTCGAGCCACTCAGCCTCTCCTCGATCAAGAAGATCCTTGACTCCTTTGCCGCTGTACTTGATGAGGCGATAGAGGACGACTATCGGGACGACAACCCCGCTCGCTCAAAGCGGATGCACATCAAGGTGCCGAAGCCCAAGCGCACCTACTTGGAGATGGACGAGATGGCGGCGCTCCTTGATGCCGCAGCCGATCAGGACGTAGCCCTGCCCGATCTGGCGGGTGTAGCGGTAACCGCCGGAAGCACCGAGGAGAGGGTGCTCCGGGCAGCGGCAGTCGGCAGTCGTCCGAAGCAGATCGCCGCCGACCTCGGCCTCGCGAAGTCGACCGTCACCTACCACCTGCGAAAGCTCGATGTCCAAGTCGGGCGCGGCTATATCGGCCGGCGCGTCATCTGCGAGCTGCTCGGCCGCGCAGGGCTCCGGGTCAGCGAGCTTTGCGACCTGAAGATAGGCGAGGTCCGTCTGCACGATCCGGAAGGTGCGCAGCTTCGGATCATCGACGCGAAGACCGAGGCAGGTGAGCGGATCGTCCTCGTCAGCCCTGACCTCGCCGAGGTGATCGTCGAGCACATCGACCGGATGCGGCGTGCAGGGCTCCCGACCGGACCTGACGACTACCTCATTCCGAACACCCGCGGCGGGCGGATCAGCCGGCAGCGGGTCGCAAAGATCGTGGCCGCGGCCGCAAAGCTTGCGAGCGAACGACTGCGCACGAAGGGGCTGTCACCGCTTCCGCATACGACGCCACACACGCTCCGGCGGACCTACATCTCAATCGCCCTCGTCGCCAACAACTTCGACGTGAAGTGGGTGATGGATCAGGTCGGCCACTCCGACTCGACCATGACGATGGATGTGTACGCGCAGTTGCAGCAGCGCGTGAAACGGCAGCACGGCAAGAGCTTCGACCGCCTGCTACGGCGGGCTAAGAAACAGCTCGCGGGAGTGGCCGTCCCAGCCTAAGGGCCTTCGATTGGGCGACGTTTGGGCTACGAGTCGGGATTTCGGGCGTTGGCAGCCCGCCCAACGAATTGGAGGGAAGCGGCGCAACCCGCTTCCCTCCTGGCTTTCCGCATATGGCGAGGGCGGGATTCGAACCCGCGACACCACGATTTTCAGTCGTGTGCTCTACCAACTGAGCTACCTCGCCTTGGCTGGGAGCAGGTGCCCCCCGGTCGGGTCGAAGGCTACCGGGAGCAGGAGGGCCGGGGCTGATTGCATGAGGGGATGAGCCGGGGGCGTGGAGCGCTGGGTCTGGTTGCCATGGTGACGGCGGGGGCGATGCTGGTGTCTGGTGGGTCCGGCGCGGATCCGCGGACGCCGCCGGCCCTGCCGGGGGAGCCGCCGCCTTTCCTGGGGACCGCGGTCGTCGGGGACGGCGGCCTGACGGCGGCGGTGGATGCCTACGGGGACGTGGTCGACCTGCGGGTTCCGGGGCCGGCGGGACGGGCGCTGATCTACAACCCGGCGGCCCGACAGGCGGCGGGGACGGTGCCGGCGGACACGGGTACCGTGCCACGGGTGCGGATCGGGGGCGGGCCGCCGCTGCCGCTCTGGCGGGCTGACTCCGTAGAGCAGTTCTACGTGCCGGGGACGAACGTGGTGACGACGGTCGCGGAGTTCGGGCCTGTCCGGGTCGTGGTGAAGGAGGCGGCGAGGGGTGAGGTACTGGCCTTAGAGGTGCGGGCGTGGTCGCGGGACGGGCGGGCGGTGGCGCCCGTGGTGGGGCTCGGCCTGGATCCGGGTGCTCAATGTCTCCAAGCGGGGACGAACCCGGTCAGGGTCACGTGCGGCGTCGACGCCACGCGCCTACCGGGCGATGCCGGAGGGCTCATCGCGTCGGCGGCGCGGGCGGACCGCCGATGGCTGGGGCGGGCGGAACCGCTCGCGGCATCAGCCCCGGCTTGGGCAGGGAGGATGTACGTGCGGTCGCTGCTCGTCCTGCGGGCGCTGACCGACCGTCGCAGCGGCGCGATCGCCGCCGGGGCCCGCGACGGCTGGGCCTACGTCTGGCCGCGCGACGCCGCAGCCGGGGTCCTCGCCTTCGCCGCCGCCGGGTATCGCGGCGAGGCGCGGCGGAGTGCCCGCTTCCTGCTCGGCCTCGACCTCCGTTCGGGCGCCCGCTTCTACGGCGACGGCCGACCGGTGCCGCACCGCGGGGCGCAGGGCGACGCCGCCGGATGGGTAGGGGCGGCCGCCCGTGCGACGGGACTCTCGCCGCCGCCGCAACTGCCGTGGCGGGACCGCCCGGACTACCAGGAGGGTGCGCCCGGCGACTACCTCGGCAATGCGATCGCCGACGGGGCGAAAAGGGGCCTATATAGACCGAAATCGTCCCGTCGGCTGGTGCGGCGGCTGGGCGACCCCGACTCAGGGCTCGACTCGGCGGCCGCCTGGGCGGTCGAGCCGTTCCGGAGGCGCCCGCTCTACCCGATGGCACGGGAGACGATGTTGCGGCTCGCCCGCAGCGGCGGGCGCTTCGGCATCACGCCGGGCGAGGACTGGCCGGGGCGTGACCCTTGGTCTGCCCCTACGGCCTGGACCGCCTGGTCGCTTGCGGCACTTGCTCGCGAGCATGTCGGCTCGCCCGAAGCGGTCGAAGATCGCCGCGTGGCACTCGACCTCCTTACCGACCTCCGCCGCTCCGCCACCCCGGCGGGAACGCTTCCCGAGCGGGTCGACTTCCGCTCCGGCCTGCCGACCTCGACCACGCCGCTGGCCTGGTCCCACGCCTTCGCGATCCTCGCCCTGCGCGAACTCTGGCCGTCCCGAACTGCATCAACTTTTCCACCCGGCAGATAGAAAAGTTGATGCAGTTCGGCTAGAGGGTTGCCAGGGCCGCGGCGACCGCTTCTGCGGCGGTCTCGGCAGTGGTCACGCCGGGAGCGCCGGCTACGCGGTCGCGGCCATCAAGCCGCCAGCTGCGCAGGGCGACTACCTCGTGGCCGATGACGCGGGCGAAGCCGATCTCAGAGAGCGTCCCCCACTCGCCGCCGATCGCGATCACCGCCTCGCCGGAGGAGACGACGGCAAGGTTGCGGGCGTGGCCGATGCCGGTGGCGACGACGTGGGTGCAGTGCTCGTTGGCGTCGTCGGGCGAGTCGCCGGGGACGATGCCGATCACCTCGCCACCGGCCTCGGCTGCCGCGCGGGAGGCCGCTTCCATGACGCCGCCCCCGCCACCGCAGACGACGGTGACGCCGGCCTCCGCCAGCCCACGCCCGACTTCTTCGGCGAGCGTCCAGGCCTCCGAGCCCTCCTCGATCCCGCTGCCGCCGATCACCGCGACCTGGCGTCTCCGTGGTTCCTTACGGAAGCCATTCGTCCGAAAGGAACCGCGCGATGGGTCCGGGCTCACAGCTGTCCTCGCATCAGGCCCATCAGCTCCAACGCCCCGGCCTTGTGCAGCGGTTCGTTCAGGTTGCCGCACTTCGGGCTCTGGACGCAGGAGGGGCAGCCGGACTCGCAGGGGCACTCGGCGATCAGCCGCTCGGCGTCGGCGAGCAGGCGCTCGAACTCCTCGTAGCCGCGGCGGGTGATCCCGACCCCGCCGGGGTGGCCGTCGTAGATGAAGATCGTCGAGCGGCCGGTCTGAAAGTGGACGTTGGTCGAGAGGCCGCCGATGTCCCAGCGGTCGCACATGGCGATCAGCGGCAGAACCGCGATCTGACTGTGCTCGGTTGCGTGCAGGGAACCGAGCAGCGCCTCGGTCGGCAGCTTGCCGCTGAGGCGGTCGGGCAGCACGTACCAGAGCGCCTGGGTGACGAAGTTCTGCTCGGGCAGCTCAAGGGCGACGATGTCGATCGGTTCCTGGTCTGAGACCGAGACCCGCTGGAAGGCGATCACCTGCTCGGTCACAGAGACCTCGCCGAAGTTGAGCTGGACGCCGGCGACCTCGCGCTGCTCGTGGAGGCGCTCGATGTAGATCTCGGTCTCCTTTTTCGGCCGGGTGTACCAGTCGCCGTCGAAGGCGGAGACGAGCGCCCGCCGCTCCTCGACGTCGAGGCGGTCGACCTCGTAGGAGCGGCCGAGGTGGAGGTAGACGGCGCCGGGATGGATCGTGGTGAAGGCGCGCTCGGCCTCGACCAGGCCCAACATCTCCCCCGCGTCGCGCTCGATCACCGCGACCGAGTCGGCCGAGGCCGAGCGCAGGGCGATCTTGTTGGCGACGAACTCCGGCCGGCGCGGCATCAGCCTGCCGCCGACCGCGCGTAGCTCCCCCGCCCCGACCAGCCGTTCGGCGCGCTCGCGCCAACCGTCCCCGAAGACCTCGTCGTCCTCGTTGGTCAGCGGCAGCTCGTAGGCAGCAGCGATTAGGTGCCGGGAGGCGATCTGGTCGTTGCCGTGGTCGAGGATCGCCGCCTCGACCGGGCGGCCGAGGAACTCCTCCGGGTGGCGGCAGAAGAACTGGTCGAGTGCGTCCTGGCCGGCGACGTAGACGGCGAGGCCGCGGCGGCGGCGGCCCGCCCGCCCCCACATCTGCCGCAGGCTGGCGACGGTGCCGGGGAAGGTGGTGCAGATCGCCGCGTCGAGCTCGCCGACGTCGATCCCCAGCTCGAGCGCGTCGGTGGCGACGACCGCCAGCAGCTCGCCGGCGGCGAGGCGGGTCTCGATCTCGCGCCGCTGCTGCGGGGTGTAGCCGCCGCGGTAGGGGGCGATCCCCTTCGCCAGCTCGGGCTTGCCACGGCGCTCGAGGTTTTCGCGGGCGAAGCGCTGGATCAGCTCGATCCCGCGCCGGCTTTTGAGGAAGCAGATCGTCCGCACGTTCTGGGAGACGAGCTCGGCGAGCAGGTCGGCCGCCTCCGAGAGGGCCGAGCGGCGGGTGCCGCTGCGCTCGTCGATCAGCGGCGGGTTCCACATCGCGATCTCGCGTCCGGCGCGCGGGGCGCCGTCGTCGTCGACCAGCTCGAACTCGGTCCCGACCAGCTCCTCGGCCAGCTCGACCGGGTTGGCGATCGTCGCCGAGGCGAGCAGGAACCGAGGCTCGCGGCCGTAGGCGCGGGCCAGCCGCCGCAGCCGCCGCAGCACGTTGGCGACGTGGGAACCGAAGACGCCGCGGTAGGTGTGGGCCTCGTCGACGACGACCCACTCGAGGTTGGCGAGGAAGTCGCCCCAGCTCTTGTGGTTCGGCAGCAGGGCGACGTGGAGCATGTCGGGGTTGGTGAGGACGAGGTTGGAGCGGCGGCGGATCGCCGGGCGCTCCTCGCGCGGGGTGTCGCCGTCGTAGATCGCCTCGCGCAGGCCGGGCGGGCGCAGCTGCGCCAGCTTGCGCGCTTGGTCCTGGGCGAGCGCCTTGGTCGGGTAGAGGTAGAGCGCCCGGTCTTTGGGGAGGGCGGCAATCGAGTTCAGCACCGGCAGGTTGAAGGCGAGGCTCTTGCCCGAGGCGGTGCCGCTGGTGATCACCAGGTTCGACTCCTCGGCCAGCTCGAAGGCGCGCAACTGGTGCGTGTAGAGGGAATCGATGCCGACGCGACCGAGAGCGTCGCGCAGCCCCGGATGCAGCTCCATCGGTAAAGGCGCCGGCCGCGACCGGCGCTCCTCTTCGGAGCTCTCCGCGACGATCCGCCCGTCACGACGAGCGGGATCGATCGCGATCGACCACTCGTTGGCGAGCAACGATCCCCCGCGAGCCATCAAACCACTCCCCGACGGGACGAAAACGATCTATATAGGCCCCTTTTCGTCCCGTCGGCATCGGGGGGGCGACAGATCTCGCCGGCTACGTGCATGGCCTGCAGGGACGTGCGGTCGTGGATGCGGAGGATGTCGGCGCCCTCACGTACCGCCAAGGTCACCGCTGCGACGGTCCCCCACTCGCGCTCGGCCGCCGGCAGGCGCCCCTCCCACGATCCCGCCAGGACGGCACCGATGAAGTCCTTGCGTGAGAGCGAGACGTAGAGCGGCAGGCCGAGCGCGCGCAACTCCCCGAGGCGGCGCAGGATCTCCAGGTCCTGTTCGGGGCTGAGGTCGAAGTCGAGTCCGGGGTCGATCGCGATCTGCTCCTCCGATACCCCGAGCTCACGGGCCGCTTCGACTCTCCCCTCGAACCAGGCGCGCAGGTGGTCGACGACGTCGCCGTACTCGCGCCACGGGCGATCGACCCGCGGCGGCCCCTCGATGTGCATGAGGACGTATCCGGCACCGGTACCGGCGACCAGCTCGAACATCTCCTCGCAGCCGCCGGAGATGTCGTTGACGACGGTCGCCCCCGCCGCGAGCGCCCGCCGCGCGACCTCCGGCGAGAACGTGTCAGCCGACACCGGCCCATCGCGTGGTTCCTTTCGGTCGGTATCCGTCTGAAAGGAACCACGCGATTGGCTGACGAGGCCTTCCACCGCCGGGACCAGGGCTGCGGCCTCGTCCTCGGGGGGGACCGGCGGGCCCGCTTTCGCCGCCACCGCGCCGACGTCGAGCATCTCGAAGCCGGCCTCCGCCAGCGCCAGGCCGTCGCGGACCGCCTGTTCCGGGGTGCCGCTGCGGGCGCCCTCGAACATCGAGTCGACGGTGACGTTGACGATCCCCGCCGCGATCGGGCGCGAGAGGTCGAGCTCGCGCCCGCAAAGTCTCCAGCTGCTCACCGGCCGAGCTTACGCAAGGCGCGTTTCCGAACGGTCGGCTTGGGAAGGCGCCTTGCCTAACGAGCGCCCTGCACCGCCACCGGCAGCGTCGCTACCCGGCCGCGCCGGCCGAAGCTTCGGTCCGGCCTGCCGTCGGCGAGGTAGCGGCGGAGGAAGAAGCGGGTCGAGGTCGAGTCGCCGAAGAGACCGCCGACAAGGATCCGACCCTTCGGCCGCAGCGCCAGGTCATAGGCGTCCTCGAAGTAAGGGATGGCGGAGGCGGCCGGCTGCGGCGTGAGGATGCCGTCGTGGCCGAAGCTCTTGATCGGGTGCCCGAACCTGCCCAGGCGGGCGAGTAAGAGGCTGGAGCATTCGGAGCCCCCGCAGTGAGAGATCTTGCTGCCGGCGACGAAGATGCCGCCCTTGGCGTCGACCGCGAGCGCATCGGCGACCGCGGTGGTGCCGCGCCCGCCGCTGATCGTCCAGAAGCCGCGGCGGCCGAAGCCGTTGTCCTGCTGTCCGTCCGCCGTGTAGCGCGAGACCAGCATGCTGCCCCCCGCCTCCCCGGCGATCAGCAGCCCGCCCTTCTGCCAGGCGAGCGCGTTCGCCGCTTCGGGCATCGTGCTCGCGGGGAAGAAGTTCGAGCTGACGAGGCCGCCACCGAAGCTCGGATCGGGCCCGTCAGGCGTGCCGAAGGGGCCGATGTGAGCGGGCAGCACGCGGGCGAGGACGGCGTGGCTCTTCGCGTCGGCGCGGCGTTCGGCGATCGTCCCGGCGCCGTAGACCTGGCCGTCGGGGCCGAGGACGATGTCGTTGAGAAAGCTCTTCGGGTCTTCGCTCATGCCGCCGGTGAAGCCGCCGACTTTTTCGCCGCTGCGACCGCCCGGCGCGATCCGGTACAGCCAGCCGTACCAGTGTTCACCCGTGTCCGGCGGGTAGCCGGTCATCCCGCCGACGAAGATCCCGCCGTCGGGCGCGAGCGCGACGCTCATCGGGTAGTAGGCGGACGGGGCGCCGGCGGACTTCTTGCCGCGGCTGCCGAAGTTGCCGTCGAAGCGGCCGTCGGGGAGCAGGCGCACGACTTCGCCGATCGGGGCGGTGAGGACGATGCGGCCGTCGCGCTGCAGGGCGACCGCTGTGAACGGTTTCAGCGAGCGGGCGAGAACGACCCCGTCGCCGCCGCCGAAGCTCGGGTCGAGCCTGCCGTTCGGCAGGTAGCGCACCACCGCCCCGAATTCGCTTCCCCCTTCCGGGGCGAGCCCGGAGCCGCCGGCGACGACGATCTTCCCGTCCGGCTGCACCGCCATCCCGAAGTTGCCGACCGAGGCTTCGGCCACGGCGGGCGCTCCCAGCGCCAGCGCCGCGGCCGCCCCTGCCACAAGTCGCATCAATCGCCCCCGCATGGTCGCTACCGTAACCCCCCACTTGGGGCTTAGTTGCGTCTACACCGACCTGGACGGGACCCTGCTCGGGCGGGGCAGCTCGCTCTTCCGCGACGCCGAGGGCGGCTTCAGCCTGGCGCAGGCGCGGGCGCTGGAGGCTTGCCACCGGGTCGGGGCCGAGGTGGTGATCATGTCCGGCCGGCGCGAGCCGCAGGTGCACGAGGCGGCGCGGCTGATGGGCCAGACCTCCTACATCTACGAGGCCGGCTGCGCCTTCGCGATCGACGGCGAGACGACGCTGATGACCGGCGCGATGGCGCCGAACGAGGACGGCACGATCTACGAGCAGATCGAGGCGCGCGGGATCCCGAAGCTGCTTTTCGAGCACTTCGAAGGGCGGCTGGAGTACCACTCTCCCTGGCACCACGGCCGCGTCCTCTCCCACCTCTTCCGCGGCAAGGTCGACGTCGAGGAGGCGAACGCGCTGCTGCACGAGCGCGGCGACGACGATCTGCGCCTGCTCGACAACGGCGCGATCGGGCGACCGATGCCGACGATAGAGGGACGCACCCATGCCTACCACCTGGTCCCGAAGCAGGTCAGCAAGGCGGCGGCCGTCGCCGGGCACGCCCGCGCCCGCGGCTACGACCCCGCCGACTGCATCGCCGTCGGCGATTCGGTCGAGGACCTGGAGGTCGCGGCGTCGGTCGGGCGCTTCTTCGTCGTCGCCAACGGGCCGCGGAACGACGCAGGCCTTCGCGCCTCCCTCCCCGCCTGGGACAACGTCACCGTCACCGAGGGCGCGATGGGCGAGGGCTTCTACGAGGCCGTCGTCTCCAGCCTGATGGAACGCCGCTAGAACTCGAACGCCTCCCGAACTGCATCAAATTCTGGTGGTCTGAGAACCAGAATTTGATGCAGTTCCGCGGTGGGGTGGTGGGTAGACTCGGACGCATGGACGCGCACGCGACCGTTGCCGAGCAGGAGTACCTGGAGATCATGTTCTGGCTGGAGGAGGCCGGGCTGCCGATGACCGGGGCCAACATCGCCCGGGCGATGCAGCTCTCGCCGCCGACCGTGCACGAGATGATCGGCCGCCTGGTCGACGACGGGTACGTCGAGCGCAACCCGAACAAATCGCTCCACTTCACCGAGTCCGGGCGCGAGCACGCCAGCTACATCGTCCGCCGCCACCGGATGATCGAGCGCTTCCTCACCGACGTCCTCGGGATCCCCTGGGACGAGGTGCACGAGGAGGCGGAGCGGATCGAGCACGCGATGAGCCCGGTGCTGGAGGAGCGGATGCGGGCGGCGATCGGCGACGCGACCACCTGTCCGCACGGTCACCCGATCGTCGAGGGCATCCGCGAGCAGGGGGCCTTGCTGGCTGACGTCGAGATCGGCGCCGACGTCACCGTCCTGCGCTTCGAGAACGAGGCCGAGGAGCTGCTGCACTACCTCAAGCGGGCGGGCCTCGATCCCGGTCTCGAGGGAAAGGTCGAGACCTCAGACGAGGACCGCGTCGTCATCGCCTCCGCCGACGGCAGCCACGAGGTCAGCCGCAGCGTCGCCGAGACCGTCTCGGTCCGCGCCGACCCGGCGCCGCCGCCCCGGGCGGCGATCCCGGAGCAGCTCGTGCTCTCCTCGGACCGTTACGGCCGGTAAACGCACTGAACGAATTCAGCGGACGCTGAAAAAGCGCCCCCAGAGGGACTAAAAGTCAGCGCTCGCTGAATTTGTCCCTACTGAGGAACAGCCATCGTCACGATCGCTTCACCGGTCGGCGTTTCGCTGCCGCCCTGCGGCTCTTCGGTGACCATCACCGTGTCGACGCCGCTCATGTCGGCGATCGTCGTCTCCGCTTGACCCTTGCGGTCGGGCACCAGCAGCGCCGGCACCGGTTCGACCGTGCCTTCCCGTCGCACCCACGCCTCGAGGACCTTGTCGGGCGGCAGCTGGTGGAGGTTGGCGAGGTGGAGGGTGCCGCCGTCGCCTTCCTGGACCATCTTCACCTCGATCCCGTGCTCACTGGTGGAGAGGACGGTGGGCCTGCCGCTGTCGCCGGAGCCGCCCTTGCCGATCTCATAACCGGCGACGGCGGCGACCGCGAGGATGACGACGGCGAAGGCCATCGCCGGCCGCGCGAACCAGCTCCACGACCGCCGCTTCTCCGGCCGCGCGGGTGCCTGGGCCTGTGCATCGTCCCGCACCTCTGCCATCAGCGCCGCGCGCAACTGCGGCGGCGGCTCCTGCCGCTCGACCGACTCCGGCAGCACTTGCACCGCCGGCTCGAACCAGCGCATCTCCCGCTGACAGTGCTCGCAGCATTCGAGGTGGCGCTCGAACTCGGCCGCCTCGCTCGGCCCCAGCGCATCGAGCGCGTAGGCCGCCAGATCCTCGCTCCACCGGATGTGATCGTTGCCGTTCATGCCAGGCCCTCCGCAAGCTCTCCCCTGATCTTCTCCAACCCGAGCCGCATCCGCCCCTTCACGGTGCCCATCGGCAGTTGCAGCATTTGGGCGATCTCCGAGTGGCTGAAGCCGCCGAAGTAGGCGAGCTCGATCACCTTCGCCTGCTCGCCGGGCAGGTTGCCGATCGCCCCTCGCACCTCGCCCGCGGTCTCGCGCCGCAGCGCCTCCTCCTCGGTCCGCTCGCTCGCCGGCCGCTGCTCGAGGACCGACTCGTCGTCGAAGTCGAGCTTCGGCGCTTTGCCGGCCTTGCTGCGGAGGAAGTCGATCGCCCGGTTGCGGACCACGCTGAGCAGCCAGGAGCGGACGCTGCCGCGGGTCGAGTCGAAGCGGGCGCCGCTGCGCCAGACCGAGATGAACGCCTCCTGGGTCACTTCTTCGGCGGCGGCGCGGTCGCCGACGATCCGGTAGGCGAGCGAGTAGGCGGCGCCGCCGTGGCGGTCGTAGAGGACTTCGAACGCCTCCGGGTCCTTGCGGCCGACGAGGGGCATCAGCTCCTCGTCGGCCAGACGCTCCGCCTTCTCTCGCCTCACCGCCATCTTTTACCCGCTACGCGAGAAACGGTTCGACGGCCTTCAAGACCTGCTTTTCGTCCAGCGGCGTGTCGAAGGCCGCGGGCGCCGGTTCTTCTTTGTTCTGCAGCCGGATCGCCGCCGCGTGGCGGGCCTCGACCTGGACGATGCTGCCCGCCGCCGTCAGCACTTCTTTGGACTTGATCATCGGCGCGGCGCCGTTGTAGGCGCTGACGCCGGTGTCCTCGAAGGTCTGCGCCAGCTTCAGGAAGCCGCCGGTGCCGCTGTAGGGGAAGTCGAATTTCGGCTTCGCCACCGGCTTGCCGCCGAGCTTCTTGATCGTCCCCGCCAGCGCTTCGACGTGCTGCTGCTCGTCCTTCGCCAGCAGGTTGACGAGGCTCTTCAGTTCGCCGCTCGCCTTCGCCCGGCTCTTCGCTTCTTCGTAGAAGGTCGACTCCAGGTACTCGAGGGTGAGGGCGAAATTGAGGATGTCGACGTCGCTGCCACCGGTCATCGCCAGCGCCTTGCGGACGAACGGGCCCACCGCCAGGGTGCCGTAGACGGCACCCGCCGCCAGCGCGCCCTTCAGCAGCACCTCGCTGCGGGAGAGGTCACCGCTGTCGTCGTCGATGTGGACGGCGGCGAGCTCCGGTTTGGCCAGCTGCTCGTTGGTCATGGTTTTATTGCTCACGACTGCTCCTTCTCTCGGCGACGGCCTCAGCCGACGATGAACGGTTCGACGGACTTGAGGACGGTCGGCACGTCGGCGGGCACCGCGAAGGCCCCGTCGGGGGTGATCGATTCGCCCAGCAGCGTGTTCAGCGCCGCCGCGTGGCGGCCCTCGACGCTGTGGATCGCCAGCGCGGAAGCGAGGACTTCCGGGCTTTCGATGTTCGCGGCCTGGCCAAGGTAGGCGGCGGCGCCGAGGTTCTCGACCGTCCCCGCCAGTTCCAGCACCGACTTCGCGTCCTTGAGCGGGAATTCGGCTTTCGGTTCCGGCGCCGGTTTGCCGCCGAGGCTCTTAACCGCCTGGGTCAGCGCCTGGACGTGTTCTGCCTCCTCTTGCCCGAACTTGCGGATCGTCGCCAGATCGGCGCCCTTGAACAGACCGCTCTTCACCACTTCGGCGTAGAAGGCGGTCTCCAGGTACTCGAGCGTGAGCGCGTAGTTGAGGATGCCGACGTCGCCCTTGCCGAATTCGGCGGTTTCGCTCTTGCCGCCGCTCATCGAGGTCGTGCCGGTGGTGGTCGTGCTGCTGCTGTCGCTGCCGCAGGCGGCGAGGAAAGCCGCGAGCGCGGTGGAACCGCCGCCGACGGCGAGGAACTTGCGCCTCGATTGGGGTCCTGCCAGCTGCTTGATGTCTGCCATCGCGAAGTCGCCTCCTGGTCGTTTACCTGCCCTGCCCTACGGGGGAGGCGTCCCGCGTGGATCAGAATCCCCGGATGTTTCGAACTGCATCAGATTTCCAACCCAGCAGGTGGGGAATCTGATGCAGTTCGGGAAAGCAGGCGCTGGGACGCGCGGGGCGGCGCTGCTAACGCTGGGGTCGATCGTCTCGGTGCAGTGCGGGTCGGCGCTGGCGACCGGGCTCTTCGATTCGGTCGGGACGGCGGGGGCGGTGTTCCTGCGCGCAACGTTCGGGGCGATCGCCTTGCTCCTGTTCACGCGCGGGGCGCCACTGCGCACGCGCGAGTGGCCGCACCGGGACGTCTGGCTGCTCAGCGTCTCGGTGGCGGCGGTGAACCTCTTCTTCTACGCCGCCCTCGACCGGTTGCCGCTGGGGATCACGGTCACGCTCGAGTTCGTCGGCCCGCTCGGAGTGGCGGTGCTCGGCTCGCGGCGGCCCCGCGACGTCCTCTGGGTCGTGCTGGCGGCAGCGGGGATCGTCCTGCTCTCGGACGGGTCCAGCGGTGGCATCGACGGCCTCGGGGTGGTGCTGGCGCTGATGGCCGGCTTCTTCTGGGGCACCTACATTTTCTTCAGCGACCGGGTCGGCGCTCTCGCGCCCGGACCGGGCGGGGCGACGATGGCGGCGGTGATCTCGGCGGCGCTCGTCGCCCCGCTGGGAATCGCGCAGGGCGGCACCGACCTCCTCGTCGCCTCCACCCTCGCCGTCGGCGCAGCGGTCGGCGTCCTCAGCACCGCGATCCCCTACGCGGCGGAGATGGAGGCCCTCCGCCGCCTACCCCGCGCCGTCTTCGGAGTCCTGATGAGCCTCGAGCCCGCCGTCGCGGCAGCAATCGGCTTCATAGCTCTGTCCCAAGACCTCTCCCCCCGCGAGCTAGTCGCTATCGCTCTGGTAGTCATCGCCTCAGCAGGCGCCCTCCACACGGCAGCTGCACCCTCGCCCCGAGACTGACGAGCCTCGCCCACCCAACCTAAGCCGGAGAACCAGCGCCCAACGACTCGAGCGCCGCGGCGATCCGATTCACGCCCTCGGCGGCCTTGTCCGCCGGAACCGGGGCGAAGGAGAGGCGCAGGCTGCGCTCGCCGCCGTCGAGCATGAAGTCGGGGCCGGCGACGAAGGTGGCACCGTGGTTCTTCGCCTCGGCGAGGAGGGCGGCGCTGTCGGTGCCCTCGGCGAGGTCGAGCCAGAGGAAGTAGCCGCCGCCGGGGACGACGAACTCAGCCTCAGGGATCTTGTCTTCGAGCGCCGAGACCAACGCGTCACAGCGCGCCTTCAGCTCGCCCTTGACGAAATCGATGTTGCGGTCGAGCTCGCCGCTGCGGCAGAGCTCGAGCACGATCGCCTCGGCCAGCATGTTCGGCGAGATGTAGGTCTCGTTGGCTTTCTTCGCCAGCTTCTTGATCTCCTCGACGGGGCCGGCGAGGTAGCCGACGCGGACGCCGGGGCTGACCGTCTTCGAGAACGAGGAAGCGTGGATGACCTTGCCCGCCTGGTCCATCGACAGCATCGTCTCCAGCGGCTCGCCCTCGAAGGGGAGCTCGCGGTAGGGGTCGTCCTCGAAGATCCAGAAGTCGTGCTCGGCGGCGAGCTCGACCAGGCGCCGGCGCTTCTCGACCGAGAGCGTGCAGCCGGCGGGGTTGTGGGCGTTGGGGATGACGTGGGCGAACTTCAGCGGCCCCTCCGCGAGCGCCGCCTCCAGCTCGCCGACGTTCAGCCCGTCGGCCTCGAGCGAGATCGGCACCATCTCGACCCCGAGCTGCTGCAGCAGGAGCAGGGTGCGGTCGTAACTCGGCTGCTCGACGGCGACGCGGTCGCCGGGCCCGAGCAGATGCCCGAAGAGCATCGCCCCCGCCTCGAGCGAGCCGTTGGTGATCATCACCTGCGCCGGATCGAGGTCCCCGTGCCGCTCCGCCACCCATTTGCAGAGCCCGGGATGGCCGATCCCGACGCCGTACGAGAGAGCCGTTTCCCAGTCGGATGAGAGCGCCCGCTGGGCCGCCTCCCGCACCTGCTCATGGGGAAGGATGTCGGCGCTCGGAGCGCCCCGCGCGAAGGAAATCGTGTCGCCTGCCATGACCGCCGACACTAGCAACGCTGGCTCTTGGAGCGTGCCTAGAGCGAGCGCAGCATCTCGGCGGCGATCTGCGCCGTCTCGGTCGGGCTTTCGCCGACCCGCACGCCCTTTGCTTCGAGCGCGTCTTTCTTGGCCTGCGCGGTCCCGGAGGAGCCGGAGATGATCGCGCCGGCGTGGCCCATCTGCTTGCCGGGAGGCGCGGTGAAGCCGGCGATGTAGGCGACGACGGGCTTCGAGACCTCGCTGGCGATGAACTCGGCGGCCCGCTCCTCGGCGTCGCCGCCGATCTCACCAACCATCACGATCAGCTCGGTGTCGGGGTCGGCCTCGTAGAGCTTGAGGATGTCGATGAAGTCGGAGCCGACGATCGGATCGCCGCCGATGCCGACGATCGAGGAGTTGCCGGTCCCGGCCTGCTTCAGCTCGTTGCCGATCTGGTAGGTCAGGGTGCCGCTCTTGGAGACGACGCCGATCGGGCCGGGGTCGAAGAACTGGGCCGGGATGATGCCGACGTTGGCCTTGCCTGGCGAGAGGACGCCGGGGCAGTTGGGGCCGATCAGCCGCACGCCCGCCTCCACCGCCTTCCAATAAGTGCGAAGCATGTCAAGGACGGGGATCCCCTCGGTGATCGCGATCACCGTCTCGACGCCCGAGTCGATCGCCTCGTCGATCGCCGCGGCGGCGAAGCGCGCCGGGACGAAGATCATCGAGGTGTTGGCGCCGGCCTCGGTGACCGCCTCCTTGATCGTGTCGAAGACCGGTACGCCCTCGACGTCCTGGCCGCCCTTGCCGGGCGTGACGCCGGCGACGAGGTCGGTCCCGTAGGCCTTGTTGCGGAGGCCGTGGAAGGATCCCTCGCGGCCGGTCAGACCGGAGACGGCGAGCTTGGTGCCCTCGTCGACGATGATGCTCATGCGGCGCTCCCCGCGAGCTCGACGACGCGGCGGGCGGCGTCGAGCATCGTCTTCTCCTGGTGCAGGTTCGGCAGGTCGGCCTCGGCGAGGATCCTCAGCCCCTCTTCGGAATTGGTGCCGTCGAGGCGGACGACCAGCGGCATGCCGAGGTCGATCTGCTGCGAGGCGGTAACGATCCCGTTGGCGATCTCATCGCAACGGGTGATGCCGCCGAAGATGTTGAAGAGGATCGCCGTCACCTTCGCGTCGCTCTTGATCACTTCCAGGGCGTTGACGATCGCCTCGGCTTTGGAGCCGCCGCCGGCGTCGAGGAAGTTGGCCGGGGCGCCGCCCGCCTGGGCGACGACGTCGAGCGTCGACATGCAGAGACCGGCGCCGTTGGCGAGGATGCCGACGTTGCCGTCGAGTTTGACGTAGGTGAGGCCCTTTTCCTTCGCCATCTGCTCCTGCGGGTCGTCGACGGTGTCGGCGATCTCGGCCAGGTCCTGGTGGCGGAAGAGGGCGTTGCCGTCGATCGTCACCTTCGAGTCGAGGGCGACGACCTCGCGGCCGGCAGTGACGATCAGCGGGTTGACCTCGATCAGGGTCGCGTCCTCCTCGCGCGCCACCTCGGCCAGCTTGACCAGCGCCTCGGCGGCTTCGTCGAGGGCGTCCTCGGCAAGACCGGCGTCGGCGACGATCGAGCGCGCCGCGGCGACGTCGAACCCGCTCGGCTCGATGTGGCGTTTGACCAGCGCGTCGGGGTCCTCGGCGGCGACCGCCTCGATGTCCATCCCGCCCTTGGCGGAGACCATCGCCAGCAGCTTCTTCTCGCCGCGGTCGAGGATGACCGAGGCGTAGTACTCCTCGGCGATGTCGGAGCCGCCCTCGATCCAGACCTGGTCGACGCGGAAGGGCCCCTCGCCGTGCGGCCCGACGATGTCCATGCCGAGGATCGCGTCGGCGTGGGCGCGCGCCTCCGCGGCATCCTGAGCGATCTTGATCCCGCCCGCCTTGCCGCGGCCGCCGATCAGCACCTGGGCCTTGATCGCGCACGGGTAGCCGATCCGCTCCGCCGCGGCAACCGCCTCGTCGACCGTATCGGCGACCTCGCCGCTGGGCACGGAGAGGCCGTGCTTGGCGAACAGCTGCTTGCCCTGGTACTCGAGAAGGTCCATATAAGAGGGGCGCCGGGGCGCGGCGCGGAACCCTATCCAAGATCGCCCCCGGGCGGCCCGGCGGCAACGTGACTCCCTGGCCGGCCGGCCGATGACATAATGCCGCGCTCGCCATGGCCCTTCCCAGTCTCAAAAACATCAAATGGGTGACCACCGACTGCTACGGCACCCTGATCGATTGGGAGAAAGGCATCATCGAGGCCTGCAAGAAAGAGGCCACGAAAGACGGCTTCAGCTTCGAAGAGGGCCCGTTCCTCGAGCGCTTCATGGAAGTCCAGGCCGAAATCATGGCCGGCTCCTACGAGCTCTACGCCGAGGTGCTGCGGCGGACGATCGTCAAAGTCGCCGGTGAGATCGGCTGGGAAGTGGAGCCCTCGCGGGCCCAGTTCCTGCCCAACAGCGTCGCTTACTGGCTGCCGTTCCGCGAGTCCAACGCAGCGATGGACCGGCTCGGCAAGAAGTACGAGATCGGGATCGTCTCCAACGTCGACGACAAACTGCTGGGGATCTCGCGCCGGCACCTGCGGACCGAACTCGACCTCGTGGTCACCGCCCAGCAGGTGCGCAGCTACAAGCCCGACCCGGTGCACTTCAAAGAGGCGGCCCGCCGCATCGGCGGCAAGAAAGGCTGGCTCCACATCGGCTCCAACTACGCGACCGACATCGCCCCGGTGCTGAAAATGAACGTGCCGGTGATCTGGGTCAACCGCCATGGCGAGAAACTGGAAGGCCGCAAAGCCCCCAGCGCCACGGTGAAAAACTTCCGCGAAGCCGTCAAAAAGCTCGGCGCGTCCTGAGCGTCTTCTAATTTTCACGCCGCAACTCGGGCGTGAAGCGCCGGTTACGGGGTAGAGCCGCCCCGGACTCTCTCTTGATGCAGATGCTTCTTCGACATCCCGGTCATCCGCGTGCGCGAATCGCCTTCGCGGGCGCCTTTCTCGCCCTGTTGATCTGCCTGGCCCTCGGCACCACGGCGAAGGCCGGGCCGACCGCCACCGCCTCCTCTTCGCCGATCTCCGAAGAAGCGCTGGAACAGCGCTCCTCCGAGCCGATCTCCGAACGCCCGAGCTTCGTCGTCATCCAGACCGACGACGAGACGCTCGACCAGCTCTACACGGTCTTCAACGCCGGCGGGATCCAGATCCCGGCGATGCCGAACACGCTCTCGATGATCGCCGGGCGGGGGATGACGTTCAACCGCTACTACGTCTCCTATCCCCTCTGCTGTCCCTCGCGGGTGACGCTGCTGACCGGGCGCTACGCACACAACAGCAACGTCCGCGGCAACGTCCAGCCCAACGGCGGCTACAGCGGCTTCCGCTCCCGCGGCGCCTGGAGCCACAACCTCGCCACCTGGCTGCAGGGGGCGGGCTACCGGACGATCCACATCGGCAAGTTCCTCAACGGCTACGGCGACGAACCGTACGACACCGGAACCGAAGTGCCGCCGGGCTGGACCGCCTGGCACACGGTGCTGAACGCCGACACCCACCACTACTACTACGGCTACACGCTCAACGACAACGGCACGATCGACGGGCCCTTCGGCGACTCGGGCAGCTGGGACACGCGCGAATACGGGGAACGCGACTACTTCGGCTGTCCGACGAGCACGATTGAAGAAAAACCGTGCCTGTACGAGACCGACGTCTTCAGTCGGATCGCCTACGAAGAGCTGACGGGCACGCCTCCCGAACAGCCCTTCTACCTGCAGCTCGACTACACGGCGCCGCACGGGGACTTCCGCCGCCCCGCCGGGCCGGAGCCGGCGCCGCGGCACTACACGCTCTTCGACGGCGCGCCCTACCCGCATAGCCGCGAAGAAGGGTTCAACGAGGGCAACGTCAACGACAAGCCCCGCTTCATCCGCGAAGCGCCCTATCTCTCGCCGGAAGAAATCCACACCTACCGCGTCTACTACGACAAGGCGCTGGCCTCGCTGCGGGCGATCGACGACGGCGTCAAAACCGTGCTCGACACCCTCGGCGGCCAGCACCGGCTCCGCAATACCTACGTCATCTTCGTCTCCGACAACGGCTTCTTCTACGGCGAGCACCGGCTCACCGGCGGCAAGTTCCTCGCCTACGAGCCCTCGACCCACCTGCCGTTCCTGATCCGAGGTCCGGGGATCAAACCGGGCACGTCGACCGGCGAGCTGGCGGCGAACACCGACATCGCCCCGACGATCCTCGAACTGGCCGGCGTCAAACCGGACAAAAGCATGGACGGGACCTCACTGCTGCCGTTCCTCCGCGATCCCAGCCTGCGCACCCGGCGCGGCATCCTCTTCGAGTCCTTCGTCCAGACCGACGACGTCGAAGCCAACGGCGAACCGACCGCGCAGCGGGCGATCAGGGAGGTGCGGGCGCGACGGAAGGGCGGAACCGCCAAAGCCTCGATCGTGGCGCCGCCGAAAGACTACGAGGGAATCCGCCTCGGCCCCTACAAGTACATCGAGTGGCCCGACGGCGAGAAAGAGCTGTACGACCTCAACAAGGACCCGAACGAGCTCAACAACATCGTCCGTGTCCCCAACTACTTCCCGATCCGCGCCTTCCTCCACGCGCAGTTGATCCGGCTGGAGGCCTGCGTCGGCCACACCTGCCGCGAAACCGCGCCGCCCTTCCCGCTGACCCGCAAGGAACAGCAGAAGGTCAGCAAGGAACGGCGCGAAGAAGAACGGCGCAAAGAAAAAGAACGCGAAGAAAAGCGGCATCACAAACGGCACGCTTAGCGGCTGGGGCTGGGATGGGAGGGGGGGTCCCAGACACAAGCTCGCCATGGCTCGTTGTTGAGTGTCTGGGACACCCCCTCCCATCCCGCCAGCAGAAGCGTTGGTTAGTTCGCTGGAGCAGGTGGGGAACTACTTGATGACGGCGAGGGTGTCGCCGCTGCCTACTGCGGCGCCCTCGGAGATCGGGAGGTCTTCTACCTTGCCGCTGCGGTGAGCGGTGATCTCGTTCTCCATCTTCATCGCCTCGATCACGCAGATCAGGTCGCCCTCTGAGACCTCGGCGCCTTTCTCGACGGCGACTTTGAGGATCGTGCCCTGGAGCGGTGAGGGGAGGGCCTCGCTGGAGGCGCTGGGACCGCCGCCGCCTTTGCGCTCCCGTTTCGGCGGTTTCTTCCCGCCGCCCGCTGCGGGTGCGGCGACGCCGCCCGCCGGGGCCTCGCCGATCACCTTGACGTCGAAGAGCTTGCCGGAGACCTCGACCTTGTAGTCGCGGGTGACGACCTCGCCACCGTCCTCGCTCGGCTCGGGCGGGCCGGCGTCCTCGGGAGCGGTCGTCTTCAGCCACTCCTTGTCTTCCATCAGGTCGCGGCAGGTCTCTCCACGCGCCCACTGCTCGGTGGCGAGGATCTTCTTGTGGAAGGGGATCAGGGTGGTGAGGCCGCCGGAGTCGTATTCGTCGAGCGCCCGCAGCATCCGGCGCGTCGCGTGGGCGCGATCGACGTCCCAGACGATCAGCTTGGCCACCATCGGGTCGTACATCGGCGTCACCTCGCCGCCGGCCTCGACGCCGGAGTCGACGCGGATGCCGGGGCCCGAGGGCTCGTGGTAGGAGTCGCCGATCGGCCCGGGGGCCGGAGCGTAGTTCTTGTGCGCCGCCTCGGCGTTGATCCGGCACTCGATCGACCAGCCGCGCAGCTCGACGTCCTCCTGGGAGATCGAGAGCGGCTCGCCGGCGGCGACCAGGATCTGCTCGCGGACGATGTCGACGCCGGTGACCATCTCGGTCACGCAGTGCTCGACCTGGACGCGGGTGTTCATCTCGAGGAAGAAGTACTCGTCGCCGACCTGCATGCCCTCGATCGTGCCGGCGCCGCGGTAGCCGACCGCCTCGGCGGCGTCGGTGGCGATTTTGCCGATCCGCGCCCGCATCTCCTCGTCGACGTGGGGGCCGGGGGCCTCCTCGATCACCTTCTGGTGGCGGCGCTGCAGCGAGCAGTCGCGCTCGCCCAGATGGATCACGTTGCCGTGCGAGTCGGCCAGGACCTGGACCTCGACGTGGCGCGGGTCCTCGAGGTAGCGCTCGACGTAGACGCGCGGGTCGGAGAAGAACTTCTCGCCTTCCCTCGAAGACCCCTCGTAAGCCTCTTGGAGGTCATCCGGGGTCATCGCCACGCGGAAGCCCTTGCCGCCGCCGCCGCCCGCCGCCTTGCAGGCGACGGGGTAACCGGCTTCGTCGGCCTGCTTGCGTGCCTCGTCCAGATCCTTGGCGACCTCGGTCGAACCGGGGACGATCGGCACGCCCGCCTTCTCCATGATCTCGCGCGCCCGGGTCTTTGAGCCCATCGCTTCGATCGACTCCGGCGGCGGCCCGATCCAGGTGATCCCGGCATCGGCGCAGGCACGCGCCATGTCGGCGTTCTCGGCGAGAAAGCCATAGCCGGGGTGGATCCCTTCGGCGCCTGCTTCCTTCGCGGTCTCGATGATCTTCGGGATGTTCAGGTAGCTCTCGGCCGGGACCCCGGGGCCGATCAGATACGCCTCGTCGGCCTCGCGCACGTGGGGGGCGTCGCGGTCGATCTCCGAGTAGACGGCGACCGAGACGATGCCCATCTCCTTGAGGGTACGGGCTACGCGGATGGCGATCTCGCCGCGGTTGGCTATGAGGACTTTCTTGAACATCGGGGGCGGCAGTCTATTTATTTGTGGCGGCGGGAGTAGGGCCGGATGCAGGTCGTTCGCAGCGTTGCCGGTCGAGCCGGATGTGGGCACCCCCGCCCCGACAAGTCGTTGCCCTAATTAGGGCAACGACTTTGAGTATCCGCCGGTTCGGGGGTGCCCACATCCGGCTTGCGATCGCATAGGGTGCGCGGCCGATGCTGATCGAGCTACAGAGTCATTCGACGGTCTCGGACGGGCAGCTAGGGCCGTCTGAGGTGGTTGAGAAAGCTGCTGAGGCGGGGGTTACGACGCTGGCGCTGACGGATCATGATGCGGTTGCCGGCGTGCCGGAGGCGCAGGAGGCTGCGGAGCGGCTTGGGGTTGAGCTGGTTCCCGCCATCGAGATGTCTTGCGTGCATCGGTATGCGGAAGACCTGCATGTGTGTGGGTATTGGATCGATCTCGAGAAGATCGGACCGGCTTGCGAGCGGGCCCAGCAGGAGCGGCGGGCACGGGCCGGGGAGATCGTCAACAACTTGCGGCGCGAGGGGTTCGACCTGACGCTGGAGGACGCGATCCGCGAGGCGGGGGCGGCGGATTCGATCGGCCGGCCTCACATCGCCAGGGCAGCCGGCGCGACCGGTGACCTCGGGCCGTTCTTCGAGGAGTACCTCGTGCCGGGCGCCAAGGCTTTCGTCCCTCGGCGCTGGCCGACCGCCGAGGAGGCGGTGGAGACGATCCGCGAGGCCGGCGGGGTCGCCGTGGTGGCGCACCCATACTGGGACGTCAAGGACCCGGATCAGGTCGAGGATCTGGTCCGCTCGCTGAAGCCGGACGGGATCGAGGTCTACTACCCCAGCCACGACAAGCAGCAGACCGAACACCTACTCAAGCTCTGCAACGAGCTCGATCTCGTCCCCACCGCCAGCTCCGACTACCACGGCCCCACTCACAAGACCTTCGCCGAGTTCGCCGCCTACGACACCTTCGGCCTCGGCGAGCCCCAGGTGCCGCCTAGGCCGTAGGCTCCGCCGGCCTTTCCGCCTCGGCGATCCATGCGCCGACGGAATCAAGCAACTTCGCTTCGTCGATCCTGCTGTCCTCGTACGCCTTCAGCTCCCGCACGATCTCGTCAGTGAGCGCCGCGGGCCAGGGTGAGGGCTTGTCGCGCTCCAGCAAGATGCGCAGGCACTCGTAGGCCACCGCCCGGCTGCCGTCGCCGAACCAGCGCTCACGGATGATTCGAGCACACAGGGCCACCGGCTCCTCGATACGCCCGGGATAGACGACAACGATGGGCACGTCCGCTGCTGACTTGAGAACAGCTTCGGGAATCCCTCGCGCCAAAGTGTCCGCGCGCTTACCGAACAGTCCCCGCGCGACCACGAGGACATCACCGAGGAACAAACGCAGGGGACCCTCCATGTAGTCCAGCATACAGCATATTTACCTCAATAACACTGCCAGGCACCTACCGGACTTTTACAGGCATATATGCTGTAACATCTCCCTGTCCATGGCGACCAAGGTGATGACCGTAAGACTGTCCGAGGACCTCGCGGCTGAACTTGCCGTCGTGGCTCGCGGCGACGAGGTGCCGGTCTCCGAGACCGTGCGAGAGGCAATCGAGAAGCACATTGCCGCCCGCTGGGAAGACGAGGACTTCAAGAAGCGGCTGAAAAGGCGCCTGGAAGAGGACCGCGAAGTCCTCGAACGCCTCGTCGAATGAAAAGAGGGGGCACAGTGCCCCCTCTCGCGAATCGCTTGAAGCGGCCGACTAAGCCGCCGCGGCCTCCTTGGCCGGGAGCAGGTCCCGCTGCTCGAGGTAGGCGATCAGCTTCTCGGCTGACTCCTCGGCGGTTTCGCTTTCGGTGTCGCAGACGACCTCGGGCCGCTCCGGCTCCTCGTAGGGGTCGGAGACGCCGGTGAATTCTTTGATCTCGCCGGCGAAGGCTTTCGCGTAGAGGCCCTTGACGTCGCGGTCGGCGCAGGTGTCGACCGAGGCTTTGACGAAGACCTCGATGAAGCGGTCGCCCATCAGCTCGCGGGCCTCGTCGCGGATCTCCTTGTAAGGGGAGATCGCCGCGGTGATCACCGGCACGCCGTTGCGGCTGAGCAGGTCGGCGACGAAGGCGATCCGGCGGACGTTGGTGTCGCGGTCCTCTTTCGAGAAGCCGAGGCCCTTCGAGAGGTTTTCGCGAACGACATCGCCGTCGAGGATCTCCAGCTTCGAGCCGCGCTCGCGCAGGTGCCCCTCCAGCAGTCGGGAAATCGTCGTCTTGCCGGCCCCGGAGAGCCCGGTGAACCAGAGGGTGAAGCCTTTCTCACCAGCCATGCTGTGTCAGTCCTCCTTGTAAGCGTCGATCAGGATGTCGGCGACCTCGTCGCGCGAGAACTCGTGCGGCGGCCTTTCGCCGTTGCCGAGCATTTCGCGGACCTTGGTCCCGGAAAGGAACAGGCGTGCGTCAGCGTCGTGAGGACAGGTCTTGTTGGAGGCCAGCCCCTCGCACTCGTTGCACCAGAAGGTGTGCTCGAACATCAGTGGCTCGATCCCGAGCTCCTCGATGTCGATCGTGTCGAAGATCTTCTGGGCGTCATAGGTGCCGTAGTAGTCGCCGGCGCCCGCGTGGTCACGGCCGACGATGAAGTGCGTGGCGCCGTAGTTGCGGCGGACGATCGCGTGCAGGACCGCCTCGCGCGGGCCGGCGTAGTGCATCTTCGCCGGCTTGACGCCGAGCACGACGCGATCGTCGGGGTAGTAGTTCTCCATCAGCACCTCGTAGCAGCGCATCCGCACCTCGGCGGGAATGTCACCGGCCTTGGTCTTGCCGATCAGCGGGTGGATGAAGAGGCCGTCGCAGGTCTCCAGCGCCGCCTTGGTCAGGTACTCGTGGGCGCGGTGGATCGGGTTGCGGGTCTGGAAGGCGACGATCTTCTTCCAGCCGCGCGCCTTGAAGTCGGCTTTGTGCTCGACCGGAGTCTTGTAGCGGCGCATAAAGGCCTCGTCGTGGTCGGGCAGGGCGTCGACCTCGATCGGGCCGGCCAGCATGCGGTTGCCCTCCTCGTAGATCGCGGCGACGCCCGGGTGGGCCTCGTCGGTGGTGCCGTAGACCTGCTCGGCCTCGCGCTTGACGTCACGCTCCCAGATCTCCTCGACCGTGATCCGGCCGAGCTTCTTGCCTTCGTCGGAGGAGAGCTCGACGACGTCGCCGACCTCGCAATCGAGGTCGCTGGCGAGGGTGATCGGAATCGGCCAATAGTCGCCGTCGGCGGTCCGCATCTCGCTGCAGACACGCTCCCAGTCGGCGGAGCCCTGGAAGCCGGTCAGCGGGGCGAAGCCGCCGTTGCCGATCATCTCGAAGTCCGCGGTATGGCGCTCGGAAAGGGTCAGGGACAACTCAGCCATCGTCTCGCTCATCTCACCTTGGGGGTTGGGGAAAGGGTTTTTAGGAAATTGGGGCGGCTTGCCGGCGGCCGCTAGTTGATCCCGCACTCGGTCTTTGCCAGGCCCGTCCAGCGGCCTGCGCGCAGATCCCCACCCGGTTCGACCGGCTGGGTGCAGTGGGTGCATCCGATCGACGGGTAGCCGCGATCGTGAAGCGGGTTGTACGGGAGGTGGTGCTCACGGATGTAGTTCCAGACGTCGCGCTCGGTCCAATCCGCGAGCGGGTTCAGCTTCCAGAGGTTGAAGCGCTTGTCCCAGCCGAACTTCGGCGTCTTGGAACGGCTGCTGGAGTCTGCCCGGCGGACGCCGGCGACCCAGCAGTCTACGGAAGAGAGGGCCCGGCGCATCGGCTCGACCTTGCGGATCCCGCAGCAGGCGTCGGGGTCGCGGTTCCATAACTCCGGGCCGTGCTCGGCCTCCTGCTCGGCCAGCGTGAGGTTGTGGAAGCGGTCGAACTCGACCCCGAGCGCCTCGGCGAGGCGGTCGCGGGTCTCGTAGCTCTCCGGGAAGAGGACGTCGGTGTCGAGGTAGAAGAAGCGCGCCTCGGGGTTGACGATGCTGGCCAGGTGCGCGGTCACCGAACTCGTTTTCTGGAACGAGCAGGCGATGTAGTGACGGTCGCCGAAGTTCTCGAACATCCACTCCATCGCCTCCTGCGCGGTGCTCTGCTCGAGCTCGGCGGCGATCGCCTCGTGATCGAGGTCGGCAGGTGTGGGGACGGTGCCTGACAGGGTGACGGGAGGTGGTTTCATCGCTGCGCTCGGCGCGAGCTTAGATCGCGCACTCTCCCTCGCCCCGCACGACCTCGTACGGGCTCGATCGATTCCAGTCGATGAACTGCTGCATCGTCTCCAGGCTGAACTCGGCGGGCATCGTCAGCTCCTTGACCGCCGCTTCGAACGGCTCGGCACCTACCCGCTCGACGAAGGGGTTGAACTCCTCACCCTCGTTGCGCTCGGCCTCGTAGAGCTTGACCCAGCGCTCGACTGCCTCCGGCACCCGTTTGGCCGGGAGCCGTGATTTCAGCCGCTTGCCGAAGATGACCTCGCCGCCCTCGAAGTTGCCGCCGATGTGCGGGATGTAGGCGGGCATCTGGCGGCCGCCGACTTTCAGCGAAGCGCCGTAGAAGCCGATGTTGGCGATGTGGTGCTGGCTGCAGCCGTTGGGGCAGCCGCTCATTTTGATGTGGATGCGCTTGGTCAGCTCGTCGGTGATCTGCATCGAGTCGACCCGCTCCTTGATCGCCCGGTTGAGGCCCATCGAGGAGGTGATCCCGAGTTTGCAGCTGTCGGTGCCAGGGCAGGAGACCACGTCGGTGATCTCGCGGGCGCCGGCCTCGCCGAGGCCGAGGGCGGTGAGCCGCTCCCAGACGTCGTAGAGAGCCTCGTCGCGGACCCAGCGGAGGACGAAGTTCTGCTGCACGGTGCTGCGGGCGGAGCCGCCGGTGTACTCGCGCATGATCTCGGCGAGGCCGTGGAACTGCTCCGGGGTGAGGTCGCCGCGGGTGACCTTGACCTCGACCGTGTTGAAGCCGTCCTGGCGCTGAGCCTGCACGTTCCCCTGGAGGAAGCGCTCGAACTCGGTGCGGTCGCCGTTCGGCGAGGACGGGGCGAGCGGCGCCTCGGGGGCGTTCGCCTCCTCGTCGGGCGCGAAGGAGAGGCGCTCGACCAGCTCGGGGCCGAATTCGCGCTCCGCCACCCAGTCGCCCTTGAGCTCCTCGTCGACGAGCTGGCGGAAGGCGTCCATGCCGATCTTGTCGACGAGGACCTTGATCCGCGCCCGAGCGCGGTTGACGCGCAGCCAGTCTTGGCGGTCGAAGATGCGGAAGACGGCCTCGGCGACCTTGAGGTAGTCGCCGTTGTCGGCCTCGACGAACTCGTAGAGGGTCGGGGCGACGCGGGCCATGATCGAGGTGCCGCCGCCGACCCGGACCTCGAAGCCCTTGACCCCGTCCTTTTCGACGGAGAGGAAGGCGATGTCGTGGATGCCGCTGATCGCCCGGTCCGCGGCGGAGCCGGTGAACGAGGTCTTGATCTTGCGCGGCATCAGCTGCGTCGTCGGGTGGCGGACGAAGTAGCGGACGTAGGCGGTGCCGTAGGCGGTCGGGTCGAAGACCTCGTCGGAGGCGACGCCGGCCCAGGGGTCGCCGGTGACGTTGCGGACCGTGTTGCCGCAGCCCTCGCGGGAGGAGAGGCCGGCTTCGGCGATCTCCCGCAGCAGCAGCTCGGTGTCGCGCAGCGGCACGTGGTGGATCTGGATGTTCTGGCGGGTGGTGATGTGGCCTTTGTTCAGCGGCGCGTACTTCTCGACGACGCTGGCGAAGGCGTCCATCTGCTCGGGCGTGACCCCGCCGAACGGAAGCTTGATCCGGATCATCTGGACGTCGGCCTGGCGCTGGCCGTAGACGCCCTGTTTGAGGCGGAAGCCGATGAACTGGTTCTCCTCCAGCTCGCCGGAGAGGAACTGCTCTGCTTCGTTGTCGAAGTCGTCGAACTCGCGCTCGATGATCGGGATGACGTGGCCGGGGACGTTCTCGTAGTTCTCGGGGTTCTCGAGGGTCCCGGGCCGGCCCTTACCCCGCTGCTCCTTGTTCTCTGCGACGGCTACCTCCATTGGCAGAAAGGTAGCAAAGCTGACCGGGATTCAGGTATTTAATTTCCTGAGCGGTTGATGAGGCTGCGAAAGACCCTGCAAACGGCCCATGACCGGGATCCCGGGTCGTTCAGCTGTGAGACGGTTTTTTCTGCGCCTGCAGGATCGCCGCGGCCTCGCCCGACTCGGCGACGTAGCCGCCCTCGGGCTCGAGCGGCAGCTCGTCCTCGCTCCAGCCGACGATCCCCTCGCTCAGCTTGACGGCGTCGAAGCCGGCCTCGTTGAGAGCCGCGGTCGCCATCGACGAGCGGTTGCCGCCGCGGCAGTAGACGACCACCGGCCGATCCTTGTCGAGCTCCTCGGTGCGCTGGGGCAGCTCCGGCAGCGGCACATGCTCGGCGCCGGCGATGTGGCCGGCGTTCCACTCGTGGTCGGCGCGCACATCGACCAGCTGTGCCCCTTCGTCGAGCAGCTTGCGGGCCTCCTCGCGCGAGACCTCCCTGGCCTCCCCCTGCGGTGCATCTGCCATCAGTCGACCTCCGTTCCCTCGATCAAGAATGCGACGCGGACGTGGGCGCGGTACTCGTCGAGGTTCTCACCGCGGATGCCGGTGGAGACGATGTCGACCGCGCGGATATTGCGCAGCGAACCCTGTGCCTGCAGCAGTGCCTGTTTGGCGGCGTCGTCGGTCGACGTCTTGGAGCTGCCGACGAGCTCGATGATTTTCACGACAGCCATGCCGAACCTCCTCGTAGGTCCTCGATCGTCTCCTTGGCGCTGATCCCCTCCAGGTAGGCGGCGCGCTGCCAGGCGGGCGTCGCCGGCGACTCCTCGGCGGGGACACTCGCGAACTCGGCCTCGAACTGAGCGATCGCAGCGGCCACAGCCGCAGCCTCGTCCCCTTGAGCGGTCTTCCGTGCCATGTGAAGAAGCCTAGTTCAAGGGCGATGGGCTTCGTGGCGGCGGGAGCGACTCAGGCCGTCGGTTCGGCACGACGCCCTGGCCAAGCTCCTGGCGGCGGCGTTCGAGCAGGGCACCGAGGTTGCGGAGGACGGCCCGCGGTTCCCGCTTGAAACGCGGCGCCGTGATCCGGATCATCTCGATCCCCAGCAGCTTCAGCTCCTCCTGCCGTCGCCTGTCGCGCTCGAAGGCGGCACGGCTGCCGTGCGTCTCGAAGAGATCGAGTTCGACTGCGAAGCGCAGGTCCGGCCAATAGGCATCGAGCTCGAACTCGGCGACGTTGAAGTTCATCGAGGGGACGGGAAGCCCGGCGGCCGCGACTGCCTGCCGAAAGCGCTGCTCAAACTTCGAGCGCGTGAACGCAGGATCGGGCCGATAGATGGCGAGTGCCTGAGCCAGTCGCCCCCGGCCACGATGGCCCCCAGAGCGTCCAAGAAGGTCCTCGACCGCGCGCACATCCAGAAGGTCCCGATCTTCAGCACGCTCCAGATATCCCTCCATCTGGTCCGGCCGCGCCCGGATCGCCAGATCGAGCAGCACTCGAGGAACGGTCGTCACAGGGATCCCTTGACGAACGGCCCGATCCTCGTCCGCCAGGATCGAGGAAAAGTGAACGACAAACCGCCGCTTGGTCCGCCGCCGGGTAGGCGCCGTCACATGCATCACATCCGGCGTAAACCGCAACAGGCCCCAGAGATAGGCGGCCGAGAAGTGGCTAGCAACAGCCCGCCAAGGAGCGGCCTCATCGGGTTCCGCCGCAAGAACCGCTGCCCAGCACCGCGAGTACCAAGTCAACCGCCGATGGCCCACCGCATACACGCCACGATGAAGTTGGTGCAGACGACCCGAAGCAACCCATTCGATGACGGTGCTTTTCGCATAGCCCTGGTTTCGGAGCTGCGCCATCGAGGTCACGCCGTGCTGGTGGGTCGCAACGTCAGCGAGTGGCCCAAACGAAGGTGGCGTTCGTCCTTGTACCGGCATACCCCTCCGAAGGACGAACGCCGGGGTGGTTCTCCCCCCGCGGCCGAGGCAATTCCCCGATCCTCCGGCGGGTGGCGACGATGCGGGACTCCCGCCAGTGGGCGGGAGGGTCGTATCGGAGACAGGACCCGCCGGCCGGATGCCCGGTCCCGCGGCGGCCTACCTAGCGCTTCGCCCTGCGCTCGCCTACAGCCGCGGCCGTGTCAGCCGTTTAGGCCGGGGACCGGGTGGCCGTGCTTGATGGTGGCGCAGTTGAAGGGTTCGGGATCGAAGCTGTCGGTCAGGGCGCGGCCGGCTGGTTCGCCGGTGCCTTCGATTTCCTTGGTTTCGACTTTGCCGCCCTTGCCTTTGACTTTGACTTCGCGGGGCGGGGTGCCGCGGCCGCACTGGATCGAGAAGTCGCGGACGCCGTCGCGGGCGTCGATGATGTCGTCGCCGCCGTTGCCGTAGAAGCGGTCCTCGCCGGGCTGGCCGAGCATCGCGTTGGGGCCGCTGTCGCCGATCAGGACGTCCCAGTCGAAGGAGCCCTCCATGTCCTCGTCGGTCGGCGAGAGGTGCACCGGCTTGCAGTTCTTCACCGTCGTCACCCAGGCTTTGTGCTGGGGGAAGGAGATGATCAGCAGCCCGGGATGCGCCTGCGTCTCGGCGAAGGAGGCGTCGTCGCGGCCGGGGCCGCCGACCAGCGCCCCGCCGGCGCAGCCGCCGCCGGCCGCCAGCAGGTCGCCGTTGCCTTCGCCGTAGAGGAAGGTCGGTCCGGGTAGGCCGCCGACGAGGCCGTCAGCGCCGTCGCCCCCGTATATGTGGTCCGCCCCGGGTCCGGACTCGACCAGGTCGTCCTCCGGGCCAGCGTGGATCGTGTCGTTGCCGAGGCCGCCGGCAAAGCGGACGCTGCCGACCTCCAACAGCGAGCCTTCGACCCGGAGGCTGTCGTTGCCGGGGCCGAGGTCTGCCATCAACCAGCGGGCCGGGCCGTTCGCGGGACAGGTGACGGTGTCCGGATCGTGCACGGCGTGGGAGCAGCCGGGGCTGATCGCCAGGCCGCTTTTCGCGGTGACGCTGAAGGTCTCGGTCGCTTCGTCGAAGGCGACGAAGAACTGGTCGCGACCGCCGCCGCCGATCACCTGCAACCCGGCGCCACCGCCAGGCGTCGGGTCGAGCTGGACATAGGCGCTCCCCTTCGGCGGCGCTTCCTTGCCGCAGGAGGCGGTGCGGCCTTTCGCACCCTCGCAGCCGTCGCTCCCCTGACCGCCTTCGAGGGTGTCGGGACCGCCACCGCCGACGAGGTGATCGTCCCCCGGCCCGCCGTTGATCACGTTGCCCTGCGGGCTGCCGATCAGGGTGTCGCGGAAGGCCGAGCCTTCGAGGCTCTCAAAGGCGAAGAGCTTGTCGTGGCCGTCGCCGAAGGCTTTGTGCGCTTTCAGCGAGGCCCAGACGCCGCTGCCCTTGCCCCCGGCGCGCGCCGTGGCGAAGGAGGCGATGTCGCCCTTGCCGGCGCCCCCCGACATGCGGTCGTAGCCGTAGTCGCCGTGGACGAGGTCTTCGTTGCCCGGCCCGCCGTTGACGACGTCGATGCCGAGGTCGCCGGCCACCTCGTCGTTGGGTCCGGCGCCGCCGAGGATCTTGTCGTCGCCGAGGTCGCCGTTGACCTGGTCGCTGCCGCCGCCGCCGTCGACTTCGTCGTTGCCGCGGCCGCCGTGGATCTGGTCGTTCCCCGGCCCGCCGCAGATCAGGTCGTTGCCGAGGCTGCCGTAGATCAGGTCGTCGCCGCCCGCGCCCCAGATCACGTCGCGCTCCGGCGTCCCCTGGAGGACGTCGTTGCCGTCGGTGCCGACCAGCGTCGCCTTGCGGCCGTGGCAGCGCGGCAGGTCTTCTTCCTGCGCCCGCGTTGCCGCAACTGCGCTCACCGCGCAGGCGGCGAACGCGAACACCAGCAGGATGAGAATGGCCCCCCGGAAGCGACTCACGAGGGCTGAAGCCTATTCGTCGCCGCCGACTTCATCGCGTGGTTCCTTCCGGTCGAGATGAGTCCGAAAGGAACCACGCGGCGGACGGAAGTCTCAGGCGCTGCGGATCAGCTTCTTGTTGACGAACTCGTCGGCGCCGTAGCGGCCGAGCTCGCGGCCGAAGCCGGAGCGCTTGAAGCCGCCGAACGGCAGCTCGGGAGCGTCGGCGCCGACGAGGTTGACGTAGACCATCCCGGCTTCGATCCGGTCGGCGACGCGGTCGGCCTGCTCCTTGTCGGTCGTCATCACATAGGAGCCGAGGCCGAACGGGGTCTGGTTGGCGACCTCTACCGCCTCCTCCTCGGAAGAGACCTTGTAGACCTGCGCCACCGGGCCGAAGAACTCTTCCTGGGAGGCCTCGTCGCCCGGCTTGATCCCGGTGAGGATCGTCGGTTCGAAGAAGTTGCCGTCGCGGTTGCCGCCGACGACCACCTCGGCCCCGTTGGCGACCGCCTTCTTCACCTGCTCCTCGAGCCGGTCGGCGGCGGTCTGCGAGGAGAGCGGGCCGACCTCGGTCTCCTCGGAGGTCGGGTCGCCCGGCTTCGCCGCCTCGAGCTTCTCGCGGAACTTGGCGAGGAAGTCGTCGTAGAGCTCGTCGACGACGATGAACCGCTTCGCCGCGTTGCAGGACTGGCCGGTGTTGTCGAGCCGCGCTTCGGCTGCCGCGGTCACCGCTTCGTCGAGGTCGTCGGTGCCGAGGAGGATGAACGGGTCGGAGCCGCCGAGCTCGAGCACGACCTTCTTCAGGTGCTTGCCCGCGATCGAGGCGACGGCGGAGCCGGCGCGCTCGGAGCCGGTCACCGAGACGCCGTGCACACGCGGGTCGGCGATCACCCACTCGATCTGCTCGTTGCTCGCGTAGATGTTCTCGTAGCAACCCTCGGGGAAGCCGGCGTCATCGAAGATCTTCTGCATCGCCTCGGCCGATTCGGGGCACTGCGGCGCGTGCTTGAGCAGGATCGTGTTGCCGATCACCAGGTTCGGTCCGGCGAAGCGGGCCACCTGGTAGTAGGGGAAGTTCCAGGGCATGATCCCCAGCAGGACCCCGAAGGGGCTGCGGCGGATCACCGCGGTGCCCTCGCCTTCGGAGAGCTGGATCGGCTCGTCGGCCATCAGGTCCTCGGCATTGTCGGCGTAGAAGCCGTAGATCATCCCGGCGAAGTCGACCTCCATCAGCGCCTGCTCGATCGGCTTGCCCATCTCGCGGACGATGATCTCGGCCAACTCCTCGCGGCGCTCGGAGTGCAGCTCGCCGACCCTGCGCACCAGCGCCGCGCGGTCGGCGACCGAGGTCGAGCTGGGCCAGCTCTTCGAGGCCTGGTCGGAGCGGCCGATCGCCGCGCGGAGCTCGTCGTCCGAGATCTCCTCGTACTCCTTGACCGTCTCGCCGGTGGCGGGGTTGACAACCGCGTAGCTGCTCATCTCAGTCCTCCCTATGGCTGTTGCAGAGTTCGTTCAAGTCCAAGCGCCTCCTCGACCGGCACGTAGTCCATGCCCACGCCCTCGGCGACGGCCGGATGGGTGACCTTGCCGCCGGCGACGTTGACCCCCGGCCGCAGCCCGGGGTCGCGCCGTATCGCCTCGTCTACCCCGAGGTCGGCCAGCGCTATCGCGTAGGGCAGCGTCGCGTTGGTGAGCGCGTAGGTGGAGGTGATCGGGACCGCGCCCGGCATGTTGGCGACGCAGTAGTGGGTAATCCCGTCGACCTCGAAGGTCGGGTCGCGGTGGGTGGTCGGCCGCGAGGTCTCGAAGCAGCCGCCCTGGTCGATCGCGACGTCGACCAGCACCGCGCCGGGCTTCATCAGCGCCAGCTGCTCGCGGCGGATCACGTAGGGGGCCCGCGCCCCGTGGACCAGCACGGCGCCGATCACGAGGTCCGCGTTCGGCAGCATCTCTTCGACCGCGAGCCGGGTCGAGTAGACGGTCGAGCAGCGGCCGCCGAAGATCACTTCTAGCTCGCGCAGGCGGTCGATCGAGCGGTCGAAGACGAAGACGTCGGCTTCCATCCCGATCGCGATGAAAGCGGCGTTCATGCCGACGACGCCGCCGCCGATCACCATCACGTTGGCCGCCGCCACGCCGGGGACGCCGCCGAGCAGGATGCCGCGGCCACCGAGCGGTTTCTCCAGCATGAAGGCGCCCGCCTGGGTGGCGATCTTGCCCGCCACCTCGCTCATCGGCGCCAGCAGCGGCAGCCGCCCGTGCGCGTCCTCGACGGTCTCGTAAGCGATCGCGGTGACGCCGGAGCCGCAGAGCCCGCGGGTCTGCTCGGGGTCGGGTGCCAGGTGGAGGTAGGTGAAGAGCAGCTGACCCGGCCGCAGCATCTCGATCTCCTCCGGCTGCAGCTCCTTGACGTGCAGGACCATCTCCGCCGCCTCGAAGACGCCGGCCGCGTCGGCGACGATCTCCGCCCCCTGCGCCCGGTAGTCCTCGTCGCTGATCGCGCTGCCCTCGCCGGCCCCGGCCTGGACCAGCACTTCGTGCCCGTGCTCAGACAGTTCGCGCACGCCGGCGGGGGTCACCGCAACCCGATACTCGTCGGACTTGATCTCGGTGGGGACTCCGATCTTCATGCGACAAGCTCCCTCGCTCGCAGGGCCAACCAGAACTCGATGCGGTCATGGGCGCGCGAGAGGTCGCGGCCCGTCAGCTCTTCCACCTTGCGCATCCGGTAGCGCAGCGTGTGGCGGTGGCAGTAGACCTGCCGCGCCGCCCGCTCCCACTGTCCGTTCTGCTCGATGAAAGCCTCCAGCGAGCGCACCAGCTCGCCGCCGTACTCCTCGTCGCCGCGTTCGATCGGGCCGAGCACGCTGTCGCAGTAGAGGTCGAGCGCGTCGTCGTCCTGGATCGAGAGCAGCAGGGTGAAGGCACCGAGGTCGCGCCAGGAGGCGACGTCGGGGGCGGAGCCGTTGTCGAAGGCGGTCGCCTCGAGCGCGCAGCGGGCCTCGTGGAAGGAGTGGCGGAGACGGTCCGGCGGCGCCGGTCGGCTGGCGGCGGCACGGACGGCGCCGCCCTCGCGGGCGAGCGGCTGGCGCGCCTTCGTCGCCACCTCGATCGGGTCGCGGTCGGAGCAGTCGATCACCGCGCAGAGCAGCTCGCGACCGTTGACCGCGTGGGGGGCGACGACGGAGGAGCAGGCGTCGGCGGCGAGCGCCGCTTCCAGCGAAGCCGCCGCCCCGCCGGGATCGCCGAGCGAGAAGACGAGCACCGCCGCTTCCTCGCCGATCCCGAAGGGCTCAAGCCGGCGCCGCAGCTCGGTCGGGTCCATGCGGCCGCCGAGCGCCGCCGCGAGGACGTCTCCGGCCAGGCGCCGCTCGGTCTCGCGGGCGACCCGGCGGCGCATCAGCTCCAGCGCCACCACCGCCACCGCCTGCTGCAGGATCAGCCGCTCGAAGTCGCCGAGGCCGCCGGAGTCGCGGACGATCACCACCCAGGCCTGCGGCGGGCCGCCGCCGGGTGAGATCACCGGGTGGGCGAGCGCTCGTCCCGCCACCGTCGGGTGCGAGGGGACGAAGGGGTGGCCGTCGCCGGCGTGACTGAGCGCTTCCTTGCGGATCGCCGCGATCGCCTCGGCCGAGAGCTGGCGGCGGAAGCCGCGGCCGGCCAACCGCTCGCCGCGGCCGTCGAGGATCGCCACGGTGCCGCCCACCGCGGAGGCGACCGTTGCGGCGATTTCCTCCAGCCCCCGCTCCTCCAGGACCAGGCGCTCGAGCCGCCGCTGCACCGCCACCCCCCGCTGCAGCACCTCGTACTGCTCGTTGACGAGTTTGGCGAAGGCCTTCTCGGTGATCGCGATGAACGGGACCGAGTAGGGCACCTCGAAGAGCGGGAAGCCGCGCTTCTCGGCCTCGTCGACCAGCGCCTTGGGCAGCGATTTATGGGTGAAGCCCGTGCCGAAGCCGAGCCCGGCGAGGTT